>Ga0213828_1000016_pt1 | contig 411534 bp, 366 predicted proteins | sample MC6MC0897MG_FD_180664 | JGI IMG/M metagenome (GOLD analysis project Ga0213828, IMG submission 180664) | Enriched soil aggregate microbial communities from Iowa State University, Ames, United States - MC6-MC0897-MG | ecosystem: Environmental > Terrestrial > Soil > Unclassified | place: USA...
GAGTCTGTCAAGTTACCGGTAAGGGTCCGGTAACCGGGAATAACATTTCCCACGCGAACAACAAAACCCGTCGTCGTTTCCTGCCAAACCTGCAGCATCACCGCTTCTGGGTTGAAGAAGAGAAACGCTTTGTACGTCTGCGCGTATCTGCCAAAGGCATGCGCATCATCGACAAGCGTGGTATCACGGTTGTTCTGGCCGAAATCCGCCGCGCTGGCGCTAAGGTTTAAGGGAGAGAATCATGCGTGAATTGATCCGTTTGGTGTCGACCGCTAACACCGGCCACTTCTACACCACCGACAAGAACAAGCGCACTACCCCGGACAAAATCGAAATTAAAAAATTCGATCCGGTTGCTCGCAAGCACGTGATCTACAAAGAAGCCAAAATCAAGTAATTGATTTTTGCCTCTTACAAAAAGCCCGCAGCGATGCGGGCTTTTTTGTGCGCGAAGGTTTTTCAGTCCCTGTAGGAGTGTGCATCAAGTGCCAGGGCTGCTTATCCTTCAAGCCTTCTGCTCGAACACCACGTAAATCTTGCGGCACGCTTCCAACACCTCCCAGGTGCCTTTGAAACCTGCCGGTATCACGAAGCGATCCCCGGCGCGCAGTGTCTTGGCGTTGCCTTCCTCGTCTCGCAATACCGAGACGCCCTGCACAATCTCGCAGTATTCGTGTTCGGTGTAATTGACCTTCCACTGTCCGACTTCGCCCTCCCAAACGCCCGCGCTCATCTGGCCGCAGGGGCTGTTGTAGTGGTTGTAGACGGTTTGCTCCGGGTCGCCTTTGAGAATCTTCTCGGGCGCGGGCTTGAAGCGTTCTGCAGGGGTGGTGGCTTCGCTGAAGTCGACGACGGTTTCGATACTCATGTCCCTGGCTCCTGAATGGCATTGGAAGAATGATTGTTTGATGAAGGCATTCGGCGATAGTGCCGGGCGCCTGATGGCGCGCTGTTGAATAAAATGCACGATTTCGTGTCGATTTGCCTCTTTTTGTCCAATATATTGGAAATTCCTTGAGCGCTGGTTTAGGGTGACGTTTGCCTTTGGCCGATCCGACAGCATGTCAGGCGATGTCCTACAGCACGGTTCATGAGCGCGAGGGCGCGCACAATTCATAAGAGGAGGATGTTTCATGACCACCCTGACTCATGCTGACTGGGAAAAACGCGCCCAGGATCTGAAGATCGAAGGCCGCGCCTTCATCAATGGCGAGTACACCGCCGCCGCTTCCGGCGCTACGTTTGACTGCATCAGCCCGGTCGATGGTCGATTCCTCGCCCACGTTGCCAGCTGCGATGCCGCCGACGCCCAGCGCGCCGTTGAAAACGCCCGCGCTACCTTCAACTCTGGCGCGTGGTCGCGTCTGGCCCCGGTCAAGCGCAAGGCAGCCATGATTCGCTTTGCTGCGCTGATCAAAGAAAACATCGAAGAACTGGCGCTGCTTGAAACCCTGGACATGGGCAAGCCGATCAGTGACTCCTATGGCATCGACATTCCAGGCTCCGCGCAAGCGTTGAGCTGGAGCGGTGAGGCCATCGACAAGCTGTACGACGAAGTGGCCGCGACGCCACACGACCAGTTGGGTCTGGTGACCCGTGAGCCGATCGGTGTTGTGGCGGCGATCGTGCCGTGGAACTTCCCGTTGCTGATGGCGTGCTGGAAGTTGGGTCCTGCGCTGTCGAGCGGTAACTCGGTCATTCTCAAGCCGTCGGAAAAGTCGCCGCTGACCGCCATCCGTGTCGCACAGTTGGCTGTTCAGGCGGGTATCCCGGCCGGTGTGCTCAACGTTCTGCCCGGCTACGGCCACACCGTCGGGAAGGCGCTGGCGCTGCACATGGATGTCGACACGGCGGTATTCACCGGTTCGACCAAGATCGCCAAGCAGTTGCTGGTCTACTCGGGCGAATCGAACATGAAACGCGTCTGGCTGGAGGCGGGCGGCAAGAGCCCGAACATCGTCTTCGCCGATGCGCCGGACCTGCAAGCTGCTGCTGATTCGGCTGCCAGCGCCATTGCCTTCAACCAGGGCGAGGTGTGCACCGCGGGCTCGCGCCTGCTGGTCGAGCGTTCGATCAAGGACAAATTCCTGCCAATGGTGATCGAGGCGCTGAAAGCCTGGAAGCCGGGCAATCCGCTGGACCCCGCGACCAACGTCGGGGCGCTGGTGGACACTCAGCAGATGAACACCGTTTTGTCCTACATCGAAGCGGGTCATACCGACGGCGCCAAGCTGGTTGCCGGCGGCAAGCGCATCCTGCAAGAGACGGGCGGCACCTACGTCGAGCCGACGATTTTCGACGGTGTGACCAATGCCATGAAGATCGCTCAGGAAGAAATCTTCGGCCCGGTGCTGTCGGTGCTGACCTTCGATACAGCTGAAGAGGCAATCCAGATCGCCAACGACACGCCGTATGGTCTGGCTGCCGCCGTATGGACCGCCGACTTGTCCAAGGCGCATCTGACAGCACGTGCGTTGCGCGCTGGCAGCGTCTGGGTCAACCAGTATGACGGTGGCGACATGACCGCGCCGTTCGGTGGCTTCAAGCAATCGGGTAATGGTCGCGACAAGTCGCTGCACGCATTCGACAAATACACCGAGCTGAAAGCGACCTGGATCAAGTTGTAAGGGCCAGCCTTTAAACACCCTGTGGGAGCGAATTTATTCGCGATTGGCCGGTACATTCGATAAATCTGTGTCGGACTTACTGCCGCATCGCGAATGAATTCGCTCCCACAGGGAATGCCGTCGCTTCAAACGTTACAGCTGAACAACTTTCCCACACAGCCGGGTTTCCCTCAAAGAACCCGGCTGTTCTGTCTCATCCCTTAGAGCCACAGGAGCGTGGTGATGCGTTGGGGTACTTATTTCGCGGTGCTGTCGTCCGTGCTGAGCGTCGGTCTTGCGTTGGGCGTGAGCATGCCGTTGGTGTCGTTGCGCCTTGAAGCGTGGGGCTACGGCGCGTTTGCCATCGGCGTCATGGCCGCGATGCCGGCCATTGGTGTGTTGCTGGGCGCGAGCCTTGCCAGCCGTCTGGCTTCGATTCTGGGCACCGCGAACCTGATGCGTCTGTGCCTGTGGGGCGGTTCGATTTCCGTGGGTTTGCTGGCGCTATTGCCCAATTACTGGATCTGGCTGGTGTTGCGTCTGATGCTCGGCGTGATCCTGACCATGGTGTTCATTCTTGGCGAGAGCTGGATCAACCAACTGGTGACCGAGAATCTGCGGGGCAAGCTGGTCGCGCTGTATGGCAGCTGTTACGCGCTCAGTCAGTTGGGCGGACCGCTGTTGCTCGGCGTCATCGGCACCGGGCACGACTACGGCTTTTGGGTCGGCGCAGCCTTGCTCGCGACATCACCGCTGTTGCTGTTGGGACGCTCCGGTGCGCCAAGCGCCGAAGCGAGCCATGTCAGCCTCGGAGATCTCGCCGAGTTCTGTCGGCAGTTGCCTGCAATCGCATGGGCAATTGCGTTGTTTGCCGGTTTCGAGGCGATGATTCTGACGCTGTTGCCGGTGTATTGCCTGCAACAGGGGTTCACCCCAGAGATCGCGCTGGCGATGGTCAGTACCGTGGTCGTCGGCGATGCGCTGCTGCAACTGCCGATCGGCGCATTGGCGGACAAGATTTCCCGGCGCCGACTGTTTTCAGGCTGCGCGGTGGCCTTGATGGCATCAAGCCTGGCGATTCCGCTGCTGGTCGATACGGTAGCCATCTGGCCGTTGTGGGTCGCGTTCGGTGCCAGCGCGGGCGGGTTGTTCACGCTGTCGCTGATTCTGATCGGCGAGCGCTATCGCGACGATGCGTTGGTGCGCGCCAACGCCCATGTCGCGCAGCTGTGGGGTATCGGTTGCTTGTTGGGGCCATTGGCTGCGGGTGCCGGCAGCCAATGGATCAGTGGGCAGGCGTTGCCGCTGTTGATGGCAGCAGGCGCGTTGGGCCTGGTAATTCTGTCCCAGCGCCCGCGAGCGTTCGGCGTGGTCCAGCCGGTGGCCGCCTAGAGCATCTTCTCTAGGCCGACGGCGCTGCTGAACCAGGCGTTCAGTCGGCGCCACCAGTCGCCGGGTTCTTCGTACAGTGTGTGGATCTTGCCGTTGTCTTCGGTTACCCAGACCACGCGATCATTTTCAAGCTTGGCTTGATAGCTGATTGCGGGCGCCATGCCCTGCAGCGCCAGTTCGCGCAGGTATTCAGTGAGTTCGGGGCTGTCGACGAGCACGCCGACTTCGGTGTTCCACAGCACCGAGCGCGGGTCGAAATTGAAGGAGCCAACGAACATCTTCTGTCGGTCAAAAATCATTGCCTTACTGTGCAGGCTGGACTCAGAGCCACCCCTCAGGGATTTCGTGCGCAGAAATCTGGGGCCACTGCCCCCGCGATTGCTGGGGTCTCCCGGTTGGCGTCGCAGCTCAAACAGCTTCACGCCGTGCGCCAGCAACGCTTTGCGGTACGGCGCATAGCCGCCATGTACGGCCGGCACGTCCGTGGCTTCCAGTGAGTTGGTCAGCAGGCTCACCGAAACGCCTTTGTCCGACAGCCCGGTGAGGTACACCAGTCCTTCCTGCCCCGGCACGAAATACGCCGAAATCATCATCAATTCCTGATGCACGTTCAGCAAATCGGGGCTCAGTTGCGTGGTCAGCAGCAAATGCGGGTCGGGCTCGCCCCGTGACAGCACTTTGGTCGGCGCGTCCCACAGGGCCTGGTTATGCGCCCAGATCAGCTCGTTGAGCCAGGTTTTCATTCGCGGGTGAGTCTTGTAAGCCATCAGCCGTTCGTACAGGGCTTTTTTCTCGACATGCGCCTGGTCCAGCGATGCCGCCAGACGCGTGCGCGCGTCGGCCAGATCTTTGGTGTCGGGAGGCCAGTAGAGGAAGTCGTCAATCGGCTTGCTCAAGGTGCTGTTCCAGTACTGGTCGAAGCTATGACCGAGCTGCTCGGCCACCGGGCCAACACTGAGCATGTCGATATCGGTGAAGTTCAGGTTCGGTTCGGCGTCGAAGTATTCGTCACCGAGGTTGCGCCCGCCGACGATGGCCACGGCGCTGTCGGCCAACCACAGCTTGTTGTGCATGCGTCGATGCTGCTGTGACAGATTGAACAGCCGCCCCATGTTGCGCGTCGCGCCGGTGCTGCGGCCCAGATTGAGCGGGTTGAATAGACGAATCTGAATGTTGGGATGCGCGGCGAGGGTGGCGATGACTTCATCCAGGCCGTCGCTGGTGGTGTCGTCCAGCAGGATCCGGACGCGTACGCCGCGATCTGCCGCCCGCAACAATTCATCGATCAAGGCTCGGGTACTGAGCCCGTCGTGGACGATGTAGTACTGCAGGTCCAGGCTGGTTTTGGCATTGCGGATCAGCTCGGCCCGCGCCATGAACGCTTCGGTGCTGTTGGGCAGCAGACGAAAGCCGGAGCGGCCTTCATACGGCGCGGCCTGAGCCATGATCGAACGTCCAAAGGCGGACTCCGACGCGGGCAGGGCCTGACTGGGACCGTCATCCGCCACCGGCGAGTGCGCGCATCCGCTTATGCCGAGGGCACAGGCCAAAAGGAGGGACAACGCCCATGTTTTCGTCAACGCAATCATCCAGAAGTCACATCATGGCGATATGACCGCGTTTTCGGCAAAAGGTTAAGTCGCCGCGTCGGTTCGGGTCATCAGTCGCGCCGCCGTTGCGCCGACCTTACGCACGGCGTCCTCGATTTTCGGCGTCGGTTTGGCCGCGAAGTTCATGCGCAGGCAATTTCTGTACTTGCCCGAGGCCGAAAAAATATTGCCGACGGCGATCTGTACGCCTTGCCCTTCCAGCGCGCGATTCAGGCGAAGCGAGTCAAAGTCCTCGGGCAGCTCGACCCACAGCATGAAGCCGCCTTGCGGGCGGCTGACCCGAGTGCCCTCCGGGAAATAACGCGTCACCCAGTCGGTCATCAAGTCTCGGCTGCGCTGATACTGGCCGCGCATCCGGCGCATGTGCGGCTCGTAATGCCCGGCCTGAAGAAATTCGGCAATCGCCAACTGAGGCTGGGTCGCGGTGGAGCCGGTGCTGATGTATTTCATGTGCAGCACACGGTCGAGGTAGCGGCCCGGTGCAACCCAGCCGACCCGCAGGCCGGGCGCCAGGGTTTTCGAGAAAGAGCTGCAAAGCAGGACGCGTCCATCCACGTCGAAGGATTTGATCGTGCGCGGGCGAGGGTAGGTGTAGGCGAGATCGCCATACACGTCATCTTCGATGATCGCCACGTCAAAGCGCTGGGCGAGGGTCAGCAAGGCGCGCTTGCGGTCCTCCGGCATGATGTAACCCAGCGGGTTATTGCAGTTGGGCGTCAACTGTATGGCCTTGATCGGCCATTGTTCGAGGGCCAGTTCGAGTGCGTCCAGGCTGATGCCGGTGATGGGGTCGGTCGGTATTTCCAGCGCCTTCATGCCAAGGCCTTTCAGCGCCTGCATGGCGCCGTGAAAGCTGGGTGAATCCACGGCCACGATGTCGCCGGGTTCGCAAATTGAGCGAATGCTGACCGCCAGCGCCTCCTGAGCGCCCGTGGTGATCACCAGATCATCCGGAGCGATGCGGGTGCCCGAGTCCAGCAACAGTCGGGCGACCTGGTCACGCAGGCATTGAGTGCCATGAATATTGTCGTAATACAGCCCCGGCATGTCCTGACGGCGGCTGATCTTGCCCAGCGCCTGGGTCAGCGGGCGCAGGGTCGGGCTGCTGATGTCCGGCATGCCACGCGCCAGCTGCACGACGTCCGGGCTGGGAATGGCTCTGGCGAGTTCCAGCACTTGGTCCCATTGCGAGATATCGACCGGACGCTGTGCAGGGCGTCCTACGACTGGCAGTGCAGGTGTCTTGCGCCCTGCGGGAACGAAGTAGCCCGACTTGGGGCGAGGCGACGCCAGACCGTTATCTTCGAGCAACCGATAGGCCTGCTGCACGGTGCTGAGGCTGACGCCGTGCTCAAGGCTCAGAGCACGTACAGAGGGCAGGCGATCACCGGGGCGGTAAAAGCCGTTTTCGATGCGTGTGCCAAGCAATTCGGCAAGATTGACGTAAAGGGTCATGGCGTACTCCCACACAGTGTCGCTTCGGTTGACCGATACAGATTGGGCAAAAATACAGCATTCAGGCGATGAAGTATTGAATCTGTATGCAAAAAATTCGAATTCTTTGGATCTGTAATGGTTTTCCATACAGACGCATCATGGAATCACTTGAAACCCATGGTGAGGTGTCTGGAAATGAGCGGAATGAGCGATGTCCGGCTGACGCTGTATGCACAGGAGTTGGTGAAGGAACAGGAGGTCCAGGTGCGCGTGAATGCGCCGAAGGGCCTGGGTGTGTGGGGCTTGTTTCAACACCGGCGAGCCACGCGGCGTGCACTCTTGAACCTGACTGACGATCAACTGCGGGACATTGGCCTGAGTTACGAACAGGCACGGCGCGAAGGGCTCAAGCCGTTCTGGAGAGAGTGATGTGGGTCAACGCAAGCTTGCTTTTGGAAGGCTCAAGGCAAACCGACGTCTTCAAGCACAATGAGTTCTTTGTAGGTGACGTCGGAGGTTACGCCGGCAGCGAATGCGGTTTATCAGGTAAATGTGTATGGCCTGACAGGACCCATTCGCCAGCAATTCGGCTCCTACAGGGCCGCGCCATTTGATCCGGACCAGCTCTTGAGACGATGCCAAAGCATCCCGAGCGCCAGCAAAGGCGAGCGCAGATGTTTGCCGCCCGGGAAGGTCATGTGTGGAACCTTGGCGAACACCTCGAAGCCGCTGCTGAGCTGACCGCTGATGGCTTCACCCAGTAACTTGCCCGCCAGATGCGTGGCATTGAGCCCATGACCCGCATACGCCTGCGCATAGAACACATTCGGATGCTCCTTCAGACGCCCGATCTGCGGCAGCCGATTGGCGCCGATGCCGATCATCCCGCCCCACTGGAAATCAATCTTCACGTCCTTGAGCTGGGGAAAGACCTTGAGCATTTTCGGCTGCATGTACGCGCCGATGTCTTGCGGGTCGCGCCCGGAATAGTGGCAGGCGCCGCCGAACAGCAGGCGCTTGTCGGCCGAGAGCCGGAAGTAGTCCACCGCCACTCGCTGATCACACATGGCGGTATTGCGCGGAAGCAGTTGCTGCGCCAGATCGTCGCCCAGAGGCTCGGTGGCGATGATGTAACTGCCTGCTGGCAGGACCTTGCCGCTCAAAGTCGGGTCCAGATCGTTCAAATAGGCGTTGCAGCCCAGCACCAGCGTTTCGGCGCGGACCAGGCCCTGCGCGGTATGCACTTTGACCTGCGCCCCGTATTCGAGCCGGATCACAGGCGAGTGTTCGAACAGCTGCACCCCCAGTGATTGCGCGACGGCGGCTTCACCCAATGCCAGGTTCAGCGGATGCAGGTGGCCCGATCCCATGTCCAGCGTGCCGCCCGCGTAATTGCCTGAATCGATGAAGCTGCGCAGGTTCTCGGGCGGTATCAGCAGCAGTTCATGGCGATAGCCCAGCCCGCGCAGTTCCTCTGCATCTTCGGCGAAACCGTCGAGTTCCTTGGGCTTGTTGGCCAGATCGCAGTAGCCCCACGTAAGATCGCAGTCGATCTGATACTTCTCCACGCGCTGCCGGACGATCTCGACGGCTTCCAGCCCCATCAGTTTGAGTTCACGCACGCCGCTATCGCCGATCACGTCGCGAAAGCGCTCAACGTGATGGCCCACGCCGCGAATCAACTGGCCGCCGTTGCGCCCGCTGGCGCCCCAGCCGATCTTGTGCGCTTCCAGCAACACGACACTCAGTCCACGCTCGGCCAGTTCGATCGCCGTGTTCAGGCCCGAAAATCCGCCACCGACGATGCAGACGTCCACCTTTACATCGCCGGCTAGGGCAGCGTGATCGAATGGCTGATGGCTGCTCGCCGCGTAATAGGAGGCGGCGTGTGCAGACGCCTTGGGCTGTTTGACGCGGGCGTCCATGTGGTCTTCCAGAAGGGTGTTTGGAAAATTTTACGGAGGGTAGCCCGCGGGTTGAGGCTCGGGCAAGGTGGGCGGGCGGCTGTCACCTGTCCAAGCGGTGGGGCACAATGACGACTTTCACAGGGAAAACTCACGCGATGAGCTGCAACAGCCAGAAAATCCGCGATTTGCGGCGGCAGATCCCGTCCTTCGAGTGCGTGCCCGGCTGCCACGATTGCTGTGGACCGGTGACGACGTCGTCCGAGGAGATGGCGCGCTTGCCCCGCAAGACGGCCGCTGAGCAGGAGGCCGCGCTCAGTGAGTTGAACTGTGTGCATTTAGGGCCCAACGGCTGCACGGTGTATGACGAGCGCCCGCTTATCTGCCGGTTGTTCGGCACCACCAAAACCCTGCCATGCCCCAACGGTCGCCGCCCTGCGGAGCTGATTCACCCGCGGGTTGAGAAACAGGTGCACGAGTACATTGCTTCGACGCGGCAGGTGTTGGTTTAGCTGCACAAACGGTGGGGTGTCTGACCTGACCTTGGCGGCGACTCGATCAATTGTAGGAGCGCGCTTGCCCGCGAAAGCGCAAGGTCAGTCAACGTAGATGTCACAGATAGACCGTGATCGCGGGCAAGCGCGCTCCTACAGGTAAAGCCACAGCCGTTCACTCCGGAATCGGCAGGTTCAAACTCTCCTTCACCTCTTCCATCACGATATAGCTCTTGGACTCGCGCACATGCGGCAGCTTGAGCAGGATGTCGCCCAACAGCTTGCGGTAGGAAGCCATCTCCGAGATGCGTGCTTTTACCAGGTAGTCGAAGTCGCCCGAGACGAGGTGGCACTCCAGCACATGGGGCAGTTTGAGGACCGCTCGGCGGAATTCCTCAAATGTGTCGCCCGATTTGTAATCCAGACTGATCTCGACGAACACCAGCAGGCTAGCCTTCAGGTTCTGCGGATTGAGCCGGGCGTTGTAGCCCATGATGATGCCTTCGCGCTCAAGGCGACGAACCCGTTCTGTACAGGGCGTGGTAGAGAGGCCCACGCGTTCGCCCAGTTCGGTGAAGGAAATTCTGCCGTCGCCCTGCAGGATGCGCAGGATGTTGCGATCGATCTTGTCCAGTTCACGTTTTGACTGGTGTTGGGTGCGCATGGCTAAACCCCCTCTGCTTAAGCCTTGGTTGTCGAGAATTAACGCCGAATATAGGCGCTTATATAGTGAAAAGCACTGCTCGATGCTTTTTATACTGCCCACATCCTTGCTTAAAACTTCAAAACGTCAGCGGATATCCGCGATGAGGAAATCAACATGCGCGTTCTGGTCCTTGGAAGTGGCGTAATCGGTGTCACCAGTGCTTATTACCTGGCCCGTGCGGGCTTCGAGGTGACGGTGGTAGACCGTCAGCCTGCCGCTGCCATGGAAACCAGTTTCGCTAACGCCGGGCAGGTGTCGCCGGGTTACGCATCGCCGTGGGCCGCACCGGGCGTACCGCTCAAGGCCATCAAATGGTTGCTGCAGCGTCACGCGCCGCTGGCGATCAAGGCGACCGCCGACATTGATCAGTACCTGTGGATGGCGCAAATGCTGCGCAACTGCACGCAAAACCGTTATGCGGTGAACAAGGAGCGCATGGTGCGTCTGTCCGAGTACAGCCGCGACTGCCTTGACGAACTGCGCGCAGAAACCGGCATTGCCTATGAAGGCCGAAGCCTGGGAACCACGCAACTGTTCCGTACACAAGAGCAACTGGACAACGCCGCCAAGGACATCGCCGTTCTTGAACAGGCCGGCGTGCCATACGAAGTCTTGGACCGCGAAGGCATTGCGCGCGTCGAACCTGCGCTGGCCAGCGTCAGCAACATCCTCAGCGGCGCCCTGCGTTTGCCAAACGATCAGACGGGCGATTGTCAGCTGTTCACCACGCGTCTGGCCGAGATGTGTGTGAAGTTAGGCGTTGAATTCCGATTCGGCCAGTCGATCGAGTCAATTGACTTCGCAGGCGACCGGATCAACGGCGTGCGCGTCAACGGCAAACTCGAAACGGCTGATCGCTACGTGCTGGCGTTGGGCAGCTATTCGCCGCAATTGCTCAAGCCGCTGGGTATCAAGGCGCCGGTTTACCCGCTCAAGGGTTACTCGCTGACCGTGCCGATCACCAACCCTGCCATGGCACCCACATCGACCATTCTCGACGAGACCTACAAGGTTGCGATCACCCGTTTTGACAACCGCATTCGAGTAGGCGGGATGGCGGAGATTGCCGGTTTTGACCTGTCGCTCAATCCTCGTCGGCGGGAAACGCTGGAGATGATCGTTAACGATCTCTATCCTCAGGGCGGCGATCTGACCGAGGCCAGTTTCTGGACCGGCCTGCGTCCAACCACCCCGGATGGCACGCCAATCGTTGGTGCTACGCCGTATCGCAACCTGTTCCTCAATACCGGCCACGGAACGCTTGGCTGGACCATGGCCTGCGGTTCCGGTCGTTTGCTGGCCGATCTCATCGCCCGTAAAAAACCACAGATCAGCGCCGAAGGCCTCGATATTTCCCGCTACGGAAGCTCCAAGGAGATCGCAAAACATGTCAATCCAGCGCCAGCTCACCAATGAGCGCATGAGCCAGATCGTCGTCCACAACGGCACCGTTTACCTTGCCGGGCAAGTGGGTGACGACATGGCGGCGGGTATCGAACAGCAAACCCGCGAGACGCTCAATACCATCGAGCGCCTGCTGGACCTGGCCGGCACCGACAAGAGCCGCATTTTGTCGGTCACGATCTACCTGAAGGATATCGACGCGCACTTCGCCGGGATGAACAGTGTGTGGGACAAATGGCTACCAAAAGGCGTCGCCCCGGCCCGCGCCACCGTTGAAGCCAAGCTGTGCGAACCGGAAATTCTGGTTGAGTTGTCGGTCACGGCTGCGTTGCCTTAAATAACGCTCCATCACGGTCCCTGTGGGAGCAAGCTCACTCGCGAAGGCGTCGTGTCAGACGACTCATATGTTGTTTGATCCGACGCCTTCGTGAGCAAGCTCACTCCCACAGGTTTTCGATTTCATCCGATCAGAACTTTCCCGCCATGCGTCCAGCCCGCGCCCTCATCGATCTCTCCGCCCTGCGCCACAACTATCAACTGGCCCGTGAAACCACAGGCGCGAAGGCGCTTGCCGTGATCAAGGCCGATGCCTATGGGCACGGTGCCGTGCGCGTTGCGCAAGCGCTGGAAGCTCAGGCCGATGGTTTTGCCGTCGCCTGCATCGAAGAAGCCCTGGAGTTGCGCCAAGCCGGTATTAGCGCGCCGATTCTGTTGCTGGAAGGGTTTTTCGAGGCCGACGAACTGCCGCTGATCGTCGAGCACGATTTCTGGTGTGTGGTGCATTCGCTGTGGCAACTCGACGCCATCGAGCAGACCGCCGTCGGCAAGCCGCTGAACATCTGGCTGAAGATGGACTCAGGCATGCACCGCGTGGGTGTTCACCCGGCTGACTATGAGTCCGCTTACAAACGCCTGCTGGCCAGCGGAAAAGTCGCCAAGGTCGTGTTGATGACCCACTTTGCACGGGCCGACGAGCTGGGCAGTGCTCGCACTGACGAGCAAGTGGCGATCTTTCAGTCGGCTCGCGAAGGGCTGTCTGCCGAGGTCAGCTTGCGCAACTCACCCGGCGTGATGGGCTGGCCCAACGTACCGAGCGACTGGGTGCGCCCCGGCATCATGTTGTATGGCGCGACACCCTTTGATCAGCCGCAGTCGGTGGCCGATCGCCTGCAACCCGTCATGACACTGGAATCCAAAGTGATCTGCGTGCGTGAACTCCCCGCGGGTGAGCCGGTGGGTTACGGCGGTGCCTTCGTCACCGAGCGCAACATGCGCATCGGCGTGGTGGCGATGGGGTACGCCGACGGTTACCCGCGTCAGGCGCCGACCGGTACGCCGGTGATGATCGACGGGCATCGCAGTCAGCTATTGGGGCGCGTGTCCATGGACATGCTGTGTGTCGACCTGACCCATGTACCGGGCGCAGGTCTGGGCAGCCGCGTCGAACTCTGGGGCAAAAACGTGCTGGCCAGCGACGTCGCCACCCACGCCGGTACCATTCCTTATCAGATCTTCTGCAACCTCAAGCGCGTGCCAAGGCTCTATTCCGGGGACTGAATGCGCTCGTCGCGTCGTTCGTCCGATCTCGTTGCGGTCCGTGGCGGCCGCCGGTCCCTTTGCTAATCTGGTCAAGTGTTGTAAATACTGAACGCGGTCGCCATCATGGCGGCCACTTGACCGTATTTGATTATCAGGAGGACTCCAGCATTGGACGTCGGTGAACGACTGCAATCCATTCGTAAACTCAAAGGTCTGTCCCAGCGCGAACTCGCCAAGCGAGCGGGCGTGACCAACAGCACCATTTCCATGATCGAGAAAAACAGCGTCAGCCCCTCGATCAGTTCCCTGCGCAAGGTGCTGGGTGGCATACCGATGTCCATGGTGGAGTTCTTTTCGGAAGAGCTTGAGCCAGAAAACCCGACTCAGGTCGTCTACAAAGCCAGCGAGCTGATCGATATCTCGGACGGCGCCGTCACCATGAAACTGGTCGGCAAGTCTCATCCAGACAGGGCGATCGCGTTCCTGACCGAGGTGTATCCGCCAGGCGCCGACACCGGCGAGGAGATGCTCGTTCACGAGGGTGAAGAGACCGGCATTCTGGTCGAGGGACGACTGGAGCTGGTCGTTGGCCTCGATACTTATGTGCTTGAGGCGGGCGACAGCTACTATTTCGAAAGCACCCGACCTCATCGCTTCCGTAATCCGTTCGACGTTCCGGCGCGACTCATCAGCGCTGCCACGCCCGCGAATTTCTGATCCGCGAAGCCCTCCCGACCTGAGCCATCAGGCGGATCACAGGACGAGCCCGAAGCAACAGGTCGACGCACGAATAACCCTGCGGTGTTCAGGGATGTAACGACCAACGGGCTACCCGCTATACTTTCGCCGTCTGCGGCTTACCGTGACCGCAGGGGCGTTATAGCCACCATGAGGGTGAAAGCGTGAACCTTACTAATAAGATCCTGGCTGCTGTTGCACTCCTCGCGTTTTGGGCTTTTGCGGCCCAGGCCTCCACCAGCGATGACCTCGCCAAACGACTCGAACCCGTCGGACAAGTCTGCATCCAGGGCAAGGAATGTCCCGGCATGGACGTGGCCGCCACGGCGGGAGGCGCGGGTGGCGCAAAATCCCCTGACGACGTAATCGGTAAACATTGCAACGCCTGCCATGGGACCGGGCTGCTGGGCTCCCCGAAAATCGGTGACAGCGCCGATTGGGGCAAGCGCGCCAAAGAGCAGGGCGGTCTTGACGGTCTGCTGGCCAAGGCGATCAGCGGCATCAACTCCATGCCACCCAAAGGCACCTGCGCCGATTGCTCGGATGAAGAGCTCAAAGGCGCGATCAAGAAGATGTCCGGGCTGCAGTAGGCCTGAAAGGATCTTATGTTTCGCAAAACAACGCTGGTGTGGCTGCTGCCTTGTCTGATGTTTGCCGACGTTGCGCAAGCGACCATGCGCTGCGGAACGTCGTTGATCAACCTTGGCGATACAGCCACGGTTGTTCGCGAGAAGTGCGGAGCGCCTGACCGGCGCGAGGATCAGGAGCCGGCTTCGCGAATCAACGGCGTTCCTCGTCTTAACGCCGTGAAGGTCAGTTTTTGGGTGTATGGGCCTCGCAATGGCGCCTTCCAGCACCTCAAGTTCATAGAGGACAAGCTGGTGGCGATCGATACCCGACGCGATTAATGCTGTCGACGCCTGATGCAGCAAATACCGTCCATTTCCGGTCCAACCTCCATCGAATAACAACCCAGGAGAGGCCGGATGCCGCATTCCTGCTCGATCGAGCAAGCTGTCGATCATGTACTGGCCGAGTTGCCTGCCCACATTCGCATGGGCATGCCGTTGGGGCTGGGCAAGCCTAACCGGTTCGCCAACGCGCTGTATGCCCGCATCAAATCGCTTCCTGATCGGCAACTGACGATCTATACCGCGCTGTGCCTGGGTCGGCCTTCGGCGGGTGATGGCTTGCAGGGGCGCTTTCTCGAGCCCTTTCTTGAGCGTGTGTTCGGCGACTACCCCGAGCTGGATTTCCTGGCTGACCTGCACAAGGACAATCTGCCGCCGAATGTGCAGGTCGAGCAGTTCTTCATGCAGCCTGGCAGCCTGCTGAACAGTACTCAGGCTCAGCAGGACTACGTCAGCAGCAATTACAGCCACGCGGCGCGTGACATCAACGCCAGCGGCGTGAATCTGATCGCGCAACTGGTGGCGCATGATCCTCAGCAAAACGAGCGCCTGAGCCTGAGCTGCAACCCCGACATCACCCTCGACCTCTTGCCCATGGTGGAAAAACGCCGGTCTAAGGGCGAAAACATCCTGGTGCTGGGGCATGTTCACGCCGACCTCCCGTACATGCCGGGCGATGCCGAGGTGAGCATCGACACCTTCGATCTGCTGATCGAACACGAAGAGCGCAGCACGCTGTTTTCCACGCCAAACATGCCGGTCGGCCTTCAGGATCACTTCATTGGTTTGTATGCCAGTACGCTGGTCCGCGACGGCGGCACCTTACAGATCGGCATCGGCTCGATGGGCGATGCACTGACTGCCGCCTTACTGGCACGGCAGGCCGACAACGAAGCCTATCGCGCCTGCCTCGCGGAACTGGAGGGTATCTCTACCTGGAAGCCGCTGATCGAAGCAGAAGGCGGCACGATGCCCTTTGCCGCTGGGCTGTATGGTTGCAGCGAAATGCTGGTTAACGGGCTGTTGGTGCTGCTGGATGCTGGCATCATCCGGCGCAAGGTGTACCCCGACGCCGCGTTGCAAAAGCTGGCCGATTCCGGATTGCTGGATGAATCCATTCACCGCAACGGCGTGCTGATCCATGGTGGCTTCTTTCTGGGGCCCCACAGCTTCTATGAGCGCCTGCGGGAGTTGACGCCCACGCAGATGGGCCAAATCAACATGACCGCCATCAGCTACATTAACGAGCTGTATGGCGACGAAACGCTCAAGCGGCTGCAGCGGCGGGACGCACGGTTCATCAACAGCGCATTTACCGTCACGCTGCTCGGCGCAGCCGTTTCCGACCAATTGGCCGATGGCCGTGTGGTCAGCGGTGTCGGCGGGCAATACAACTTCGTCGCTCAAGCCCATGCGCTGGAAGGCGCGCGCTCAATTCTGATTCTGCGCAGCTGGCGGGAATCGGGTGGGGACGTCAGCTCCAATATCGTCTGGGAATACGGACACACGACGATTCCCCGGCATCTGCGGGACATTGTCATCACCGAGTACGGCATCGCCGATCTGCGCGGCAAGTCCGATGCCGCCGTGATCGAAGCCTTGCTCAATATCACTGACTCACGCTTTCAGTCGGGGTTGATCGAGCAGGCGCAAAAGGCGGGCAAGCTGCCCAAGGGCTTCCGTCTCGACCCGCTGTTCAGTCAGAACACCCCGGAACGGTTGAAAGCGATTCGCGACCGCTTCCCGTCGCTGTTTGTCGAATACCCGTTGGGCACCGATTTCACGCCGCCTGAACGCGATCTGCTGCGCGCACTGAACTGGCTCAAGAGCAAGTTCAAGCTCACCGAGCTCCTCGACCTCGGCAAGGCGACGCTGGAAGCCCCGGAACCGAGTGCCTTCCCCGAACACCTGCAGCGAATGGGGCTTGATCAGCCGCAGGGAATACGCGAGGAGCTGTATCAGCGACTGTTACTGGCGGGGTTGCAGGCAACGAATCAGGGTGTTTAGCGCTGCGGATAAAACCTGTGGGAGTGATCAAGCTCACTCCCACAGAGAATGTATGGATTCAGGAACAGGTTTTGATCACCAGCAACACCGCCGCGATCATCCCGGTGACGGCAAACAGCTGCTGCAACCTTGGCCCGGCCAGAAACCGCGCGGCTTGTCGCCCGATGATCAGGCCGACAACCGCGCCTGCCGCAAACGGCATCCCCACGGCCCAATGCATCACACCGCTGACGCTGGCGGTGATCACGCTGGCAGTCGACACCAGTGCAATGACTGCCAGCGACGTGGCGACGATGCTCTTCATGTCCAGGTCGGTGTAACGCGTCAGCGCTGGAATGATCACAAAACCGCCGCCGACGCCGAGCAGTCCGGACAGGACACCCGACATTACGCCCGTGATCGCCAGCGAACGGGCGCAAGGCAGTGTCCAGCGCAGACGGCCTTCCAGTGGATTGAGAACGCAGGGCAGGAAGGCGGCGCGTGCTGCGGGCTGACCATGGTGCAGCTCGTGAGCGGCCTTGCGATAAATCCGCCCGCAGGCATAGACCAGCACTCCGGCGAACCCCAGCGCCAACGGTGCGTTGGGCAGTTGATGAGCGAGCCATAAGCCCAGCGGCGCGAAGCAGATGCCGATCACTGCGATGAACAAGGCTGCGCGATAACGAACGATGCCCTGACGCAAGCCCAGCAACGCGCCGACGGCAGCGGCAAGCCCCACCGCCAGCAAGCCGACAGGTGCGGCTTCGACCATCGACAAACCCAGCCCGAACACCAACAGCGGCACCGCGAGAATGCCGCCGCCTGCTCCAGTGAGTGCCAATACCGCGCCAATGATTGTGCCGAGGCCGGCTCCGATCAGTTCGTGTTCAGGCATTGTGCGTGGTGTCCACCGTCGGTGCCGGTCGCGCCATCCATTCGCGTCCCTTGAGCATCGCGTGCCAGTAAATCTGCGGCAGTGCAGCGGCTTTCAACCACCAGGCCAGTCGCGTAGGGCGTCGCCCGTCGAGCAGCCAGGTCGGGAAACTCGGGGCGACCTTGCCGCCGTAGGTGAATTCGGCGAGGACGATCTTGCCCCGTTCCACGGTCAGCGGGCAGGAGCCATAACCGTCGTAATGAGCCAAATGCGCCCGCCGGTTCAGTGCCACCAACACGTTGTTGGCGACCACGGGCGCCTGTTTTCTCGCCGCCGCTGCCGTCTTGGCGTTGCTGGTGTTGGTCATGTCACCCAAGCCGTGGACATTGGCGAACTGTCGGTGGCGCAAGGTCGCCGGATCAACGTCAACCCAGCCGGCCGCATCGGCCAGCGGGCTCTGCCGAATGAAATCGGGTGCGATCTGCGGCGGCACCACGTGAAGCATGTCGAAGGCCTGTTCGGTGGTTTCGCTGGCACCATCGGCCAGCGTCCGGACGAACGTGGCGCGCTGCCGTGGGCCATCGACCGCGACCAGTCTGGAACCGAACTTCAGGTCGATGCTGTACTTTTGCACGTACTCCATCAGTGCAGGCACGTATTCGGCGACCCCGAACAGCACGCCGCCTGCGTTGTGAAACTCCGTGTTGATGTGCGGAAGGCGCGCCGACCTGGCCCAATGATCACAGGACAGGTACATCGCCTTCTGCGGTGCCCCGGCGCATTTGATGGGCATCGGCGGCTGCGTGAACAATGCGCGGCCCTGTTTGAGCTGCTGAGCCAGTTGCCAGGTATACGGCGCCAGATCGTAACGGTAGTTGGACGTCACGCCGTTGCGGCCAAGGGTTTCGCGAAGGCCGTCGATGGCGTCCCAGTCCAGTTTCAGCCCTGGGCAGACCACCAGTTGCTCGTAGCCGACGACCCGGCCGTCGTTGAGTACGACTTGATTGTTGGTGGGATCGAAGCGTTCAACGGCGGCCTTGATCCAGCGTGCCTTGGCAGGAATCACCGTGGCCATGCTGCGCGCCGTGGATTCGGGCTTGAAGACGCCCGCGCCGACCATGGTCCAGCCAGGCTGGTAGTAATGCGTGTCGGCGGGGTCGATCAGCGCGATGTCCAGCGACGCATCGCGGGCCAGCAGGCTGGAAGCGGTGGCGATACCCGCCGCCCCCGCGCCGATGATCAGGATTTGATGATGGGTTTTGTTGCCAGGCATGGGATTGTTTCCAAAAAATCTGAAGGCGGGCGCAGATAACAATCAGCGCGGCGTCGGGCGTCACAGGGCGTTGATCGGGATCTTCAGATACCGCACACCGTTGTCTTCCGGTTCTGGAAGGTGTCCGCCGCGCATGTTGATCTGCACCGAAGGGAGGATCAGCACAGGCATGTCCAGCGTTGCATCGCGCTTTTCGCGCATCTCGACGAACGCGTCTTCGTCGATGCCTTCGCGAATGTGGATGTTGTGGGCACGCTGTTCGGCCACGGTGGTCATGTACATCAGCTCACGGCCGTTGGGCAGATAGTCGTGGCACATGAACAGACGGGTTTGCGGCGGCAGGCTGAGAATCCGGCCAATCGAACGGTACAGCGTGCGCGCGTCGGCGCCCGGGAAGTCGCAGCGCGCCGTGCCGTAATCGGGCATGAACAGCGTGTCGCCGACGAAACCCACGGTCTGGCCATCGGCTTCGATGAGGTAGGTCATGCAAGCGGGTGTATGGCCGGGTGTGTGCATCGCGCGGGCATGCAGGGAACCGATTTGAAAGTGTGTGTCATCTTCCAGCAACCGGTCGAACTGGCTGCCATCGCGTGCGAACTCCCCTTTGGCGTTGAACAGCGTGCCGAACACCTTCTGTACGCGGGTGATGTGGCTACCGATGGCAACCGTGCCGCCCAGTTGCTCTTTCAAGTACGCCGCGGCCGAGACATGGTCGGCATGCACATGGGTTTCCAGAATCCATTCGACCGAGACGCCCAGCTCGCGAACCCGGGCGACCAGCTTGTCCGCTGACTCGGTGTGCGTTCTTCCCGATTTGGGGTCGTAGTCCAGCACGCTGTCGATCAACGCGGCCTTGAGGGTGGAGCGGTCGATGACCAAATAACTGATGGTCCAGGTCTGCGGGTCGAAAAACGCCTCCACGCACAATGTTTCGCCGATGTTCATGGGTTCTCTCCAGAAGATGCCTGATGCCAGACCGGTTGGCAGTCGCTGCCTGGAGAGATCAATATCCATGCCAGCGTGTTTTTAAAGCTAGATCTGGGCCAGAGGCCGGTTTATAGAGGGTTGAGCAGCCGGTGCCGCGAGAAACAAAAACCTTTTCTGCCAGATCTGGCAGTCAGATGGCAGTGAGTGGCAGTTGATGGCAGTGAAGGGGCCAAGGGAGTAACCTCCCGCCACGCGCAGGAGATTCACATGGCAAACGCTTCGAACGCTCTATCCAGCCCTCAGATGCAGGCGCTGGTGTCCTACCTTGAGCACGACACCCATCCCACCATCGTGTTGGACATTGACTACAACATAGTCGCCGCCAACACGGCTTACCAACGGCAATTTGGTGTGGAGGGGCGGGCGCATGTGGGTGCCAAGTGCTATCGCGTGTCCCATCAGTTCGCCGTGCCCTGCGATCAGGCCGGCGAGCACTGTCCTATGCGCAAAGCGTCGGAAACCAAGGTGCCGGAACGCGTGTTGCACATTCATCACACGCCCCGTGGTCCTGAGCATGTAGACGTGGAGCTGCGTCCGATTCTGGATGCCCAAGGCGAGGTATTTGCGTATGTCGAGCGGCTGAACAGCGTGGCCGTGGCGTCCGTTCAGCCGCAGCAAAGCGGCTTGGTCGGGCGCTCGGCTGCCTTCAATGAAGCGCTGACAGCGTTGCAGCGTGCTGCGCCTTCGCAGATTCCCGTGCTACTGCAAGGCGAGTCCGGGACCGGCAAGGAGCTGTTCGCCCGCGCTTTGCACGCCGCAAGCCCCAGAGCGAGTGGGCCGTTGGTGGTGGTCGATTGCACCGGGCTCACCGAAACGTTGTTGGAAAGCGAACTGTTCGGCTATGAAAAAGGCGCGTTTACCGGCGCCTTGCAACGCAAGATCGGCCTGGCGGAGAGCGCCCATGGCGGGACGTTATTTCTTGATGAGATCGGTGAAGTGCCATTGGCGATGCAGGTGAAACTGCTGCGTCTGATCGAGTCGGGGAGCTTCCGTCCTGTTGGCAGCCTGCGCACGGTTCATTCGGATTTCCGTCTGGTGGCTGCCACGCATAAGCCGCTCAAGGAGATGGTCGCAGCGGGGAGTTTTCGTCAGGACCTGTTCTATCGCATCAGCGCGTTCCCGATTCGTCTGCCCTCCTTGCGAGAGCGCAATGAAGACTTGCCGCTGCTGATCGAAAGCCTGTTACGCCGGCTGGCGCCGGGCGCTGCGCCGAGGGTCGATGAACACGCGATGAAGCTGCTGAGGCTCTATCCGTTCCCCGGCAACATTCGCGAGTTGCGCAACATCATGGAGCGGGCGCGGCTGTTCACTGACGACGGCGTGATTCGCGCACAGGACCTGCCCCCGGAAGTGCGCGCCCAACAGTCTTTGCCGGCAGCCATTCGTTCTGTGGGCCGCAATGATCTGGAGTCGCTGGCGCATGCGCTGCAAGCCTTCGACGGCTCGCGCAGTGAACTGGCGAAGCATCTGGGGTTGAGCGAGCGGACGCTGTATCGGCGGCTGAAAGCGTTGGGAATTAATGGATAGGCCTGATGTGATGCCTGCTATCTGCCTGCAACCTGTGGGAGCGAGCAAGCTCATTCCCACAGTTTCAATCCATGGCGTGGTTTAGACGAACTTCACCACGCCGCCATTCAGCGATTTGACGCGGGCCAGCGATTCAACGCGATAACCTTGAGCGTCCAGCTCTGCACGGCCGCCCTGGAACGACTTCTCGATCACGATACCCAGCCCGGCCACGGTCGCGCCGGCCTGCTTGATGATCGAGATCAGCGCCTGGGAGGCCTTACCGTTGGCCAGGAAGTCGTCGATGATCAGCACGCGATCGCTGCTGGTCAGGTGGCGGGTGCTGATGGCGATGGTGCTTTCGGTCTGCTTGGTGAAGGAATACACAGACGCCGAGAACAGGTTTTCAGTCAGGGTCAGCGACTGATGCTTGCGCGCGAAGATCACCGGGATGCCCAGCTTCAGGCCGGTCATCACCGCAGGCGCGATGCCCGAGGCCTCGATCGTGACGATCTTGGTGATCCCCGAGTTGGCGAACAACGTGGCGAATTCGTCACCGATCTGCTGCATCAGGACCGGGTCGATCTGATGGTTCAGAAACGCGTCGACCTTCAATACCTGGTCGGAAAGTACGATGCCTTCCTCGCGAATTTTCTTGTGCAGTGCTTCCACGTCGGTGTTCCTCAGGGCGCAAAACGCGCGAAATTGATGTTTATCTTTTCAGCATGGCGCGAATGTCCGCCAGTGCCGTATTGCCGCGAACGGCCTTCACTTCGGTTGGTGTGTCGTCGTTGCCTTCCCAGGCCAGATCGTCCGGTGGCAGCTCATCGAGGAAACGGCTGGGCAGGCAGTCGATGATTTCGCCGTATTGCTTACGCTTGGCCGCAAACGTGAACGCCAGCGTCTGACGGGCGCGGGTAATGCCTACGTAGGCCAGACGACGTTCTTCCTCAATGGTGTCGGCTTCGATACTCGAGCGGTGCGGGAGGATTTCCTCTTCCATGCCCATGATGAACACGTAAGGAAACTCCAGGCCCTTGGAGGCGTGCAGGGTCATCATCTGCACACCCTCGGCGCCGTCTTCCTCTTCCTGTTGGCGCTCGAGCATGTCACGCAGCACCAGCTTGCCGATGGCCTCCTCGATGGTCATGCCGCCTTCTTCATCCTTCTCCAGCGTGTTTTTCAGCGCTTCGATCAGGAACCACACGTTGCCCATGCGGTAATCGGCGGCTTTGTCGCTGGAACTGTTCTGACGAATCCAGTTCTCGTAATCGATGTCCATGACCATGCTGCGCAGGGCCGCGATCGGGTCCTGCGTCGCGCACTGCTGCCGCACGCCGTTCATCCAGTGCTTGAAGCGCTTGAGGCGGTCGGTGAACCGACTGTCCAGATGCTCGCCCAAGCCGATTTCGTCGGTGGCCGCGTACATCGACACCTTGCGCTCGGTGGCGTAGTTGCCGAGTTTTTCCAGCGTAGTCGAGCCGATCTCCCGACGCGGCACGTTGATCACCCGCAGAAAGGCGTTGTCGTCATCCGGGTTCACCAGCAGGCGGAAGTAGGCCATCAGGTCTTTCACTTCCTGGCGGCCAAAGAAGCTGTTGCCGCCGGACAACCGATAAGGAATCTGGTGATGCTGAAGCTTCAGCTCGATGAGCTTGGCCTGGTAGTTACCGCGGTAAAGGATCGCGAAGTCGCTGTACGGGCGGTCGGTGCGCAGGTGCAGGCTCAAAATTTCCACGGCCACGCGCTCGGCCTCGGCGTCCTCGTTCTTGCAGCGAATGACCCGGATTTCATCGCCGTGGCCCATCTCGCTCCACAGCTGTTTTTCGAACGCGTGCGGGTTGTTGGCGATCAGCACGTTGGCGCAGCGCAGGATCCGGCTGGTGGAGCGATAGTTCTGCTCCAGCATCACCACTTTCAGCGAGGGATAGTCATCCTTGAGCAGCATCAGGTTTTCCGGCCGCGCACCCCGCCAGGCGTAGATCGACTGGTCGTCGTCGCCCACCACGGTGAACTGGCAGCGGGTGCCGATGAGCATTTTCACCAGCAGGTACTGACTGGCGTTGGTGTCCTGGTATTCGTCCACCAGCAGGTAGCGGACTTTGTGCTGCCACTTTTCCAGAATGTCGGCGTGCTCTTCGAACAGCTTCACCGGCAGCAGGATCAGATCGTCAAAGTCCACCGCGTTGTACGCCTTGAGCGTGCGCTGATAGTGGGTGTAGACGATGGCGGCGGTCTGCTCCTTGGGGTTTCGGGCATTTTCCAGGGCCTGAGCGGGCAGGATCAGGTCGTTCTTCCAGGCGCCGATCATGTTCTTGATCTCGTCGACGCCGTCGTCGCCCGAGTATTCCTTCTGCATGATGTCGGTCATCAGGGCCTTGACGTCGGTCTCGTCGAAAATCGAGAAACCCGGTTTGTAGCCCAGCCGTGCATGCTCCTTGCGAATGATGTTCAGCCCAAGGTTGTGAAACGTCGAGACCGTCAGGCCGCGCCCTTCGCCGCTGCGCAGCAGGGTACCGACCCGTTCCTTCATCTCCCGCGCCGCCTTGTTGGTAAAGGTCATGGCGACGATGTACTGGGCGCGAATGCCACAGTTCTGGATGAGGTGGGCAATCTTGCGTGTGATCACGCTGGTCTTGCCGGAGCCAGCACCGGCGAGCACCAAAAGAGGGCCGCCGACGTAGTTCACGGCTTCTTGTTGCCGGGGATTGAGTCGGGACATGAGGAAATAGAGGGATCGTTTGAAAAATGGGCGGGCATTTTAACAGGGTCGACGGATTGTGGAGCGACCGTCCGACACTGTGATGCGCCACGCTATCTATATTTCCCCGTTTTGTTACATTTGCGCATCACGCGGATGAGTGTCGCGTTTGATGGCCCTCATTTGAGTGGGCATCAATGTCTTTGGATTGGTTGGGGAACTAGCTTGGCTACGCCTGTCGAACCCTTGCGTTTGCTGCTTCTGGCGGACACGCCGGAATGGTCAGCGTTATTACGCGAGTGCCTGGCGCCCCTCGGGGATACCGTGTTTCTCGACTGTGCGTCGAGCTGGGACGCTATTGGCGATGCCGCCGATCCCTCGCACGCGTTCATTCTCTTCACCACGCCCGCGCTGCAACCGACAGCGGGGCAATGCAGCTGGCCAACGGTGCTGCTGTTCGACGCCGAGCCTGACGTAGAGCCGGTGGGCGTGGCTGACTGGCTGGTGCGCGAATTCCTGACCCCTCAAAGCGTGCGCCGTTGCCTTCGTCACGTGCGCGAACGCGGTCTGCTGGAAAACACCCTGCAACGCCTTGCCGAACAGGACCCGCTGACCGGCATTGCCAACCGCCAGGGTTTTCAGACCTTGCTCGCGGCTCGCCTGGTCGAGTTCGACGGGCGCGGGCTGGCGCTGGGGCATCTGGACCTGGACAACTTTCGCCGCGCCAATGACGCACTCGGCCATCAAGCGGGTGACCGGCTGATCCTTCAGGTTGTAGCGCGGTTGAAAAGTCAGCTCGAGGCATGCGATCAACTCGCGCGCCTGGGCAGCGATGAGTTCGCCCTGCTGATCGACACTCGCCGCGCGCCGGAACGAGCGGAGTGGATGGCCGAGCGCATCACCGAGGCCTTGTCCGAGCCGTATTGGGTCGACGGCGAAAGCCTGCTGATCGGGTGCAGCCTGGGCATCGCCCACGCCCGGGCCGACGCGGGCGCCGATCCCTTGATGTGGCATGCCCACATCGCCATGCAGCAGGCCAAAAGCACGCAGGGCTGCACCTTTCATGTGTTCAACGAGCGCATCAACCGCAACGCCCGCAGCCTCGCGGACCTGGAAAGCGAACTGCGTCGGGCCTTGCGACGCGACGAGCTGGAGCTGCATTACCAGCCGAGACTGTGCCTGAACAGCGGGAAAATCCTGGGGCTGGAGGCGCTGGTGCGTTGGCGTCACACCGAACGCGGATTGCTGCCGCCCAGCGAGTTTGTGCCGTTGGCCGAGCAAAGCGGACTGATCGTGCCGCTGGGTTACTGGGTGATTTCCCGGGCGCTGCGGGATATGCAGACGCTGCGCGAAAAAGGCCTGCCGCCGCTGCACATGGCGATCAACCTGTCGTTCCGCCAGTTTCAGGACAATCAGCTGCTGACGACCCTGAGCCGTTTGATCGAAGATCGCGGCGTAGACGCGCAGTGGCTGGAATTCGAACTCACCGAAACCGCCGTTATGCGCCGCAGCGACCTGGTCAAACAGACCATGGACGCATTGGGCCGACTGGGCGTGCGGTTTTCACTGGATGACTTCGGTACCGGGTTCTCGTCGTTCGTGCACCTGAACAGCCTGCCGATCACCTTGCTCAAGATCGACAAGAGTTTTGTCGGTGAGATGGAACAGCGCGAAGAGAACCGCAAGCTGGTGCACGCCATGATCAACCTGGCGCACAACCTGAGCCTGGAAGTCGTCGCCGAAGGCGTCGAGACCCCGGAACAACTGGCGTTGCTGCGCAGCTTCAATTGCGATCAGGCGCAGGGCTATCTGATCAGCCACCCGCTGGCGTTGCCGGAGCTGCTGGATTATCTGATGTTCGATGAAGGCAAAGGGCGGCTGACGCAGAGCGTGTGATCCGCGCGTTTTCATGTAGGAGCGCGGCTTGCCCCGCGATCTGGCGCGAAGCGGCAGTCATTTCAGGCACCTTGGTGTGTCAGGGAGAGCGCATCAGCCGGGTTTGCTGCCGGTTCCCGGCAGATCGCGGGACAAGCCTCGCTCCTACCATTGCTCTGTATCAGCCCATCACCACGACGCCCGTCGCCTCTTTACGCAACAGCTTCGTGGTCTTGCGCTCGAAGGCGTAGGTCAGGGCAACCGCCGAGCACAGCAGGCCCAGCGCCAGGCCCCACCAGACGCCCACCGCACCTTGATGCGCGAGGAAACCGAAACCCCAGGCCAGCGGTGCGCCCACCACCCAATAACTCGCCAGACCGATCAGGAAGGTGGTCTTCGCGTCCTTGAACCCCCGAATCGCACCCATCGCAATAGTCTGCGTGCCGTCGAGAATTTCGAACCAGGCGGCAATCGCCAGCAGCTTCACCGCCAACTCCACCACGCCCTGGTATTTCGGATCGTTGACGTCCACGAACAGGCCGATGACGGCGTGCGGCGCGACCCAGAACAGGATGCCGAACGACAGCATCAGCAGGCCGCCGAAGCCAATGCCCATACGTCCCGCCGTACGTGCCAGCAACAAGTTGCCCGCGCCGTAATGCAAGCCAATCCGCATCGTCACCGCGTAGGAAATACCCACCGGGATCATGAAAGCCATCGAGACCGATTGCAGCGCAATCTGGTGCGCCGCCATTTCCGTGCTGCCCATCGCGCCCATGCAAAAGGCGGCGAAGGTGAACAGGCCGACTTCCACCGCATATGTCCCGCCGATGGGCAGACCCAGACGCCACAGCTCTTTGAGGCAACTGCGCGACAGGTTCATCAGGTCTTTATGAATCGGATACGCCGCGTACGCCTTGTGATAACGAATGTGCAGCCACAGGGCCAGCGCCATGCTGTTGGTCACGACGGCGGTCACCAGCCCGATCCCCATCAGGCCCCAGTGCGGCAGGCCGAACAGGCCGTGAATGAAGGCGTAGTTGAGCCCGAAATTCATCGCGACGCCAACCAGGCTGATGATCATCACCGGCGTTGCACGGCCCAATGCGCTGGTGAAGCCGCGCAGCGCCATGAAGCTCAGCAGGCCGGGCAGGGCGAGCGGCAGGGTGATCAGAAACTGGCTGGCCATATGAACGTTGGCTTCGTCCTGGCCGAAATTCAGCAGGATCGGCTCCAGGTTCCACAGAATAAGAGCTGCGATCAGCGCCATCCCCCACGCCAGCCAAAGCCCGGCCTGGGTCAGACGGGTCGCACCTGCGTTGTCGTTCGCCCCTTTGCGAATGGCGACCAGGGTGCCAACCGCCGCCATGACGCCGACGCAGAAAAACGAAACGAAGTTGTAACTCGCAGCACCCAACCCGCCACCGGCAAGAGACTCGGGGCCAAGCTTGCCCATCATCACGGTGTCGGTGAAGACCATCAGCATGTGCGCCATCTGGGATGCGATCAGCGGCCCGGCCAGGCGCAGGATGATCCACAGTTCTTTGAAGGCGTGCTGTTGCATGGGCGGGCGCTCGGAAGTGGAGGCATTGATGAGCGGCTTATTGTGGTGATTCAGGCACCAATGCACAAAGGGATAAATACGATCATTGGCATGAGTAAAACTCATCTTGGGCTGTTTCCGGTAAAGTGCCTTGGTTCGTCTTCACGCAATGAGGAAAGTGTCCAATGCCTCGTAGTCTCCCGCCCTTGTATGCGCTGCGTGCATTCGAAGCCGCCGCGCGGCATGCCTCTTTCACCCGCGCCGCTGAGGAGCTTTCGATCACCCAGAGCGCGGTCAGTCGGCACATCCGAACGCTGGAAGAACATTTCGCCTGTCGCCTGTTTCGCCGAAACGGTCGCAACCTGCAGCTGACCGAGGCCGCCCGTGAGTTGTTGCCCGGCGTACGTGAAGGCTTCTCGGCGCTGGAGCGGGCCTGCAGCGCATTGATGGCCGAGGAGGGAATCCTGCGCATGAAGGCGCCGTCGACGCTGACCATGCGCTGGCTGTTGGCGCGGCTCAGCCGGTTTCGTCATTTGCAGGTCGGCAACGAGGTGCAACTGACCAGCGCCTGGATGGACATCGATAACGTCGACTTCACACAAGAACCGTTCGACTGCGCGGTGCTGCTGAGTCGCGGGCATTTTCCGCCGGACTGGGAGGCGACTTACCTGTTCCCGGAGCTGCTGATTCCCGTGGGATCGCCCAGCCTGCTCGATGATTCGCCCTGGGATGTCGAGCGACTGGCCAGCGCAGAGCTGCTGCATCCCACGCCGGACCGGCGCGACTGGCGCAACTGGCTGGAGCGCATGGGGTTGTCGGATCAAATCTCGCTCAAGGGCGGGCAAGTGTTCGACACTCTGGAGCTGGGGATGATTGCGGCGGCGCGCGGCTACGGGGTGTCCATGGGCGATCTGCTGATGGTGGCCGAAGACGTGATTCAGGGGCGCCTGAGCCTGCCCTGGCGTACGGCGGTGGTCAGCGGCGAAAACTATTACCTGGTCTGGCCGAAAACCCGGCCGGGCGGCGAGCGCTTGCGCCGGCTCAGCGACTTTCTGCAGGCCGAGGTGCAGGCGATGGCGTTGCCGGAAGTGACCATTCTGGAGTGACGGTTTCGCTGCGCTCGCTCGTTGTCGCTGCTGGGCTACCGTCTGGAACGGCAGCCCACCCGATAAAGTGAAACAGATCGTAACCAAGTCTTTCGTCCTAAGACCGGGTGTAGGACTCAAGTATTTTTCATGTCAGCCGAATGTGTAATTGCAAACCGGTTTGTTCCAATCGGTTCATCGATACCCTCTATTGGATTAAGTCCGAATGGTTTTCCTGAGATCAGGACGATCCAGTCGTTCGGCAAGGAGTTTTCATGTCTCAGCCTCGTGCCCGTATTGCCTCGCAACTCGGCATTGCCCTGGCCGTCATCCTGGCCGTTGTCATCAGCGGCAGTACCCTGTTCGCCCTGCGCTCACTGGATTCGGCGAACCTGGCCATCCGTGAGGAGCACATGGGCAGTGAAGCGCGGTTGCTGGCTGACCAGTTGAACACCTTCCACAGTACCTTGCGCGACAGCACTCAACGTTTGAGCGGATTGTTCGAGAAGCGCTTCAGTGGCCTCACGCTCCAGGCGGATCAGCAGATCGCTGTCGCAGGCCTGCAGACCCCTGCGTTGCTCCTCAATGGCAATCCCCTGAACAATGACTTTGCCGAAGTGGACGATTTCAAAAAGATGACCGCAGGCGTGGCGACCGTGTTCGTGCGCAGCGGCGACGACTTCATCCGGATCAGTACATCACTGAGCAAGCAGGACGGTTCGCGCGCCATCGGCACGTCGCTGGACCATAAGCATCCCGCCTACGAGCGACTGCTGGCAGGGCAGGGGTATGTCGGCCGCGCCTTGCTGTTCGATCGTTTGTACATGACCCAATACAGTCCGGTCCGCGACAGCAGTGGCAAGGTCATCGCGGTGCTGTTCGTAGGTTTTGATTACACCGATGCGCAAAAGGCTCAGTTCGACAACCTCAAGAGTTTCCGGATCGGTAAAACCGGTTCGCTGGCGCTTCTCGACGAGCAGAACAAATGGCTGGTCCCGCCTGCTGGCGTGAAGGATCTGGATCAGGCAAGCAAGACCTTGACCGACTTCGTTAAAACGCCCGGCAAAGGCCTGTTCTGGCAGGACGCAGGCAACGATTTCTACACCGTTGCGGAGCCGTTCTCGGGCGGCCCGTGGTCGATTCTGGCGATCATGCCCAAGGACGAAATCAGCGCTGTGACCTGGAGTGTCGGTACGCAGTTGGCGATCGGCAGCCTGCTGGCGATGTTGATCGCTGTGGGCGCCGCGATCTGGCTGCTGCGCAGCAAGCTTCAACCGCTGTCGGATCTGGTCACTCAGGCTGAGGCCTTGGGAGCTGGCGATCTGAGCGCTCGCCTGAATGTCACCCGTCACGACGAGATCGGCCAGTTGGCGGCCAGCTTCAACAAGATGGGGCAAGCGCTGGAAACCATGGTCTCGCACATTCGTACCGCAGCGCAGGAGGTCAGCGGCCGGGCGCATGCGTTGTCCGGTCTGTCCGGTGGCGCTTACGAGGGCATGGAGCAACAGTCGGGCGAAATCACCAGCATGGCCGGTGCCGTCGAAGAATTCAGCGCAACAGCGCTGACCATCGCCGACAACATGGGCAGCACCGAACGTATGGCCCAAGGCAATGCCCAGCAAACGCGGATCGGTCGCGCGTCCATGGAAGAGGCGTCGGCCTCGCTGGAGCAAATTGCAGGTTCGCTGGGCAGTACGGCTGCCGTGATCGACACCCTTGGCCAGCGCTCGCAGGAGATTGGCGGCATCGTCAGCGTGATCACCTCCATCGCCGAACAAACCAATCTATTGGCCCTCAATGCCGCCATCGAGGCTGCGCGCGCGGGCGAGCAAGGTCGCGGTTTTGCCGTGGTCGCCGATGAGGTTCGCAATCTCGCCTCGCGCACCCGCCAGGCCACCGACGAAATCTCCGGCATGATCGCCAGCATCCAGCAGGAAACCAGCAACGCGATCAACACGATGGAACAGGGCAATGCGCTGATGCAGGAAGGCCTGACGCGTAACGCCAAGGTGGCCGCAGCGCTGGCGCAGATCGACGAACAAAGTCGCTCGGCGGGCGAGCAGTTCGCGTCCATCACCACCGCGACCCAAGAGCAAAGCAGCACTGCGACCATGCTCAGTGCCAACCTGCAAAGCATTGCATTGGCGAACAGCGAACAGCGTGAAGTGGTGTCGAATCTGGCAGTCACCGCGCAAGAACTGAACGCGCTGGCCGCGGATCTGCGTAAGGAAGTGGATCGGTTTCGGTGAGCTATTGACCGTTCGCTAGACCGCTGACTCGGGGTCGGCCAAGCATCTGTGGGAGCGAGCTTGCTCGCGAATGCGGTGGCCTGCAGCATCTGGGGGAATGAGACACTGCATTCGCTGCCCTCGTAACCTCGGACGTCTCCCACAGGTTTCGCGTCGAAGCACTAACGTGTGCTCAGACTTCAGAACTGTGGGAGCGAGCTTGCTCGCGAATGCTGAGTTTCGTTCGCTGAAGGTGTTGCGAATGTACCGGCGTCTTCGTGAGCAAGCTCACTCCCATAGAGCAGAGGCTCGCTTCGTCCTTCACGCTTCATCTGTATGAGCTGTGTGAAGGGTGTGCCACTCACCCGGTCGACGGCCGATACTGCAACGCTTCGGCGATATGACTTCTCGCAATAGCGTCGACGCTCTCCAGGTCCGCAAGCGTTCGTGCGACTTTCAGCAAACGGTGTGCGGCACGCAGAGACAAGTTCAAGCGCTCACAGGCGGTTTCAAGCCAGGCCTCGTCTTCGGCGAGCAGCGCGCAGTGTTCTCGCAAAGCGGGCAAGTCGAGAAACGCATTGGCGCAACCCTGACGCTTGTGCTGGCGTTCACGGGCTTCGGACACCCGCTGGGCGGCACTGGCGCTGCTTTCGCCGCCTTGCGCGGTCGCGGCCAGAGAAGTGGTTTCGCGCGCGACGGTCAGGTGCAGGTCGATTCGGTCCAGCAGCGGACCGGAGAGTTTGTTGCGGTAGCGCTGAATCTGATCGGTCGAGCAGCGACAACGCCCGGTGGGTTCTCCGTGATAACCGCACGGGCACGGGTTCATCGCCGCCACCAGCTGGAACCTGGCCGGGAAACGAACGCGATCCCGGGCCCGTGAAATGACGATGTGGCCGGATTCCAGCGGCTCTCGTAAAACCTCCAGCACACGCCGATCGAATTCAGGAAGTTCGTCCAGAAACAGCACGCCGTGATGGGCGAGGGTGATTTCGCCGGGTTGCGGGCGGCTGCCACCGCCCACCAGTGCAGGCCCCGAAGCCGAGTGATGCGGTTGACGGAAGGGTCTCTGCGGCCAACTGGTCAAGGGCGCATGGCTCGCGACCGACTGAATCGCCGCGACTTCCAGCGCCTCGAACTCATCCAGCGGTGGCAGCAGGCCGGGCAGACGGCTGGCGAGCAGGGTTTTACCGGTGCCGGGCGGGCCGCTGAACAAAAGGTTGTGAGCACCGGCCGCAGCGACCAATAGCGCGCGCTTGGCGGCAGTCTGGCCTTGGACTTCGCTGAGGTCGGGGTAAGGCTGCGTTTGCAGAATCAGTCCATTGCACTTATACGGCGCGATGACGGTGTGGCCGTTCAGATGAGCCACCAGTTCGAGCAGATGACTCACCGCGATCACTTTCAGCCCGGAGGCCAGGCACGCTTCCTCGGCGTTCACCGCCGGTACGATCAACGTGTGACCGGCGGCGCGCGCGGCCAGCGCTGCGGGCAGCACGCCCTGCACAGGCCGTATCGCGCCGGACAGCGCAAGTTCGCCCAGGCACTCGACGCCATCAAGCGCCAGCGTCGGGACTTGCGCGCTGGCAGCCAGCAAACCCAGCGCGATGGCCAAATCAAAACGGCCACCGTCCTTGGGCAAGTCAGCAGGGGCAAGATTCAAAGTGATGCGCCGCGCCGGAAACTCCAGCCGACAGTTCAGAATCGCGCTGCGCACCCGGTCCTTGCTTTCTTTCACAGCACCTTCGGGTAACCCCACCAGCGTCAATGACGGCAAGCCGTTGGCCAGGTGGGTTTCAACGGTGACGGCAGGGGCTTCGACACCGACTTGTGCGCGGCTGAGGACAATGGCGAGGGACATGATCTTTCCTTGATGAGGCACCGCGTCCTGCGGCGTGCTCAAGGATAGTCAGCGAAGACGCGTAGGGGGTCTTGCAAGTTCTACTGCATATGTCCTGGCAGGATCCGAGGAGTCGCTCACAACCCGCTGCCGAGCTTTTTTCGCTCTCAGTGTGGCGAAACGTGGGCGGAAAATAGAATTGGCGCGTGGCCTTTATGGATAGACTGGACCAATCATTCAAGCGCACCTACACTCGCCACTTAACGAATAACGTTAAGCGTTAAGCGTTAATAATGATCGTAAGTTTCAAATGTACGGATACAGAATCGCTCTTCAGGCAGGGCAAAACACGTGTGTGGTCTTCAATCCTGTCGGTGGTGGAGCGCAAGCTGACGATGCTCGATGCTGCCTCGTCGCTCATCGATCTGAAGTCCCCTCCGGGCAATCGTCTGGAATCGCTTGGAGGTGATCGCAAAGGACAGCACAGCATACGTATCAACGCTCAATGGCGTATTTGCTTTATCTGGGGGATACATGGCCCGGAGAATGTCGAAATCGTCGATTACCACTGAGGTAAATCAAATGACCAAGAACGGAATGCGCCCCGTGCACCCCGGGGAAGTTCTCAAGGAAGAGTACCTGGAGCCGTTGGGCTTGACGTCAGCAGCACTCGCTAGAGCTTTGAGCGTTTCCACTCCAACGATCAATGACATTGTGCTTCAGAGACGAGGTGTGAGCGCTGACGTGGCGTTGCGTCTCGCGGCGTGTTTTGAAACGACCCCGGAGTTCTGGCTAAACCTGCAACTGACCTACGACCTGCGCAAAACGGAAATCGAACGTGGGTCGGCCATAAAGGCGCAAGTCCAGCGTCTCTCGCACTGCGCTTGAGCACATTCGACATGCCCGGCGTGCGCCAGGCATGTCGTCGTCTCACTCTTTTGGCTGCGCCGCAAGTTGCGCTTCCATCTCGGCCATTTTCGCTTCCAGTGCCTCAAGACGGGCACGGGTGCGGGCCAGGACGAGCATCTGGCTGTCGAACTCTTCCCGACTGACCAGATCCAGTTTGCTGAAGCCGCTTTGCAGCAGCGCTTTGAACTGGGTTTCGAATTCGTTGCGTGGCAGCGGGGTCTCGCCGTTGAACAACCGCGAGGCATGGCCACTCAGGGCGTCTAGAAAAGCTTTGGGCGCAAGCATGATCAACTTCCGGAATCAGATGGGCGGCAGTGTAGCACGCAGCGTCTATAGTCTTTTCACGGGCGCAGGGTTGCACGGTTTTCGCGCATGACGGCGTGCACTCGCGCACTGTTGTTGTGCGGCCGGGTTGGATGATGGCGATCTGGATACTCGGAACTGGCATCAAGGTGCCGTAATTCTTGGGATTGAACGAGATGGCAAGCTTTCTGCTTAGTGGCATATGACCCATGCACTGATGCAGTCGCTGTGACGAATGCAGTGCGTCAGGCGGAGCGGGGAAGTGTTTCGTCAGAAGCGGTTTTCTGGCGTTGGTCTGGTCTGTTTCGGGCCATCGACGCGTTACAAAGCCAGACACTGCGCTTAGACTTGAGTCGGGTTTGTTTTCCTGGGGCAAGTCCACCAATTCGGGAGAAAGTTTCATGAAGCTAGTCACTGCCATCATCAAGCCGTTCAAGCTGGACGACGTACGCGAGTCGTTGTCCGAAATCGGCGTGCAGGGCATCACGGTAACTGAAGTCAAAGGCTTCGGACGTCAGAAAGGCCACACCGAGCTGTATCGCGGTGCGGAATACGTAGTCGACTTCCTTCCCAAGGTGAAGATCGATGTTGCGATCGACGACAAGGATCTGGACCGCGTTATCGAAGCGATAACCAAAGCGGCCAACACCGGCAAGATCGGTGACGGAAAGATCTTCGTGGTCAATCTGGAACAGGCTATTCGCATCCGTACCGGCGAAACCGATACCGACGCAATCTAAGCCGCCAAACCCAACGCCCCAGGAGAAAACAATATGACTCTGCGTCAATTCGCAGGGCTAGGAGCCCTGTTGTCCCTCGTAACCCCTGGCTTGGCCATGGCGGCAGACGAAGTGGCAGCCCCCGTACTGAACTCAGGCGATACCGCCTGGATGCTGACTTCGACAGCCCTGGTGCTGTTCATGACCGTTCCCGGTCTTGCGCTGTTCTACGGCGGCATGGTCCGCTCGAAAAACGTTCTTTCCGTCATGATGCAGTGCTTCGCCATCACCGGTCTGATCAGCATTCTGTGGTGCATCTACGGCTACAGCATGGCGTTCGACACCACGGGTATGGAAGCCAACGTCGTTAACTTCAACTCCTTCGTCGGCGGCCTGTCGAAGGCGTTCCTGGCAGGCATCACGCCTTCCAGCATCACAGGTGCCACAGCGCTGTTCCCGGAAGCTGTGTTCGTCACCTTCCAGATGACTTTCGCCATCATTACTCCAGCCCTGATCGTTGGTGCCTTCGCAGAACGCATGAAGTTCTCCGCGATGCTGATCTTCATGGCCATCTGGTTCACCCTGGTCTATGCGCCGATCGCGCACATGGTCTGGAGTGGTGTCGGTGGTCTGCTGTGGGACTGGGGCGTTCTCGACTTCGCAGGCGGCACCGTTGTTCACATCAACGCCGGTGTGGCTGGCCTGGTGGCCTGCCTGGTACTGGGCAAGCGTAAAGGTTTCCCGACCACCCCGATGGCTCCGCACAACCTGGGTTACACCCTGGTCGGCGCAGCGATGCTGTGGGTAGGCTGGTTCGGCTTCAACGCCGGTTCCGCTGCTGCGGCGAACGGCACTGCCGGTATGGCGATGCTGGTCACTCAGATCGCAACCGCTGCTGCTGCGCTGGGCTGGATGTTCGCCGAGTGGCTGACTCACGGTAAGCCAAGCGCGCTGGGTATCGCTTCGGGCGTGGTTGCCGGTCTGGTTGCCATCACCCCAGCGGCCGGTACTGTCGGCCCAATGGGCGGCCTGATCATCGGTCTGGCGGCGGGTGTGGTCTGCTTCTTCTGTGCCACTAGCCTGAAACGCAAACTGGGCTACGACGACTCCCTGGATGCCTTCGGCGTTCACGGTATCGGCGGTATCCTCGGCGCGATCCTGACCGGTGTCTTCGCAGCACCGTCGCTGGGCGGCTTCGGCACTGTGACCGACATCGCAGCTCAAGTCTGGATCCAGTGCAAAGGCGTAGGCTTCACGATCATCTACACCGCGATCGTGACCTTCATCATCCTCAAGGTGCTGGACGCGGTCATGGGCCTGCGTGTCACCGAGGAAGAAGAAGCGGTGGGCCTGGACCTTGCGCAACACAACGAGCGTGGCTACAACTTGTAATCACGGCTTAAAAAAAATGCCCGGGTTACCGGGCATTTTTTTGTCTGGCGTTTGTCGATAGGCAAGACCGCCAGCGAGTGACGCTCGAACGGCATGCAGGCCCTGTCTCAGGGTATCTCCGGGCGTTATTGCAACGGGATACCCGCTTGGGTTTTCGGCTTACAGAAAACGTCACTCATTGCGCGCTTTGTTTTTTTTTTTACCGCGTTAGAATGCGCGCCGAAGGGCGGAGAACTGTATGTGGCAACAGACCAGAATCACGCTGCGTGCAAGACCTCGCGGATTTCATCTGGTGACCGACGAGATCGTCGCAGGGCTTCCCGAACTGCGTGATTGCCGAGTCGGTCTGTTGCATTTGTGGCTGCAGCATACCTCGGCCTCGTTGACCATCAACGAGAATGCCGACCCGGCTGTGCGTCGTGACTTCGAGCGTTTTTTCAACCGATTGGTGCCGCAAGGGCGTGACGGTTATGAACATGACGACGAGGGTCCTGACGACCTGCCTGCGCACTTCAAAGCCAGTTTGCTAGGCTGCCAGCTTGTTCTTCCGGTCACTGACGGGAGGTTGGCGATGGGAACCTGGCAAGGTGTTTATTTAGGCGAGCACCGTGATGCAGGCGGTGCACGTAAAGTCCTCGCCACCCTGCAGGGTGAGGGGCACGACCGCTGATTGTCGGCGGTAGTTGAATTTTTTCCGGCTGTCTTAGAAATTAGGCGCAGCTGGGCTATAACTAATCTGCTTTCGCAAGTCATGAGGTAGAACATGAGCGACGACGACATCGATAACGAAGGTCTGGAAGACGATCTGGAAGGTGAGGACGACGGTGAGGAGCTTGCGGCTGCTCCCGATGACGAGGTTTCGGACGTCGAGGACAGCCCTGAAGCATTGGTCACCCCCACCAAAGGCAAGGCCAAGGCTGCGGTCTCGATCGATGAGCTGCCGAGCGTAGAGGCCAAGAACAAAGAGCGTGACGCTCTGGCTCGCGCGATGGAAGAGTTCCTCGCCCGCGGCGGCAAGGTGCAGGAAGTGGAGGCCAATGTGGTCGCCGATCCGCCCAAGAAGCCTGACAACAAGTACGGTAGCCGCCCTATTTAAGGGTGTCTGATACCTGCTGGAAAAGCCCGCTGTCGCTGCGGGCTTTTTTTTGGGTTTGGTTTTTGGGGTTTGGCTTTTGCTTTTTTGGTGCTTGGCCTGGAATTCTTACTCTGATGCCGGGCTGACTTGGCTTTAGATTGCTACTTTGATGCCCTTCGGGCCTATTCGCGAGCAAGCTCGCTCCCACATTTGCTGCAACGTACCATGGCCTGATGTACCGAGTCGGTAGCCTTGATGCCTGACTCGGTCCATCTGTTGCCTCTAAAAGCTATTCACTCGGTCTGCCAGAATGCGGCACGTTGCAAAAGATGTAGGAGCGAGCTTGCTCGCGATCAGGCCCGCAGGGCATCAAAGTAAGCGTCTCAAGCCAACCCCGCCAACACCCCCGGCAACTCCGTCAGACGCCTGATCTCCGCATCCGGCAATCTGTCCGACTCCCACGGCTTGCCCGTCGGGTTGTACCAGATCGCCCGCAAGCCGGCCTGCTGAGCCCCTGCGATGTCATCGCCGGGATGATCGCCCACGTGCACGGCGTGACGTGCATCGGCGTTGCCGCGCTTGAGCGCTTCCAGGAAAGGCGCCGGGTCGGGCTTGCCGATGCCCAGGTCTTCGGCACACAGCGCAAACGAAAAATAGTCGGCCAGCCCCAGGCGGCGCACGTCGGCATTGCCGTTGGTGACCACGCCCAGGGTGTACTGCTTGGTGAGCAGTTCCAGCGTCGGTACGACCTCCGGAAAGATGTCCAGCTGGTGCCGTCCTTGCAGGAAGACCTCAAAGCTGCGGTCCGCCAGATCCTGTGCCTCAGGGTGGCCATAACCCGCATCCTCAAGCGCCAGAAACAGCACCCGACGGCGCAACGCGCTGATGCGGTGCTTGAAGCTCGGGTCGGCTTCGACCAGCCGCGAGCGAATCTCCCACAAATGTTCCACTGGCACGGGGCCCAGTTTCGGTGCGTGTTCTGCCAGCCATTCGCGCAACATGGCTTCTGCGCTGACGATGGCCGGTGCGGTGTCCCACAACGTGTCGTCCAGGTCGAAGGTGATCAGCTTGATGCTCATGATTCTGAAGAATCCTTGCGTTTGGCCCGTGGGTGGGCGCTGTCATACACCGTTGCCAGATGTTGGAAATCCAGGTGGGTGTAGATCTGAGTTGTAGTGATGTCGGCGTGCCCCAGCAATTCCTGCACGGCGCGCAGGTCCTGGGAGGATTCGAGCAAGTGGCTGGCGAAGGAGTGCCGGAGCATGTGCGGGTGCAGGTTCTGTCCCAGCTCGCGCTCACCCGCAGCTTTGACCCTAAGCTGGATCGACCTCGGGCCCAGACGCCTACCTTGCTGGCTGATGAACACCGCGTCGTCCTGAGGGTTGGCCAGCGCGCGCTGTTTCAGCCACTCCTCCAGTGCCTCACGGGCTTTTCGGCCGACAGGGAGCACGCGAGTCTTGCTGCCTTTACCCAGCACCTGAACAAGGCCGTCCGCCAAGTCCAGCTGCTCGCAATTCAGGCCTGTCAGCTCCGACAAGCGCAGGCCGGACGAGTAAAACAGTTCGAGAATCGCGTGATCGCGGCGGGCGAGGAATTCGTCTTCCACGCCGCCTTCCAGTAATTGCAGCGTGCGGTCGGCATCCAGCGTCTTGGGCAGACGGCGTTCGCCTTTGGGCGGCGCCAGACCGTTCGCCGGGTCGTGATCGCAGATGCCTTCGCGGTTCAGGTAATGATAAAAGCCACGCACTGCTGAGAGCAGCCGGGCGATGCTGCGCGATGACTGACCTTGCTGGTGCAAGCGGGCGACGAGGCCACGCATGGACTGGATGTCCAGGGCGTTCCAGCTGCCGATGTTCTGCTTCTCGCAGAATCCCAGCACTCTGCTCAAATCTCGGCGATAGGCATCCAGCGTGTGGGGCGACACCTGACGCTCACTGCGCAGGTGTGTGCAGTAAGCGTCCAGTTGCCGTTCCATGACTAGCGCACCGAACGCAGGGCGTTGGTGAAGCGCGGCAGCAGACGGCTCAATACATCGGCGATGTAGGTGAGAAACAGCGTGCCCACCGAACTTTTGTAGTGCTGCGGGTCGCGGCTGCCGATGGCAAGGACGCCGTGCAGGCCTTGATGATTGAGCGCGACGATGGCGGTGGAGCCGACTTCTTTACTCTGGTCAGCACCGAACAGGAACTCCAGCTCGTGCTCACGCAGGGCGCCGCACACTGTCTTGCCGCCGGAAATCAATCCACCGATGGCTTTCTGCGCCTCGGCACTGGTGACCCAGCGACCCACGGTCATCGGGTTGTCGCTGAACAGGATCAGGCTCACAAACGGCACCTGAAACTCCTGACGCAGGCTGTCTTCCACTGCAATGACGATGTCTTCCAGGCTGTTGGCATCCATCAGCGCGAGGATCAGGCGACGGGTTTTTTCGAAGAGACGGTCGTTGTCGCGGGCGACGTCCATCAGCTGTGAAAGCCGATGGCGCATTTCGATATTGCGTTCGCGCAGTATCTTCAGCTGGCGCTCAACCAGCGAGACGGTGTCGCCTCGCTGATGAGGAATGCGCATCGCGGTGAGCAGGTCGTCATGCTCGGCGAAGAAGTCCGGGTGTTGCTGTAGCCAGGCGGCGACTGCCTCGGCTTCAAGGGCGGGCACTGCGTTATCGGCAGGCGATTCGCTGGGCGTGTCGGTTGAAGTCTGAGGCTGGTCGGTCATTGGATACTCTCACTCATAGACGTACTTGGCCTTCGTAGACCCTGACGGCCGGGCCGGTCATCAGCACAGGATGTCCCGGGCCGGCCCACTCGATGGACAGGCGTCCACCGGGCAGATCGATCAACAGCGGGGACTCCATCCAGCCTTGGCTGATGGCGGCCACGGCTGCTGCACAGGCGCCGGTCCCACACGCCTGGGTTTCGCCCGCTCCGCGTTCCCATACCCGCAATTGTGCGCGCTGACGGTCGACGACGTGGAGGAAACCGACGTTCACACGGGCCGGAAAGCGCGGGTGATTCTCGATTTTCGGGCCCAGCGTATGAACCGGCGCGTTGTTGATGTCGTAGACGCGCAGCACCGCGTGGGGATTGCCCATGGAGACGGCAGCCAGTTCAACTGTTTCAGTGTCCACTTCAAGCGTGTAGCTGATCGCCTGTTGCGGCGCATCGAATGGAATATCAGCAGGCACCAGACGCGGCGCGCCCATGTTGACGCTGATCTGGCCGTCGTTACGGACGTCCAGTTCGATGATGCCGCCCTTGGTTTCGACGCGGATCTGCTTTTTGGCCGTCAGGCGCTTGTCCAGCACGAAGCGGGCGAAGCAGCGCGCGCCGTTGCCGCACTGTTCGACTTCAGAACCGTCGGAATTGAAAATCCGGTAGCGAAAATCTACATCCGGATTGCTCGGCGCTTCAACCAGCAGCAGCTGATCGAAACCGATACCGGTGTGTCGATCGCCCCATTGCTTGGCGTGCTTGGGCAGGATGTGCGCGTGCTGGCTCACAAGGTCCAGCACCATGAAATCGTTGCCCAGGCCATGCATCTTGGTAAAACGCAGCAGCATGGGATTACTCCGGCAGCAGGCTTTCGCCGGCAAACAGCTCAGTCACGGTTTCACGACGACGCACTTCGAACGCCTGATCCCCATCGACCAACACCTCGGCCGTACGGCCGCGGGTGTTGTAGTTGGAGCTCATTACGAAGCCGTAGGCACCGGCGGAGTGAACCGCCAGCAAGTCGCCTTCGGCCAGCGCCAGTTCGCGTTCCTTGGCCAGGAAGTCGCCGGTTTCGCAGATGGGACCCACGATGTCATACACGCGCGCCGCGCCGTCACGAGGCTGAACAGCCGTGACGTCCATCCAGGCCTGGTACAGCGCCGGGCGGATAAGGTCGTTCATGGCCGCGTCAACGATGGCGAAGTCTTTGTGCTCGGTGTGCTTGAGGTATTCGATACGGGTCAGCAGCACGCCGGCGTTTGCCACGATGAAACGGCCTGGTTCGAACATCAATGCCAGGTCGCGACCCTCAAGGCGTTCGCGCACGGCTTTGATGTAGTCGCCCGCCAAAGGCGGCTCTTCATCGCGATAACGCACGCCCAGGCCGCCACCCAGATCCAGGTGGCGCAGCTGAATGCCGCAGTCGCCAAGACGGTCGACCAGGTCCAGCAGGCGATCCAGCGCATCGACGAAAGGCGACAGCGTGGTCAGCTGCGAGCCGATATGGCAATCGACGCCGATGACTTCAAGGTTCGGCAGCTGCGCGGCGCGGATGTACACGTCTTCGGCGTCAGCGATGGCGATGCCGAACTTGTTTTCTTTTAGGCCGGTGGAAATGTACGGGTGAGTGCCCGCGTCAACGTCCGGGTTTACGCGCAGGGAGACCGGGGCGCGTACGCCCATTTCGGCGGCCACGACCTGCAGGCGTTCCAGTTCGTCGGTGGATTCGACGTTGAAGCAATGAACGCCCACTTCAAGCGCACGACGCATGTCGTCACGGGTCTTGCCGACGCCGGAGAACACGATCTTGTCGGCCTGACCGCCTGCGGCCAGCACACGCTCCAGTTCGCCACGGGAAACGATGTCGAAACCGGCGCCCAGACGCGCCAGGACATTGAGGACGCCCAGGTTGGAGTTGGCTTTGACCGCGAAGCAGACCAGGTGCGGCGTGCCACTCAGAGCGTCGGCATAGGCGCGGTATTGCGCTTCGATGTGCGCGCGGGAGTAGACATACGTCGGCGTGCCGAAGCGCTCGGCGATGGCAGACAATGCAACTCCCTCCGCGAACAGCTCACCGTCGCGGTAGTTGAAGGCGTCCATGGTCAGTCCCTAGTAGGTCGAGTGCTTGTGCGAGTGCGATTGGTTCTGAGCGCCCGGTGCGTTGGACTGTTCATCATCAGGCAGGTACAGCGGACCTTTTTGACCGCAGGCAGAGACCAGGCACGCTACAGCGAGGAGCGCGGCCAGGGAGGAAATCAGGCGCTTCATGGCGAAATCCTTTGTATAAGCATTAATTGCGCCCGAGTATACCGACCAGCCTACAGATTGCCTATGCGCTGGAGTTCCCGTCCGGCGGGGCTTTGACGCATTTGCCAGATAACAACGTAAACGCCGTGCGGTTTTTTGGCGCAGCGAATGGCAATTGGGCGGGTATGCTTTGCAATTGCCGAAGAGCGACCGTATCTTGCGTCGCTGCGCCATCCGTAGACACTTTCGAGGTTCCTGCAATGAGTTTGACCGAAGCCCGCTTTCACGACCTGGTGGATGCCACCCAAGAAAAGCTCGAGGACATTTTCGACGAGAGCGGTCTGGATCTGGACCTTGAGAGTTCGGCCGGTGTGCTCACGGTGAAATTTGAAAACGGCACTCAATTCATCTTCAGTCGTCAGGAACCGCTGCGTCAGTTGTGGCTGGCGGCGGTCGACGGTGGTTTCCACTTCGACTACGACGAAGAAGAGAAACGCTGGGTGTGCGACAAAAGCGAAGAGCTGCTGGGCGAAATGCTCCAGCGTCTGGCGCTGAAGCAGGCCAATGTCGAGATCGAGTTCGACGCTATTGACGGTCACAGCGACGGCAATCGCTAATGACTGCAAGTGCCGCCCCCGTCAGACCGCCGAAGCCTCTGTTCAGTAACGTCAGCCCGGCTGTTCCATCGCCTTGCATCAGCGTATGCCGGCTGGATGAAGGCAAAGTGTGTACAGGGTGTTTCCGGCATGTCGAAGACATCCGCGAATGGCGCGCGGCGACGGATGAGCGCAGACGAGAGATTGTGCGACAGGCATCAGAGCGGCGTGCGCAGCTTTGACTAATGGATCGCTCCTGGCTTCTGTGGGAGCGAATTCATTCGCGATGCGGCGTTACAGCCGATAAAAATCTTTCGCCTGCACGCTCTTTCGCGAATGAATTCGCTCCCACAGGGCTTCGTCCACTCGGCACGATTTGGGCGTTCGTCAAGCCTCATCCATCGCTTCATTCAGCGACTTCTCAAGCTCGGCCTTGTAACGCAGGAACAAGATGGTCTGTCCTCGCGTATCCCCCAGTATTCCCGAGAGATCCAGATCAGTGATGTAGCAGCGGTAGCGTTGAGGCTCGCTGCGCTGATCGAGAATCTGGCGGGCGACGACGCTGTACACTTGTTCGCCGAATTCCAGCTCGGAAAACTCCATCCCGTCGCAGTACAGCGTCACGCTGACCTGGCCCGGAGAGGCTTCCTCGACGATGGCCTGAACGTCGTAAAACGGTTTATTGGTTGGCATGACCGGCGCCAGTCGTTGCTCGATGCGCCGGGCCCGCCCGGCGCCGTCCGGGGTGATTCGGTAGTACAACGTCTCCAGCGACGAAGGCTCCAGCGGGTTATCCAGCGGCAAGAGCGCGCCACGTCGATACATCAATGACTGCAGGAAGCGCTGCAACGGCATCATCAGGCTGGATTCGTCGTGATACGGCAAACGCTGATGCCAGAGCGCGTTATGTTCATCGAGTACGTACAGATCGGCATGCGGCTCGTTGATCCGGTAGAACACCTGAATGCACTCGGGCTGGCCGTGCGGAATGATCAGCGACAGGTCGTTGTCATCGAGCGCTTGCGGGTCGAGGTGGATCGGGCTGTAGGTCGGTAATTCTTCGCCCAGGTATTCGTAGAGCGCCGTCAGGGTGTCGATCGCAACGTGGCTGACTTGCCCCGGCTTCATTTCCAGCACGTGATAGTGGTGCTGGACCTGAATCAGATAACGATGATTCAGGTTTCGAGCCAGCAGCAATTGCGCCGTATTGACCAGCTCCTCGACCCTTTGCGCAATCGCAGGCGCCCGGTTGTGGCAGAAGCAGCGCACGCGGATGACCGGCTGAGGTGATGTTTCAGGCAAGTTGTTGAGCAACTCGGTGAGACAGTCGAGCAGTGCATGCGGGCCGTCAAAGCGACTGACCAGCACCTCGTTCCAGCTGTTGAGCGTGATCTGGTCGAAGGTCAGCACCAGGTTTTCCCGAACCCCGGCATAGCTCAGCGAGTCAGTGCGCTCGGTGGTCATCAGGATGTTCAGGTCTTTGTGGTGCTTGAGCGGGTCAACGCCTACGTTGACCAGCAGCAGGATTTCGCTGGGCACGCTCGGCTTGAGCAGCACGTCTTCGTGAACCATGCCCAGCGGCGTCGGAATGCTGTGTTGCAAGGCGCCCTGAAGATTGAACAGCTCGAACTCGGTCAGATCGCTCGCGCCTGGGTGCAGTGCGAGTCGGGTGCTGCTGTCGATCACGTTATTGCGATGGCACCAGGCCAGAAGCTCCAGCAGTTCGCGGCTGCGCTTGATCGGCGCGAAGGTTTCCCACTCATGGGCGCCAAGGTTGCCGTTGTACAAACCCCACTGGTTTTTGCCTGGCTCACGCTTGTTCGGCGATTGCACCAGCGTCAGTGTGTCCTCGGCCAAGTCCGGAGAAATGCCCGGATTGACGAATTCGACTTTGCCCGCCTTGCGCTCGAACGCGGCATACAGTCGACGGCCGAGCACATTCAGGTCGCGCTTGTTGATGGAGCTGATCGCGTTTTGCGTGCGAGCGAATTGCGTCAGGAAGCGATAGCTGTAATTGAGCTCGCTGACCAATGCACGGCGCTCGCTGGACACCTGCCGCACTTTCCACTGGCTGCGACTGTCGAGCAGGGCAAGCTGACGCTCGTCCCATTTCCATTCTTTAGCCAGACGCTCCAGCAACAGGCGCTGCCAGCTCGTGGTTCGCTGGCGCGGCAAGCCGGTGAGCTTCTTGTTGACCTTGAGGTAAAGGCTGCGTCTGACCAGTTCCAGTCGTTCCGGCTCGCCCCGGTCGCGCAGGTATTCCTCGATCCGGCGGTACACCATCATGTAAGGATCGAGTTCGTCCAGGTCGACGTTGTTGGCGAACACCTGCTGTTTGAAGCGCATGCTCAGGCACTGCACCTGAGGGTGTTCGCTGGCGTAGACCTCGGTCAGCAACAGCTTGAGCACGGACTTGTAGGGTGACTCTATGCCCTTGAACAGCTGCCAGAGCCCGGCCCCGATGAACTCGCCGGGCGGAATGCGCGACATGTTGCCCAGATCGAGCACTTCGTCTTCTCGAATGAAGCGCTTGGACAGAAGCGTATGGGTGTACTCGGCGTAACGCGTCTCTTCGTAGACGGGCACCAGCCACCAGATGGGTGTGCGGCCCGCCAGCCAGATCGCCGTGCGATAGAACTCGTCGAGTAGCAGGTAGTGCTGCGTCGTCCCGCAATCTTCGCCGCTCAACTGTGCATCGCGCTCGCCCAGTACAAACCGCTCAGGGTCGATCAGGAAAAAGTGCGCCTCGGCGCCCATCGTCGCTGCCCAGGTTTCCAGCGCCTGGCATTTTTTGCGCAGTTCGGTGACTTCTTCGGGCGACAGGTTGGTGTCGTGGCAGACCCAGACGTCCATGTCGCTCTGATCGGCCTGCGCCAGCGTTCCCAGGCTGCCCATCAGGAAGATGCCGTGGATGGGTTGTGGAGGATTGCCGCGACGTGGTTTGTACGAGAATGAGCGCGTCAGGCGCTGCGCTTCGGCCAGCGCCTGCGCGTCGGGCTCGTAGTGGGATACGCCAGCAGGCGTCGCCCCCGAGACATAGCCGGGCAGGAGGGGATGGTTGACGTGAAAAAACAGCGGCAACAGGGCCAGCACGGACTGTTGGCGAGTGGACAAACCTTCGTTGGCGCGCGCGAGCCGCCCTTCATTGAGGGTCAGGAAGCGGTTGCGCAACTGGCTGAGGACCTTGCGGTCGATGCCCTCATCCAGATCGGGGCGAATTTCGAAACTACGCGTCATCGCGACTCAAAGCCGGCGAGCGGCACTGCTGGGGTGGCGAACAAGACGACAGGAAAGAAAGGTCAGCATCAGATGGCTGCTTATAACGCGATGGCTCGTTTTTTTTCTGGCGCCAGAATTTTATCGGCGCAGCATCTTATAAATGAAGGGCTCGCGAAACCTTTATTTCATGCGTCCTGGCAAAGGTTTCGCGACGCGACGATTTCAGGCCGCTTCCTGGGCGGTGTTCAGAATGATCAGCAGCGATTGAGCATGCTCGGCGGCATCCAGTCCCAGACTGGTCAGGTAGCCTCCGTCGACCTGAGTCGTCAGGCCTTTTTCGAAGAGTCGTTTGGCAGCGGCAACAGCGGTGGGAGCAGCCACGTGGTGGACTTTAAGGCCCTCCTGGGTATTGCGCAGGTTGAACAGTGACAGGATTTCCAGTTCGGCAACCAATTCAGGGGTAAACGACATAGGTGCTCCAGACTTTTCTAATTGAAAACACGGCGAACGAATCGCAGACGTGACAGCCCCGTAGGTCAAGCGGCAGCGAGGCACCTGGAGTGTAGTTAGCGTCTGGAGATTTTGCAGAAAGTATCTGGCCGGTCGTCAGGTGGTGCGTGACGATCCCGCTTCTGCGACCTGGCAGGCATCCGTCGGCTTCAGGCCTGGCTCTGGACCTGTGGGAGCGAACTTGTTCGCGATTGGTGGGTACAGTCGACGTGTCTCAGTCGCCTGGACGATTTTTCGCCAATGAATTCGCTCCCACAGCGGTGCCGCATAGCTCCAGCTAAGAAGCGCTTTACTCGTCTTCCAGCTTCACTCCCGGCGGCAGTTCCGGCAGCGCGCGCAGGGCTTTCTCGTACCACTCGGTGTTGAACGGGCGGTCGTCTTCGAGAATACCGTCGATCTCCACCGCCAGTACGTGCGCCATCATTTCCAGAATGTCTTCACGCTCGTAACCGACCAGGGTCAGCTTGTTGAACGTGGCTTTGGCAGCAGGCGGGTTGTCACTTTCGATCTGGTTCTCGATGGCCTGGATCAGGGTCGATTCAGCGAACTCTTCTTCGTCGTTGTCGATGCGGTCGCTCATGGCGGACTCCTCAGGAAAGGCCCGCAGTTTAACTGCAATCGGGCCCCGTGTGATCCGGTGCCTGCATGACGCACGTCAACGCACGTGCGCAGCGTGGTTGATAGGGTGTGTCCCGCTCTGGATCGGCCCTTACAGGCCGATGTGAGTGGCAATGATCGCTTAAGGGGCCAAGGAGGCCTGTCAATGTTCAAGCTTTACGGATTCGCCGCGAGTAACTATTTCAATATGGTCAAACTGGCTTTGCTGGAGAAGCAGATCCCGTTTGAAGTCGTTTCGATGCATGGCTGCCAGAACCCGGAAACCCTCGCTGTCAGCGCGCGAGGCAAAGTCCCGGTGCTGGAGACCGCAGACGGGTTCATCAGTGAAACCGACGTGATTCTGCGTTATCTCGAAGATACCCATCCGCAGACGCCGCTTTTACCCGCCCACCCATTCGCCCGGGCGCAAGTGTGGACCATGGCCAAGGAGATCGAGCTGTATATCGAGCTGCCAGCGCGCTTGTGTTACGTCGAAGTGTTGTTTGGCGGTCGAGCGACGCCCGAGGCGCTGAAAGCCAAAGCCCGGCGGGATCTGATCAAGGGATTTGCCGCATTGGGGCGTCGCGGTCAGTTTGCGCCCTATGTGGCGGGCACCGAGTTTACGTTGGCGGACATTTACTTCATGTACAGCGTGGACCTGGCGCAGCAGGTGGCGGAGCAGTTGTTCGGCTTGAACCTGCTGGACGAAGTCGCGGGGGCGAGGGGTTTGCTGGAAAGGCTTAATGACCGGCATTGTGCACAACGTGTCGCGGCGGATCGAGACGCTGATTTCCCGATTTTTCTGGAGCGTGTGCGCCCCGTCGCTGTGCCTTGAGGGTAAAAAGGGCGATGACCGCAGCCATCGCCCATTGTGTCGACTTAACGGCTAGCCAGCAACTGCTTGCCACGCACGACCGCAGCCTTGACCTGAGCCGGCGCGGTACCGCCGATGTGATCGCGGGCGTTGACCGAGCCTTCCAGTGTCAGCACTGCAAACACGTCCTGGTCGATCTGGTCACTGAACTGGCGCAGCTCATCCAGTGTCATTTCCGCCAGATCTTTACCGGTTTGCACGCCGTATTTCACGGCATGCCCCACGATCTCGTGGCAATCACGGAACGGCAGGCCACGGCGAACCAGGTAGTCGGCCAGATCGGTCGCGGTCGAGAAGCCGCGCAGCGCAGCTTCACGCATGATCGCGTGCTTGGGCTTGATGGCCGGAATCATGTCGGCAAAGGCGCGCAACGAGTCACGCAGCGTGTCGGCGGCGTCGAACAGCGGCTCTTTGTCTTCCTGATTGTCCTTGTTGTAGGCCAGCGGCTGGCCCTTCATCAAGGTCAGCAGGCCCATCAGGGCGCCGAACACGCGGCCACTCTTGCCACGCACCAGCTCGGGAACGTCCGGGTTTTTCTTTTGCGGCATGATCGAGCTGCCGGTGCAGAAGCGGTCCGGCAGATCGATGAACTGAAATTGCGCGCTGGTCCACAGCACCAGTTCTTCGGAGAAGCGCGACAAGTGCATCATCGCAACGCTCGCGGCTGCGCAGAATTCGATGGCGAAGTCGCGATCCGACACGCTGTCCAGCGAGTTGCCGCCGACGGCTTCGAAGCCCAGCAACTGGCAGGTCAGCTCGCGGTCGATCGGGTAGGTCGTGCCCGCCAGCGCAGCGCTGCCCAATGGCATGCGGTTGGTGCGTTTGCGGCAGTCGACCAGACGCTCGAAATCGCGGCTGAGCATTTCGAACCAGGCCAGCATGTGATGGCCGAAGGTCACCGGCTGTGCGGTCTGCAGGTGGGTGAAACCCGGCATGATCGTGTCGGCTTCGCGCTCTGCCAGGCCCAGCAGGCCTTCTTGCAAACGGGTGATCTCGGCCAGGATCAGATCGATCTCGTCACGCAGCCACAACCGAATGTCGGTCGCGACCTGGTCGTTGCGGCTGCGACCGGTGTGCAGCTTCTTGCCGGTGATACCGATGCGGTCGGTCAGACGCGCTTCGATGTTCATGTGCACGTCTTCCAGATCCACGCGCCAGTCGAAGGTGCCGGCCTCGATTTCGCCCTGAATGGTCTTCAGGCCATCGATGATGGTGTCGCGCTCGGCATCGGTCAGCACGCCGACCTTGGCCAGCATCGTGGCGTGGGCGACAGAGCCCATGATGTCGTGGCGATAAAGGCGCTGATCGAAGGTGACGGAGGCGGTGAAGCGTGCGACGAAGGCGTCGACGGGTTCACTGAAGCGGCCGCCCCAGGACTGATTGGTCTTGTCGGTGCTCATGGATTCGCTCGCTGCTCTACTGATGACTGTACTGATGACGGTTTGAATGAAGAAGTGGCGCGGCCCATTTTAAAAGGCGCGGGCGATGATAACAGTATTGCCGGTTTTTTATTCCCGACAGCTTGCCGGACGGGGTATGAGCGCAGAGACTGGAACCATGCAAAACGAGCGCAATAATCCGGGCCAGAGCGCTTCCCCCGGCAAAGAGTTCTTCCTTCCGGAACTGTGCCTCCCACAGGCGCTGCTGGTTCTGGTCGTGCTGGCGGAGCTGCTGGTTTTAGTGCTTGTGCTCGTAGAGCCCATGCACCCTGGTTTTGATTGGGTCAGGCTCGCGCTGATCTCGCTGTTCGTTCAGTGGATCGTGTTGCTTTCGGCCGCGCTGCTGTGCGGTTTGCGCCCCTGGCTGGCACGCCTGAATGCAGGGTTGGCAGGCGCCCTGGGTTGTCTGCTGGTGGTCGCCGTGACGTTGGCGTGCACGGCGGTCACGGATTATTGCCAGTTGGTGGGCACGACATCCGACGGGGACGTTGAACGTTATCTGCGCTATTCGATGATTGCGCTGATCATGTCGGCGCTGATGTTGCGCTACTTTTATTTGCAGAGTCAGTGGCGCAAACAGCAGCAGGCAGAGTTGCGAGCCAGAATCGAATCCTTGCAGGCAAGGATCCGTCCGCACTTTCTGTTCAACACGCTCAACAGCATTGCCAGCCTGGTCACCAGCGATCCGGGCAAGGCCGAGCAGGCGGTGCTGGACCTGTCGGACCTGTTTCGCGCCAGTCTGGGCAAGCCCGGAAGCCTGACGACGTGGCGCGAAGAGCTGGCGTTGGCCAAACGTTATCTATCGATTGAGCAATATCGACTTGGCGAGCGTCTACAGTTGGACTGGGACGTCAGTGCAATTCCCGACGACTTGCCGATTCCCCAGCTAACCTTGCAGCCATTACTTGAGAACGCGTTGATCTATGGGATTGCGCCCCGCGTGGAAGGCGGGGTGGTCAGGGTCGAGGCGGACTATGAACGGGGAGTATTCATATTGCGTGTCAGTAATCCCTATGAAGAAGTCGCCCACCGGCAGGCTTCAAGCGGCACTCAACAGGCCTTGGCAAATATCGGCGCCCGCATTACGGCACTTTTTGGCCCTCTCGCGAGTCTGAGCGTGGAGCGCCGTGACGGTCGTCACTTCACCTGTCTACGCTATCCTTGTGCGAGACTCACGCAGGAAGCCAGAGCAATATGAATGTCCTGATCGTTGATGACGAACCCCTAGCCCGCGATCGCCTGAGCCGTCTGGTCGGTGATCTTGAGGGTTATCGGGTCCTTGAACCCAGCGCCACCAATGGCGAAGAAGCCTTGACGCTGATCGATAGTCTGAAACCCGATGTGGTGTTACTCGACATCCGCATGCCGGGTCTTGATGGGCTGCAGGTTGCAGCCAAATTATGCGAACGCGATACGCCACCTGCAGTGGTGTTCTGCACCGCTCACGATGAGTTTGCCCTGGAGGCTTTTCAGGTCAGCGCCGTGGGCTACCTGGTCAAACCGGTGCGTCCGGAGAACCTGCTTGAAGCCTTACGCAAGGCTGAACGGCCGAACCGCGTGCAGTTGGCGGCCATGACACGGCCCGCTGCCGAAAGTGGCAATGGTCCACGCAGCCATATCAGTGCGCGTACGCGCAAAGGTATCGAGCTGATTCCGCTGGATCATGTGATCTATTTCATCGCCGACCACAAGTATGTGACCCTGCGCCACGAGGACGGCGAAGTGCTGCTCGATGAGCCGCTCAAGGCGCTGGAAGACGAGTTCGGCGATCGCTTCGTGCGTATTCACCGGAACGCGCTGGTGGCGCGTGATCGCATCGAGCGCTTGCAGCGTACGCCTTTGGGGCACTTTCAGTTGTTCCTCAAAGGGCTAAACGGCGATGCGCTGATCGTCAGCCGCAGGCACGTGGCTGGCGTGCGCAAGATGATGCAGCAGCTGTAAGCGCGGCGCGCGGATGTGCTGGCTGTATACATGATCTGTGGGAGCGAATTCATTCGCGATGCGGCGGTACAGCCCCAATACCTCTATCGACCGCCCTATCTTTCGCGAATAAATTCGCTCTCACAGGTGTGTCAGGCAACGAGCAGTCCGGAGGCGACACGCCGTCGCATGGTATCCGTGGGTCGATTGAGGCCATGATGCGCGCAGATTGAAGACAGTCGTTCGGCCCGATTGGGCCGAGCTGTTATTATCCGCCGCATTCACTCAGTACGGATTGATCCATGTCCTCTCGCGAAATCCGCATCGCTACGCGCAAAAGCGCACTGGCCCTCTGGCAGGCCGAGTACGTAAAGGCTCGTCTGCAAGACGCTCATCCAGGCCTGCTCGTGACCCTGGTTCCAATGGTCAGTCGCGGTGACAAGCTGCTGGACTCGCCGTTGTCGAAAATCGGCGGCAAGGGCCTGTTCGTCAAAGAGCTGGAAACCGCGCTGCTGGAGGACGAGGCGGACATCGCCGTGCATTCGATGAAAGACGTGCCGATGGATTTCCCCCAGGGCCTCGGGCTCTTCTGTATCTGCGAGCGGGAAGACCCGCGCGACGCGTTCGTCTCCAACACATTCGCCAGCCTCGACGAACTGCCTGCCGGTAGCATCGTCGGCACCTCGAGTCTGCGTCGTCAGACTCAGCTGCTGGCGCGCCGGCCGGATCTGAAAATCAACTTTTTGCGTGGCAACGTCAACACGCGTCTGGCCAAGCTGGACGCGGGTGAATACGACGCCATCATCCTGGCGGCTGCGGGCCTGATCCGTCTGGGGTTCGAGGACCGCATCACGTCCGCCATCAGCATCGAACACAGCTTGCCTGCAGGCGGACAAGGCGCTGTCGGCATCGAGTGCCGCAGTGTCGACACCGACCTGCATGCGCTGCTGGCCCCGCTTCATCATTCCGATACCGCCATGCGTGTGACGGCCGAACGCGCGCTCAACAAACACCTTAACGGTGGCTGCCAGGTGCCGATTGCCTGTTATGCAGTGCTGGAAAACGATGAGTTGTGGTTGCGTGGCCTGGTGGGCGATCCTGCGGGCAGTCTGCTCCTTCGTGCCGAGGCTCGGGCACCGCAGGCCGACGCACAGGCGTTGGGGGTTCAGGTTGCCGAGGCGCTGCTCGAACAGGGCGCCGCGAAGATTCTCAAGGCGGTGTACGGCGAGGCGGGCGAGGAGTGAGGGGTTGGCGTTTGCTGCTGACGCGCCCGGCTGAAGAGTCGCAAGCGCTCGCGCAGGTGCTGGCAGATGAAGGTGTGTTCAGCACCAGCCTGCCGCTGCTGGAGATCGAGCCGCTGCCGGTCTCTGAAGAAAATCGGTCGATCATTTACAACCTCGCGGCCTATTGCGCCGTCATTGTCGTCAGCAAGCCCGCTGCACGGTTGGGCCTGGAAATGGTCGACGAGGTCTGGCCGCAACCGCCAATGCAGGACTGGTTTACCGTCGGGGCAGCCACTGCGCAGATTCTCGATGACTATGGCCTGCGTGTATTTTTCCCCGAGCAGGGCGACGACAGTGAAGCATTGCTCGACATTGCGCAGCTTCAGAAAGCCATTTCCGGCTACGACCCTAAAGTGCTGATCATGCGCGGCGAAGACGGCCGCGAATTGTTGGCTGAGCGCTTGCGCGAACGGGGTGTTACTGTCGATTATCTGCCGTTGTACCGCCGTCATCTGCCGATTTATCCCGCTTTCGCCCTGCCGCAGCGGGTCGAGGCGGAACGCTTGAACGGGCTGGTGGTCAGCAGTGGACAGGGTTTTCAACATCTGCGCGAACTGGCGGGCGACGCCTGGCCTGATCTTGCGCGGTTGCCTTTATTCGTACCGAGCCCTCGGGTCGCTGAACTGGCGCGCAGCGCCGGGGCTTTGACTGTAGTGGACTGCCGTGGCGCCAGTGCTTCGGCCTTGCTGGCAGCGTTGCGGGAACACCCCGAGCCTGCTTCCCAGGCGTAATGATCGTCGGGTCGGATTACGCGATTACGCCCAAATGCAAAGGATGGATACGTGAGCGAAACAGTCTTGCCAAAAGATGACGTTGAACCGGTACTGGCGAAACCTCAGCCCCTGCCGGATCCAGCGCAAAAAGAACCTTCCAGCCGTCGCGGCGGCAATGGTCTGGCCATCCTGGCACTGTTGCTGGGCGCTGCCGGCGTAGCGGTCGGTGGCTGGAGCGTATGGCAGTTGCGGGCGATCCAGTCTGGCCATCAGCAACAGTCCGGCCAGCTGGAAGACGTCGCTTCCCAGACCCGGAGCCTGCAACAGAACGAGCAGCAACTGGCGGCTCGGCTGGCGCAACTGCCTCCCGCTCAAGAGCTGGAAGATCGCCGTCGACTGGTCACTCAGCTGCAAGGTGATCAGCAGCGTTTGAGTCAGCGTGTGGAGACCGTTCTGGGAGCCAGCCGTAAGGACTGGCGCCTGGCCGAGGCTGAGCACCTGCTGCGTCTGGCGAGCCTGCGATTGTCCGCGCTGCAAGACATTAACAGCGCGCAGGCGCTGGTTCAGGGCGCCGACGAGATCCTCCGCGAGCAGGACGATCCGGGCGCATTCGGCGCGCGCGAGCAGTTGGCCAAGAGTCTGGCGGCGCTGCAAAGCGTTGACCAACCTGACCGTACCGGCCTTTTCCTGCAACTGGCCGCCCTGCGCGATCAGGCCGCTCAGCTGAATGCGCTGGCGCCGGAATACAAGGACAAGGGTGAATCCCTGTTCGGCCTGACCGACGGCACCGGGGACAGTTACTGGGCGACTTGGTGGGACAAGATTTCCCAATACATCCGTATCGATTTCCATGCCGACAAGAACATTCGGCCGCTGTTGGCCGGGCAGAGTCTGACCCAGGTGCGGCTGGCGCTGAGCCTGGCGCTTGAACAGGCACAATGGGCTGCGCTCAACGGCGAGTCCGAGGTTTATGCCAAGGCGGTGACCGAGGCGCGAAGCGTGCTGGATGCCAATTTCAACAAGGACAATCCGCAGAGCAAAATGCTGGGTGAGCGTCTGGACGAACTGGCGAAGAAGCCCGTGTCGGTGGTGACCCCGGACCTGGCGCCAAGTCTGAGCGCGGTGCAGGCTTATCTCGAGCAACGACACACGCCGGTGGGCGGGGCGCTGGACAAACAGGCTGACGGGGCGCAGCCCGGGAGTCAGCCATGAAACGCGCCTATGTGATTGTCTTCTTCGTGATCGTCGTCGCGGCGCTCGTGGGCCTCGCCATTTCACGGCATGCCGGATACGTGCTGATCGCTTATGACGGCTTCCGTTACGAATCCAGTCTCTGGGCCGCGTTAGCGCTGCTGGTCGCGCTTGTAGTGTTGGTCTGGCTCGTTCGCGGTCTGGTGAGGCTGCTGACGACGTCAGGCGGTGTAGTGAATCCGTGGTCGCGTCGCAACCGCAGTCGTCGCGTTCAGGTGGCGATCGAACAGGGTCAGATGGACCTTGCAGAAGGCCGCTGGGCGAGTGCTCAACGTCATCTGCATCGCGCTGCCGAAGCGGAGCCTCAACCGCTGCTCTACTACCTCGGCGCCGCACGTGCGGCCAATGAGCAGGGTCGTTACGAAGAAAGCGATAATTTGCTGGAGCGCGCGCTTGAACGACAGCCTCATGCAGAGCTGGCCATCGCGCTGAACCACGCGCAGTTGCAACTTGACCGTGGCGACAGCGAGGGTGCGTTGACGACGTTGCAGGCCATGCAGGAGCGTCATCCGCACAACCCTCAGGTGCTGCGTCAGTTGCAGCGTCTCTACCGTCAGCGTGGCGAATGGTCCGAGCTGATTCGCCTGATGCCCGAGCTGCGCAAGGACAAGGTCCTGCCCGCCCAGGAACTGGCGGAACTCGAAAAGCGGGCGTGGGGGGAGAACCTGTCACTCGCGGCCTATCGAGGCGTGGAGGGCGAGAGCGCCCCGGCGGGCTTGCCTGCGCTTGAAAAAGCCTGGCAGCAGCTGACATCGGCTCAGCGTCAAGAACCTGCGCTGATCCTGGCGTATGCCGAGCAGTTGCGTCGTCACGGCGCCGATGTCCAGGCGGAAGAGGTCCTGCGTACGGCGATGAAGCGTGAGTACAACGCGCATCTGGCGCGTCTGTATGGTCTGGTGCGCGGCAGCGATTCAGGCAAACAGCTGCAGACCGCTGAAGGCTGGCTGAAAAATCACCCTGACGATCCGGGCTTGTTGTTGACCCTCGGCCGTCTCTGCCTGCAGAGCAGTTTGTGGGGCAAGGCCCGTGATTATCTGGAAGCGAGTCTGCGTTTGCAGCGCAACCCGGAAGCGTGCGCCGAGCTGGCACGTTTGCTGGGGCAGTTGGGTGAAACCGACCGCAGCAACCAGCTTTTTCAGGAAGGATTGGGCTTGCTCGATGAGCGTTTATTGGCTCGCCCGCTTCCGGCGTTGGCGCGTGCATGACCTCTGGCGTGCGCGACACACAAAAGGCCCTTACAGGGCCTTTTTGTTAACGTTTCCCCATGACCTGTGGGATCCTTCCCGCACTCTCTGAGGGTTTTATTCCTGTCCTGCGCCTATAGGTATATTTTCCTATGGCTGTGGTCGGTAAATCCCTACACAAACTAAGAAATATCCTCCCCCGGTTGCCTTGAAAGCGGGTCTCGCTTTCCTCTACCGTACCGCCTTCGTCTTTTGTTACGGATTTTCCATGCATCTGGCCCGCACGCGCTCCTTGTTTTTTCTGGCGTTTTTCGCCTGCGTATCGATTGTGGGAGCTGCCATGTATCTAGAGCGCGTGGTCGTCTTTGCGCCATGCCCGTTATGCCTGGTGCAGCGCGTTCTTTTCGGGTTGTTTGCCGCTGTCTCCCTGGTGGCTGCGACGCACTCTCCACAGCGCAGGGGCTGGCGTCTCTATTCCGCCGCGCTGGTGGTGGTCTCGCTGGCTGGCGTGGCAACAGCGGCGCGGCAGGTATGGTTACAGGCGTCGCCGCCTGAAGACATCGCCTCGTGTCTGGGGAATCTGCAAACCATGCTCGACACCATGCACTTCCTGACCGTCATTGGTGAGATTCTGGCTGGCCACGCTGACTGCTCCGAAATCACCTGGTCACTCTTCGGCATCAGCATTCCGGAGTGGAGTCTGCTGGCGTTCACTGGCCTGAGCCTGTTCGCGTTGTACTACCTGATCATCGAATTTCGTCGATCCGGATCAATGGATATCGGGGCGCTGGATTAAACGCTTGTATGAACTTTATCTCCTGCGTACCTTGAAGGCCTGGTCGAGCGGGCATAATCTGGGCCGCACGCATCATCGGAATAATGCTGCTGTCGACGTTTTTCAGAGCCGGTTTTCATAAGCATCGGGCCGGATCGTGAAGCGATTCAAGGCAGCATGCCCCTGAAGGGAAGAGAGAACATCATGCTGGAAAGTTGTCAGAACGCTCAGGAACGCTGGGGTGGGGTTCACAAGCTGATCGATCGTTGGCTGCTGGAGCGCAACGAGCTGATCAAGGCTTACGATGATCTGGGCGCGGCGCCGGACGCCTTGTCCGCAACCCGCAAGCCGTTGCAGGAATTCTGCGGCACCTTGGTCGACTACGTGTCGGCAGGTCATTTCGAAATCTACGAGCAGCTTACCGGCGAGGCGAAGGCCTTCAACGACCAGCGCGGTCTTGAACTTGCCGACACGATCTATCCGCGTATCGATGTCATCACTGAAAAGCTGTTGGCGTTCAACGATCTCTGCGATGAAGGGAAATGTGTCGCCGAGAAATTCAAGGAGCTGGGCGGATTGCTGCACGAGCGCTTCGAACTCGAAGACTGCCTGATCGAAGTGCTTCACAACGCGCACAAGGAACAGGATGCGGTTCAGGCCTGACCTGTTGAGCGATGCAAAAAAGGGTGCCTCGGGCACCCTTTTTTATTGCCTGTAAAACGAGTTCGCTACTGCGATACGGCAATCAGCTCGATCTCGAACACCAGTGGCGTGTACGGGTCGATCAGGTCGCCCGCGCCTTCGGCGCCATACGCCTGGGCCGACGGAATGACCAGTCTCCATTTCGCGCCGACGGGCATGTCGACCAGCGCGGTGGTCCAGCCTGCGATCACGCTGTCCAGACGAAACCACTGAGGCTGCTGGCTCTGATCGAAGATCGTGCCGTCAGGCAGACGTCCGACGTATTTCACCTGGACGCGACCGTTGATGTCTGGCTTGGGGCCGGTGCCTGGGGTCAGCTCGGTCATCAGGATGCCGTCGGCGAGTTGGCGCACACCGGGTTTGGCTTTTTCAGCGTCCATGAAGCGGCGCTCTTCCTTCAGCGCGGCTTCGGTCTGCGGTTCGGACTGACCGGAGTTTTCGGCCTGGGCCAGGGCGGCGTCATGATCACTGAGGATCTGCTCCATGCGCTCCTGCTTTATCGCCAGCGGCTTGTTTTGATAAGCCTGCTGCAAGCCTTCGATCAATGCCGGCAATTGCAGGTCCGGAGCCTCCTGGCGCAAGCGCTCGCCCAGGCTTGCCCCCAGGCTGTACGACAGGTCATGTGCGTTGTCGGAAGGTGGAGCGTCGGCCGCGTGAGCAAGGGGTACCAAGAGGAACAACGACATTAACAAGTAGCGCGACATGAATGCTCTCCGGCCTGGGAAGTGAGCGATTATGCCAGCGCCGAGTGCTTAATGTGATGATGATGTGAAGGGATTTTTCCCCCGTTGCAACAGAGCGTAATTTGCAGTGTCAAGATGCGCTAGCGGCGGTGCGGGCAGAGGTCTAGTATGAGCCGCATTCAAATCAGCCAGGAGGTAAGTCATGTCGGCCACCAAGAAGCCAGTAAACACTCCGTTGCATTTGCTCCAACAACTCTCGAGCAGCTTGCTCGAGCATCTTGAAGATGCCTGCTCTCAAGCGCTGGCCGATGCCGAAAAGCTGCTCGCCAAGCTTGAAAAACAACGCGGTAAAGCTCAGGAAAAACTGCACAAGTCCCGCACCAAGCTCCAGGACGCCGCCACTGCCGGTAAAGCCAAGGCACAAGCCAAAGCCAAAAGCAGCGTGGGCGAACTCGAAACGCTGCTCGATGCGCTGAAAGATCGTCAGACCGAAACCCGCACTTACATCCTCAACCTTAAGCGCGATGCTCAGGAAAGCCTGAAGCTGGCGCAAGGTGTGGGTCGTGTGAAAGAAGCCGTGGGTAAGGCGCTGAGCGATCGCGCAGCCAAAGCCAAGGCGACGACAAAACCTGTTGCCAAAGCCGTTGCTGCCAAGACCCCTGCGAAAGCACCTGTCAAAGCCGCTGCCAAGCCAGCGGCTAAAGCACCTGCTAAAACCGCAGCAGCAAAACCTGCAGCCAAGCCAGCGGCCAAGGCCCCGGTTAAAGCCACAGCTGCCAAGACCGCAGCCGCCAAACCCGCTGCCGCCAAGGCACCTGTCGCTGCTAAAACAGCCGCTAAACCTGCTGCCAAAGCTGCGAGCAAACCTGCCGCCAAGCCTGCCCCGAAAGCACCGGTTGCTGCCAAGGCTCCAGCGAAAACTGCCGCTGCAAAACCCGCAGCTGCCAAGCCTGCCACCAAACCAGCCGCTAAAGCACCCGCGGCCAAACCCGCGGCAAGCGCTGCTGCCAAACCTGCTGCTGCCAAGGCCCCTGCGAAACCTGCTGCCGCCAAACCGGCTGCCAAAGCAGCAACCGCTGCAGCGAAACCTGCGGCCAAGCCTGCCGCTGCAAAGCCAGCCGCCAAGCCTGCGGCAAAACCTGCAGCCAAGCCGGCCACTCCAGCAACTGCTACTGCTGCCAAGCCAGCGACGCCTGCTCCGGCAGCCTCGACTTCGACCACCGCTCCCGTTGCGCCGGCTACGCCAGCCGCCGCTCCAGTGACCGGCTCGACCTCGAACAGCGCTTCCTAAGCAAGGTCTTCCCCGGCGCGCCGCACGATGTGCAGCGCGTCGGGGGCTTTGTTGGCGGCATCGCCCGCGAGCGCTTCCAGCCACGCGCCAGGCGTGTGCGCAGCTTGCTCAGGCCAGTCCTGAGTCAAGCGTTGCAACCTCACCAGCAGCTCACGCTCTGCATCCAGTTCCAGCCCCTTCAGCCGGTCACGCAAGGCACCAAGTTCGACGTCGGTCGTCGTTGCAGCTTTCCATTGTGTGCGCAACGCTCTCAACGGCCCGACCACCTGATCGTGCCACGGGGTCGCCAATTGTCTGATTTCCTCTGCCCGTTGCGGGTTTAAAGGAACGCCCAACTGATCCAGCCAGACCCCGCACAGCAGCGCGCAGACATTGCCGCCGTGGGCTTGCAGGGTGAGGCACGCCTGCTCAACGCCCGGGCGCGCGTAAAAATCCAGCGTGAAACTCCATAGGTCCGAAGGCATCGTCATCTACCTGTTTTGGGCGAAGCTGGTAGACTCCGCCGCCATTATGATCAGACTTCAAAGCCTTACCTTACAGCGTGGTCCGCAACGTCTGCTAGAAGACGCCGAGCTGACCCTGCACGCCGGCCAGAAAGCCGGCCTCATCGGCGCGAATGGCGCCGGCAAATCCAGCCTGTTCGCGTTGCTGCGGGGTGAACTGTCCCCCGACAACGGCGATTGCTCGCTGCCTGCCGACTGGCGTATCGCGCACATGCGTCAGGAGGTCGACACGCTCGATCGCCTGGCCGTGGATTACGTCCTCGACGGCGACCTGCGTCTGCGCCAGGTGCAGCGTGATCTGGCCGCTGCCGAAGCCGCTCACGACGGGGCCGCTCAGGCGCGTCTGCACTCGGAGCTCGACAGCGCCGATGGCTACACGGCGGATGCTCGGGCGCGCAAGCTACTGGCGGGTCTGGGCTTCACCAATGAGCAAATGGACCGGCAGGTCGGCGACTTCTCCGGTGGCTGGCGAATGCGTCTGAACCTGGCGCAGGCCCTGATGTGCCCATCGGACCTGTTGCTGCTCGACGAACCGACCAACCACCTGGACCTCGACGCCATTCTCTGGCTTGAAGACCATTTGAAGAGCTATCCGGGCACGTTGCTGCTGATCTCCCACGACCGGGATTTTCTCGACGCTGTGGTCGATCATGTCGCTCACGTCGAGCAGAAAAAGATCACGCTTTATCGCGGCGGCTACAGCGCCTTCGAGCGCGCTCGTGCCGAACGCCTCGCCCAGCAACAGCAGGCGTACGAGAAGCAGCAGGCGCAGCGCGCGCACATGGAGAAATTCATCACGCGCTTCAAGGCCCAGGCCACCAAGGCCAAGCAGGCGCAGAGCCGGATCAAGGCCCTTGAGCGCATGGAAGAACTGTCGGCGGCGCACGTCGATTCGCCGTTCGATTTCACCTTCCGCGAATCCAGCAAGATCTCCAGCCCTTTGCTGGATCTGTCTGAAGCCAGCCTGGGCTACGGCGACAAGACGGTCTTGCAGAAGGTCAAACTTCAGCTCACCCCCGGTGCGCGGATCGGTTTGCTCGGCCCCAACGGCGCCGGTAAGTCCACGCTGATCAAAAACCTGGCGGGCGAACTCGAGCCGTTGAGCGGGCGCATGGTGCGTGGCGAAAACACCGTCGTCGGTTACTTCGCTCAGCACCAGCTGGACTCGCTCGATGCCAAGGCCAGCCCGCTGCTGCATTTGCAGCGGATCGCCCCGACAGAGCGCGAACAGGCCCTGCGCGACTTCCTCGGCGGTTTTGACTTCCGGGGCGCTCGACTGGACGAGCCGGTGCTGAATTTCTCGGGCGGCGAGAAAGCCCGTCTGGCGCTGGCGTTGATTGCATGGGAAAGGCCAAACCTGTTGCTGCTCGACGAACCGACCAACCACTTGGACCTGGAAATGCGTCTGGCGTTGACCATGGCGCTGCAAGAGTTCAGCGGCGCGGTGTTGGTGGTCTCTCACGATCGTCATCTGCTCAAGAGCACCACCGACAACTTCATGCTGGTCGCCGATGGCGTCGTGCAGGAGTTCGATGGCGACCTGGATGACTACGCGCGCTGGCTTGTGGATTACCGCCTGCGCAATGCGCCGGTCAGCAACACGCCGGTGAATGCCGACAAGACCGACAAAAAAGCCCAGCGTCAGCAGGCCGCTGCGTTGCGCCAGCAATTGGCCCCGCACAAGCGCGAAGCCGAGAAGCTGGAAAAAGAACTCGGCACCTTGCACGAGAAACTGGCGACGATCGAATCAGCGCTGGGCGACAGCGCGATTTACGAGGCGGCCAACAAGGACAAGCTTCGTGACCTGCTGGCGGATCAGGCCAAGCTGAAAACCCGCGAGTCCGAGCTTGAAGAGGCGTGGATGGAGGTGCTCGAACTTCTGGAGTCGATGCAGGCCGAGCTGGAAGCGCTTTCCTGACCTGACGTTGGCGTTTGCTGACGATGGGCGCGCTTTCTAACCTCTGCGGGCCGGACCAGCGTTTGCTCTGGACCCGCACAGCTATCTGCCAACTCGCCACAACAGTTAGAAATCATTGGTCTTTGGGTCGCAGAAACACTAGGTTAGAACGAGTTTTTGCTCTTGCTTGAGGTGTGTGATGTCGCTCGAAACGTGGCTGGCGTTTTTCGCCGCTTGTTGGGTTATCAGTCTTTCTCCGGGCGCAGGCGCCATTGCGTCGATGTCCAGTGGTCTGCAGTACGGGTTCTGGCGCGGTTACTGGAACGCCCTCGGTCTGCAATTGGCGCTGATCGTTCAGATCGCGATCATCGCCGCAGGCCTGGGTGCTGTGCTCGCAACGTCGGCGCTGGCGTTCACGCTGATCAAATGGTTCGGCGTTGCCTACCTGGTGTATCTGGGTGTGAAGCAATGGCGGGCTTTGCCAAGTGATCTCTCTGACGACGCGAGCATTCGCCCGATCGGTAAACCAATGGCGCTGGTCGCGCGGGGTTTTCTGGTCAACATCAGCAACCCCAAGGCGCTGGTGTTCATGTTGGCGATTCTTCCGCAGTTCATCGATACCCATCTGCCACTGGTGCCGCAGTATCTGACCATTGCTGCGACCATGGTCAGCGTCGACCTGATCGTGATGGCGGGGTATACCGGACTGGCGTCCAAAGTGCTGCGTTTGCTCAAGACGCCGAAGCAGCAGCGACGTATGAATCGCACGTTTGCCGGGCTGTTCGTCAGTGCGGCGGCGTTTCTGGCGACTTTGCATCGCGCGTGATCAAGGCGAGGCGCAGAAGGTTGTGGGAACGCATTGATTCGCGAGAGGCCGTTAGATCCGACGCATGTGTGTCGGCTCGTAAATAGCTTCGCGAATGAATTCGCTCCCACAGTGGTCTTCTACATCGGGGTTCAACGCAAAATCTTCGGCGCCTCGTCACGTGGCAGGCTGTTGCGTGGTGCAGGCTGTTCCTGCGAATACTCCACCTCACCGCGCAACTGCTCCCTCAACTGACGCGCGACGTCCATCCCGATCGATTTCGACACTTCACGCACCACGCGGCCGCGGTTGGGCGAGACGCGGACATCGTTGCCGTTGACCAGCCTGGTGTCCTGACTTTCCCCCATGGCGGTAAAGGCCGAGGTGATTTCGTAGGTCCGCGTATTGATCAAACTGAAATCCCCCACCAGCGTCAGGCCCAATACGGCGGAGTGACTGTTGGTATTGGCGATCTCGTTGACGTCCTGGCGGAAGTCGATATCTGACACGGTGCCGAACAGCACGTAATCAGCACCCTTGAAGTGGCCGTTCTTGATCCGCTTGATGACGTCGTACACGTCTTCTTTGGCGTTGGCCGTATAAGGCGTGCCTTGCACCAGTTGAAACATTCCGGACTTGAGAATCTCGCCCTTGATGTCGCCGCTGAATTTACGCAGCTCGCTCTGCTCGATGTAGCTCGTGCGCGCTTCGTATTCGTTATAACTGGCCGATCCGCTGGCGCTGTAGGCGTTGGCCTGAAAGCTGGTCTGCGCCGACACCGTGTGGATGTACTCCTCCACTCGCTGTTCGTACGCCATGTCCGTTACCGCGACCTTGGGGGCGGCCTGGACGCCGAAAGCAGTGAGCAGGCCAAGAATGCCGATCCATGCACGCATTGCTTAGCGCTCCGTGGTCTTGCGGATTTCTTTTTCGTCCATCCATTCGGCGATGCCGCTTTCCACGTCGATCAGCTGCAGGCTGAACTTGTAGAAAACGTCCTTATAGTCGCTGCTGCGCTTGACGATCGAGCTGATCGAGCCTTCAAGGCGGTATTTGGCGGCGACCATGTTGCCGGTTTTACTGACGGTGGATGGCTTGTACAGGCCGCTCTGATTTTGCAGCTTGAGCTGGTCGACCTGGCTCTGCATGTCGGTGTTGTCGCTGGCGAAACGGGCCGTGCCGGACTTCATCAGCTGGGTCTTGATCGAGGTGGTGATCTCGCGGGTGTCGATGTACTCGCTGGTCTTGTTCTTCACGTCGTAGACCTGAACCACAGGACGGCCTTGCAGCGTGCCGGACTGCGCGAGTGAGCGGGTCATGCTTTCGGCGATCATCTGCAGGTCGGTAGAGCCGAACTCGTTGGTCACGGTTTCAACGGCCTTGGTGTCGCCGTAACTGATGTTCTTGCTGCCCAGTGTGGGCGAGTTGTTGGCGCAGCCGGTGACCAGCAGGGCGACGGCAGCGATGAGCGAAAGACGAAAGGTGGACAGCATGTCTGGGATCTCGTTGGCTGAGCGAATCTTGGGTGATTAAGGGGTTTTGACTTCGAGGCGGAAGTCAGAGGCCTTCGGCACCGGTGCGATGGCGGGCAGGAAGCTGCTCTGCGAGCCATACAGCGTCAGGCTTTTCCAGGTTTCCGGCTCGGCGACAGGGAACCCATCGCTGCCAAGCCAGGCGAAGCGGTAATACAGTGTCTTGTTGTAACTGCTGGTGTTGCGCAGCGAGACGTTGACGGTCATGAAGCCGTTTTCGCGGGCGACACGCATCGGCCCGATATCAATGTTTTTCAGATCACCCATGGCAACCACCTTGCTGGCGGCACTGCCGGGCGCTGGAGGGGGTGGTGTTGCACAGCCGGCGAGTAACACCAGTGCGATCAAGCCAAAAATCGTGTGACGCATGAACTGTCTCCGTTCAGGGTGTGTTGACGGCCACGGCCTGGGGCAGGCTCGAAGTCATCACGTGAGCCGCGAGGCCGCTGGTGTACACCTGATTGCCGATGGCGCGCAGCGTGATCACTTGGTAAGGGCGGTCGATCTTGAGCTGCACGCGCGTGCCGCCGACCGAGGACGGCAGAACCACCTGATGCTCGCCTGGCTTGAGACGCATACGGGCGACGAGCGTGTTGTCCGGCAGCGTGCGCCAGGTGCGCGTGTCTGCGCCTTCGGTGACCGCCGACGCAAGGCCGACAGCCAGGCCCGCCAGCGGGTTCGTTTCGTTGAGTTTCTTCTGCGTCACGCCCCGGGTGATCGCCCGCACCGTGGTGCGCACGATGATGCCGGGCATGTCATCACGCAGTGCGCGACGGGACATTGCGGTGGTGCTGTTAAGAGCGGTGAGATTGACCGGTTGCCCATCGACACCGATCTGATTGAAAAACGGTGTCGATGTGTCGGCTTTGACGACCGGGAACGACAGAGGGGTGATCACCAGATTGTTGCTGATCGGTAATGGCAGCGGGATGCGAACCGAGTCACGTGCCGGCGCGAAGCCGGTCTGCACGACGATCAGGACCTCACTGCCCTCGGTCGCGGTGTTCTTGCTGCCAGCGGCATCCAGGTTCAGCAGTGCCTGATCCAGAAACGGCGTGTTCGGGCGCAGTTCGGCAGCCTGACGGTAGCCTGGAGCCGCGAGGTCTTTTTCGCCCAGCGCTTCATAGACGAAGCCGGACAGGTAGTGGCTGAATGCGCTTTGATAGCTGTTCTTCAGGCCCACCACTTCGGGTGCATCAAGGGACTCGACGGGATAACCCCTCAGATCCTTGTACTGAGTCGTCACGCCCTGGCTTTTGGCCTCGTCTTCACTCTTGAGGTATTGCTTGTCGCGCAGCTCGGCAATGACGGCTTCGCGCTCGTGGGTCTTCTTGATCTCGGTGCGGGCACCGTCGAAATCGTTCTGCGCCAGCAGGTTCAGCGCCATCTGCGTGGTCAGCATGACTTTCTCGTAGTCATAGCCTTCGTAGCGACGCACTTTGTCGTTGACGAGGAAGCTTCCGAACTGGGCGAGGTATTTGCCGCTGTCGAGTTTTACCGAGTCTTCCCAGGCCAGGACGGTCTGGTCGGCGTGGCGCCAGGCGGTCTGGCTGCCGGGAATATCGCCCCGGGAGCGCAACAGTTCACCTTTCTCAAAGTAATAGAGCAGGTCTTTGTCGTCGCCAGAGTTGTTCTTCTCCAGGATCATCAGCGCCCCGTCCACGTTGCCGGCGCTCAGCTGCTGGTTGGTCTGCTGCAGTTCGGTGTCGTAATTGCGGAAAGCGGCACAACCAGTCAGTTGCACGGTCGCGATCAGTGCGAGTGCAGTCAATGCGCGGGAAGACATCGAGATCAATCCTTGGATGAACCAGGCTGGCTTGAGAGCGCCCGGTCATGCGAATCCGTGAGTGTGAGGCGCGGTGCCTCGGCGTGATGCGATCAGCAAGAACGTGAGGCTTGCGGGATGGCGGCAGGGATTATAAAGAGAGCAACGCTCAAAACAATGGCTTTTTGATATCTCACAACAGTTTCAGAAGCTTCTGACACGTGCGTCTCACTTTTGCGCGGCACCGAATGCCCCGCCATCCGCCGAGCGCCGTTCGTGATAGAAACGGCGATAAAACCGCCTTTCAGCAAAGCGAGACTTGAGTGCGCGACGTTGTACATGAACAATGACAACCCTTCGCATTTGAATCTGATATGTACTCATGTTTTCCCCCTCCCGCTTCATGGCCCGGCTGGTTCTGACCGTGCTGAGCCTGCTCGGCACTCACGCCTGGGCAGACACCGTGGACGGTGCTGCCCAGGCATTGCACCTGCTGGACTACGTCAGTGCGGACTATCCGCCCACCGTCTCCGACGGCAAAGTCGTGGATGATGCCGAGTACAAGGAGCAGGTCGAGTTTCTCGGCGCGCTGGAAGGGCTGATCATTGCGCTGCCGGCGCGGGCCGAACGCGCAGCGCTGGAGCAGGGCGTCAAAGCGTTGCAAATCGCAGTCGAGCAAAAGCAGGACGGTGCGCAGGTTGCGCGTCAGGCCCGGCAACTGGGCGCGAAGCTGGCCGTTGCTTATGAGGTGAGTCAGGCGCCGGTGATTACGCCGGATGCCGCACGTGGCGCGCCGCTGTACGCGCAGCATTGCTCGGTCTGTCATGGCGACGCGGGGGCGGGCGACGGCCCCGCGGGGATCGGCCTGATGCCGCCTCCGGCCAACCTGCGTGATGCGGCGCGGCTGGACCGGCTGAGCCTCTATGACATCTACAACACGCTCGGATTGGGTATCGAAGGCACGGATATGCCTTCGTTTGCCGATCAGCTCGATGATCGCCAGCGTTGGGACGTGGCGACTTACATCGCAAGCTTCAGCGCCGATGCCGCCGCTGCCGTTCAGGGCCAGACATTCAATCTCGCCGATCTGGCTCGGCAAACGCCGGCTGAAATCAATGCCGCTGAAGGCCCGCAAGCGGCAGCGGCATTCCGGGCTCAACGCGCTCAGCCGCCGCAGGTTCAGCGGGGTCCTGCGCAGTTGCTCGATTACACCAGCATGACGCTGGACAAGAGCCTGGCGGCTTATCAGTCCGGCGACCGCGAACAGGCTTACGACTTGTCCGTGGCGGCCTACCTGGAAGGCTTCGAGCTGGTGGAAAGTTCACTGGATAACGTCGACGCCAATGTGCGCAAGGACACCGAGAAGGCGTTGATGGCCTATCGGCAATCGTTGCAGGACGGCTTGCCCGTTGCCCAGGCTGCACAAAAGCTTGAGGCGGCGAAGCTCAAGCTCAAGGCCTCGGCGAGTCTCTTGGGCAACGATGGCCTGAGCACTTCGTTGAGCTTCATTTCCGGCCTGTTGATCCTGTTGCGAGAAGGTCTGGAAGCGATTCTGGTGCTGGCGGCGATCCTGGCGTTCCTGCGCAATACCGGGCAGCAATCGGCTGTGCGCAGCGTCAACGTGGGTTGGGGCCTGGCGTTGCTGGCAGGGCTGGGGACTTGGGCGTTGGCTGCGTACGTGATCGATGTCAGCGGCTCCCAGCGCGAATTGCTGGAGGGGGCGACCGCATTGTTCGCCAGCGTCATGGTGTTGTGGCTCGGCGTGTGGATGCATGACCGCCGTCACGCCGCCGCTTGGCAGGATTACATCAAGACCAGCCTGGTTGGCGGTGGCGGGCGCTTCGGCTTCGCGGTGCTGGCGTTTTTCTCGGTCTACCGCGAGCTCTTCGAAGTGATCCTGTTTTACGAGACCTTGTGGTTGCAAGCAGGTCCTGCCGGGCATAACGCTGTATTGGCTGGCGGCGCCACGGCGCTCGTCCTGCTGATCGGGTTGGCGTGGGTGATTCTTCGTGGCTCGGCCAAGTTGCCGCTGGCCATGTTCTTCGGCATCAATGCGGCGCTCTTGTGTGCCTTGTCGGTGGTGTTCGCCGGTCATGGCGTCAAGGCGCTGCAAGAGGCCGGGATTTTCGGGACCCGTCCGGTGCCGTTCTTCGAGTTTGACTGGTTGGGCATCCATGCCGATGCCTACTCATTGGCGGCACAGACTGTGGCGTTGGTCGCGATTGCGGTGCTGTATGGCAGAAGCCGATGGGCGGAGAGGCGTCGGACCGAAACCGCCTGAATAATCTGTAGGAGTGAGCGTGCTCGCGATCACATGGGCCGTTCACATCGATGTCGCCTGATGCACCGCGATCGCGAGCACGCTCACTCCTACAGGGTCTGCGTTCAATCTGAGATAAAACCTATGCGTGTCTGGATCGACGCCGATGCTTGCCCCAAGGCGGCAAGAGATCAGGTGGTCAAGTTCGCCCTCAAGCGTCAGTTCGAGGTCGTGCTGGTGGCGGGTCAAGCCGTACCCCGGCCTTCGTATGCGCTGGTCAAGCTGATCGTGGTGCCCAGCGGTCCCGACGCTGCCGACGATTACCTGGTGGAACACGCCGTTCCGGGGGAGTTGGTGATCTGCAGCGACGTTCCGCTCGCGGATCGTCTGGTGAAGAAGGGCGTCGCCGCGCTAGACCCGCGAGGCAAGGAGTTCGATGCCCAGAACATGGGTGAGCGGCTGGCGGTTCGCAACCTGTTCACCGACCTGCGCGAACAAGGGCAGGCGGGAGGCGGGCAGGGCACCTATGGCGATCGTGAAAAGCAGGCCTTCGCCAACTCGCTGGACCGGATCTTGACCCGGTTGGTGCGAGGCTGACTGACCGTCAGGTCGAAGCCCGTTCCTCGTTCTCCTGCACCAACTCCAGCACCCGATCCACGAGCTTGTTGATGCCCGCCGCTGCTTCGCCGATCGATTTGGCGACCATGTAACCCGGCGTGCTGACCAGTTTGCGGTCCTTGTCTTCGACGATGTCGGCGACGTCGCATTGTTCATGGTTACCGCCCATTTTGGTGATCTTGGCGGCGGTGTCAGGATCGTTGCCGATGGTACAGGTGACGCCCGGGCCGTAGATCTTCGCGGCAAGCGCCGGCGAGACGCAGATCAGGCCAATGGGTTTGCCCGCCTCGGCAAACGCTTCAGCCATGGCCAGCACCTCCGCCTGAACCTTGCAGCTGGAGCCTTCGGCGGCGAAGTTCGAGAGGTTCTTCGCGGCGCCGAAGCCGCCGGGAATGATCAGTGCGTCGAATTCGCTGATGTCGGCTTCGCGGATGTCTTCGATGGCCCCACGGGCGATGCGTGCCGATTCCACCAGCACGTTGCGGGTTTCGGGCATTTCTTCGCCGGTCAGGTGGTTGATGACGTGATGTTGCGCAATGTTTGGCGCAAAGCACTTTACCTCGGCGCCACGCTGGTTCAGGCGCAGCAGGGTGAGCACGCTCTCATGGATTTCCGCGCCATCCTGGACGCCGCAACCTGAAAGAATGACGGCCACTTTCTTGCTCATGCGTGTGCTCCCTCTCGTGGGCGATCCAGTCCGCTCTGGGTACGCCGGTGCTGTCGTGTTCCATGGCGTCCGGCAAGTCGCTCGCCGGGCCAACGATGTCGTCAAATGTCTACTAATTTGTCATTCGTTGCCATAGGGTTTTACTGTGGCCGCGCCTAATCTTCGAGGTTTCGTCGCTGGGTGGCGTTGATGAATTTCATTCTGTACGCAGTGCCGTTTTTCTTTGTGCTGATCGCTGTCGAACTTCTCGCCGATCGCTGGCGCAAGGTCAATAACTACCGGGTCGCGGACGCGATCAACAGCCTGAGCACCGGCGTGTTGTCGACCACCACAGGCTTGTTGACCAAGGGCGTGGGGCTGGTGACGTACGCCTTCGCGCTGGATCATCTCGCGCTGTGGCGGCTGTCTGCCGAAAGCGTCTGGGTCTGGGTGTTCGCGTTCATTCTCTACGACCTCTGCTACTACTGGCTGCACCGTCTGGGCCATGAGCGAAACATCCTCTGGGCGGCGCATTCGGTGCATCACCAGAGCGAGGACTACAACCTTTCGACCGCCTTGCGCCAGACCAGCACCGGGTTTCTTCTGAGCTGGATCTTCTACCTTCCGCTGGCCGTCATCGGCGTGCCGCTGGTGGTGTTCGTCGCGGTTGCTTCGCTCAATCTGCTGTATCAGTTCTGGGTCCACACGCGGCACATTCCCAAGCTCGGTTGGTTCGAATGGATCTTCGTCACGCCGTCCAATCACCGTGCCCACCATGCACAGAACCTTATCTACATGGATCGCAACTACGGCGGGGTGTTCATTGTTTGGGACCGACTGTTTGGCACATTTCAGGAGGAGCTGGACGAAGAGCCGCCGATTTTCGGTGTGACGACGCCGTTGAGAAGCTGGAACCCGCTGTGGGCCAACGTGCAGTTCTATGCCCAGCTGGCGGCGGATGCACGGCGTACGACGTCCTGGCGCGACAAGCTGAGGATCTGGTTCATGCCCACCGGATGGCGACCCGCCGATGTCGCGGCCCGATACCCCATGACCAAGCCGGATTTGAGTCAGTTCCGCAAATTCGATGTGCCACTGAGCCTGGCGCAGCAGCTGTACGTCGGCATTCAGTTCGCGCTGTACACCCTGCTCGGCAGCTATCTGCTGTCCAACGGCGACGTGTTGCCGTGGCCGGCACTGATCGTGGGTTGGGCGTGGGTCGCATGGGGATTGTTCGTGTTTGGCGCGGCGCTGGAGAACAGGCCGGCGACGTTGAAGCTTGAGGGGTTGAGGCTGGCGGCGAACCTGCCGTTGATGGCGTTGGCACCCTTGGTGGGTCTGTGGCCGGTCACTTCATTGGGATGGGCGGTCTTGCTGACTTACACCGCGTTGAGCGCAATCGCAGTGTATTGCGCTCGGGGGCGTTTCACTCGTCTGGCCGGTTCTTGACGTCGACCGTGGCCGGTACGGCGGCCAGTTTGGCTTCACGGGCAATGCGCGCGCTCTTGATGCGACGGCGTATCCACAACAGACCGCCGATCACCAGCAGAGCACCGAGAACCCACAGCTCGTATTTCTTGACGTTGCCCAGCAGACCTTCCAGCACGGCACCAAATTTATAGGCCGCTGCGCCCAGCGCTGCCGCCCATACTGCCGCCCCGATACCGTTAAGCAACAAATAGCGACCTGGCGGATAGCCGGACAAGCCAATCGCCACCGGCATGACCGTGCGCAGGCCATACACAAAGCGGAAGCTCAGCACCCAGATGTCCGGGTGTTTGCGGATATGCTCCAGCGCGCGATCGCCAAGCATCTGCCAGCGCGGTTTCCGGGCCAGAAGTTTGCGACCGTGCTTGCGCCCCATGAAATACCAGAGCTGATCGCCTGCGTAGCTGCCGAAGAAGGCAACCACCACGACCAGATTGATGTCCATGTACCCACGAAACGCAAGAAATCCGGCAAGAACAAGAATGGTCTCGCCTTCGAAAAAGGTGCCGAGGAAAAGGGCGAAGTAGCCAAATTCTTGTAAAAAATGCTGGAGCATCATTTGGGTGCTGGCGAAATGAACGCGCAGCCTAACTCGCCGAAGGCATTCAGGAAAGTGTGCAAATGTGTCACGGCGTTAAACTTTCTTACAGGTCATACGGATTCGTCGTCTAGAAAGCGGGTTTGCGTCCTGCGGTATTTGTCGAAATTGATACTGTCACGTAAGCGTCATAATGGAGGCTTATAAATGTCACGCTTGCCCGATTGCATGGGCTCGGGAGCATTTCGTGCGCGTTGCCCTCTCTCCTCGATCTCGACCATTTCTCTTATCTGTTCGCGCTGATGCGTCCTGCCCAGCGGTCCGGAACGACCTGCCGTCGGCAGACGTTTCACATTTTCTTTCGCCGCCTTCTATGTCTGCAATCACGCGGATGCCGACTGACGTCATCACCGGACGCTGCGATTTGGGCTTGCAGGACGCCGAGAAATGCGTAGCGTGGGGAGTTAACGCGCGTCAAGCGTCGCCCTGCGGGTCTGTCAGATCATTCTCTTGCCCGGGACAGGGCCATCGTCACCGCAAACCCGTCGAGGGCGTGACTGGCTCAGGACGCTGGACGTCACCACTGTTGTGGCGCAGACGGCATGTCGACCTCACTCGCCGTTCGCGCGGCCCAACTGTTACAAGGGCGTTTGCCTTACAGGATTATTCATGAGCACCGAAGGAACTACCGAAGCCGCCGTTGAAATTGAACCCCAGGTCCTGACTCAGGAAGTCACCTCGATGGTCGAGCCGACCATCGAGGTGGTGCCAGCGCTGGAGCCCGCGCCGCCGGTCATGCCCGCCCTGGTGATTCCCAACCTGGATGACAGCAGTCTCTACATCCACCGCGAGTTGTCGCAGTTGCAGTTCAACATTCGCGTACTGGAACAGGCACTGGACGAGTCCTATCCACTGCTTGAGCGGCTCAAGTTCCTGCTGATTTTCTCCAGCAACCTGGATGAATTCTTCGAAATTCGTGTCGCAGGCCTGAAGAAGCAAATCACCTTTGCCCGCGAACAGGCGGGTGCCGACGGCCTCCAGCCGCACCAGGCGCTGGCGCGCATCAGCGAGCTGGTGCACGGCCACGTTGACCGCCAGTACGCCATCCTCAACGACATCCTGTTGCCCGAGCTTGAGAAGCATCAGGTGCGCTTCATCCGTCGTCGTAACTGGACCGCCAAGCTGAAAACCTGGGTTCGTCGCTATTTCCGCGATGAAATCGCACCGATCATCACACCGATCGGCCTGGACCCTACGCACCCGTTCCCGCTCTTGGTGAACAAGTCGCTGAACTTCATCGTCGAGCTGGAAGGTGTCGATGCCTTCGGTCGTGACTCGGGTCTGGCGATCATTCCTGCGCCGCGTCTGCTGCCGCGCATCATCAGGGTGCCGGAAGACGTCGGCGGACCGGGCGACAACTACGTGTTCCTGTCGTCGATGATTCACGCCCACGCCGATGACCTGTTCCAGGGCATGAAGGTCAAGGGCTGCTATCAGTTCCGTCTGACCCGTAACGCTGACCTGGCGCTGGATTCCGAAGACGTCGAAGACCTGGCGCGTGCGCTACGTGGCGAATTGTTCTCCCGTCGCTATGGTGACGCGGTGCGCCTCGAGGTCGCCGACACGTGCCCGAAACAGCTGTCTGACTACCTGCTCAAGCAGTTCAACCTGAGCGAGACCGAGCTCTACCAGGTCAACGGTCCGGTGAACCTGACGCGCCTGTTCAGCATCACTGGCCTGGACAGTCATCCAGAGCTGCAATACGCGCCGTTCACGCCGGCCATTCCGAAGCTGCTGCAGAACAGCGAAAACATCTTCAACGTGATCAGCAAGCAGGACATTTTGCTGCTGCACCCGTTCGAGTCGTTCACGCCGGTCGTGGATTTGCTGCGTCAGGCAGCGAAAGACCCTCACGTGCTGGCCGTGCGTCAGACGCTGTATCGCAGCGGTGCCAACTCGGAAATCGTCGATGCGTTGGTGGACGCCGCGCGTAACGGCAAGGAAGTGACCGCCGTCATCGAACTGCGTGCACGGTTTGATGAAGAGTCCAACCTTCAACTCGCCAGCCGGCTGCAAGCGGCGGGCGCGGTGGTGATCTATGGCGTTGTCGGCTTCAAGACGCACGCCAAGATGATGCTGATCCTGCGCCGCGAGGCGGGCGAGATCGTTCGTTATGCGCATCTGGGCACGGGCAACTACCACGCCGGTAACGCGCGCCTGTACACCGACTACAGCCTGCTGACCTCCGACGATGCCTTGTGCGAAGACGTCGGCAAACTGTTCAGTCAACTGATCGGCATGGGCAAGACGCTGCGCATGAAAAAGCTGCTGCACGCGCCATTCACCCTCAAGAAAGGCATGCTCGACATGATTGCCCGCGAAACCCAGTTCGCGGCCGAGGGCAAGCCTGCGCACATCATCGCCAAGTTCAACTCGTTGACCGATCCGAAGATCATCCGCGCGTTGTACAAGGCCAGCCAGACGGGCGTGAAGATCGACCTGGTGGTGCGCGGCATGTGCTGCCTGCGTCCGGGCGTGCCGGGTGTGTCGCACAATATTCAGGTGCGTTCGATCATCGGGCGGTTCCTGGAGCACACGCGCGTCTTCTACTTCCTCAATGGCGGCGACGAGCAGATGTTCCTGTCCAGTGCCGACTGGATGGAGCGTAACCTCGACAAGCGTGTCGAGACCTGCTTCCCGGTGGAAGGCAAGAAGCTGATTCTGCGCGTGAAGAAGGAATTGGAAGGGTATCTGACGGATAACACCCACAGCTGGCTGTTGCAGCCGGACGGGCGCTACATCCGCAGCACGCCGACCGGCAACCAGAACGCCCGCAACGTGCAGGCGTCGCTTCTGGAAAAGCTGAGCAACCCGGTCCTCAGCGTACGCTGAGGACGATGCCGACTCGGGTCAGCCACTCGGCTTCCAGGCCGAAGTCGGCCTGAGTCAGCTGGTTGTTTTCCAGCCAGCCATCCGGGAACAGGATGTCGAGGTTATTTCCGTCGGCGGTCAACACAGGCTGCGGCATCTCTTGGGTGCCGCGAATGTGGTGAAACAGGATCGCAAAGCGCAGCAGCACGCACAGACGAATCAGCTTGACGCCTTCATCGCCAAACTCGGCGAACTTGTCCTTGGGAATGTTACGGCGATGGCCGCGCACCAGCAGCGCGAGCATTTGTTGGTCTTCGCGTGAGAAGCCGGCCAGGTCGGAGTGCTCGATCAGGTACGCCCCGTGCTTGTGATAGTGGTAGTGGGCGATGTCCAGACCCACTTCATGCACCTTGGCCGCCCAGCTCAGCAACTCGCGGTACAGGTCGTCTTCCAGATCCCACGCCTTTGCCACCTGCTCCAGCGCAGACAGCGCTTTGCGCTCAACGCGCGCAGCCTGTTCCAGATCGACGTGATAACGGTCCATCAGTGAGCTCAGGGTGCGTTCACGCACGTCTTCGTGGTGATGGCGACCGAGCAGGTCATACAGCACGCCTTCACGCAACGCGCCTTCGCAGTGGTCCATCCGCTGCAGTTCAAGGGCGTCGAAGATCGCTTCGAGAATGGCAAGACCCGCTGGAAAAATCGCGCGACGGTCGGGTTTCAGGCCTTCGAAGTCGATCTTGTCCACATCGCCGAGCTTCATCAGTTTGCGTTTGAGCCACGCAAGGCCCTCCGCGTTGACTTCACCGTTACCGTGGCCGCCTGCTTTCAACGCCAGGCCGATAGCGCGGATCGTACCGGACGAGCCGATGGCTTCATCCCACTTCAAGCGATGCAGGGCGTGCTCGATGCTCATGATCTCCAGCCGCGCTGCCGTGTACGCCTGGGCGTAGCGGGCCGGGGTGATCTTGCCGTCTTTGAAATAGCGCTGAGTGAAGCTGACGCAGCCCATCTGCAGGCTTTCACGCAGCAGCGGCTCGAAACGCTGGCCGATGATGAACTCGGTGCTGCCGCCGCCAATGTCGGCGACCAGACGCTTGCCCGGAGTGTCCGCCAGCGTATGGGACACACCCAGATAGATCAGACGCGCTTCTTCACGACCGGAAATCACTTCAACCGGATGGCCAAGGATTTCTTCGGCGCGGTGAATGAATTCGTTGCGGTTGCGCGCTTCGCGCAGGGCGTTGGTGCCTACGATTCGTACGGCGCCGCTGGGCATACCGTTGATCAGTTGGGCAAAACGCTTCAGACAATCGAGCCCGCGCTGCATGGATTCTTCGCTGAGCTGGCGCTCGTCGTCGATTCCGGCGGCCAGCTGCACTTTCTCGCCGAGCCGCTCAAGGATGCGGATTTCGCCCTGATTAGCTTTGGCAACAACCATATGAAAGCTGTTGGAGCCCAAGTCGATCGCGGCGATCAGCGAGAGATTTTTGGCGGTGGATGGCGGCATGGTGAAAAGTCTCGGTCGATAACCCCGACATCGTGCCACGATCCATCACTGCCGCCAAACGGGGAAACTGATATCCATGCCTGGCGCAGATTTCCTGTGGGAGCTGCAGGAGGTTACGACGGTGGCGAACGCGGATTGTCATGCACCGCAGATGTCGCCATGCAACCGAGTTCGCCAGCAAGCCTGCTCCCATACGTTGCGTTGTCTTCACGCCTGTTCGACAGACCCGATGAAGTTCGCCAGCTCAGGCGTTTTCGGGTTGGCCATCAATTCCCGCGGATCGCCCACCTCGTGCACCTTGCCTTGATGCATGAACACCAGCTTGTCGCCCACTTCCCGGGCAAAGCGCATTTCGTGGGTCACCATGATCAGCGTCATGCCGTCTTTGGCCAACTCGCGCACCACGCTCAGCACTTCGTTGACCAGCTCAGGGTCCAGCGCCGAGGTGATTTCGTCGCACAGCAGCACCTTTGGCGACATCGCCAGGGCACGAGCGATGGCGACGCGTTGCTGCTGGCCGCCCGACAGGCGATCCGGAAACGCATCGAATTTCTCACCCAGCCCCACACGGTTGAGCATCTCTTTGGCCAGCTTGGTCGCTTCTGCCTTCGAGGCCTTTTTGACCACCTGCGGCGCGAGCATGACGTTCTCGCCGACCGTCAGGTGCGGAAACAGGTTGAACTGCTGGAAGACCATGCCGACCTTCTGCCGAAGGCTGCGCAGATCCGCGCGTGCTGCGTCCAGATACTCGCCATCGACTTCGATCACACCGTCGTTGATCGACTCGAGGCCGTTGAGCGTGCGCAGCAACGTGCTTTTGCCCGAACCGCTGCGACCGATGATCGCCACGACCTGACCTTCCTCGACGGTGAGGTCGATGCCTTTGAGCACGTGGTGGTCGCCGTAATATTTGTGCAGGGCGGAAATTCTAAGCAGAGGCATGAAGTCTCCTTTCCAGGTAGCGCGCGCTGAGCGACAACGGATAGCAAAGCAGGAAGTAGCCCAAGGCGACGAAGCCGTAGACCATGAAAGGCTGGAACGTAGCGTTGGCGAGCATGCCGCCGGTTTTGGTCAGCTCGGTAAAGCCGATGATCGAGGTCACGGCGGTGCCTTTGACCACTTGCACCGAGAAACCCACCGTTGGCGCCACTGCGATGCGCAACGCTTGCGGCAGGATCACATACCGCAGTTGCTCGAATGGCGTGAGCGCCAGGCTGGCCGATGCTTCCCATTGACCATTGGAAATCGACTCGACGCAGCCCCGCCAGATTTCGGCCAGATACGCGCTGGTGAACAGCGTCAATGCCAGTGCTGCTGCGAGCCACGGCGAAATGTCCACGCCCATTAACGCCACGCCGAAGAACACCAAAAACAGCTGCATCAGCAGCGGCGTGCCCTGAAACAGCTCGATGTAACAGCGGGCGAGGGTGCGAAGCGCCGGGGTGTCCGAGATGCGCATCGTCATGACCAGCAAGCCGATCACGCCGCCGCCGATGAAGGCCACCAGCGACAGGGCCAGCGTCCATTGCAGGCCCGTGAGCAGGTTGCGCACGATGTCCCAGAGTGTGAAATCCATCAGCTGTTCCTCGCGATATAGCGACGCCCGATCCATGCCAGCAACTGACGAATCAGCAGGGCCATGCACAGGTAAATCAGCGTGGTGATGATGTACGTCTCGAAGGCGCGGAAGTTGCGCGACTGAATGAAGTTCGCGGCGAAGCTCAGCTCCTCGGTGGCGATCTGCGAACAGACGGCCGAGCCAAGCATGACGATGATGATCTGGCTGCTCAGTGCCGGCCACACTTTGCCCAGCGCGGGCACCAGCACCACGTAGCGAAAGGTCTCGAAACGCGTCATCGCCAGTGCGGCCGATGCCTCCAATTGGCCGCGAGGTATCGCCTGAACGCCGGCCCGGATGATCTCCGTGGAGTAAGCGCCCAGGTTGATCACCATCGCCAGCACTGCGGCCTGCCACTCGGAAATCTGCACGCCCAATGAAGGCAACCCGAAAAAGATGAAGAAAAGCTGTACGAGAAACGGCGTGTTGCGTATCAGCTCGACGTAGACCCCGAAGATCGCCGAGAAGGGCTGGATCTTCCAGGCTCTGACAATCGCGCCCACGATGCCCACGCTGATGCCGAGCAAGGTGCCGATGGCCGTCAGCTCCAGCGTGAACAAGGCTCCGCGAAGCAGCAAGTCAGCGTTTTGCAGGACCGGAATGAAGTCGAACTGATAAGCCATCTAAAAGCCTCGGGTCAGCAATCGAAGATCAGAGATCGGCCGGCAGAGGCTGCTTCAGCCAGGTCTGCGAGTTCTTTTCCAGCGCGCCGTCTTTCTTCGCCGCTTCGAGGATTTCGTTGACCTTGGCCAGCAGCTCAGGCTGACCCTTGTTGACGCCGACATACACCGGCGAGTCCTTGAGCTTTACCTTCAGTGCGGGGATGCGCTTGGGATTCTTCTCGCTGATCGCGACCATCACCACGTTGCCGCTGGCGATCAGGTCGGTCTGGTTGGCCAGATAGGCAGCGATGGTGGAATTGTTGTCTTCGAAGCGTTTGATGGTCGCCTCTTTAGGGGCCACGGCGGTCAATTCGATGTCTTCGATGGCGCCACGGGTGACACTGATGGTCTTGCCTTTGAGGTCGTCCACACCGGCGATCGCAGCGTCAGGTGGGCCAAACACAGCAAGGTAGAAGGGCGCGTAGGCGCGGGAGAAGTCGATGACCTTCTCACGGTCCGGGTTCTTGCCGAGGCTGGAAATCACCAGGTCGACCTTGCCGGTAGTCAGAAACGGGATGCGGTTGGTGCTGTTGACCGGCGTCAGCTCGAGTTTGACCTTCAACTGATCGGCGATCAGCTGCGCGGTGTCGATGTCCAGGCCGCGAGGTTTCATGTCCGGTCCGACCGAGCCGAAGGGCGGGAAGTCTTGCGGTACGGCGACTTTCAGGACGCCGCGGGCGGTCACATCATCCAGGCCGTTGGCATGGGCAGGGGCCTGGCCGAGCATGATGCTGGCAAACAGGGCGGCAAGCAGAGCGCTGTAACGCTTGGTCATGTGACATCTCCGAAATCAGGGCGAGTCGTGGGTGATGACGAATCTCCAGTGCACAGCCCATGCCAGCCACGAATTCGCGACCATGGAATGCGGCCTGCAAGCCTGTTGCGGTCTAACTGGTCTGAACAGTTGGCAAGTCGCTCGCCCTGCTTTGGCGCGCCTAAAAGCCACAGCGCCCCTTGCTTGGGCGTCACTTGCTGAATGTTCGCGTTGGCGATACAAGATGGTTTTTCCACGGTTATTGCGTTTGAGTCGTCATGCACCCGAGCCCTATTGCAGTACCTGAAGCCGCCTTTCAAGCGATCCGCAAACTGATCGCCGAGCAGGGCTATGGCCCCGGCGACAGCTTGCCTTCGCAGCGGGATCTGGCGGTTCGCCTGGGTGTCAGTCGTGCGTCGTTGCGCGAGGCGCTTTCTTCGTTAAGCGCGTTGGGTGTGGTCAGCGTGCAGCCGGGAAAAGGCGTATTCGTTCAGGCGGTTTCTGAACCACAACAGAGCACGAGCGGTTTTTCCTGGCCTTATGCGGCCCATGCGTCGCCTTCTGAGACTTTTCAACTGCGTTACGCGCTGGAAGGCTTTGCGGCGGGGCTGGCGGCAGTGACGCTGACCGCCGATGAGCGTGATGTGCTGGAAGACAACGTCGAAGCCATGCGCCTGGAGTTGAAGGCCGGGGATTTCGACTGTGCGGCAAAACTGGATTTCGATTTCCACCGGCGCATTCTGGTCGCCAGTGGCAATCAGGCCATTCTCGGGATCATCACTGCCAGTGCCGACATTTTTCTGGAGAGCCAGAAACTGCCTTTCATTCGGGCGGGCAGGGCAATGGAAACGTGGCAGGAACACCGCAAGATCCTGCGCGCCTTAGCCCGCAACGCCTCGGGCCCGGCGCAAAAAGCCATGCAGGAGCACATCAGAGGCGCTGCGCTGCGGACCGGCATCGTATTCGTCGCGCCCTCGGCCTAGGTGCACCCATCAGCCAACCCCGTCCTGTTATGCGAAGCGCATGACCCTATGGGAGCGAATTCATTCGCGATTGGCCGTTACATCTGACGGATCTTCACTGGACTCGCCATCGAATCGCGAATGAATTCGCTCCCACAGGGAATGTGCGCGACGGCAAGCCTGTCATGCGCTTGGGCAGGGTCAGTCACTTCAATAAAGCTAGTCATGAACGTTCATAGCAAGAGACAATCGCCCGCGCCTTCCTGTCACGGCGTGACACAGTTATGATGGGCCACGTTTTTTTGCCTATGACCTCGGAGACATCTCATGAGTAGCGACCTTATCAAACACGTCAGCGACGCGAGCTTCGAAGCCGATGTCCTGAAGGCTAGCGGTCCTGTGCTGGTTGATTACTGGGCTGAGTGGTGTGGCCCTTGCAAAATGATCGCTCCGGTTCTGGACGACATCGCCGGCACTTACGAAGGCAAGCTGACCATTGCCAAGCTGAACATCGACGAAAACCAGGAAACGCCAGCCAAGCACGGCGTTCGTGGTATCCCGACCCTGATGCTGTTCAAGGACGGTGAAGTGGCAGCGACCAAGGTCGGCGCACTTTCCAAGTCCCAGCTGCAAGCGTTCCTCGACGCCAACATCTGATGGCGGTAAAGCCCCGCAAATAGCGGGGCTTTTTTCTGGCGTTCCACTAGACGCTCGGAAAATCAAGTGGTACATTCGGCCCCGCAACGGCTTCTCCGTTGCCCCCTGCTAGCCGTCGCCGACGCTCTCCTTTCGATTTACACGCGATCCTGTCGCCTTCTCTGCGGCGCGGCCTCATTAAGCCAAAAGCTTAATTTCCCCTCCATACATGATTACGTCATTCCTATATGAACCTGACTGAACTCAAGCAAAAGCCTATTACCGATCTGCTCGAAATGGCCGAACAGATGGGCATAGAAAATATGGCCCGTTCGCGCAAGCAGGATGTGATCTTCTCCCTGCTGAAAAAGCACGCTAAAAGCGGCGAGGAAATCTCGGGTGATGGCGTGCTGGAGATCCTCCAGGATGGCTTCGGCTTCCTTCGCTCTGCAGACGCCTCCTACCTTGCCGGCCCAGACGACATCTACGTCTCGCCGAGCCAGATCCGCCGTTTCAACCTTCGCACGGGCGACACGATTGTTGGCAAGATCCGTCCACCGAAGGAAGGCGAGCGTTACTTCGCACTGCTCAAGGTCGACACGATCAACTTCGACCGTCCAGAAAACGCGAAGAACAAGATTTTGTTCGAAAACCTGACGCCGTTGTTCCCGACCGTGCGCATGAAGATGGAAGCCGGTAACGGTTCCACCGAAGACCTCACCGGTCGCGTCATCGACCTGTGTGCCCCGATCGGCAAAGGTCAACGTGGTCTGATCGTTGCGCCGCCGAAGGCGGGCAAGACCATCATGCTGCAGAACATCGCGTCGAACATCACCCGCAACAACCCTGAAGTTCATCTGATCGTTCTGCTGATCGATGAGCGTCCGGAAGAAGTGACCGAAATGCAGCGCACCGTGCGCGGCGAAGTGGTTGCTTCCACCTTCGACGAGCCACCTACCCGTCACGTGCAGGTCGCCGAAATGGTGATCGAGAAGGCCAAACGCCTGGTGGAGCACAAGAAGGACGTGGTCATTCTGCTCGACTCCATCACCCGTCTGGCTCGCGCCTACAACACCGTCATCCCGAGCTCCGGCAAGGTACTGACCGGTGGTGTCGATGCTCACGCTCTGGAAAAACCAAAGCGTTTCTTCGGTGCGGCTCGTAACATCGAAGAAGGCGGCTCGCTGACCATCATCGCCACCGCGCTGGTTGAAACCGGCTCGAAGATGGACGAAGTGATCTACGAAGAGTTCAAAGGCACCGGCAACATGGAACTGCCTCTGGATCGCAAGATCGCCGAGAAGCGCGTTTTCCCGGCCATCAACATCAACCGTTCCGGCACACGCCGCGAAGAGTTGCTCACCGCCGACGACGAGCTGCAGCGCATGTGGATTCTGCGCAAGCTGCTGCATCCTATGGATGAAGTCGCTGCCATCGAGTTCTTGATCGACAAGCTGAAACAGACCAAGACCAACGATGAGTTCTTCCTGTCGATGAAGCGCAAATAACGCGCTGAACGGCTGTAGAAAAATGGTGTCCCTTTGGGGCACCATTTTTTTTGACTTTTTTTAGCGGTGAACCAGAGACAAGGAGCGTCATGCACACCTTTGGCAATCGTCGCGACATCGACGGGCTGCGGGCGCTGGCCGTCATCCCCGTGGTGCTCTACCACTTCGGCTTCGGCGCCTTCAGCGGCGGATTCGTCGGTGTCGACGTGTTTTTCGTCATCTCAGGCTTTCTGATCACCTCGATCATTTTTCGGGAGATCAGCGCCGGACGCTTCAGCTTTGTCGATTTCTGGGCGCGGCGTGCGCGGCGAATCATTCCTGCCCTGAGCGTCATGATGCTCGCCGCACTGGTGGTGGGCTGGATCATCATGCCCGCCAATGATTACTCGCAGCTTGGCCGAGCCGTGCGCTATCAGGCGATGTTCGCTTCCAACATCCTGTTCATGCGCCAGGACGGCTATTTCAACCCGGCTTCGGACTTCAAGCCGCTGCTGCACACCTGGTCGCTGTCGGTCGAAGAGCAGTACTACATTCTGTTTCCGCTGCTGATGGTGCTGTTGACCCGCTTCCTGCGGCACTGGCGCTGGATGTTGTTCGGGCTCCTGGTCGTGTCATTTGCGGTGAACGTGTGGGCCATCAAACGTGAACCCGACGCAGCGTTCTTTCTGCTGCCCATGCGGGCGTGGGAGCTGCTGTGCGGCGCGATGCTGGCGGTGATTCCGGCAGCCGGACGCAAGTGGCCTGCGTGGGTGTATCAGTTGGTCAGCGCGCTGGGCCTTTGCGCGGTGCTGTACGCCATTTTCGGTTTTGATAAATACACACGATTCCCGGGCTGGGCGGCACTGCTTCCTGTGCTGGGCGCCACGGCGATGATTTGGGCCAACGGTCACGCTCCGACGTTTGTTGGACGCGTGTTGAGCGTGCGAGCGATGGTCGGCATTGGCCTGATTTCGTACTCGTGGTACCTCTGGCACTGGCCGGTTTTTGTCTACGCCAATGCCGTTTCCGTGGACGGCATGCAGGCATTCGAGGCCGCTGGCTGGGTCGTGATCACGCTGGCTCTCGCGTGGATGAGCTGGCGTTTCGTCGAGCTGCCCTTCCGTGAAAAGCGTTTGCTGGCCGGGCGCAAGCCTGTACTGGTTGCCGGATTGGCTGCCTTACTCGTCATCGGCGTCGCCGGGCAACTCGTGCGTGAAGGCGATGGTGTGCCGGCACGCCTTTCTGGCCAGGCGATGCAATATGCAAAGGCCCGCGATTGGCAACAAGGGCAGATGGAGTGCCTGCTGCAGCGTAAAAGTGAGGATCTGACGAAGGTGTGTCGTTTCGGCGGCGACGAGCACACGCCGCCCGTGCAACTGGTGTGGGGCGACAGTCATGCCGCAGCGTTGAAGCCTGCGATCGAGGCAGACGCCGAGCGTTACGGGATTCCCGTCTGGCTTGCCAGTCTCTCCGGTTGCCTGCCGATCCTGGGTCACGAAACCCGCCAGCAATGCCAGGATTTCAATCAGGCTACGCTGCAATCCATTCGTGAACACAAGATCCGCGACGTCGTCCTGGCCGCGCGCTGGAGCCTGTATCTGTATGGCGAAGAGGACGGTGACATGCAGCACGTTCTGTATCGCGACGACAGCCGCCCTGTCGCCGAGCAGCAAGTGGCGAAGGATCTGACAGCCATGGTTCACAGCCTGCGGGCAACAGGGGCTCGGGTCTGGATTTTCAAGGAAGTGCCGCTGCAACGGCAGGGCACCGTGGCGCGTCTGGCGAGCCTGGCCATGATCGGGCGGTCGGCCGAGCGGCTGGGGCGACCGATTGCCGAGCATCTTGCCCGTCAGCAGTTCTTGAGTTCGCTGTTCAATCAGTTGAGCAATGAAGACCCGCAAGTGCGAGTCCTCGACCCGACAGCATTGATGTGCCCCGGTGGTATTTGCCGGGCGGAGTTCGACGGCTATTCGCAATACATGGATGAAAATCACCTGTCGGATAAAGGTGGCGAGCGCATGAAGCCATTGCTGGCGCCGATCTTCCTCAGCGAAAACGCTGTTCAAGGCGGGTGATTACGCTTCAGGCTGCTGCCGTCGGCCGTCAGAGCAGGTAGGATGTGCATCTATTTGTTAAGTGGCCGGGTTAATGAAATTCAAGGATCTACGGGATTTCGTGCAGCAGCTTGAGCAGCGCGGAGAGTTGAAACGCATTCAGGTACCCATTTCTCCCGTGTTGGAGATGACCGAAGTCTGCGACCGGACCCTGCGCAACAAGGGACCGGCCTTGCTGTTCGAGAACCCGACCGGCTTCGATATTCCGGTGCTTGGCAACCTGTTTGGCACGCCTGAGCGCGTGGCGATGGGCATGGGCGCCGAATCGACCGAAGAGCTGCGTGAAATCGGCAAGCTGCTGGCGTTTCTCAAAGAGCCCGAGCCACCCAAAGGGCTGAAAGACGCCTGGTCCAAGCTGCCCATCTTCAGAAAAGTCATCGCCATGGCGCCGAAAGTCGTCAAGGACGCGCCTTGTCAGGAAATCGTGATCGAGGGCGACGACGTCGACCTCGGCATGCTGCCCGTGCAGACCTGCTGGCCGGGTGACGTCGGACCGCTGATTACCTGGGGACTGACGATCACCAAAGGCCCGAACAAAGAGCGCCAGAACCTGGGCATCTATCGCCAGCAGGTGATCGGTCGCAACAAGGTCATCATGCGCTGGCTCAGCCACCGTGGTGGCGCGTTGGACTTCAAGGAATGGTGCAACAAGCATCCCGGTCAGCCATTTCCGGTGTCCGTGGCCTTGGGTGCAGACCCGGCGACCATCCTCGGTGCCGTGACTCCCGTGCCAGACAGCCTCTCCGAATATGCATTCGCTGGCTTGTTGCGCGGCAACCGGACCGAGCTGATCAAGTGCCGTGGCAACGACCTGCAGGTGCCCGCTAGCGCGGAAATCGTGCTCGAAGGCGTTATTCATCCGGGTGAAATGGCCGATGAAGGTCCTTATGGGGACCACACCGGTTATTACAATGAAGTCGACAGCTTCCCGGTGTTCACCGTCGAGCGCATTACCCACCGCATCAAGCCGATCTACCACAGCACCTACACCGGCCGTCCGCCGGATGAGCCAGCCATTCTCGGTGTGGCGTTGAACGAAGTGTTCGTGCCGATCCTCCAAAAGCAGTTCCCGGAAATCACGGACTTCTATCTGCCGCCTGAAGGTTGCTCGTACCGCATGGCGGTCGTGACCATGAAGAAGCAGTATCCCGGCCACGCCAAGCGCGTGATGTTGGGCGTGTGGTCGTTTTTGCGACAGTTCATGTACACCAAGTTCGTTATCGTCACTGATGACGACATCAATGCCCGTGACTGGAATGACGTCATCTGGGCAATCACCACGCGCATGGACCCCAAGCGCGATACGGTGATGATCGACAACACGCCGATCGACTACCTCGACTTTGCCTCGCCTGTCTCCGGGCTGGGGTCGAAAATGGGGCTCGATGCAACGCACAAATGGCCGGGCGAAACGACCCGTGAATGGGGTCGCGCCATCGTCAAGGACGAAGCCGTCACTCGCCGGATCGACGACATCTGGAATCAGCTGGGAATAGATTGATGCGCGTAACCTTGCAGCCATCGGGCGCCGTACTTGAGACATTGCCCGGCGAGCGGATCCTCGATGCCGCCCAGCGTCTGGGCTATGAATGCCCGCAGAGCTGTCGCAATGGCAACTGCCATATCTGCTCGGCGCTGCTGGTCGAAGGCAGCGTCTTGCAAAACGGTGAGTTGCGGGGCCATGGCGAAATCTACACCTGCCTGGCCGTGCCGCAGGAAGACTGCGTGGTGCTCTGGGACAGCGTGTTGCCGCTGGGGGAATTGCCGGTGCGCACGTTTGCCTGCCAGGTGACTGAGTGCGTCGAGGTCGGCGGGGATGTGTGGCGCGTGATGTTGCGCGCCCCTGCAGGCAAGCCGCCGCGTTATCACGCCGGTCAGTATCTGATGATCGACCGGGACGACGGCGAGAAGTCAGCATTCTCGATGGCGTCGGCGCCTGAGAGCGGTCGTGATCTGGAAATCCATGTACTCGCGCGTGAAGCGAGTGCACAGAACCTGATCAAGCAGCTGCAACGTGAAGGCATGGCGCGCATTGAATTGCCCTTTGGCGATACCCACTTGGGCGAACTGCCCGATGGCCCACTGGTATTGATCGCGGCAGGGACCGGCATGGGGCAGATGCACAGCCTGATCGAGCACTGCCGTTCCAAGGGGTTCCCTTACCCGGTTCATCTGTACTGGGGCGTGCGGCGGCCTGAAGATTTTTATGAGCTCAAGCACTGGGACGAGTGGAAAACGCTGCCGAACCTGCACCTGCATAAGGTCGTCAGTGATCTGTGTGGTTGGGAAGGGCGTTGTGGCATGTTGCACGAGGCGGTGTGCGAGGACTTCGCTGACCTGAAATCGATTCAGGTGTACGCCAGCGGCTCGCCCAACATGGTTTATTCCACGCTGGATGCCCTCGTGGTCGCCGGGATGGATGCGCATCAGATGCGCGCCGACGTGTTCGCCTACGCGCCGCGCTCATGACCGTCCGCCCGATGGCAGGCGCCGTGGAGAGCTAATTGCATCAGAATAGGTGCAGGGTCGGTTTCAAGGCGTTACGGCCTGCACATTGCTCGCAACGGTGTCTGACGGTTGATTCGCTGTTGCCTGAGCCGCTTTAGAAGTATTCAGCACTACATTGGCATCACGTTGGCCAATGGGGGAGCCAGATGGGGAATCAAATCAATAGCTTGGTGGAAGCCGTACACGATGGCCTCGGGCTGTCTTACCCACCCGTTATCGACCTCGGGCCGAAGCTGACCCGCGAACAACTCCTCGCTTCCATGCATGCCACCATGTCCCGACACGAAGGCGGTCCCGTCTGGTTGTTCGCCTACGGGTCACTGATATGGCGCCCCGAGTGCTCCGCCGTGGAGCGTCAGCGCGGCCGGGTCCATGGCTACCATCGCGGCCTCTATCTTTGGTCCCACGAGCATCGCGGCACCCCCGAGCAACCGGGACTGGTCTTTGGTCTGGACCGCGGCGGCTCCTGCAGCGGTTTCGCTTATCGCCTACCGGAAGAAAACATCGAAGAGTCATTGCTGGCGCTGTGGCAGCGGGAAATGCCTTTTCCGTCCTATCGCCCGCACTGGCTCAGCTGCCGACTCGAAGACGGCACCAAAGTGCAGGCCTTGGGCTTTGTGCTTGAACGCCACCTCCCGAGTTATGCCGGAAACCTGCCCGACAGCGTGCTGACCCAAGTCCTGGCCAGCGCCAGCGGTCGCTACGGCACCACGTGGGAATACGTCGAGCAAACCATTCACGCCCTGCGCACCCACGCCATGCCGGACCTGAGCCTGGAAGAGCGGTTCAAACGCTGCAAGCCGATCTTGCTGGCGGTTTAACCAAGGGGATCTGTTTTTGATTCTGGCTGCGCTCACAGATTTCGCGTGATTTTCCAGGGCCCATGCATCGACGCGGTCCCTGTGGGAGACGTCCGAGGTTACGAGGGCGGCGAACGCGGTGGGTCATTCAGCACTGATGCTGCCGATCCAGCGCATTCGTCGGAATGCCGCCCAGACCAAGCTCGTTCCCACCGGTTCCTCGTGATTTTCCAAGGCTGATGCATCGACGCGGTCCCTGTGGGAGACGTCCGAGGTTACGAGGGCAGCGAACGCGGTGGGTCATTCAGCATTGATGCTGCTGATCCACCGCATTCGTCGGAATGCCGACCAGACCAAGCTCGCTCGCACAGGTTCCGCGTGATTCTCCACGGACCATGCATCGACGCGTTCCCTGTGGGAGACGTCCGAGGTTACGAGGGCAGCGAACGCGGTGGGTCATTCAGCACTGATGCTGCCGATCCAGCGCATTCGTCGGAATGCCGACCAGACCAGGCTCGCTCCCACAGGTTCCGCGTGATTCTCCACGGACCATGCATCGACGCGTTCCCTGTGGGAGACGTCCGAGGTTACGAGGGCAGCGAACGCGGTGGGTCATTCAGCACTGATGCTGCCGATCCAGCGCATTCGTCGGAATGCCGCCCAAACCAAGCTCGCTCCCACCGGTTCCGCGCGATGGCGCTTGTAAGCGCCATCGCCAAGGCAGCCACAAATGTTTACGCCATCGCCTCCCGCGACTGACTCGCCACCCGCGTATGCCGCAACGTAGGGATCAGGAAAGCGATCGCCAGCAGGCATGACGCCACGAGAATCACGAAACCGCCATCCCAGCCGAAATGGTCAACGGTGTAGCCCATCAGCGCACTGGCCGCGACTGAGCCGCCCAGATACCCGAACAAACCTGTGAAGCCCGCCGCTGTTCCGGCCGCTTTCTTCGGCGCCAACTCCAGCGCCTGCAAGCCGACCAGCATCACCGGGCCGTAGATCAGGAAGCCGATAGAGATCAGCGCGATCATGTCGACCGTCGGGTTGCCTGGCGGGTTGAGCCAGTAAACCAGCGTCGCGACCGTCACCAGCGCCATGAACACGATGCCTGTCAGGCCGCGATTGCCACGGAAGATTTTGTCCGACATCCAGCCGCACAGCAGCGTCCCCGGAATGCCCGCCCACTCATAGAAGAAATACGCCCACGAGGTCTTGTCCACGTCGAAGTGTTTGGCTTCTTTCAGGTAGGTCGGTGCCCAGTCCAGCACGCCATAGCGCAGCAGATAGACGAACACGTTCGCCAGCGCGATGTACCACAGCATTTTGTTGCGCAGCACGTATTTGACGAAGATTTCCTTGGCGCTGAATTCTTCTTCGTGGCTCGCGTCGTAGCCTTCCGGGTAGTCGTTCTTGTACTCCTCGACCGGTGGCAGCCCTACGGATTGAGGGGTGTCGCGCATGGTGATGAATGCAAACAGCGCCACGAACAACGCCACCGCAGCCGGCACATAGAACGCCGCGTGCCAGTCGTTTGTCCAGCCCAGGCCCAGCAGGAACAGCGGGCCAATCAGGCCGCCGCCGACGTTGTGCGCCACGTTCCACACCGACACCACGCCGCCGCGCTCTTTCTGCGACCACCAATGCACCATGGTGCGTCCGCTCGGCGGCCAGCCCATGCCCTGCGCCCAGCCGTTGATAAACAGCAGAATGAACATGATGGTCACGCTCGACGTTGCCCAAGGCGCGAAACCGAACACAAACATCACCGCCGCCGACACCAGCAGGCCGAACGCGAGGAAATAACGCGGGTTCGAGCGATCCGAAACCAGCCCCATCAAGAACTTCGACAGTCCGTAAGCAATCGCGATAGCCGAGATCGCCACCCCCAGTTCACCTCGGGTGTAACCCTCATCGATCAGGTAGGGCATGGCCAGCGAGAAGTTCTTGCGCAGCAGGTAGTAGCCCGCGTAACCGAAGAAAATACCCGCGAAAATCTGCCAGCGCAGGCGGCGGTAGGTGCTGTCGACGCGCTCTGCAGGCAGCGGGGCCTGATGCGCGGCAGGTCGGAAGAAGGAAAACATCGAGACACTCCAAGGTTTTTTATTTTCTTATGCGAAAGCGAATATTACATTTTCGTTACAGAAAATAGGAAGGCTTCTCATCGGGAAATATCCCGAATACAGGCGCATTGGCGTGTTGGATTACGAACATGGCGTAAATGTGTATGTCGACGTTTGGTGTTTAGGATCGGTCCTACTTGAGAACAGGATTCGATAACCTTACCCGTGCTGCCCTGCGCACCTACCATCGCGCCCTTCAGTCGTAGTGGCGTTTTGGGGCGAGGTGAATGTGAGTGGGTGGCGAAAGTGTGTGGGCGTTCTCGGGCTTTGCCTGTTCACGCTAAATGGCACAGCAGCAGGCAGAGAGACTCATCCGCTGTTTGATCGGTACATATCGCCGGCCTATCCGTCTGCTCTGCGCGGTGGGCGGATGTTTGCAAGCGTGCGGGTGAATTACGACATTCACAACGACGGGTCTGTCAGCGGAATCAGGGTCACCGAGCAAACCGATCAAAAATCAGCCAATGCCGTGCTTTCGGCCGTCAGGCGCTGGCGGTTTAAACCCTGGGAAGTGACCGAGGGCATGCCGGCGACCATCGGCGAGTCCGTGCAATTCGTCTTCGATCAGGAGCGGCGTGAGCGTCGGTTGAGAATGGTGATTTCGTGGGCGCGGAGGGAGGTGCCGTGACACGGATGTTGAAATGGCTGGTGTTCGCCTCGTTGCTGAATTGTGGTTCGCTGCTGGCTCAGCCAGTCGAGCTGAAATATGCGCACCAGCCCGCACCTGCCTACCCGCGCTCCTTGTATGAGCAAGGCGTGTCAGGGTTGGTGCTCTTCGAGTTTCGAGGGCATAGCGATGGTTCGATTTCGGATGTGAATGTCATTGACAGCTCACATCACAGCTTTGCCAAGTCCGTTCAGCGCACAGTCCCAAGATGGCGGCTCAAGCCGTGGGAGGTCGGTTCTGAAACGCCTGAGTCGATCAGCTTCAGGCAGGAGCTCTACTTCACCCACTCAAGTGAAAGGCAAGAGCCACACAGGTGGATACGCCGTCACGTTCGCGTGCTGTCCTGCAACGCATTCAACAAAGCACTCAAGACCTTTCGCGCCAACTCGCCCGGCCATGATGTGCGGGACATGCATCACATCACCTACACCTTCAGGGTGCTGGGAAGGTCGGCGACGAGACTGAAAATGACAGACGACCAGAGAGCGGAGCTGGGTAATGATTTTGTTCGGGCAATTCCCGACGTCATCCAGCGATGTAAAGCTCAACCTGGGCTGCGCTACAAACAAGCGCTGCCGTACAAAGTGCGTGAGTTGATTTGATGCTATATGGACTTCGTTTATGAGGTTAACGAGCGAAACGCAGAGCAGGTCTGCGTTTCGCTTTAATCAGGGCCTTGCCAGAGCGTCAATTACTGGATGGCGTGGGTGCCGGGTGCAGCGCTGTTAAGGTACGGACTGATTGCCGCGGCGTATTGAATCACGGCTGCATCGATACTCTGTTTAAGAGCCAGTGTTGCGCGGTCAATTTCCGCCATCGCTGCCGGACCGGGCATGAATGCGATTCCATCCACTGAACTGTTTTTCAGAGCGGTCTCGCCCGAAGAAGGCTCCTTGGTGAAGGCAGCTTCAAGAGCTTGCTCCGGTATCACTGGGACTAACTCCAGCGCGAGTCGAGCTTCCTGCAGTGCAGCTTCCTGTGCCTTCTGTTCTGCCAGGGCTTGCGCCGCAGCGTATGCCTGTTGCTCTGCAAGCTGGCGGGCCGCTAATTGCGCCGCTTCCTCTGCTTGACGTTGTGCCAGCTGGCGAGCAGCTTCTTCTGCCAAGCGTTGAGCATGCAGACGTGCCGCTTCTTCGGCCTGACGTTGGGCCATTTGACGCGCTGCTTCCTCTGATTGTCGTTGAGCGTGGAGACGGGCGGCTTCGTGTATCTGTGCTATCACAGCTGAAAGCTGATGAACAAAGTTGTCAAGGTGCCAAGCGCTTTCATAAGCAATGAACTGGTTTGTGATTTCCGCAACTTCAGGCCCTAGACCAACTGGAGCGCCCAATCCGTTGAATTCCTGCGCGGTCAGATGTCCGCTATGAGGAGCGTATCCTTGTGGTAGGGTTGCCAATTTGACAGACCGCAGCCACCAGGCGACGTCTTTATATCGAGTCGTAATCTGCAAGTCCGACATACCGGAAGTTGAGCCCAAGTGAGCAGTCACTTCTATCTGAAGTCGTTGAGGAAGTTGGTGGAATAAGGTTGAGTAGTGTGTCATCTTAGAATTTCCCTATATTTAAAACGTATTTGAATTCTGTATGTGCTCAGGTTTCTGGCTTGAATCCAGGCTTGCCGTTCGCCGCTCGCCATTCCTTAACCTCTTTTAGAATGCCTTCGGGGCTATCCTCCTGGCCTTCTTTCGGATAAAAGATAACGTCTGTTTTAGCAGGATGTTCAGTGATTTTTACAAAATGGTTTACGAACCTGTCCACATAATCGCCGTAATTTTTTCCTCTTAGTTTTTCAGGGTTTTCAGTCATTTTCTTTAAAAAGTCCAGAAACTCCGACTCAGTGTAGTCTTCAATTTTATCTTTGAAAATTGTCATGATTTTTTTCCTCGATGAAGCTGTATGTGTTGCGCAGGTGTCATTATAACCAAGTTTGAAAAATCGTAAACTTCACCGCCTTGAGCGACCTCATGCTTATGATGGATTTCAAACTTTTTCCGCCCTCCAGATTGGTCCTGAGGCCGGGAGTACGGCGCATTTCCCTCTTTCATGATTGACAAATTTAGTTTGCTAAACTGCGCGCTTAACTCAGTGTCACGGGCTATCGCTTTCCACATCGCCCTCCGCATCCTGTCAAAATTTGAGAAACTTCTTCCTCTCAAAAGATCGGCAATTTGCGATGGAATAGGTGCCCCTTCGTTGCGCGTACTCTCGCCCAGCCAAGTCCCGGAGACACGTTCGCCTTCACCCTTCGCAACTCCCGAAATGTCTCGAGGGTCTTTGAACAAAATATATAGGCTGCCGCCCCCGACTTCGGCCGGGCGCGACAAGATGTAATCGTCCGGTTCCGCAGCTTGCTCAGGATGCAAATTAGCTTGAGGCACTTCATGGCTGGCCTCAGCCCCCACGTACGCAGTCAGGTTCAAGGAGTCTCTTGGTAAACTCGTTGAGCTATTCTCAGGACGGTCTTGTGGAGTCCAAGTAAGTGACGGGGTGGTCTCGCCATCTCGCGTGAAGTTGTAAGTATTCGTGTGCGCGTCGTAAGTGACGGGCCGGACGCGTACTTTGCTTCCTACCTTTACACCATCCGTTTTGACCCATCTGAACTGGCCATTGTGCGAAGTGATATCAGGCATTAATCGATGAGGGACTTCGATGGTGCCTTTTTTAATTGAAATAAACTCCAGATCTGCATCGGTTACACCGAGATCTGATGCTGAAGTCGCTAAGATTTTTGATGGTCTTTCTCCGGGAGCAAGATCCGAAGGATACAACATTGCCAGAACAGGTAGATGCCGGGCTAAGCTTGCTGTTGCTTTGCGTATAAATATGCGCTTGCCAGCCTCAGCAATTTTTTCTAATAGTACCGCAGGAGCAGGGGGCGACGGGTTTTGCTTGGCGACGGCGAGCCACAATTGATTCGCTGCTTTAAAGTGTTTTATATGATCTTCAAAGTGTTTGCTTTGCTCTGCGGCGACCAATGCGTTCGCCTTTATCTGGGCGTCCGCGGCGAGCTGTCGGGCATGCTGGAGAGCGGCTTCTTGCGCTTGGCGCTCAGCGAGCAGACGTGCAGACTCAGCAGCTTGATGGAAGGCCTGCCCAGATTCCCGCTGGGCTTGCGCAAACTCCGCAGCGGCAATCTCTGCATCACGTCCATCCGTTCCCGGAGGGTCAATAGGATTGTTCTGGTTGCCGCTTACGGTTGGTAATTCTTGTTCAGGCTGTAAGCCAGCCGGCGATCCGGAAGGGAAATAGGCTGACGAGGGCTTAGTCTGCTGGGGAGTTGCTACCACATGAATAGTGCTTATTTGTTGTGGGGTGGCTGTTGAACTACAACACGAATTTTGAGGGATGCCACGATTTACTACGATATTTTTTTCATCACCGCTCATACAGTTCTCCTTAATGTCTGTATGGGCGGATAAGTAACTCTAAGTGTTTATGGTGAGTGCGTTATATATTTATTTTTCTGAAAATCAGATGCCGTCAATGATCAAATGATCTTCAAATTGATGAATGGCTGTGCTGCTTGCTAATCGCGCCCCTTCATTACAAAAGGGGCTGCGTAATGTCTGTCATCTCAACCCGACTACCACCTTCCCCACCGCCTTCCTCTGCCCCAACGAATCAATCGCTTCCCCCGCCTGTTCCAGCGGGTAAACCTTCGACACCAGAGGCTTCAACTTTCCTTCGCCGTACCAGGTAAACAGCTGTTGAAAGTTCGCCGCGTTGTCTTGTGGCTGACGCTGTGCAAATGAACCCCAGAACACGCCGACGACGGAGGCGCCTTTGAGGAGTGCGAGGTTAACGGGCAGTTCGGGGATGCGACCGCTGGCGAAGCCGACGACGAGGAGGCGGCCGTTCCAGGCGATGGCGCGGACGGCCTGGTCGAAGAGGTCGCCGCCGACAGGGTCGTAGATGACGTCGACGCCGTTGCCGTTGGTGAGGCGTTTGAGTTCGTCCTTGAGGCTGGTTTCGCTGTAGTTGATGAGTTCGTCGGCGCCGGCGTTTCTGGCGACGTCGAGTTTGTCGGCGCTGCTCGCGGCGGCGATGACGCGGGCGCCCATGGCTTTTCCGATTTCTACGGCGGCCAGGCCTACGCCGCCAGAGGCGCCGAGCACAAGAAGGGTTTCGCCAGGTTGCAGATTGGCGCGTTGTTTGAGGGCGTGCATGGAGGTGCCGTAGGTCATGCTGAAGGCGGCGGCGGTGGTGAAGTCCATGGCCTCGGGAATGGGCAGGACGTTGTAGCCCGCAACGGCGATCTGTTCGGCGAAGCTGCCCCAGCCGGTGAGGGCCATCACTCGGTCGCCGACCTTGAGGTGGCTGACTTTTTCGCCAACGGCAGCCACGACGCCAGAGGCTTCTCCACCCGGCGAGAACGGGAAGGGTGGTTTGAACTGGTACTTGCCCTCGATGATCAGGGTGTCGGGGAAGTTGACCCCGGCGGCGTGCACGTCCAGCAGAATTTCGTTTTTCTTGGGTTCGGGGGCTGGAATGTCTTCCAGCACCAGATTTTCGGCGGGACCGAAGGCTTTGCAGAGCACGGCTTTCATCGGGGACTATTCCTTTTCCAGTGATGGCCGATAAGTGTAGGTAGAGGGGGTGTGGGGTCAATGAGCATGCCCCGGCCTGATAGGCGTGCATAAGCTGAAGTAAGCTATGCCGCGAACCGGATTGAGGAGTGGAATGTGAAAGCGTGGATTCTGATGCTGTTGGCGTTATCGATGCCTGTCGTGGCCCTGGCCGAGGAGGGCGGTGGCGAGAAGGATGACCCGAACAAGGTCTCTTACGTGGCGCTGACCCCTCCGTTCGTGGGCAACTACGCGCTGGATGGCGGCCCGAAGCTGCACGTCTATAAAGCTGACGTGGCACTGCGGGTCAAAGGTGCGGAGGCGCAGAAGCTGGTGAAGCAGAACGAGCCGCTGATCCGTAACCAACTGGTCGCGCTGTTCACACAGCAGACGATCGACAGCATGAGCAACGTCGACGCCAAGGAAAAGCTTCGTCAGGAAGCCTTGAAGCAGACCCAGCAAGTGCTCAGTCAAGAGACCGGCCAGCCTGTGGTTGAGGACCTGCTGTTCAATAATTTTATTGCGCAGTAAGAAGGCTCGCTTTCAGGCGTGAGCGTGCTCGCGATTGCGTTGTGTCAGTAGATGCAATCTAACCAGACAAAAAGCAATCGCGCTCCTACAGGGGTTTGCACTGCCTGCTTCAGCGCAACGCCAGCACCGCCGCCCATTGTTCGGCGGTCACCGGCATGACTGACAACCGGCTACCTTTTTGCACCAAGGGCAGTTGCTCCAGTGCGGTTTGTTGTTTCAGGTAACCCAGGCTCAGCACCTTGGGAAAGGCTTCGACAAAGGCGACGTCGATGGCGCTCCAAGGGTTCTTATCCTGGGAGGCTTTGGCGTCGAAGTAGTGGCTCTTCTTGTCTAGGGCGGTAGGGTCCGGGTAGGCGGCTTCAATGATTTTGCCGATGCCCGCGATGCCCGGCTCCGGGCAGCTGGAGTGATAGAAGAAGAATTCGTCGCCCACTGCCATTGCGCGCAGAAAATTGCGGGCCTGGTAATTGCGAACGCCGTCCCAACGGGCTTGGCCAAGTTTTTGCAAACCTGTAATCGAGAGCTCATCGGGCTCGGATTTCATCAGCCAATAGGCCATTTGTTGTGTCTCCCGAAGGGTAACTGGACAGGTTGTCCTACGTTTTCATGACAAACCGACGGTCGGCTGACGCCAGTATTTGCGTGTTGGATCACGTTATCGCAGAATGCCGGGATTTTAAGGGCTACACCGTTACGCGGCCTACAGAAAGACGCCGCGAACGTCAGTTTTTGATTCGCCAAAGGGGGGCAATCAATGCAACGCAAGCCGGATTTACTTTGGATTTTGGTCATTTTGTTCGGCTTGGGCATTGTCACCACCGGGTACGCGCAGGGTCTGTGGTCCGCCAAGGCCGATGCGCCGGTTGAGATCACTCAGCAGCAACAGCAGCAACCGACCCGCCGCTGAACCAGGCGCTTTATTGATCAGAACTGTGGGAGCGAATTCATTCGCGATAGAAGCTGAGAGGCGATGCACAGGTGTCTTCTGAGTGTCCTCATCGCGAATGAATTCGCTCCCACAGGGTTCATGCTTGAGGCCTGTATTGTTTAGGCCTCTAGCATTTCAAGCCAGATACCAGCGCTTGTCCGACACCGTTCCCTGCAACGGCACATCCCAACTGGCCACCGCCAGCTTCCCGACTTTCTGACACTCATGGGCCAGACCGAGCAGCACCGGTTTCTGCCAGGCTTTTCGACGCGCCTGATACGCCAGGCTGCGGTCATAGAATCCGCCGCCCATGCCCAGTCGGCCCCCCTGATCATCGAAGCCTACCAGCGGCATCAGGATGAGATCGAGCGCCCAGATCTTGCGCTGTTTTCTCGCGTCGATCCGTGGCTCGGGAATGCGGAACCGATTCGGTCGAAACCGTTCCCCCGGCTTTACCCGCTGAAACACCATTTTGGTTCGCGGCCAGGCACTCAGCACCGGCAGATACGTCTTTTTGCCCCGTCGCTGTGCTTCGCGAAGCAGCAGACGCGGATCGATTTCACCGTCCATCGGAAGGTAGAGCGAAACGTGCCTGGCACGACGAAATAGCGGGTTTTGCGCCAACTGGCGGTACAAACCCTGTGCCGCCTGTCGCTGTTCTGCGCGGTTGAGCGCACGACGGGCCTTGCGCAAAAGACGACGCAGTTGTGGACGGGAAAGGGCAGAAGAATCGTTCAGGGAAGCGGCGCCAGAAGAAGTCATGCAGGCGGGTCCGTGCGATTTTGAGAAGGGATCGAGAGATCAGGCTGATTGACGATCGCCGTCCCCATTTCCACCGCCAGGCAGGGCGCCCGGCAATGGCTTGAGAATGTGAGACTCCCCGACGAACCGCTGTCGGTGTAGCCCTTGAACCCGAAAGTTCAAGGTGGAGATTGCAGGAGGTTTTAAGGCTTTCCGTCGAGCGGACATGCACACCAACCCCAACGTGCAACCCCCGTGGTTGTGCGTATCGGCTCAGGGACATGACCGACTGGCAAGCACTCCAGGGAGCGGTCGCAAGTATACCGAATCATGTCGGAACAATCAGCCTTGTGCTTTTGGCTCATCCGTGGCAAGGACCAGGTCCACTCGGTCCAGAAGGTCGCGCACCTGCTCGCGGGTCGAGCCACTTGCCTGATTCGTTTCAGGTAGCTCCTGCTTATGCAGCAGGTCATGGGTAATGTTCAATGCGGCCATCACCGCGATACGGTCGGCGCCGATGACTTTGCCGCTGCTGCGAATCTCGCGCATCTTGCCGTCCAGGTAACGCGCTGCGCTGACCAGATTGGTGCGCTCCTCTTGAGGGCAGATGATCGAATACTCTTTGTCGAGGATTTGCACGGTGATGCTGTTGCCATTACTCATGAGTCTTGCTCCAGGGCCTTGAGGCGCGAAATCATGGACTCGACCTTTTGCCGGGCGATTTCGTTCTTTTCGATGAGGTGAGCGCGTTCCTCGCGCCAGGTTTTTTCCTGAGCTAATAAGAGTTCGTTTTGACTTTTTAGTTGCTCGACACGATTGATCAATAACTCCAGTCGAGCCATCAGCGCTTGCAGGTCGTTGTCTTCCATTGTTTTCCACTGATTACTTTCAGATGAGTGGTGCAGGAGCTGGCGTCTGGATTCGCCTTGAATATCGCCTGATAGCTTGGGCGCGTCTGCCGGTGCTAGGATACAAGGCCTTCATTCTAGACATTGCGCCGCTTGGCGCCTAGTTACCCATGCCCAATCAGAATTCCTCGTATAACGCCTTCACAGCCCTGCTCAAAAGCAGTGGTCACCATGTTCCCCCCGCAGAACTGCAGGGACTCTTGATCGGCCGCAGTTGCGCGGGCGCCGGTTTCGACGCCGATGACTGGATCGCCGATGCGAAGTTGCTGCTGGAAACCGATCCTGAAGACAAAGTCCGCCAGGCGTTGATTGGCTTGCAGGAGATGGTGAAACACGAACTGACCGGTGACGACATGGCAGTTGTCCTGCTGCTGCCCGGTGACGATGAACCCCTGACCGCCCGTACCGCTGCAATGGGGCAGTGGTGCCAGGGTTTCCTCAATGGCTTTGCCCGCGTGGGCAGTCAGCCGATGAGCGGGGACGCCCGGGACGTGTTGCAGGATCTGGCTGCCATCGCCCAGATTCAGGACACACTCGAAGAGTCCGAAGACGGCGAAAGCGACTACATGGAAGTCATGGAATACCTGCGCGTCGCGCCGCTGCTCCTGTTCACCGAGTTCAACAAGAAAGCGGAACCTGAAGCGAAACCTTCTTTGCACTGATTGCTCATCGTCGCCGACCCGGTCGTTGTCGCCCGCAGGGTCGATGACCGGTGCGCTCATCCGGAGGACCGCAGTTGCCCATGATCCATATCCCGAAAGCCGAATACGCCCGTCGCCGCAAAGCCTTGATGGAGCAGATGGAGCCTAACAGCATCGCCATCCTGCCGGCGGCGGCTGTGGCCATTCGAAATCGAGATGTCGAGCATGTTTACCGTCAGGACAGTGATTTCCAGTACCTGAGCGGCTTCCCGGAACCTGAGGCCGTTATCGTGCTGATCCCCGGTCGCGAGTACGGCGAGTACGTCTTGTTCTGCCGCGAGCGCAATCCTGAGCGCGAGCTGTGGGACGGGCTGCGTGCCGGTCAGGACGGGGCGATCAGCGATTTCGGCGCCGACGATGCCTTCCCCATTACCGACATCGACGACATCTTGCCCGGCCTCATCGAGGGCCGTGATCGTGTGTATTCGTCGATGGGCAACAACCCCGAATTCGATCGTCATGTGATGGAGTGGATCAACGTCATCCGCTCCAAGGCACACTTGGGCGCTCAGCCCCCAAAGGAGTTCGTTGCGCTGGATCACCTGTTGCATGACATGCGTCTGTATAAATCGGCCGCCGAAGTGAAAGTCATGCGCGAGGCTGCGCAGATATCAGCGCGTGCTCATGTGCGTGCGATGCAGGCCAGTCGCGCCGGTCTGTATGAGTTCAGTCTGGAAGCCGAACTGGATTACGAGTTCCGTAAGGGCGGCGCGAAGATGCCGGCCTACGGCTCGATCGTCGCCTCGGGCCGCAATGCCTGCATCCTGCATTACCAAGAGAACGACGCGCCGCTCAAGGATGGCGACCTGGTGCTGATCGACGCCGGTTGCGAGATTGACTGCTACGCCAGCGACATCACCCGCACCTTCCCGGTCAGTGGCAAATTTTCTGTCGAGCAGAAAGCGATCTACGAACTGGTGCTCAAAGCTCAGGAAGCGGCGTTCGCGGTTATCAAGCCAGGCAATCACTGGAACCAGGCGCACGAGGCGACGGTTCGGGTGATCACGACCGGGCTGATGGAACTGGGCCTGTTGCAGGGCGAGGTCGATGAACTGATCGCCGCTGAAGCGTACAAAGCGTTTTATATGCACCGCGCCGGTCACTGGCTGGGTATGGATGTGCACGATGTTGGCGAGTACAAGGTGGGCGGCGAATGGCGCGTGCTGGAGGTTGGCATGGCGCTGACGGTAGAACCGGGTATTTACATTGCGCCGGATAATCAGAACGTCGCGAAGAAATGGCGCGGAATCGGCGTACGAATCGAGGACGATGTCGTGGTGACCAAAAAAGGCTGTGAAATCCTGACTGGCGGCGTGCCCAAGTCCGTCGCAGACATCGAGGCCTTGATGGCCGCAGCTCGAGTCGAAGCGGCATGAGCCGGTTCAATCTGGCCATCGTCGGCGGCGGTCTGGTGGGCGCGAGCCTGGCGCTGGCATTGCAGGCGGGCGCCAAAGCGCGCGGCTGGAAGATCGTTCTGATAGAGCCTTTTGCGCCGGGCGACACGTACCAGCCGAGCTATGACGCGCGTTCTTCCGCGCTGTCCTTCGGCGCGCGGCAGATCTACGAGCGTTTGGGGCTGTGGCAGCAGATCAGCCGCCGCGCCGAGCCCATCCTGCAGATTCAGGTGTCCGACAAGGGCCGCTTCGGCGCAGCGCGCCTGTCCTCGATGCAGGAAGGCGTGCCGGCGCTGGGTTACGTCGTCGAGAACGCCTGGCTCGGCCAATGCCTGTGGCAGGGGCTGAATAAAGACGTGATCAGCTGGCGCGTGCCGGCTGAAGTCAAACACCTGCAGGCGTTGCCCGATGGCTATCGCCTGACCTTGAACGATGAAACGCAACTGGACTGCGATCTGGCGGTACTCGCCGATGGCGGTCGCTCCAGTCTGCGCGAACAGCTGGGTATTGGTGTGCGCACGACGCCTTACGACCAGAGTGCGCTGATCGCCAACATCACGCCCGGCGAGGCCCATTGTGGCCAGGCGTTCGAGCGATTCACCGATGAAGGCCCAATGGCGCTGCTGCCGCTGCCGGAAAATCGCTGCGCGCTGGTGTGGACCCGCAAGCCTGAAGAGATAACGCGCCTGATGGCGCTGGACGACCGCAGTTTCCTGGCCGAGCTGCAAGGCGTGTTCGGCTATCGCCTCGGCGCGTTGAAGCAGGTGGGTGTGCGTCATACCTATCCGCTGTCGTTGGTCGAAGCCGAGGAGCAAGTGCGCGCTCGTCTGGTCGTCTTGGGCAACGCGGCACACAGCCTGCACCCGATTGCCGGTCAGGGTTTCAACTTGTCGCTGCGCGATGCCGCGTCACTGGCCGAAGCGTTGCTTGCCAGCGACGCCATGCCGGGGGATCTGGCGACGCTGCAGGCGTATCGGGATCGGCAGCGTCTGGATCAGAAACTCACGGTCGGCTTCTCCGATCAGGTCACCCGCCTGTTCGGCAGCCAGCAACCCGTGATCACGGCCGGCCGCAATATCGGCTTGCTGGGTCTGGACCTTTTGCCCTCGGCCAAGAGCTGGTTCGCCCGCCAGGCCATGGGGCTGGGAACGCGGGCCGATGTTTAACCCCTCTTTTCATTCGTGGCCGTTGCCACACGCGAGAACGATTTAAAGCATGGAAACGCGCGCAGATCTGCTGATTGTCGGGGCCGGAATGGTCGGTAGCGCGCTCGCGCTGGCGCTGCAAAACAGCGGGCTGGATATTCTGGTGGTGGACGGCAGCCCAATGAGCGTTAAGCCGTTCGATCAGACCGCACCCTTTGAGCCGCGGGTCAGCGCACTGTCTGCGGCCAGTCAGCGCATTCTCGAACGCCTGAATGTCTGGGACGGGATCGTTTCACGTCGCGTCAGCCCCTATGGCGAGATGCATGTGTGGGACGGCAGCGGGACCGGCAAGGTGCATTTCTCGGCGTCGAGTGTGCACGCCCAGGTGTTGGGCCATATCGTTGAAAACCGCGTGGTCCAGGACGCACTGATCGAGCGGTTGCATGATTGCGACATCGGACTGCTGGCCAATGCGCGTCTGGAACAGATGCGTCGTTCGGGCGATGACTGGCTGCTGACGCTGGCCGACGGCCGCACTCTGCGCGCGCCGCTGGTGGTGGCAGCCGACGGTGCTAATTCCACCGTGCGGCGCATGACCGGCACTGCGACGCGGGAATGGGACTACATGCACCATGCCATCGTGACCAGCGTGCGCACGGCAGACTCCCACCGCAAAACGGCGTGGCAACGCTTTACCGATGACGGCCCATTGGCCTTTTTGCCGCTTGAGCGTGAAGGTGAGCATTGGTGTTCGATCGTCTGGTCCGTGACGCCGACGGAGTCCGAGCGCTTGATGAAGCTGGAAGACGACGCGTTCTGTCGCGAGCTGGAAAAGGCGTTTGAGGGCTGTCTCGGGCACGTCATTTCGGCTGATCCGCGCTTGTGCGTGCCGCTGCGTCAGCGTCATGCCAAACGTTACGTGGCTGAAGGTCTGGCGCTCATTGGCGATGCCGCGCACACCATCCACCCGCTGGCCGGGCAGGGCGTGAATCTTGGGTTCCTCGATGCGGCCGTGTTGGCCGAGGTGCTGCACAGTGCCGTCGAGCGAGGCGAGCGTCTGGCCGACCCGAAAGTGCTGAGCCGCTACGAGCGCCGGCGCATGCCGCATAACCTGGCGCTGATGGCGGCGATGGAAGGATTCGAGCGGCTGTTTCAGGCCGACCCGCTGCCGGTCCGCTGGCTGCGCAATACCGGCTTGAAGATGGTCGATCAGTCTGCCGAAGCCAAAGCGATGTTCGTGCGTCAGGCGCTGGGACTGAGCGGGGATTTGCCGGAATTGGCCCGGATCTAAGCGTCTGGCGTGACACCCTGTGGGAGCGAGCTTGCTCGCGAAGGCTGAGTTTCAACTGCCAAAGGTGTGGTGGATGTACTCAAGTCTTCGCGACCAAGCTCGCTCCCACAGGGGGGGGCGCATGCCATACCATCTAGCGATAAAAGTGCCTCCGCAACATCTCGTAACGGCTCCGCTCAGACTTCGTGGATGCGATTCACTACCATTTCGCCTCATTTTTCAAACGAGGTCTCAGCATGCAGGCGAGCAAGCGTCTTCTGGCTGTCCTGGCATTGGCCGTGCTTGGCGGCACTGCCCAGGCGGCTGATGAAGTGGTGGTGTATTCCTCCCGTATCGACGAGCTGATCAAACCGGTCTTCGATGCCTACACCGCCAAGACCGGTGTAAAGGTGAAGTTCATCACCGACAAGGAAGCGCCGTTGATGCAGCGCATCAAGGCCGAAGGGCAGAACGCGACCGCCGACCTGCTGCTGACGGTGGACGCGGGCAACCTCTGGCAAGCCGAGCAGATGGGCATCCTTCAACCGTTCACGTCCCCGGTGATCGACGCCAATATCCCGCCGCAATACCGATCCTCTGCTCACGCCTGGACGGGCCTGAGCCTGCGCGCCCGGACCATTGCCTATTCGACCGACCGGGTAAAACCCGATGAGCTGACCACCTACGAAGCCTTGGCCGATAAGCAGTGGGAAGGGCGTCTGTGCCTGCGGACCGCCAAGAAGGTCTACAACCAGTCGCTCACCGCGACGCTGATCGAAACCCATGGCGCAGAGGCGTCGGAAAAGATCCTCAAGGGCTGGGTGAACAACCTGTCTACCGACGTGTTCTCCGATGACATCGCGGTGCTGGAGGCGATCAACGCCGGGCAGTGCGACGTCGGCATCGTCAATACCTATTACTACGGCCGGTTGCACCAGCAAAATCCGAATCTGGCCGTGCGGCTCTTCTGGCCGAACCAGTCGGACCGTGGCGTTCACGTCAATCTGTCGGGCATCGGTTTGACCAAGTACGCGCCGCATCCCGAGGCCGCCAAAGCGCTGGTCGAATGGATGACCGGGCCTGAGGCGCAGACGATTTTTTCCAGCACCAATCAGGAGTTTCCGGCCAACCCCAAGGTGGCGCCTTCGGCAGAAGTCGCGAGCTGGGGTCAGTTCAAGGCGGACACCATTTCTGTGGAGGTGGCCGGACGACGCCAGGCCGAAGCGATTCGCATGATGGATCGCGCTGGCTGGAACTGATCTTTCGCGACGCTGATTATTTGATTGAACGCGGATGTGGCGGACTGAACCTGGTTCTGTGGGAGCGAATTCATTCGCGATGGGCCGGTCCATCCGCCACATTTCCAACGGCTGTGCCACCGCATCGCGAATGAACTCGCTCCCACAGGCCATTCGCTCACTCCGACGCCTCACGAGACTTCACCTTGGCCCATCCCGCCCAGCGTCGCTGGTACCCCCTGGTTTTCGCCATTGCCGCGCTGGTGTTGCTGCCGCTGAGCGTGCTGCTGTTCTCTTGGCAAACCATCGACCACAAGATCTGGTCCCACCTGTGGGAAACCCAGATGCTCCGGCTGCTCGGCAACACGCTGACGCTGGTGGTGGGCGTAGGGTTGGGCGTGACGCTATTGGGCGTGAGCCTTGCCTGGCTGACTGCGCTCTGTGAGTTTCCGGGCCGGCGCTGGCTGGACTGGGCGCTCATGTTGCCGTTCGCCATTCCGGCGTACGTGCTCGCATTCGTCTTCGTGGGTCTGCTCGATTTTGCAGGCCCCGTCCAGACGCTGGTGCGTGAGTGGTTCGGTACGGGCCTTCGCTTCCCGCGAGTACGTTCCACGGGCGGCGTGATCATCGTGCTTGTGCTGGTGTTCTACCCATATGTCTACCTGTTGGCCCGCACGGCGTTCCTTGCGCAGGGTAAAGGCTTGATGGAGGCGGCGCGGATTCTCGGGCAGTCGCCCTGGCAGGCGTTCTGGCGTGTGGCGTTGCCGATGGCCAGGCCGGCCATCGGCGCGGGCGTCGCGTTGGCGTTGATGGAGACGCTGGCCGATTTCGGGGCGGTGTCGGTGTTCAACTTCGACACCTTCACCACCGCGATCTACAAGACCTGGTATGGCTTCTTCAGCCTGTCCAGCGCTGCACAACTGGCGAGCCTGCTGCTGTTGGTGGTGATGGTGCTGCTCTACGGCGAACGCCGCGCACGAGGCGCCAGCCGGGCGAGCAATGAGCGTCCCCGTGTAAAAGCGCTGTACCACTTGCACGGCTTTAAGGCTGCTGCGGCGACCACTTGGTGTGGGTTGGTCTTCGCCTGTGCGTTCGTGGTCCCGTTGATGCAACTGATCGTCTGGGTCTGGCAGCGGGGGCGTTTCGATCTGGACGAGCGCTACACCGGCCTGATCCTGCACACCCTGTACCTCGGTGGTATTGCGGCCTTCGTCACGGTCAGCGTGGCGATGATTCTGGTGTTCGCGCGTCGTTTGGCGCCGACCCGTGCGATCCGCTCAGGCGTGAGTCTGGCGAACATCGGCTACGCGTTGCCGGGTTCGGTGCTCGCGGTGTCGATCATGCTGGCCTTCAGTTATCTGGACCGAGAGCTGGTCGTGCCCTTGTCCAGTTGGCTCGGTGGCGCGGGCAAACCGTTGCTACTCGGGAGTCTGGCGGCGTTGGTGATGGCGTATCTGGTGCGCTTCATCGCTGTGGCTTACGGTCCTCTGGAGAACAGCCTGTCGCGAATTCGCCCTTCGTTGCCCGAGGCGGCGCGCAGTCTCGGGGTCGGCGGACCGCGTTTGTTTTTCAAGATTTATCTGCCACTGCTCATTCCAGGCACGTTGAGCGCTGCTTTGCTGGTGTTCGTCGATGTGCTTAAGGAAATGCCCGCCACCCTGCTGATGCGCCCGTTTGGCTGGGACACGCTGGCGGTACGTATCTTCGAGATGACCAGTGAAGGCGAGTGGGCGCGCGCTGCGCTACCCGCACTGACGTTGGTCATGGTCGGTTTACTACCGGTAATTGGCCTAATCAGACGTTCGGCCAGACCGATCGGCTAGGTGCGGGGTCACAACCTTGCGGCTACAATGCGCCGCAATCGATACGGTCTGTCAGACAATTCCGCAAATTACCAAAGGTTCCACACCCCGAGTCATGGGGGATTTGCCGTTATTTTGAGCGACCGTGTCTTCGCCAAGCCCGGAAGGAGACACCCATGGGACAGCGCACGCCCCTCTTTGACCTGCACCTCGCGCTCGGCGCGAAGCTGGTCGATTTTGGTGGTTGGGATATGCCGTTGCACTACGGTTCACAAGTCGAAGAACACCATCAGGTGCGCCGAGACTGTGGGATTTTCGATGTGTCGCACATGCACGTCCTTGATGTTTCAGGCAGCCAGGCCACGCCCTGGTTGCAACACCTGCTGGCCAATGACGTCGGCCGACTGCAACACACCGGGCGAGCGCTCTACAGCGCTATGCTCGACACCCAGGGCGGAATCGTCGACGACATGATCGTCTACCTGACCGAACAGGGTTACCGATTGGTGGTCAACGCGGCCACTGGCGCCAAGGATCTGGCCTGGATGAATGCCCATCTTTCCGGTTTCGACGTGCACCTGACTCACCGCTCCGAGCTGGCCATGCTGGCCATTCAGGGGCCGCATGCCCGGCAGAAGATTGCCGAGCTGGTGACTCAGGCCCGCGCTGAACTTATCCACACCCTGCGCCCGTTCGAAGGCCAGCAAGAAGGCGACTGGTTCATTGCCCGTACGGGCTATACCGGTGAGGACGGGCTGGAGATCATCCTGCCGGCCGAGCAAGCCTGCAGTTTCTTCAACGACATGGTCGGTGCGGGCATTTCCCCAATCGGGCTGGGCGCGCGCGATACCTTGCGTCTGGAAGCCGGCATGAACCTGTACGGTCAGGAAATCGACGAGCAGGTGTCACCGCTGATCTCCAACATGGGCTGGACCGTGGCCTGGAAACCGGAAGACCGCGACTTCATCGGGCGCGCCGCCCTGGAAGCCGAACGCACCAAGGGCATTGCCTCCAAGCTTGTCGGGCTGGTGCTCGAAGAAAGAGGTGTTCTGCGCGCGCATCAGGTCGTCCGAATAGCGGAAGTTGGCGAAGGAGAGATCACCAGTGGTAGTTTCTCTCCTACGCTAAGCAAGTCGATTGCCTTGGCGCGCGTTCCGATGGCGACTGCTGACCGTGCCGAGGTGGAAATCCGTGGCAAGTGGTACCCGGTTCGCGTGGTCCAGCCGACGTTCGTGCGCCACGGAAAGGCCCTGATTTAACAACTCCCTGGCGGGTTTCTCCGCTGACCTGATGATGTAGAGAGGATAAAAAATGAGCACTATTCCCGCCGAACTGCGTTTTGCCGAAAGCCATGAGTGGGCCAAGCAAGAGGGTGATCTGATCGTGGTCGGCATCTCCGATCATGCGCAAGAAGCGCTGGGCGATGTGGTGTTTGTCGAGCTGCCGGAAATCGGCAAGGTGTTCGCCGCTGGCGATGCTGCCGGTGTCGTGGAGTCTGTAAAGGCCGCTTCCGACATTTACTCGCCGGTGGCTGGCGAAGTGGTTGAGGTCAACGAAAGCCTGGGCGACGGTCCGGAAGCGCTGAATGAAACCCCTTACAGCTCGTGGATCTTCAAGGTCAAGCCAAGCAACGCCGACGCCGATTTGGCCAAGCTGCTGGATGCGGCCGCTTACAAGGCTGCGATCGGCGAGTAATCAGCAGGATCGACGCCGTACCTGTAGGAGCGCGCTTGCCCGCGATTGCGATTTATCTGCACCACATGTGCAACTGATGCGCTGCAATCGCGGGCAAGCGCGCTCCTACGGGCTGCCCCCAGAGTCAAAAGCAGGCAAGCCACACGGCTAAAGACTTTCTCCACACAACCGCCAATCCCTTTCTAGACTCTAAATCTCCGCCCATCGCGGCTTAGTCGTCCAGTAAAGAGAGAGGCCGTTATGTCCACGTCGCCATCCCTGAGCCAGTTGCACGACCCCAATGCCTTTCTGCGTCGCCACCTCGGCCCTGATGCTGCCGAGCAGCAGGCGATGCTCGAATCCCTCGGCTTGGCCAGCCGCGCCGAGCTGATCGAACAAACCGTCCCGCCCGCCATCCGGCTGAACCGAGCCCTGGACCTGCCCGCTGCACTGAGCGAAGAAGCCGCGTTGAGCAAGCTGAAGGGTTATGCCGCTCGCAATCAGGTGTGGACCAGTGTCATCGGCATGGGCTATCACGGCACGATCACGCCCAACGTCATCCTGCGCAACGTGCTGGAAAATCCCGGCTGGTACACCGCCTACACGCCCTATCAACCCGAAATCGCCCAAGGTCGACTCGAAGCGCTGCTCAACTTTCAGCAGATGACCATCGACCTCACCGGCCTTGCCATGGCCAACGCGTCGCTGCTCGATGAGGCCACGGCGGCGGCCGAAGCCATGGCGCTGGCCAAGCGCATCGCCAAATCCAAAAGTAACGTCTTCTTCGTCGACGAAAACTGTCACCCGCAAACATTGTCGGTGGTGCGAACCCGCGCCGAGGGTTTTGGATTCGAGCTGATCGTGGGGCCTGTGGATAACCTCGCCAGCCATCAGGTGTTTGGGGCGCTGTTGCAGTACCCCGACACCCATGGCGAGATTCGCGACCTGCGCCCGCTGATCGAGCATTTGCATGCACAACAGGCACTGGCCTGTGTGGCGGCCGACTTGCTGAGCCTGCTCATGCTGACACCGCCGGGGGAAATGGGCGCCGATGTCGTGTTCGGCTCGTCTCAACGCTTCGGCGTACCCATGGGCTATGGCGGCCCGCACGCGGCTTATTTTGCGTGCCGTGAAGAGTTTAAGCGCGGTATCCCAGGCCGCATCATCGGCGTGTCCAAAGACGCACGCGGCAACGTCGCGTTGAGGATGGCGCTGCAAACCCGCGAACAACACATTCGTCGCGAGAAGGCCAATTCCAACATCTGCACCGCCCAGGTGCTGCTCGCCAATATCGCCAGTCTCTACGCGGTTTATCACGGGCCGGAAGGCCTCAAACGCATCGCCCAGCGCGTGCATCGGTTGACCACGATTCTGGCTACGGGCCTGGAGCGCAAAGGCATTCAGCGCGTCAATCGGCACTTTTTCGACACGCTGACGCTGGATGTCGGCGGCACGCAGACGGCGATTCTGGAAAGCGCCAGTGCTGCAAAGGTCAATCTGCGGATATTGGGCGACGGCAAGCTGGGGGTGAGCCTCGATGAAAGCTGCGATGAGCAGACCGTCGACACCCTGCTGGATATTTTATGCGGTGCCGATCATGGCTTGAACGTCGCGGATCTTGATGCCGAAACGCTGACATCGGGCATTCCTGAGGGCCTGGCGCGCAGCTCGCCTTATCTCACGCACCCGGTGTTCAACGCCCACCACAGCGAAACCGAGATGCTGCGTTATCTCAAGCAGCTGGAAAACAAGGATCTGGCGCTGAACCAATCCATGATCCCGCTGGGCTCCTGCACCATGAAACTCAATGCCACCAGCGAGATGATCCCGATCACCTGGCCCGAGTTCGCCAACTTGCATCCCTTTGCGCCCGTCGAGCAGGCCAGGGGTTACAAGGCAATGATCGACGAGCTGGAGGCCTGGCTGTGCGCGATTACCGGGTTCGATGCGATTTGCATGCAGCCCAACTCCGGCGCTCAGGGCGAGTACGCAGGGTTGCTGGCGATCCACAAGTACCACGAGAGTCGCCAACAGGGGCAGCGAGATATCTGTCTGATTCCGTCATCGGCCCACGGCACCAACCCGGCCTCGGCGCAGATGGCCGGGATGCGTGTGGTGATCGTTGAGTGCGATGACGCGGGCAACGTCGACCTTGAGGATTTGAAAGCCAAGGCCCAGGCCGCTGGTGAGAACCTGTCATGTCTGATGGCGACCTATCCCTCGACCCATGGCGTGTACGAGGAAGGTATCCGGGACATCTGCGAAGTGATCCACGCGCACGGTGGTCAGGTGTACATGGACGGCGCCAACCTCAACGCGCAGGTCGGGCTGGCGCGTCCCGCCGACATCGGTGCAGACGTGTCCCACATGAACCTGCATAAGACATTCTGTATTCCCCATGGCGGCGGCGGACCGGGCATGGGCCCAATTGGGGTGAGGGCGCACCTCGCGCCGTTTGTGGCCAATCATCCGGTGATCTCGCTAGAAGGTCCGAATGCCGAGAACACCGCCGTCAGCGCTGCCCCGTGGGGCAGTGCGAGCATCCTGCCTATCAGCTGGATGTACATCGCGATGATGGGGCCGCAACTGGCAGACGCCAGCGAGGTGGCGATTCTGTCGGCTAACTACCTGGCTCAGCAACTGACAGGCGCGTTTCCGGTGCTGTACACCGGACGCAACGACCGCGTCGCTCACGAGTGCATCATTGATCTGCGCCCGCTCAAGGCAGAAACCGGAATCAGCGAGGAGGACGTTGCGAAAAGGTTGATGGATTACGGTTTCCACGCACCGACCATGTCATTCCCGGTGCCCGGAACGTTGATGATCGAGCCTACCGAGAGCGAGCCCAAGGCGGAACTGGACCGCTTCATTGAAGCGATGCTGAGCATTCGAGCGGAGATCACTCAGGTTCAGAACGGCACGTGGCCGGCAGAAGACAACCCGCTCAAGCGCGCGCCGCATACGTTGGCTGACATCACGGGTGTCTGGGACCGTCCCTACAGCATTGCCGAGGCGTTAACGCCGACGGCGCACACGCGTCAGCACAAATACTGGCCGACCGTGAACCGGGTCGACAATGTCTACGGCGATCGCAACCTGTTCTGCGCGTGCGTGCCGGTGGACGAGTACCGCTGACACAAAAATGCCGCTCCGAGGAGCGGCATTTTTTTGTGCAGCGTGATTACTGTTCGGCGACGAGGTTCTTGGCCAGAATCGCGTTGGCCAGGTCCATGTCCGAGGCGTTCAGGCCAGGGTTGTCCTTGCGGACCTGATCCATGGCTGCTTCCAGATAAGGGCCGCGAATCGCGCCGTTGCTGGCAACGAAGCTACCGGCATCATCCTGCGCTGCGACAATCAGCTTGTGGTGACGGAAGGTCAGGTAGGTAGAGCCTGTGGTTGCGCCGGACGAGATGATGTCGCGCAAGAAGCCGTCAGCCATTGCTGAACCGACCGGCAGGGAAAGCAGAGCTAACGTGGCTACAGCAAGTTTGAGACGCATGGCGGGTTACTCCGACTTTGGTTGTTCTGAAATGATTTGATACGCCCGCCCCCAATCTAGTTCCGTGAGAGGAGTGAAAACGGGCGGCTCCCGCCAGATCAGACGTTCCATGTTGACGAGCGCGAATCACGCCGACTCAACTTTCAGGATCGCGCCCTCCTGAGCGATGACCCTTACCTGATTGCCCACCGGCGTATCGGGGCCGACCACCATCCAGACGCCATCGCCGACCTTGATCTTGCCGCGTCCTCCGACAATCGCGTCGTGCACCAGGAAGGTTCTGCCTATCAGCTCTGACCCGCGCATGTTCAGACCCGGTTGATCGGACTTGCGCAACACGCTGCGCTGGCGTCGCCACCAGTACAGAGCAGTCAGCACCGACAGCACCGCGAACAGCAGAAACTGCACCTCCCAGCTCATCGCCGGAATTACATACGTGAGGATGCCGACCCCTGCCGCTGCCACGCCGATCCACAGTAGATACCCGCCAGCCCCGAACACCTCCAGGATCAGCAGTACCGTGCCCAGCCCCAGCCAGTCCCAGAACGACAGGTTTTGCAGGTAATCCCACATGGCTCAGACCCGCTTGCCGGTGTCGGGCCGGTTCTTGTCGGGAGCCCCTTTGTCGAACGTGGCTTTGACGATCTCGCCAATGCCGCCAATGGCGCCGATCATCTGGCTCGCTTCCAGCGGCATGAGGATCACCTTGCTGTTGTTGGCCGAGGACAATTTGCCCAGCGCGTCGATGTACTTTTGCGCGACGAAGTAATTGATGGCCTGCACGTCACCTGCAGCAATCGCCTCGGACACGACTTGTGTGGCGCGCGCTTCCGCTTCGGCCTGACGTTCACGGGCCTCGGACTCCAGAAAGGCGGCCTGACGCTCGCCTTCGGCTTCCAGAATCTGCGCCTGCTTTTTGCCTTCAGCGGTCAGAATCGCCGAGGCGCGCGAGCCTTCCGCTTCCAGGATCTGTGCACGTTTGATCCGCTCGGCTTTCATCTGCCCGGACATCGCCGCCATCAGGTCGGCTGGCGGGCTGATGTCCTTGATTTCGATCCGGGTGATCTTGATGCCCCACGGCGCGGTCGCTTCATCAATGATGCGCAGCAGACGCTCGTTGATGCCGTCACGCTGGCTGAGCATGGCGTCCAGTTCCATGGAGCCGAGTACGGTACGAATGTTGGTCTGCAGCAGATTGCGAATGGCGTGCTGCAGGTTGTTGACCTCGTACGCGGCCTGGGCGCAGTTCACGACCTGGTAGAAGCACACGGCGTCGATCTGTACGGTGGCGTTATCGGAGGTGATGACTTCCTGCGGCGGAATGTCCAGAACGGTTTCCATCATGTTGATCTTGTGCCCGATGCGATCCATCACCGGCACGATGATGTTCAGGCCTGGCTTGAGGGTGTTGGTGTAGCGACCGAAGCGCTCGACGGTCCACTGATAACCCTGCGGCACGACTTTGAAACCCATGAACACGATGGCGATGGCCAGCGCGACGAACAGTAAAACCACACTACCGATTTGCATAACGTATCCCTGTTGGCTGCTGATGAATTAAAGATCCGGCAGAGAGTACGGTGATCGGAATCCGCTCTGCGACTTTTTCTGTATCAATTGAAGAATAGCTCGCGCATCAGATTGAAGATTGTGGTCTTCACGGCGGTGTCCAGCGAGGTCCAGGCCAGACCGGTGACGGCACGAAAATCACCCAGGTTCAGCGGGCGCGAAACGACGTTGGGCGGCAGCGCGCGTCCTGCATGTTGAGGCAGCAGGCCGATGCCCAGACCCGCCGAAACCAGCGCAAGCATCGTCGTGAACTCACCGAGCTCGTCGGCAATGTCCAGTTTGCCACCGTGTTCGGAAATCGCGCGCAGGAGCCCGTCATGAAAGCCTGCAGCGTAACGCCGGGCGAGCACCAGCACGGGCTGTTGTGCCAGTTCCGTAACCTCGATGATCGAATGCGCGGTGAGCGGATGATCTGCCGGCAGCGCGACGATGATCGACTCGTGCAGCACGACCTGCGTTTGCACGCCGGAGTGCGGAGCGGGCAGGCGCATCAGGCCGAAGTCGAGTTGACCCTCCTTGAGGGCCTGCACCTGATCGGGCCCGGGCATGTCCTTGAGTTCCAGCCTGATGCCGGGGTAACGCTGATGGGCGTGTCGAATCAGCGTCGGCAGCAGCTCCGGCAACACCGAGGACACGAAGCCAAGATGGATTCGACCGGTTTCCCCGCGTCCCAGCCCACGCGCCACGTCGGCCGAGCGTTGTGCCTGGTGCAGGGTGGCACGGGCTTCTTCGAGAAAAAGCCGGCCTACGTCCGTGAGCGTCACTGCGTGTCGATTGCGATCGAGCAGACGAACACCCAGCCACTCCTCAAGTGCCTTGATCTGCATGCTCAGTGCGGGCTGCACAATGGCGAGCCGCTGTGCCGCACGACCGAAATGCAGCTCCTCGGCCACTGTGACAAAGGCTCGCAGGTGTTTGAGTTCCATGATCGGTTCCGCTGGTTATCAAAAAACATGATCAGTACATCACCAATCACCATTGGACGAGGGACCTGGTGTGCGCTGAAGTGCAGCCACACAAGGATGATGAGCCCAGCAGGCCGTCATCACAATGCATGATCCGACGTCGGCCGCATAAGAGGAGAAAGACTAATGGCTGTTCTGGAAAGTTTTCGTCTCGACGAAAGAGTCGCGCTGGTCACAGGCTCCAGTGCCGGTATCGGGCTGGCGATTGCGCGAGGGTTGGCCGAGGCGGGCGCGACGGTTGTCCTTAATGGCCGAAACGCCGACACCCTGAACGCCGCAGCCGCCTCGTTGGCTGGGGACGGACATCACGTCCACACTCAATGCTTCGATGTCACGGACAGCGCAGCGGTCAGTGCTGCCGTTCAGGCAATCGAAAGCCGTATCGGGCCGCTGGATATTCTGGTCAACAATGCCGGTATCCAGCGACGCGGGCCATTGGCCGATTTCGCAGAAGCCGACTGGCACGAGTTGATGCGCACGAATCTGGACAGCGCGTTTTTCGTCGGCCAAGCGGTGGCGCGTTGCATGATTCCTCGCGGACGCGGGCGCATCATCAATATCTGTTCGGTGCAAAGTGAGTTGGGCCGGCCCGGCATTGCGCCGTACACCGCCAGCAAAGGCGCGCTGAAAATGCTGACCAAAGGCATGGCGATCGACTGGGGCCCTTATGGCCTCAACGTCAACGGTATCGGACCGGGTTATTTCAAGACCGAGCTGAACGCTGCGCTGGTGGCGAATCCTGAATTCAGCGACTGGCTGGTGCAGCGTACGCCGAGCCGTCGTTGGGGCGAGGTGTCTGAACTGAAAGGCGCGGCGGTGTTCCTCGCGTCCGACGCCGCCAGCTTCGTCAACGGCCATATCCTTTACGTCGATGGCGCCATCACAGCGTCGTTGTAATCCGGAGAATCTCATGCAAGCCATTGTCTGCCACGCCCCGAAAGACCTTCGCGTAGAAGCCGAGGAGCACGCTGCTGCGCTGACGTCCGGCCAGCTTCGCGTGCGCGTTGCCCGGGGCGGAATCTGCGGCTCGGATCTGCATTATTACCAGCACGGCGGTTTCGGTGCGGTGCGCCTGAAAGAACCGATGGTGCTCGGCCATGAAATCTCGGCCGTTATCGAGGAAGTGGGCGATCCGCAAAGCGTGTTCAGTGTCGGCCAGCGCATTTCCGTCTCGCCTTCCCGGCCGTGTGGCGGCTGCACTTACTGCCACGAGGGTATGCCCAATCACTGCCTGAACATGCGCTTCTACGGAAGTGCCATGCCGTTTCCCCATATTCAGGGTGCGTTCCGGGAAACGCTGGTGATCGAGAGCAGCCAGGCGCATGTGCTGGCGCCGACGATAACCTTGACTGAAGGCGCACTGGCTGAGCCGTTGTCAGTGGGGCTGCACGCGATCCAGCGCGCGGGCGGCGTGTTCGGCAAGCGTGTCCTGGTGACCGGCTGCGGGCCGATTGGCAATCTGTTGATCGGCAGCCTGAAAGCGGCAGGTGCGTTGCAGATCGTTGCGGCGGACTTGAGTGACAGTGCGCTGGCGTGCGCCCTTCGCATGGGCGCCAGTGAAACCCGCAACCTCAAGCACGAGCCCGAAGCCCTGGCGCGTTATACCGCCAATAAAGGTCATTTCGATGTGATGTTCGAAGCCTCGGGCAGTGCCCAGGCGCTACGTGACGGTCTGACGTGCATGAGGCCGCGCGGCGTGGTGGTCACGGTCGGCCTGGGCGGCGATGTCTCGATTCCGCTGAATCTGGTGGTCGGCAAGGAAATCGACCTGCGTGGCACATTCCGCTTTCATCCCGAATTTGCACAAGCGGTGGACTTGCTCAATCGAAAAGTGATCGACGTAACGCCTGTCATCTCTCACACCATCCCGTTCCACGAAGCGGTGCAGGCCTTCGAGCTGGCGGGTGACAAGCAGCAGGCGATGAAAGTCGTGCTGGATTTCGGCGTGAAGGACTAACGGGTCGGCGCCCTCTCTTTCCACGTGGGAGGGTTTGGGAACCCTCTGTCGATGTGGGAGACGTCGGAGGTTACGACGGCAGCGAAAGCGGTGGGTCAGTGACATCAACGTCGGCTGACACGCCGCATTCATCCGAACGCGGCATGCACCAAGCCGGACACACAGCTGATCAAGCGAGTGTGAGCTATCGCTGCTCGCTCTGCGGCGTCACGCGCAGCACTTCCTCGACTGTCGTCAACCCGGCCGCGACTTTCTGCGCGCCGGACAGCCGCAGACTGCGCATCCCGTCCTTGAAGCCTTGTCGACGCAGTGCCGTGAGGTCCAGGTCCGCCGTGATCAGCGATTTCACGGCATCGGACATCAGCATGATCTCGTACACACCGGCGCGTCCGCGATAACCAGTGTCACGGCATTCCGCACACCCGACCGCGCGATGGGCGCCGCTCGGCACTGCGGCCTGCCATGGACGCGTCAGGGTTTGCCAATCCACCTCATCGATCTCCACCGGCGCCTTGCAGTGTGGACACAGTGTCCGCACCAGACGCTGTGCCATGACGCCAAGAATCGTCGCCTTCAGCAGGTAGTGCGGCACGCCGAGTTCCAGCAGACGACTGATCGCACTCGGCGCGTCGTTGGTGTGCAAGGTCGACAGCACCAAGTGACCGGTCAACGCGGCCTGGATCGCCATTTCTGCCGTTTCCAGGTCGCGAATCTCGCCGATCATGATGATGTCCGGGTCTTGCCGCATCAGGGCGCGCACGCCGCTGGCAAAGGTGAGGTCAATGTTGTGCTGCACCTGCATCTGGTTAAAGGACGGCTCGACCATCTCGATCGGGTCCTCGATGGTGCAGAGGTTGACCTCCGAGGTCGCCAGCTTCTTCAGCGTGGTGTACAGCGTGGTGGTCTTGCCGGAACCGGTCGGCCCGGTCACCAGGATGATGCCGTTGGGTTGATGCGTCATGCCTTCCCAGCGACGCAGATCGTCACCTGAGAAGCCCAACTGGTCGAAGTCCTTAAGCAGCACTTCAGGGTCGAAGATCCGCATCACCATTTTTTCGCCGAACGCTGTCGGCAACGTCGACAAACGCAACTCCACTTCGCCGCCATCCGGGGTCTTGGTCTTGACCCGCCCGTCCTGCGGCTTGCGCTTCTCGGCGACGTTCATTCGTCCCAGGCTCTTGAGGCGGCTGGTGACCGCCATCGTCACTTGAGGCGGAAATTGATAAACGGTGTGCAGCACCCCGTCGATGCGGAAGCGCACGGTGCCGGCCTCCCGCCGAGGCTCGATGTGAATGTCGCTGGCGCGCTGCTGATACGCATACTGGAACAACCAGTCGACGATGTTGACGATGTGCGCATCGTTGGCGTCGGGCTCCTGATCGCTGGCGCCGAGCTTGAGCAGTTGCTCGAAGTTGCCCAGGTTGCTCATTTTTTGATCGGTCGCGCTGGCGCCGCTGACCGACTTGGCCAGTCGGTAAAACTCCACCGCCAGCTTCTGCACATCGACCGGATTGGCAACCACGCGCTTGATCGGCATCTTCAGCACGTGCGTCAAGTCGGCTTCCCACGCGTTCACAAAAGGCTGGGCGCTGGCGATGGTCACGGCGTCCCGGTCCACGGCGACCGCAAGAATCTTGTGGCGTTGGGCAAAGGCATAGGACATCACTGGCGTGACGGCGGCCACGTTGATCTTCAACGGGTCGATACGCATGTACGGCTGACCGGCCTGTTCGGCGAGCCACGCGGTGAGGGTTTCCAGATCGAGCTTTTTGCCGGGGCGTTTGAGGTTGTCGAACTGCTGAGCGGAAATGAACTCAAGGGGGTGAATCTGCAGGTTTTGCGCGGTTCGGCGCAGGGTCAATGCGTATTCGGCATTGTCCTGATCGATGTATTCCTGCGTGACGAGGTCACGCAGGACTTCATTCAGATCCAGCCAGCGGTCCTGGGATGATGAGGCGAGGACGGACATGCGGGCTCCTTCGGACGAGACGACTTACTTCGTGAGTAAGCAAGAGTAGTCCCAAGCGTGCCAGTTGTTGCGTCCTGCAGGTAGTGAAGCGTTGCCAATATTTTCGGCCACTCAACCGACAGCGAGTGAGACGGGCTCGGATAGGACGTGCAAATCGCCGATCGGTTCCAGATCCACTGAGCAAACATTGATCAAATTGCGCATTTTTTCACCAATGACCTGAGCGCGATGCCAGGTCATACCATCCACCTCGGCCTCGATCATCAACATGCCTTCCTGCTGTAACACGCTGACTTGCTGAGGAATCAGGTATTGCATGGCGAACAGGTTCAGCACGCGGCAAATCAGGTCAGGCTCGGCTTCGGCAAGGATCTGGAAGCGCGACCGGCAGTGCGCATTGCTGACAGACCAGGCGTCGGGACGAAGCGGGGCGGACGTTACTGATTCGAGATGAGGCATGCTGAACTCTCCTGTTTTCATCATCGGTCAGCGGGACCGAGGTGAGCTGTGTGAGTGAGAGAAAGTTTTACATGCCGAAAAAGAAATTTCTGATCCAAGATCGTCTGGTTTACGCTTGTTCAGACTTGTTAATGCGTAGCTTGGCGCTTGCGGAGATAACTTATGCAAATCGAGCTGGATGCCTATGATCGTAAGATACTGGCGCTTCTTCAGGAAGACGCCTCGCTGTCGAGCGCGCAGATCGCTGAAGAAGTCGGTCTGTCCCAATCGCCCTGCTGGCGAAGGATTCAGCGGTTGAAGGACGAAGGCGTGATTCGCCGGCAAGTGACCTTGCTGGATCGCAAGAAGATTGGCCTGAACACGCAGATCTTCGCCGAGGTGAAACTCAACGCCCATGGACGTTCCAACTTCACGGAGTTCACCGAAGCCATTCGCGGGTTTCCGGAGGTGTTGGAGTGTTATGTGCTGATGGGGTCGGTGGACTTTCTGCTGCGCATCGTGACGCCGGATATCGAAGCGTATGAGCGGTTTTTCTTCGAGAAGCTGTCGCTGGTGCCGGGGATTCAGGAAGTGAACTCGACCGTTGCGCTGTCTGAGATCAAATCGACGACGAGTTTGCCGATTGTGAAGTGATCGTTGCCCGGATCTTTTGCATGCGGCTGAAACAAGGCGTTATCCCTGTAGGAGCGCGCTTGCCCGCGATTGAGGGATGTCAGTCGCCATCTATGTGACTGATCCACCGCCATCGCGAGCAAGCTCACTCCTATAGGGGTTTATGTCAGTCTACGATTCGGAATAACGGCAGATTCTGTGGGAGTGAGCTTGTTCACGAAGAAGCCGGTCCAGACAACGGAAATGTTCTGTCTGGGCCGGCCCTTTCGCGAGCAAGCTCGCTCCCACAGTGTGTGCTGCGTTGAGCTTAAAGCTTCAACAGCATCTTCCACGCCCGGCTTTGCAGCACGGTGATGGTTTGCTGCACGCGGGCTTCGAGGATTTCGTCGCTGATGTCCAGATGCGCCAGCTGCTCGAGCTTGTTCATCTCGCCATACAAACGATCCAGTTCCGGAAGTTCCAGCGTGTGACGTGCGTAATGCAGCCAGACCTGAATTCGCTCGATGCGTGGCAGTTGCTCCGCCAGATCTTCGGGCTGTTGCTGGTAGCGCGCCAGGTTAAGCGCCGTTGCCTCGTCACCGAGGAAGCGCGGGACCCAGCTGCTGAGCATCGCGTTACCCTGACGATTGCCACGGTTGTTGCGCTCGGCGGTCCAGCTGCGCTCCATCAACCAGCGCGACGTCGTGAGCGAGAACAGGCCCCAGCGTGGGTCCTCGAGCTCTTCGATGAACTGTTCATGGGCCGCCGCGCGCACGTCAGCATCGTCCTGACCGGCTTGAACCAGCGTACGCCAGTCTTCCAGCAATGCGTCCAGCGCGGCTCGCAGATCGTGGGTGGTGGCACGTGGAGCGGCCTGACCCAGACTGCCGGTCAGTGCGCGCAACTCGGCGAGCACCTCGACCCATTCCTGCAACAGGCTCCAGTGACCATTGAAACGGTACTGCTCAGCCAGGCGCTGGCTGCTGCCCAACAGGTACCAGGCCAGCGCGCTGTAGGCGTCGTCAACGCTGGTTTCGGCGTGCAGCTCAGGCACCGGCAACTTGACCGAGTAGCTGCCAGCGTCGAACAGGCGATAGCCACGCTCGGCCTTGCTGATATCACACGGCATCAACGCCAGTTTTTCCGCCAGTTCTGCAGCCAGTTCCAGCAACGCGGAAGGTTCGCCTTCGCGCAGCTCAAGCTCCAGCTCGCAGATTTCTTCCTTCTGCTTGCCGACGATGACGTTGCCCAAGTCCAGCGCCGCTTCGATCACGACCTTGGATCTGCCGCGACCCCAGGCGATCTCGGCCTTTTCACGGACGAAATCGGTGGTGAACAGCGGTTTGATGGTTTTCTTGTCCAGATCCGCCAGTTGCTCGGGCCAGCAATCGCCATCGAGCTTTTTCAGGTCCAGCTTGGCCTTCGGCACATCCCAGTTGTATTCGTTACGCTCCGACAGACCGGCGACGCTCTGGCCGCGGGTCTTGAGGGTCTGGATGATCGCGTCGCCGTCACGGCGCAGACGCAGCGCAACCTTGGCGTGGGCAAGCTCACGCTCGGGGGTGTCGAAGTACTGATTGAACAGCTCCAGACGCTCCCAGCCGCTTTTGTTGCGTTTTTTCAGCAACGGGTGCTCGCGCAGGGCAATGAGGGTTTCGCGGCTGACGCGGAGTTTGATTTCGGTTTCTTTCTGCATGGCCGGGAATCCAGGCGCTCTATCGCTGATAAACAGGGGTCGCAGCCGGAATCGACACAGCTGCGTGGGTCGTGCAGTGTACAGGACATCACCCGTGACAGTTTATTCCTGCTGTCCAATCACCCTATGATGACCGTCACGTCGCACTGCATTTCAGGAGTCGTCCATGCCATTGCCGTCCATGAAAGAACAGTTTGCGGCCCTGATCGCCGCGCCTTCGGTGAGTTGTACGCAACCCTCGCTGGACCAGTCCAACCGCGCGGTCATCGATCTGCTGGCCGGTTGGCTCGGCGATCTGGGTTTTGCCTGCGACATCCAGCAAGTCAGTCCCGGCAAATTCAATCTGGTGGCGACCTATGGCACCGGCCTCGGCGGTCTGGTGCTCTCTGGCCACAGCGATACCGTTCCCTACGACGACGCCTTGTGGAAGACCGATCCGCTCAAGCTGACTGAAGTCGACGGCAGTTGGGTGGGGCTGGGCAGCTGCGACATGAAGGGTTTTTTCGCGTTGGCCATCGAGGCGCTGCAGCCCTTGCTGGACAAGCCGTTCAAGCAGCCGCTGATCATTCTGGCGACGTGCGATGAAGAAAGCTCGATGTCCGGCGCGAAGGCGTTGGCTGCCGCTGGCGGTGTGCTGGGGCGAGCTGCGGTCATCGGCGAGCCTACCGGCCTCAAGCCCATTCGCCTGCACAAAGGCGTGATGATGGAGCGCATCGAGATTCTTGGGCGAAGCGGTCATTCGTCGGATCCGAGCCTGGGACACAGCGCGCTGGAGGCGATGTATGACGCGATTGGCGCGCTCAAGGGCCTGCGTCAGCAGTGGCAGGAGAAATACCAGAATCCGCAATTCAGCGTTCCGGCACCGACCATGAACTTCGGTTGCATTCACGGCGGCGATAATCCGAACCGGATCTGCGGGCAGTGTTCGCTGGAGTTCGACCTGCGTCCGTTGCCAGGCATGGACCCGGAAATGCTCCGTGCGGCCATTCGGCAGAAGCTGCAACCGCTCGCCGAACTGCACCAGGTGAAGATCGATTACGCGCCGCTGTTCTCGGAAGTCGCGCCATTCGAGCAAAGTGCCGATGCGGAACTGGTGCGCGTTGCCGAACGTCTGACAGGTCATACGGCCGAAGCAGTGGCATTTGGGACCGAAGCGCCTTATCTTCAGCGCCTTGGTTGCGAAACGATCGTGTTGGGCCCCGGCGACATCGCCTGTGCGCACCAGCCGGGCGAATATCTCGAAATGTCACGTTTGCAGCCTACAGTGCGTCTATTGCGTCAGTTGATCGAACATTACTGCCTGACTCCAATGTGAGCAGGCCTCAGCTCAGAGGAGAGAACGCGTGTTGCGATGCCTGTTCCGACGATAAAGCTCATGCCGTTGTGAGTGCTTTCACCCTTCGTCCATCTTTTACAGGCTCTTTCGGATATGCCCGATTACGTCAATTGGCTCCGCCACGCGTCTCCCTACATCAATGCCCACCGGGATTGCACCTTCATCGTCATGCTTCCGGGCGACGGCGTTGAGCACCCGAATTTCGGCAACATCGTTCATGACCTCGTGTTGCTGCACAGCCTGGGCGTTCGCCTGGTGCTGGTTCACGGTTCCCGTCCGCAAATTGAAAGTCGCCTCGAAGCACGCGGCCTGACGCCGCATTTTCATCGCGACATGCGCGTGACTGACTTCGCGACCCTTGAGTGTGTGATCGACGCGGTGGGTGCGCTGCGCATCGCCATCGAAGCGCGCTTGTCGATGGACATGGCGGCGTCCCCGATGCAGGGTTCGCGGTTGCGCGTGACCGGCGGCAACTTTGTGACCGCGCGCCCGATTGGCGTGCTGGAAGGCGTGGACTATCAGCACACCGGCGAAGTCCGTCGGATCGACCGCAAAGGTATCAATCGCCTGCTCGACGAGCGTTCCATCGTTCTGCTGTCGCCGCTCGGTTATTCGCCAACGGGTGAAATCTTCAACCTCGCGTGCGAAGACGTCGCCACCCGCGCGGCCATCGACTTGGGCGCAGAGAAGCTGCTGCTGTTCGGCGCCGAGTCGGGCCTGCTCGACGAACAGGGTCGTCTGGTGCGTGAATTGCGTCCGCAGCAGGTCCCGGCGCATCTGCAGCGTCTGGGCAACAACTATCAGGCTGAACTGCTGGATGCCGCCGCACAGGCCTGCCGTGGCGGCGTGGCGCGCAGTCATATCGTGAGTTACGCCGAAGACGGCGCCTTGTTGTCGGAGTTGTTCACCCGCTCAGGCGGCGGCACGCTGGTCGCTCAGGAACAGTTCGAACTGGTTCGCGAGGCCTCGATTGGCGACGTCGGTGGTTTGATCGACCTGATCACGCCGCTGGAAGAGCAGGGCATTCTGGTGCGCCGTTCTCGTGAGGTGCTGGAGCGTGAGATCGAGCAGTTCAGCGTGGTTGAGCGCGAAGGGTTGATCATCGCGTGCGCTGCGCTGTATCCGATCGCTGATTCCGAAGCGGGCGAGTTGGCGTGCCTGGCGGTGAACCCGGAATACCGTCACGGTGGTCGCGGGGACGAGTTGCTGGAGCGCATCGAAGAACGGGCGCGGGCGCAGGGTTTGAAGACCCTGTTCGTGCTCACCACCCGTACCGCCCACTGGTTCCGCGAGCGTGGTTTCGAGCCGAGCAGCGTAGACCGCCTGCCCAGCGCCCGGGCGTCGCTGTACAACTACCAGCGTAATTCGAAGATTTTCGAGAAGGCTATCTGACGGCTTGTGCCGGGCCCAAGCTCGGCATCAGCAACACTGTGGGAGCTCGCTCCCACAGTGCTTATCGGCGTCGTGTCAGTTACTGATCGCCAGAATGCTCGCCTGATACGCGCCGACAAAGGTGTCGAAATCCACAGGCTCTTCGCTTTGTTCCATTTCGGACTGCTGCGCCAGAGACTCGCGGGCTTTGGTTTCAAAGTCCGCCTGATCTTCGACGCTCAGTGGCCGGCTGCGGAAATACTCGGCGTGCGTGCGCGACTGGCGCAGCGAAAACGCAGTGAAGCCTTCCTTATGCTCGGTCATGGCTGCCAGCACCTGCGCCGACGGCGTCAGGGAGGCGTCCGAAACTTTGGCGCGCTGCACGTCCAGTGACTTGGCGTGCTCGTCGATGCCCTGGCTCTGGTCCAGCAATCTGCTGATCGGCTCGATCTTGTCCAACAGCTCGTTGGCCCAGTCTTTCAGGTCGACGGTCGTGGTGTTCCGGCTCAGTTGCAGGCCCGGACGACGGCCTTCTTTCACCACCGTCAGGAAGTTGCTGCTGGCATTGCCGCATTCGCAATCGGCAAGCTGAGGACTTTCCTGCAGGGCGCAAAACAGGATGAAGGCGTCGATGAAGCGCGACTGCTGCAGATCGATGCCGACCGGCAGGAACGGGTTGATGTCTAGGCAGCGCACTTCAACGTACTGCACGCCACGGGCCATCAGGGCCTGGATCGGGCGCTCGCCGGAATAGGTGACGCGTTTCGGACGAATCGTCGAGTAGTACTCGTTCTCGATCTGCAGCACGTTGGTGTTGAGCTGAATCCACTCGCCATCCTTGTGCGTGCCGATTTCGACGTAAGGCGCGTAAGGCGTCGCCACGGCTTTGCGCAGGCTGTCGGTGTAGGTCAGCAAGTCGTTGTAGCACGGCGTCAGGTCGGCCTGGGCATTGCTCTGGTAACCCAGATCGCTCATGCGCAGACTGGTGGCGTACGGCAGATACAGCGTGTCGGCGTCGAACTGCTCCAGTTGGTGCGAGCGGCCGCGCAGGAAGCTGGCGTCCAGTGCCGGCGATGCGCCAAACAGGTACATCAACAGCCAGCTGTAACGACGGAAGTTGCGGATCAGGCCGATGTAGCTTTCGGACTGGAAATCACGGTCGCTGCCTTCGAAGGCTTCGGTCTGCTTGAGCACCGGCCAGATGGCTTCGGGAAGCGAGAAATTGTAGTGAATTCCGGCAATGCATTGCATTGTCCTGCCATAGCGCAAGGCAAGGCCCTGGCGGTAGACATACTTGAGCTTGCCGATGTTCGAGGTGCCGTAATACGCGATTGGAATATCTTCTTCAGCCGGCAGTGGACACGGCATCGAAGGGCTCCAGATGTACTCGCCGCCCAGCTTGCTGTAAGCGAAACGATGGATCTTCTCCAGACTTTCCAGCGTATCGGCCGGGTTGGTCAGCGCTGGCGTGATGAACTCAAGCAGCGACTCGGAATAGTCGGTGGTGATCTGTTCGTTGGTCAGCGCGGAGCCCAGGGCTTCCGGATGCGGAGTCTGGGCCAGACGGCCCTCGCCAGTCACGCGCAGGCATTCACGCTCGATACCGTGCAGGCACTTCTCCAGAAGGGAGAGGTGAGAGTGCTCGCCAAGCAAAGCCAGGCGGCGGTTGAGAAGTTCGCTCAAGTTGGATTCCTTCACGCGTCAGTCGGCCCTATATGGGGGCGATATGGCGGTCTACAAGGGTGAAGAAAGGAACTGGCGTTTTCGCCTCGTTTTTGGCCCGAACGCCGATGCCCGTCGCTGATCATTCCTAAAAGGCGATCAGAAAATTTCGACACTGCTACAAAGTGTCGAAATTAACTCATATCGCTATCCGACAGCTAGACGATCGCGAACGTGCCCTGCGCTTTCGCGACGAGCTTGTCGTCCTGGCGCACTTCGGCTTCCACGACCAGCGTACGCCGGCCCGCGTGCAACACCGTGCCGATGCACGTGACTTCGCCATCCGGGACGCCGCGCACGTAGTTGATCTTGCACTCCACGGTCACGCTTTGCTTGTCGAAGCCGTGGGAGCTGGAACAGGCCAGCCCCATGGCGATGTCGACGAGACTGAACAACGCGCCACCGTGCATGACATTGCCGCGATTGCGCAGATGAGGCTCCAGGGCCAGTGTGACCTCGGCCACACCGTCGCCGAGCCTTACCAGCTTGCAGCCCAGGGTCTTGAAGTAAGCGCTTTCGGTCAGGCCTTCCGGAATGTCCATCAGCGTTTCTTCAGTTGCTTGGCGTTGGCGAACAGCGACGCCATGGCGTTGTTGGCCGGGGCGGCTGTTGCGGTTTCCTTGCGTGGCGCGCTGCTCTGCTGCTGACGCGGTGCCGCGCCTGGACGCGCTCCACGTGCACCGTCGATCTTCTCGCCGGGCGTATCGCTCATGCGCATCGACAGCCCGACGCGTTTGCGCGGGATGTCGACTTCCATGACCTTGACCTTGACCACGTCACCGGCTTTAACCGCCTCACGCGGATCTTTGATGAATTTCTCCGAAAGTGCGGAGATATGCACCAAACCGTCCTGATGCACACCGATGTCCACGAACGCGCCAAAGTTGGTCACGTTGGTCACCACGCCTTCGAGGATCATCCCCAGTTGCAGGTCCTTCAGGTCTTCGACGCCGTCCTGGAATTCAGCTGTCTTGAATTCGGGGCGTGGGTCGCGGCCTGGTTTTTCCAGTTCCTGAAGAATGTCGGTCACGGTCGGCAGGCCGAAGGTTTCGTCGGTGAATTTCTTCGGGTCCAGGCGCTTGAGGAAGCTGGCATCGCCGATCAGCGAACGGATGTCGCGGTCGGTTTCAGCGGCGATGCGCTGCACCAGCGGATACGCCTCAGGGTGAACGGCGGACGAATCCAGCGGGTTGTCGCCGTTCATGACCCGCAGGAAGCCGGCAGCTTGTTCAAAGGTTTTCTCACCCAGACGCGCGACTTTCTTCAGCGCAGCGCGGGTCTTGAACGCGCCGTTCTCGTCACGGTGCGTGACAATGTTCTGTGCCAGCGTGGTGTTCAGACCGGAAATACGTGCCAGCAGCGCCACCGATGCCGTGTTTACGTCGACGCCCACGGCGTTCACACAGTCTTCGACCACCGCGTCCAAGCCACGGGCCAGCTTGAGCTGAGACACGTCGTGCTGGTATTGGCCGACACCGATGGATTTCGGGTCGATCTTCACCAGTTCCGCGAGCGGATCCTGCAGGCGACGGGCAATCGATACGGCGCCACGGATCGACACGTCCAGGTCCGGGAATTCCTTGGCTGCGAGTTCCGACGCGGAGTACACCGACGCACCTGCTTCGGACACCATGACCTTGGTCATTTTCAGGCCCGGGTATTTTTTGATCAGGTCGGCGGCCAGCTTGTCGGTCTCGCGGCTGGCGGTACCGTTGCCGATTGCGATCAGGTCAACCGAGTGCTTGGCGCACAGGGCCGCGAGCACGGCAATGGTCTGATCCCACTGGTTTTTCGGTACGTGCGGGTAAACCGTGGCGTAATCCAGCAGCTTGCCGGTCGCATCGACCACCGCGACCTTACAGCCGGTGCGCAGACCGGGGTCCAGGCCCAAGGTGGCGCGTGGGCCAGCGGGTGCAGCGAGCAGCAGGTCATGCAGGTTGTGAGCGAACACGTTGATCGCTTCAGTTTCTGCGCCGTCCCGAAGTTCGCCCAGCAAGTCGGTTTCCAAGTGCGAGTAAAGCTTGACCTTCCAGGTCCAGCGCACGACTTCCGCCAGCCATTTGTCGGCCGGGCGATTCTGGTTCTGCAGACCAAAACGCTCGCTGATCATCATTTCGCACGGATGCAGCGTGCCAGGCAGTTCTTCACCGACTTTCAGTGCCGAGCTCAGAATGCCTTCGTTGCGGCCGCGGAAGATCGCCAGCGCGCGGTGCGACGGCATGCTTTTCAGCGGCTCGTCATGCTCGAAATAGTCGCGGAACTTGGCGCCTTCTTCTTCCTTGCCAGCCACGACGCGGGCACTGATCACGGCTTCCTGCTTGAGGAAGCTGCGCAGTTTTTCCAGCAGCGTGGCGTCTTCGGCGAAGCGTTCCATGAGGATGTACTTCGCGCCTTCGAGTACGGCCTTGACGTCGGCGAAGCCTTTTTCGGCATCGACGAAACGGGCAGCTTCGGTCTCGGGATTCCGGGTCGGGTCGTTGAACAGGCCGTCCGCCAGCTCGCCCAGACCCGCTTCCAGCGCGATCTGGCCCTTCGTGCGACGCTTCTGTTTATAAGGCAGGTACAAGTCTTCGAGGCGGGTCTTGGTGTCGGCGAGCTTGATGTCCCGCGCCAGTTCCGGGGTCAGCTTGCCTTGCTCTTCGATGCTGGCAAGGATGCTGATGCGACGCTCGTCGAGCTCGCGCAGATAGCGCAGGCGCTCTTCCAGATGACGCAGTTGCGTGTCATCGAGGCTGCCAGTCACTTCTTTACGGTAGCGAGCGATGAAGGGCACCGTTGAGCCTTCATCCAGTAGCGCGACGGCCGCTTCGACCTGTTGCGGGCGGACACCGAGTTCCTCGGCGATGCGGCTGTTGATACTGTCCATAAAACCACCTGGCAAATGTGTGTGCAAAAAATCAGCTGCTGGCGAACCGCCGCAAGCGCGTGTTGCCTGACCTTGAGGGCGGCGCATTATACCCAGTGAGCCCCGATTAGGGGATCGCCCTGTCAGTTGCCGGAAATCCTGCCGCCGGCGTGACGTCGTGCGGGGCGCAAACGGGCAGGGAAGAGCGCCAGTGGCGGCTCAGGAAAAATCTGCTAACAATGCACACGGTGCGCATCACAGCAGCTACGCCATAATGCGCGCCGAGATCAAAGGAGCTTCCAATGAGCAGCACTGCACAAACGGCTGAAGGCGAGAAAATCCTCATCGTTGACGATGACCCGGGTCTGAGCAGCCTGTTAGAACGCTTTTTCACCAGCAAAGGCTATCGTGCCCGTGCTGTGGCCAACGTTGAGCAAATGGACCGGCTGTTGGCTCGCGAAGTCTTCCACCTCGTGGTGCTGGATCTGATGCTGCCAGGCGAAGACGGCCTGTCCGCTTGCCGCAGACTGCGCGCCGCCAACAATCAGGTTCCGATCATCATGCTGACCGCCAAGGGCGATGAGCTGAGCCGTATCAAGGGCCTGGAACTGGGTGCGGACGATTATCTCGCCAAACCTTTCAACCCCGACGAGCTAATGGCGCGTGTCAAAGCGGTGCTGCGTCGCCAGACAGTACCGGTTCCCGGTGCGCCCGCCAGTGAAGACGAAACCGTCACCTTTGGTGATTACGAACTGTCGCTGGCGACCCGTGAGCTCAAGCGCGGCGATGAAGTGCACATGCTCACCACAGGCGAGTTCGCGGTGCTCAAGGCACTGGTCATGCACGCCCGTGAGCCGCTGACGCGCGACAAGCTGATGAATCTGGCGCGCGGTCGTGAGTGGGACGCTCTGGAGCGCTCCATCGACGTCCAGATATCCCGTTTGCGTCGGCTGATCGAAGTGGATGCTGCCAAGCCGCGTTACATCCAGACAGTCTGGGGCGTGGGCTACGTGTTTGTTCCGGACGGCGCCAACAAGCAGTAACAGCAACAGACAGATTGCCTGTCAGGCGAACTGCACGCCTGCATAGCGAGCCAGTCACCTCGATGCTTTCGAAAGGAGCGAGGGGGTGACTGGTTTTTGCTGTCTCTTGTGATCCGCGAAATTTCGCGAGCCTGGCTCGCTCCTGCATAGTGTGTAGCTGCTGTTATGAAAACACCGCTCTGGTTCCCGCAAAGCTTTTTCTCCCGCACCTTGTGGCTGGTGCTCATCGTCGTGCTGTTTTCCAAAGCGTTGACCCTGGTTTATCTGTTGATGAACGAGGACGTGCTGGTTGACCGTCAGTACAGCCACGGCGTGGCCCTGACCTTGCGGGCGTACTGGGCGGCGGACGAAAGCGACCGGCAGACCATCGCCGATGCGGCCGGTCTGATTCGCGTCGTGGGCGGCGGTGTTCCGGAGGGTGAGCAGCACTGGCCTTATTCGGAGATCTATCAGCGGCAGATGCAGGACGAACTGGGGGCGGACACAGAGGTTCGCCTGCGCGTTCACGCGCCACCTGCGTTGTGGGTGCGAGCGCCCAGCCTCGGCGATGGCTGGCTGAAAGTCCCGCTGTACCCCCATCCGTTGCGTGGTCAGAAAATCTGGAGCGTGCTGGGCTGGTTTCTGGCGATCGGCCTGTTATCCACAGCGTCAGCCTGGATTTTTGTCAGTCAGCTCAACCAGCCTCTCAAGCGTCTGGTCTTTGCCGCACGTCAGCTGGGGCAGGGGCGCAGCGTGCGATTGCCCGTCAGTGATACGCCCAGCGAAATGACCGAGGTCTATCGCGCGTTCAACCAGATGGCCGAAGACGTCGAGCAGGCAGGGCAGGAGCGGGAGTTGATGCTGGCGGGCGTCTCTCATGACCTGCGGACGCCGTTGACGCGTCTGCGGTTATCGCTGGAATTGATGCCCAAAGACAATGAATTCATGGACGGGATGGTGCGCGACATTGAGGATATGGACGCCATCCTCGATCAGTTCCTGGCCTTCATCCGTGATGGTCGCGACGAAGAGGTCGAGGAGGTCAACCTCGTCGATTTGGTTCACGAAGTCGTTGCACCTTATAACAGCCCGGTCGAGCAGGTGCGCTTGTGCCTGGAGTCGATCCCGCCGTTCCCGCTGCGCCGGGTTTCCATGAAGCGCCTGCTCAATAACCTCATCGGTAACGCGATGCACCATGCCGGTGACGGCGTCGAGGTCGCCGCTTATGTGTCTGGAGACAGCGGCGCGCCGTACGTCGTGTTGAGCGTACTGGACCGTGGCATGGGAATCGACCCGTCGGAGCTCGAAGGCATCTTCAACCCGTTCATCCGGGGTGACCGCGCCCGCAGCGGCAAGGGCACGGGACTTGGGCTGGCGATCGTCAAACGCATTGCCGCCATGCACGGCGGGAATGTGGAGTTGCGTAATCGATCGGGTGGCGGACTTGAGGCACGCGTACGCCTGCCGCTTGGTTTGATGTTGCCGCGGGATGCGGTGTAGTAGAGAAACGGCCGCATGAGGGAAGGCACGGAGAGATTCCGCCGCCTTCGCGAATAGTCCTTGTCCCCAGCGAGCTGTCCAGTGCTTTCAATTCATTGAGCCAGCAAGAAATTTAAACAGCTTTGCTAAAACGGAGCCGTTTTTGGCAACCTATTTCCCTGCGCTAACCATAGATGCACAGACTTATACGTTTGATCACCTTGATCCGTTCAGTTTTTCTTTCCACAGTCAGCTGGCGAAACGCGACCTGACCATCCATGTCACGTACTCCAATCACTGCTTCAGCAGGGGTTATGTCCCGGAATATCACCTTGTAGGTGAAGCGGTGATTGGGCACGGGGCAAGGGCCAGGTTCTTCTGCGCGACGCGCTACAGGTTGTCTTTAGAGTTACCTGCAGTGGTTGCGAGTCTCAATCAGCCGCACGTCAAGGTTTGGCAAACAGCTGCTCAGCGAAACTGGGTCTACCCGATACAGATCGAGAATCCGGAAGGTCCCTATCACGTATTTTTTGAAGTCAGGCGTGCTGCGAGTGATAGGCCGCAAGACCTGAATCTTGTCGTGGAGAGCGCTTATCACCAGACTGAAGCAGCGCCAAAGGTTTTTGGACGCATGGGGTTCATGTTGCTTTGCAGCAAAATTTATTTACGCCAACCGATCACGACCAAACGCTAGCGACATAAACGAAAAAAGACGCTCCAGGCGTCTTTTTCGTAATCGGTAAAGCAGATCCGGACACCACTTGCGAACCGCCTTGCGCGGTTACGGCTTTCGCCGATGGGAAGCGCTCAATCTCATCCGGTCAGTCGCTTCGATGGCATCCATGGTAATAGGCGTTGCCCATATCGTCAATCTGACGAATCAGCCCTTACCCTTCGTTCGTGTCATGTGCGGTCCACCGTTTTTCTCGATGTACTGAATGATCATCCCCGCCACGTCCTTGCCGGTGGTGGTTTCGATGCCTTCCAGGCCTGGCGAGGAGTTCACCTCCATCACCAGCGGGCCGTGGTTGGAGCGCAGGATGTCCACGCCCGCGACGCTCAGTCCCATCACCTTGGCGGCACGAATCGCGGTCATGCGTTCTTCCGGCGTGATCTTGATCAGGCTGGCTGTGCCGCCCCGATGCAGGTTGGAGCGGAACTCGCCGGGTTTGGCCTGGCGCATCATCGACGCGATGACCTTGTCCCCTACCACGAAGCAGCGAATATCTGCGCCACCGGCTTCCTTGATGTACTCCTGAACCATGATGTCCTGCTTGAGGCCCATGAAGGCTTCGATCACGGATTCCGCTGCGGTTGCTGTTTCGCACAGCACCACGCCGATGCCTTGAGTGCCTTCCAGCACTTTGATCACCAGCGGCGCACCGTTGACCATCTGGATAAGGTCCGGGATGTCGTCGGGAGAATGCGCGAAACCGGTCACGGGCAAGCCGATACCGCGCCGAGACAGCAGCTGCAGCGAGCGCAGTTTGTCCCGTGAGCGGGCGATGGCGACGGATTCGTTCAGCGGAAACACGCCCATCATTTCGAACTGGCGCAACACGGCGCAACCGTAGAAGGTCACGGAAGCACCGATCCGCGGGATGACCGCGTCAAAGCCTTCCAGGGGTTTTCCTCGGTAGTGAATCTGCGGCTTATGACTGGCAATGTTCATATAGGCGCGCAGGGTATCGATCACCACGACCTCGTGGCCACGCTGAATACCAGCTTCGACCAGGCGACGAGTTGAATACAGACGCGGGTTTCGCGAAAGCACAGCGATCTTCATGCAACACCTGTGGCAGAGGAATTAGAGGCCGGAAACACCGGCTTGTCCTGAACATAAGTAATGCCCGGATTGACCACCAACTGGCCGTCAATCAGGGCTTTGGAACCCAGTAGCAATCGGTAGCGCATGGCCTTGCGGCACGCCAGCGTGAACTCCACCGGCCAGACGCGATCACCCAGCGCCAGCGTCGTGCGAATCACATAACGCACCTGTGCGTGACCGTTGGAGCTTTTGATGGTTTTCATCGCCACCAGTTGAGCCTCGCAACGTCGATGGCGCAGTTGCACCACCGTGCCCAGATGCGCGTTGAAGCGCACCCATTTCTCGCCGTCGCGTTCGAAGGGTTCGATTTCCGTGGCGTGCAGACTGGACGTGCTGGCCCCGGTGTCGATCTTCGCGCGCAGACCGGCAACCCCCAAGTTGGGCAGCGCCACCCATTCGCGAAGGCCGATGACAGTGAGATGGTCGAATGTTTTCAAAGCGATTCCGTACGTTGCGCGTTCTGCCTGACACCAGATTCAAGCTGGGCCAATGCCTTGGATGCAGCGCTGACAACCCGTGTCCTGCATCAGAAAAATTCCGCAGTCGACGAAAAGGTCCCGTTAACAGGCGTACGCGACGCCTGACCGGTGACTCTAACGCTCAACTCGGTCCACATTGTGACAATCCCGGGAACGATAGCCTGATGAACACCAGAACGCATTCCCTCACTTGCAAGCGGGGGATTCTAACCAAGGCTTGAGATTACTGCGTGCTCGGCGTTGCGTAGTACAGTTCTGACTATCACCAGATCGAGGAATTCAGATGACACAAAAGTCGGATGAGGATGACAAGGTTCGCTTGGACAAATGGCTGTGGGCTGCGCGTTTTTTCAAAACGCGTGCGCTGGCCAAAGCTGCAATCGAAAGCGGCAAGGTGCATTGCCGGGGCGAACGGTGCAAACCGGGCAAGGAGCCCCGTGTTGGCGACGAGTTTCAGATCCGGGCGGGGTTCGATGAGCGCACCGTGGTGGTCAAGGCGTTGTCAATCGTGCGTCGTGGGGCTCCGGAAGCTCAACTGCTTTACAGCGAAACCCCGGAAAGCCTGGCCAAGCGCGAGCAGGCGGCCGAGATGCGCAAGGCGGGCAGCCTGGGCGTCACGACCGATGGCAAACCCACCAAGAAGCAGCGCCGCCAATTGTTCCAGTTTCATTCCGGGGATGATTGAGCCGGTCGCTCACTCATTTCTGGTGACTGAACGGACTGTGGGAGTGAATTCACTCCCACAGTACAAGCGCTGGCTGAGCGTTATGAGCTTAAACGCGAGCCCCGGGTTTCATGATGCTCAGGCAACGAATCAACGGTAGGCGGCCAAACAGATTGAAGATCGGTTCCGTCACGCGCAGCAGGAACCGGGTCGCGATCGCCGCAAAGGGCGTGTAGCAACTCCAGCCCAACGCCAGCAGTGCGATCATCACGCCGCCGATGTAGTCGTCCTGTCCCCAATGCGCGCCGGCCACCAGGCGCGGCATCATGAACAGCAAAGCGAGAGCCCAGATGATCACGCGTTGACCGATTGAGCGGCTATAGACAGTCATGAACATCGCCCAGATCAGCAACACAGAGGCATGGTCGCCGGGGAAGCTCTGGCTGGATCGATCCTTGAGCTGCCATTTGTCTTCGAGGGTCGGGAAGACATCGCTGAGTTTGATGGCGTCAGGGATCACCACCGAGGCGCTGTCATGTTGCAGCGAGGTGTGATCGATGATTTTGGAAAAGACCGTACGGATGATCAGCAGCAGTATCAGCGTCAGTACGAAGCCAATCAGGGCTGCACGGGTCTGAACGGTCTTGAACACCCAATCACCTTTGATCAGCAGCATCAGCAGGATCAGGCCGACCACGATATCGAAGGGGCGCATACTAGCAACTGTCCAGGTCCAGAGCCACACTTTGTTTTCCAGCAATGGCCGATTCAGCAGATGGAAAAACCATTCGTCGAATCGGGTGAAAAGGGCATGACCCGTAGGCCAGATCCACACCAGCAGCAGCGCCAGCGCCACGAGATTACACAGCAGGAATTTTTTGGCGTTCCACTTGGGTTGGAAGAGCGCGGGATAGTCCATAAAATGCCCCCATCGGCATGACAATGCACCAAGCGGTGCTAAACCGCGTTTTATAGGCGTTTGTCATCAACTTGTCATTACTTCAGATACCTATTTTCTATGCATGATTTCCCGGATATCGATTACACCCAGCGTTTCATCTTCGACGAGAGCGACGTTCGCGGTGAGCTCGTGGCACTGGAACGCAGCTACGCCGAAGTGCTCGCCAAGCACCCGTACCCAGAGCCGGTGGCAGAATTGCTGGGCGAGATGCTCGCTGCGGCAGCCTTGCTGGTCGGTACGCTGAAGTTTGACGGCCTGCTGGTCCTGCAGGCACGGTCCCTGGGCCCAGTTTCGCTGTTGATGGTGGAATGCTCCAGTGAACGTGAGATTCGTGGCATCGCCCGTTACAACGAAAGCCTGATCACTGCGGATGCCACGCTCCAGGAGCTGATGCCTGACGGCGACCTGACCATGACCATAGATCCGCGTCAGGGTAAACGCTATCAGGGGATCGTAGGCCTGGACGGCGTCGATCTGTCGGCTTGCCTGTCCAGCTACTTCGTGATGTCCGAGCAATTGCCTACACGGTTCTGGATCAAGGCCGACGGCAAGCGCGCGCGTGGCCTGCTGCTCCAACAGCTGCCACCTGCTCGCCTGACTGACCCGGAAGAGCGCGAAGCCAGCTGGCAACACGCCAATACGCTGGTCGACACCCTGACAGCCGAAGAGCTGTTGAGCCTGAACAACGAAACCGTGCTGCACCGTCTGTTCCACGAAGATGCCGTGCGCATGTTCGATATCCAGCCGCTGGTGTTCCGTTGCAGCTGCTCGCGCGAACGTTCGGCCAACGCTCTGGTCAGTCTTGGTCTGGAAGATGCACAGCAGTTGGTGATCGAGCACAACGGCACCGTTGAGATCGATTGCCAGTTCTGCAACCAGCGCTACCTTTTCGACGCAACCGATGTAGCGCAGCTGTTCGCAGGCGGTGGAGTCGATACGCCGTCGGACACCCGTCACTGATGTAGTTTTTATGTAGTGCCGGGACCGGGCTGAATGGTTTCCGCCCAGCGGGCCGCGTTCTTCATTATGTAGTTCTGACAGGAGGGCCCTACCTTTTTTGGGCTTTTCTGGCATAATCCGGCCCACTTTTCAGCTGTAGTAGTTTGGGTTTTTCTACTACAAAACGTTTGGAGCACTCGGCCAGCGGGCCGACGGGGAATCTCATGACGCAAGCCAATAACGCCGTTCACACCGATCTCAGTGTCGACGATCTGGTTAAAGAAGCCCTCAAACGCGAAGAAGGCGTCCTGTCCGATACTGGCGCACTCGTCGTGGAAACTGGCCATCGCACCGGTCGTTCGCCAGTTGATCGCTTCATCGTTGAAGAACCATCCACTCAGGACGCTATCGCCTGGGGCCCGATCAACCGCAAGTTTCCTGCCGACAAGTTCGATGCCCTGTGGGCGCGTGTCGAGGCATTCAACAACGCTCAGGAACACTTCGTCTCCCACGTTCACGTAGGCGCTGCCGAGGATCACTACCTCGCCGTCAAGATGACCACCCAGACCGCCTGGCAAAACCTGTTCGGTCGTTGCCTGTTCATTAACCCGGCCCAGTACAACCCTGCTGGTCGCCAGGAATGGCAGGTTCTGAACGTCGCCAACTTCGAATGCGTTCCAGAGCGTGACGGCACCAACTCCGACGGTTGCGTCATCCTCAACTTCGCACAGAAAAAAGTGCTGATCGCAGGCATGCGTTACGCCGGCGAGATGAAAAAAGCGATGTTCTCGGTGCAGAACTTCCTGCTCCCTGCCGCAGACGTGCTGCCAATGCACTGCGCTGCCAACATCGGTGAAGAGGGCGATGTGACCCTGTTCTTCGGTCTGTCCGGCACGGGTAAAACCACCCTGTCTGCAGACGAGAGCCGTTACCTGATCGGTGACGACGAGCACGGCTGGGGCGAAGGCGTTGTGTTCAACATCGAAGGCGGTTGCTATGCCAAGTGCATCGACCTCTCCGAGAAGAACGAGCCTGTCATCTGGAAAGCCATCAAGCACGGCGCCGTGCTGGAAAACGTCGTCCTGGACGCCAACGGCCACGCCGACTACGCAGACGGCAGCCTGACCCAGAACAGCCGCGCGGCCTACCCGCTGGAGCACGTTGAAAAACGCTCCGAGAAGAATCTGGGCGGCGAGCCAAACGCTGTGATCTTCCTGACCTGCGACCTGACCGGCGTTCTGCCGCCAGTGTCGATCCTCAGCGAAGAACAAGCGGCTTACCACTTCCTGTCGGGTTACACCGCGCTGGTCGGTTCGACCGAAATGGGCTCGGGCGCTGGCATCAAGTCGACCTTCTCCACCTGCTTCGGCGCGCCGTTCTTCCCGCGTCCGGCTGGCGAATACGCCGAGCTGCTGATCAAGCGTATCCGCGGCTTCGGCTCCAAGGTCTACCTGGTCAACACCGGTTGGACCGGCGGCGGCTACGGCGTCGGCAAGCGCTTCAACATCCCGACCACCCGTGGCGTTATCGCAGCTATCCAGAGCGGCGCGCTGATCGGTGCAGAAACCGAGCACCTGGACACCGTCAACCTGAACGTACCGAAGTCGGTTCCAGGCGTCGACACCGCACTGCTCAACCCGCGCAATACCTGGGCTGACAAAGCAGCGTACGACGAAGCCGCCAAAGCGCTGGCCAGTCTGTTCATCGAGAACTTCAAGAAGTTCGACGTGAGCGACGCGATCAAGGCAGCCGGTCCCAAGCTGTAAGCCTGGACTCTGCTGAATAAAAACCGCCCCTCGGGGCGGTTTTTTTATGTTCGCGTTTCGATATGTGATGGCGTGATGCAGATTTACGCGTCTACCCAGCGGGCGTGGGCGCTTTCGGAGGTTATGAGAACTGCGATGCGGTGGGTCAGTGAGAGCGATGTTGCGTGAACGAGTGCATTCGCCAGCAAGCCGGTTCCCACAAATTGAGGTCTGCCACTAACCCCCACAACGCCGCAGTCCCTGTAGGAGCAGTCCGAGGTTACGAGGGCCGCGAAGGCGGTGTGTCATTCACCGATGAGGCCGCTGACCCCCGCATTCGCGAGCAAGCGCTCCCACAGGTTGTGGTGTACGCCGCAAAGCATTGGAACGTCACGATACCTGTGGGAAACGTCCGAGGATACGAGGGTATGGGCCGCGCTTCGGACGATGCGGTGGGGCAATGTCACCCCGCTTTGTTCGTCACCGGAAAATCCTGGGTGATGTCGAAGCTGCCTTTGGCGACGACGCTCTTGGCGTTGCACAGTTTTGCATCGAAGCCAGGGTGGCGCTCGCCGTGCTCGGCGGCGTAGGCCGCGGCTTCTCTGGTGCACTCGTCGGTGGGCTGTTCCGGGGAAAGGGCGGCGTTGAACTGGAAGGTGCCGACGAGGCGATAGCGGTCCAGCAGCTTGTTGGCGGAGGTCAGTTTTTCGATTTTGCTGAAGTCGAGTTTGACGTTGCTGTTGGCGCCGCCTTTGTCGGTGTCGAAGTATTGGTAGTACGAGCCGGTATCGTAGGAAGCGCTGTTTTCATCGTGGGCGACTTCCACGCGACCGCCCTGGAACATGATGGCCTGCTTTTCCTGATCAGGATTATCGAACGAGAAACCCAGGATCGGGCCGATGCTGACTTCGTTGCGATCACCTTCGGCCTCCTGATCCGCACTCAGGGTCAGCCAGTTCGCGCCAGGCAGCTTGCCGGGCAAGAAACCCACACCGACCGCATCGCCTTTGGCTTCGTAATGCAGGTTCAACGCCCCGCTGACATCCACCGTCATCGACTTCGACAAGCCCCGAGCGTCGGCCGAGGCGCTGCTAGTCTTGGGGGCTTCCTTGTCGCCGCAGCCAGCGAGTGCGGCAATGAATGCGGTCAGCAATAGCGGTAGGTAATGTTGGCGGGTCATGACGTTTTCCTGAAGTGATCGGCGTGAAGGCCTCTGCTTGGCGGAAGGTATGACCGCGGAATCAGCCAGTGGGTCAATGGTCGCCGAATAAACAATGAAAAAACCGCCCGATGACTGGGCGGTTTTCTCTGGAAACAGGGGCGCGGCGGAACATGTTCGATGGCTTGAACAGACCGACCTCAACGCATGACTCGTTAAACGTTTATGTACAGTCGTTAACGGTGAAACGTGTTACTTCAGAATAACGTTGTAGGCGTCGTTGCCTTTCGCAAGTGTGGCGGCCAATCCCTCTTTCGGATTAAGAGGCAGGCCGGTGACTTTTCCAAATGCAACGGTTTTACCGTTATGGATGACAGAGCGTTCATTGGCCGTGTGTTCCGTCAGCCCTGTATAAGATTGACTGCGCATTTTCACAAAGTCGCTGTCGTGCATGACGATGCTCTGGTGAAGATTGCTGACATCCACTGCTGACAGATTCATCGTCTTCGTCAGTTTTGTGCCCCATCGAGTGAGGCAAACTTCTGCATAGTGCCTGACCAGCTTGCCAGGCTCGTTCAGCGCACCAGGGCCCGACGCGCCGCTCAACGACGCATTGCCCACCAGCGTGGCGTGCCTTCCCGCCATGGGGAAGATACTCACTTGAGTGGAGGCGACCGTTTTCGGAATCACGCAGGCAAATCCCTTGGAGCGTTCATCGCGCGCATAAAAAGCGACGTACTGTTTCACATTGCTGCTTAACGAAATCTTTTCGAGCTGCGTGTTCAAAGGACCCGGAACAGGATCTACCACGAAAATGTTAACGGGAATCTTCCGGAGCACGGGATCGGCCAGCAATGCATTGGCCAGCATATGGCAGCTGACGCCGCCCCGGCTCCAGCCCACCAGGTTGATCTGAGTCGGGATGATCCCGCCTTTGCGGTGGGTCTTGATGATTTGTTCTTGCAATTGCTGCTGGCTGACTTTGCGGTTGCCAAAGTCATAGTGTCGCCACAGCCAGGAGTCGGTCTCTTCGACCTTATGAATCGGTAAACCCGCGTTTTTCAACCGAACATATTCCGCTTCAGTGAGCTTGGTCCGCTGCCAGTCAAATTTCCCTTTCACGATATTGACCGCATGTTGCACATTTTCATGCCAGCCTTTACCGAAGGCCGTTCCTGTCCAGCCGTAGCTCTTGGGCTCGGTGAACAGTTCGTCAGCCTGCAAGTTGCCGCTGCCGGGACCGTTCACCACGATCCAGTCGGCGAATTCCCGACTCCCCATGTTATTGGCCAGTGTGGAAATCAGTTCGCCGTTCCAGTAGTTGTCGTGAATCGAGTCATATTTTGTGGAGCCTGTTCCACAAAAGAAAATAGTAAATACCGCCATGTTTCTAACCTCATGTGTGTTTAGGAATCATGAGGTTAGTTTAATTAACAGAGCGTCTGTGGCTGCACTGTGTTACCTGATGTTGAGCCGCGTTGATCTGTCCGCTTACCGTATTTTATTAGTTTGCCTGATATGTCCGCGCCGCCTCGCAATACTGTTCCTGCGCCAACTTGTTTTTCTCGTCCTTGTCCTTGGCAACGCGTTTGGTCCAGTCACTGCACATATCTTTGAAGAACGGCGTAGCGGCGCGGCGGCATTCGCGGTATTCAACGCTGTCGCTTTTGAAGTTCATGCACACGCTGCTGTTGTCGATGTGGTTGTTGTAAATGCGATAGCGCGCTTCATAGCGGTTGCGGCCGTCTATTTCGCGGATGAACACCCCCGCGACTTCGTAATGGCGGCCAGTATCGGCTTTCGGTTTGGCCGCGGAAGATTTGTACTGCGCCATGTAGCGGTCGGACACCATGCCTTGAGGGCGCGGAGCGTTATAGTCCGTCGGCTGTGCTTCGCCAAAGCGGCAGTTGATGACGTCGCGATCAATCACATTGCCGTCTTTCAGACAGTTATCCAGTGGCTGGGTGGTTGCGGGTTGCGCCGTTTCAAGTTTGGGCGCGACATAGACGACTTGCTCGGTTGTGCGTAACTCCGCTGTCGGTGTGACCGATGCCGGCGCTTCCTGGAGTTCGGCAGACGGCGTTGGCGCCATGGCCACTTTCGGTGGTTTCTGCGTGTGAAACATCTGGATGACGAGATAGATAATCGCTCCCAGCAATGCCAGACAAATGAGAACGCTGCTGAGAGGCCAACTGGTCTTTGCGGGTGCGACTTTTCGTTTTGCTGGGTGGGATCCGAGCACGACATCGAACTGGTCGGGTGTCAGACGCTGTATGACGGTGAGCCCGTCGTCCTTTGGCGGTGGGGTGGGCTGCATTGCCTCTCCTTGGCATGTCGCGCGTTTCTGGCAGTTCTCTGGACCTGTGCGAACGGGCGACATAAAACGTAACGTGTGTGGCGGCGAGGTTAAACGCCGCAATGTTGTTTTGCTAGTACAACGTATCAATGCCGTATCGGGTCTGTATCCTGTTTGGCATTTCTGTAACGGTTTCGGTGTACTGCGCCCAAACCCACCGCGTTAAGGTGGCTTACCTTTGCGACGGTCCATGGAGTGGCAGCTATGCATCAAACCCTTGAGCAGGTTTTCGGTTATCGGCAGTTTCGCGCCGGACAAGAGGCCGCGATCAGTGCGGTGTTGGCGGGGCGTTCTGCGGCTGCGATCTTCCCCACGGGCTCGGGCAAGTCGCTGTGTTATCAGTTGCCTGCGTTGCTGCTGCCGCACCTGACCCTCGTGGTGTCGCCGCTGCTGGCGCTGATTCAGGATCAGTTGGCTTTCTTGCAGCGTCATGGCATTGCGGCCGCGAGTATCGATTCGGCGCAGAGTCGCGATGAGGTCGCGGACGTCATGTCGCGTGCACGATCAGGCGAGCTCAAAATCCTCATGATCTCCGTCGAGCGCCTGAAGAACGAGCGCTTCAGGCACTTCATCGCGCAAGTGCCGATTTCGTTGCTGGTGGTCGATGAAGCGCACTGCATCTCGGAGTGGGGCCATAACTTCCGGCCCGACTACCTCAAGCTTCCGGACTACCAGCGCGAGTTCAAGATCCCCCAGGCGTTGCTGCTGACCGCTACCGCCACGCCACACGTCATCGACGATATGCAAAGCAAATTCGCCATTGCCCCCGACGATGTGGTGACGACTGGCTTCTATCGAGCCAATCTGACCTTACGCGTCGAGCCGACGCCTGGCCGCGACAAGCGTCGTCGTCTGGTGCAATGGCTTGGCGAACGCGCCGGACAGCCGAGCATCATCTACGTCACGCTGCAAAAGACAGCGGAATTTGTTGCCGCTCATCTGGCGCAAAATGGCATTCCGGCGCATGCCTATCACGCCGGACTGCCCCACGATAAGCGTGAGTCCATTCAACGGCAGTTCATGGACGGGCGGCTCAATTGCATCGTTGCCACCATCGCGTTCGGCATGGGCATCGACAAGAGCGATATTCGCAACGTCGTGCATTTCGACCTGCCCAAATCCATTGAGAACTACAGTCAGGAGATCGGTCGGGCGGGGCGCGATGGTGCCGTCTCGGAGTGTCTGGTGCTGGCCAACCGCGACAGCCTGAATGTCCTGGAGAACTTTGTGTACGGGGACACGCCTGAGCGCGAAGGTATTGCTCGGGTGCTGGACGACCTGCTCAATGCGCGTAACGACGGGCAGTGGGAGTTTTTGCTGTTGCCGCTCTCGGAGATGAGCAACATTCGCCAGTTGCCGCTCAAGACCCTTCTGGTGCAACTGGAGCTGCGAGGGATCATTGCGCCGCGTTATGCCTACTTCGCCGAATATCGGTTCAAGTACCTGATCGAACCGCACGAACTCGTGGCACGTTTCCAGGGTGAACGGCAGCAGTTCGTGCAGGCCTTGGTCGAAACCTCCAGTCGCGCACGCACGTGGGCCACCGTTAATTTCGACGCGATGTATCAGCAGTACCAAGCGGAGCGCTCACGGGTTGTCACGGCGCTGGATTTCTTTCAGGAGAAGGGCTGGATCGAGCTTGAAAGCAAGCAGATGACGGAGGTGTACAGCCTGTTGGTGAATGATTTCGACGTAAAGGCGCTGAGCGAGGAACTGCATGATTATTTCCTGCATCACGAAACGACCGAAGTCGCGCGCATCCACGCCATGCTGGATCTGTTTGCCAGTGAGCAGTGTTTGAGCCATCGTCTGGCGCAATATTTCGGCGACGCCCGGGCGCCCGAGCGCTGCGGGCATTGTTCGGTGTGTGCCGGTCAGGTGGCTCGCCTGCCCGAGCCTCCGGCCCTGCTGCCCCTGGAGCAGCAAAGCTTCGAAGCGCTATGTAGCGATTTCGTCGGGCGGCATCGCGAGGCGCGAGGTCATGATCCCAGCGCTGAATGCGTGACGCGGTTTCTCTGCGGCATCAGCGTGCCGCTGTTCACCAAGCTCAAGGCAAGAAGCATCGCCGGCTTTGCCGTGCTTGAGGACTACCCCTACGCCTCGGTGCGGGATTGGGTGCTCAGTCACTCATGACTGTTTGCCGTTTCCACCGAATTCATTGACAGCAGAGGAAAGACTGAATGTCTCAACCGACCCCGCAACGTGCCGACTATCGCCATTTCCAGCCCATCACCACCCGCTGGCATGACAACGACATTTACGGGCACGTGAATAACGTCACCTACTACAGCTTTTTCGACAGCGCGGTGAACGGTTATCTGATCGAGCGCGGCGGGCTGGATATACACGACGGGGAGGTGGTCGGGTTTGTGGTCAGTTCGTCCTGCGACTACTTTGCGTCGATCGCGTATCCGGACCTGATCGAGGTAGGTTTACGCGTGGGCAAGTTGGGCAACAGTTCGGTGCAATACGAGCTGGCTGTCTTCAAGGCAGGCGAGGATGAAGCGTGTGCGGCAGGGCGTTTCGTTCATGTATTCGTGGATCGCGCGTCGAATCAGCCGGTGGCGATTCCTGCGGGGTTGCGTGAGGCGATGGAGCAATTGGTCGTCTGAAACGACACCGGCCGCAGGTAAGCGGCCGATGTGAAGGTGTTACGTGCGTTGCGCTGACTGTCAGCGATGACGCCAGCCGCGATGACGGCCGTGATCGTGATGACGGGGGCCATGGCCATGGCGGTAGTCACGGCGGTCGCCACGGTAGCCACGACGGTAATCGTCGTCATGGCGGCTTTGCTCGCCCATGTAGTTGCCCAGTGCGCCGCCAGCGCCACCGCCCGCTGCTGCGCCGATCAGGCTGCCGGTGCTGCCACCGACGCTACGGCCGATGACGTTACCGCCTGCTGCGCCCAAGCCGCCGCCAATGGCCGCTTCGGTACGGTTGTGACGGTTTGCACCGACTGCACCGCCGGCTGCGCCACCAAGGCCCGCGCCAATTGCGGATCCGGTGCTGCCGCCGATTTGTTGGCCAACAACCGAACCCAGTACCCCACCCAATGCGCCGCCCACACCGGCCGTCACGTTGTCGCCAGCGGAGGCGAAACCAGTGGCCAGGGAGAGGGACAACAACAGAATCGAGGAATACTTCATGTATGGATGCTCGTAGGGATGACGACGCGATCCTGCAATCATGAAGAAAATGTCACAATCGAAATCCGACGAATAACACGACTTGTATACAAATCACTAAGTGATTGTTTTTAGGCGGGAACTTAAGCTGAAACATTGAGTCATAGACTACTTCACACAGGCCCGAATCATGCGATTCGGGCCTTTTTTGTGGGCGAATGAATGATCGGCCTGTAGGGCGTTTCACTCAATTGGCTGGGAATACGACGCTGTGAGTTTAGGCGTGAGCTTGCTCTGGGCCGCAGTCGGACGATTGCGATTTGTCTTTACCCGTCGCGGCGACTGACAAACAGCTTCGTCCGACTGCGGACCAGACCAAGCGCGCTCCTACAAGGGATTAGACAATTCGTGCCGTTTCGCTATGCCGCTCCAGCTTGATCGCCACGAATTTCGACGTCGGTGTGTGGCTGCCGTCGCCTACGCTTTCCAGCGGCACCAACGGGTTGACCTCCGGGTAGTAAGCCGCCGCCTGGCCGGCTGGAATGTCGAAAGGCAGCAACGTGAAGCCTTTAACCCGGCGCTCGATGTCGTCGCCCCAAATCGAAACGATGTCCGCTTTCTGGCCAGGGACGAAGCCCAGACGGATGATGTCGGCCTCGTTGAGGAACATCACGTCGCGCTGGCCTTTTACGCCGCGATAACGGTCGTCCAGCCCATAAATGGTGGTGTTGTACTGATCGTGGGACCGCATGGATTGCATGATCAAATCCGGCACGATGCCCGTCCCGCGGATGCTTTCGTGGACCAGATCGCTCGGCAGCACATTCGACTTGAAGTTGGCGCGCGCACTCGGCGTGTTCCACTTGCGCGAACCTGCGGAGTTCCCCAGATAGAAACCGCCCGGGTTCTTGATCTTCTCGTTGAAGTCTTTGAACGCCGGGATGGTGTCGGCGATCAGGTCGCGGATGCGGCTGTAATCTTCCACCAGCCACAGCCAGTCCACCGGCTGCTTGCCCAGTGTGGCGTTGGCGATACCGGCCAGGATCGCAGGCTCTGAGCGCATCTGACGCGACAGCGGCTTGAGCTGGCCGTTGGACGCGTGAACCATGCTGAAGGAGTCTTCCACGGTCACCGCTTGCGGGCCGTCAGCCTGGATATCGATGTCGGTGCGACCGAAGCACGGCAGGATCAACGCTTCCTTGCCATGGGTCAGATGGCTGCGGTTTAGCTTGGTGCTGATTTGCACGGTCAGGTCGCAGTTGCGCAGCGCTTCGAACGTGCGTGGGCTGTCCGGTGTGGCTTGCGCAAAGTTGCCGCCCAGGCCGATGAAGACTTTCGAACGACCTTCGAGCATCGCGTGAATCGCTTCCACCACGTTGTGGCCGTTGTCGCGTGGCACTTTGAACTGGAAACGTTTTTCCAGGGCATCGAGGAAGAACGCCGGTGGGCGCTCGTTGATGCCCATGGTGCGGTCGCCCTGCACGTTGCTGTGGCCACGCACCGGGCACAGACCGGCGCCCGGCCTGCCGATATTGCCGCGCAGCAGCATCAGGTTGGCGACTTCCTGAATGGTTGGCACCGAGTGACGATGTTGAGTGATGCCCATCGCCCAGCACATGATCACGTTCTTGCCTTTGGCGTACATGCGCGCAGATCGCTCGATGTCCGCCAGCGGCAAGCCGGATTGCTCGACGATGAATTCCCAGGAGGTGTCATCAACAACAGCCAGGTAGTCCAGCACGCCGTCGGTGTGCTCGTTGAGGAAAGCGTGATCGAACACCGCGGGTGCGTTATTGGCTTGAGCCTCTCGCTCCCATTGCAGCAGGAACTTGGCCATGCCGCGCAGCAGCGCCATGTCGCCGCCTAACGCAGGGCGGAAGTAGGCGGTGTTGGTCGGTTCGGAACCGTTACTGAGCATTTCCAGCGGATGCTGCGGGTGCTGGAAGCGTTCCAGTCCGCGCTCTTTGAGCGGGTTGACGCACACCACTTGGGCGCCGCGTTGAACGGCTTCACGCAGGGGTTCGAGCATGCGCGGGTGGTTGGTGCCCGGGTTCTGACCCAGCACGAAAATCGCGTCGGCATGTTCGAAGTCGTCGAAGGTCACGGTGCCTTTGCCGACGCCCACGCTTTGCGACAGGGCAACGCCGCTGGCTTCGTGGCACATGTTCGAGCAGTCGGGGAAGTTGTTGGTGCCATAGGCGCGCACGAACAACTGGTACAGGTACGCGGCTTCGTTGCTTGCCCGACCCGAGGTATAGAACTCGGCCATGTTCGGGCTTGGCAGGTTGTTGAGGTGTTTGGCGATCAGCGCGAACGCATCGTCCCACGCGATCGGCTTGTAGCGATCGGACTCGGCGTCGTACACCATCGGTTCAGTCAGGCGGCCCTGGTATTCCAGCCAGTAGTCACTTTGTTCCAGCAGCGAGCTGACACTGTAGCGGGCAAAGAACGACGGATCGACGCGGCGCTTGGTGGCTTCCCAGTTGACCGCCTTGGCGCCGTTTTCGCAGAACTTGACCATGCCGCTTTCCGGCGAGTCCCCCCAGGCGCAACCGGGGCAGTCGAAGCCGCCGTTCTGGTTGGTCTTGAGCATCATGCGCAGGTTTTTCAGTGCGTTGTCGCTGGTCAGCCAGGCTTGTGTAACGCTGATCAGCGCGCCCCATCCACCGGCCGGGCCCTTGTAGGGCTTGTAACGCGGAACGGGGGTCTTGTCGGCTTGTTTGTGCATGCTCACGCTTTTTTCTCCAAGGCAGGGCTGTAAACCCGCGGCGCACTGTGTTTTGGCAAATGAATGAGGTTGAGGTTGTGACGGCGGGCCCATTGCAGCGCCAGGCCCGTGGGCGAGGACAGGCTGACAAGGGTTTGAATGCCGGCACGCAGGACTTTCTGAATCAGTTCCAGGCTGCAGCGGCTGGTCACGACCGCCAGACCACCCGTGGTCGGGATGTTCTGGCGAATCAAGGCGCCGATCAGCTTGTCGAGCGCGTTGTGGCGACCGATGTCTTCGCGGCCCATCAACAACTCGCCCTGATTGTTCATGAACATCGCCGCGTGGACGGCACCGCAGTGTTCGCCCAGCGGTTGAAATTCGCTCATGCGCTCACGCAGACCTTTCAGCCATTCGGCGGGCGGCAATGGCGCACCGGGCAGGACATTCAGTTCGGGCAGGGCCTGTTCCACGGCTTCCACGCCACACAGCCCGCAGCCGCTGGTGCCTGCCAGTTGTCGACGCTGGGTCTTGAGGTTCCAGAAGGCGCGACTGGCGATTTCGACTTCTGCGGTTTGCGCAGAGCCGCAGCCGCCGAGCTTGATGTCGTAAATCTCGTCAGGGGATTCGATGATGCCGCTGCCGATGCTGAACCCGACGATGAAGTCTTCCAGATCGGTGGGCGTCACCAGCATCACGGCCTGGCTGATGCCGTTATAGGCAATGGCCAACGCCACCTCTTCGGCGAGCACGTTAGGTTCGCAGGTGTCGTGTTCCAGGTTCGAGTAGCTGTAGGACTGGCTTGCGGCAGGCGCGGGCAGTTGTTTTGCGGGCGCCGTGCTCTCCGTGTGCTTGGAATGCATCGGGAAGTACCGGCAGAGTATTCAGACCCTAAGCCTAGGCCTCTGGTCGGATAACGTCTAATTGCTAGTACTGATGCCGTGATAGATGAAGTCGATCAAGAAGGCTCGATCATTTTCTGATACAGGCCAAAACAGGCCTCGGCCAAGGCCGAACGCGGTGCGGCTCGGCGCATGATCAGCCCCAGCCGAGCCAGTGTCTGGGCGTGCTCGATGGGTTGCAGACGCAGATGCTCGGTCAGGGTCTCCAGCCCGCCGTCCAGCGGCATGATCGCGCAACAGAAGCCTCCGTGAACCGCTTGCAACAGTTGATGCACGGCGTCGGTCTGGATCAGCGGCTGTGGCTGCAGGCTTCGGCTGTGGAAGTTGTGATCGATGGACTGGCGAAAGTGCATCCCGCTGGTGAGCATGCCCAATGGCAGTTCGATCAGGCTTTCCCAGCTCAGTGGTTCTTCGCCAAAACTGAAGTGACGCTGGTCGTACATCAGCCCCATGCGGGTTTCCGCCAGCTCGAGTGAATCAAAGCGGTCCGTGTCGAGACGATCCAGGTACGAGACGCCGAGGTCCAGCCGATTACTCGCCAGTTGATCGAGGATCTGCTCGGAGCTCAGTGAGGACAATTCAAAGCGCATGTTCGGGTGAACGGCGTGCAGACGCTGCAGCAAGGGCAGCGGATCGAAGTTCGACAGCGGAACAACGCCCAGACGCAACGTACCGACCAGGTGACCGCGACAGGCGGCAGCTTCGGCTTGCAGGCCGTCATACGCCGCCAGTACCGTGCGTGCCCACGCCAGCACCCGCTCACCCGGCGCGGTAAAACCTTCGAACCGCTGGCCCCGATTGACCAAGGGCAAGTCCAGTTCTTCTTCCAGGCTGCGCAGACGCATGGACAGCGTGGGTTGAGTGATATGGCAACGCGCAGCCGCCTGCCCGAAATGGCGGGTTTCATCGAGGGCGATCAGGAATTTCAGCTGTTTGATGTCCATTGTCACTCCGCAAGGCACAGGGCTGGCCGGGCGATTCTAGCGCGACAGGATGTCGCACGGGACGTTGATTGCAGATGGGGTCATTGGTCGGATGGACGGAGCGGCGTGTACGACCCGTCTATGGTTGGAATTCGGACATCACAAAAACGCAGGGAGAACGGGTTATGAGCCTTTTAAGTTTCGTCAAAGAAGCAGGTGAGAAACTCATTGACCTTCTTACGCCGGGTAACGCGAATGCTGGCGAGCAGTTGAAGGAACACATCGCAAAAGTGGGGCTGGGCAATCCAAACGTCCAGGCGACGGTGGAGGGCGACAAGGTCACGCTGACAGGCGAGGTTGCCAGTCAGGAAGAGAAGGAAAAGATCATTCTCGCCGCAGGCAATATCCAGGGTGTTGGCAGTGTGGATGATCAAATCACTGTAACCGGACCTGCAATCGCGGCGGCCAGATTTGTAGTCGTCAAAAAGGGCGACACGCTGAGCGCGATTTCGGTAGCAGTGTATGGCCACGCGAACCAGTACAACAAAATCTTCGAAGCCAACAAGCCGATGTTGTCGCACCCGGACAAGATCTATCCAGGACAGACCTTGCGGATTCCGGAGTAACGACTCGCCATAAAACCTGTGGGAGCGAGCTTGTTCGCGAAAGGGCCAGCACATCCGCAACATCGTTGGCGGATGGTATGTGGCATTCGTGAGCAAGCTCACTCCCACAGAGTATCCAGGACCTACAGCCCTGCAATCAGCTCCCGATAATCCTCCACCGCCGCAAACTCCTCCGTATCCTTCGGCCCCTTCTTGCTGTCCGGCTCACGGACCGCGAGCAAATGCTTGACCCCATAACGCCCCGCGCTGCGCAGGATCGGCAACGTGTCGTCGATGAACAGACTGCGCGGGGGATCGAAGCCGATGTCGGCGTGCAGCGCGTCCCAGAACTGCGGATGTTCCTTGGGGTAACCGTAATCGTGCGAGCTAATTAAACGTTCGAAATACGGCGCCAGTTCCAGCCGTTCCATCTTCAGTGACAGTGAGTCGCGGTGAGCATTGGTGATCATGATCACGCGCTTGCCGGCCTGCTTGATGGCGGCCAGAAACGTCTCGGCATCCGGACGCAGGGCAATCAAGTGCGCGATCTCGACCTTCAGGTCTTTCACCGAGAGGTTCAGCTCTGCGCTCCAGAAGTCCGTGCAGTACCAGTTCAGCGTGCCGGCGTTTTTCTCGAACAGCGGCATCAGTTCCATGTGGGCCATGGCGCGGCTGACACCGTGCAGTTCGGCATAGCGCTGGGGCAGGTGCTCCAGCCAGAAATGGTTGTCGAAGTGCAGGTCGAGCAGCGTTCCGTCCATATCCAGCAGAACGGTGTCGATATCGCGCCAGGGCAAAGAAGGCATACAGGTCTCTCGGCGATGAATAGTCACTGGGCTTTCCGACAAAGACATTCGGAAAAGCCACGGTATAGTACCCCGTCTACGCCAAGGAGCTCGTCATGCGCCAGAAACCCACCGTACTCGCCCGCGAAATCGTCGCGAGCAGCCGTCTGTTCCGCGTCGAAGAAGTGCAGTTGCGCTTCTCCAATGGCGTGGAGCGTGTATACGAGCGTCTGGTCGGACGCGGCAATGGTTATGGCGCGGTGATGATCGTAGCGATGCTCGATGCCGAGCACGCGGTGTTGGTCGAAGAGTATTGCGGCGGCACGGACGAGTACGAATTGTCACTGCCCAAAGGCCTGGTCGAGCCGGGCGAAGATGTGCTGGCAGCGGCCAACCGTGAACTCAAGGAGGAGGCCGGTTATGGCGCCCGCCAGCTTGAACACCTGACGGAGTTGTCACTGTCGCCCGGTTACATGAGCCAGAAGATCCAGGTGGTGTTGGCGACCGACCTCTATGAAGAGCGCCTGCCAGGCGATGAGCCTGAGCCGATGCGTGTGGACAAGATCAATCTGCGCGAGCTTTCCAGCCTCATTCAACACCCTCAATTCTCGGAAGGCCGCGCGTTGGCCGCGCTGTATCTGGCCCGTGACCTGCTGACCCAGCGCGGAGTGTTCCAGCCATGACCGACGTATTTGACCACCTCCCGCACCCATTGCTCGCACCGGTGATCGACCTGTGTCGCCGCGCCGGGGAAGTCATCCTGCCGTTCTGGCGCTCGGGCGTGGAAGTCACCGCCAAGTCGGACGATTCGCCTGTCACGGCGGCTGACATTGCGGCTCATGAATTGTTGGTCGCAGGCTTGAAAGCGTTGGACCCAGGCATTCACATCCTGTCTGAAGAGGACGCCAATATCCCGCTGAGCGAGCGCAGCCAATGGCAGCGCTGGTGGCTGGTTGATCCTCTGGACGGCACCAAGGAGTTCATTTCCGGCAGCGAAGAGTTCACCGTTAACGTCGCGCTGATCGAGAACGGTCGTGTGGTGTTTGGCGTGGTGTCGATGCCGACCAACGACCGCTGTTACTTCGGCGGTGCGGGTCTGGGGGCGTGGCGCAGCGATGATGCCGCTCATGTCGAGCCGATCAGCGTGCGTGACAAGCCGGCGGCCGGGGAGTCGTTCACGGTCGTGGCCAGCCGTCGTCACTCAAGCCCTGAGCAGGAAAAGCTGCTCGCCGGTTTGTCTGCGGTGGTGGGCGACTTACAGCTGACCAATATCGGCAGCTCGTTGAAGTTTTGCCTGCTGGCCGAAGGCGCCGCTGATTGCTACCCGCGCCTGGCGCCGACCTCGCAATGGGACACGGCCGCCGCACAAGGCGTACTGGAAGGCGCGGGCGGCGTGGTGCTGAACCTGGCGGGCGAGACGTTCGATTATCCGGCGCGAGAATCGCTGCTTAACGGGTTCTTTCTGGCGCTGCCGGCTGAGGCGGCCTGGCGGGATGCGTTGATTGAGTTGGCGAAGGGCTGAGGTTTCGTCGTCAAGCCAACTCCCACAGATCACGCGTCCGTCGGTCAACCTCGGAGCGTGTAGGAGCGCGCTTGCCCGCGAATGGGGAGTGTCATACAAATCTTCTGCAACTGACCCAACGCCTTCGCTGCCCTCGTAACCTCGGACGTCTCCCACAGGTATTGCGTCGTCTTCCGTCACCGGTGCAGCACGTATTGCCCGACGAACTCCACCGCTGAATCCTCGGATCCCTCGGCGACGATCCTCGTGTTCAACGCCAGCCGCGCTCGGCCCCGGCGTTGGTACATCTTCACGAACTTGTCCCAGGTCGCGTCATCCGGCGCACCGCAAATGGCCACGCCGTCGCGTTTAACGGGCAGCGGATAGCTGATCTGGCCTTCGTGAATCACGATGTGCCCGTCTTCGATCCCTGCTTCCTTCAAGCGCAGATACAACCAGCCCCAACCCGCCAAGACCGCGCCGCAATACAAGCTGCCGCCAAACAGCGTGCTCTTGTGGTTGATGTTGGGCTCAAGCGGCAAATGCAGGCGCAACGAGTGGTTCTGCCAACTGATGACCTTGACGCCCATCTCGCGAGTCAGGGGAATGTCCTGATGCAGAACGTCTTCCAGCATTTGCGATGTTGGGTCATTCGTTGTCATCGGAACCACCGCCGCTGAAATTCAGGCCATGTTTGCGCAGCTTGTCGTGCAGGGTTTTGCGGGGCACGCCGAGCGCTTCAGCGAGGCTGCGTACCGAACTGTGAGGGCGGGTGAGTTCGGCGGCGATCAAGGCGCGTTCGAAGGCTTCCACCTGTTCGCTGAGGCCGCCGCTCGACGACGGCATATTCGCGTGGGCGGCACCTTCCAGCTCCAGCTCGAGGCCCAGCGCGAAACGCTCGGCGGCGTTCTGAAGTTCGCGCACGTTGCCTGGCCATGCGTGACGCAGCAGCATGGCCCGATGTCCCGGTTGCAGCTCATGGCGAGGCAGGCCATGGCGCAGGCTCGCGGCGTCGGCGAAGTGCTGGAACAGCACCAGCGCATCCTCGCCACGCTCGCGCAACGGGGGAATGCGCAGCGGCGCCACGTTCAACCGGTAATACAAGTCGGCGCGGAAACGGCCCTGATCGGCCGCGTGACGCAGATCCTCCTTGGTCGCCGCGATGACCCGGATATCCAGCGGAATCTGCTGGTTGCCACCCAGTCGCTCGACCACGCGTTCCTGCAAAAGGCGCAGCAGTTTCACCTGAACGTCCATGCTCATGCTCTCGATCTCATCGAGAAACAGCGTGCCGCCGTTGGCGAATTCGAACTTGCCGATGCGCCGCTTTTGCGCGCCCGTGAACGCCCCGGGTTCGTGCCCGAACAGCTCGCTTTCCACCACCGACTCAGCCAGCGCGCCGGCATTGATGGCCACGAACGGCCCTGCACGCCGATTGGACAGATCATGCAGCGCGCGGGCGACGACCTCCTTGCCCGCACCGGTTTCGCCCAGAATCAGCACATCGGCTTTGGTCGCCGCGAGTGCGCCGATCTGATCGCGCAGACGCTGAATCGGCGCTGAGAGCCCGACCAACCGTGTGCTCAATTGCTGACGATCACTGAGCTCCAGGCGCAGGCTTCGGTTGTCCAGCACCAGACGACGCAGCGCCAAGGCGCGTCGCACACTGTCGAGCAACGCATCGCTGGCGAACGGCTTTTCAAGGAAATCGTAAGCGCCCGCGCGCATGGCTTGCACCGCGAGCGGCACATCGCCGTGCCCGGTGATCAGCAGCACTGGCAACTCCGGGTCTTGAGCGTGCAACTGGTTCAGCAGTTCAAGCCCGTCGATGCCCGGCATGCGGATATCGCTGACGATCACGCCCGGCCAATCACGCTCGATGCGTGCCTGCAGACCTTTGGCGTCGCTCAATGGCAGAATTTTCAGTCCGGCCAGATCCAGAGTCTGGCTCAGCGCCTGACGCAGATGCGGGTCGTCGTCGATCAGCACCACCTGAATCCGGCTGTCGATGGCGGTGTCCGTGGTCATGCAGATAGATCCTCTGGCGGTTGAAGACTGACCCCTGAAGCGCCGGTGCGCATACGCAGCGTTAACAGCGCGCCGCCTTCGGGGTGATTGGCGAACAGCAATTCGCCACCCAGGGCGCGCATCAGGGTATCGCAGATCGCAAGGCCAAGGCCTAACCCCTGAGTGCGGGTCTTGGTCGTGAAGAAGGGCTCGCGCGCATGCTCCAGCGCTTCACGGGAGAAGCCCGGCCCATTGTCGCGAATGTACAGATTCACGCCTTCGGCGTTGTGTTCGGCGCTGATCCACAGTTTGCGCGGCGGGCCTTTTTCGGTGAGTGCATCCAGAGCGTTCGCCAGCAAATTACCCAATACCTGGCGCAAACGCGTTTCGCCTGCCTGAACCCACAACGTGGCGTCCGGGAGGTCCCGAATCAGCTCGACTTCCATCGCCCTGCGACGCTTGGCGAGCAGGGCGAGGGCATCGTCCAGGGCCGGTTGCAGCGCTACGCTTTCCGGCGCATGGCGATCGCGCCGGGCGAATGCCCGCAGGTGCGCGATGATCGAGGCCATGCGCCCGGTCAGTTCGCTGATCAGCTTGAGATTGCCGCGTGCGTCATCGGTGCGCTGATGATCCAGCAAGACTTCAGCGTTTTCGGCGTAGCTGCGGATGGCCGCGAGCGGCTGATTGAGTTCGTGGCTGATGCTGGCCGACATGGTGCCCAGCGCCGACAGTTTTCCGGCCTGAACCAGTTCGTCCTGCGCGCGGAACAGCTCCTGTTGCGCATGCTCGCGCTCCAGCACTTCCTGACGCAGCCTTTGGTTTAAACCCTCCAGATCGGCCGTACGCTCGACGACCCGCATTTCCAGGTCCCGCCGTGCCTTGCCCTCGAAGTTGATACGGTCCAGGTAATGACGACGTCGCTGCATCATGATGCCTAGCAACAGCATGACCACGAGCAGTGTGGCGCCGCCAATGGCGACGACGGTGCGCACCGGGCGCGAAACCAGCACTTTGGGCGCCAGGATGCTCACGCTCCAGCCGGTTTCGTCGATGTGCTGGGTCTGGGTCAGCCAGCCATTGTCATCCAGCTGCAACGGCCGTGGATCACGGGTCGGGTAGGGCTGGATGGCGATGATCGCCTGTTTCTCTTCTTCGCTGAGCGGGCGCGTCGCGCGGAATCGCCAGTTCGGGTTGGAGGTCAGGATCACCACGCCATTGTGGTCGGTGACCAACAGCTGCTCCGGTGTCTTGCCCCACAGGGTTTCGGTCAGGTCCAGGTCGACCTTCACCACCAATACGCCAATGACGGTATTGCCCTCGCGCACGGCGGCGGCGAAGAAATATCCGCGTTTGGCTGAGGTCGTGCCCAGACCGAAGAAGCGCCCGAGATTGCCTGCCATCGCGTTGCTGAAATAGGGGCGAAACGCAAAATTGCGCCCCACGAAACTGTCGCGTTTGTCCCAGTTCGATGCCGCGAGCGTGTCGCCGTTGGGCGCCATCAAGTAAATGACTTCGGCGCCGGTCTGTTGCGCAATATTCTTCAACAATTGGTTGGCGTTGTTCTGGGCTGTGGAGTCCTGAGGGTTGGCCAGTGTCGCGCGAAGACCGGGCAGATCGCCGAGGATCTGCGGCAGCGTTTCGTAGCGATGCAATGTACCCAGCAGGTTGGCGACGTACAGGTCCAGCGTCTGGCGATTCTGGCTCAGCAGCTCATTGCGGTAGTAATGCTCTGCCAGGCGTTCGAGCGGCCACAGCAATGGCGCCAGGATCAGCGCTAGCAACGCGAGGCTGCGCCAGCGAGGGCGACGAGGGAGTGAAGAGGTGCTGGTCATGAAATCGCCCGGTGGGTCCGTTGCGATGCCTGCGTGAGGTCTGCGGATCAGGGTCGTCTTAGCCGGCCTCTTCGCGAGCAAGCTCGGTCTCACAGAGGCAGGTGTAACGCCTTGAAGGAGTGAGCTTGCTCGCGATAGCGTCGGTTCAGACGATGCAGTGATTCGGACGGGGCCGCTCAGCATCGAGTCGGCCCATTATGCCTACCGCTGCTGAGCTAAGCACTCCAGCATTGCGTCATGCCAGTCTGGCTGGCTGACGCCCCATTCACGCTGCAGACGGCTGCAGTCAAGGCGTGAGTTGAGCGGGCGTTTGGCCGGTGTCGGATAGGCGCTGGAAGGAATTGGCTCCAGCGTTGCGCACGGCTTGCCCGCCTTGATCAGTTCCTGACCAATGGCGTCTGCGAAACCGAACCAGGATGTCTCGCCACTGGCGGTCAGATGATAAACACCCCATTGCCCTGGCTTGCCGTCACGCCAGCGCTCGATCAATGCGCGTGTGCTGTGCGCGATGGTCCCTGCCCACGTCGGCGCGCCGATCTGATCGGCGACGACGGTCAGCTTCTCGCGCTCTTGCAGCAAACGTTGCATGGTCAGCAGGAAATTGCGACCCGTCAGCGAATACACCCAGCTCGTGCGCAGGATCAGTGCCTGGGCACCGCTCGCCGTGATCGCCTGTTCACCGGCCAGCTTGCTACTGCCATAGATGCCCAGAGGATTGGGCGCATCCGCCTCATTCCACAGACCGTCCTTGCTGCCGTCAAACACGTAGTCGGTGGAGTAATGAATCAACGGAATGCCCAGCATCGCGGCTTCTTCGGCGAACACGCCGGGAGACGTCGCGTTGATGGCGAAGGCCAGTTCTGGCTCGCTTTCAGCCTGATCGACGGCCGTGTGCGCGGCGGCATTGATGATCAAGTCCGGCTTGATGTGCCGCACGACGGGCCGGATCGACTCAGGCTGACTCAGGTCCAACTGTTCGCGGCCCAGCACGATCAGTTCGCCCAGACCTTTTAGGCTGTTTTGCAGCGCGTGAGAAACCTGGCCGTGCTGGCCACTGATCAAAATGCGCAGCGATCCGCTCATGGAAACAGATCCGCATCTTTGAGCCGCTTACCGACCTGGTCTTTGGCGGACAGCGTGGGTGCCTCGCTCAAGCGCCAGTTGATGGCCAGGTCCGGGTCGTCCCAGCGAATGCAGCGCTCGGCCGAAGGTGTGTAGTAGTCAGTGGTTTTGTACAGGAACTCGGCGTAGTCGCTGAGCACGACAAAACCGTGAGCGAAGCCCGGCGGGATCCACAGCTGTTTCGCGTTTTCCGCTGACAGCTCAAGACCGAACCATTTGCCCAAATGCGGCGAGCTGCGGCGGATATCCACCGCGATGTCGAGCACGCTGCCGGCGGTCACGCGCACCAGTTTGCCCTGGGCGTTTTCGATTTGATAATGCAGGCCCCGCAGCACGCCTTTTTGTGAGCGCGAGTGGTTGTCCTGCACGAACTGGGCGCTGATCCCGGTTTTTTCGGCGAAAGTCTTGGCGTTAAAACTCTCGTAGAAGAAGCCACGCTCATCACCGAATACTTTGGGCTCGATGATGAGGACTTCAGGCAACTCGCTTACGGTCACATTCACTGGCTTTCCCCTGCAATTTTGAACAGGTACTGACCGTAGCCGGTCTTGCCGAAATAGTCAGCACGGCTCAGCAGATGAGCCTTGTCGATCCAGCCGTTCTGGTAGGCGATTTCTTCGAGGCACGCGACTTTCAGGCCTTGGCGATGTTCGATGGTCTGCACGTATTGCGAGGCGTCCAGCAGACTGTCGTGCGTGCCAGTGTCCAACCAGGCGAAGCCACGTCCGAAACGCTCGACGCGCAGGTCGCCGCGCTTGAGATAGGCGTTGTTGACGTCGGTGATTTCAAGTTCGCCGCGGGGCGACGGCTTGACGTCCTTGGCGATCTGGACGACTTCGTTGTCGTAGAAGTACAGGCCGGTCACCGCGTAGCTGGACTTCGGCGACTTGGGTTTCTCTTCGATGGACAGCGCGTGACCCTCTTCATCGAAATCGATCACACCAAAGCGCTCTGGGTCTTTGACCCAATAGCCAAATACCGTTGCACCTGCGTCATGGCTCGCGGCACGTTTGAGCTGATCGCTGAAGTGCTGACCGTGGAAGATGTTGTCGCCCAGAATCAGGCACACGGAGTCATCGCCGATGAATTCCTCGCCAATCAGGAAAGCCTGCGCCAGGCCGTCGGGTTTTGGCTGTTCTGCGTAATGGAAATGCACGCCGAACTGGCTGCCATCGCCGAGCAGGGCCCGGTATTGCGGCAGGTCCAGCGGAGTGGAAATGATCAGGATTTCTTTGATGCCCGCCAGCATCAGCACCGAGATCGGATAGTAGATCATCGGTTTGTCATAGATCGGCAGCAGCTGCTTGGAGACGCCGAGGGTAATGGGGTGCAGGCGCGTGCCCGAACCGCCCGCCAGTACAATTCCTTTAGTCATGCGATCAGATCCTTCACGTTGGTGCCCAATCGTTCGCCCTGGTAGCTGCCGTCCTTCACGTGACGACACCACTCCAGATTGTCCAGATACCACTGCACGGTTTTGCGCAGCCCTGATTCAAATGTTTCTTCCGGCGTCCAGCCAAGCTCGCGCTCGATCTTGCTGGCGTCGATGGCGTAGCGCATGTCATGGCCCGGGCGGTCGGTCACGTAGGTGATCAGATCCGCATAGTGGGCCACGCCTTTGCGCTGCTCCGGTGCCAGCTCTTCGAGCAGCGCGCAGATGCCGCGCACCACATCGATGTTCTTTTGCTCATTGTGGCCACCGATGTTGTACGTCTCACCGACCTTGCCCTCGGTCACGACCTTGAGCAGCGCGCGGGCGTGGTCTTCCACGAACAACCAGTCACGTACTTGCAGGCCGTTGCCATAAACAGGCAACGGTTTTCCGGCCAGTGCGTTGAGGATCACCAACGGAATGAGTTTTTCCGGGAAGTGAAACGGCCCGTAGTTGTTCGAGCAGTTGGTCACCACGACCGGCAAGCCATAGGTGCGCTGCCAGGCGCGGACCAGATGATCGGACGCCGCCTTGCTGGCGGAATACGGTGAGCTGGGGGCGTACGGCGTGGTTTCGGTAAACAGATCATCGACACCATGCAGGTCGCCGTACACTTCGTCGGTAGAGATATGGTGGAAGCGAAACGCGGCACGTTCGGCTTCGGGCAATGTTTGCCAGTAGCCGCGAGTCGCCTCCAGCAGGCTGTAGGTCCCGACGATGTTGGTCTGAATGAACTCACCCGGCCCGTCGATAGAGCGGTCGACGTGAGACTCGGCTGCCAGGTGCATGATCGCATCGGGCTTGAAGCGGGCGAGTACCTTGCTGACGGCGTCCTGGTCGACGATGTCCTGCTGCACGAATTCATAGCGGGTATTGGTGACGATACTCTGCAGCGATTCGAGGTTGCCTGCGTAAGTCAGTTTGTCGAAGTTCAGTACGTCGTGGTCGGTGTTGTTGATCAAATGGCGGATCAGCGCAGAACCGATAAAACCCGCGCCACCGGTGACAAGTATTCGCATAGCTAAACCTTCTTCCCTGGATGGACGTCAAGATAACGAGCATAGCTTGTGGGTGGGCGGTGATAGGCGCAAGGCACAAACCGCCCAGAGGCCATGAAATTAATTGATGGCCAGACCCCAAAAGCGTCATAAAACCGCCGCGACTGTTTCATTTGCTTAACGGCTACGCTATCTATCGATCGCTGCTTGAATTTCTTGACTCCAGTGCTGCCGGGGTTGCTTATCCCGCCAGCAACTGGCGATATTGCGCGTCCATCCATGTCCTTGGGACCCTCCAACATGCCGCTCGCTACCTTGATTCGTCGATCCAGTCTGCCTTGCCCGGAAATCAGCATGAATGACGCGGCCGAGTTGCTGTCGACGCACTACGGTCTGGCGGGTCCTTTAAAGGAATTGGGCAGCCATCAGGATCGCAACTTCCTGCTCGACGGCGGCGACGGTCGGCGCTATGTGTTGAAGGTCTGCCACGGTGACTATGCGACGTCGGAACTGGATGCCCAGCATGCGGCACTGCGGCATTTGGGCAGCCAGTCGAGCGTTCGGGTACCGGGCGTGATGAGCGCCCTCAACGGCAAGGATCTGTTATCTCTGGATGTAGGCGGGCATGCCGTGCATGTGCGTTTGCTGGAGTTCATCGACGGTCAGTCGTTGGCCCACGTCGAGCACCTGAGTCGGCATGTGAGGGTCGGGCTGGCCGAGCTCTGCGCCCAGGTTGATGTGGCGTTGGCGAACTTCGAGCATCCGGGACTGGAGCGCATCCTGCAGTGGGATCCGCGTCACGCGAGCGCGCTGATCAAACATCTGCTGCCGGTGATCGACAGCGCCGAAAAACGGACCTGCATCGCCGAGGCTGCCGAGCAGGCCCACGCGCATCTGCTGCCGTTGATCGCCGCGCTGCCGGTGCAGGCGATTCACATGGACATCACCGAATACAACGTCGTCTGGGCTCGCGACGAACATTCCATGTGGCAGTTGCAGGGGTTGATCGACTTTGGTGATCTGGTGCGTACCTGGCGCATCGCCGATCTGTCCGTGACCTGCGCCGCGTTGCTGCATCACGCCGAGGGCGATCCCCTGTACATCCTGCCTGCGATCCAGGCGTATCACGCGATCAATCCCCTGCAGCCGGAGGAGTTACAGGCACTCTGGCCGCTGATCGTCGCCCGCTCGGCCGTGCTGGTGCTCAGCAGCGAGCAGCAAGCCAGCATCGAGCCCGACAACGCCTATATCCAGGCCAACCTTGCGAGTGAATGGAACATCTTCGACGTGGCGACCTCGGTGCCGATCGCGCTGATGAGCGCAGCGATTCTGGACGCCGTTGGCTTGCTCGAAACGCCAGATGATGCGCAGACCTACTCCCCCTTATTGCCGAGCCTGAACGGGCAAGCTTTTGTGACGGTCGATCTGGGTGTGCTCAGCGAGCATTTCGAGGCGGGGAACTGGGAACAGAGCGGGATTGACGAGCAATTGCTTAAAGAAACTGCGCACGCACAGGGCCTGGCCGCGAGCCGTTATGGGGAATACCGGCTGTCGAGAACTCAGCCGGACAGCGCTCGCGAGCCGGACACCTGCGCGCTGCATGTCGAAGTGGTCATCCCTCATGGCACCGCTGTGCACGCTCCGTTTCACGGCACGTTGCGCCACACCGCTGACGGCGCGCTGATGCTGGTGGGCGCGGAGTCCAACCTGCGAGTGTGGGGCGTGCGCTCGGATTTTGACTCCGGCGTGGAATTCGGCGCCGGCGACGTGATCGGGCAGGGCGGCGGGTCGTTGATCGTGCAGTTGTGTTCAGAGCCGGACGTCAGCCCACCATTGTTCTGTACACCTTCGCGCGCCGCAGCATGGCGCAGTCTGTGTCCATCGCCTCAAGGCTTGTTGGGCTTCGATTGCGACGCGCCGCCTCTGGAGGACGCTGCACACTTGCTCGCGCGTCGCGACGCCAGTTTTGCCCGGTCGCAGAAACACTATTACCAGGCACCGCCGCAGATCGAGCGCGGCTGGCGCAACCATTTGATCGACATGCAGGGCCGTTCGTACCTGGACATGCTTAACAACGTGGCCGTGCTCGGTCATGGCCATCCGCGCATGGCGCAAGTGGCGGCCAAACAGTGGTCGCTGCTCAACACCAACTCGCGCTTCCATTACGCCGCGATTGCCGAGTTCTCCGAACGTCTGCTCGAGCTGGCGCCGGAAGGCATGGATCGGGTGTTTCTGGTCAACAGCGGCACTGAAGCGAACGACCTGGCGATTCGTCTGGCGTGGGCCTACAGCGGCGGGCGAGATGTCCTCAGCGTGCTTGAGGCGTACCACGGCTGGTCGGTGGCCACTGACGCGATCTCGACGTCCATTGCTGACAACCCGCAAGCCCTCAGCACGCGTCCTGACTGGGTACACCCGGTCGTTGCGCCGAACACTTACCGTGGCGAAGCGCGTGGCGCGGACAGCACACCGTTTTACCTGAAGAGCGTTGATGCGCATCTGGCCCGACTGGCCGAGCAGGGACGTCAGGTGGCAGGTTTCATTTGCGAGCCGGTGTACGGCAACGCGGGCGGCATTTCACTGCCGCCGGGTTACCTGCAACAGGTGTATCAGAAGGTCCGCGCCCAGGGCGGCGTTTGCATCGCCGACGAGGTGCAGGTCGGTTACGGCCGTCTGGGTCATTACTTCTGGGGCTTTGAAGAGCAGGGCGTGGTGCCGGACATCATTACCATGGCCAAGGGCATGGGCAACGGTCACCCGTTGGGCGCTGTCATCACCCGCCGCGAGATTGCCGAAGCGCTGGAAGCCGAGGGGTATTTCTTCTCGTCGTCGGGCGGCAGCCCGGTCAGTTGCCGCATCGGCATGGCGGTGCTGGACGTCATGGAAGAAGAACGGCTCTGGGAAAACGCCCAGTTGGTCGGCGGTTACTTCAAGGATCGACTGCTGGCGCTGATCGATAGACATCCGCTGGTCGGCGCGGTTCACGGCTCCGGGTTCTATTTGGGGCTTGAGCTGGTGCGTGATCGCGAGACGCTGGCGCCCGCCACCGAAGAAACCGCTTACCTGTGCGACCGCTTGCGGGAGTTGGGCATCTTCATGCAGCCGACCGGCGATTACCTGAACATCCTCAAGATCAAGCCGCCGATGGTCACCACTCGACGCAGTGTCGACTTCTTTGTCGACCATGTCTCGAAGGTGTTGAGCGAGCTGGAGGGTTAACTAACGCCGGCGTTCCTGATTTCTGTGGGAGCGAATTCATTCGCGAAAAATCTTCGGGCCATGGAGATGTGGCGACCATCTTGGCCAATCGCGAATGAATTCGCTCCCACAGGGCAGCATTTTTTCGATTAATATCGATCTAAATTCTGTTCACTTTGCAATTTACTCATTGAATGGCTTCCATGGTCGATATTTATCGACTATAAAGACGGCCAGATTGTCATCGCTCGCCTGTTAGGGTGATCAGCCTTTCGCATCTGCCGCCGGAGGATTTCATGAGTCGCATCGTTACTGTCGCCGCTACCCAGATGGCCTGTTCGTGGGATCTGGAAGCCAACCTCGAAACGGCCGAGAGGCTGGTGCGTGAAGCCGCCGCCAAGGGCGCGCAGATCATCCTGATTCAGGAGCTCTTCGAGGCGCCGTACTTCTGCCAGAAGCCAAACCCTGACTACTTGCAGTTGGCAACGCCGACCGAAACCAATGTCGCCATCGCTCACTTCCAGAAGGTCGCCAGAGAGCTGCAAGTGGTCTTGCCGATCAGCTTTTATGAGCTGGCCGGCCGCGCACGCTTCAACAGCATTGCGATCATCGATGCGGACGGCAGCAATCTGGGCGTCTACCGCAAAAGCCATATTCCGGACGGTCCCGGCTATCACGAGAAGTATTACTTCAATCCGGGTGATACCGGGTTCAAGGTCTGGAACACGCGTTACGCGAAAATCGGCGTGGGCATCTGCTGGGACCAATGGTTTCCGGAGTCTGCGCGCAGCATGGCGTTACTCGGTGCCGAGATTCTGTTCTACCCGACCGCCATCGGCAGCGAGCCGCACGACAAGACCATCAGCTCGCGCGATCACTGGCAACGCGTGCAACAGGGCCATGCTGGCGCTAACCTGATGCCTTTGATCGCCAGCAACCGCATCGGGCGCGAAGAACAGGACGGCTACGACATCACGTTTTACGGTTCCTCTTTCATTGCCAATCAGTTCGGCGAAAAGGTCAAAGAACTCAATCAAACCGAAGAGGGCGTGCTGGTGCACAGCTTCGACCTCGACGAACTTGAACACATCCGCAGCGCCTGGGGCTCCTTCCGTGACCGTCGTCCCAACTTGTATGGCGCATTGAAAACCCTCGACGGTTCACTGGAGTCCTGATTGTCATGACCACGCTTAACAGCACACCGCGCGCCGATGGCTTCTACATGCCCGCCGAATGGGCGCCGCAAACCCAGACCTGGATGGTCTGGCCAGAGCGCCCTGATAACTGGCGTCTGGGCGGCAAGCCGGTACAGACCGCCCACGTTGCCGTCGCCAAAGCGATCGCCCGTTTCGAGCCGGTGACCGTTGCCGTCTCGGCCGCGCAGTACGACAACGCCCGCGCCCGGCTGGACGTACCGAACATCCGTGTCGTCGAGATCAGCAACAATGACGCTTGGGTGCGCGACACCGGCCCGACCTTCGTCATCAACCATGAAGGCGAAGTGCGCGGCGTGGATTGGGGCTTCAATGCCTGGGGTGGCTTCGATGGCGGTTTGTATTCGCCGTGGAACCTGGACGAGGCCTTGGCCAGCAAGGTTCTGGAAATCGAACGTTGCCCGCGTTACGTCACTGAAGGCTTTGTGCTGGAAGGCGGCTCGATCCACGTTGACGGTGAGGGCACGCTGATCACCACCGAAGAATGCCTGCTCAGTCGCAACCGCAATCCGCATCTGTCCCGGGAAGAAATCGAAGCCGTGCTGCGCGATCACTTGTCCGTCGAGAAGATCATCTGGTTGCCGGACGGTCTGTACAACGACGAAACCGACGGGCATGTGGATAACTTCTGCTGCTACGTGCGCCCCGGTGAAGTGCTGCTGGCCTGGACCGACGACCCGAAAGACCCCAACTTCCCGCGCTGCCAGGCGGCGATGGCCGTTCTGGAGAACGCGCGAGACGCCAAAGGCCGGCCGTTCGTCGTTCACAAAATGCCGATTCCGGGCCCGCTGTTCGCCACGGAAGAAGAATGCGCTGGCGTTGATCAGGTGCATGGCAGCCAGGAACGCAACCCTTCGGTGCGTCTTGCCGGTTCCTATGTGAACTTCCTGATCGTTAATGGCGGCATCATTGCCCCGAGTTTCAACGATCCGCTGGACGAAACCGCACGGGAAATCCTTCAGCGTCTGTTCCCGGAGCATGAGGTTGTTATGGTGCCAGGCCGCGAGCTGCTGCTGGGCGGCGGCAATATTCACTGCCTGACTCAACAACAACCGGCGCCATACCGTCGCTGAGTTGGTTCACTTCTTGCTGTCTTGAAAGCCCATCGGACGATGGGCTTTTTTGTGGGTAGCGTTTTCACGCTTACCCGGCGAAACGGCGCGCGGGTCGTGCTAAACGGTTACGCGTTTAGTCCGTCTGTAACAAAAGCTGTTTAGATTTCGCAGTCCAGGACACAAGAGGTTATCCCTATGAACGCAGGTCAGGAGTCACGCGTGACTCGAGGTTTGTCTGCGAGCAGTGAAGCACGGCAGATAATGGCGGACTGGTTACGGATAACCCAAGCTCCACGCCCACAGGAACAACGGCAGGCCCCGGACTATCGGGCGATGCTGACTCAGCGTTATCCACGCGGCTTGATCAACGATGCCGAGATGGAAGCGCTGTTGGGCATACTTCACAGCTGATGCGTTCGCCTCTCCCAGGTCTGGGGAGGCGCGCCGCACGTCGTTTTGGCTTTCGTCAAATTGACACTCCTGTAGGCCGGGGATAGCATTCGCGCCTCCACCGCCTGTGGCCAAGCGCCATGTACGTGCATCAGTAGTCCACTGCGATGATTTCGTGCGGGCTTCCGGGACTGTCATCAGTTTTGGAGGACGCGATTACCTGTCTGGGTATTTGCCACAGCGCGCGATTAATCTGCTCACAAGGACAACAAGATGAAACAGCGTATCGGCCTGCTCGCTCTGGGCATCATCGCCGCCACTCATGCCATGGCGGACGGCCAGGCAGACGCCAAGGGCTTCGTTGAAGACAGCAGCCTGAAGGTCAATCTGCGTAACGCCTATATCAATCGCGATTACAAGAACGGACCTGACGACCGCTCGGAATGGGGCCAGGCGTTCATGGCCAACTATTCGTCCGGTTTCACGCAAGGCACCGTTGGCGTCGGTGTCGATGCGTTCGGTCTTTACGCTGTTCGTCTGGACGGCGGCAAGGGCAAAAGTGGCGCGGGTGGTATCGACTTCTTCAAACAGGGCGACAGCGGCAACGCTGCTGACGATCTGCAGCGCTTCGGCGGCGCGGTCAAGTTCCGCGTCTCCAACACTGTCCTGAAATACGGCGACATGATGCCCGAGCTGCCGGTGCTGAGTTATGACAACTCGCGTCTGTTGCCAGAGAGCTACACCGGCACCATGATCACCTCCGAAGAGATCAAGGACCTCAAGCTGGTGGCTGGCCGTTTTACTGCCCAGACCCGCAAGAGTGCCGAAGGCCGTGACAGCGGCGACCTGAAAAGCATCAACGTCTGGGGTGCTGCTTACAAGTTCACCGACGCCTTCAGCGGCGCGTACTACTCCTCTGACGACGAAGACGTGCTGAAGAAGCAGTACGTGAACCTGAACTATGTCTGGGCGCTGCCACAAGACCAGTCGCTGACGTTCGACTTCAACGGCTACAAGACCAAGCTGGACAAGGATTTTGCTGTCGACGACGCGCGTGACAACAAGATCTGGAGCCTGGCCGCGACCTGGGCCGTCGGCATCCATTCCTTCACCATCGCGCACCAGCGCAGCACCGGTGAAACCGGCTACGCCTATGGCGGCTACCGCAACAACGGCGGCACCGGTGATGGCGGCAACAGCATCTACCTGGCCAACTCCTACTGGTCCGACTTCAACGGCAAGGACGAGCGCTCCTGGCAGTTGGGCTACGGTGTCAACCTCGCCACCGTCGTTACCCCGGGTCTGAGCTACAAAGTGGCTTATGTGCGCGGCGACAACATCGACGACGGCACCGACCGTGGTCGTGGCGAAGAGCGCGAACTGTTCAGCCAGCTGAGCTACGTCGTACAAAGCGGCCCGGCGAAAGACCTGTCCCTGCGCCTGCGCAACTCGTGGTTGCGCGTGTCCAACGATGTTGATCAATACAACGTAGGTGGTAACGAAACCCGTATCTTCATCGACTACCCAATCAACGTTTTCTGATGTTGAACGGCCGTTGAGCTGACGCGGTAGAAAAACGCCCCGGTCGAGAGATCGGGGCGTTTTTGTTTCCCTGGCGGGTATTCCGTTAACATGGCCGCATTCACATCCCGACCGGTCACTTCCATGGCCCTTGCCGCTCCGCCTGACCTCTCCGATACCGCCGTTCCGGTGCAGCCATTGTCCCGCACGTACCCGCGTGGTTTGTACATCGAGCCGCACGAGCATGACTGGGGACAGGTGCTGTATGCGATGTCGGGCGTGATGTGGGTCGAGACGCCAAATGAGGCCCTGGTGGTTCCGCCGCAGCGTGCGGTCTGGTTGCCGCCTGGTGTTCCGCACGGGATTCGTGTGGTGTCGGATCTGGAAATGCGCAATATCTACCTGCGCCCGGCGCTCGCCGAGACGCTGGAGGGGACGGTTCAGGTATTCGAAGTCGCCCGCCTGCTGCGCGAGCTCATCGTGAATCTGGTGGCCGAGCAGGACAAGGAGTCTGACTACTACGGCGCGCTGGTCAGTCTGGCGTTGCTCGAACTCAAGAAGGCCAAGCGTTCGCTGCTGAAGGTGCCGATGCCCGATGACAGCGATCGTCGCCTGATGAACGTCTGTCAGGCGGTGATGATCGAGCCGTCCATTGACGTTCCGTTCGAGCAACATGCCGAAAATGCTGGCGCCAGCGTGCGCACGCTGGCCCGACTGTTTCAGGGCGTACTGGGCATGGGGTTCGCGGAATGGCGGCGACAGGTGCAACTGGCAACGGCGGTGGCTGAAATCATTCAGGGTGTGCCGGTCAGCAGCATCGCCCGTTCGATGGGCTACTCGCCCAGCAGCTTCAGCGACATGTTCCGTCGCGAGCTGGGCATGGCGCCTTCGCAATACCCGCTTGGCGAGCAGGCGGGTTAATCACAACCGCCAGCCTGTCCGAAATTCAGAAGTACTTGGCCGGTAGCTTTTCCTGCCTCTCCTTACACTCTGGTCATCGCTTAACGCCGCCGTGCCGCAATCGTGCCGCACGCCGCAGATTTCCGGAGTTCATCATGAGCTACCTCATTTCACTCGCTATCGGCATCGCCGTCGGGCTGCTCTACGGGGCCCTCGACTTCCGCTCACCTGCACCGCCTTTAGTGGCGTTGGTCGGCCTGCTCGGCATGCAGGCTGGCGAAAAGCTTTGGCCCATGGGGCGTCAGTTGTTCGCCAACCTGATCTCTTGATTCGAACGAATTTCCCTTTAATACCTGGATTTGACGCTATGAAAGCACTGCAATTTTCCCAAACCGGCGACCTGGCTGCGCTGGAAGTCGTCGAACTGCCAACGCCCGTGCCCGCAGAAGGCGAGGTGCTGGTGCAGATCAAAGCGGCCGGCTTGAACCCCAGCGACGTCAAAAACGTCCTTGGGCGTTTCCCGTACACCACGGTGCCCCGCGTTCCGGGTCGCGATTTCGCCGGCGTAGTGGTCGAAGGCCCAGAGGAGCTGGTCGGCCAGGAGGTCTGGGGCACCGGTAATCAAATCGGTTTTTCGCGTAACGGTTCTCACGCCGGATACATCACGCTTTCAGCCAAGGGTGTTGCACTCAAGCCCAAGTCCTTGAGCTTCGTGCAGGCCGCCAGCCTGGGCGTGCCTTACACCACTGCATGGGATGCGCTGGAACGCAGCCAGGTTGATGGCAATACGCGCTTGCTGGTGATCGGGGCTAACGGCGCCGTTGGCAGTGCGGCGATTGCGCTGGCCAAGGTGCGCGGGGCGAAGGTGCTGGCGGCAGTGCGTCGTCCTGAGCAGGTCGAGGCACTGCAGGCCCAGGGTTTCCAGGCGATCTTGCTGGGCAAGGCTGAAGAACTGACGGCGCAGGTCAACGCCGTATTTGCAGGCGGCGCGGACGTCATTTTCGACACCACCGGCTTCTGGTTGCCCGCTTCGGTCCAGGCCCTCGCGCCATTCGGCCGCATCGCGATCATCGCCGCCCCGGTCGACGGCCACGTGCAATTACCAGCGCTGGCGCTGTACCGCAAAGGCGGCTCGGTGGTAGGCATCAACTCGCTGCTGTACGGCGTCGAAGCCTGCGCGCGGATGCTGGAACAGTTCGGCAAGCTGTTCGACAACGGCACACTGCCGTTGCCGACCGGCCTGATCGAGTCACCCATCGAAAACGGCCCGGCGCGTTACGCAGAAGTGAATCAAGGCGGCGCAGACAAGGTGATTTTGTTGCCTTAACAGCGGTGTGTCATTCACCGTTGATGTTCGGAACGACACGAACCCTGTAGGAGCAATCGGAGGTTACGACGGTCGCGAACACGGTGCGTCATTCAGCATCAATACTGCTGAACCACCGCATTCGCGAGCAAGCTCGCTCCCACAGTATCAGCGTCGTCCCCAAGTCTTCGGAACGACGCGAACCCTGTAGGAGACGTCCGAGGTTACGAGGGCAGCGAACGCGGTGTGTCAGTCACCGTTGATGTGGCTGACCCACTGCATTCGCGAGCAAGCTCGCTCCCACGGTATCAGCGTTGTCCCCAATTCATCGGAACGCCGCAGACCCTGTAGGAGCAATCGGAGGTTACGACGGTCGCGAACACGGTGCGTCATTCAGCATCAATACTGGTGACCCACCGCCTTCGCGAGCAAGCTCGCTCCCACAGTATCAGCGTCGTCCCCAATTCATCGGAACGCCGCGGACCCTGTAGGAGCAATCGGAGGTTACGACGGTCGCGAACGCGGTGTGTCATTCAGCATCAATACTGCTGACCCACCGCCTTCGCGAGCAAGCTCGCTCCCACAGTATCAGCGTCGTCCCCAAGTCTTCGGAACGCCGCAGACCCTGTAGGAGACGTCTGAGGTTACGAGGGCAGCGAATGCGGTGTGTCATTCACCGTTGATGCTGCTGACCCACCGCCTTCGCGAGCAAGCTCGCTCCCACGGTATCAGCGTTGTCCCCAAGTCTTCGGAACGCCGCAGACCCTGTAGGAGCAATCGGAGGTTACGAGGGTCTGGGCCGCATTTCGGACGAACGCGGTGTGTCATTCAGCATCAATACTGCTAACCCACCGCCTTCGCGAGCAAGCTCGCTCCCACAGTATCAGCGTTGTCCCCAAGTCTTCGGCACGCCGCAGACCCTGTAGGAGACGTCCGAGGTTACGAGGGCAGCGAACGCGGTGTGTCATTCAGCATCAATATTGCTGACCCACCGCATTCGCAATCAAACTCCCTCCCACGTTTGTGGGCCAGCTGCAAGCCCGTGTCACCAAACCGGCAAACCCTTCAAATACCCAGCCTCGATCTTGTCTGCAGTGCCATTTGCCTGGAGCGTGTCGATCGCTGTCCTCAGACGATCCACCATGTGCGGATCGCACGCTTTGGAGCACGCCAGGTAGAGGTCGGCCGTCATCAGCACACGACTCATCACCAGCGGCCTGTCGCTGATCTGCTTCCAGATGTAGCGGGTCTCCGGCACGCCGTTGAACCAGGCGTCGACACGGCCTTTGAGCAGCATCTGCGCCGGGTTCTCGCCAATTTTCAACGGGTAGATCTGGGACGCCGGAAACCCTTCTTCCCGCAGGCGCGTTTCTTGCGCAGTGCCAATGCCGACGGCGATCAACTTGAAGGCTTTTCTGGCCTCATCGAAGCTTTCTACGCGTCGATCAAGGCTGAAAAACGTGCGGTCCATCGTCAGCAGCGGGGCGATCCAGGTGAAGTTGTTCTCCCGGCTCTGCGTGCGGCTCAGCGGTGCGATCAACATGTCCTTGCCGCTGGCGACATCACGCTGCGCCCGGGGCCAGGGTGGCGAAGCGAAGTTGGGAGCGTACCCGGCCATCGCCATTGCCTTGAGCGCGATGTCGCCCACGATGCCGTGCTCGTCGCCCTGGTTGGCCATGGTCAGCGGCGGTGCTTCGGGGAAGTAGAAGTCGACGGCTGTTGCCGCAAACGTCATCGACGACCACGCGAAAGACGCGGCAATCGCGCAACGGGTCAAACGAGAAATCCATTTCATGGCAGCAATGCTCAAGGTCAATACAGGGCCTGTCAGGGCAGGCCTCTTGGCTGGCTCGTGAATCAGTCTGGCAGCCGTTCGCTATTTTGCTGGAGAAGGTACAGCATCCTGCCTGCTTCCCTGAAATCCTGAATCAACAAAACACCTTCATCAGGTCTTATTGTGCTCGTTGGTGTAGCGCCCGCTCAGTTCCCAGCCGCATTCGAGCAGCATATCGATCCAGTCCTCGTAGGAGTCGTCGACATCGAGGAGATTCATGAACTGATCCTCGATATGGCAGCGAAACGTCTGCTCTTCCACGTTCCACTCGACGTCACGGATGCGCCAGGCACGTTGATCGGGAAGCTGGATGTTCAAACCATGAAAAGGGACGAACGGTAACTCGACCTCAAACAGAAGCTTCGACCATTCGGAGGAAATTTCAGGGGTCTGATGGGTCCAGACGTATTTGATCAATCGGACATTGTGCACGGTGGGGCCTTCTATCGCGTTTCGGTTGCGGGTCTCTGTCGCCTGAATGAGTAGGCGAGGGCCCGACGGACATCGCTATACGTTACTCGAAGGCGGCGGGATCGGGGAGGGGGCAAGTCGGTGCAATGTGTCTGGCGCCGCCTGTTGCGGCGCTGGATTGGCGCAACAACCCCGTAGAAACGCGACAGCGGCAGAAAATGGAGGAGGGTTGGACAGGCACCGTCCAGCGGAATTAACGCCAGTTCGTGAATGAGTCCCCATCCACCGGGACAACCGTGCTATCTAGATAGTCATCCTCACTTCATCAATGGCTTGGTCGAGCTTCTCCTTGAGGGGTTCGATCAGACACCTCATCTGGTCAGCGTCGACGCTTTCGGTGTGCGCCGCGTCCAGCAGCTTCATCATCAATGTCAGCGCCTCATTGACGTTGGCAATGCGCTGAAACGGCGAGTTCAGTTCATTTAACCGCGCGATTATCGCAGCAACATCACGCATCCATAACCGGACGGTCGCAACCGGCACCGTGGCTTCGCCCTGCGCGCTCGCGCCGAGGGAGGCTTCAAGGTGGTAGAGCTGCGCTTCCAGGTTCAAGGCGGGGAGCACTTGGAGTTCCATCGATCATCGTCACTCTGTGAAGACACGGTCAATGACGCTGCGGTTATCGCAACGGCGCCGTTTCTGGAGCATAGCCCAGTTATTTCACGACACCTAAGTATGTCTTAGTATACGGACTCCCCGTTTCTAAGAGTCTCTTAGCCTTTTGCGGCTAATGAATGAGCATTTTTAGTAAGCGATTAAGGGATGCAAGAACGGCAGCTGGCCTGTCTCAGGAGCAACTCGGCATCGAATCGGGGATTGATCCGGCTTCCGCCAGCGCTCGGATGAACCAGTACGAAAACAACCGACACCGCCCCAACCCCGTCACGATCATGCAGATCGCTGCGGTACTGAAGGTTCCTCCCGCCTACTTCTATAGCGTCGACGATGAAGAGGCGCAGCTTCTTCTATTGTTCTACAGGCTCGATCCCCCCGGCAAAAAGCAGATTCTGGCCCTGGCCATAGAGTTGCGCAGCATTGAGAGTGCCTTGAAGCACTGATCACGCATGCGTGTATTCTTCGCCTCGTCCAGTGGCCGAGATCATTCCATGCTGCACAAAAACCTCATCCGCCGTCTTGATCTGATCACCCTCAAGCTGTTCGTCGCGGTGTATGAAGAAGGCACCCTGACCCGCGCGGCCGCCCGTGAGGCCATCGCGACGTCGGCGGCGAGCAAGCGGTTGATGGAGCTTGAGGAAGTGCTGGGCATCAGCCTGTTCGTGCGCAACGCCAAAGGCATGGTGCTGACGGCTGCGGGTGAAACGTTGCTGCACCACGCTCGGCGCATGCTGTTCGACCTTGAAAAAATGGGTCTCGAACTCGACGAACACCTGCAAGGCATGCGCGGTTATGTGCGCATGCTCGCCAACCTCTCAGCGATCATTCAATTCCTGCCTGAAGACCTTCACGAATTCACCACAAGCCACGAGCGAGTGAAGGTCGACCTCGAGGAACGCCCCAGCGCGGGCGTGGTGCAAGGCCTGATCGATGGCGTCGCCGACATCGGCATCTGCTCGGAAGACACGGACGTCCAGGGTCTGTACAGCGTGCCTTATCGTCGCGATGAGCTGGTCGTGGTGATGCGTCCCGATCATCCGATGGCCGACCTGGATCAAGTGGCGTTCGAGGACACGCTGGGCAGCGACCATATCGGCCTGCACGCGGCCAGTTCCATCAACATGCGCACCCACACCGCCGCCCGATCCCACGGCATACCGTTGCGCGTGCGCATTCATGTACCGGGCTTCGATGCGATGTGCCGCATGATCCAGGCGAACATGGGCATTGGCGTGCTGCCACGCAAAGCCTTTGAATTGCTGGGGTCGCCGTTGGGGCTCACGGCCGTTTCGTTGAGCGATTCATGGGCGCAGCGCACGCTGATTCTGGTCGTGCGAGACAAAACGGCCCTGTCGCCGGTCAGCCTGTTGCTCTTCGACCACCTGCGCAGACACCTTCAATAACAGCGTTCGCGTTTCGCGAACGCTACTTGCCAACATACGGTTGGATTTGCCGAACGCCGGTCCTCTAGTCTTGGGTACAAATTCCAAGAAACACTTGAGGTATCCGCTATGACAGGCCCCCTGAACGGTGTGCGCGTGATTGAAATCGGCACACTGATCGCAGCGCCCTTCGCCGCACGCCTAATGGGCGAGTTCGGCGCCGAGGTGATCAAGATCGAGTCGATGGGGCAGGGAGATCCTCTTCGTAAATGGCGAAAGCTGCACGAAGGCACGTCCCTGTGGTGGTACCTGCAATCGCGCAACAAGAAATCCCTTTCGCTGAACCTCAAATCCCCTGAAGGCATCGAGATCGTCAAACGCCTGGCCGAAAGCGCCGACGTGTTGATCGAAAACCTGCGCCCCGGCGCGCTGGAAAAACTCGGTCTGGGCTGGGACGTTCTGCACGCCCTGAACCCCAAGCTCACGCTGGTGCGCATCTCCGGTTACGGGCAGTCCGGTCCTTATCGCGATCGTCCCGGGTTCGGCGCCATCGGCGAGGCCATGGGCGGCATTCGTTACACCACCGGCACGCCCGGTTCTCCACCTGCACGCGTCGGCGTCAGCCTCGGTGATTCGCTGGCGTCCATGCACGCCGTGATGGGCGCGCTGATGTCCTTGCTGCGCGTGAAAACCGGCCAGGGCGACGGGCAGATCGTTGATGTGTCGTTGGTCGAAAGCGTCTTCAACCTTATGGAAAGCCTGGTGCCCGAGTACGACATGCTCGGCCATGTGCGTGAGCGCAGCGGCGGCGCCTTGCCCGGCATCGCGCCGTCCAACACCTACCCGACCGCCGATGGCGCGTACGTGGTGATCGCCGGCAACAGCGATCCGATTTTCAAGCGTCTGATGCAGACCATCGGCCGAACTGATCTGGGCGAAGCCCCCGAGTTCGCGCAGAACGACGGCCGTGCTGCGCAGAGCGAAATGCTCGACGCCGCGATCAGCGCGTGGTCGTCCAGTCTGCCGATCAATGACGTGCTACAGGCGCTGGAACAGGCTGAAGTGCCCGCAGGCCGCATCTACAACGTTGCCGATATCGTGGCGGACCCGCATTACCAGGCCCGCGAGATGATTCTCGACGCCCAGTTGCCGGGCGGCACCCACGTCAAAATGCCCGGCATCGTGCCCAAGCTGTCCGAAACACCCGGCTCGGTGAACTGGCAAGGCCCGGCGCTGGGTCAGCACACCGACAGCGTCCTCGGCGATCTGGGCATGACCGCCGCCGATATCGCGCAACTCAAAACCGATGGGGTGGTGCAATGATTACTGATTTCTCCGAGCGCCTGATCGTTCAGGAAGTCTCGCCGCGCGACGGTCTGCAGATCGAACCGACCTGGGTCGATACGCCTGACAAGATCGCGCTGATCGACCAGCTTTCTCTCGCCGGTTTCAGCCGTATCGAAGCCGGCTCTTTTGTCTCCCCCAAGGCCATCCCCGCGCTGCGCGATGGCGATGACGTGTTCCGTGGCATTCAGCGGCATCCGGGCGTGATCTACGTCGCCCTAATCCCCAACCTGCGCGGCGCGCAACGGGCGATCGACGCCGGTGCCGATGAGCTGAACCTGGTGATGTCCGCCAGCCAGACCCACAACCTGGCGAACATGCGCATGCGCTGCGAGCAATCGCTGACCGCATTCGCCGATGTGGTGGCCTTCGCCGCTGGCAGCAAGGTTTCTCTCAACGGCTCCATCGCCACCACGTTCGGTTGCCCGTTCGAAGGCAAGATCGATGAAGACCGCGTGCTGCAGATCGTCGACGCGTATCTGGAACTGGGCATGCAGGGCATTTCCCTAGCCGACACCACCGGCATGGCCAACCCGCGTCAGGTGCACCGACTGGTTCAGCGCGTGCTGACCCGCATTCCCGCATCGGCCTTGACCCTGCACTTCCACAACACCCGTGGCCTGGGCCTGAGCAACGTGCTGGCGGCCTACGAAGCAGGCGCGCGGCGTTTCGATGCCTCACTGGGTGGCCTCGGCGGATGTCCGTTTGCACCGGGCGCGTCGGGCAACATCTGCACCGAGGACCTCGTGAACATGTGCGAAGAAATGGGCATCGACACCGGCATCGACCTGCCGCACTTGCTCACGATGTCTCGCCGCTTGCCCGCGCTGCTCGGTCATGACATGCCGGGGCAAGTCGCCAAGGCCGGACGCAATTGCGACCTGCATCCCGCGCCGGAGAACCTGCTGACCTGAATCCCGAAACACCGCAAACCCTGTAGGAGCGAGCTTGCTCGCGAAGCGTTCTGTCAGCGGCGGATTCAACGACTGACATCACGCCATCGCAACCAGGCGACGACCCACAACCCCGCACGAACACGCCGCTCCCGGATGTTCGTCCAGACAACAAAAACAATAGGGCTCCCCCAGGGACGTCCCACTGGAGTGACCGCAATGACAATCTCTGTTCTGAACCCGAACAGCAGCCTCGCCGAGGTTGTAAGCGCCGAAAAAGCGCTGATCCGCAAAGTCGCGTGGCGCCTGATGCCGCTGATTATGGTCTGCTACCTGTTCGCGTTCTTTGACCGCATCAATATCAGCTTCGCCAAGTTCCAGCTGCAAACCGACCTGAGCCTGAGCGACACCGCGTACGGTCTGGGCGCGAGCCTGTTCGTGATCGGCTACGTGCTGTTCGAAGTGCCGAGCAACATCATGCTGTACAAGGTCGGCGCCCGCCGCTGGATCGCCCGCATCATGATTTCCTGGGGCATCGCCACCGCCCTCATGGTCTTCGTCAACGCCGAATGGCAGTTCTACGTGCTGCGCTTCATCATCGGCGCCATGGAAGCCGGTTTTGCACCGGGCGTGCTGTTTTACCTGACGCTCTGGTTCCCGCAGACCTACCGCGGCCGCATCACTTCCACGCTGTTCCTGGCCTCGGCCTTCGCCGGTCTGCTCGGCGCGCCGATCTCAGGTCTGGTGCTCGGCGGCATGGACGGCGTCATGCAGATGCGCGGCTGGCACTGGTTGTTCCTGCTCGGCGGCTTGCCGTGTATCGCACTGGGCTTCGCCGTCCTGAAACTGCTCAAGGACCGCGTCGCCGATGCCCACTGGCTGACCGATGACGAGAAGACCTACCTGTCCAGCCGCATAGCCCAGCACGAACCGAACAAACACGGCGGCTCGCTGCTCACCGCCCTGAAAATGCCCGGCTTCCTGATGCTCGGCCTGATCTACTTCCTGATCCAGGTCGCGTCCTACGGCCTCAACTTCTGGGCCCCGCAACTGATCCGCAGCGCAGGCGTCGAAAGCCCGGTCATCATCGGCCTGCTCACCGCCATCCCGTATATCTGCGGCGCCATCAGCATGGTCGTCATCGGCCGCCTCTCCGACGCCAGCGGCGAACGCCGCAAATTCGTCTGCGGCCTCGTCGTCCTGGGCGCCATCGGCTTCTTCAGCGCCGGCATCTTCGCCCAACACACCAGCATGCTCATCCTCTCCCTGGCCATGCTCGGCGGCGGCATCGTCGCCTCCATCCCCGCCTTCTGGACCCTGCCACCCAAACTCCTCGCCGGTGCTGGCGCAGGCGCCGCAGGCGGCATCGCCCTAATCAACACCCTCGGCCAGTTCGGCGGCATCGTCAGCCCCGTGATGGTCGGGCACATCAAAGACATCACCGGCAGCACCACACCCGCGCTGTACGTGATCGGCGTGACGAGCGTGATTGCAGCGGGGTTGTTGATGTGGGGCTTGCCGCAGAAGTTGCGGACGTTGGATAAGAGCGAGGGTTAAGCGGCTTCTCCCGACACTTCGGAAAGACACCTTGCCAGCGGTTGCGATGACAACTGCGCCGCTGGCAACGGCTAACCGCCAATACGATGACCCTATGCGCTCGCCAGCGCGTCCGCCCCGTTTTCCAGCCCTGCAATCGACGCCTCCACCAAGGCCCTCGCCGCCTCGATCTGATGAACCACCGCCCGTGCCAAAGGCCGGAATTCCAATGGGCTGTTCTCAGCGGATTCATAAGCCGTGGCTGCGGCGCACGAGAGGTATTCGGAAGCGAGGGCGAGGGCATCATCCACCCGGACTTCAGGCTGGACGCGGAACAGGCTGAGATTGCCGAGATTGACGCTGAAGGGCGTGGCTTTGGTGACGGGGATTTCGGGTGGGTGTGGGGTGGATCTGATCATGATTTCTTCCTGAAATTGAGCCGACACCCTCTGCTGTCAATCAGGATGGGTGGCAGCTGTACGCGGGTTGACAGACCAGTCCAGGAACCTGGCGCACACGAATGTGCCCCACATACAGCCGCCATAGCGCACCAGCCAATGCATGATCTGCTGGTGTTTTCAGGCGTTGCGTTTCCAAGAATTCGGTCTGTCAAAACCGGTCACCGAATAGCGACGCGGAAGAGGGTATGTCCCGTGCCAGAGAGACGCAACGCGCCGTGGAGGATAGCGATTAAATTCAGAAGCGTCCTACAGGATCTGGTTTGTTTTGTGGGGGAATGTGTCTATTTGGGGATGTAGGTGCTGAATAAGTGAACGATGCCCGGTGTGACCGGTTGTACGAAAAGATCGGCTAGCGTCTCGGAAATACCTTACCCGGCTCTCGGAGGTTTCAAGTATTCCCGACTCATTCCCCTTGGTTAATCTCCAGGTCCGAAGCCAGTCCGTGCTGATAAGGTCGCAATGCCCCGGCTATAGCGCTGGATTTTTTATTGGCGCCTACCTTTTGACTTTCCTATGATGTCGATATGATAGCCATCTCATCATTTCTCAGAAGGGAATCTTATGCAGTCGTTGTTTGCAAAAACTTTTGGTGGGTTAAGCGGGCCAGTTTACTTGCGGCACTTTTTGTTTGGCGCCGTCATCGCGGCGCTGCTGATCACGGTGGCGCTAAGCGGCAATCACAAGCCGAACTATGGATTCATAACGTTCGCATTGATCAACACTTTGCTTTATCCATACGCAAGGTTCGTTTACGAGAGCGTGGTCGGTTACATCATCGGCAATAACCAGTTCTACTTCAACGCTGTCGCTTTCGTCATAGCGAAGTATTTCACGATTATGATGTGCTGGGCGTTCGCGATCTTCGTTGCTCCGATTGGGCTGATCTATCTATTCTTCCGGAATAGTAAGCGCCCAACGGCGTGATCCTCGATAGAAAGCCCGGCCATTGTGTCGGGCTCTCTATCGCTCATGTTTTCTGTAATCTGTGCGCCTCAGGGAGAGCTAAGCATGAAGACCTTTTATCACGCAGATCGTAATTTATCTCTGACTGCAGGCCAGGAATTGGTCGTAAATGAAAGAGGCTTATCCCCATTCGGTTCAGTGTATTGGTCGCATATTCAAAGCGAGCCTCCGCCCGGATCTGACGAAGCGGTGATACGCGAATACTGCGCTGAACAAGCGCTGCACATGGTTGGGTTTTTATGGTCTAGACACTGCTGCGTATTTGCAGCAGAGACCATCCAGGAAGCGGTAGCTTTTGCCCGGGCGATATTGCCTGTACCCGATCACCCGGTGCCTATATACGAAATATTTGCAGATAGAGCTTCCAAGCATGACATGACATGGTTGGATTACCGCGTTGATGTGGACCGTCTGATTCAATATTGCTGCGAATACTGGCGCGGCACAGCCAGCAATCATCAACCCATTTCAGGCCCGCGTAAGCCTCCGCAGTGGGAGATTCTCATCCCGCTACCGGCTCAAGTCGGAAGGCTTGTAGCCACCGTAAAAGTGAGTAATGGCCCGGGTACGAAAAAGTTAATTCAGGCTCTCGGTTAGCTATGCCACCATTTTCATACCGAGAAAGACAGGCCAAGAAGCTTTTAAAGGGTCAGCCCAGCGGTGGCGTTCTTCGTTTTTGCAAGCTGGCGCCCGGGTGGCGGTAATACGGTTCGAACCCGAACCTATCGGTAACTGGCCCGCATTTATGAGAGACTTTGTTTTTATGGTGCGGCACCAGGAGTCGAAAATATCCATAAATCTTTGACTTGCATCAGTATTATTTCAAGCACTAAGCTCACTATCTTTAAACGTAGCCTTATGCATATATTAGATCTTATAAGGTAAATGGTGTGTTAAACTGAGGATTATTAAAATCTGTAAAGGGAGCTTGACATAATCCACCTGCTAGGTGGGCGCATTCATCTATTTAGGGTACATAATAAGCGTCTATCAGAAAATCGCCTTCTGAGGCCGAATTTAACCTGCAAACGCCCGAGCTTTATAGTTTATTCTCTACTCATTTCCAACCGGTTAGCTTGTGGAATAAGAGCGTTTGCCTTAATTGGGTGTTGTGTTAGCTTGCAGTAGTGTAAATTTAGATTTTTATGAGATCGATCGGTATTTCTAGTTTGCATCAGCATTTAGCGTGAATTATTCGAAAAATAGGTGGTGGTAAGACTTTTTCTGTCGGTGGAAGAGCATGTTTTTCTAATGGGGTGAAAGTAGTAACTCCGGGTAAGCGCATTACCGAAATAAGTACGCCATCCTGTTCTGAGATCTCAATTGAAGTATTGTCTTGGGTACTTGCAAGCGGGAGCTCTCCAGGGTTTGTATAAATGATAAACCACCAACTATCACCTCGTCCGGGCCTCCGAGCAAAATCTCGAGCCTCACTAACACGATCGGAGATTGCGACATTATAAAAATGTTTGCCCAATTGTTCGAGTCCAATTTTCAAAAGCATTCGGACTACTGCCAGTGGCTCTTTGACTTCGGCTATCAGGTGAAATTTTGAAGTCTGGCCTTGTTCAATAGAAGTCCTAACTTGATCGTTTTGCGGCTCAAGCTCAATGACTCCAGAGGTAGTGGAGGACTCTATTTGTCCGAGCTCGGTATCCATCCTAACGAAACGTCCTTTCTTTGAGGGTATTCCGTTCATCAAGCGATAGACGATGAACGGGAAGCTTTGGAGAGCCTTAGACTCAACTTTTTGTCCGAAGTATTCATTACATCTATCGCAGGATACGCCTGGCCTGCCCGTCGGTGCATTTTTTCCACCTAGCGACTCAGGGACAATATGGGCTATAGACGACGAGGCATCATTGCTGCCGCAGAAAATACATGAAAGAGAGCCCGACATTTGCTTCCCCAGAAGTGCAGATGGATGCCTAATTAGAAAATTTGTTCGAGTGACAAGGATTTACGAGTTATCTGAAGATTCATGGTATTAATCAAGCCCTAGAAAATCAAGGTTATAGTGCATGGAGGGTGCCTAAGGTTTTCAGTTGTTCGTGTTGGGTTAGATGTGTGCACAGACAAGCCAGGAAGTATTTTCCCCTATCCCCTATCCCCTATCCCCTATCACACACAGCTATTGCCTATAGCATAAATATTGGTTAATTCTGTGAGTGCAACTATACTGGTAAAGGTTGTTGAGGCGGAGTGTGTGCCTGCCTTATGGCAGGAATCAATGAGAATTTGGTGACAAAAGTTTTGGAGTGGTTATGACGGTATTCGTGGCAGGGGTTCATGGAGTGGGTAAGAGCTTTCTCTGTGAACGGTATTCGAATGAGGCATCAGTTGTACATGAAAGTGCAAGTGGGCTAATACGTAAAGAGCTAGCGATGGCGAATTGGAGTGTTGACAAAAAGGCCAAGAAAATTGAAGAGAATCAACTGGCTTTGAGGCATGCTGTTCAGAAAATTATCAAAGGAGGGCAAGCGTTGGTTTTGGATGGGCATTTTGTTCTAATCAATGCTGATTCAAATTTTGTTAGGCTGGAAGCTTCCGTTTTTCAGGGTTTAGAAATTACAGGTGTGGTGGTTTTGGAGGCTGATGTTAATACGATACAGTCACGCCTAGCTGCTAGAGATTCCTCGAAAAGTGCAGTTGATGTTGGACTATTTTTAGAGCACGAGAGAACGCAAGCCCGGAAAGTTTGTCACGAGCTTGGTGTTCCTTTTAAGGTTTTGTATCAGCCTGATTTCCTAGAGTTTTCAACAGTGGTCACCAGTTTTTTGAAGTCTCGCTAGCGATGAGCGAATAAAATTGTCATTACGGCTCATTTTCTTTATGTTTCAAACCCGAGCTTTGCCCTAAGTAGTAACTTTCCAAGATTTTCATTGATTTCAAATATGGATTGTGGTGGATGCTCTCTGAAGATGCCAATTTCTTGCAGTTCAGATAAGCTGACAGGTGGGTCAATGTACCCTGCTAACAAATAATTGATGACCTTAATGGGATTTTCTTTAGATGCTTGCCAGCTTTCAAGTTCTTGTTCGCTGTACACAGATCGTCCGCCGGATAAAGTCATAAGTTCTTTTGTTGAGTTTGCATTTGCAAGTTCTTCAAAAATTCCAACGGCAGTAATTGACTGGGACGGTTCATGTTTTGATTTGCTTTTGTAAAAAAATAGAAGTGATCCAGGTTCGCCGATTTTTGATTTGGCCCTGCAGAGATAAACTTTTCTTATAGTATTGCCGGGGCGATTCGGCCCACCAATTAGCCCAGAACTCTCAAATAGGTCGCCTTGAGGATCATACTTTAAATCAGGGTACAACGTGTCGTGATAGCTCTCTTTAATAGGTATGCCAAACGCTCTCACGCCAGCGTCTGATACGAAGCGCGGATAGTTAATCTTGGCTGTAGTGAAAAGGTCCTGCCCCGCCTCGCGAGAGAGCCTGTTTTGGGAAAACCGCTTTTCGTAGATGAGTTCGCCATCTTTTTTTGTTGCAGTATTTTGAAAGCCGTAGTATTCGAGTAAATCAATAAGCGAGTTTTGAGTTTTGTATGTGGTAACGTACACCAGGTCGTAGGCATTTTTCTGAGCAAACCAAAATATTTTTTTTAGTAATAGCTCACCAAGTTTGACGCCCCTGCTTTCGGGACGGACCTTGAATGTACAAATTTTTAGTATTTTATTAGCAGTTAATGTTGCATCCGTGTTGCCTGAGGTTTCATCCTTCCTAACGACTAAACCTGCTATGCTTTTTGTGCTGTAGTCTGAAACAATCCAGCATTGCCTATGTTCCCGAACACATTTTTCTTTCCACCATTGATCGAAAGGGGCGTAGTCTTCTCTCAGGCTGTCAAATATTTTATCGCTTAAAGGTATTGTATTTGCTGAAACTTCTTCTACAAAGCGTACAGGGCTTTCTTTTGGCTCAAACGTAGTTTGCAGCAGGTCTACGGCGTCGGCAATATGAAGGACACGCCTGCCTAGCTCTGATGAGTGACGTCTCGCTCTTTCATGCAGACCTCTATCCTGAGTTACCAAGAAGTCTGCCGCGCCAATATGCAATGAATGTAATAGAGTGACATCTACTACATCATTTGGCTTTCTGATTTTTCCGAACTCATCGCCAAGTGTGCTTGCATCAAAGTCACGGACTTTTTCGATGTGGCTGAATTTTTCAAGCTTACTTGCCGAGATGTTGCGGCGCTCGATGTTCTTGTCGCGCGCTATGTCATCCTTTGCGGCTGCATGAATGAAGACGCCAACCTTGTTTTTTGTCGCTAGCTGTATAAATGTTGAAAATACAGGTTGAACAGTTTTGTTGTCTTCTAGGCCGATTACAATATTAGTATCAATTAGATATATTTGTCTGTTCATCCATGAGGGCCCTGCGCATTTCCTGCTTGGCATAAATAAAGGACTGAGGAGGGGTAAAGTTAAACCGCTCTCTGAGTTCTTTAAGATTCATTGGGGTCTGAAATGTTCGTGCATTTGTTAGCTCGAGTGCAAATCCCTCGGTCAAACCTTCAAAGTACACCTCAAAATCATGTTTCTTAATTAGTGCGGATTTTGAGTATTTATTCCATATGTTTTGAATTGGAAGTTTAATGATGTCGGAAATTTCTGCGCACCCAACAATCGCCATTACAGGTGATGTTGAGTAAATATAGATCTTCGTCCCTTTCGCTGTGGATAGAGGGAATCGTCTACGAAGCTCTACGGTTTTTTTGCCTTTTAAGATTTTTTCTGAGTATTGCGGGTGAATACTTATAATTAGATCTTTGGTCGCTGATGGCGCTGGCTCGTCGCTACTGAATATCGGTAATATCAACTGCCTGTTAGAGTGTTCTTCTATATCAAGCTCTCCGCGTAGGCGAGCGGATACGTCACTGTCAGCACTGAATGCTGCCTCAATTCGTAAAGATGCGCCGAGAGTTTCAACGTACTTTTTTAAGGAGGAGATTTGGACGTCGCCCCGTGCTTCTATTTTTGAAATGGCCGCCTGACCAATTCCTAGCTTCTCTGCCATTTGGAGCTGAGTGTATCCGACAGCCTCTCTCAGGCTTCTCAACGACTGGCCTACAACCCTTCCGGCATCATGCTCTTTACCGTATACGGCAGCGATCACTTTAGTTTTTTGAGACATATCAACCTCCATACGCGGAGTGGACCTTACCAATAGTCAACATTCCCTTCAAGGAATATATTCGTTCTCCCCGAGCAGAGCTTCGTCAGGCTTCGCTTCCTCTGCCGTGGCAAAAGATCCATACCGCCGCGCGGCGAATCAGTCGCAGCTATATCTTGACGACTGTTGGTCGCCACTGACGACTCGTCTGCGAACGTCGCATCGGGTCATTTTCGATCCTTACGGTGAGGATCAGATCCTTCTACAGATGGAAGGACCATGATGCGTTCAGGCGTCTAGCCAATAGCTAATAGGCGAACAGTGAGCAAATAGTAGTACCGCGTTGCCTCACTTCGTCCAGCGAGACAATGCTCTAGAAACCAAATTAGATGCTTTCGCCGCCAAGTCCAAGGCGTTTCTCGCTGCCAGCGGTTTGCAATCTCAGCCTGTATCATTTTCGCCTGCCGCACATGACGTTGCCGGGTTGCGTACGGGCCGGTCAGCACCCCGCTCAAGAACAGCTCCATGTCGAATGGCTTACTCATGCCCGGCCACCAATGTAGGCGGCGACCACGTCGATCCGCCCGTGCCCCAGCTCGCAGCTGATTTGCCACCGGGCCTCACGATCAAGGTTCCTATCTACCTGGCAATATTGGCCGCAGTTGATTGGCGCGGGATGTTGGGTGATCTGCTCGTAGCGCTCACAAGCGTACGCCGCTCGTAGCTCATGGAAACCCTTGAGGTTGTGTGCATGCAGGATACCCCGCGCAGAGCGGATGGTTTCTTGCAGAAGATTCAGGTAGCTCTCATTTGGCGCAATCAGGTTGCGGCTACCTGCAGGTGACGCTTGCGATGCGAATCCTAGAGCATCACTAATATGATCATCCACTGCTATCCAACGTGGCGCCGAAGCGCCGGCGCGGCCACCTTTGGTGCCTTCCTGGATGTTGATCTTGCCGCAGGCTTCAGCCTGACGGCTAAGCCGTGGCAGGTCAGCCAATATGGCTTCACGCAAGCGCATGCCTGTGGCTCGCGCCAACAGGACAATCGCGGCGGCCCGTTGCTGATGATTTCGGCAAAGCGCATTGAAGACCTCTTTAACCTGATCGCGGTCTTGACCCTGCGGCACCGACTGTCGAACCCCGGTACGCTGCATACCCAGCGCCTTGCTCGGACTTGGCAACTTCACATACTGATCACCGCGAAGCGCTGCCATAGTCCTGTTAACGCTGGATAGGCGGTTGTGTGCGGTGCTGACAGCAAGGTCACCGCGCCTTACCACGTCGCGCAGATACGCCGCGTATTCGGCCAATACCTTTCGATCAATCCGCCGCGCATCATTGATACCGGGCCCCTGTTCGGAGCGGCACCACTTTACGAATGCCAACCACCGGTCACAGTGCGCTTTGACCGTTCCGTAATGGCCACCGCCGAACATGTCTTTCAGTGCCTGCGGCCCTGCATAGCTCAGTTGCCTGCCGTAGCCGAAATTGCGGCCGTCGCGCCTACCCACCAATGCCATGTCGGTCACCTCATCTGCCGTTCTCCGATCCTCGCCCCACGTCATCCCGCCAAGAATGTTGAGTGTTATCAGGGATCAAGGCCCCTGCGACCTGAGGGGATGTCCACTAACGCGGGACTTGCGGCTCCTTACGACCGGGAGCATGGGCATCTCATGATCTGGCCTCCAGATCACCGTTATCGGTGGGCGGGTGGAGGATGCGATGGCTGACGAAACCAGCGCCTGAAGATCCTGAGCCGGGTGAACGCAGCAATGCGATGACGGGGCATGCCTGGCTGTCAGTCAGGTGCAGTCCATTCCATGGTCTGCGGCACCATCATCTGCATCGCTGTTGCTGGTGACTTCGGTGTTTGTCAAACCGATTGTTACGAGGGGGAATGCCGCAAAGCCTAGTATGAGTTGGGCTGCAGCAGCGGTAGGAGCGCCCGTCTCTTTCCGGGAGAAGGAGACGGGCGCAGGTTGGCGCACGGGAATGGCCAAGCGGATAGGTTGCTATAGGGCAGCTATGAAAGGGGATGAGTTGCCGCAGTGGGCACACTGGTAAAAGTAGGCGTCCATCACATCGCTGGGAGCGTGCGAGCCGCCGGACGCTAATCGCACTTTGGGATTCAGGACGGGACAACGCAAACAAAAAAGGCCCACCTTTCGGTGAGCCTTTTTCGCTAGATCTATGGTGCCGGCACCAGGAGTCGAACCCGGGACCTACTGATTACAAGTCAGTTGCTCTACCAACTGAGCTATACCGGCGTTGTGGGCGCTGATTATAGGGATTTGGTTTGTCGAGTAAAGCCTTAATTTCACTTTTTTTGCGGTGCTTATGCCGGAACCCTAGGACCGTTATTCACAATGGGTCCATCGAAAGGGCGACAGATAGCGGTTTTGTGGAATGGTTCTCATTGGTTCGCAAGCTACTGATTTGTCGTAAATTTTACACCTGTATAAAAAATGAACAATTTGTTAAATCGTTTGCGAGGCGCGTTTTCTGGGGGTTCGGCAGAATTCTGTCAACAGAGTTATCCACAGGGCAGTACGCTCGAAGTGGTTCATTTTCGCTCGGCCAGGATGAGCAGGTTGCGGGGTGTGATGTGGCTGTCGCAGAAGGTGCCAATGCGGACGTGGTAATCGCGCTGTTGCAGGTAGAGGGCGCGGTCAAGGATGAGCCAGAGTTCGAGGGGGCGGCGGAAGAGGTTGCGCAGCAGTTCGAGGTTGCGGACTTCGGCGAGTCGTTGCCATCCGGCGGCTTCGAGCGCTGACCAATCCTGTGTGCCGGGTTGGGGCAGGTGTTTGAGTTCGGTGAGGTCGCGGCAGTAGTCGGCGAAGGGTTTGTCGAGCCAGGCGCTGGGGAGCGATGGGGTGGGCAGGTAGTCGTCGATGCCGCGCAGTTGGCGTTGCAGCAGGTCGAAGGCGAGGCGGCGGGCCATGGAGGTGTCGCGTTGGCGACGGACGCGTGCGCCCGCGGTGACGGTTTCGCTCAGTGGGAGGCCGAGGTCGTCGAGGGACAGCTGAAGCGACGATGCCAGGCCTTCGCTCGATAACGGTTGGTAGCGGTCGCTGGCGATGCGGTTATAGCAGCACGGGGCGATGGCCATGGTTTGGCAACGGGCGTCGCTGGCCAGTCGAATGAGGCGCACGTGGAGATCGCCGCAGGCGTGCAGGGCGACCGGGGTGTGGTTCGCGTTTAATCGGGTGGCGGCGTCGGCGGCCATGACGTCTTGATGCAGGTGCTGGGCGGTGATGCCGATTTTGTGGCTGAGCTGTTCGCCTGCTTCGACCAGCTTTGCGTCGTATTCAAGGCAGGTGAGGGCTTGCCCGTGGTGGGCGAGGCGGCGGCCGAGGTGGCCTTTGCCGGAGCACCAGTCGAGCCAGTGTGTGGGTTTGCCTGTGAAGCTGAGGCTGCTGGCGAAGGCTTCGATCTGTTGCCATTTGCGGCCGGGTACGTCGACGCTCATGCGTGATGACACGCTCTTCAGGTCGATGCGGGGTAGGGCGTCGATGTCGCTCAGGGTTTTGGATTGCTGGGCGATGGCTGCAAAGGGCTTGGGTGCGTCGAGTTGTTCGGGGTGGTTGTGGGCGGCTTCTGCTTGTTCGAGCGAGCGTTGGCGTAGCCAGGTGGATAGTTCTGGGTGTTGCGCTTCCCATGGCAGATGGCGGTGGGTGAAGGGTTTTGGGCGCCACAGGCCTTGGTGCTCGAGCAGGAAGGCGTCGAGGGCGTGGAAGCGGGTTTGTAGGTCGGCGGGGTGGAGTGGCATTGGCTGGGCGGCGGTTTTTGGATGTTGGGGAAGCTTACGGGCTTTGGTGACTGGGCGTCAGTCTTCGTCCGGATGCGGCCCAGAGCGAGCTCGCTCCCACAGGGGCTGTGGTCGTGTTCAGTTTGCGGTGAGGAAGTTCGGGTGCCGGCAAGCTATGCGGAGGGTCGAGATTTATTGGTTGTCTGGACTGCAGTCTTCGCGAGCGAGCTCGCTCCCACAGAGGCTGCGGTCGTGTTCAGTTTCGGTGGTGAGGGAGTTCTGGTGCCGGAAAGCTATGCGCAGAGCCTACATTTATTGGTCGTCTGGACGTCACTCTTCGCGAGCAAGCTCGCTCCCACAGGGTGGTGTGGCCAGCCAGGGCGGCGTTTATCGCCCCTGGCTCGCATCCACCCGCAGGTACCGTTCCAGCAGTTTGAAGCCTTGCACCAGCACGAATGACATCACGAGGTAGATCAGCCCCGCCAGGAAGAAGCTTTGCTCGGGCATGTAGGTGCGGGCGTTGATGGTGCGGGCCATGCCGGTGATGTCGAGCAGGGTGACCGTGCTCGCCAGGGCGCTGGCCTTGAGCATCAGGATGACTTCGTTGCTGTAGGCGGGCAGGCCGATGCGGGCGGCGCGGGGCAGGATGATGTAGAGCAGCGCCTTGCCTTTGGACATGCCGAGGGCGCGGGCTGCTTCGATTTCGCCCGGTGGTACGGCCTGGATGGCGCCGCGCAGGATTTCGGCGATGTAGGCCGTGGTGTGCAGCGTCATGATCAGGGCGGTGCAGAAGAACGGTTCGCGCAGGTAAGGCCACAGCGGGCCTTGGGTGATGACGTCGAACTGCGCCAGGCCGTAATAGACCAGGAACAGCTGAACCAGCAACGGCGTGCCCCGAAAGAAGAAGATGTAGGCGAAGGGCAGGGCGCGTACGTAGACATTACGTGAGGCGCGCGCGATGCCCATCGGGATCGCCAGGATCAGGCCGGCAACGACGGCGATGGCGACCAGCTCCAGCGTCAGGGTCGCGCCTTGCAGCAGTTTGGGCATCCATTTGAGGGCGAATTCCCAGCTCATGATGCGCTCCTCACGAATCCGATCGATGCCCTTTTCTCCAGCCACGCCAGCCCGATCATCGACACGGCCGTCATGCCCAAGTACAGGAAGGCCGCGACCATATAGAAGGTGAACGGTTGTTTGGTGGTGGTAATGGCGATCTGTGCGTGACGCATGACTTCTTCAAGGCCGATGACCGACACCAGCGCGGTGTCTTTCATCAGGATCATGAACAGGTTGCCGAGCCCTGGCAGCGCGATCCGCCACATCTGCGGCATGACCAGCTTGATGAAGATCCGCGAGCGCGACATGCCCAATGCCAATCCCGCTTCGCGATGACCTTTCGGGATCGACAGGATGGCGCCGCGAAGCACTTCGGTGGCGTACGCGCCGAAGCACAGGCCCAGCGCAATGACACCCGCGGCGAACGCACTGAGCGACAGATTGGGAATGCCGAACAGATGGCCGATGGCGCGCATGCTGCTGATGGTGCCGAAATAGATCAGCAGCACCCACAGCAATTCGGGGATGCCGCGCACCAAGGTCGAGTAAGTCACGCCAATCCATTGCAGGGCACGTTTGGGCGAGGTCTTGGCGAGTGCGCCGAGCAGTCCGAGGACGAGGCCCAGGCAAAGGGCGGACAGGGCGAGTTGGATCGTCATCAGCACACCAGCCGCAAGGGCCGGGCCGAATCCTTGTAGATCGAGGTTCATGGCTTTGCTTGGTCAGAGGACGGGCAGCGCCGCGCTACAGATAAGCGCGGCGGTGTCAGTCAGGCAGATCAGAGGATGCTGAACGGGAAGTACTTGTCGTTGATCTTCTTGTAGGTGCCGTCGGCGATGATTTCCTTCAGCGCTTCGTTCAGCTTCTCGCGCAGGGGATCGTCTTTGCGCACGGCGATGCCGATCTTGTCGTCACCCGGCAATGGCTCGCCTTTGAACTCGAAGCTCTGGCCTTCCTTGCTCTTCAGCCACTCGTAGCTGGCGTATTTGTCGCCCAGCAGCGCATCTACACGGCCCGAAGCAAGGTCGAGGAAGGCGTTTTCCTGCGAGTCGTAAAGCTTGACCGTCACGGCGTCGCCCCAGTTGTCTTCCAGCCAGGTACCAGACAGAGTCGCGCGCTGTGCGCCGATGGTCTTGCCGTTCAACGCTTGCTTGATGGACTCGTTGTCCGCACCCAGGTTGGTCGCTTTTGGTGCGATGAACTGCAGCTTGTTCGAGTAGTACGGGTTGGTGAAGTCAACCGCCTGCTTGCGCTCTTCGGTGATCGACATTGAGGAGATCAGGAAGTCGAACTTCTGCGCGTTCAGGGCCGGGATGATGCCGTCCCAGTCGGAGGTCACGACTTCACAAGTGACTTTCATCTTCGCGCACAGGGCGTTGCCGATTTCGACGTCGAAGCCCACGACCTGGCCGCTGGCGTCCTTGTTGTTGAACGGCGGGTAGGCGCCTTCGATGCCCATTTTCAGGGTGTCGGCAGCAAAAGCGCTGGTGACGACGGCCAGGGTAGCGGCAGCGGCCAACAGGAATGTTTTCAGGGTCTGCATCGATGTTGCTCCGTTAGCGATTGCTGGACATGAATTGTTTGCAGCGCGCCGATTGCGGGTCCTCGAAGACCTGCTGCGGCGATCCTTGTTCTTCTACCAGCCCTTGATGCAGGAAAACCACTTCACTGGAGACCTGCCGGGCGAAATTCATTTCGTGGGTCACCATCAACATGGTGCGGCCTTCTTCGGCCAGGCCACGAATCACACCAAGCACTTCTTGCACCATCTCCGGGTCCAGCGCTGAAGTCGGTTCGTCGAACAGGATGACTTTAGGCTGCATGGCCAGCGTGCGTGCGATGGCGGCGCGTTGTTGCTGACCACCCGACAGTTGCGCCGGATAGACGTGGCGTTTGTCCGCAATCCCGACCTTGGCCAGCAGGGCTTCAGCCATTTCAGTGGCCTCGGCCTTGCTCTGACCGAGCACACGACGGGGCGCCTCGATGATGTTATCGAGCACGTTCATGTGAGGCCAAAGGTTGAAGTTCTGAAAGACGAAACCGATCTCGCTGCGCAGTCGATTGATCTGACGGTTGTCGGCGGCGATCAGTTCACCCTTGCGGGTGGCTTTAAGCCTGAGTTCTTCACCGGCCACCAGGATCTGACCCTGATGCGGGTTTTCCAGCAGGTTGATGCAGCGCAGCAGCGTGGATTTGCCGGAGCCGGATGAGCCCAGAATCGAAATCACGTCGCCATCGCGCGCGCTCAGCGAGATGCCCTTGAGCACCTCCAGCTGACCGTAGCGTTTATGCAGGTTGCGGATTTCCAGGGCGGGCGTGGCCTCGGCCATGTGGGCTCCTCATGTGTCGGTGTGTCTGCCACGCGCCGCCAATGAGCTGGCTTTGCGCAAAAAAGGCGCGATGGTGCCAGCTTTAAACGCCGTCGTGAAGGGTATTTCGGCCACGGTTACGATCAAAGGTCACTTTCGTGCGCTTATTTGGTGCTAATCGGTCGCCTCTGTGTATTTTCGGTGCGTCTAAACGTCTCTATCCTGTTCCGCTCGGTAACAACTCCTACAAGAATGGCGAAATGCTATTCCCCTCAGAGACTTACCGAATGCCTCTGCTACGGGCCTATCCACGCACGACGTCGTTTTTGAAATATTTTGGCGTACTTCTTGCGTAAAAAATAAATAACAGTGCTGTTGTGATCTTTTTACGAGCGATCACAAACAGTCCTGATCCGTATAAAAAATCCTCAAAGGTTGCTTTTATGAGCAGTACCGCAAACGCTTCAAATCTCGATCAAGGGCTCAAACCGCGGCATATCACCATGCTGTCGATTGCTGGTGTTATCGGCGCCGGCCTGTTCGTCGGTTCCGGTCACGCCATCGCCGAAGCCGGCCCGGCCGTGCTGCTGGCCTATGCCGCAGCGGGCACGCTGGTGGTTCTGGTGATGCGCATGCTGGCCGAGATGGCCGTTGCGTCCCCGGACACCGGATCCTTCTCGACCTATGCCGACCGCGCGATCGGTCACTGGGCGGGCTTCACCATCGGTTGGTTGTACTGGTGGTTCTGGGTGCTGGTGATTCCGCTGGAAGCCAACGCCGCCGCCACCATTCTTCATGCGTGGTTCCCGAACATTGCGATCTGGGCGTTCACCCTGGTCATCACCTTGTTGCTCACCGCGACCAACCTGTTCAGCGTGAAGAATTACGGCGAGTTCGAGTTCTGGTTCGCCCTGATCAAGGTGTTGGCGATCATCGGCTTCGTGGTGTTGGGCGTGGCGGCCGTGTTTGGTCTGCTGCCGAACAGCCAGGTCAGCGGCGTCAGCCATCTGTATGACACGCAGGGCTTCCTGCCGAACGGCATGGGCGCCGTGCTGGCTGCCATGTTGACCACCATGTTCTCGTTCATGGGCACCGAGATCGTCACCATCGCGGCGGCGGAATCGAAGAACCCGGGCCAGCAAATCACCAAGGCCACCAACTCGGTGATCTGGCGGATCTGCCTGTTCTATCTGCTGTCGATTTTCCTGGTGGTGGCGCTGGTGCCCTGGAACGACAGCCGACTGGCCGAAGTCGGTTCGTACCAGACCGTGCTCGACATGATGGGTATTCCGAACGCCAAACTGATCGTGGATCTGGTAGTGCTGGTGGCTGTGACGAGCTGCCTGAACTCGGCGCTCTACACCGCTTCGCGCATGCTGTTCTCCCTCGGCAAACGCGGCGACGCACCTGCCGTTTCCCAGCGCACCAGCAAAGCCGGTACGCCTTACTGGGCTGTATTGCTGTCGACCGGCGCCGCGTTTGCCGCCGTGTTCGCCAACTACGTCGCGCCGGCTGCCGTGTTCGACTTCCTGCTGGCCAGCTCTGGCGCCATCGCATTGCTGGTGTACCTGGTGATCGCCGTTTCGCAACTGCGCATGCGCCGCAAGCGTGAATCCGCCGGCGAGCCAATCGACTTCCGCATGTGGCTGTTCCCGGGTCTGACCTGGGCGGTGATCGTGTTCATCGTCGCCGTGCTGACCATCATGCTGTTCCAGGAAGGCCACCGCATGGAAATCATCGCGACCGGCCTGCTCAGCATCCTCGTCGTCGCTGCGGGCTTGATCGTATCGAACCGTCGCAAAGCGGTAAAAGCGGGCAAGGTTGTGCTCAATTGATGGACGATTGAGCTGGCGTTGCTGGCGAGATAAAGGCGGCTGCCCTCAGTGATGAGGGTGGCCGTTTTTTTGGGCTACTTGATCATCCGCCCCAGCACCGACTTCCCCCGCAGGTGATGCATCACCACCGCCGCCAGATGCAGCGTCACCAGCCCTGCCAAAATCGCGCAGAGGACGTGATGCAGTTCATGCAGTTGCAGCAGCGCGATATTCGAGTGAATGAGCTGTGGCAGCGTTATGAGCGCCAGAAGCGTGACCGGGTGGGTCATCATCAGTACGCCTGTGATGAGGACGCCCGAGACGGCTGCGTAAATGCCCATGTGGACGGTGTGGGCCAGCCTTTCTTGTGGTTTGCGTGAGGCGCGCGGTTCGGCGCGGAAAGCCAGCCACAGGCGCCAGGCAAAAAACGGGATGAAGAGGCTGGTCAACTGCGGGTTGAACGACTCGACCCATTGCCGGAACGGATGGTTTTGATCGAGCAGCACCACGCCGAAGCCGCTGAAGGTCGCCCACAGGATGACAGCAGCAGAAAGCCAGTGCAGGACAATGCGGGGTCTGGAGTAAGCGTTCGCTTCGTCCGCCGAGGCTGCGGACGAAGGGGAGTCAAGATCTGTCAAAACGGAAGCCTTTATTGAGAAGGAGTTGCATTCTCGTAGTGGCGCAAAGCTACCGTCTTGATCGGCGTCATGCAAATTAAAACTGGCGTGTTACCGGCGACCGGCGTCCCGAGCGTTTTTGCGCTGAAGGATGTCCGACGCCAGGTTGTAGGCGTCCTGGAATTCGTCACTGCCCAGCCACTCGACGGTCACTTCTTCCTCTTCGTCGTGGAAGATGCCGCGATACACGATCAGCAAGGCCATCAGGAAATCAGTGGCCGGGTCTTCTTCTTCCTCGGCAATCACCAGTTCCAGCACCGGGTATTGCAGGAACACGACGCACATCGCCAGCAGGCTGATCGACTCGGCAGCTTTCATCGCCTGGAACAGGTCGTCGTAGTCGGCGGGCTCGAAGCCGTTCTCCATGATGTCCTTGAAGTCGAATTTGCTCAGGTCGAGGAAAACGTCGTCGAACGGCTCATTTACGGACGGGTGGTTCAGCACCGGATGCACCGGACTTGGCTTGCCCTTGCCGGAACGGTTCTGCTTGGCCTTCGCTTTGGCCCGCTGGGCGCGTTTTTGCTGTTTGTCTGGGGAGGCCATGCACGTCGGTCCTTTTGCAGGCGAGGGTGATTTTGCGGTGGGCTATTGAATCGTAGCCGCTGGAAATTACCAAGGGCAGCCGGGCGGGATTGTCCCGAAAAAATCGTAGCCAATAAAAAACCCCTGAATCTTTCGATGCAGGGGTTTTTCGGTATTTTGGTGCCCAGAGACGGAATCGAACCGCCGACACGGGGATTTTCAATCCCCTGCTCTACCGACTGAGCTATCTGGGCAACGGGGCGCATTAGACGTGTTTTTCAGGAGGTCGTCAAGCGTGTTGTTTAAAAAAATTTGAATTATTTCCTCCGCTTACGATTAACACCGTCTGCAAAGGGTTATTCGGCCGGTGGAACGTAGCCTTCTGCCTTGGCGTATTCCTCGCCCGAGAGGTACTTGTCCATCTCGGCCTGCAAGAACTTGCGGTCTTCGGCGTTCATCATGTTCAGGCGGCGCTCGTTGATCAGCAGCGTCTGGTGTTTCTGCCAGTCGGCCCAGGCCTTCTGCGAAACGTGATTGTAGATGTCTTCGCCTTTGGCACCTGGATACGGTGGGCGGTCCAGGCCGGGCAATTCTTCTTTGTACTTGCGGCACATTACGGTGCGGGTCATGACGACTCTCCTGCGTTCAATACGTCGGCTGCGTTTTGCAGCAGCTTCTTCACCGGGGCGGCAAGGCCCAGGCGCGGCGGGGTGGCGAGGTTATACCAGAGCCAGTCGTCCTCGGCCACGTGATGGCCGGACTCCTCGACCCGGACCAGCCAGGGTTCGATGGTCAGTTGAAAATGGCTGAACGTGTGGATCAAACCGGGCAGCGCCTGGTGCTCGCCCATCTCCAGTGAGTGCTGATCGGCCAGATGCTGCATGTCATCGAAGTCGTCCAGCTCCGGCAGGCTCCACAGCCCGCCCCACAATCCGGTCGAGGGACGGCGGTAAAGCAGAATCTCGCCTTGATCGTTGGCGAAGATCGGCATCAAGGTGCGCTTCTGCGGGACGGTCTTGCGCGGCTTGGGGATCGGGTAGCGGGTCTCTTGGCCGAGCATGTGCGCTTGGCAGCCGCGCTCCAGCGGACATAACAGGCAGCTGGGTTTGCTGCGCGTGCAGAGCGTGGCGCCCAGGTCCATCATCGCTTGAGTGTAGTGATTGACCCGGCTGTGAGGCGTGAAGCGCTCTGCAGTCGCCCACATTTGCTTCGCGACCTTGGGTTCACCCGGATAACCCTCTTGGGCCGTAAAACGCGCCAGCACGCGTTTGACGTTGCCGTCGAGGATTGGCGCACGGATGCCCATGCTGATGCTGGCAATGGCGCCTGCGGTGGACAGACCGATGCCCGGCAGCTCTGTGAGCTTTTCGACGTCGCGGGGAAACTCGCCGCTGTGTTCGGTGACGACGATTTTCGCGGCCTTCTGCAGGTTTCGGGCGCGGGTGTAGTAACCCAGGCCGGTCCACAAATGCAGGACTTCGTCTTCCGGCGCATCGGCGAGGGCCTGAACGCTGGGCAGCGCTTCCATGAACCGGTCGAAGTAACCCAGCACGGTGCTGACCTGGGTTTGTTGAAGCATGATTTCCGACACCCAGACGCGGTAAGGCGTGATGTCGTGTTGCCAGGGAAGATCGTGACGGCCGTGACGGTCGTACCAGTCAAGGACGGCGGAAGAAAACTGCTCGGGTTGCATCATGGTTCCGGTGTTCAGGGAAAGGTAGAGGTCGGGTTAGCCCGATCCCTGTGGGAGCTGCCTGAGGTTACGACGGTGGCGAAAGCGGTGGATCAGACAGACCGCATTCGCCACCGTCGTAACCTCCGGCAGCTCCCACAGGTGTTGAGTTGTTCTGCCGATCTGAGACCGGCAGCTCCCACAGGTGTTGAGTTGTTCTGCCGATCTGAGACCGGCAGCTCCCACAGGTGTTGAGTCGTTCTACCGATCTGAGACCGGCAGCTCCCACAGGTGTTGAGTTGTTCTGCCGATCTGAGACCGGCAGCTCCCACAGGTGTTGAGTTGTTCTGCCGATCTGAGACCGGCAGCTCCCACAGGTGTTGAGTTGTTCTGCCGATCTGAGACCGGCAGCTCCCACAGGTGTTGCGTTGTTCTGCCGATCTGAGACCGGCAGCCGACGGTTATCGCTTGAACAATCCCTTGATGGCGTCCTTGAGCTCGGGACTGACCTTGTCTCCCAGCTTTTCGTCGATCTTGTCGCCAATGCGATCCGTGGCGAGTTTTGCGGCGACTTTGCCCAGTCCTTCGTTATCCAGACGGCAGGCCTTGGCGCCAAGTTCCAGCGGGCCGCGGCAGAGAATCGGCCATTCGATGCCGACAAAGCGCGGGTTCACTTCGCAGGCAGGGTCCGGCATGTCGCTCTTGTCGCCTTCGATGATCACGCCGACCCGGTAATTCATGCCCAGCACGCGCAGGTCGATGTCGCCATCGCCATTGACCGTGAGGCCCGGCGTGCGGACTTTGAGGTCCGGGTTGCTCGCCACACCGTTACGGAATGTCAGATTGCCGTTGAGCTGCTGGAAAGGCGTGTCCTTGCCGCGTGGCTCGCCGCTCAGGGTCTTGCGATTGAGCACCGAAATGCCGCGACACAGCTGCTGCTCGAGGTTGGCGTTGACCAGCACGCCGTCGTTGAGCGCAAAGCTGGCGGTGCCGTTGAGGCTTTCGACCAGCGCCTTCTCGCTGTTGCCCTTGGCGGTGACGTCGCTGTTCAGATTCAGCAGGCCGCGCAGCGGAGGCGTGGTGCCCTGGCTCTGGATGAAACGCTCGACCGGCACTTTGACGATGTGGGTCTTCACGCTGGCCAGCGGTACTTCCGGACGCACGTCCAGATTGCCTTTGACTTCGAAGTTGCCGTTGTAGAGGTCACCGCGCAGGCCGTCGACCGTGATGACGCCGTCCAGCGCCGAGGTCTTGAGCGCAGCGTTCTGGATCGGCAGCTTCTCGACGGTCAGCTTGCCGAAGGTCAGGTCGGCGTCGACGTCGAGCTTGCGCATGCGCTCCAGCGGCAACAGCCTGGTGTCACTCCACGCGACCTGTGTCGGCTGGTTGGGAAGGGGGCTGGTGCCCGATGCGGCCATCGCTTCGGCTTCGTTACCCTGAACTTCGGTTTTGCGAGCAGCACCTGCGGCCTTGGACTGTTCGCTCTGTGGCGGGCGATATCGGTCCGCGTCAAACGTATCGGCCTTCAGTTGCAGGCGCAGCGACTGCTTGGCGAAATCCTCCACGGCGGCTCGGCCGGTGAAGGTGCTGTCATCCAGGCGCAGCGTCAGGTCGTCCAGCGAGACACTGGTTTGCGTTGCGGCAATGCGGCTGACCATTTCCAGTCGGGTCAGGCTGTTGTCGCCCAGGGTTGGCGCGGTCTGGCCGACGCTGTCGAGGAACTCGCGCAGGTTGAACTGGGCAATGGAAATGCCGCCGCTCAGTTGTGGCGCTTTGTCCAGATCGCGTACGTGCAGCTCGCCCAGGGCGCGCAGCTGGTTGGCGGAAAGCTTGAGGTTGGTCCACTCGGCCACGTTGGCCGACATGTCGGCCAGAAGCTGGCCTTGCGCGGAGAACGTCAGGGTCTTGCCTTGCAGCGGATCGCCTGCCGCCTCGCCCGAGAAGCGCATGTCGTCGAACTGATAACGCTTGAGCGCGCGGTCAAACCGCAGCTTACCGGTCAGCTCTGTCTTGGTGCGGATCACCGGCTGGTTGGTGCTCAAGAACGCCGTCAGCTTCACCGGAATGTCGGTGGCGTTGTGGACCGGGCCGGTGCTCAGTTGAATGCTCTCGGCGGTGAACTGCCGGGCTTTCTGCACATCATTGAAGTCAATGCGTGCGTTGTTCACGGTCAGGCTGTCGATGTCCAGCTTAAGCGGTTGCCAGGCCTTGTCCGGCTTGGTGGCGGCCGTGTCCGAAGCCGTATCCGGCGAGGTCTGAGCGACAGGAGGCTGCGTGGGACTGGTCGCAGCGGCAGGCACCTTGCCGATGTCTTCCCAGTTGCCGTGGCCGTTTTCGTCTCGGGTCAGCATCAGGTTGAGGCCTTCGACCCGCACGTCGCTCATCTGCACTTCTTTGCGCAGCAAGGGCAGGACACGGACCGAGAGGCCCAGCATCTGCAAATCGGCAAACGGTTTTGACGGCTCGGTCAGCGTGGCGACGCTGGCGTCGTGCAGCTCCAGGCCCAGCCAGGGGAACAGGCTCCAGCCAATGTCGCCATTGAGCGTCAGCTCGACGTGCGCCCTGTCGCGGACCAGTTTACGAATCTCGTCTTTGTAATCGTTGGGATCAAACAGATGGGTCAAGGCAAAGCCGAGAGCCACGATGATCAGCAACAGCCCGAGAATGAATAGTCCCAGGATTTTGCCGAACGCTTTCATGGGCGAGTCCTTGTAATCGAGTCGTTCAAAATTTAGCCCGCGAGTATAGCGTTCTCACGCAGACGCCGGGCTTTGGATGGCCTTATGCACTTTAGTGAAGTTCATACAGTGACAAACGGTAGAAAAATCGTAGTAGCAGAGTGCTTCCTGTCATGCATCAGATGGTAATCTCTCGCCGTTCGCGGGTCATGCTGCGTCGAAATGTCACGTAATGAGGCTTTCTGCCGATAAAACTCCCGATGCTTGCGTGCATGAAGAGGGGTGGCGGAAGCAATGCCGTTGTTCTTGCGGGACACAACTATAAATAGGGGCAAAACTTAAATGACTACAAGCACTGCTCTGGGCGGCTCAATCGCTCAGCCTGCGTTCTTGTCCAAAGAACGCATTATCGCCAAGCGCGGTTTCAACCGCTGGCTCGTTCCACCGGCCGCACTGGCCATTCACCTCTGTATCGGTATGGCTTACGGCTTCTCGGTATTCTGGTTGCCGCTGTCCAAGGCCATCGGCATCAAGACCGCCGTTGCCTGCGCACCGGACATGAGTTTCTTCCAGCAAGTGTTTTCGTCCAGCTGTGACTGGCCGATCTCCATGCTCGGCTGGATTTACACCCTGTTCTTCATCTTCCTGGGTTGCTCGGCGGCTATCTGGGGCGGCTGGCTGGAACACGCCGGTCCACGTAAAGCCGGTGTCGTTTCGGTCCTGTGCTGGTGTGGCGGTCTGCTGATCTCGGCGCTGGGTGTGTACACCCACCAGATCTGGCTGATGTGGATTGGTTCGGGCGTGATCGGCGGTATCGGTCTGGGCCTGGGTTACATCTCGCCTGTTTCGACCCTGATCAAGTGGTTCCCGGACAAGCGCGGCATGGCGACCGGCATGGCGATCATGGGCTTCGGCGGTGGCGCGATGGTCGGTGCTCCACTGGCGACCGCGTTGATGAGCCACTTCGCAACGCCGGACAGCGTGGGCGTATGGCAAAGCTTCGTCGCCATGGCTGCGATCTACTTCGTCTTCATGATCGGTGGCGCTCTGGCGTACCGCGTTCCGCCAACCGGCTGGAAACCTGAAGGCTGGACCGCTCCTGCGAAGAAAACCAACAGCGCGATGATCACCAACCGCCACGTACACGTGAGCGTTGCGTGGAAAACCCCGCAATTCCGTCTGGTGTGGCTGGTGCTGTGCCTGAACGTGTCGGCGGGTATCGGCATCCTCGGCATGGCCTCGCCACTGCTGCAGGAAGTGTTCGGCGGCAAGCTGCTGGGCACCGATCAGGCGTTCGGTCAGCTGGACGCTTCGCAACTGGCCGCCATCGCTGCCATTGCAGCCGGTTTCACCGGTCTGCTGAGCCTGTTCAACATTGGCGGCCGTTTCTTCTGGGCGTCGTTCTCGGACTACATCGGCCGTAAGGCCACGTACTTCGTGTTCTTCGCGCTGGGCTTCCTGCTCTATGCATCGGTGCCGACCCTGAGCCACCTGGGCAGCGTTGCGCTGTTCGTTGCAGCGTTCTGTGTGGTGCTGTCGATGTACGGCGGCGGTTTCGCCACCGTTCCGGCGTACCTGGCCGACCTGTTCGGTACGCAGATGGTCGGTGCGATCCACGGTCGTCTGCTGACCGCCTGGGCCGCCGCTGGCGTACTGGGTCCGGTGCTGGTGAATTACCTGCGTGAGTATCAGCTGAGCCACGGCGTTGCGCGTGCCGATGCTTACGACATCACGCTGTACATCCTCGCCGGTCTGCTGGTGCTGGGCTTCATCTGCAACATGCTGGTGCGCCCGGTGGCCGACAAGTACTTCATGACCGACGCGGAGCTGAAGGCTGAACAAGCCATCGGTCACGACGCTGGCGCCGACCACACCACTTCCCTTGAGTGGAAAGCGGACGCAGGCACCAAGCCTCTGGCGATCCTGGCCTGGCTGGCAGTGGGCATCCCGCTGGCGTGGGGCGTGTGGATCACCCTGCAGAAAACTGCGGTGTTGTTTCACTAAGTGGCTCTCGGTGTCGGTCTGATCGGGCCGACATCGAACCTGTAGGAGAGCGCTTGCCCGCGAAGGTGTTTTGTTAACGCCCTTGCCGGCCAGCGTCGCTGCTAAAGGTTCGGCCAGATGCAAAACCTGTGGGAGCGAGCTTGCTCGCGAAAGCGGTCATACACTCGACAGAGATGTTGAATGTGCGGGCCCATTCGCGAGCAAGCTCGCTCCCACAGTTGTTTTGAGTTCGCTTGCATGCGCCTGTATGCACATGTCTAACGCGTGCGGCGCTGGATTCAGCCCGTCAGTCATATCTCCCTTCGTGTTTCTGTTTCCCTCCTACACGCCTATAATGTCCGCCTTTTCGCCCAATGATTTTGCGGAGCTGGTGATGGCCGAACGTAAGGCGTTCGTCGAGCGCGACACCCTGGAAACTCAGATCAAAGCCTCGATCAACCTGGATGGCACCGGAAAGGCCCGATTCGATATCGGCGTTCCTTTTCTTGAACACATGCTCGACCAGATCGCCCGTCACGGGTTGATCGATCTGGATATCGAAAGCAAAGGCGACCTGCATATCGACGACCACCACACGGTGGAAGACGTCGGTATCACCCTCGGTCAGGCCTTCAGCAAAGCCATTGGCGACAAAAAAGGCATCCGTCGTTACGGCCACGCCTATGTCCCGCTAGATGAAGCGCTGTCGCGCGTGGTCATCGACTTCTCCGGTCGTCCTGGCCTGCAGATGCATGTGCCGTACACCCGCGCCACCGTGGGCGGCTTCGATGTGGACCTGTTCCAGGAGTTCTTCCAGGGCTTCGTCAACCACGCGAACGTCACGCTGCACATCGACAACCTGCGCGGTCACAACACCCACCACCAGATCGAAACCGTGTTCAAGGCATTTGGCCGCGCGCTGCGCATGGCCGTTGAGCTGGACGACCGCATGGCCGGCCAGATGCCTTCGACCAAGGGCGTGCTGTAATGCAGACGGTTGCCGTTATCGACTACGGCATGGGCAACCTGCACTCGGTGGCCAAGGCCCTCGAGCACGTAGGCGCTGGCCGTGTGCTAATCACCAGCGACGCCGATGTGATTCGTGAAGCCGACCGTGTCGTGTTTCCGGGTGTGGGTGCGATTCGCGACTGCATGGCTGAAATCCGTCGTCTGGGCTTCGATGCCCTGGTGCGTGAAGTCAGCCAGGACCGTCCATTTCTCGGCATCTGCGTCGGCATGCAGGCGTTGATGGACCGCAGCGAAGAGAACGATGGCGTTGACTGCATCGGCGTATTTCCGGGCCAGGTGCGCTTCTTCGGCAAGGATCTTCACGAAGACGGCCAGCACCTGAAAGTCCCGCACATGGGCTGGAACGAAGTGACGCAGGCGGTGGATCACCCGCTGTGGCACAACATTCCGGACAAGGCGCGGTTCTACTTCGTGCACAGCTATTACATCGAGTCGCCGAACCCTCGGCAGATCGTCGGTCGCGGTCATTACGGCCATGACTTCGCTGCCGCGCTGGCGGACGGCTCGCGTTTCGCGGTGCAGTTCCACCCTGAGAAGAGCCATACCCATGGCCTGCAATTGCTGCAGAACTTCGCTGCGTGGGACGGCCGCTGGTAATGGGCAAGAAGAACAAGCCGCCGATCCTGACCCTCACTCCCGAACAGGAGAGCGAGGCGTGTCACAAGATCAAGCGGTTCATGGAAGACCGCTTCGAACTGGACCTGGGTTCGTTCGAAGCGGCTGAAATCCTTGAATTGTTCACCCGCGAAATTGCTCCGCACTATTACAACCGGGCGATCTTCGATGTGCAGGCGCATTTGAAAGAGCGCTTCGAAAGCATCGAAAGCGATGTCTGGGCGCTCGAGAAAAATTAAAGGCGGCTTCACGCTGCAAGAATGATGACGCGTATCTGCTTGCAGCTTATCGCTTGCAGCTCGCAGCTCTTTGACGAAGGAAAAGCTCATGCTGATTATCCCCGCTATCGACCTTAAAGACGGTGCCTGCGTGCGCCTTCGTCAGGGTCGCATGGAAGATTCCACAGTGTTCTCCGACGATCCGGTGAGCATGGCTGCCAAGTGGGTTGAAGGCGGTTGCCGTCGTCTGCATCTGGTCGATCTGAACGGCGCGTTCGAAGGCCAGCCGGTTAACGGCGAGGTGGTCACTGCCATCGCCAGGCGTTATCCGAACCTGCCGATCCAGATCGGTGGCGGTATTCGCTCGCTGGAAACCATCGAGCATTACGTCAGGGCGGGCGTGAGCTACGTCATCATCGGTACCAAGGCGGTCAAGGAGCCTGAATTCGTGGCTGAGGCCTGCCGCGCGTTTCCGGGCAAAGTGATCGTCGGTCTGGACGCCAAAGACGGCTTCGTCGCCACCGACGGCTGGGCTGAAGTCAGCTCGGTTCAGGTGATCGACCTGGCGAAGCGTTTCGAAGCGGACGGCGTCTCGGCCATCGTTTATACCGACATCGCCAAAGACGGCATGATGCAGGGCTGCAATGTTCCGTTCACCGCTGCGTTGGCGGCTGCCACGAAGATCCCGGTCATCGCTTCCGGCGGTATCCACAACCTGGGCGACATCAAGGCGCTGCTGGACGCGAAAGCACCGGGCATCATCGGCGCAATCACCGGGCGTGCGATCTACGAAGGCACGCTGGACGTTGCTGAAGCCCAGGCGTTCTGTGATTCATACAAGGCCTGAGGGTACTGATTCTGTGGGAGCGAATTCATTCGCGAGGCACCCGTTCAGTCGATATTGATCGTCATCTGGATGGCCGCATCGCGAATGGATTCGCTCCCACAGAGATCCGGTTTCAACACAAAGTTTGACGTTGGGTTCATGCCCATCAGTTTCTGGAGAACATCCCAATGGCCCTCGCCAAACGCATTATCCCTTGCCTCGATGTCGACAACGGTCGTGTGGTCAAGGGCGTTAAGTTCGAGAACATTCGTGACGCTGGCGATCCCGTGGAGATCGCCCGTCGCTACGACGAGCAGGGTGCCGACGAGATTACCTTTCTCGACATCACGGCCAGTGTCGATGGTCGTGACACCACGTTGCACACCGTCGAGCGCATGGCGAGTCAGGTGTTCATCCCGCTGACCGTGGGCGGCGGCGTGCGGACCGTGCAGGACATTCGTAACCTGCTCAATGCCGGTGCCGACAAGGTGTCGATCAACACTGCCGCGGTGTTCAACCCCGAGTTCGTCGGCGAAGCCGCTGCGCGTTTCGGCTCGCAGTGCATTGTGGTGGCGATCGACGCCAAGAAGGTGTCCGGGCCGGGTGAAGAACCGCGCTGGGAAATCTTCACCCACGGCGGTCGCAAGCCAACCGGCCTGGACGCTGTGCAGTGGGCCATGAAGATGGAAGGCCTGGGTGCCGGTGAGATTCTGCTGACCAGCATGGATCAGGACGGCATGAAGAACGGCTTCGACCTGGGCGTGACCCGCGCGATCAGCGATGCGCTGGGTATCCCGGTCATTGCTTCCGGTGGCGTGGGCAACCTGCAGCATCTGGCTGACGGCGTGCTCGAAGGCCACGCGAGTGCTGTATTGGCCGCGAGCATTTTCCACTTTGGCGAATACACTGTGCCGGAAGCCAAGGCGTTCATGGCCAAACAAGGGATTGTGGTTCGCTGATCCCGTATGTGAACGCTTTATCTGTGTGTGATCGCTCCCACGCTCTGCGTGGGAGTGACTCGCGTGACGCTCTGCGTCACTGGGACGCGGAGCGTCCTGCCCTGCATTCCCACGCAGAGCGTGGGAACGATCAACAACACCTGATGCGAACACCTCATCTGTGGGAGTGAGCTTGCTCACGAAGACTCGGGTACAGCCGCTGGGGATGTGGCGGATGTACGGGCCTCTTCGTGAGCAAGCTCACTCCCACAGTGGTCGGTGATAGTCTTCGACCTCGCCACATCTACCGCCCCAGACGCTTCGAGACACCTCTGTCCTGAAAGCGACGCCACCCATTCCCGAACTGGACAACGCCCTGTGTTAACGGCACTCTCTTGCCGACGTCAGGATCGGGTGCCAGGGATATGTTCAAAGGTGTTTTTCTTGCGCTGATCAGCGTGGCCACATTGCTGACAGGAACCGCCCGGGCAGAGGATGCGCCGGCGTATTCGATGGTGTTGCTCACCGAGAATTTCCCGCCCTACAACATGGCCATCGATGGCAAGAATTTCGCCCAGGAAAGCAATATCCAGGGCATCGCCGTCGAAATCGTTCGCGAAACCTTTAAGCGTGCGGGCGTCGGCTACAACATGACGCTGCGTTTCCCGTGGGATCGCATTTACAAACTTGCGCTGGAAAAGCCCGGTTACGGCGTGTTCGTGACTGCGCGTTTGCCTGAGCGCGAGAAGCTCTTCAAGTGGGTCGGCCCTATTGGCCCGGATGACTGGATCATGTTGGCCAAAGCCGACAGCCCGATTCAGTTGAATACCCTGGACGAAGCCCGTCAGTACAAGATCGGCGCCTACAAGGGCGATGCGATCGCTGAAGAGCTGGGGCGTCAGGGCATGAACCCGATTGTGGTGCTCAGCGACAAGGACAACGCCAAGAAGCTGGTCGACGGGCAGATCGACCTCTGGGCCACGGGAGACCCGGCCGGGCGTTATCTGGCGCGGCAAGAGGGCGTGACCGGATTGAAAACCGTGCTGCGCTTCAACAGCGCCGAGTTGTTCCTGGCGCTCAACAAAGACACGCCGGATGACGTGGTGAAGAAGCTGCAGACCGCCCTGGATCAGCTTCGCAAGGAGGGAACGGTGGACAGTATTTTGGGTAAATACCTGTAAACAGCGTGCGATTTATCTCTGTGGGAGCGAATTCATTCGCGATGCGGTGCGACTGCTGAAAAAATGTGCCGGGTATACGGGCCAATCGCGAATGAATTCGCTCCCACAAAAGAAGGCTGCCTGCTCCATCCATTTCTATCGGATGACAGCCCGCATTCGCGGCCCTCGTAACCTCGGACTGCTCCTACAGGGGTCTGTGTGAGCCGGTAGATCTACCGATAAATCCCATTCTTCCCGTGCCCACCCATCGCCTGATTGCCACGGATGCTGATCATGTGGCGCAGTTCGATCCAGTCGATGCCCTGGGCCTTGAGCTTAGGCAGTTCACGTTCCAGCACCTCCATGGTCACCGGATACGGATGGCCGATCATCACCGCCGAACCCTGCTTGTGCGCCAGCCTGACCGCGCTTTGTAGCTGACCGCTGATGGCCTCTGCGGTGCGCTCGTCATCGAGAAACACATCCCGGGAAAGACTGGCCAGGCCGATCTTCTGCGCTTCGGCTGCCGCAACGGTCTTGGCACTGGTGCGGCTGTCCACCAGAAACAGGTGACGCCGCTGCAGTTCACCCACCAGCCAGTTCATCGCCACGGGCTCGGCGGTCATGCGGCTGCCTTCGTGATTATTGATCCCCGCCGCATACGGCACTTTCAGGAGCGCTGCGTTGAGCCGCGATTCGAGTTCGGTCAGCGGCAGGTCGGGACGCCAGGCGTAAGGCCCGGTGGCCGGGTCCATGGGCATGTGCAGCATCACCGTCTTGCCCGCTTTGTGGGCCTGGCGCGCGAAGTCGGTGGCGTGTGGGGTGTCGGGCATGATCGCCAGTGTCACGGGGCCGGGCAGGGCCAGCGCGCGGCTGTCCTTGTCGGGACTTTGTCCGAGGTCATCGATGATCAGACTGATGTAAGCGGCCTTCGGCGTTTTGCCGTCGGTTTCCGAGGGTTCGGCAGATGCCGCATGTGCGGCACCCGTCAGAACAACAGCCATCACTGCAAGGGCTCTGGCGAGCCCGGTCAACCAGAAGCGCATATCAATTGCCGCGTGTGACACTCAATCCCTTGAGCAGACTGAGGGCCTGGTTCAGCTGGTAATCGTCGTCCTGTGGACGCGCCTTGCCAGCCTTGGACTTGGTGGTCGGTTTGTCCGCGCCGCCGTTGCCGTTGCCCAGGTGGCCGAGCAGGTCGGCCTCTTTGTAGTTCTCGCCGTCGGCCTCGGTGGTGACCTTGGCACGTTTGACTTCGATGTCCGGGTTGATGCCTTGCGCCTGAATCGAACGACCATTCGGCGTGTAGTACAGCGCCGTGGTGATCTTCAGCGCGCGATCGTTGGCCAGCGGCAGAACGGTCTGCACCGAGCCTTTACCGAACGAGTCGGTGCCCATCAGGATGCCGCGTTTCTGGTCTTGCAAGGCACCGGCGACGATCTCGGAAGCCGAGGCGCTGCCGCCGTTGATCAGCACCACCAGAGGCGCGCCTTCGCTGGCGTCGGCCGGGTCTGCCGAGAAGCGCAGTTCGGAGTTGGCGATGCGGCCCTTGGTGTAAACGATCAGGCCTTTGGTGAGGAAATGGTCAGCCACTTCGACCGCTGCCTGCAACACGCCGCCAGGGTTATTGCGCAGGTCGAGGATCAGGCCGTTCATCTTCTTGCCGTTGTCCTTGCGCAGCTTGGCCAGCGCCTTGCCGACTTCTTCACCGGTCTTGACCTGGAACTGAGTGATACGGATATAGCCGTAGCCAGGCTCCAGCATCTGCGACTTCACGCTCTTGACCTGAATGGTCGCGCGGGCCAGCGTCACGTCGAACGGGTTGCCGCCGTCGCGCACCAGCGTGAGGGTGATCTTCTCGCCGATCTTGCCGCGCATCTTGTCGACGGCTTCCTGCATGGTCTGGCCCTGGGTCGGCGCGCCGTTGATCTTGACGATCAGGTCGCCGGCTTCGATGCCCGCCTTGGATGCAGGCGTGTCGTCGATCGGCGACACGACCTTTATAAAGCCGTCTTCGACGCCGACCTCGATGCCCAGACCACCGAACTCGCCGCTGGTGCTTTCCTGCAGCTCCTGAAAGTCTTCAGGGCCCAGATAGGCGGAGTGCGGGTCGAGGTTGCTGAGCATGCCCTTGATGGCGTTTTCCAGCAGGGTCTTGTCATCGACCGGCTCGACATACGCAGCTTTGATCCGGTCCATCACCTCGGCAAAGGTGCGCAGCTCGTCGAGCGGCAGCGGCGCCTTGATGTTCGCGGCATTGGCAGGCGCGGAAGCAGCAGGCGCCGCAGCGGGAGCGGCACCGGCAGCCTGCGCAAGAGGCGCGCCGATAACCACGGCGATAGTCAGGGCCAGCGAGGTGAGGCGGGACGAAAACAGCATGTCTTACGAACTCCTGAGTGAGGTGTCGACTTATCCTTGAGTGCGACACCATTGGGCCGGATCACTAGGGCGACCCTGCTGACGAATAGCGAAATACAGCGCCGGAGTGTCCTGACCGCCACCACTGTTGCCCACGGTGGAGATCGCCTCTCCGGCTTTTACAACGTCCCCAGCTTCCTTCAACAGACTCTGGTTGTGACCGTACAGACTCAAATAACCGTTGCCGTGGTCGAGAATGACCAGCAGGCCAGCGCCCCGCAACCAGTCGGCGAAGACCACACGACCACCATGCACAGCGTGTACCTGACTGCCTGCGGCAGCACTGATCATCACGCCGTCCCACTTGGTTCGCTCGTCATCGCCACGGGTTTCACCGAAACGCGCCAACAATCGACCATCAACAGGCCAAGGAAGTTTTCCCCGTGCTTGCTCAAAAGGTCCGCCGTAGGACTGACCGGCACTGGAAACCAGCGCGCCGGGGGCTTTGGTGGGGCGACGCGGTGCTTCATCGCTGTCGTCTTTTCCTCGGCTTTTGGCCAGCGCTTCCTGCTCGCGCTGGCGTTTCTCGGCTTCCTGCTGAGCCAGTAGCGCTTTCTGACGCGCCTCTTCGGCTTCGCGGGCTTGCCGCGCAAGGGTTTCTTCGATGGTCTTGAGGACTTTAGTCAGGTCTGCCTGATCTTGCTGGCGAGACTGCAGTTTCTGGTCCCGAGCCTTGTAGTCCTGATTCAGCTTGGTCAAGGCGACCTGACGTTGCTGGCGAACGGTGTCGAGCTGGGCTTTCTGGTCATCCAGTGAGCTCTTCTGCACCAGCAGCTGGGCTTGTTGCAGGTCGATGTCTTTTTCGACTTCTGCCAGTTGGCGCAGCGTTTCGTTGAAGCTGCGCAGCTGCTCCAGGCGGGCCTGGCTCAGGTAATCGTAATAGGTGAGGGTGCGCGCGAATTTCTCGGGGTTCTGCTGGTTGAGCAGCAGTTTGAGGTATTCCTGACGCCCGTTCTGATAGGCGGCGCGGGCCTGAATTGCGATCAGGCGTTGCTGTTCAACGCGTGCGCTTTGGAGTTTTTTTTTCTCTCCATCGAGCCGTTGAAGCTCGGTTTCACTCTTTTTTAGTTCCTTCTGCAGGGCCTCCACCTGCTTTTCCAGCTTGCCCATTTCGGTTTCGGTTGAGCGCAGATCTTTCTGAACGCCGGATTTTTCTTCCTGGAGCTGGCTCAGCGCCTTCTTCAGTTCGGTAATGTCCTGACGCGTGGCATCCAGCTGTTTTTGGGTTTGTGCGCGCTCATCGTCGGCAAAGGCCGGATTGAGCAGACAAATCAAAGCGAGGGCGATCAGGGCGCGGAGCATGGAGTTGGGCGATACCAGGAGTGAAGACGGGCTTAGTATGCCCGGCGATGGCTGCAAAAAAAACGCTCATGGGGCCGCGCTTTCAGACATTTCATACAAAAACCGGCCTGCCGGTTAACGGCAGGCCGGTTTATGTGGGCTTATTTGGCAACCAGAATCGATTTGCCGGTCATTTCTTTCGGAATGTCCATGCCCAGCAACGTAAGCATGGTCGGCGCCACGTCTGCCAGCACGCCGCCCTCACGCACGCTCAGGTCACGCTTGCCGACATAGATGAAAGGCACGGGCTCAGTGGTGTGCGCTGTGTGCGCCTGGCCTGTGGCGTCGTCGGTCATCTGCTCGACGTTGCCGTGGTCAGCGGTGATCAGCGCTTCGCCGCCGACTTTTTCCAGGGCTGCGGTGATGCGACCGACGCAGACGTCGAGGCATTCAACGGCCTTGATCGCGGCTTCCATGATGCCGCTGTGGCCGACCATGTCACCGTTGGCGTAGTTGACCACGATCACGTCGAAACGCTGGTTTTCAATGGCGTCCACGATTTTGTCCGTGACTTCCGGCGCGCTCATTTCTGGCTGCAGGTCGTAGGTGGCGACTTTCGGCGACGGGATCAGGATGCGCTCTTCGCCTGGGAACGGCTCTTCACGGCCGCCGGAGAAGAAGAATGTCACGTGCGCGTATTTTTCGGTTTCGGCGATACGCAGCTGGGTTTTGCCGTTATTCGACAGGTACTCACCCAGCACGTTGTGCAGGCCTTCTTTGGTGAACGCAGCCGGCGCGGGGATGGTGGCGGCGTACTGGGTCAGCATCACGAAGCCGGCGAGTTTTGGCTGACGTGCGCGGGCGAAATCTTTGAAATCGTCTTCAACGAACACGCGGGTCAGTTCACGGGCGCGGTCGGCACGGAAGTTCATGAACACGACGGCGTCGCCGTCCTGGACTTCAACCTTCTCGCCAATGCTCGTGGCTTTGACGAATTCGTCGTTTTCGTCGCGCGCGTACGCAGCGTCCAGCGCGGCCTTGGCGGTGACAGCCTGGAATTCGGACGTGCCGTCGACAATCAGGTTGTAGGCGGATTCGACACGGTCCCAGCGGTTATCGCGGTCCATGGCGAAGTAGCGGCCGATGATCGTTGCAGTGCGACCTTTGCCCAGGCGCTTGTAGGCGGTCTCCATGGTGTCGAGGTACTTGTGCGCGCTGCGTGGCGGCGTATCGCGACCGTCCAGGAAAGCGTGCAGGTAGATCTTCTCGGCGCCGCGTTTGACCGCCAGTTCCACCATCGCCACCAGGTGGTCTTCATGGCTGTGAACGCCGCCATCGGACAGTAGGCCCATGATGTGCACGGCCTTGCCAGCGCCAACGGCCTTGTCCACGGCTGCGCAGATCGTCGGGTTTTCGAAGAACTCACCGTCGCGGATCGCTTTGGTCACGCGGGTGAAGTCCTGATAAACGACGCGCCCGGCACCCAGGTTCATGTGGCCGACTTCGGAGTTGCCCATCTGGCCGTCCGGCAGGCCGACGTCCATCCCGGATCCAGAGATCAGGCCGTTGGGCATGGTCTTGTAGAGGCGATCGAAGACCGGCATCTTCGCTTCGTAGACCGCGTTGCCGTGATGGCTGTCGCTGTGACCGAAGCCGTCCAGGATGATCAGAACCAAAGGTTTAGGCGTGGTAGTCATGAATCCCACTCTTTGTGAAAAGATGAAGTAGAGAAAAGATCGACAGTTTAGGGACAAGTTCAGACGGCGTCACTGCCGTACGGGCTTTGGCCGACCTTGGGTGCTGTGTATACTGGCCGACATTTTAACGCCCTGGAACCTAATGATGGTTGATCACCTGATTGCATTTGCCACTAATCACTATTTGATCTCTGGCGCTTTCGTCATCCTGCTGGCACTGCTGATCGCGACAGAACTCAACAAGGGCGGCAAAAGCCTGAGCACCGGCGAACTGACTGCGCTGGTCAACCGTGACGAGGCGGTGGTCATCGATGTACGTCCCAAGAAGGACTACGCCACCGGTCACATCGTCGGCTCCCTGAACTTCCCGCAGGACAAGGTCATGTCCCGTACGTCGGAGCTTGAGAAGTACAAATCCAAGACCCTGATCATCGTCGACGCCGCCGGTCAGCACGCAGGGCACGTGGCCAGCGAGCTGCTCAAGGCCGGTTTCACCGCCGCCAAGCTGTCCGGTGGCGTTTCGTCGTGGCGCGGCGACAACCTGCCGCTGGTGAAGTGAAATGGCTGAAGTCGTCGTCTACTCCAGCGATTATTGCCCTTACTGCTCGCGGGCCAAGTACCTGCTCGAGAGCAAGAATGTCGACTTCGAGGAGATCAAAGTCGATGGCAAGCCACAGATTCGCGCAGAAATGACTAAAAAGGCTGGCCGCACGTCGGTTCCTCAGATCTGGATCGGCTCGGTCCATGTCGGAGGTTGCGACGACCTGTTCGCCCTGGAACGCGCTGGCAAGCTCGACGCACTGTTGAGCGCCTGAATTCGAACCCTACGTACAAGACCTGAAAAGTAAGAAGGATCTGAGATGACCGATCAAACGAATAACGGCGCCACTTCCAACGAAGAAGCACCACAGTTCTCCCTGCAACGCATCTACGTTCGTGACCTGTCCTTCGAAGCGCCAAAAAGCCCGGCGATCTTCCGTCAGGAGTGGACCCCAAGCGTGAGCCTGGACCTGAACACCCGTCAGAAGCAGCTGGAAAATGACTTCTACGAAGTCGTGCTGACCCTGTCGGTCGAAGTGAAGAACGGCGAAGAAATCGCCTTCATCGCTGAAGTCCAGCAAGCCGGTATCTTCCTGATCAAGGGCCTGGACGCCTCTTCGATGAGCCACACCCTCGGCGCGTTCTGCCCGAACATCCTGTTCCCGTATGCCCGTGAAACCATCGACAGCCTGGTAGTCCGCGGCTCGTTCCCTGCGCTGATGCTGGCGCCGGTGAACTTCGACGCCCTGTACGCTCAAGAGCTGCAGCGCATGCAGGAATCCGGCGAAACGCCGACCGTTCAGTAAGCCTGGCGGCCTGAATGAAAAAAAGCGCCTGTGATGGGCGCTTTTTTGTGACTGCGATTTGGCGGCGATTACCTGTGGGAGCGAATTCATTCGCGATACGGCGGTACATCCGGCAGATATCTAGTGGATTTTAGATTCTTCGCGAATGAATTCGCTCCTACAGTCGAGGGCAGTGCGCGCCTGATCGGGGTTGTTACTTGAACCCCAACTGCCGCCAGCCTTCATAGACGGCCACCGCCACGGTATTCGACAGATTAAGGCTGCGGCAGCCCTCGCGCATGGGCAGACGCAGGCGTTGGTCGCTCGACAGCGGGTCCAGCACCTCGGGCGGCAAGCCACGGCTTTCGGGGCCGAACACAAACGCATCGCCTTCCTGGAACGCCACGTCATGGAAAGGCTTAGAGCCCTTTGTGGTAAAAGCGAACAGGCGCGGATGACCGATGCTTTCCAGGCAACTGGCAAGGTCGGCGTGGCGATGCAGGGTGGCGTACTCGTGGTAATCGAGACCGGCACGACGCAGGCGCTTGTCATCCAGCTCGAAGCCCAGCGGCTCGATCAAATGCAGGCTGCAGCCGCTGTTGGCGCAGAGCCTGATGATGTTGCCGGTATTCGGCGGAATTTCTGGTTGAAAAAGGATCACGTGAAACATGCACGGCTCCGAACATAAGGACGGGATGCATTCTACCCCCGAAGAGGACCCGAGGCCGAAGCTATGGCCGCGGTTTTTGGGTTCCATTGCGATTTTCGGGGTCATGGTCGGGCTGATGATCGGTCGCCTGACCACGCCGGACCCGATCGCACTGCAGCAAATCGAAGCGCTGCCCAATGGCGTGGCGGTGTGGTTCAACCGCGAGCCACAGCTGCACGGTGAAATCGTCGATGGCGCAGTGGCGCTGCTGTTCAACGCCAAAGGCGAGGCGCAACGAGGCGAACTGAAGCTCAATGGACGGGATGTGCGCTGGAGGGTACAGAAGAGCGATAAGGGATTGTTGCTGAACCTGCTGGCGGCCCGTCCGTTACGCGGTGAGTGGCACGGCGCAACGCTGGACGGGCGCTGGAGACTCGAGGTGAGTCTCCGGGAGGAATAAAAGAGGGGAATCCCCGGCCTGCCTGTACCAAGGTCCCCAAAACTGGTGATGCTTAACCTATTGCAGCCTGCGTGCCAGTTTTGAGAATTGCCTGTAGGAAAGATGAAAGTATCTCGTCAGACCCCGGTTTAAAGCCCGCATCCCGATGCATCAAGCAAATGGGCGTGGTTCGAGCGTTCGGATCAGCGTTCACATTTGGGTGTTTATTGATCAGTTTTGCACGCTATTCGCGCATTTTCGGGCGAGGGGTTACCAAAGTGATGCACAGGTCAGCCTGCGATGGTCCCCCGCTGATAAACCTGTGGGAGTGAGCTTGCTCACGAATGCTGCGTTCCAGCCCATGAAAAAAGCACCGAATGTACTGGCCCTTTCGTGAGCAAGCTCACTCCCACAGAGGGCATTGATCGCCGATTAAAACGGCACATCCCCCAAAATCGTCGCGCGGTGCATCACGCGGCGTTGCGGTCGGTAGTCGTCCACCGCGTAATGCTGGGTCACTCGGTTGTCCCACATCGCCACGTCGTTTTCCTGCCAGCGCCAGCGGATGGTGAACTCGGGTCGCGTTGCATGGGCGAACAACATTTTCAGAATCGCCTCGCTTTCTGCGGGCTCCAGTTCATTGATCCGCGTGGTGAAACCCTCATTCACGAACAGCGCTTTGCGCCCGCTGACCGGGTGCGTGCGGATCACAGGATGGGACAAAGGCGGGTTTTTGCGGCGGGTTTCTTCCCAGCGCGCCAGGTCCTCGGCGGTGTTGCCGAAGCGCTCCAGCGGAAAAGAGCGGGTGAAGTCGTGGGTGGCCGTCAGCCCGTCGAGCAGTGCCTGCATCGGTCCGGACAGAGCTTCGAACGCCGCAATCCCGCTGGCCCATAACGTGTCGCCGCCATAAGCCGGTAGCAGCTTGGCACTCAATACCGCGCCGAGCGCCGGAGTGGGCAGGAAGGTCACGTCGGTGTGCCAGATCGCGTTGTCACGAACATCGGTCACTGCCGTGTCGAGAATCAGCACTTCCGGCTGCTCGGGCACGTTCGGGTAAATGGGGTGGATGTGCAGATCGCCGAAGTGCGCGGCGAAGCGCGCTTGCTGTTGAGGCGTTACCGGCTGATCGCGGAAGAACAGGACCTGGTGCTTGAGCAACGCCTGTTCGATGGCATCGCGCTGTTCTGCATTCAGGTCCCGGCTCAGGTCGACGCCGCTGATGTGCGCGCCCAACGCTGAACTGAGCGGGATAATGGTGAGGCTCATGGTCGTTCTCATATCCGGCGCCGAGGTGTCGGCGTAGTCAGTGTGTGTCGATGAAACAGCAATCAGTGGTTCTGTCCGTGCCAGGGCACCAGCTTGCGTTGCAGGGCCCGCAGTCCCATTTCCAGGGCAAACGCGATCAGCGCGATGACCAGAATTCCCAGCACCACCACATCGGTGACCAGGAACTGCGCGGCGGACTGCACCATGAACCCCAAGCCGCTGGTGGCGGCGATCAATTCAGCTGCGACCAGCGTCGACCAGCCCACGCCCAGGCCGATGCGAACCCCTGTGAGAATCTCGGGCAATGCGCTGGGCAGGATGACGTGACGGATCAACTGCCAGCGACTGGCGCCCAACGACTGCGCCGCCCTGAGCTTCGCGCTGTCGACTGTCCGCACACCGGTGGCGGTCGCAATCGCGATGGGCGCGAAGATGGCCAGATAAATCAGCAGCACCTTGGAGAACTCGCCGATGCCGCACCAGATGACGATCAGCGGCAGGTAAGCGAGCGGTGGAATAGGGCGGTAGAACTCGATCAGCGGGTCGAAGATGCCGCGAGCAATCCGGTTATGGCCGATGGCAATGCCGACGGGGATCGCTGTCAGTACGGCGAAAAACAGCGCCAGTCCGATGCGTTGCAGGCTCGCGCCCAAGTGCTGCCAGAGGGTCGATTCCATGTAGCCCTTGGTCATTAGTAGCCAGGCTTTTTCCAGCACGGCCGACGGAGGTGGCAGGAACAATGGCTCCACCCATTCGAACGCCGTGACGAGCCACCAGGCGCCAAGCAGTGCGGCGAGTGTCAGGACGCTGATGGCCCGCGTGCTCAAAGACAATCCGCGTGACCTTTTGACCTCGGTGTTGGCGGGCGACGGCTTGATCAACGCCTGCGCAGCAGGAGGCGACTGGAGTTTAGTCATGCTCGTTGCTCCTGACGTTGAAAAAATACGCGGGCCAGGACGTGCTCGCGGGTTTCGATGAATCGAGGGTCGGATTTGATCGCCCGCGCCGATTCGCCGGCGCTGTAGCGCTGACCGAAATCAAGCGTGAGGTGTTCGACGATCTGTCCTGGATTCGGTGCGAGCAGGATGAGGTCGGTCGCCAGAAATACGGCCTCCTCGATGTCATGGGTAATCAGAAAGACCGGCTTGGCGCTGCGCTGCCAGACCTGCAGAAGCAGCTCCTGCATCTGTTCGCGGGTGAAGGCATCCAGTGCGCCGAAGGGTTCGTCCATCAGCAGTACGCGAGGATCGGCGGCAAGCGCGCGGGCCAGGCCAACCCGCTGTTTCTGGCCGCCAGACAGTTGCCAGATACGGCGCTTCTCAAACCCGGCCAGATCGACCAGGGCGAGCATCTCGCGCGCTTTCGCTTCGCGTTGCACTCGAGGCACGCCTGCAAGCTCAAGCCCGAAGGCAACGTTGGCCAGTACGTCTTGCCAGGGCAGCAAGGCGTCGTCCTGGAACACCACACCGCGCTCGGCACTCGGACCTTTCACCGGCACCTGATCAAGGGTGATGCGACCGGCACTGGGTTCGACGAAACCCGCGATTAGATTCAGCAGAGAAGTCTTGCCGCTGCCAGACGGACCCAAGGCGACCAGCAGTTGTTGCGGGCCCAGGCTCAGGGAGATGTCCGACAGCACCGGCTCGGCCGCACCGGGATACTGTGCGCTGATGCGCTCCAGCTGTAACAAGGCCATGGCAATGACTCCGCTTCTATATAGAGGTACTGGTCGTGCTGCATTAGCAGGTCGGCCTCCTGGTGGGAGCGAATTCATTCGCGATGCAGTCTTTCAGTCGACATTTCTGTGTCGTCTGAAACAGCTTTCGCGAATGAATTCGCTCCCACAGGAGATGGCGTCCTACCTGCCTGGGCGGTGGCTTACTGAGTAACGAACTTGGCGCTGACGTAAGGCGTGTAATCCGCCAGCACCGCATCGACCTTGCCTTGTTCCTTGAGGAACGCTGCGGTCTTGCCGATGGCTTCGGTGGTCGGGGCGCCCAGCTGGGTGACTTGATCAGCCGCCAGCGGGTAAACGTTGCCTTCCAGCAGGCCCGGAATGTCAGTGGCCTTTGCGCCGGACAGCTTCACCAGCTTGTCGATGTTGCTGCTGTTGGCAATCCAGGCGGCCGGGTCCTTGCGGTAATCGGCGTAGGCGTCGAGGGTGGTTTTAGCGAAGGCTTTCACGATCTCGGGGTGCTTGTCGGCGAAGTCCTTGCGCACGATCCAGGCATCGAATGTCGGTGCGCCCACTTTCGCCAGTTCGCCGGAAGTGATCAGCACCTTCCCGGTTTCCTTGGCGACGCCCAGCGCCGGGTCCCATACGTAGGTCGCGTCGATGTCGCCACGCTTCCAGGCCGCCGCAATGGCCGGCGGCGCGAGGTTGAGGATGGTCACTTTGGCCGGATCGATGTTCCAGTGTTTCAGAGCGGCCAACAGGCTGTAGTGCCCGGTTGAAACGAAGGGCACGGCGATTTTCTTGCCGACCAGATCCTGTGGGCCGTTGATGCCCGAACCGTTGCGCACGACCAGTGCTTCAGCGGCCCCGATTTGAGTCGCGATCAGAAAGGTTTCGACAGGCAGTTTGCGCGTGGCTGCGGCGGTCAGCGGGCTCGATCCGAGGTACCCGATCTGCACGTCCCCCGAAGCGATCGCAGTGATCACGTCCGCGCCGTTTTCAAATTTGCGCCAGGCAATCTTCGAGCCCGTGGCTTTCTCGTACGCGCCGTCGGCTTGCGCCACTTTCGCCGGGTCCACGGTGGTCTGGTAGGCCACGGTGAAATCCGCCGCTTGGGCAATCAAGGCTGAGCCTGCCAGCGACAACGCCGCCAACAAGCGAAGAGGGTTGAGTCGTTTCATGTTGACGCTCCGAATCGAGGCAGGCCGGGGACTGAATAATGCGAAGCGTAAATGATCTAAGAAACGCGAAATAAATACCTTTTTGGTATGAGCTTAGAGAAGTTTCTTTCTTGAATGGGTCTGCGAGAGGGCGTTAACGGAAAAAACGGCTGGAGACCCGTGACCGTTCATCGAATTGTCACAATCTGTAAATAGGATCGGTCCGCTCGCACGAACTGTCTGTGTTTCGCCCTGCTTCTGTTCATCAAAAGCCAGCAGCAGCGACGCTGGGGCTCAGCAGAATCTTTGCCACACAGTCGATGCAGCCAGCTTTGCCAGTTAACTGATGAGTCTGTTCGTCATCTCGGTAAAAAACTGACGGCGTGCAGGGTGACAACAGTAACAATCGCGTCTACGCCGTTTGTAATTTCAGTAGTTTCAATGAGTTAGAGCTCTGGTTCTCATGTTGTTTCGCACGATGACCGTGACTCGGCGGTCAAGTTCCAGTCGTACGATATGGCAAAACGGATCGATCTGACGAACGGAGTCGAAATATTTTTTGGGAATTAGGTAAAGACGCCGATACACTCCGCAACGGACGGCTGAAACGGCTTGTGACATATAACTGCTTGGCATAAAAGCAGGTCTACAAAGTCTTTTTAGGTTTAAAGGATTTCCCTTACCTTGCAGCCAGCTGTAAACGCGGTCTAGTCAATTAGTCTTGTGGCCATTGACTCATCGAGTCGGGCCAGCGCTAATCGCGCATCCGCGGTCTTGAGCCTTCGGTCTCAGAACCAAGGAACTACAAAAATTAGATTCAAGAGGAGCGAAACACAATGAAGAAGTCCACCCTGGCCTTGGCCGTGTATGCAGGTGTAATGGCCACTCAGGCTGGTGCAGCTGGTTTCCTGGAAGACAGCAAGGCAACCCTCAGTTCCCGTACTCTTTACTTCGAACAAGACCCACGTGAGCCGTCGTCGACTGGTGGTAAAGGCCAGGATCAGCGTCAAACCGTTCAGGGCTTCCTGTTCAACTTCATCTCGGGTTACACCCCTGGCACCGTGGGCTTCGGTCTCGACGTGCAAGGCATGTACGGTATCAACCTGAGCGGTGGCATCGACAACCGCGCCGCCAACGGCAGCACTGCGAACACCGTTTCGCCGACCAGCTCCGACGGTACTCCCCAACACGATTGGGCTCGTGCCGGTGCCAACGTCAAAGCGAAGATCTCCAAGACCGAGCTGAAAATCGGTAATGCTCTGCAGCCAAACCTGCCGATCCTGGTATCGAACGACGGTCGTCTGCTGCCGCAAACCTTTGAAGGTGGCATCGTCACTTCCAAGGACATCGACAGCCTGACTCTGACCGCCGGTAAGCTGACCAAGGCTGCTGGCCGTGCCTCCACCAACTACGACAACCTGTCGGTTTCGGGTGGTACCAAGGGCTCCAACAACTTCCAGTTCGCCGGTGCTGACTACAAGCTCACCAAAGACCTGACCCTGCAGTACTACTACGCCAACCTGGAAGACTACTACAAGCAGCACTTCTTCGGTTTGCTGCACGTTCTGCCAATCGGTGAAGACCAGTCGTTCAAATCCGACCTGCGTTATTTCCACAGCACTTCCGATGGCAAAAACGGCCAAGCCAACAACGTTGGCTACCGTCTGACCGGCAACGGTTATTCGGGTACTGGTAGCGACACCGGTGAGATCGACAACGATCTGTGGACCGCAATGTTCACCTATACCCTGGGTGGCCACGCGTTCATGCTGGGTTACCAGTCTTCGAGCGACAGCGGCGCCATGCCAATCATCAACAACGGCAGCGTAGTTGACGGCCGTGGTCGTAACGAAGGTGAAGGTGGTAACTCCGTTTACCTGTTCACCGACAGCATGATCACCAACTTCACCCGCGCCGGTGAGAAGACCAAGTTCGGTCAGTACTCGTACGACTTCGCACGCCTGGGCGTTCCTGGCCTGAAAGCTGCGGTTGCTTATCTGTACGGTGATCAGATCCGTACCAGCGCCACCGGTGGTCGTGGTACTGAGTGGGAACGCGACATGCGTATCGACTACGTCTTCCAGGACAGCTTCCTGAAAGGCTTCGGTGTGACTGTACGTCGTGCCAACCTGCGTTCGGATTCCGATCTGTACCCGCTGCAGCAGAACGTCGACCAGACTCGCGTTATCCTCAACTACACCTACGCTTTCAAATAAGCATTGGTTCGTTGAAAAGAGCCCCGCTTCGGCGGGGCTTTTTTATGCCTGAACAAAATGAAATGACCCGCTTTTATAGCGAAAAGCACGCTTGCCATTGCCATTCGGTCTTTCAGTTTTAACGCAATGACATGCAAAGTAGCTCAATAACACCTAACCAAAGGAGCACGACTGTATGGGCATAAAACTCGGCGACATCGCCCCTGACTTCGAGCAGGACTCCAGTGAAGGGCGGATCAAATTTCACGAGTGGCTGGGCAACAAATGGGCGGTGCTGTTCTCTCACCCTGCCGATTTCACGCCAGTCTGCACCACAGAATTGGGCTTCACCGCGAAGCTCAAGGATGAGTTTGAAAAACGCAATGTGAAAGCCATCGCGCTGTCGGTGGATCCGGTCGACTCGCACACCAAGTGGATCGAAGACATCAATGCTACGCAGAACACGGTCGTCAATTTCCCCATCCTGGCGGACGCGGATCGCAAGGTGTCCGAGCTGTATGATCTGATTCATCCCAACGCCAGCGAAACGCTGACCGTGCGCTCGCTGTTCGTGATAGACCCGAACAAGAAAGTGCGCCTGACCATTACCTATCCCGCCAGCACGGGGCGCAACTTCCACGAGATCCTGCGGGTGATCGATTCGCTGCAACTGACCGACAACTACAAAGTCGCGACGCCTGCGAACTGGAAGGACGGTGAAGACGTCGTGATCGTGCCGTCGATCAAAGACGAAGCCGAGATCAAGGAACGCTTTCCTAAAGGCTATAAAGCCGTCACGCCTTACTTGCGCCTGACGCCGCAGCCCAATCGCTGATACACCGATTTCAACCACGACATTCGGGCCGATTTATCGGCCCTTTTTTATTATGTGACAGTTATTGGGCAGGTTGGCCGCTTCGGCCGTACGCTGCACCTGTGGGAGTGAGCTTGCTCACGAAGGCGGTAGTTCAGCCCCTGTACTCGGTATGGATGTACCGGCCTCTTCGTGAGCAAGCTTACTCCCACAGGAAACCGTTTGCGGTGGCATGAGTGATCGTGAGCCAGGCGCGCAGCGGTGTGTCTATTCGGTAAGGCGCTTCATATTCAATTCAGTGCTAACCAAATGAATAAATATGATTTTAGTGAATAACAAACCCCTGTTATGGTCTCTCCGTCCTGGCGATATGTCGCCAGCAATGGATCCCTAAACACCTTACTCGTCCGCTATCGGACAAGCAGGTGCCACCTGTTAGCTACACAGCAAAGGAGCGTGCCATGCGCACTGTCATTTTGCGTCGAGGCCTGGTCGCTCTGTTTGCTGCGGCGGTGTCGTTCGGCGTCCTAACACAAGCTCAAGCCGATACCTTGCGCATCGGTTATCAGAAGTACGGCACGTTGGTGCTGCTCAAGGCCAAAGGGTCTCTGGAAAAGAAACTCGCAGAGCAAGGCGTGCAGGTGCAATGGACCGAATTCCCAGGCGGCCCTCAGCTGCTTGAAGGCCTGAATGTCGGCTCCATCGACTTCGGTGTCACCGGCGAGACTCCCCCTGTTTTTGCTCAGGCCGCTGGCGCTGATCTGCTCTACGTGGCGTCCGAGCCACCGGCGCCGACCAGTGAAGCGATCCTGGTACCCAAGGACTCGCCGATCGCGTCGGTCAAAGACCTGAAAGGCAAGAAGGTCGTCCTCAACAAAGGCTCAAACGTTCACTACCTGCTGGTGAGGGCGCTGGAAGAAGCCGGCCTGAAATACACCGACATCCAGACCGTCTTTCTGCCGCCCGCCGATGCGCGTGCCGCCTTCGAGCGCGGCAGTGTCGATGCCTGGGTGATCTGGGACCCGTACCAGGCAGCCGCCGAACAACAGTTGCAGGCACGCACGCTGCGTGATGGCAAAGGCATCGTCGACAACAACCAGTTCTATCTGGCGACCAAGCCCTATGCGCAGCAGCACCCCAAAGTGATTCAGGCCCTGGTCGAAGAAGTTCGCGCGGTGGGTGAGTGGTCCAAAGCCAACCCCGACGAGGTCACTAAACAGGTCGCTCCGTTGCTGGGCCTGCCGGAAGACATCACACGGACTTCGGTCAAGCGACAAGGTTACGGCGCGCTGTTCATCACGCCTGAAACCGTCGCGGCGCAACAGAAAATCGCCGACACGTTTTATCAGCTCAAGTTGATTCCCAAACCGCTCAGCATCGCCGATGTGATCTGGACGCCACCCGCTGCTGTTGCGAAAGCGCAGTAAGCCTCGGCCTTGAGAGGAGACAACTCCATGAGCGTGGAAAGATACACTCACAGACTGGCGCCCTGGCTGCTACCGGTCCTGTTGCTTGCGATCTGGCAACTGGCGGTCAGCGCCGGTTGGCTGTCGACCCGAATTCTGCCAGCGCCCAGTGCCGTGATCGAAGCCGGCGTGACGCTTGTGCGAAGTGGCGAGATCTGGACCCACCTGGCAATCAGCGGCTGGCGTGCCGGCATCGGTTTTGCCATTGGCGGTGGCATCGGTCTGGCGTTGGGTTTCATCACCGGCTTGTCGAAATGGGGCGAGCGGCTGCTCGACAGCTCGGTGCAGATGATCCGCAACGTGCCGCATCTCGCGCTGATCCCGCTGGTCATCTTGTGGTTCGGTATCGATGAAACAGCCAAGATTTTTCTGGTGGCGTTGGGCACGCTGTTCCCGATCTACCTGAACACCTATCACGGGATTCGCAATATCGACCCCGCGTTGGTGGAGATGTCGCGCAGTTATGGTTTGTCGGGTTTCGCGCTGTTCTGGCACGTCATTTTGCCAGGTGCGATGCCTTCGATTCTGGTGGGTGTGCGCTTCGCGCTGGGCTTCATGTGGCTGACGCTGATCGTGGCTGAAACCATCTCCGCCAGCTCCGGCATCGGCTATCTGGCGATGAATGCCAGGGAGTTTCTGCAGACTGATGTGGTGGTGCTGGCAATCGTGCTGTACGCCGTGCTCGGTAAATTGGCTGACCTCGCTGCGCGGGGTCTGGAGCGGGTCTGCCTGCGTTGGCACCCTGCGTATCAAGTGGCAAAAGGTGGCGCGCGATGAGCAATCTCCAACAACCGGCAAACCTGTTGCGCGGGATTCCCCTGCAAGTGCGCAAGCTGAAGAAAACCTTTGGCTCGCGTGAAGTCCTCAAAGACATCGACCTGCATATTCCGGCCGGGCAGTTCGTGGCGGTGGTCGGTCGCAGCGGCTGCGGCAAAAGTACCCTGCTGCGCTTGCTTGCAGGCCTTGATCAGCCCTCAAGTGGTCAGTTACTCGCCGGGTCCGCTTCGCTGGCCGATGCACGAGAAGACACACGATTGATGTTCCAGGAGGCGCGCCTGCTGCCGTGGAAAAAGATCATCGACAACGTCGGGCTGGGTCTCAGCGGAGACTGGCGTGGCCAAGCGCTGGAAGCGCTGGAGGCCGTCGGTCTGGCCGAGCGTGCCAACGAGTGGCCCGCGTCGTTGTCGGGCGGCCAGAAACAGCGTGTGGCGCTGGCGCGTGCATTGATTCATCAACCGCGCCTGTTACTGCTGGACGAGCCGTTGGGCGCGCTCGATGCCTTGACCCGCATCGAGATGCAGCAACTGATCGAAAACCTCTGGCAGAAGCACGGCTTCACGGTGTTGTTGGTGACGCACGATGTCAGCGAGGCCGTGGCCATTGCTGACCGTGTGTTGCTGATCGAAGAAGGCCGCATTGGGCTTGATTTGCAGGTCGATCTGGCCCGACCCCGTGCACGTGGCTCACACCGGCTCGCCACGCTGGAAACCGAAGTGCTTAACCGCGTGCTGTCGCTGCCAGGCAGCCCGCCCGAACCCGAACCGACATCACCCCTGCCCACGCAACTGCGTTGGGCCAATTGAATCCAGGCGCAATGTCGCGTCTGGAACTGATCACTCAAAGGAAGACCTATCATGACTATTAAAGCCATCAACGTTCGTAACCAGTTCAAAGGCACCATCAAGGAAATCGTCACCGGCGACGTGCTGTCCGAAATCGACGTACAGACCGCGTCCGGCATCGTCACTTCGGTGATCACCACGCGTTCGGTTAAAGAACTTGAGCTGGTGGTCGGCAGCGAAGTCATCGCGTTCGTGAAATCCACCGAGGTGTCGATCGCCAAGTTGTGATCGATGCGGTGTGACCAACCCTGAAGGGTGCGAGCCCTTCGGGGTTTTTTGCTGTGTGGGATTTGGCGCGGCAGCCTGCTCGGCGGGCCGAAGCGCGATCTTGTGGGAGCGAATGTATTCGCGATGGGATGTATCAGGCGTCAGATATGAAGGGGCTGCACCGGCGTCTCGCGAATGAATTCGCTCCCACAGGAAATATGCGTCAGGACTCAAGCACGCGCTTGGGCAAGAAGGGCGGCAGATACAACCCGAGGTAGGCATCGAAGACCCGTTGGCCTTCCTCGGCCATGCGCGGCGTGATCGCGTTGTGCAGTTGTACCGAGCGTGCATAAACGCGGTCGGCGAGTTCGAGGGCGAGGGCGAAGACTTCGATGTCGTCCGGCAAGGCCGGCAGCTGGAAGTGTTTGGCGAACAGCGCGTGCATGAGATTGCCCAGTTCGACGTCGTGCTGACGGTCGGCCTGGGTGACTTCGGTCAGGCCGTGCTGAGCCAGGATCAGCTGGCGAGCGGCGGCGTCTTCGCTGTAGATCGTGAGCATGCGCGCCTCGACCAGGCGCGACAGGTCTTGCCAGTGGTTGAGTTGGGCGTGGTCGATCGGCTGTTGCAGGCTTTCGCGAAAGGTGGCGTGCACATCGGCGGTCAGCCCTTCCAGCAAAGCCGGGACGCTGGCGAAGAAGTGGTAAACCGAGGATGGCGGGATTTCCGCGCGTTCGGCCACACTGTAAATCGAAAGGCTCGCCACACCGTCCGACGCCAGTAACGCACGCGCGGCCTCAAGGATCGAATCGATCCGGGCCTGACTGCGTGCGCGGGGTTTGCGGGGTGTGGCGGGGCGGGTCATCTAAGCGTCTCGAAGGCGAAAGTCCGGGCATTGTACGCGAGATCATTGAGCAGATTATGTTCGGTGTAGGAGCGCGGTAGCCCGTGATAGCGTGATGTCCGTTGATGCGTCATGCCTGACACAACACCATCGCGGGCAAGCGCGCTCCTACAATGTTTCGCAGGCCCGGCGAGCCAGACTGCTATCGAAAAACGATTCGAACTCGCCGTCTAAAATAAAAAACGCCCCCAGCCTTTCGGTTGGGGGCGTTCTTTTTATTTCACACCGCTATTTCACACCGTCAAACCGTGTGCAGATACCAGTTGTATTCAAGGTCGGAGATGGAGTGTTCGAACTCCTCCAGCTCACTTTCCTTGCACGCGACGAAGATATCGATGTACTTCGGATCGATGTACTTGGCCATGACTTCGCTGTCGTCCAACTCGCGCAACGCATCACGCAGGTTGTTCGGCAGGCTCTGCTCGTTCTGCTCGTAGGAGTTACCCTCCACAGGCGGTCCCGGCTCGATCTGGTTGGTCATGCCGTGGTGGATGCCCGCCAGAACCGATGCCATCAACAGGTAAGGGTTGGCGTCTGCACCGGCGACCCGGTGTTCGATACGCACGGCGTCCGCAGTGCCGGTAGGGACACGGACCGCCACTGTGCGGTTGTCCAGCCCCCAGGTAGGCGAGTTGGGTGTGTAGAACTGAGCACCGAACCGGCGATACGAGTTGACGTTCGGGCAAAGGAACGCCATCTGCGCCGGTAGGGTCTCGAGCACACCGCCGATCGCATGACGTAATGCGGCGTTCTGCTCGGGATCCTCACTGGTGAAGATGTTTTTGCCATCGCGATCCAGGATCGAGATGTGGACGTGCAGACCGTTACCCGCCTGGCCAGGATACGGCTTGGCCATGAAGGTGGTGTCCATCTCATGGTCGTAGGCGATGTTCTTGATCAGTCGCTTGAGCAGAACCGCGTAGTCGCAGGCTTTCAGCGCGTCAGCGGTGTGGTGCAGGTTCACTTCGAACTGCGCTGGAGCACTTTCCTTGACGATCGCGTCGGCAGGGATGCCTTGCTCTTTCGCACCTTCCAGAATGTCCTGGAGGCAATCGACGTATTCGTCGAGGTCGTCGATCAGGTAGACCTGTGTCGAGTGCGGGCGTTTGCCGGAGATCGGCGAGCGCGGAGGCTGTGGACGGCCGTTCACGTTCTCCTGATCGATCAGGTAGAACTCAAGTTCGAAGGCAGCGCAGATGGTCAGACCCATCTCGTCGAACTTGCTGACCACTTGGCGTAGCACTTCACGAGGGTCGGCGAAGAACGGCGCGCCTTCCAGTTCGTGCATGGTCATCAGCAGTTGTGCGGTAGGACGCTTCTGCCACGGTTCGTTGCAGAGAGTGTCGGGGATTGGATAACAGATTCGGTCAGCGTCACCGATGTCCAGGCCAAGGCCGGTGCTTTCCACCGTCGAGCCATTGATATCCAGTGCGAAAAGAGAAGCTGGGAGGTTAATGCCTTTTTCGTAAACCTTATGGAGGCTGGTGCGTTCAATGCGCTTGCCGCGCACCACTCCATTCATATCTGCAATCAGAAGGTCAACGTATAGAACCTCAGGATGTTCCTTAAGGAACGCGTTCGCTTCGTTGAGCTGAACGGCACGCGGGGGTACCGACATGATGCAACACCTTTGTTGTTGAAAATATCAATCATCGAGCATTACGGGGTTCAGTCAATCCGAAAGCCCGAATGAAGTCAAGAGAGCCCTGTTTTGCCCTAAAACGGCGCCTTGAGGCCGTTTTTGCCGCACTTTAGGGCGGTTTTTAGCCGTTGGAGGTCTTGGAAACTGCGATCTTGAGCGGGGCGTATTTTATTTTTTACGGGGCTGTTGTGTAAAAAAATGAACAACGCTAAGCTCGGTCGCAACCCATAACAGCAATAATACCGGGGGTCACATGTCTCGCCTTCCGCTGATCGGCGTCACCGCCTGCACTCAGCAAATCGGCTCGCATGCCTATCACATCAGTGGTGACAAATACGTCCGCGCAGTCGCCGTCGCTGCCAAGGGCCTGCCGCTGATTCTGCCGTCACTGGCAGAGCTGATCGATCCAGCCGACATACTCTCGGCGGTCGATGGTTTGCTCTTCACCGGTTCTCCTTCCAACGTCGAACCCTATCACTATAGTGGTCCTGCCAGCGCGCCGGGAACTGCTCATGATCCTGCACGCGACCACACCACCTTACCCCTTATTCGTGCCGCTGTGGCCGCAGGCGTTCCTGTGCTGGGCATTTGCCGTGGGTTTCAGGAGCTGAATGTGGCGTTTGGTGGGAGTCTGCATCAGAAGGTTCACGAGACGGGAATCTTCATGGATCATCGTGAGCCAGACAACGAACTCGTTGAAATTCAATACGCTCCCAGCCATCCGATGCACATCGAGCCGGGCGGTGTATTGGCAGGTCTGGGTATGCGCGAGGAAATTCGTGTCAATTCAATTCACGGCCAGGGCGTTGAGCGTCTCGCGCCCGGTTTGCGGGTCGAAGCGACTGCACCGGATGGCCTGATTGAAGCGATCTCGGTGCCAGCGGGCGCGCCTTTTGCTACAGCCAATGTGTTCGCACTGGGCGTTCAGTGGCATCCGGAGTGGCAGGTCACGCAAAACCCCGACTATCTTTCAATCTTCCAGGCATTTGGCGATGCCTGTCGAAAACGGGCAGTACAACGCGACGCACAAGCGTTAAAGAACGCCTGATCGCCATGATGGCGACCAGGAAATAAAACCCCTGAGGTATTTATGAGTACCAACCTCGACCAGCTCACCGATTGGTTGAAAGAACACAGGATCACCGAAGTCGAGTGCATGATCTCCGACCTCACCGGTATCACGCGCGGCAAGATCTCTCCGACCAACAAGTTCATTGCCGAGAAGGGCATGCGCTTGCCGGAAAGCGTATTGCTCCAGACCGTGACCGGCGATTACGTCGAAGACGACATTTATTATGAGTTGCTGGACCCTGCAGACATCGACATGTTCTGCCGTCCTGACCAGAACGCGGTGTATCTGGTCCCCTGGGCGATCGAGCCCACTGCGCAAGTGATCCACGACACCTACGACAAGCAGGGCAACCCCATCGAGCTGTCGCCGCGCAACGTATTGAAAAAAGTTCTCAAGCTCTATGCCGATCAAGGCTGGCAGCCCATCGTGGCGCCGGAGATGGAGTTCTACCTCACCAAGCGCAGCGACGACCCGGATTATCCATTGCAGCCGCCAGTCGGCCGTTCGGGCCGTCCGGAGACAGGTCGTCAGTCTTTCTCCATTGAAGCCGCCAACGAATTCGACCCGTTGTTCGAAGACGTCTATGACTGGTGCGAACTGCAGAACCTGGACCTCGACACGCTGATCCACGAAGACGGCACCGCGCAGATGGAAATCAACTTCCGTCACGGTGATGCGCTCTCGCTGGCCGATCAGATCCTGGTGTTCAAGCGCACCATGCGCGAAGCCGCACTCAAGCACAACGTGGCAGCGACCTTCATGGCCAAGCCCATGACCGGTGAGCCCGGCAGCGCCATGCACTTGCACCAGAGCATCATCGACATCGAGACCGGCAAGAACATCTTCTCCAACGATGACGGCACGATGAGTCAGCTTTTTCTGCATCACATAGGTGGCCTGCAGAAGCTGATCCCCGAGCTGTTGCCGCTGTTTGCGCCTAACGTCAACTCGTTCCGCCGCTTTCTGCCCGACACCTCGGCGCCGGTGAACGTGGAGTGGGGCGAAGAAAACCGCACCGTCGGCCTGCGCGTACCGGATGCCGGCCCGCAGAACCGTCGTGTGGAAAACCGTCTGCCGGGCGCCGATGCCAACCCGTATCTGGCGATTGCCGCGAGCCTGCTGTGCGGTTTCATCGGCATGGTCGAAGGCCTCAATCCGAGCGCGCCTGTGGTGGGCCGGGGTTATGAGCGGCGCAACCTGCGCCTGCCGTTGACCATCGAAGACGCGCTGGAGCGGATGGAAAACAGCAAGACCATCGAGAAGTACCTCGGGCAGAAATTCATCACCGGCTACGTCGCGGTCAAGCGCGCCGAGCACGAAAACTTCAAGCGTGTGATCAGTTCGTGGGAGCGGGAATTCCTGCTCTTCGCCGTCTGAAGATCCAGGCGCCACGCGGGCCTTGCGAGGCCCGTGGCGCCTGACACGAGATACCCGTCAATGGAGTGGTTTCATGAGTTCCAACAACCCGCAAACCCGCGAATGGCAAGCGCTCAGCAGCGATCATCACCTGGCGCCGTTCAGCGACTTCAAGCAGCTCAAAGAGAAAGGCCCACGCATCATCACCAACGCCAAGGGCGTTTATCTGTGGGATAGCGAAGGCAACAAGATCCTCGACGGCATGGCCGGCCTGTGGTGCGTGGCCATCGGCTATGGCCGTGACGAGCTGGCCGATGCCGCCAGCAAGCAGATGCGCGAACTGCCTTATTACAACCTGTTCTTCCAGACCGCTCACCCGCCTGCATTGAACCTGGCCAAGGCGATTTCCGACGTCGCCCCTGAAGGCATGAATCACGTGTTTTTCACCGGTTCCGGTTCCGAAGGCAACGACACCGTACTGCGCATGATCCGTCACTACTGGGCGGTCAAGGGCAAGCCGAACAAGAAGGTCATCATCAGCCGCATCAACGGCTACCACGGCTCCACCGTGGCGGGGGCGAGTCTGGGCGGCATGACGTACATGCATGAACAGGGCGACCTGCCGATCCCGGGCATCGTCCACATCCCGCAGCCTTACTGGTTTGGTGAAGGCGGTGACATGACCCCGGACGCGTTCGGCGTCTGGGCGGCCGAACAGCTGGAAAAGAAAATTCTCGAAGTTGGCGAAGACAACGTCGGCGCGTTCATCGCCGAGCCGATCCAGGGCGCGGGCGGTGTGATCGTTCCGCCTGACACCTACTGGCCGAAGATCAAAGAGATCCTCGCCAAATACGACATCCTGTTCGTCGCCGATGAGGTGATTTGTGGCTTTGGTCGCACCGGTGAGTGGTTCGGTAGCGATTTCTACGACCTCAAGCCTGACCTGATGACCATCGCCAAAGGCCTGACCTCGGGCTACATCCCCATGGGCGGCGTGATTGTGCGCGATGAAGTGGTGAGGGTGCTGAACGAAGGCGGCGATTTCAACCACGGTTTTACCTATTCGGGTCATCCGGTGGCGGCAGCGGTCGGTCTGGAAAACATCCGCATCCTGCGGGATGAAAAGATTGTCGAGCGTGTGAAATCGGAAACGGCACCATACTTGCAAAAGCGTTTGCGTGAGTTGAGCGATCATCCGTTGGTGGGTGAGGTTCGTGGCGTCGGCTTGCTGGGCGCCATCGAGCTTGTGAAAGACAAAGCCACTCGCGAGCGTTATGTCGGTCGAGGCGTGGGCATGATTTGCCGAACGTTCTGCTTCAATAACGGACTGATCATGCGGGCGGTGGGTGACACGATGATCATTTCTCCGCCGTTGGTGATCAGCTTCGCCGAGATCGATGAGTTGGTGGAAAAAGCACGCAAATGCCTGGACCTGACCCTTGAGGCACTTCAAAGCTGAGGGCGGATGTGGGAGTGAGCTTGCTCACGAAAGCGGAGTGTCAGTCACTGTATCCGGCACAGGCAGACTGCAGTCGTGAGCAAGCTCACTCCCACAGAATGGTGAGGTTGTTGGTGTGCAGATGAAATCTTTGAAAGTTATGCAATAAGGCAGGCCGGTCTGCTTGTAAGCCCGCCCAGGAAATTGCCAGACTAACGGTTGTTTTAGTCGCCGCTAACATAAAACATTGGAGCTGTACGAATGAAGAAATTTGGCAAAACCCTCCTCGCGTTGTCCTTGATGGGCGTGGTGTCCGCTGCGGCACACGCCGATGACAAAGTTCTGCATGTCTACAACTGGTCCGATTACATCGCGCCGAACACCATTGCCGATTTCGAAAAGGAATCGGGCATCAAAGTGGTGTATGACGTCTTCGACAGCAACGAGACCCTGGAAGCCAAATTGCTGGCCGGCAAGTCCGGTTACGACATCGTCGTTCCATCGAACAACTTCCTGGCCAAACAAATCAAGGCGGGTGTTTACCAGGAGCTGGACAAGTCCAAGCTGTCCAACTACAAAAACCTGAACGAGAAGCTGCTCAAGGCCGTTTCCGTCAGCGACCCGGACAACAAGCACGCCTTCCCGTACATGTGGGGTTCGATCGGTATCGGCTTCAACCCGGACAAGGTCAAGGCTGCACTGGGCGCCGATGCGCCGGTCAATTCCTGGGACCTGCTGTTCAAGCCTGAAAACATCGCCAAGCTGAAAGGCTGCGGTGTGAGCTTCCTGGATTCGCCGACCGAAATGCTGCCTGTTGCGCTGCACTACCTGGGTCTGCCAACCGACAGCCAGAAGAAAGAAGACATCAAGAAGGCTCAGGATCTTTTCCTGAAAATTCGTCCTTCGGTCACCTACTTCCACTCGTCCAAGTACATCTCGGACCTGGCCAACGGCAACATCTGCGTCGCCGTGGGTTACTCGGGTGACATCTACCAGGCCAAGGCGCGCGCTGAAGAAGCCGGCGGCAAGGTCAAGGTCAGCTACAACATTCCGAAAGAAGGTGCTGGTAGCTTCTATGACATGGTCGCCATTCCTAAAGACGCCGAAAACGTCGAAGGCGCCTACAAGTTCATGAACTTCCTGCTGCAGCCTAAAGTCATGGCCGAAATCACCAACGCCGTTCACTTCCCGAACGGTAACGCGGCGGCGACCGAGTTCGTCGACAAGGACATCACCTCTGACCCAGGCGTTTACCCGCCAGCCGATGTTCTGGCCAAGCTGTACGCAATCGCCGACTTGCCGGCAGCTACCCAGCGTGAAATGACTCGCGCCTGGACCAACATCAAATCGGGCAAATAAGCCTGGTCAAACCGTGCCGCCTTATCAGCGGCACGTGCATAGCTGTGTAGGAGTGAGCTGGCTCGCGATTGCGGTCTGCCTGAACCGGATGCGTCATTGACACACCGCTTTCGCGAGCAAGCTCACTCCTACAGGTCCCAAGTCGGGACAGCCATAACGAAAGTTTTTTTGCGAGCAGGGTTTATCGAAGGTAAGTTGCGCGCCGGATTTGTCACAGGCAGTCGTTACTGTCGTCGGCACGGCCAACAGGCCCACCTACTAAAAAAGGACTGCAAACGTGTCTATTTCTTTATTTTCCAAAGGCTTGCTACTGGGAGCCGGCCTGACGCTCGCCGTCGGCGCTTACGCGGAGTCCACCGTCCGCATTTATAACTGGTCCGATTACATCGGCACCACGACCCTGGCGGATTTCGAATCCAGCACGGGGATCAAGACCAAGTACGACGTGTTCGATTCCAACGAAACCCTGGAAGGCAAGCTGCTGGCCGGACACACCGGCTATGACGTGGTCGTGCCGTCCAACCACTTCCTCGGCAAGCAGATCAAGGCCGGTGCGTTTCAGAAGCTCGACAAGTCGCAACTCCCCAATTACTCCAACCTCGACCCCGAGCTGATGAAGCGCCTGGAAAAGAACGATCCGGGCAATCAGTACGCCGTCCCTTATCTGTGGGGCACTAACGGCATCGGCTACAACGTCGACAAGATCAAGGAAGTGCTGGGCGTCGATACCATCGATTCCTGGGCGGTGCTGTTCGAGCCGGAGAACATCAAGAAGCTGAAGAAGTGCGGTGTCGCCTTCCTCGACTCGGCGGATGAAATGATGCCGGCGGTGCTGAATTACATGGAGCTGAACCCCAACAGCACCGATGAGAAAGACTACAAGAAGGCCGAAGACAAGCTGCTGAAAGTCCGTCCGTACGTCACCTACTTCAACTCCTCGAAATACATCACGGACCTGGCTAACGGCGACATCTGTATCGCAGCCGGTTTCTCGGGTGACGTGTTCCAGGCCAAAGCGCGCGCCGAAGAGGCGGGCAAGGGCGTGAACATCGCGTATTCGATTCCGAAAGAGGGCGGCAACCTGTGGTTCGACATGCTGGCGATTCCGGCCGATGCGCCAGACGTCAAAGCGGCCCACGCCTTCATCAACTACATCCTCAAGCCTGAAGTGATCGCCAAGGTCAGTGACCAGGTGGGTTACGCCAACCCGAACCCGGCTTCGGGCGTGCTGATGGATCAGGACATTCGCAACGACGACTCGGTGTATCCCTCGAAGGAAGTGCAGGCGCGCCTGTACGTCAACTCCGAGCTACCGCCGAAAATTCAGCGTGTGATGACGCGCAGCTGGACCAAGATCAAATCCGGTAAATAAAGACCTGGCGCCCGGCCATATTGGCCGGGTGCAAGAACAGTTGGGAGTTTCACCCATGGCAGTTGCCTCCGGCGCCTACAAAAAAGCCCTTGAGGGTGGTCAGCAACCTAAACAGGTGCTGGTCAAAATCGATCGGGTCACGAAAAAGTTCGATGAGACGGTTGCTGTGGACGATGTGTCTCTGCAGATCAACAAGGGCGAAATCTTCGCCCTGCTTGGCGGTTCTGGTTCAGGGAAGTCCACGCTCCTGCGCATGCTGGCCGGTTTCGAGCGACCGACCGAGGGCCGCATCTTCCTCGACGGCGTGGACATCACCGACATGCCGCCGTACGAACGTCCGATCAACATGATGTTCCAGTCCTACGCGCTCTTTCCGCACATGACCGTGGCGCAAAACATCGCCTTCGGTCTGCAGCAGGACAAGCTACCCAAGGCCGAGGTCGAGGCTCGTGTAGCCGAAATGCTCAAGCTGGTGCAGATGACCCAGTACGCCAAGCGCAAGCCGCATCAACTCTCCGGCGGTCAGCGTCAGCGTGTGGCGCTGGCACGTTCGCTGGCCAAAAAACCGAAGCTGCTGCTGCTCGACGAACCGATGGGCGCGCTGGACAAGAAGCTGCGTTCACAGATGCAACTGGAACTGGTCGAGATCATCGAGCGCGTCGGCGTGACGTGCGTGATGGTGACTCACGACCAGGAAGAGGCCATGACCATGGCCCAGCGTATCGCGATCATGCACTTGGGCTGGATCGCTCAGATCGGCAGCCCGGTCGACATCTACGAGACCCCTACCAGCCGTCTGGTCTGTGAGTTCATCGGCAACGTCAACCTGTTCGACGGTGAAGTCATCGAGGACATGGAAGGTCACGCGCTGATTCGCAGCCCTGAGCTCGAGCGCAATATCTACGTCGGCCACGGGGTCAGTACCTCGGTGGAAGACAAACACATCACTTACGCCATTCGCCCGGAAAAACTGCTGATCACCACCGAGCAGCCGGCCTACGAATACAACTGGTCGCGCGGCAAGGTTCATGACATCGCTTATCTGGGCGGTCACTCGGTGTTCTACGTGCAACTGGCCTGCGGCAAGCTGGTTCAGTCCTTCGTTGCCAACGCCGAGCGCCGTGGCGCCCGTCCAACCTGGGACGACGAAGTGTTCGTTTGGTGGGAAGACGACAGCGGCGTGGTACTGCGGTCATGAAAATTCGAAAAATCAAACGAGCGCTCAACCGAATAACGCCCAATGGCCGTCAGGCGGTCATCGGGGTTCCATTCCTCTGGCTGTTTCTGTTCTTCGCGTTGCCGTTTCTGATCGTCATCAAGATCAGTTTTGCCGAAGCCGACGTCGCGATTCCGCCTTACACCGAGATCTTCACGTACGCCGAGCAGAAGCTCGACATCGTGCTCAACTTCGCCAACTACGCGTTATTGACCGGGGACGACCTGTACATTTCGGCGTACCTGGGCTCGTTGAAGATGGCCTTCTTCAGCACCTTGCTGTGCCTGTTGATCGGCTATCCGATGGCCTACGGCATCTCCATCGCCCGCAAGGAAATGCAGACGGTGCTGTTGCTGCTGATCATGATGCCGACCTGGACGGCCATTCTGATCCGCGTGTATGCGTGGATGGGCATCCTCAGCAACAACGGCCTGCTCAATGCGTTCCTGATGTGGCTGGGCGTGATTCAGGAGCCGTTGCAGATCCTCAACACCAACTTGGCGGTCTACATCGGCGTGGTGTACTCGTACCTGCCGTTCATGATTCTGCCGTTGTACGCCAACCTGGTGAAACACGATCAAAGCCTGCTGGAAGCCGCGTCGGACCTCGGTTCGAGCACCTTCAACAGTTTCTGGAAGATCACCGTGCCGCTCTCGAAAAACGGCATCATCGCCGGCTGCATGCTGGTGTTCATTCCGGTGGTGGGCGAGTTCGTCATCCCTGAATTGCTGGGCGGCCCCGAGACGCTGATGATCGGTAAAGTCTTGTGGCAAGAGTTCTTCAACAACCGCGACTGGCCGGTGGCGTCTTCGCTGGCGGTGGTGATGCTGTTGATCCTCATCGTGCCGATCATTCTGTTCAACCGTAGCCAGGCCAAAGAACTGGAGGGCAAAGCATGAGAGGCTTCCGATTCTCGAACCTGATGTTGGTACTGGGCCTGGTTTTCATCTACGCGCCCATGGTCATCCTGGTGATTTACTCGTTCAACGCCTCCAAGCTGGTGACGGTCTGGGGTGGCTGGTCGGTGAAGTGGTACGTCGGCTTGCTCGACAACACCCAACTCATGGCCTCCGTGGCGCGCTCGCTGGAAATCGCCTGCTACACCTCGGTCGCGGCGGTTGCCCTCGGCACCATGGCGGCGTTCGTGCTGACCCGCGTGACGCGCTTCAAAGGCCGTACGTTCTTCGGCGGTCTGGTGACCGCGCCGTTGGTCATGCCTGAGGTCATCACCGGTCTGTCGCTGTTGCTGTTGTTCGTGGCGATGGCGCAGTTGATTGGCTGGCCGCAGGAGCGTGGCATTGTCACCATCTGGATCGCCCACACGACGTTCTGTGCGGCGTATGTGGCGGTGGTGGTGTCGGCCCGTCTGCGTGAGCTCGACATGTCCATCGAGGAAGCGGCGATGGATCTTGGGGCGCGGCCATGGAAGGTGTTCTTCCTGATCACCATCCCGATGATCGCGCCGTCGCTGGCCGCGGGCGCGATGATGTCCTTCGCGCTGTCGCTGGATGACCTGGTGTTGGCGAGCTTCGTATCCGGCCCTGGCTCGACGACCTTGCCGATGGAAGTGTTCTCCGCCGTGCGTCTGGGTGTGAAGCCTGAGATCAACGCCATTGCCAGCCTGATTCTGCTGGCGGTGTCGATCGCGACCTTCCTGGTGTGGTTCTTCAGCCGTCGTGCAGAAGAGAAACGCAAGAAGGCGATTCAGCAAGCCATCGAAGAAGCGGCGGCGGATGGCTGGAAACAGCCGGACATCCGTCGTGCTCCGGTGGTTGAGACGGTTTGAGCTGGTCCAGCCGCAAGACCTGATCATTCCCACGCTCCGCGTGGGGATGCATCCGCTGACGCTCTGCGTCGTTGATGGGTGGACGCGGAGCGTCCTGGGCGGCGTTACCACGCGGAGCGTGGGAACGATCAAACAACTGATGGCAAACCCTGTAGGAGCGTGGCTTGTCCCGCGATCTGCCGGGGACCGGCAGCAACCCCGGCGATGCGTTCGCAGCACATACCCTGTGGGAGTGAGCTTGCTCACGAATAGGCCAGTACATTCACCGCCTCTCTAGCGGCTGGAAGTCAGTCTTCGTGAGCAAGCTCACTCCCACAGTGGTTCATGATCGTAACCACGCGGAGCGTGGGAACGATCAAACAACTGATGGCGAACCCTATAGGAGCGTGGCTTGTCCCGCGATCTGCCGGGGACCGGCAGCAAACCCTGTGAATGAGTTCTGCCAGATGGCCCGTGTGTACCGGATTTGCGACGGGTTCCCCGCCGATCGTGGGACAAGCCACACTCCTACATGTGATCGATGTCGTCAGTGACTCGGCACCAACCGCAACACCTCTTTGCTGTTCTCCGCCACATCCCCCTCACTGAACCGCTCCGGCACGTACTGGCCGGTGATGTAGCGCTGTGCCTGATCCGAATAGTGCTTGTCGAACAACACGCCGCTTTGCCCAACCGGGTTGATCCCCAACGCATGGGCCGGGTCGGCGAAGTCGATCAGGCGGCGGGTCGAGGGGCCATACGTCACAGGCCAAGGAGCGGTGGTGATGCTGGCGGACAGGTTATTTGGCACTTCATGGGTCCCGGGCGCGGCAAATGGGCCGACGTTGAACAGCATGTCCAGCGGCGGCTGGCGGCCCAGTGGATGTTCGTGCGTCAGCGTGTGCGCCTTGCCCCAGGTCCACTCGTCTGCATTCAGCCCATAGAGCGACTTCAAATGGGACACCGCGGCATGCCACGCCACTTTCACGGTGTTGTCGCGGCTTTCCGGGGCGGGCGAGTTGCGATTGTTCCACCAGGGTGACTTGGCATCGGCGGCCAGTTTTGGCAGCGCCGTGTCGATCACGCGTGTCGAGAGCAGGGTCGCGAACAACCCGTCGCCCAGCTCATCCCGAAAGGTCTGGTCGCTGAGGTTGTAGAGGAACTGGTTGAACAGCGTCGCGCCCACGGAATCGACCGAGTAATCGCCTTTCCAGGCGGCCAGACGCTCGATCAGATCGTGCTCTTCCGGATCGCTGATCACCCGACGCAGTACCGGCATCAATGGCTTGAGAATTTGCGCGGCATAGTCGGTTCGGGTGCCCAATTGCAGCGCCTGGCTGTTTTCCAGGTTCCACTTCACCGTCGGGTCGCTCAGCTGCTTGTTCAACTGGCGACCGCGTTCGGCGAGGTTGTAATAGCCCGGAATTTCCATCCCCGTTGGCGAAACGGGCTGGAAGTTGGCAGAGACGATATAACCCCGAGCCGGGTTTTCTTCCTGAGGGTTGGCGCTGAACGGATAGAACCCGTCCTTGTCGGCCTGGCCCGTGCTGCCGTCGAGGAAGAAGGTCGGGTTAACGCCTGCCGGCCGCTTGGGCAACTGCGCGGCCGCCCACCAGCCGATATCGCCTTTGGCGTTGGCGTAGACCACGTTCAGCCCGGGTGACTGGATCTTCTCGGCGGCGCTGCGCATCTTGTCCAGCGAGTCGGCGCGGTTGGCCTCGTAGAAGCCTTGGAGGATCGGGTTCTCGGACTCAAGGAACGACCACCACATGGCGACCGGCGTGTCGGCGTGCTCCTGAATACCGCTGGCGTTCAGCACGTCATTGACGATCGGGCCGTGGGGCGACTGGCGCAGCATGAAGGTAATCGGCGATTCGCCTTTGACCTTGATCTGTTCGGGCCGCGACGTCATGTCTGCCCAGGCGCCGTGGTACCAGACCTGATTGGGGTTCTCGGGGTTGACCTTCTCGGCAATCAGGTCGACGTCGTCGTTCTGGAACATGGTCAGGCTCCAGCCGAAATCCATGTTGTGGCCGAGGAGGGCGAACGGATTGAGCGCCTGAAAGTGGCCGTACAACTCGAAGTCGGGAGCAGAGAGTTGCGCTTCGTACCACACCGCGGGCACCGAGAAGCGAATGTGCGGATCGCCCGCCAGCAACGGCTTGCCGCTCTGCGTGCGACTGCCTGACACTGCCCAGGCATTGCTGCCTTCGAATTGCGGCAGACCCGCATCCTCCAGCGCTTGCTGGCTGAGCAAGGCCAGATCGCTCAGGCCTTTCCAGTCCTTGCTGCTCAGCGCAGGCCCTTGGCCCAGCGCGCCTTGGGGCTGCCAGTCGAGATCGAAGACCTTCAGGTAATCCGCCCCGAGTTGATCGCGCACATAGGTCAGCAACGGTTCGGTACGAAACGCGGCGGCAAAGCTGTAAGCCAGATAGCCGCCGATGCTCAGGGTGTCTTCTGCGGTGAAGGGGCGCTTGTCGATGCCCAGGACGTCGAACTCTATGGGTTTGGGGTGAGTCGCCTGAAACTGGTTCACGCCATCCAGATACGCTTGCAGGGCCTTCCAGGCAGGCGTGTTCTTGTCCTGCCGGGCCACGTACTCGTCGGCATGCTCGCGAATACGCAGACTGCGGAACAGCTTGTCAGTGTTCACCAGCCTCGGTCCGAGGATTTCGGCCAGTTCGCCACGGGCGAGCCTGCGCAGGATTTCCATCTGGAACAGGCGATCCTGCGCGTGCACATAACCCAGCGCGCGGTACAGGTCGTCCTGATTTTCGGCCTTGATGTGCGGCACGCCACGCTCGTCGTAACGCACACTGACCGGCGCCTTGAGACTGTTCAACGCCAACTCGCCGTTGCGCACCGGCTGTTTGCTGTGGATATACCAGGCACCGCCGCCAGCGATCAGGACGATCAGCAAAGCGATGACGGAAAGGCTGCGTTTCATCCAGAAGGCTCAAAAGGTGATTGAGAAGGTTTCGCAGGCTACAGAATCGGCGCGACGCTGGGTAGGCGGCGATCACACCCGATTGTGCAGGAGCGCCCGCGCTGAACGATAACGCGGGTTCCCTGATAAGCCGTGACGCCCCATTCGCGGGCAAGCGCTCTCCTAAAGGTTGGCGACTCGTATCAGATCGTATTGCGTTAAGCTCCTGCCTACGCCACCAAAGGGCTTTATCCATGCGAATTCAATCTTGCGCCCTGACGCTTTTGTTGGCGCTGCTTCCTGCTCACGCAATTGCTTTCACTGGCCCCAAGCCGGGCGATGTCATCGAAGTCACCCTTGATCAGGTTCACCCCACGCAGGCGGTGATCGGGTTCGATCAGGTGTATTACAAGCTCAAGCGCTTTGCCAAGGATCGCCAGAAACTGTTCGACGAGATCTGCGAAAGCAACGGTCAGGATGAGGCGAAACCCGTCAGTGAAAGTGCCGACCCACTGAAGCCTGACAGCTTCACCTGCAAGGACGAACCCAACGCCCATCCCGATGACATGAAAACCGTGGTGGTCGGTCCCGGTGGCCAGTTCTATCTCACGGATGGTCATCACACCTTCACCACGCTGTGGGAGCAGCCCGGCGCGGGGGCGCAGATGAAGATGAAGGTGCGCATCACAGATGTTTTCAGCGACAGCGCCGACATGGCGACATTCTGGAAACGCATGGAAAAGGCCCATAAGGTCTGGCTCAAGGACGGCAACGGCCAGTCGCTTTCACCCGATCAATTGCCCGCGCAGCTTGGCTTGAAGTCGATGCAGAACGACATCCTGCGCAGCATCGTCTATTTCGTCCGTGGCGCCGCCTATGACAAACCCAAGGCTGGCGATGTGTCCCCGGAATTTCTGGAGTTTTATTGGGCTGACTGGCTGCGTGATCGGCTCAAGCTGGCCGACTTCAACCTCAGCGAGCGCAGCGGTTATCACCAGGCGTTGCAGGCAGCGAGTGATCTGATGGTCAAGCCGCCGTTGAGCAAGACCATCGGTGGCGGTCTGACGGCGAAACAGCTGGGTGGTTTCAAGTCGGTGAAGCGCAAGGCGTTGACCAAGACCGCGAGTGAGAAACTGCCGTACGTGATCGACTACAAAGACACGCATTGATCCCGATGGCGGGAGGCACCTCGCTGTGTCAGTCAGCGGGCTGCCAAGGGCAATAGCAGCCGACCGCCATTGTGTGCGTGGCGCTGACCGTGCGATCGGCTTTGAGCGCCAAGAGAATCGGCTCGATAAAGCTGTTTTGTGAGTTGCAGACCAGCCCTTCGCTGTAAGGCCCGAAATACGCCAGTTTGCCCTGGCGGTCCCAGATCGCGACCGCAGGGCTTGAAGTGACCCGCTCGGCACCCGGCAGGCTGGCAAGGGGTTTGATGGCGCTCAAGGTAGACGGCAGTTGTCCATGAGTCCCTGGTTTCTGGACCGCATAGAAGTCCACGCCGTTGGCGCCCGCGAAATGCTCCACGAGCTGGCTCAAATGCTCCTGATTGCCGACGTTGCAGGGGCACGCCGGGTCCCAGAAATGCACAACCCGGATACGTCCCGGTCCGGCCAGCGTTGGCGGCAGGCTCAGAACATCGCCGGCAAACAACGCCGTCTGATCACTGAACGCACGGATGTATCGGCCCTCAAACCATTCATAGCCCGCCCATAACGCCGCCGCGCAGATGACAGTGGTCAGCGCAATGAATGCAGTGCGATGTCGAGTGCGTGGGTGGACGTTCATGGGCGGGCTTCGATTTGGGTGACGTAGCTTGCCACGCCTGAGTGGACAGAAGAAACTCACGGGCAGTGGTCACTTTTTATTTCCTGTTTGGCTGATGGATTACCGATGTCCAACACGTTCGACCCCGATCACCTGAGGGCCAGCCTGCAACCGTTGAGTGCCCGGCAGACGATTTCCGATGAAGGACAGGCTTACCAGCGTTTCTACAATCTGGTCGGGCTGGGCCGTGACGGTCAAGTGAACAGCCGTCTCGGTCGTTTCGAGGTCGGCGGCTACGAGATCGTCACCCAACTCTGGATGCCTGAGAACCCCGTGGCGACGCTGGTGTTGGTGCATGGCTTCTACGATCACATGGGGTTGTACCGCCACGTCATCGAATGGGCGCTCGAGCTTGGCTTTGCGGTGGTGTCCTGTGATCTGCCAGGGCACGGACTGTCCAGCGGGAGCCGGGCAAGCATTACCGATTTTGCCGAATATCAGCTGGTGCTCGACCGGTTGTTCGTCGAGGCCGAGATTCTCCAGCTGCCCAAACCCTGGCACTTGTGCGGACAGAGCACGGGTGGCGCGATCGTGATTGATCACTTGCTTAATCACGGCGACGAAAGCCCTGCGCAGGGGCAGTCAATCCTGCTCGCGCCGTTGGTACGGCCGAGGGGCTGGACCTGGTCGAAAGTCAGTTATTACCTGTTGCGGGCGTTCGTTAAAGGCATCGACCGGCGCTTCAGCGAGAACTCCAATGCGCCTGCGTTCCTGCCGTTTCTGATGGCCGACCCGTTGCAGCCCAGGCGCTTGCCGACGGCATGGGTCGGGGCGCTGGCCAAATGGATCGAGCGTATAGAAAACGCGCCTCGCAGCCGCCGCAGCCCGTTGATCGTGCAAGGCGAGTCCGACATGACCGTGGACTGGAGCCACAATCTTTCGGTGCTCAACGACAAATTCGATCACCCGCAGATTTTCATGCTGCACGAGGCGCGGCATCACCTGGCCAATGAGTTGCCGGAGTTACGCGCACGTTTCTTTGAGTTTTTGACGCGAAGGATGATGTGAGGCTTCATCGCGCGCTACCTGTAGGAGTGAGCTTGCTCGCGATCGCGCAGAGTCAGTCGCCGCAGATGTATCTGACATACTGCCTTCGCGAGCAAGCTCGCTCCTACAGGGTTTGTGGTGCGTTGAAACGTGATTAATTCACGTTCTGCCCGACCGCCAACCCTGCGCGAATCGCGGCCAGGGCGGCTTGATAGTAGGCCTTGCCTTCGCTGGATTCGGCAAACGTCGAGAACTCGTCCAGCTCCGAGTCTGACAAGTCGCGGTAGACGTACAGCAGCGTGTTGCTCATGTCGTTGCTGATCTGCGCCATCAGACGTTGGCGCTGACCGTCGAGCATGGCTTGCGTTGTTCCTCCACCCATCAGCCCCGGAATCATCGAACTCAGACTGTCGGCAGCCACGCCGGCAATGGCCAGACTCACTTCTGCGCCGGCTTCTTTGGCAGGCAGCGCGTTGACCAGATGACCAATGATCAGCAGACGGTTATCACTGGCCTGCATTTTCGGCAGGCCCTGGGCGTTCTTGGCCAGTTGATCGGGGCGCGTGGCGGTGAGTTCGGCATTGACGATCTTGCGGCCCAGCGGTGACTGGAAAAATTGCAGCGCAGGGTTGGGATCTTGAAGCGTCTGACGCAGTTTCTGTTCGGCACGCTGGTCCATGGCCTGCGGCGCGAAGCGTTGGTTGCTGTTATTGACCAATGCGTCGAACACGGCAGGCGGCAGGCTGTTCTTGTAGCGCTGTTGTGCAGCTTTGAGGGCGTCGTTGAAATGCGCGCGTTGTTCTGGCCAGCCGGCGACCTTGTACAGCTGGTCGTGGCCGTCTGCCCAGGCGGGCATGGTGCAGAACATCAACATCAGGAAAAACAGACGGCGCATTAGAGACTCCTGTCGGCAGGCCGCTATTCTCGGCGGGGCGGCGGGGATTTGTCGAGTTAACAGTTGCCAGACCCCAAGAAAACCGATGTGTTCGGCCCGTTTGCGTGTAAATCGGCCAAGGGTTTTTAAACCTGAAAAAATATTCCTCGATTGGCGGACCACGAGCTCTGTTGGATTGATCGGCGTATGGATACTATGCGCGCCATGCGCATATCCCCTGATCACCCACTGCTGTTACGAATCGTCGACGACCTGGCCGAGCGCGGCTGGTCGCAGCAGAATATTTTTCTGCCGGACAGCCTCACGCGTGAGCTGGCGCTTGAGTGTCGCCAGCGGGCAGCCGAGGGTGAACTGGCGCCTGCAGCCGTCGGGCGCGGCCCTGCGCAGGAAGTGCGTGAGGGAATTCGGGGTGATCACATTCAGTGGCTGGAACCGGGACAGGCCGAGCCCTGCGACCGTTATCTGGAACTGATGGACAGCTTGCGCCAGGCGCTCAATCGCGGGCTGTTCCTGGGGCTTGAGGATTATGAGAGCCATTTCGCGCTCTACCCGCCGGGCGCTTTCTATCGCAAGCACGTCGACCGGTTCCGCGACGACGACAAGCGCATGGTGTCGGCGGTGATCTACCTCAACGACGCGTGGCTGCCGGAGCATGGCGGCCAACTGCGCATGTTCCTCAAGGACGGCACCGAGTATGACGTGCAACCCACCGGCGGATGTCTGGTGGTGTTTCTCTCCGGCGACATGCCGCACGAAGTCCTGCCTTCTACCCGCGAGCGCCTGTCGCTCACTGGTTGGTTCCGCCGACGGGGCAATGAGCCGTTTGAGCTTTGAGCGGGCCTGCGGCTGCCAACTCATTCTCATGGCAGTGATCCGCTTTGCTGTGGGAGCGAATTCATTCGCGAAAAATCTGATTGACGACCGTGATGCGTCAGCTGTGTGTGGGCCTCTCGCGAATGAATTCGCTCCCACAGAGTGACAGTCGTCATTGAGTGCGGTGTCCGCAAAAATATGAAATTTTCTACATAAATCCGGTTGGCTGCACATATCGGTCTCAAGCCAGACTAAGGTAAACGCCATGCTGGAGCGTTTAACAGAGGCGCGTGAACCGGCCCTTTACGCTCGCGGTCCGAAGCAGAGCGTTCATAAAATCAAGAACCGGAGAGATCATGAAGACCCTATTCGCAAGAACTGCCCTGACTGGCCTGCTCCTTGGCTCGACCTTTCTGGTCCAGGCCGCCGATGTGCCTCGCACCCCATCGCCCGCTGGCGCGGAGGTTTACATCATCTCGCCCAAGGACGGCGCTGTCGTCAACGGCGCGTTCAAAGTCCAGTTCGGCCTCAAGGGGATGGGCGTTGCCCCCGCGGGTGTTGACGTACCGGATACGGGGCACCATCACCTGTTGATCGACGTGAAGGATCAGCCGGACATGAACGCGCCCCTGCCGACGACCGACAATATTCGTCACTTCGGCAAAGGCCAGACTGAAACCGAACTGAACCTCGCCCCAGGCCAGCACACCTTGCAGCTGCTGGTGGGCGACAAGAGCCATGTGCCGCTGAACCCGGTGGTCGAGTCGCAAAAGATCACGATTACGGTGAAGTGAGGCATTAGTCCAGGTGGATAACGCCGTCCCTGTTAGGGCGAATGTATTCGCGATGCTGAGTTTCAGGCAATAAACCTGTATCGGATGCACTGGCTTCATCGCGAATGAATTCGCTCCTACAGAAGATGTGCCAGTCAGGTGTATCGCATTAATGGCAGGCACAAAAAAAAGGAGACCCGAAGGTCTCCTTTTTCATGGCCCTGAAAAAGCGGCTTAGAACAGAACGCGGCTGCGGATGGTGCCTTTGATGTGCTGCAGCTTCTCTTGCGCCAGATCCGAGTACTCGGCGTCGACGTCGATGACCACGTAACCGACTTTCTCGTTGGTCTGCAGGAACTGACCGGAGATGTTGATGCCGTTTTCCGCGAACACCTTGTTGATCTCGCTGAGCACGCCCGGAATGTTTTCGTGGATGTGCAGCAGGCGGTGCTTGCCCGGGTGAGCCGGCAGGGCCACTTCAGGGAAGTTGACCGAGGACACCGACGTACCGTTGTCGCTGTACTTGACCAGCTTCTCGGCCACTTCCAGACCGATGTTGGCCTGTGCTTCGGCGGTGGAACCACCGATGTGCGGGGTCAGGATCACGTTATCCAGGCCACGCAGCGGGCTTTCGAAGATGTCGTCGTTGGAACGAGGCTCGACCGGGAACACGTCGATGGCTGCGCCGATCAGGTGCTGGTCCTTGATCGCGCCTGCCAGGGCGTCGAGATCCACCACGGTGCCGCGCGCAGCGTTGATCAGGATCGCGCCTTTCTTCATGGCGCGGATTTCTTTCTCGCCAATCATCATTTGCGTGGACGGCAGCTCAGGCACGTGCAGCGAAACGATGTCGGCCAGACCCAGCAATTCGGTCAGGCTGGCGACCTGGGTTGCGTTACCCAGCGGCAGCTTGGTCAGCGGGTCGAAGAAGAAGACCTGCATGCCCAGGCTTTCAGCCAGAACCGACAGTTGAGTACCGATCGAGCCGTAGCCGATGATGCCCAGTTTCTTGCCACGGATTTCGAACGAGTTGGCAGCGCTTTTGATCCAGCCACCACGGTGGCAGGAAGCGTTCTTTTCCGGGATGCCGCGCAGCAGCAGAATCGCCTCGGCCAGGACCAGTTCCGCCACCGAACGGGTGTTGGAGTACGGGGCGTTGAAGACGGCGATACCACGCTCGCGAGCGGCGTTCAGGTCAACCTGGTTGGTACCGATGCAGAAGCAGCCCACCGCGACCAGTTTCTTGGCGCAGTCGAACATTTCTTCGGTAAGTTGGGTGCGAGAGCGGATACCGATGAAATGAGCGTCGGCAATCTTTTCCTTCAGCTCGGCTTCCGGCAGAGACTTGGTGTGGTACTCGATGCTGGTGTAACCGGCGGCCTTGAGGACGTCGACTGCGGATTGGTGGACGCCTTCGAGAAGAAGGAACTTGATCTTGCTCTTGTCGAGGGAAGTCTTGCTCATCTGCGTAAACCTGTGTCCCGGAAAAAAATGGCAGGGAATGGACAGCTCGAGCTGGCCTCACGGCGCAACGGCGCCATCGCAGGTCGGCCTCAGGCACGTCTCTGCGGGGGCGGTATGCTAGCATATGTGCCCCGCTAAATACCCGCTCCTGCGACGTGAAGCGTTCTCAGGATGACCATGAATAGTTCGAGAGTTCGCCCATGATCGATGTTGCCGTAATCGAAGCGCTGAAGACCTTGGTTGAGCCCGGGAAAGTCCTCACCGACGCCGCCTCCCTCGAAACGTACGGCAAGGACTGGACCCGCCAGTACACCCCGGCGCCCAGCGCCATCGTCTTCCCGAAAACCACCGAACAGGTTCAAGCCATCGTGCTGTGGGCCAACGAGCACAAGGTCGCACTGGTGCCTTCGGGCGGCCGGACCGGGCTGTCCGGCGCGGCGGTGGCGATGAACGGCGAGGTGGTCGTTCGTTCGATTACATGAACCAGATCCTCGAACTCAACGTCACCGATCGCACGGTGCGCTGCCAGCCGGGCGTGGTCACTAAGCAGCTGCAGAATTTCGCGGAAGAAAACGGCCTTTATTACCCGGTGGATTTCGCGTCTTCCGGCTCCAGTCAGATCGGCGGCAACATCGGCACCAATGCCGGCGGGATCAAGGTCATTCGCTACGGCATGACCCGTAACTGGGTATCGGGCCTGAAAGTGGTGACCGGCAAGGGCGATATCCTTGAACTGAACAAAGACCTGATCAAGAACGCGACCGGCTACGACCTGCGTCAGCTGTTCATCGGGTCTGAAGGCACGCTGGGCTTTGTCGTCGAAGCCACAATGCGTCTGGACCGTGCACCGAAGAACCTGACCTGCATGGTCCTCGGAACGCCGGATTTCGACGCGATCATGCCCGTGCTGCATGCCTTTCACGGCAAGCTCGACCTGACGGCCTTCGAGTTTTTCTCCGACAAGGGGCTGGCCCGCATCATGGCGCGGGGCGATGTGCCTGAGCCGTTCGAGACCAAGACCCCGTTCTATGCCTTGCTGGAATTCGAGGCGAGCAACGAAGAGATTGCCAACGAAGCGCTGGCTACGTTCGAACACTGCGTGGAACAAGGCTGGGTCATCGATGGCGTGATGAGTCAGAGCCAGCAGCAGTTGCAGAACCTGTGGAAGCTGCGCGAATACCTTTCCGAAACCATCTCCCACTGGACGCCGTACAAAAACGACATCTCAGTCACCGTGTCGAAAGTCCCGGCGTTCCTCAATGAGATCGACGCGATCGTCAGCGAGCATTACCCCGACTTCGAGGTGGTCTGGTATGGCCACATCGGTGACGGCAACCTGCACTTGAACATCCTCAAGCCAGAAGACCTCCCTAAAGAAGAGTTCTTTGCCAAATGCGCGACCGTCAACAATTGGGTGTTCGAGATCGTCGAGAAGTACAACGGCTCGATCTCGGCCGAGCACGGCGTGGGTCTGGTCAAGCGCGACTACCTCGAGTACAGCCGCTCGCCCGTGGAAATCGACTACATGAAAGCGGTGAAGGCTGTGTTCGACCCCAATGGCATCATGAACCCCGGAAAGATCTTCACGGTGTAAGCTTCGAGCTGCCCGCCGGCCGGTTCACACGATAAAGACAAGCAGCAAGACCCGTATTCAGGAGCGCTCATGAGCTATCAGCACAAGTATGTCGACGGTACCAAGGTTCATTTCCCCTTGGGTAAAGTGGTCTGCATCGGCCGTAACTACGCCGAACACGCCAAGGAACTGGACAACCCGGTGCCGACCGAGCCCCTGCTGTTCATCAAACCCGGCAGCTGCGTGGTCGAGATCGAAGGTGGTTTCACCATCCCGCAAGACCGTGGTTCGGTGCACTACGAAGCCGAAATCGTGGTACTGATCGGCAAACCGCTGAGCAAGAACCCAAGTCGGGAAGAAGTGCTGGATGCGATTTCCGGTTTTGCGCCGGGTCTGGACCTGACGCTGCGCGACGTGCAGTCCAAATTGAAGGAGAAAGGCCTGCCTTGGGAAATCGCCAAATCGTTCGACGGCGCGGCGGTGATTGCCCCGTTCGTCTCGGCCGACGCGTACCCGGACCTGGCCGACATCTCCATTCGCCTGACCGTTAACGGCGAAGTGCGTCAGGACGGCAACAGCAGCCAGATGCTCAACCCCATCGTGCCGATGATTCAGCACATGGCTTCGCAATTTTCGCTGCAGGCGGGCGACCTGATCATGACCGGCACGCCTGCGGGCGTTGGGCCGTTCCAGGTGGGCGATGAGATCGTGCTGGAGCTGCCGGGCCACAGCCGTTTTGAAAGCGACGTCCGCTGATTCATAGCGGACTCGGCTATTGAAGGCCGCTTGTGAGGGTTCACAAGCGGCCTTTTTTGTTTCGCGGACACATCGGTTTGCCAGGTTGCCGTTTTTTTCACAACCGATCTGGATAATCCGTCGCCGACCGCAGCGCCTTGCCGCTGTGCCAATGAAATTTTTCAGGATCGTTTCGATGGCCGTTGATGCACAACAACTGAGCAAGCCCCCACGCCGCACACGTTTTCATTGGTCCTGGTTGCTGATTGCCCTGGTGGTGATTCTCGTTGGCCTGTCGTACGCATGGCATTGGGACGATCGTGGCCTGCTGTGGTTGCGCGAGCAAAGTGCTTCCGCCGAACAACGTGCGGCCAGCGTCTGGCTGCCGGACTACAAAGTGGATATCGACGGCAAGTCGATGGTAGGACTGGAAAAGGACGAGGCGTCGGATCTGTCCTATGACCCGGTCAGCAAAACCTTGTACTCGGTCATGGGCAAGAACGCATTCCTGGCTGAGCTGAGCCTGACCGGCGACGTGCTGCGTAAAATCCCGCTGGTGGGCTGGAGCAACCCGGAAGGGGTGATGGTGTTGGGCAACGGCCTGATTGCCATCGTCGACGAGCGTCAGCACCTGATGACGATGGTCACGGTGACGCCTGACACCAAGACCCTGGACATCAAGGACTTCCCAAAATACGACCTGGGTCCTTCGGTGGATCAGAACAAAGCGTTCGAAGGCGTGACTTGGGATGCCCGTAATCAGCAGATCCTGCTGGGTGAGGAACGCCCGCCCGCGCTGTTCAGCTGGAAGTCCGATGGCAGCGCCATCTTGAAGGGCGACAAGCGCAAGCTGGTGAACGATAACCTGATCATGCGCAACCTGTCTGCGCTGTACGCCGACCAGAAAACCGGGCATCTGCTGGTGTTGTCGGCTGAATCGCACCTGTTGCTGGAGCTGGACGAGAAGGGCAACAAGGTGAGTTTCATGGCGCTGGTGACGGGCCTCAATGGCCTGGCTCATACCATTCCTCGCGCCGAGGGCGTCACCATGGACGAGAATCGCACTATTTATATGGTCAGTGAGCCGAACCTGTTTTATTCGTTCAAGAAGAAATGATGAGTCGTTGATATTCGGGTTTGCATCTCACCTGTGGGAGCGAGCTTGCTCGCGAAGAGGCCGGCACATTCAACGCGTTCGGTCGTCTGGGCGGGCGTCGCGAGCTTGCTCGCTCACACATGATTTATGGACGGGCGCGGGTTGCGCGCTTTAAGGCTGGATTCAGACTAGGGTGATATTAAAGCGCCTCCTGTTTGTCGCCGAGCCCACCGCATGCGTCGTCTCACCCCCCTGAAAAGCGTTCTGCTCACGTTGCTGGTTCTGTGCGTGCTCGCGGGTTCCTACCTTGTTGCCCGCGAATACCGCGTCATCGAGCGTCTCTGGTTCAACTGGCACGTCTTCTGGCAGGCCAGCGATGCGCAGGCGCTGGGGCTCGATGATTACGAGGTGGTGATCGAGGCGCGCATCATTGACGGGTTGCCCGACAACGTCTCGGCGCTGAGTTATGACCCGCACCGTAAAACCCTGTTCACGGTGACGAACAAAAACCCGGAGCTGGTCGAGTTGAGCCTCGACGGGCACATCGTGCGGCGCATTCCGCTCACCGGTTTCGGTGACGCGGAGGCCGTCGAATACATCAGCCCCGGCACCTATGTGATCAGCGACGAATACAACCAACGACTGATCAAGGTGCACATCGACGACAGCACGCTGTTTCTGGATTCAGCTGATGCCGAGCAACTGACATTGGGTATCGATGCGGGCGGCAACAGCGGTTTCGAGGGGCTGGCGTATGACAATCAGGGCCAGCGCCTGTTCGTGGCCAAGGAGCGCAAGCCGGTACAGATCATCGAAGTGCGCGGTTTTCCCAATCTCGTTCCTGGTTCACCCAATGTCCTGGAGGTGACGTCCAGCAAACGGCGTGATGCCGGATTGTTCGTGCGGGATCTGTCCAGCTTGCAGTTCGATGAACGCAGCGGGCACTTGCTGGCGCTGTCGGATGAATCCCGGCAAATACTGGAGCTTGATACCCAAGGCAGACCCGTAGGCAACGTGTCGCTGAGCAAGGGCAGCATGGGTCTGAGCAAAAGCGTGCCGCAGGCGGAGGGAATCGCGATGGGGGAGGACGGGACGTTGTACGTGGTGAGCGAGCCGAACCTGTTTTATGTATTCAGGAAGCAGTGACCGACGCTCAAGTTTCATGGCTGCGCTGTACCTGTGGGAGCGAATTCATTCGCGATGCGGTGGCACATCCAGTGGCGATGTAGCGGATGTCCGGGCCAATCGCGAATGAATTCGCTCCCACAGGGTTTTAGTCCAGCACTGCTCGGCGTTGATCGAAAAGTGATCAGCGCTTCAGGGTTTTCACGCCTTCCTGAGTGCCCAACAGCAACAGGTCAGCCGGACGTGCCGCGAACAGGCCGTTGGTGACCACGCCGACGATGGCGTTGATCTGGGCTTCGAGCTCCACCGGGTGGGTGATGCTCATGTTGTGAACGTCGAGGATGATGTTGCCGTTGTCGGTCAGCACGGCTTCGCGGTACACCGGGTCGCCGCCCAGTTTCACCAGTTCGCGAGCAACGTGGCTGCGGGCCATCGGGATGACTTCGACCGGCAGCGGGAACGCACCCAGTACGGGCACCAGCTTGCTGCCGTCTGCAATGCAGATGAACGTCTTGGCCACAGCGGCCACGATCTTCTCGCGGGTCAGGGCTGCGCCGCCGCCTTTGATCAGGTTCAGGTGCTCATCGCTTTCGTCCGCGCCGTCGACGTAGAACTCCAGGTCGCTGACGGTGTTGAGCTCGTACACCGGAATGCCGTGGCCTTTGAGGCGCGCGGCGGTGGCTTCGGAGCTGGCGACGGCGCCGTCGAATGCGCCTTTGTGTTGGGCCAACGCATCAATGAAGCAGTTGGCGGTGGAGCCGGTGCCGACACCCACGATGCTTTTGTCGTCGAGTTTCGGAAGGATGAAGTCGACAGCGGCCTGGGCAACGGCCTGTTTGAGTTGATCCTGGGTCATGCGGGGTTTGGCTCCAGTGATAGAGGTCTCCTGTAGGCGCACGCTTGCCCGCGATAGCGTTGTGTCTATGCCCGATGTATCGACGGGCACTGCGCGATCGCGGGCAAGCGCGCTCCTACAGGGGATAGCGATATGCCGAGGGCGGGCATTATAACGACAAGCCGTGGCTAAAGCCTGACTCTCGGTGTGGTCGTGCGTCGGGACGCGGGGTAGACTTCTGGGCCTTGCCCCTCTCGCCAGTGATGCTTTCCCGATGCTCGAACAGTACGTCAAAAAAATCCTCACCTCGCGCGTCTACGACGTGGCCGTGGAAACCCCGCTGCACGGCGCTCGTCAGCTGTCCGAGCGGCTGGGCAACCAGGTGTTGCTTAAGCGCGAAGACCTGCAGCCGGTGTTCTCCTTCAAGATTCGTGGCGCCTACAACAAGCTGGCGCAGCTGAGCCCGGAAGAACTGGCGCGGGGCGTGGTCACGGCGTCGGCGGGCAACCACGCGCAAGGCCTGGCGCTGGCGGCGAAGACCCTGGGTGTGTCGGCCACGATCGTGATGCCCAAGACCACCCCGGAGATCAAGGTCGAAGGCGTGCGCTCGCGCGGCGGCAAGGTGGTGCTGCACGGCGACTCGTTCCCGGAGGCGCTGGCGTATTCGCTGAAGCTGGTCGAGGAAAAAGGCTACGTCTACATCCACCCTTACGACGATCCAGACACCATCGCCGGGCAAGGCACGGTGGCCATGGAAATCCTGCGTCAGCACCCGGGCCAACTGGACGCGATCTTCGTGCCGGTGGGCGGCGGCGGGCTGATCGCTGGCATTGCGGCGTACGTGAAATACCTGCGCCCGGAGATCAAGGTGATTGGCGTCGAACCCGACGACTCCAACTGCCTGCAACAGGCCGTGGCCTATGGCGAGCGGGTCGTGCTGCAGCAGGTCGGGCTGTTCGCTGACGGCGTGGCGGTGGCGCAGATCGGCCAGCACACCTTCGACATCTGCAAGGATTACGTCGATGAGGTGATCACGGTCAGCACCGACGAGATCTGCGCGGCAATCAAGGACATCTACGACGACACCCGCTCGATCACCGAGCCGGCGGGCGCGCTGGGCGTGGCCGGGATCAAACGCTACACCGAGCAGTATGGCGTCAGCGGCCAGACCTTTGTCGCCATCGACTCAGGCGCCAACGTCAACTTCGACCGCCTGCGCCACGTCGCCGAGCGCGCTGAATTGGGCGAAGGCCGCGAAGCGATCATTGCCGTGACCATCCCCGAGCAGCCGGGCAGTTTCAAGGCGTTCTGCGAGGCCATCGGCAAGCGCCAGATTACCGAATTCAACTACCGCTACCACACCGACCGCGAGGCGCACATCTTCGTCGGCGTGCAGACGCACCCCGAAAACGATCCGCGCAAGGCGTTGATCGCCAGCCTGACTGCCCAAGGCTTCCCGGTGCTGGACCTGACCGACAACGAACTGGCCAAGCTGCACCTGCGGCACATGGTGGGTGGGCATTCGGAGCGGGTCAGTGACGAAGTGGTGTTCCGCTTCGAATTCCCCGAGCGGCCGGGCGCGCTGTTCAACTTCCTCAACAAGCTGGGCGGCAAATGGAACATCTCGATGTTCCACTACCGCAACCATGGCGCAGCGGACGGGCGCGTCGTCGCGGGTCTGGTGGTGCCGGAGGATGAACGGCATCTGGTGCCCAAGGCGCTGGCGGAGATTGGTTATCCGTACTGGGACGAAACGAACAACCCGGCGTACAAGTTGTTTCTCGGCTGACACAAGTCCGCTTCACGTGTAGGAGCGCGCTTGCCCGCGAATGCGGTGAGTCAGTGAACACATCCATGACTGACACACCGCATTCGCTGCCGTCGTAACCTCCGACGTCTCCCACAGGGACCGGGCAAGACCCAAGGCCCTTGGCAGTCGCAAGACTTGTGACTGCCGCAGAACCTGTGGTTGCCTCAAATGTGTGGCTGGCGCAAACCTGGGGTTGCCTCAAATGTTTGGCAGACGCAAAGCCTGTGGCTGCCTCAAAATGTGGTTGGCGCAAACCTGTGGGAGCTGCTGGAGGTTACGACAGTGGCGAATGCGGTGGGTCAGTGAACACATCCATGGCTGACATACCGCATTCGCTGCCGTCGTAACCTCCGACGTCTCCCACAGGGACCGGGCCAGACCCAAGGCCCTTGGCAGTCGCAAGACTTGTGGCTGCCGCAGAACCTGTGGTTGCCTCAAATGTATGGCTGGCGCAAAACTTGGGGTCGCCTCAAATGTTTGGTTGGCGCAAACCTGTGGGAGCTGCTGGAGGTTACGACAGTGGCGAATGCGGTGGGTCAGTGAACACATCCATGGCTGACATACCGCATTCGCTGCCGTCGTAACCTCCGACGTCTCCCACAGGGACCGTACAGGCCCAGAGCCCTTGGTTGTCGCAAGACTTGTGACTGCCGGGGAACCTGTGGTTGCCTCAAATGTTTGGCTGGCGCAAAACCTGTGGTTGCCTCAAATGTTTGGCAGACGCAAAGCCTGTGGCTGCTGTGGTTGGCGCAAACCTGTGGGAGCTGCTGGAGGTTACGACAGTGGCGAATGCGGTGGGTCTGTGAATACATCCATGGCTGACACACCGCATTCGCGAGCAAGCTCACTCCTACAGGTTTAGCGTTGACGCGCGATACGGGGTGAACTTACAGCCATTCGCGGGCAAGCGCGCTCCTACGCCTTCGGCAGAAGCAGATCGCGTCTTGGTGCAGGACGTTTCCGTGTAGAGGCGAGATGACGGACCAACGCAACTTCTGCCGCCCGACTACGCTCAAAGCACGGCTTCTTGATAAGGATCAAACCCGCATGGAACACTTCGCAGCACTGAAAATCCTGCACACGGTCGCTACCGCGTTCCTGTTCATCTGCGCACTGGCGCTTACGGTCTGGATCGTTCGCGGGCGCAGGGCAGGGGATCTGACGGTGCAGAATCGCAGCATGCAGCGGCCTTGGGTGTTCGTCTGGCTGTTGATGGGGTTGTGCTTGCTGATCTTGCCCATCAGTGGATGGTGGCTGGTGCATTACGCGGGTTGGTCACTGGGGCAGACCTGGCTTTTGGCCGCGAGCATTCTTTATACGTTCGGCGCCTTGAGCTGGGCCTGGCTTGCGGTGCGCGTCAACCGGCTGCGTCGGCCGGTGATCGTGGGCAATCCGACGTTCACCCTGGCGCTGGCGATCTTCAGTGCCGTGTGTTTCGTCGCTATCGCCGGATTGATGGGCGCCAAACCCGTCTAGGGCAGCGTCGACACGACGTGCCCCGGCCCGGGGTTCTTCAATCGCGCAGCGAAATCACCGGCCAGCCGCGGCGAGTGGCCTCAGCGCGCAGTTTGTCGTCCGGATCGACCGCCACCGGATTCGCGACTTGCTCCAGCAGGGGCAGGTCGTTCATCGAGTCGCTATAGAAATAGCTGCCTTCCAGGTTGAAGCCGTTCTCTTCGATCCAACGGTTCAGACGAGTGACCTTTCCCTCTCGGAAGCACGGCACATCGGTGGTCCGCCCGGTGTAACGGCCGTCGACGATCTCGCATTCGGTCGCCAGCAGCGTGTCGATACCCAGGCGAGCAACGACAGGGGCGGTCACAAAGCGGTTCGTCGCGGTGATCACCACCAGTTTGTCGCCCGCAGCGCGGTGTTTCTCGATCAGCGCCAGCGCCTTGGGCAGAATCAACGGCTCGATGCAGTCGCGCATGAAGTCCCGATGCCATTCGTCGAGCTGTGCCATGTCGGTGCGGCCTAGAATTTCCAGGCTGAAATTCAGGTAATCGGTCAGGTTCAGGGTGCCCGCCAGGTAGTCCTGGTAAAAAGCATCGTTACGCGCTTTGTAGGCGGCACCGTCAAGGATGCCGCGTTCGCACAGGTAATCGCCCCAGGCGTGATCGCTGTCACCGCCGAGAAGGGTGTTGTCGAGGTCGAATAATGCCAGGCGCATGCGGTTACTCGCTGAAATAGCTGAAAAAAGAGCACAAGAATACGAGGTTTCATCAAGAGATCGCATCTATTAATGCAGTTGTCACGATAAGCTGTCGAAGCCTCGTTGCTGCCTTCACGATCTTTGTGGAACAATGCGGCGACATGCGTTTGCGAGGTTGTAGCCGTGATCGACCCCGATGGTTTCCGCCCTAATGTCGGGATAATTCTGACAAATGATGCTGGCCAGGTCTTATGGGCTCGCCGTATCAATCAAGATGCCTGGCAGTTTCCGCAAGGGGGAATCAACCCTCAGGAGACGCCGGAAGACGCGCTCTACCGTGAATTGAACGAAGAAGTCGGGCTGGAACGGCATGATGTTGAAATACTTGCCTGCACCCGTGGTTGGTTGCGCTATCGTCTGCCGCAACGTTTGGTTCGTACTCACAGCCAGCCGCTGTGTATTGGCCAGAAGCAAAAATGGTTTCTCCTGCGCCTGATCTCCAACGAGCAGCGGGTGCGGATGGATTTGACCGGTAAACCGGAGTTCGATGGCTGGAAATGGGTCAGCTATTGGTATCCGTTGGGCCAGGTGGTGACATTCAAGCGCGAGGTGTATCGACGCGCACTCAAAGAGCTTGCCCCGCGCCTGTTGGCGCGCGACTGACACGGAGTTCGACCCCGAGCCATGCTCAATACGCTGCGCAAGATCGTCCAGGAAGTTAACTCCGCCAAGGATCTCAAGGCGGCGTTGGGGATTATTGTGTTACGCGTCAAAGAGGCCATGAGCAGCCAGGTCTGCTCGGTCTATTTGCTCGATCCCGAAAGCAATCGTTTCGTGTTGATGGCCACAGAGGGCTTGAACAAGCGCTCTATCGGCAAGGTCAGCATGGCCCCCAATGAGGGTCTCGTCGGTCTGGTCGGTACGCGCGAAGAGCCGCTGAACCTGGAAAACGCCGCCGATCACCCTCGTTATCGCTACTTTGCCGAAACCGGTGAAGAGCGTTATGCCTCCTTCCTCGGTGCGCCGATCATTCACCATCGCCGCGTTGTCGGCGTTCTGGTCATTCAGCAAAAGGAGCGTCGTCAGTTCGACGAGGGCGAAGAAGCTTTCCTCGTGACCATGAGCGCGCAGCTCGCCGGTGTTATCGCCCACGCTGAAGCCACGGGCTCGATCCGCGGGTTGGGGCGCCAGGGCAAGGGCATCCAGGAAGCCAAGTTCGTCGGCGTGCCGGGTTCGCCGGGTGCGGCGGTCGGTACGGCGCTGGTCATGCTCCCGCCAGCCGATCTGGAGGTAGTGCCGGACAAGACCGTCTCCGACATCAACGCCGAGCTTAAGCTCTTCCAGAACGCCCTTGAGGGCGTTCGTAGCGATATGCGTACCCTTTCGGCGAAGTTGGCAACACAATTGCGCCCGGAAGAGCGTGCGCTGTTCGACGTCTACCTGATGATGCTCGACGATGCCTCGCTGGGCAGCGAAGTCACCAACGTCATCAAGACCGGCCAGTGGGCTCAGGGTGCGTTGCGTTCGGTGGTCAACGAGCACGTCAAACGTTTCGAGCTGATGGACGATGCCTACCTGCGCGAGCGTGCATCGGATGTCAAAGACCTCGGCCGTCGTTTGCTGGCGTACCTTCAAGAAGCGCGTCAGCAAGCCCTGGTCTATCCCGACAACACCATTCTGGTCAGTGAAGAGCTGACGCCGGCGATGCTGGGCGAGGTGCCGGAAGGCAAGCTGGTCGGCCTGGTGTCGGTATTGGGTTCGGGTAACTCCCACGTCGCGATTCTGGCACGGGCCATGGGCATTCCCACGGTCATGGGCGTGGTCGACCTGCCGTATTCGAAGGTCGATGGCATCGAGCTGATCGTCGACGGTTACCACGGTGAGGTCTACACCAACCCGAGCGAAGTGCTGCGCAAGCAGTACTCGGTGGTGGTCGAGGAAGAGCGTCAGCTGTCTCAGGGCCTCGACGCGTTACGCGAATTGCCGTGCGTCACGCTGGACGGTCACCGCATGCCGTTGTGGGTCAATACCGGTCTGCTGGCAGACGTGGCGCGGGCTCAACAGCGCGGCGCTGAAGGCGTTGGTCTGTACCGCACCGAAGTCCCGTTCATGATCAACCAGCGCTTCCCGAGCGAAAAGGAACAGCTGGCGATCTACCGCGAACAACTGGCTGCCTTCCATCCCTTGCCCGTGACCATGCGGACGCTGGACATCGGCGGCGACAAGGCGCTGTCTTATTTCCCGATCAAGGAAGACAACCCGTTTCTGGGCTGGCGCGGCATTCGCGTCACCCTCGATCACCCGGAAATCTTTCTGGTGCAGACCCGCGCGATGCTCAAGGCCAGCGAAGGCTTGAACAACCTGCGGATTCTGCTGCCGATGATTTCCGGCACGCACGAGACCGAAGAAGCGCTGCACCTGATCCACCGTGCATGGGGCGAAGTGCGCGACGAAGGCACTGACGTGCCAATGCCGCCCGTGGGCGTGATGATCGAAGTGCCTGCAGCGGTCTATCAGACCCGTGAGCTGGCGCGTCAGGTGGACTTCCTGTCGGTAGGCTCCAACGACCTGACCCAGTATCTGCTGGCGGTGGACCGAAACAACCCGCGCGTGGCCGATCTGTACGACTACTTGCACCCGGCGGTGCTGCAGGCGCTGCAGAATGTCGTGCGCGACGCCCATGCCGAGGGCAAGCCGGTCAGTATCTGTGGCGAGATGGCAGGTGATCCGGCCGCTGCGGTGCTGTTGATGGCGATGGGTTTCGACAGCCTGTCGATGAACGCCACCAACTTGCCGAAAGTGAAATGGATGCTGCGCCAGATCAACCTAAGCAAGGCCAAGGAGCTGTTGGCTCAATTGATGAAAAACGATAACCCGCAGGTCATCAGCAGCTCGCTGCAGCTGGCGCTGAGAAATCTCGGGTTGTCGCGGATGATTAATCCTTCTTCAGTAAAAGGGCATTGATCGGCAGTCAATCCTCTAAAAATACCCTCTGTGGGAGCGAATTCAGTCGCGAGAGGCCGGTACATTCCACACATGTCTGTCGGATGCACTACCGTAGCGCGAATGAATTCGCTCCCACAGGAAATCTGCTGCCGCCTGTTAAATCGCTAACGCCACCTCACCCAATCTCCCGCCATACGGCCCAAAACTGCGCTCGATCAACCGCCGGCTACCGTCCGCATTAACGATCAGCACGGTGCTCGCTCGCGTGCCGTAGTTGGGGCTGGCGATAAACACGCTGGACAGCAGTTTTTCGGTGGCCAGGCCCACGCCGGTGTTGGGCAAATCGGCGTCGGCCGCCGCGTCGGGATCCGCCAGGAAGCTGAACAATGCGTCAGGCTGCGGGTGGTCCAGGTGTTCGGAAAGCGCAGCTTTGGCTTTCGTCAGTTTCGGCCAGGGCGTATCGAGTCCGGCGTTGGAAACACCGTAGACCCCGGCTTGCAAGCGGCGGGGCACGGGATCGGTCGCGTTGATAAAGTGCAGTGCCTGACGATTGCCTACCAAGAGATTGAAGCCGCCGTACTCTGCCGAACGCCCGGCAACTTCGTTCAGGTATTCGTCAATCGACAATGAGCCGCTCAAAAAATGAGCAACCAGCTCGCCACGTGAGCGCCGGCCCAAGGGTTTTCCCGGATCGCGAATGTTGGTCAGTGCTGCGAAACGCCCCTCCTTGCTGACGCCCAGCCAGGTGCCGCCTGCCTCCAGATCACGCCCGGCGTAGACGTGGGGTGTCTCTTCCCATTGCGCGAGGGGCAGGGTCGGACGGGCGTAGAATTCGTCACGGTTGGCCGCCAGGATCAGCGGTTGTGAGTGGTCAGGTCGCCAGGCGAAGACGATCAGGCACATGCGGGGCCTCCTTTTTTCGCCACTCTACGCACAGATCCGGCGGACATCCATCGCGCGCTGCTAGAGGTCACTTGCCGGGTCCGGTAACATGCCGCACTGGTTTTCGGAGGCACCCATGGAATTTCTGCTCTATCTGGCCCTGGGCGCCTGCGCGGGCGTGCTGGCTGGCCTGTTTGGTGTGGGCGGCGGCATCATCATCGTTCCGGTGTTGGTGTTCAGCTTCACGCTGCAAGGGTTTGACGCTTCCGTTCTGACGCACCTGGCGGTGGGCACGTCGCTGGCCACCATCGTCTTCACCTCGATCCAGTCGGTCCGCGCCCATCATCGCGTGGGTGCCGTGCAGTGGCGGGTGTTCGCCTGGATGACCGTGGGGATTCTGATCGGAGCAGGGCTCGGCTCGCTGACTGCGAGCTATATTGCCGGGCCCAACCTGCAGAAGATCATCGGGGTGTTTGCCATTCTGGTGGCGATCCAGATGGCGCTGGACTTCAAACCCAAGGCCAGTCGAGGCGTGCCCGGCAAGCCGGGTTTGACCGCAGCAGGCGTGGTGATCGGCTGGGCGTCAGCGATTTTCGGTATTGGCGGCGGTTCGCTCACGGTGCCATTTCTCACGTGGCGCAGTCTGACCATGCAGCAAGCCGTGGCGACCTCTTCGGCGTGTGGGTTTCCCATCGCGGTGGCCAGTGCCATAAGTTTCATGATTCTTGGGTGGCACGACCCCGTGTTGCCACCGCATAGTTTGGGTTTCGTGTATTTGCCTGCGTTGATTGGCATTGCCGTGACCAGCATGTTCTTCGCCCGGTTCGGTGCGAAGCTGGCGCACAAACTGTCACCCAGGGTGCTAAAACGACTGTTCGCGCTGTTGCTGGTCGTGGTCGGTACGAGTTTTCTGATTTGATTCGTCGCTCCCCGAGCGTCCCATTTTTAAGGAGTCGCAATGCTGCCTTACCCGCAGATTGACCCGGTAGCCGTGGCCATCGGTCCGCTGCAAATTCACTGGTACGGCCTGATGTATCTGGTCGGCATCGGCAGTGCCTGGTTTCTGGCTTCACGCCGTCTGAATCGATTCGACCCGACGTGGACCAAGGAAAAACTCTCGGACATGATCTTCTGGGTCGCGATGGGTGTGATCGTCGGAGGGCGGCTGGGCTACGTGCTGTTCTACGACCTGCCCAACTACATCGCCAACCCGTTGCTGATCTTCGAGGTGTGGAAGGGCGGCATGGCGTTCCACGGCGGATTCATCGGCGTGATGATCGCGACCTATTGGTTCGGTAAGCGCAACGGCAAGTCGTTCTTCCAGCTGATGGACTTCATTGCGCCGATGGTGCCGATCGGCCTGGGCGCCGGACGCATCGGCAACTTCATCAATGGCGAGTTGTGGGGTAAACCAACCGACCTGCCTTGGGCCATGGTCTTTCCGCCGTATAGCGATCCTGCACAGTTGCCGCGTCATCCGTCGCAGCTCTACCAGTTCGCGCTGGAAGGTGTGGCATTGTTCGTCATTCTTTACTTCTTTTCGCGCAAGCCGCGCCCGACCATGGCCGTTTCCGGCATGTTCGCGCTCTTCTACGGGATCTTCCGTTTCGTCGTGGAATTCGTTCGCGTGCCGGATGCGCAGTTGGGTTACCTGGCCTGGGGTTGGGTCACCATGGGTCAGATCCTCAGCCTGCCGATGATCATCGGCGGCCTGGTGCTGATCTGGCTGGCGTACCACCGCGCGCCTGCTGCCAACAACGCAGCCGTTTGATTTGAATGGCCGGGCCTGCGGGCCCGGCGGATTCACCGATACAGAGGGCCTTTGGGCATGAAGCAATACCTTGAGCTGTTACAGGACGTCATCGCCAACGGGACGCGTAAAGGCGACCGCACCGGCACTGGCACCACCGCTGTGTTCGGCCGTCAGATCCGCCATAACCTGGCCGACGGTTTCCCGCTGCTGACCACCAAGAAGCTGCACTTCAAGAGCATCGCCAATGAGCTCATCTGGATGCTCAGCGGCAACACCAACACCAAATGGCTCAACGAAAACGGCGTCACCATCTGGGACGAGTGGGCGACCGAAGACGGCGATCTGGGCCCGGTGTACGGTGCGCAATGGACCGGTTGGCCGACCAAGGACGGCGGCAAGATCAACCAGATCGACTACATGGTCGACTGCCTGAAAAACAACCCGAACAGCCGACGCATTCTGTTCCACGGCTGGAACACCGAGTACCTGCCGGACGAGAAGCTCTCGCCGCAGGAGAACGTGAAGGCCGGGCGTCAGGCGCTGGCGGTGTGTCACCTGCTGTACCAGGCGTTTGTCGCCGACGGCAAGCTGTCCATGCAGTTGTATATCCGCAGCTCCGACGTGTTCCTCGGCCTGCCGTACAACATCGCCGCACTGGCGCTGCTGACCCACATGCTGGCCCAGCAATGCGACCTGATTCCGCACGAGATCATCGTGAGCCTGGGTGACACCCATGCGTATTCGAACCACGAAGAGCAGATTGCGACCCAACTGACCCGCACGCCGAAAAAGCTGCCGCAGTTGAAGATCAACCGTCGCCCGGAAAGCATTTACGACTACCGTTTCGAAGATTTCGAAATTGTGGGCTACGACGCAGACCCCAGCATCAAGGCGCCTGTGGCGGTTTAAGTCGAATGCTCGTAACCTCGGATTGCTCCTACAAAGATCGCGTAATGCCGTGGGTGCTGACCGGCACAAACCTTGTGGGAGCTGCAGTAGGTTACGACGGTGGCGAATGCGGTCTATCACCCGCCAGAAGTACGTTGACCGTACCGGCCTCTTCGCGGCCCTCTTAACCTCGGACTGCTCCTACAAAGATCGCGTAATGCCGTGGGTGCTGCCCGGCACAAACCTTGTGGGAGCTGCAGGAGGTTACGACGGTGGCGAATGCGGTGTATCACCCGCCAGAAGTGCGTTGACCGTACCGGCCTCTTCGCGGCCCTCGTAACCTCGGACTGCTCCTACAGGGATCGCGTGACGCGATGGTGGCTGCCCGGCACAAACCTTGTGGGAGCTGCAGGAGGTTACGACGGTGGCGAATGCGGCGGTTTGATGCTTGCGGTGCACTTCCCGCGGAGAAGGATTTCTGGGATTCCAGATTACGTATAAAACCGCACAAACCTTCTATGTTCTAACCGGTACGAACTTACGTTTGCCCGGTTTATATAGGGACTTGGAAGTTTGTATTGTTGCAGTTACGTAATAACTGTTTTGCAAGGCAGTAAACAAAATTGTCTTGATAGATATTTTCAATCTACAGATTGAAACTATCGAGTTTAAATCGCTGGAATGTTTGTTCTATAGTCGGGGCTTACCCATAAGTCTTTAGCCTGACACGCGTTTGGAAATAGCTATCCATGACCACGACGAACTTCAGCACTGACACCTTCTCCGACCACACCTCCGGGCTTTACCGCACCGCCGCACGGATACTCAACGAAGCAGGCATTCAGATTAATGGATCGGCCCCTTCGGATATCCGCTTCAACGGCCCGGGGGTTATCGAAAGGGCGTTTGCGCAAGGGAATCTGGGGCTGGGCGAGGCCTACATGGATGGCCAGTGGGACAGCGAACATCTGGACGAGTTTTTCCACCGGTTGCTCAAGACCGGGATGACCGACGATGTGAAACCCGTGCGCCTGGTGTTGTATGCGCTGATGGCGAAGTTCATGAACCGCCAGAACATCAAGCGCTCCAAAACGGTCGGCGAAGTGCATTACGACCTTGGCAACGAATTCTATTCAACGATGCTCGATTCGCGAATGACCTACACCTGTGGGTATTGGGAGAACGCGAGCAATCTTGAAGAAGCTCAAGCGGCCAAGCTGGATCTGATATGCCGCAAACTTCAATTGAAGCCGGGTATGCGGGTGTTGGACATCGGTTGTGGTTGGGGAAGCTTCATGAGTTATGCCGCCGAACACTACGGTGTCGAAGCGGTGGGCGTGAGCATTTCCAAGGAGCAGATCGCGTGGGCCAAAGAGCGTTACAAGGACCTGCCACTGGAGTTCCGCTTCCAGGACTATCGTGAACTGGACGAGCAGTTCGATGCCATCGCCAGCGTCGGCATGTTTGAGCACGTAGGTCGCAAGAACCATCGTGAATACATGGAGCTGGCCCACCGCTGTTTGAAACCGGGTGGATTGTTCCTGCTGCACACCATCGGCAAGAACCAGCGCAACTCCTATCCGGATCCGTGGATCGACAAATATATATTCCCCAACGGTGACCTGCCTTCGATCGGTCAGATGGGCGATGCCATGGACGGGTTGTTTGTCGTCGAAGACTTGCACAACTTCGGATCCGATTACGACAAGACACTGATGGCCTGGCACGACAACTTCATGAAAGCCTGGCCGCAGTTCGAGGCGCAACTGGGTCAGCGCTTCTTCCGCATGTGGCGTTATTACCTGCTGTCTTGCGCCGGGGCCTTCCGCGCGCGGGACATCCAGCTTTGGCAGTGGGTCCTGTCCAAAGGCGGCGTGCCGCATGGATACCATCGCAACCAGATTTAAGCCTCTCTACCTGTAGGAGAGCGCTTGCCCGCGATGAACGATGACGAGTTCTGTCTGAGGGACCGCATCGTTTTTTTCGCGGGCAAGCGCGCTCCTACATTGCGGCAGCGTCATCACTGCACGCTATCGATCAATAAATAACCGATTGAATTACTCTATTCACCCAGTGCGGACTCACAATGAGCGTATGCGCCGGGTTTTCCTTATCGTTCTCCCCATCGGACAGACAAAGGTCGGCTTCAACAGAGGTCGCCCCAACAGTGATTACCTGTGGAGACACGCGCATGAGCAACAAACTGACGACCGCATTCGGCGCCCCCGTAGTCGATAACCAGAACATCCAGACCGCCGGCCCGAATGGCCCGGCGCTGCTGCAGGATGTCTGGTTCCTGGAAAAACTGGCTCACTTTGATCGTGAAGTGATCCCGGAGCGCCGCATGCACGCCAAAGGCTCGGGCGCGTTCGGCACCTTCACGGTGACCCACGACATCACCCAATACACCCGTGCGAAACTCTTCTCGCAGATTGGCAAGCAGACTGAAATGTTCGCCCGCTTCTCTACCGTTGCCGGTGAGCGTGGCGCGGCTGACGCCGAACGCGACATCCGTGGTTTCGCCCTGAAGTTCTACACCGAAGAAGGCAACTGGGACCTGGTCGGCAACAACACGCCAGTGTTTTTCCTGCGTGATCCGCTGAAATTCCCGGACCTGAACCACGCCGTCAAACGTGATCCGCGCACCGGCATGCGCAGCGCCGAGAACAACTGGGACTTCTGGACTCAACTGCCTGAGTCGTTCCACCAGGTCACGGTGGTCATGAGTGAGCGCGGTATTCCGCGCAGCTACCGTGAGATGCATGGTTTCGGCAGCCACACCTACAGCTTCCTGAATGCCCAGCATGAGCGCTTCTGGGTGAAATTCCACTTCGTGTCCCAGCAAGGCATCGCCAACCTGAGCGACGCCGAAGCGCAGGATCTGGTGGGTCGTGACCGTGAGTCGCACCACCGTGACCTGTACGAGAACATCGAGAGCGGTAACTTCCCGCGTTGGAAACTGTTCGTGCAGATCATGCCGGAGAAGGAAGCAGGCTCGTATCACATCAACCCGTTCGACCTGACCAAGGTCTGGCCGAAGGCTGACTACCCGCTGATCGAAGTGGGAGTGTTCGAGCTGAACCGCAACCCGGAAAACAACTTTGCCGACGTCGAACAGGCCGCCTTCGCGCCTTCCAGCGTTGTGCCCGGCATCAGCTTCTCGCCAGACAAAATGCTGCAAGGCCGGTTGTTCTCCTACGGCGATGCTCAGCGCTACCGTTTGACCGTCAACTTCCACCAGATCCCGGTGAACTCGCCACGGGCCGCCTTGCACGTGAATAGCTACCACCGCGACGGCGTGATGCGGATCGACGGTAACCGCGGCGGCATGACCTCGTACGAGCCGAACACCAAAGGCGCGTTCGTGGAACAGCCTGACTTCAGAGAGCCCCCGCTGTCCATCGAAGGCGCGGCGGGTCACTGGAATCACCGTGTGGATGACGACTACTTCTCGCAGGCGGGCAACCTGTTCCGCAACATGAGCCCGACAGAGAAACAGTCGCTGTTCGACAACACCGCACGCTCACTGCGCGGTGTGTCGGCTCCGATCATTCAGTTGCACATCAAGCACTGCACCCTGGCGGATGCTGCGTACGGTGCGGGCGTGACGGAAGCGGTTGAGCGCATTCATCACGGTTGATCACCGTTAAAACAGCGCCCCCGATCTGACATACAGATCGGGGGCGTTTTTATTGTAGGAGCGTGGCTTGTCCCGCGATCGGCGGGGAACCCGTCGTGAAACCTGCGTACCCGACCTGGCACGCAGGTTGGGAGCGTTTTCGTGTCCGCAGGTTGACGCCTCCGCTGTAGGAGCGCGCTTGCCCGCGATGGGGAAGTGTCAGTGACGAATATGTCGACGGGCAGACCCTTATCGCGGGCAAGCGCGCTCCTACAATGGATCGCTTGATCAATGCCCGTGGCTGCGACCCACATGGGAATGCTCAACCTCGGGCGTCACCACGCTGCCGCTCACTTCCAGCCGATCCAGAATCCCGCAATGATCCGGCGCACCTTCACTGCAACGCTGGCGCAGATCGACCAACTGTTCCTGCAACGCTTGCAAGCTGGCGATGCGCGCGCTGACGTGCTGGATGTGCTCGTCGATCAGCGCATTCACGTTCTCGCACTGATCCTGCGGGCTGTCGCGCAAGGTCAGCAGGCTGCGGATTTCATCGAGGGTCATGTCCAGGCTGCGGCAATTACGAATGAACGTCAGGCGCTCGACGTGTTCTTGTGTGTACAGCCGATAATTGCCCTCGCTGCGGGCAGGCTCAGCCAATAACCCCTCGCGCTCGTAATAGCGAATGGTTTCCACCGGGCAGTCGGTGAGTCTGGCCAGTTCGCCGATCTTGAAAGACGCATTCATGGTCATCGATCTCAAATTGTGTCTTGACCCTATAGTGGCTACAGGGTGTTCACTTGGCAACACGCACCTTTAGAGACTCAACCCATGAGTGACTCTGTACACAAACATTCGCCTCAGCGCCCGGTTGATCACGCGCATTCAGATCATGACCATGCTGGCCACGATCACTCGGCCCATGGGCATGACGATCACGCAGGTCATGACCACGCAGCTCACCATCATTCGGCTCCGGTGAAATTCACCCCTGTGGGCAAGCACGCGCACCACGCTCATTCCTGCTGCTCCCACGACAGCGCTCCGGCCGTCGTGACGGTTGGCAGCGGCTCCACGGATAGCGCGCAGCTGAGCAGTTTCCGCATCGAAGCCATGGACTGCCCGACCGAGCAGACGTTGATTCAGAACAAGCTGGGCAAGATGCCCGGCATTCAGAAGCTGGAATTCAACCTGATCAACCGCGTGCTCGGCGTCTGGCATGAGTTGCCGTCGACCGACCCCATCCGCGAGGCCATCGGCTCGTTGGGCATGCAGGCTGATGTGATCGAGCAGGGCGCCGACAGTGAAACCATGTCGCTGCCAGCGCCGAAAAAGCCTTGGTGGCCGTTGGCGTTGTCGGGTGTCATGGCCGTGGCGGCCGAGGTCATTCACTTCACCGATGCCGCCCCGAACTGGGTGGTGGCAATCGTTGCTCTGGTCGCCATCCTCAGCGGCGGCTTGACCACCTACAAAAAAGGCTGGATTGCGCTCAAGAACTTCAACCTGAACATCAATGCGCTGATGAGCATTGCCGTCACCGGTGCCGTGCTGATCGGGCAGTGGCCGGAAGCGGCAATGGTGATGTTCCTGTTCACCGTGGCGGAATTGATTGAGGCCAAATCCCTTGATCGGGCACGCAACGCCATTGGCGGTCTGATGCAGCTGACGCCTGAAACCGCGACCGTGCAGCAGGACGGACAGTGGGTTGAAGTCGAGGTCAAACAGATTGCGCTCGGCAGCATCGTGCGGGTCAAGCCGGGTGAGCGCATCGGGCTGGACGGTGAGGTGGTGTCAGGTCAGTCGACGATCGACCAGGCGCCGATCACTGGGGAAAGCCTGCCGGTGGAAAAAGCCGTGGGCGACAAGGTGTTCGCGGGCACCATCAACCAGGCCGGCTCCCTGGAGTACAAAGTGACGGCGGCGGCGAACAACTCGACGCTGGCGCGGATCATTCATGCGGTCGAAGCCGCTCAAGGCGCGCGTGCGCCGACCCAGCGTTTCGTCGACAGCTTTTCGAAAATCTATACGCCTGCCGTGTTCTTGCTGGCCTTGGCCGTGGCCGTCATTCCGCCGCTGTTCATGGGCGCGGCCTGGTTTGACTGGATCTATCGGGCGCTGGTGTTGCTGGTGGTGGCGTGCCCGTGCGCGCTGGTGATTTCTACACCGGTGAGCATTGTCAGCGGCCTGGCCGCTGCGGCACGCAAAGGGATTCTGGTGAAGGGCGGCGTCTACCTCGAAATGGGCCACAAGCTCGATTACCTGGCGCTGGACAAGACCGGGACCATTACCCATGGCAAGCCGGTCCAGACCGACTACGTTTTGCTCGATGAGTCGTTCGGCGAAAAGGCCGTGGCGATTTCGGCAAGCCTGGCGGGGCGTTCCGATCACCCGGTTTCTCAGGCGATTGCGACGTCGGCGCGGTTGGACGTGCATCTGCAGGTTGATGCGTTCGAAGCGCTCAGTGGACGCGGCGTGAAAGGTGAAGTCGAAGGGCGGTTGTACCACTTGGGTAACCACCGTCTGGTGCATGAGTCAGGGCTGTGTTCGCCTGAGCTTGAGGCGCGTCTCGAAGCGCTGGAAAGCCAGGGCAAAACGGTGGTGTTGCTGTTTGACGAGACAGGTCCGCTGGCGCTCTTTGCGGTTGCCGACACCGTCAAGGACAGCAGCCGCGAAGCTATCGCGCAACTGCATGCGCTGGGCGTGAAAACCTTAATGCTCACAGGCGATAACCCGCACACCGCCAAAGCGATTGCGGCCCAGGTAGGCATCGATCAGGCGCACGGCAACCTGCTGCCGACCGACAAGCTGCAAGCCATCGAGGATCTTTACGCGAAGAATCACCGTGTCGGTATGGTCGGCGACGGGATCAACGATGCACCGGCGCTGGCGCGTGCGGAGATCGGTTTTGCCATGGCGGCGGCCGGGACTGACACGGCGATCGAAACCGCTGATGTCGCCTTGATGGACGATGATTTACGCAAGATTCCGGCGTTCATCCGCCTGTCGCGAGACACCTCGGCGGTGCTCAAGCAGAACATCGCGCTGGCGCTGGTGATTAAAGTGATCTTCCTGGCCGTGACCTTTGCGGGCGTGGCGACCATGTGGATGGCGGTGTTTGCGGATATGGGCGTGAGCCTGCTGGTGGTGTTCAACGGGTTGCGGTTGTTGAGGAAGTAAGCGATCCCGCGCCTGTGTGGGTACACCGCACTGTACCCCGGCTTGCTGGCAAATGTGGTGGGTCAGCACCCTCCACAGTGACTGACACACCGCCTTCGCTGCCCTCGTTACCTCGGACGTCTCCCACAGGATCCGGATTGATGCACGAACGTGTGTTCGGACCTCAGGCCTGTGGGAGCGAGCTCGCTCGCGAATGCATTTGACCGGTCACCGCTGCAGTGACTGACACACCGCCTTCGCTGCCCTCGTAAACTCGGACGTCTCCCACAGGATCCGCGTTGACGCACGGATTGTGTTCGGACCTCTGACCTGTGGGAGCGAGCTTGCTCGCGAATGCGTTTGACCGGTCACCATTGCATTGTTTGAAGGGGCGCCTTCGCGAGCAAGCTCGCTCCCACAGAGTGGACTGCTCTAAAAACTTGATCGTGCCCACGCTCCGCGTGGGCACGATCATCCCGTCACTTCCCGTATTTCTCGCGTCCCCAGGCGATCATGTTTTCCAGCAACGCCTTCAGTACCGCGCGAGTTGGCTCTGCCAGGTCCGCGCGGTAGTGGAAGGGTACGAACTCCTCCATGTACGTGCTCTGCGTCAGTTCCAGTTGCACGGCGTGGATGTGTTCGGCCGGGTTGCCGTAATGACGGGTGATGTGGCCGCCCTTGAAGCGCCCGTTCAGCACATGGCTGTAGAGCTTGGCGGCGGCGCAGGTGGCTTCCAGGCGATGAGCCAGCGACTCGTCGCAACTGGCGCCGTTGAAGGTGCCGAGGTTGAAGTCTGGCAGGCGGCCTTCGAACAGGTGCGGGATGTGCCCGCGAATCGAATGGGCATCAAACAGCAGGGCATAGCCGAATTCGTCGCGCAGGCGCTCCAGCTCGTTACGCAGCGTGTCGTGGTACGGCGTCCAGATCTGCTCCAGATACGTAGCGCGCTCTTCCTTGCTCGGCGTTTTGCCTTCCTTGAATAACGGATCGCCCTCGAACAGCGTCGACGGGTACAGCCCGGTGGTGGCGCCGGCGTACAACGGCGTGTCGTCGGACGGTCGATTGAGGTCGATCACGAAGCGCGAATACTCAGCGCTCAACACGCTGGCGCCCAGGTCATGCGCGAAGTCGTAGAGGCGCGGGATATGCCAGTCGGTGTCCGGCAAGCTCACGGCCTCGTCGACCAGGCCTTCACGCACGGTCGGCGTCAGGTTAAGGCCAGGGTGCGGCATGCTGATCAACAGCGGTACGCGACCGCGAGTGAAACTCAGAACCTTGTCCACAGTAGTCTCCCGATTAAAAGGTGCTCTCGACGCCGTGACGTACGACGCGTTTCTCAATGTCGCCGCCGAGCCAGTACGCCAGGTCGGCCGGCCGCTCGATGTTCCAGGCAACAAAGTCCGCGACTTTGCCGGCTTCCAGCGAGCCATGGGTGTCGGCCATGCCCAATGCCTGGGCGGCGTGGATCGTGGCGCCTGCCAGCGCTTCTTCGGGCGTCATGCGGAACAGCGTGCAGGCCATGTTCAGCATCAGTCGCAGTGACAGGCCCGGCGAGGTGCCGGGGTTGAGGTCGGTGGCGATGGCGATTTTCACGCCGTGCTTGCGCAAGGCGTCCATCGGCGGCAGCTGTGTTTCCCGCAGGAAATAAAAGGCGCCCGGCAACAGCACGGCCACTGTGTCAGAGGCCGCCATGGCGATGGCGTCTTCTTCGGTCATGAACTCCAGGTGATCAGCGGACAGCGCTTGATAACGCGCCGCCAGACTCGACCCGTGCATCGATGACAATTGCTCGGCGTGCAGTTTCACGGGCAGGCCGAGTTGCCCTGCTTTGATGAACACTTGCTCGACCTGCTCGGTCGAGAACGCCAGGTATTCGCAGAAGGCATCGACCGCATCCACCAGATTTTCCGCTGCCAGTGCGGGCAGCATGTCGCTGCAAATGTGGGCGATGTAATCGTCGGCGCGATCCTTGTACTCCGGCGGCAGGGCGTGAGCGGCAAGGCAGGTGTTGCGCACCGTGACGGGCAGTTGCTCGCCGAGTTGGCGCGCGACACGGAGCATCTTGCGCTCGCTGGCGAGGTCCAGACCGTAGCCGGATTTGATTTCCACGGTGGTCACGCCGTCCTTGAGCAGTTGCTGCAAACGGCGCTTGGCGCTGGCGAACAGCTCTTCTTCACTGGCGGCTCGGGTGGCCCGCACAGTGCTGGCGATGCCGCCGCCCGCCGCCGCGATTTCTGCGTAGCTGACGCCCTGCAGACGCTGCTCGAATTCACCGCTGCGATTGCCGCCGAACACGGTGTGGGTGTGGCAGTCGATCAGGCCGGGTGTGACCCAGGCGCCATTCAAATCCACGGTTTTGATGTCGCCCTGATCCGGCACCTCAGCGCGCGGGCCGATCCAGACGATGTGCACGCCTTCGGTCACGATGGCGGCATCCTCAATGATCGAATAGGCGCCGTTCGCCATGCTTGCGACGTGACAGTTTTGCCAGAGCGTTTTCATCAATACCTCCCAGGGTCTTAAATGGTGTTTTGCGCGCCATGCGCAGAACCCTGTGGGAGCGAATTCATTCGCGAGAGGCCTGTACATTCGATAGATACCTATTGGATGTAATACCGCATCACGAATGAATTCGCTCCCACAGGCTGTGTGTCAGTCAGCGAATCGGCGTTTCGCCTCGGGGTTGCTTCTGTCTTGGCCCGGCTTCACCCACACCGAATAAGCAATCACCAGCAGCACGATCCACACGGCGCCGACCACGAGGGCGGCCTGGGTGTCGGGGAAATACCCAAGTACGCCGAACACGAACACCATGAACGCTGTTGCCACGATGGGCGCCACCGGCCAGAACGGCACCGGGAACTTGAGCTGCGCGACTTCATCGGCGCTCATTGAACGGCGCATTGCGATCTGTGTGACCAGAATCATCAGCCACACCCAGACCGTGGCGAAGGTCGCGATGGACGCAATCAGCAGGAACACGTTTTCCGGAATCAGGTAGTTCAACACCACGCCGCAGAGCAGGGCGGCGCCCATCACCAGCACGGTCATCCACGGCACGCCGTTGGCCGACAATTGCGCAAAACCTGCGGGGGCCTGGCCCTGTTTCGCCAGGCCGTACATCATGCGTCCGGCGCCGAAGATGTCGCTATTGATCGCCGACACGGCTGCGGAGATCACCACGATGTTGAGGATGATCGCGGCGGAGGAAATCCCTAGATGGTCGAAAATCTGGACGAACGGGCTGCCTTGATCGCCGATCTGGTGCCACGGATACAGTGACATCAGCACGAACAGCGTCAGCACGTAAAACAGCAGAATACGCAGCGGAACAGCATTGATAGCGCGCGGAATCACGCGCTCCGGATTGCGCGCTTCACCGGCGGCGACGCCAATGATTTCGATGCCGCCGAAGGCAAACATGACCACCGCCAGCGACGCCACGAGGCCGCCGATGCCATTGGGCATGAAGCCGCCCTGGGTCCACAGATTGCTCACATGGCTGACGGATTCGCCAGACGCCGAACCGATGCCGAACAGCATGATGCCGAAGCCGGCCAGGATCATCGCGATGATGGCGCCGACCTTGAGCAGCGACAGCCAGAATTCGAGTTCGCCGAAGACTTTGACGCTGCACAGGTTGAGCGCGCCGATCAGGAACACGATGCCCAGCACCCAGATCCAGCGCGGGACGTCGGGAAACCAAAAGCCCATGTAAATGCCGAAGGCCGTGACGTCGGCCAGGCAAACGATGATCATCTCGAAGGCGTAGGTCCAGCCCAGGACGAAGCCTGCCAGAGGACCCAGATACGTCGTGGCGTACTGGCCAAAAGAGCCAGACACCGGATTGCGAACGGCCATTTCGCCGAGTGCGCGCATGACCATGTACACCATGGCGCCCGCGATGAGGTAGACCAGCAGCACCGCCGGTCCCGCCAGTTTGATGGCGGAGGCCGAGCCATAGAACAGCCCGGTGCCAATCGCCGAACCCAGCGCCATGAAGCGAATGTGACGAGCACTGAGCCCGCGTTTCAGATCTGTTGCGTTTTGCGGTTTCATTTCACACTTTCCTAGTCTTTCTTTGCTGTGAAACGAAGGTGAGACACAGGTCCCTGTAGGAGCGCGCTTGCCCGCGATTGCAGTGTGTCAGCCAATGCATTCATGTCTGATCCACCGCCATCGCGGGCAAGCGCGCTCCTACAAAGGAACAGCGTCATGCCTTCACCCTCATTCCATCGACAGGCCCTCCTGGCCTGTCACCGATCAAAAACTCGGTAGCAGATCAGCAGAAACCAGCTCGCTCAGGCAGTTCGAAGCCAGCAGTTCAGTAGCAGCTTCGATGTCTGGCGCGAAGAAGCGGTCTTTTTCGTAGAACGGCACTTTGCCGCGCAGGGTGGTGCGGGCCGTTTCCAGTTTTTGAGAGGTCTTCAGGCCGTTACGCAGGTCCAGGCCCTGACACGCAGCCAGCCATTCTACAGCCAGCACGCCTCGGGTGTTCTCTGCCATTTCCCAAAGGCGCTTGCCGGCAGCCGGGGCCATCGACACATGGTCTTCCTGGTTGGCCGACGTCGGCAGGCTGTCGACGCTGTGCGGATGCGCCAGTGCCTTGTTTTCGCTGGCCAGGGCCGCTGCCGTCACCTGCGCGATCATGAAGCCGGAGTTCACGCCGCCGTTGGCCACCAGAAACGGCGGCAATTGCGACATGTGCTTGTCCATCATCAGCGAGATGCGGCGTTCGCTCAGCGAGCCGATTTCAGCGATGGCCAGCGCGATGTTGTCTGCGGCCATGGCCACAGGCTCGGCGTGGAAGTTACCGCCAGAGATCACTTCGCCTTCGGCCGCGAACACCAACGGGTTGTCCGACACGGCGTTGGATTCGATCGCCAGCACTTCCGCCGCCTGACGCAGCTGAGTCAGGCAGGCACCCATGACTTGCGGCTGGCAACGCAGGGAGTACGGGTCCTGAACCTTGTCGCAGTCGCGATGGGACTCGGAGACTTCGCTGCCGTCACCCAGCAGGTCACGGTAAGCGGCAGCGGCGTCGATCTGACCGCGCTGACCACGGGCCGCATGAATGCGCGGGTCGAACGGTGCACGTGAGCCGAGCACGGCTTCAACGGTGAGGGCGCCGCAGCTCAGTGCGCCCGCGAACAGGTCTTCACCTTCGAACAGGCCACGCAGCGCGTAGGCGGTCGACACCTGAGTGCCGTTGAGCAGCGCCAGACCTTCCTTGGCCGCCAGCGTCAGCGGCGTGAGCCCGGCGACGGCCAGTGCTTCCACCGCATTCAGCCATTGGCCTTTGTAACGCGCCTTGCCTTCGCCCAGCAGCACCAGCGACATGTGCGCCAGTGGCGCCAGGTCGCCGGACGCACCGACCGAACCCTTGAGCGGGATGTGCGGGTACACCTCGGCGTTGATCAGAGCGATCAGTGCGTCGATGACCTGACGGCGGATGCCGGAGAACCCACGGCTCAGGCTGTTGACCTTGAGCACCATGATCAAGCGGACCAGATCGTCGCTGAGGGGCGCACCGACGCCCGCTGCGTGCGAGAGCACCAGGGAACGCTGAAGGTTTTCCAGGTCGGCGCTGGCGATGCGGGTCGAGGCCAGCAGGCCGAAGCCGGTGTTGATGCCGTAGGCCGTGCGGTTCTCGGCCAGGATCTGCTCGACGCACGCCACGCTGTTGTCGATCTGTTGATCGGCGCTGGCGTCCAGCGTGAGGGTCACAGGGTGCTGATAGATCGCGCGCAGTTGCGCCAGGGTCAACTGGCCGGGGATCAGGTTCAGCGGGGTCGCTTGTTGGGTATTCGTCACGATGCTGCTACTCCTTCGTTGATGTCGGTCGTGAGCCTTGAACTGGCTCCTGCCTGTTCTGCGCTTGTGGCGCCTGGGCTGCGACTGTGGCGGGTGTTGTTGTCGTTGTGGGTCTGCGCGTAATCGCGGCAGACCTGAAATACGGTTTCCAATGACTCTTCATTCTTGAGCAGCGTCACGCTGCTGGCGATGTCCGGCGCCAGCCAGCGGTCTTCGTCGTAGGCCGGTACGCGCTCGCGCAGCAGACGCCAGGCCACTTCGGTGCCGACGCCGAAGCGTGGGCCTTTGAAGAACTCGAACGCCTGAGCCGCCAGCAGGTACTCGATGGCGAGGATCTGTGTGACGTTTTCCAGCACCTTATGCAGTTTCAAGGCGGCGCTGGTGCCCATGCTCAGGTGATCTTCCTGCAGGCCGGAGGTGACGTAGTTGTCGATGACCGCCGGTTGCGCCATCTGGCGGTTTTCTGCGCACAGCGAGGCCGCGACGTACTGCACGATCATCATCCCGGAGTTGACGCCCGGCTGGCTCACCAGAAACGCCGGCAGTCCGCTGACGGTCGGGTTGATCAGGCGATCCAGACGCCGTTCGGCAATCGAGCCCAGTTCGGCCATGGCGATGGCAAGCAGGTCGGCGGCCATGGCGACGGACTGGCCGTGCGGGTTCGCCTGAGACACCACGCGGTAAGCGTCCGGGGTGCCCAGCAATAATGGGTTGTCAGTGGCCGAATTGAGCTCGGTTTCGATCTGACGCGTGGCGTGCGTGAGCTGATCGCGGGTCGCGCCGTGGACCTGCGGGATTGAGCGGATGCTCAAGGCGTCCTGCGTGCGAATGCCCTTGCTGTTGGCGAGCACTTCGCTGCCCGCCAGCAGACCGCGCAGGTTTTTGCCGACTTGCTGCATGCCGGGATGCGGTTTGAGCGCGATGATTTCCTCATCGAAAGCGTCGAGCTGACCGCGCAGGCCCTCGAAGGTCATGGCGCTGATCACGTCCGCCCACTGCATCAGGCGGTTCACGTCGGCGATGGCCAGGCAACTGAGGCCGGTCATGCACGGTGTGCCGTTGACCAGGCACAGACCGTCCTTGGCCCCCAGCTCAACGGGTGACAGGCCTTCTTCGCTCAAGGCTTGCAGCGCGGAGATCACCTGGCCGCGATAACTCACCTGGCCGACGCCCAGCAGCGCGATGCCGATGTGCGCCATGTGCGTGAGGTAACCCACCGAACCCTGAGACGGCACTTGCGGAGTGATGCCATGGTTGAGCAGCGCAATCAACGCTTCGACCACCTGACGGTGAATCCCTGATTTGCCCTGGCTGTAGTTGATGATCGCGGCGCAGATGATCGCGCGGGTCTGCTCATCGGGCAGCGCTGTACCCACGCCGCAGGCATGGCTGAGCAGCGTGTTGCGTGAGAGACGACTCAGTTGCTCGCCCTCCAGCGACACGTTGCACAACGCGCCCAGACCGGTGTTGACGCCGTACGCCCGCTCACCGCTGGAGACAATGCGCTGCACGATGGCCTGCGCATTGTCGATGCGCCCCCAGGCGTTTTCCGACAGGGTCAACGTAGCGCCGTGACGTGCCACGGCGGTGACATCCTGCCAGGTGACCAGGCGATCGCCGATGATGATCTGTTCTGCTCGCGACATGACTGCAACCGTCCTTAAAGGGTCGCCACGCGCCGCTGGACGAAACGATCAACGTAGTCGTCTGCAGGCGAGTAGAGGATTTCTTTTGGGGTTCCGACCTGAATCAGCCGGCCGTCCTTGAGGATGGCGATGCGGTTGCCGATGCGCACGGCTTCGTCGAGGTCGTGGGTGATGAACACAATGGTTTTCTTCAATGTCGATTGCAGTTCCAGCAACTGGTCCTGCATTTCGGCACGAATCAAGGGATCGAGGGCGCTGAAGGCTTCGTCCATGAGAATGATGTCGGTGTCGGCGGCCAGTGCACGGGCCAGACCCACCCGCTGGCGCATGCCGCCGGACAGTTGATGCGGGTACTTCTTTTCATAGCCCTTCAGGCCCACGGTGGTGATCCAGTGTTGCGCCCGCTCGGCACACTGCGCCTTGCTCTCTCCGCGTATCGTCAGGCCGTAGGCGACGTTGTCCATGACGGTTTTGTGCGGCAGCAGGCCGAAGCTCTGGAACACCATGCTGATCTTGTGGCGACGGAAGTTGCGCAGCGCTTCCATGTCGTAGGTCAGGATGTTCTCGCCGTCCACCAGAATCTCGCCGCTGGTGGGGTCGATCAGACGATTGATATGGCGCACCAGCGTGGATTTGCCGGAACCGGACAGGCCCATGATCACGAAGATCTCGCCACTGGCGATGGACAGCGACAGGTCGTTCACGCCGACCACGCAGCCGGTCTGGGCCAGCACCTCATCCTTGCTTCGATTCTGCTGCACCATCGCCAGCGCATCCTTGGCGCGGTTGCCGAAGATTTTGTAGACGTTCTTGACGACGATCTTGTTGGGTTCTGCGCTCATCATTTGCTCGCCTCATGCCGTGGACGGCCGTAGGCCTGCGTGATCCGGTCTATCACGACCGCCAGAATGACAATGGCCAGACCCGCTTCCAGCCCACGACCGACGTTGAGGGTCTGAATCCCTATCAGCACGTCTTCGCCCAGACCGCGTGCGCCGATCATCGAAGCGATCACCACCATCGACAGGGCCATCATGGTGGTCTGGTTGATGCCGGCCATGATGCTCGGCAGGGCCAGCGGCAGCTGCACGCCGAACAGTTGTTGCCAGCGATTGGCGCCAAACGCGTTAATCGCTTCCATGACCTCGCCGTCAACCTGACGAATCCCCAGATCGGTCAGACGGATCAGCGGCGGTGCGGCGTAAATCACGGTGGCGAAGATCGCCGGAACCTTGCCCAGACCGAACAGCATCAGCACCGGAATCAGGTACACGAAGCTGGGCATGGTCTGCATGATGTCGAGCAGCGGCATCAGCACTGAGCGCAAGCGATTGCTGCGAGCCGAAAGAATGCCCAGCGGCACGCCGATGAGCACCGATATGAACGTGGCGACCAGCATCAGCGCCAGCGTCTGCATCAGCTTGTCCCACAGCCCGACCGCGCCGACCAGGAACAGCAGGCCGATGATGATGACCGTGGTGGTTATTTTGCGTGTCGCGTGCCACGCAATGAGGCCGACGATCGCCAGCAACACCCACCACGGCGCCACGCGAAGCAGGCCTTCGAGTTTGACGATGGCCCACAGCAACGTGTCGGAGATGTGCCGGAACACATCGCCGTAGTGGGTGACCAGCTTGTCGACCCAGTCGTTGACCCAGTCGGCAATGGAGAACGTGAAGCTTTCGGGGAACATAAGCGTGTCTCTAGTCTGTTAGGTGGTGCAGGCCCGTTGTCGGGTGCAGCGCTGTTCGTGTAGGAGCGGGCTTGCCCGCGATTGCGGTGTGTCAGGCGATAAATTCATGTTTGACACACCGTCTTCGCGGGCAAGCGCGCTCCTGCAGTAAGTTAGCCCTCAGCCTTGCAACGACGCATCGACCTTCTTCCCAGCGTCTTCGCTGACCCTCGGGCACCCGACATCAGGATGTTCCTTGAGGAAGATCTTGGCCAGTTCTGGTGACCCGACGGCAGCGTGGACAGCTGGGTTTCCGGTCATTTGTCGCGTTTCTAACAGATGTTCAGGACAGTGGATCAGTTCACCGCCGCGTGGGCCGGTGCTACGTTGTGGCTCGCCTCGGGCATGTCCTGCTCGGTCGGCAGAATCAAGCGGTCAGCGATCTTGCCGGGCCATTTCTTCGCAGCGACGTAATACAGCGCAGCAGGTACGACCAGGCCGATGATCCACGAGATGTCGGTATCGTCCAGGCTGGCCACCAGCGGACCGGTGTAGAAATGGGTCGAGATGAACGGCATTTGAATCAACACGCCGATCACGTAGATGCCAATGCCGATCCAGTTCCAGCGGCCGTAACGGCCATCCGGGTTGGAGAGCGCCGGGATGTCGTAACGTTCTTTGGTGATGCAGTAGAAGTCGACGAGGTTGATCGCGCTCCACGGCGTAAAGAACGCCAGCAGGAACAGGATGAACGCCGAGAAATCCTTGAGGAATGAGTCCTTGCCCAATAACGCCAGCGCGGTGGCGATGCCGACCATCGCAAAGATGTAGGTCAGGCGCAGTGCGCTGGAGATGTGGCGGTTGCCACGGAAGCCGCTGACGATGGTGGCGATCGACATGAAGCTGCCGTAGGCGTTGAGCGTGGTGATGGTCACCTTGCCGAAGGCGATGCTGAAATACAGCGCTGCCGCGACCGCGCCTGTGCCGCCCAGGCCGACGATGTACGAGACCTCATGGTGGGCGAAGTTCTTGCCGGCCAGCGCCGCTGCGAACACACCGAACACCATGGACGCCTGGGCACCGATCACGGCACCCAGGCCAACGGCCCAGAACGTTTTGCTCGCCGAGGTGCTGCGCGGCAGGTAGCGCGAATAGTCAGCGACGTACGGGCCGAACGCGATCTGCCAAGAGGCCGAGAGGGAAATCGCCAACAGGAAGCTGCTCAGCGAAAAGTGTTTGTTGCCCAGCAGCGCGCCGACGTCGTTACCGGCCAGCAGGGCGCCGAACAGGTAGATGAACGCGATCACGCCGATGATGCTGGCGACCCGGCCGATCATGTGGATGACCCGGTAGCCGAAGATGGTCAGGACGACGATGGCCGCAGCGAAGATCACGACGCCTTGCCAGTCGGGGACCTGAATCAGTTGAGCGACGGCTTGCCCGGCCAGCAACGAGCCGCTGGCGGAAAAGCCGATGTACATGAGGCATACCAGCACCAACGGGATCACGGCCCCGTAGACGCCAAATTGCACTCGACTGGAAATCATTTGTGGCAGGCCCAGTTTCGGGCCTTGCGCCGCGTGCAGCGCCATGACGCCACCCCCCAGCAACTGACCGATGAACAGCCCGATCAGCGACCAGAACACATCGCCGCCCAGCACCACGGCCAGGGCCCCGGTGACAATCGCGGTGATCTGCAGGTTGGCGCCCAGCCACAGGGTGAATTGACTGAACAGACGGCCATGTCGTTCCGCGTCAGGGATGTAGTCGATCGAACGCTTTTCGATCACGGAAGAGGGTGCAGCACGATCATCTGGAACAGCCATCTCAAACATCCTCAAAAGTCTGGGCAGGACATCAAGTAAAACTGTGCGAACCACGGAGGACTCATTGCTGAACCCAGCTCAAGTGGGAGCGAATTCATTCGCGATTGGCCGGTACATCCGATAAATCTCTGTCGGTTGTGCCGTCGCATCGCGAATGAATTCGCTCCCACAGGTGGTGCGTACACCCGTGGGATTCGATCAGTTATTGATCATCGGCAGGTTCAGGCCCTGCTCTTTGGCGCAGTCGATCGCGATCTGGTAGCCCGCGTCGGCGTGACGCATGACACCGGTCGCCGGGTCGTTGTGCAGCACGCGGGCGATGCGTTCGGCCGCTTCGTCGGTGCCGTCACAGACGATGACCATGCCCGAGTGCTGCGAGAAGCCCATGCCGACGCCGCCGCCGTGGTGCAGCGACACCCAGGTCGCGCCGCTCGCGGTGTTGAGCAGGGCGTTGAGCAGTGGCCAGTCGGACACGGCGTCGGAGCCGTCCTGCATGGATTCGGTTTCGCGGTTCGGGCTGGCGACCGAGCCGGAGTCCAGGTGGTCACGACCGATCACGACCGGTGCCGACAGCTCACCGCGACGCACCATTTCGTTGAACGCCAGGCCCAGCTTGGCGCGCTGGCCCAGACCGACCCAGCAAATACGGGCCGGCAGACCCTGGAAGCTGATGCGCTCGCGCGCCATGTCCAGCCAGTTGTGCAGGTGCGCGTCGTCCGGGATCAGTTCCTTGACCTTCGCGTCGGTCTTGTAGATGTCTTCCGGATTGCCCGACAGCGCAGCCCAGCGGAACGGACCGATGCCACGGCAGAACAATGGTCGGATGTAAGCAGGGACGAAGCCGGGGAAGTCGAATGCGTTACTCACGCCTTCTTCTTTGGCCATCTGACGGATGTTGTTGCCGTAGTCGAAGGTCGGGATGCCTTGTTTCTGGAACGCCAGCATCGCTTCAACGTGTTTGGCCATCGACTGCTTGGCGGCTTTGACCACAGCGGCCGGTTCGGTCGCGGCGCGGTCGCGGTACTGCTCCCAGGTCCAGCCGGCTGGCAGGTAACCGTTGAGCGGGTCGTGGGCGCTGGTCTGGTCGGTGACCATGTCCGGGCGCACGCCACGCTTGACCAGTTCGGGAAGGATTTCAGCCGCATTGCCCAGCAGTGCGACGGAGATCGCCTTGCCTTCGGCGGTGTACTTGGCAATACGGGCCAGCGCGTCGTCGAGGTCGTTGGCTTGTTCATCGACGTAACGGCTTTTCAGGCGGAAATCGATGCGGCTCTGCTGGCATTCGATGTTCAGCGAGCACGCGCCGGCCAGGGTTGCGGCAAGAGGCTGTGCGCCACCCATGCCGCCCAGGCCTGCGGTTAATACCCACTTGCCTTTCAGGCTGCCGTTGTAGTGCTGACGTCCCGCTTCGACGAAGGTTTCGTAGGTGCCCTGAACGATGCCCTGGCTGCCGATGTAGATCCAGCTACCTGCGGTCATCTGGCCGTACATGGCCAGGCCCTTGGCATCCAGTTCGTTGAAGTGTTCCCAGCTTGCCCAGTGCGGGACCAGGTTGGAGTTGGCGATCAGCACGCGGGGAGCATTGCTGTGGGTCTTGAACACGCCGACCGGCTTGCCGGATTGCACCAGCAGGGTTTCGTCGTCGTTCAGGTGGGTCAGGCTTTCGACGATTTTGTCGTAGCACTCCCAGTTACGCGCTGCACGACCGATACCGCCGTAGACCACCAGTTCGTTCGGGTTCTCGGCGACTTCCGGATCGAGGTTGTTCATCAACATCCGCAGCGGCGCTTCGGTCAGCCAGCTCTTGGCGGTCAGTTGGGTACCACGGGCGGCACGGATTTCCACGTCGCGGCGTTTGGTCCATTGCTGAGCTGGGGTTTTGTTGTCAGTAGTCACGTCACAATCCTCGATGATCAATCCGGCCCAGGCACTGGGCTGACGGTGCCTGTGTCGAACAGGCGGAATATGGGTTTAGCAGATCGGGTGCCGCTGTCGGTGTCTCGAAGCGGGGCACTGCCGGTACTCTTGCATACTCATATTTACTTGTACATACAAGCATATGCAACCAAAGGGCCAACTCGTCGATTGCTTGAGTTAAAACACTGGAAAGGCGCGTCTGCTCTGGGCTGAGCTAGATTGATGGGCAGGCAAGGTTGTATGCCGCAGCGTTACTCGCGGGGCAGGATTGTTACTTTTGGGGGCGTGCGCCCTACGACGGTGCAATCGGTAACAGAAAGTTGAATTGTTTCTGGCGACCATTCGGCATCTACTGCGCCGGTTTTCATAAAAATATTTTACCGCAGGTGTAACCAGGGCGAGCGATGGACCGAACTACTGATCACGCTGTGCACAATGCGGCTTTGCAGAACCGGGAAATGCACCTGAAATCGCTGTTCGTGGCGAGTCAGGACGGGGATGGGCGTGCGTACCGAACATTCCTCTCGGAGTTGAGTACCCATTTGCGCGGGTATTTGAGAGGGCGGCTGCAGCGCCAGCCAGGTGAAATCGAGGATCTGCTTCAAGAGGTATTACTGGCGATCCATAACGGTCGCCACACGTATCGCTCGGATCAGCCCCTGACGGCCTGGGTATTCGCCATTGCCCGCTATAAACTCACCGACTTTTTCCGCGCCCGTGCACGGGGCGATGTGTTCAACGATTCACTGGACGACACGGCCGAGCTGTTCGCCGAACCCGAACTTGAGCCGGCTCAGGCCAGTCGCGATCTGAGCAAGTTGCTGAACGAGCTGCCTGACCGTCAGCGTTTGCCGATCATGCACGTGAAGCTGGAAGGCCTGTCGGTCACCGAAACATCGAAGATGACGGGGCTTTCCGAGTCGGCCGTCAAGATTGGCGTGCATCGCGGCCTCAAGGCGCTGGCGGCGCGCATACGAGGTACACGATGAAAACAGATGACCTGATTTCGATGCTCGCTGGCGGTATTGCGCCTGTGGATCGCGGGCTGCTCGCCAAGCGTTTCAGCCTGGCCGTGGTCATGGCTGCGCTAGGTTCGCTGCTAATGACGCTCGCCGTTTTTGGTGCCCGACCGGATTTGGCGATCATCACCCGAACCCCGCTGTTCTGGGCCAAGGTCGCGTTGCCGCTGTGCCTGGCCATCGGTTCGCTGTGGATGGTCACGCGTCTGGCCAGGCCGGGCATGAGCGCAGGCTCGGGCCGCTGGGTGGTTAGTGCCGGAGTTCTGGTGGTCTGGCTGGCAGGCCTGTACGCCTTGCTTCAGGCTGAGCCGGACACACGAGTGGCCATGATCTTCGGCAAAACCTGGCGGACCTGTGCGTTCAACATCACGCTTCTGGCGATCCCCGGTTTTATCTCGATCTTCTGGGCCTTGCGCGGCATGGCGCCGACCCGGCTACGCCTGGCGGGCGCGTGCGGTGGGCTGCTTGCCGGTTCGCTGGCGACTATCGCCTATTGCCTTCATTGCCCGGAGATGGAAATTCCGTTCTGGGGCGTGTGGTATCTGCTGGGGTTGTTGCTGTCCACTGCGATCGGCGCGCTGCTGGGGCCACGAGTGTTGAGGTGGTAGTCACACCGGTGTCCAACCTGTGAGTGCCCATTCAACGGTTGTTGGCCCAAAGGGTCGTCTTAGCCCGCCTTGACCGCCCGCCCCGCAAACTGAATCGGCCCGCTCGGCTTGTTGGTCGGCGAGCCTCCGGCCTTCTCCAGCGACAGTTCGAACAGTTGATTGGGTTGCAGCGGCGGCAACCGGTCGGTCGGCACTTTCAGTGTTTGACCGGGTGCGACGAGCCCCAAAGAAATCGGGCCTTCCCAATCATCGGCCTGGGTCCAGAACTGCAAGACCTTGCCCGGAGGCGGCACGTCAGAGGTGTCCAAAGGCACCAGATTGATCCCCCGCAGATTGCTGGCCTGAACCACCCAGCCGGGATGGTTGCTGTCTGGCGTGGAAAGCACCGACAGATACGCCGATGCGGGGGGCGTCGGAACTTGTCCGAGCAGTTGCGTGGTCAATATCACCGAAGCCGCCAGACCGAGGCAGGCCAGCATGCGCCAGAGGCCTGCGTTGTCCCAGGTTCTGGTGCGGCGTTTCTTGCGCGGGGACTTCCCCGCCTTCTGGGCAAACGGCAGCCCACCCAGATTACGCTCGATACGCTGCCACAGGCGAGGAGCGGGCGTGGGCGGTTCGGCCATTTCGGTCAGCGTCAGCAGTCGCGAGCGCCAGCCGTCTATGGCCTTGCGCAACGCCTCGTCGTGCAACAGGCGTTGCTGCACCTCAGCCCGTTGCTGCGCGCTCAGGGTCCCCAGTACGTACTCACCGGCGAGGGTCTGTACGTCCATCTCAGGAATCTTGTCTTGTTTTTCACTCATCCAAGCCACTCCCGCAGCGCAGCAGGCCCGCGCTCAATGCAGGCGTTCACCGTGCCCGACGGCGCACCAAAGACGCGTGCGATTGCTGATGAGAATAACCGCCGGCGCATTCCTGAAACACACTGTTACGACGCACGGGAGCGATTTTTCAACATCCGTGCGCAGATGCCTGCGGCTTCATGCGTCAGCCTTCAGATCACCAGCCTTCAGATCACCTTGACCGCACGCCCGATGAACTGAATCGGCCCTGTGGGCTTGTTGACCGGCGAGCCCGTGGATCTTTCGAGGGTCAGCTCGAACAACTGGTTGGGCTGCAGGGGGGGCAGTGAGTCCAGCGGCACACTCAGCACTTGGCCAGGTTTGACCAGCCCTAGAGAAACGGGACCCTGCCAGTCGTCGGCCTTGGTCCAGAACTGCAGCGCCTTGTCTTCGGGTATGGACGTTTCGCCCAACGGGATCAGCTGAATATCCCGACTGTTGTTGGCCTGAATCACCCAGCCAGGCGCCTTGTCCTGAGGGGCCACGAGCACCACCAGATAAGACGGCAGCGGCTTGGCGGGCTGCTGGGTCACCAGCACCGCCGCCAGCGCGACCGACGCGGCGATACCGAATCCGGCCACGCTGCGCCACAGATTGAGGCTGTCCCACCACCGCGTGCCTCGGTCGCGTTTTGCCGTTGCTTGCGCCCCAGGTGCGGGTGACAGCACGTCGAGGGAGTGCTCGATCCGGTTCCAGAGCGAGGCGCGCGGCGCAATGGGCTCCGCCAGATCGGTGAGTGCCAGCAAGCGGATTTCCCAATCATCCACCGCCCTGCGCAAGTCGGCCTCCTGTTCAAGGCGCCTCTGAACCTCTGCGCGTTGCTCAGCATCCAGTGTGCCCAGCACATACTCACCGGCCAGAGCGTGGAGATCGTCATCAGACGGGGTGCCAGATCGTTCGTTCATCCGATGCACTCCCGCAACGAGGCCAGACTGCGCTTGATCCAGGCTTTCACCGTGCCCAACGGTGCCCCCAGTTTCTGTGCGATCTGCTGATGAGAGTAGCCGTCGACGTAGGCATGAAAAATACAGTTGCGGCGCACCGGCTCCAATTGTTCAAGGCAGGTATAGACCCGCCCCGGGTTCACTCGCCAATCGAATGCGTCGCCCATCTCCTGCCAACCTTCAAGCGTTGTCTGAGCGTGACTGTCGCTATCGCTGTCGTCGTCCATCGACACTTCACGGGCGCTGTTACGCACACTGTTGAGCGCCAGGTGCCGCGCCACGGTAAACATCCAGCCTCGAGCGCTGCCACGCGTGGCGTCGAAGCCCGCAGCGCCGCTCCAGATCTTGATGAAAGCGTCGTGCACGATGTCTTCCGCGCGTGCACGATCGTTCACGATACGTTGCACCACCCCGAGCAAACGAGGGCTTTCCTGTTCGTAAAGCCGTTGCAGCGCCGACCGCTCACCGCGGGCGCAGTCATGCAACGCTGCTTCGTAATCAAAGGGTGTCTGAGGTGCGGACAAATTAATCAGCCATGAAAAAATACGCCGTCCACGAACCGGATTCGGGGCTCCTGCGCAGGAGCATAGACCAGTTCCTGCGCAGGATAATGAATCGCCAGTGATCAGTTACTGGCCCAGAAAATGTAGTCAGCCTGGTACTTCACCACTTCCTTGGCGCCTTTGTTGGCTTGCGTGCAACCGCTGGAAGGCGCAACGCCCCCTTTGAGCGCGACGCGCTGGATGTAGGTGACGCCGGTCATGGCGCCTTTGCCTTCTGCAGGGTTGGCTTTGACCAACTGGTAGGGGAGGTTGCCCGCGCTGGAAGGGGCAACGGCCAATTGGGTGCCAGTCACTTTCGAGCCGTCTTTGGCTTCCCAGGTCGCTGGCGGACCGAAGTAGGTGCCGACTTGCTTGCCGCTGCGGTCATTGAGGACCGCTTTGGGTCCGACGAATACCCATTCCGTTTCCGTGGCGCTGTTGGCTTTGGCTTTGCACTCATAGGTGATTTCACCTACGCCGGTGGTTTGCATGCTGACTTTATGGCCGTCAGGGACTTTGATGCTGTCGGGCAGGTCGGCTTGGGCAAATACAGAGGTGACACAGGCCAAGGTGAGAGTGCTGGTGGCCAGTCGCAGGCAGGTTTTAGCATTCATCGCAATTTCTCCTGGAGGGTATTCCGTTCGGCAGCACGTGCTGCTGTCTGTACTACCCGCCAGAAGATTGATTGGATGCAGTCGTTAAAAATTTATTTCTCGTCAGATGAATCTCTGGGCACTCAGGGCCGACACAACCGGCTGCGCAGCAACAGTACGCCCACCACCGCCGACAGAATGGAACCCATCAGAACGCCCACTTTCACCTCATCGATCAAATGCGCTGCGCCAGGGAAGGCCAGGTTGCCGATGAACAGGCTCATGGTGAAGCCGATGCCGCACAGCAATGCCACGCCGTACATCTGCGTCCAGTTACTGCCTTCAGGCAGCGTGGCCAGCCCCGAGCGAATCGCCAGCGCTGCTGCGACGAACACACCGATCTGCTTGCCGACGAACAGGCCCAGCGCGACGCCAAGCGGAACCGGGTCAACCAGATTGCCTAACGTGATGCCAGACAACGAAACGCCAGCGTTGGCGAATCCGAACACCGGCACCACGGCGAACGCGACCCAGTAGTGCATCTTTTCTTCGAGAAACAGCAGCGGCGACCGCGCTTCTTCCTGACGTGTCCCCAGCGGAATGCAGAGTGCCAGTGCGACCCCCGCCAGCGTGGCGTGTACGCCTGACTGTAAAACGAAGAACCACAGCAGCAGACCCAGCAGCAGATACGGCAGCAGGCGCTGCACGCCCATGCGGTTCATGACGATCAGGACTGCCAGTGTGGCGAAAGAGGCGCCGAGCATCGGCAGGTTCAGGCCGGTGCTGTAGAACAGCGCGATGATGGTGACGGCGCCGAGATCGTCAAGAATCGCCAGTGCAGCCAGAAAGACTTTCAGTGATGCGGGAACACGCTTGCCCAGCAGCGACAACACGCCCAGGGCGAAGGCAATGTCAGTGGCCGCTGGAATGGCCCAGCCGCTCAGCGTTTCGGCGTTTCCCCAGTTGGCACCGACGTAGATCAGTGCGGGTATCAGCATGCCGCCTGCCGCCGCGAAGCCGGGCAGGGCGCGCTGACCCCAACTGGCCAAGCCACCGGCCAGCACTTCACGTTTGATTTCCAGCCCGACCATCAGAAAGAAGATCGCCATCAAGCCATCGTTGATCCACAGCTCGATCGACAGCCCGCCCCATACGCTGTGCAGCGCGGCGAAGTACAAGGAGGCCATGGGGGAGTTTGCAACGATGATCGCCGCGAGCGCAGCGCCCATCAGCACGATGCCGCCAGCGGATTCCGACGCGAGGAAACTGGCGAGAATGGCGAGGGCTCGCGGGCTTTCTTTCGGGTTGTTGAGCGTCGTCATCGGCGTCCCTGTGCAGGTGAAAAAGAACGCAAATTAACACAGGTGGCAGGGTTTCTTTCTGTAGGAGCGCGCTTGCCCGCGATTCAGGCAACGCGGATGTTCAGGTGCACCGCGTCATTGTTCATCGCGGGACAAGCCACGCTCCTACAAGGGTTTTGCTTAGATTGCGGTCAGTTCGATCACGCAGCAGCGGCTTGCGCGGGGCGCGTAGAGCACGACTTCCAGCAACGAGCCCTCAGCGTTATCCAGTTGCAGGCAGTCATGGCGTTCGAGCAGTTGCGGCGGGTGTTCGCCGACGTTGGCCGCCATCTGTTCGGCGGCGCTGAACACCAGAAAGACGTTAGCCGAACTGAAGAAGCGTTGAGGCTGCAGCACGTCGATCCATTGCAGCCGCGCGCGATAGCGGGTGGGCGAGTAGATGAGGTTGAAATCGCGAATCGGTCCGTCCAACAGGGTGCAGGACACTTGGCTGTCGCCGCTGAAGGCAAACGGATCGGACACCAGCAAAGGCTCGCTGTCCTTACCGTCGATGTTCAGCGTCATGCCGGCGCCTTGCAGCACCGTGATGATGCGCAAGTAACCGGCAAACACCGAAAACCCACCGGACTCACCGATGTCGGCAATCGACAGTCGCCAGCCGAAACCGTCCAGCCCTTCACCTGAGTCTCGGGTGATTTCCTCGGTGCTGCCGCCGCCGTTTTTCCAGGGCATGCGCGGGTAATCGACGGCGCGCAGAACAGTCAGTCGGGTCATTTGCTGAAGCGTCCTTCCAGGCGATGGCGGGAGCCGGGGTGAATCAGGCGCGCGGCGGTCACCGGCTGACGACCCGACCATGTGCGACGACGCACCAGCAGGCACGGTTCGCCTTTCTCGATTTGCAGCAGCTTGCATTCATCAGGCTCGGCCAGAATGGCCTCGACCACGTGCTCGCCTTCTGTCAGCGGGGCCACCTGGTTGAGGTACGCATACGGCGTCTGCTTGGTGAAGTCCTGCTGCAGGTAATCCGGCGCAACCAGCGCGTTGACGAAACGGTCTTCGATCTGCACGGGAATGTCATTTTCGAAATGCACGATCAACGAATGAAACACTCGCTGACCTTCGCGCATGTCCAGCGCCAGCGCGCGCTCGGAGCCCGCTGCTTCTTCGCAGAGAATGATCACCTGGCAGGTGTGCGTGTGGCCGCGCGCCGCGATTTCATCGGCGATGTTGTGGACTTCGAACAGCGCAGACTGAGTCTTGGGTTCGGCGACGAACGTCCCGACGCCTTGCATGCGCACGAGCATGCCCTCGGCGGTCATCTCGCGCAGGGCGCGGTTGATGGTCATGCGGCTGAAGCCCAATTGAGTCACCAGCTCGCTTTCGGACGGCACACGATGATGCGGCGGCCAGGTTCCGTTCTGAATCTGCTGGGTGATCATTTGCTTCACCCTGGCGTACAGCGGCGCCGGACTGTCACCCATCTGGGCGGCCAGCGGAGAGTTGGCAGGCGGAGTCGGCACAGAAAAATCCTTGTTATGGCGTAAAAGTCGGAGGCAAATGGCGTCGTATGGCGCTCACGCTAACCATTTACGCGTTCAACGACAAGCTTGCCGCAGTTTACCGGGCAGACAAACGTCTGTATATGTATAGACAATTTCACGCGAGGGGTGCGAAGCCATGTCCGTTTTCTTTGCCGAACGAGCGTTATTGCCTGCTGGCTGGGCCAATAACGTGCGTTTTGAGGTCAGCGCCGATGGCCTGTTGACCAACGTCCAGGCCGATGCCGAGCGTCATGGCGCTGAACTGATCAACGGTCCTGTGGTGCCGGGCATGCCGAACCTGCACTCACACGCCTTTCAGCGCGCGATGGCGGGTCTGGCGGAAGTGGCGGGCAATCCGAACGACAGCTTCTGGACCTGGCGTGACCTGATGTATCGCCTTGTCGGGCAGATCAGCCCGGAGCAACTGGGCGTCATCGCGCGTCAGTTGTACATCGAGATGCTCAAGGGCGGTTTTACCTCGGTGGCGGAATTTCATTACGTTCACCAGGACACCCACGGCCAGCCGTATGCGAACCCGGCGGAGTTGGCGTTGCAGGTCGGTCAGGCCGCCGCCTCCGTCGGCATTGGCATGACGCTTTTGCCCGTGCTGTACACGCACTCAGGGTTTGGCGGGCTGGCACCGAACGAAGGCCAGCGCCGCTTCATCAACAGCACCGACCGCTACCTCGATCTGCAATCACGCCTGAAACCCCTTATCGATGCGCAACCGGCGCAGGCGCTGGGCCTGTGTTTCCACTCGCTGCGTGCGGTCACGCCGCAACAGATCAGCGACGTGATGGCGGCCAGCAACACGCAGTGCCCGGTTCATATCCATATTGCCGAACAGCAGAAAGAAGTCGATGACTGCCTGGCCTGGAGCGGGCGTCGTCCGTTGCAATGGCTGTACGACAATGTGGACGTCGATGAGCGCTGGTGCCTGGTGCATGCGACCCATGCCGAAGCCGATGAAGTAGCCTCAATGGCCAAAAGCGGCGCAGTGGCCGGTCTGTGCCTGACGACTGAAGCGAACCTGGGCGACGGTATTTTTCCGGCCGTCGATTACATCGCTCAGGGCGGACGCTGGGGCATTGGATCGGACAGCCATGTTTCGCTGAGCGTCGTCGAGGAGCTGCGCTGGCTGGAGTATGGCCAGCGTCTACGCGATCAACGCCGCAACCGGCTGTATCGACCGGATCAGCCGATGGTGGGTCGCACGCTGTACGACGCTGCGCTGGTGGGCGGGGCTCAGGCGATGGGGCAGCCGACGGGTGCGCTGGAAGTGGGTAAGCGCGCGGACTGGTTGGTACTTGATGGCAACGATCCGTATCTGGCGACTGCGTCGGGTGATGCGATCCTCAACCGCTGGCTGTTCGCTGGCAGCGATCGGCAGATACGTGACGTCATGGTCAACGGTCGCTGGGTGATCCGCGAAGGTCGGCATGCCGATGAAGCCGAGAGCAGCCGAGCATTTGCGCAGGTATTGCGGGAATTGTTGGGCTGAAGCTCGGCTAATCCACTCCATTCTCAGGTTGATATGAAATCCCTGTGGCCGGCATTACTGGCGAATGCGGTGGGTCATCTGACATTTTCGCCACTGACCCACCGCGTTCGCTGCCCTCGTAACCTCAGACGTCTCCCACAGGTAATGCGTCGTTCCCATGGCTTGCGGCCGACATCGAATCTGTGGGAGCCAGCCCGCAAAAAAACCACTGACCGGCGCTATTCGGCCACCTTGGCGATCTTCGAATCTTCAACCCGCCAGATCAACCGGGTGGTGTCATAGCCCTGTTGTTGAGCCTTCATCAGCAGCTCATTGCGGGTTTTGTCATCGACATGCGCCGTGCGTGACAGCAGCCACAGGTACTTGCGATTCGGGTTGCCAACGATCGCGAGCTTGTAATCTTCGCTGACGTCGAGCACCCAGTAGTTGCCTTTCGCGACGCCGGGCAGCAGCCGTGAGAACCAGTTATCGAACACCACCCACAGCTTGTCGGTCTTGCCCTCGACTTGAGGCGACGCGGTGCCCGTGGCTTCCTCCCACTGGCCGTCCATCGTCCGACAGCGGTTGGTCACGGCAATGTTGCCGTCAGGTTTGAGCGCGTAATGCGCCTCGGATTGCGCGCAGTTACGCTGAAAAAACATCGGCAGGCGCGCCAGTTCGTACCACGTGCCCTGATAACGCTTGAGGTCTACATGGCCTTCAGTTCTTGGCGCCATCGACTCTCCGGGCGTCGACGCGCACGCTGTCAGCCACAACGTTGCCATCAGCAATGCACCTGCGCGGATCATGCGTGAGATAGTCATTTGAGCCCCTGACCCGAATACAGAACCACTTTGTCAGCGGCGTATTGAACGCTGATGAACGTTTTTTGATCGCCCCAGGTGCAGCTCGCCATCCCCAGTGCGCCCGAGCACTCGGTCGGGCTGCCGAGCAACTGCTCAATTTCAGCCTTGGACATGCCTGCCGAGATTTTCGAATAGTTTTCCTGATTGATCTTGCTGCAGGCGGCCAGCAGCACGCAGAACGACAGCAACATGAGAGAGCGCAAAGACATGGGTGAAGCTCCTGAACCGAGAGGGGGCGACGTCGCAGTGTTACGCCTTGGGCGCATTCACTGGCGTGATGCCGAAAGCTTAGAAGAGAAAAGGATGTGTCTGGTTCCGTGGGAGGAATAACAACGTGTTGACCGCATGCAATCCCTCTGTGGGAGCGAATTCATTCGCGATGCGGTAGGACATTCAACAGAGGTACATCGGATGTACCAGCCAGTCGCGAATGAATTCGCTCCTACAGTGTGTTTTTTGTGGCGTGATCAAAACCGCGACCCACGCTCCTTCAGAAACTCCACTTCCTCAGCCGTGGACTCACGCCCCAGCACTTCGTTGCGATGGGGGAACCGACCAAAGCGTTCGATCACCTCCCGGTGCTTCTTCGCGTAAGCCAGCGTCTGGGTGAAGTAGTCGCGGTCAGTGGCGGGCAGTAATGGCAGAAGGTCGGCGAAGCGGCGGATGGCTTCGTCCTGAGCGTCCAGCTGTTCGGTGTGTTCGAGCACCAGATAGATAAAGGTGCGTTGCATCGGCGTCAGCGCCAGATCGCGCTGCAGCTTGAGGCCATGGTTGACCAGCGCCTGGGCACGACTGTCGCCAGCATAAGATTTGGGAGTATCGCGGAATATCATGCGCGGCAGTTGATCGAGCAACAGCACCAGCGCCAGCCAGCCCTGCGGGGTTTCGGTCCATTCGGACAGCCCGCCCTTGAGTGCCTGCTCGACCAGTCCACCGAAGCGGTGCAGCGCATCGGTGTCCTGGGATTTCTTCTTGCCGAACCAGAGCTTGTTTTTCGCCTTGGCTGTCTCGGCCGGAGATTCGGCAGAACCGAACCACCAGTCCAGCAGCGGCAGCCAAGGCGCGCTCATGATGGCTTACTCTTTGTGGTACGCAGTCGCGCGTTCAACTTCTTCTTTCGAACCCAGGAACACCGCTACGCGCTGGTGCAGGCCTTCGGGCTGAATGTCGAGAATGCGCTGGTGGCCGTCGGTGGACGCGCCGCCCGCCTGCTCCACGAGGAACGACATCGGGTTGGCTTCGTACATCAGACGCAGTTTGCCCGGCTTGGACGGCTCGCGAGCGTCGCGAGGGTACATGAACAGGCCGCCACGGGTCAGAATGCGGTGTACGTCGGCAACCATCGCCGCGACCCAACGCATGTTGTAATTCTTTTTCAGCGGGCCTTCTTCACCGGCCAGCAGTTCTTCGACGTAGCGCTTGACCGGGGCTTCCCAGTGGCGCTGGTTGGACATGTTGACGGCGAATTCCTGAGTGGATTCCGGGATCTTGATGTCTTCATGGCTCAGCACGAAGCTGCCCATCTCACGGTCCAGGGTGAAGCCTTTGACGCCGTCGCCCAGCGTCAGGACCAGCATGGTCTGCGGGCCGTAGATCGCGTAACCGGCGGCCACCTGTTGAGTGCCCGGCTGCAGGAAGGCTTTTTCGTTCAGGGCTTCGTTCTGGCTCAGGTATTCGTTCGGGCAACGCAATACCGAGAAGATAGTGCCGACCGGGGCGTTGATGTCGATGTTCGACGAGCCGTCCAGCGGGTCGAACACCAGCAGGTAGGCGCCCTTCGGGTATTTGCCCGGAATCTGGTAGGCGTTGTCCATTTCTTCCGACGCCATGCCGGCCAGGTGACCGCCCCATTCGTTGGCTTCGAGCAGGATTTCGTTGGACATCACGTCCAGCTTCTTCTGCACTTCACCTTGAACATTCTCAGTACCCATGCTGCCCAGCACGCCACCCAGGGCGCCTTTGGATACTGCGTGGCTGATTTCCTTGCACGCACGCGCCACCACTTCGATAAGGAAGCGCAGATCGGCAGGAGTGTTGTTGCTGCGGGTCTGCTCAATCAGATAGCGACTCAGGGTAACGCGGGACATGGAGAGCTCCGAAGAAGGGAATAAAAAACGCGAACAGTTTAACGCGTGTAACGACTTAATACTGCCTGTCAGACCGACTGGGTAGTGATTGAGTTCACGGGCTACAGAATCGTAAACGCTCCACAGTGACAAGACGGTGTACATCCTCCGCGTTTTTCGAGGTGCGGGATCGGTTCAGCCAGCGAGACAACACCAATCGTTATTTAAGCCGGGATGCGCGGAGCGTGCCAATCGCCATCCAGCCCAGAAAAATCACGCCGAGCACCAATACAGCCCACAGTCCCATACGTTTCCAGTCGGGACCCGCAGCCACAGGCGCCGCAGGCGTGGGGACCGAGACAGGCCTTTGCGCTGCCCAGCGCTGCAAGTTTCTCTGGCGTAACCCCGGGCACCAAGGTCGACAGGGGCAAGTTGGCGCCCTTTATCGTCGCGTTGCCGATGGCGAGGCTGTAAGGCGGTGCGCCACGGGCGAGGAACACCAACTGCGTGGCGCGCACCGCGAAGCTCAGCTTCGGTGCTTCGTTGCCCAGACCGCCCCCTCGATCATCGACCTCCAGCTTCAATTGCTGCACGACATTGCCCGGCAGCTCCATCTCGTCCTGCACCACGTCCTGACCGTTCTGGGTCAGCCGATAGAGCAAGCCGCTGTCGATCAGTTGCCACGGCGCGGTGTTGTCGCGGCGTCCATACAAGGTTGCAGGTGCAAGGCTGTTGGGCTGGGCGATGGCGACTTTCATGCGCTCGAGCGGCAGGGCAACCGGCAGTTGCCAGACATACACACCCGGCTTCTCAACGCTGCCGTTGATGCTCGGCGACCAACTGAGCGGCATGACACCGGGGCGCGTGCTGATCAGTTGCGCGGACGCGAGCGTCGGGGCGGTTTGGGGCGTGGTCCACAACAGGCGCAGGTAACGGGCATTACGCCCCGGCAAGGTCACGACGCGCTGCTCGACCAACTCGTCGGCAAACGACAGCCGCGCCACCTGGCCTTCGCCCCAGCGCTTCCAGTGCTGAAGGTCGTCGCTGGCTTCGATGCTGAATCGCTGGAAGCCTTCGCGCTCGGTGCTCCAGTCGAGCACGAGTCGATCCAGCGGCCCGTGGATGGCGCTGGTGTCGAGCAACCAGCCCCGGAGAATTTCTTCGCCGGCCTCGATTTCGCCCTGAGGCTGGACCTCGACCAGCGTGCCCGTGGTCGTGCGCTCGACGCGAATCTTTGGCTCGGCGTCCTTGGCATCATCGCTGTTGTAGAGCGGAAACCACTTCACCGCGACCGGCGTCTGGTCTTCTTCACGCGGGGGCTGACTGAACGTCAGCGCGTAGGGTTGGGCCTGACCGTCGGCATTGAACACGCGCACATCGTTGAGCGTGCTTTGTTGCGCATTCAACTGCAGCGCCAAGGGCAATTCGAGTCGATACCACGGGCCTTCGCCACTGAGGGTGAGCGGCGTATGACGGGTGAAGTCGTCGGGTAGATCCTCTGTCTGAACCTGAGCGTTTGCCAGCTGTGCTGCGGACAGCAAGACGCTGAACACTGCGGTCGTGATGAGGGACAGACGAATCAACTGCGGGCTCCTGGGCGTCATTGCGGTGCCGAATCCGGAGGCGCAGCGTCGGTGGAAGACGGGCTGCTTGCAGGGTTCTTCGGCGGTAATGGTGCGAAATATCCCACTACGAGCAGCAGAATGCCAACGCCGATAAACGAGACGATGCGCTCCAGTCCGCCCCGGTTGCTCAGTTCGACGAAGAACAGTTTGGCGACCACGATGCCGATCAACACCGCACCGACGATCCAGATGTCGCGCCGTGCGCGCAGGTGACCGCCGATCATCAGGGTCAGCGCCATCAAGGTCCAGACGATGGAGAGGCCCGCCTGCACGCGCATGGATTCAAGCAGCGCGTCAGTGTGCCAGGCAACGCCCGCCCAGTGATGGGCGCCGCGCATGACCATGGCGGTGACCAACGCGAAGATCGACGCGCCTGCAATCATCAGTGCGACCTTGCGTGCATGGGCTGCGCTGACGCCTGACTGCGGCAGCTGGGTGCGGGTCCAGCTGAAAATGCCGGCCAGCGTGATCAGCAACCCCAGTTCAAGCGGGTTGATCAACGGGATGTACGGCAGCGGGTCGGCGTTGCCATCGCTGAACCCGTTGGCCAGCCAGAACCACGCCAGCATCAGCGCTGCGAGTGGCGTCGCGGCCCAGACACGGTATTCACGGGGATACGCACTGATCGGCCAAGGCCAGTTGCGTGGAGCGGTCATCGCCAGCAGATACAAGCTTGGCAGCAACGCCCAGCCCAGCCAGCGCCAGGCGTTATACGACTCCGACAGCACCAGCAATCCATAACGCAGCTCCAGCGAGAGCACGCTGATGATCAGCCAGCAGCCAACGACATGCGCGACGCTGCGCAGGCGCGGGAGCAACACGGTGTCGAGACGTTTCAGAGACAGGAAATGGACGACGAACACCGCGAGCCAGCCCAGCCAGCCGCCATCGTCCGCTGGATTGAAATACGGATTGAACAGCATCAGTCCCAGAAGCAGAGCACTGGCAGGTGTCAGTAAAACGCAGAGCTGAGCCAGTCCGGCCCATTTCAAGCGCAGCGCGACGACAGTCCACACAGCCACGCTGACGGCGCCGAGCAGTAATAACGTCGGCACTTCCCGCTCGCCGGGAACGTAATGGGTGCTGACGCACAGCGCAATCGCCCACCATAACGCTCCCCAGATCAGCAATGACGGCTGCAGCAGCCGCTCGCTGAAGGCCAGGCGCAAATTGCCAATGCGCTCGACGGTAAACGCGCTGATCAAGCCCGCCAGAGAAATGATCAAGGGCGTCCAGAAGTCGCCATGGTTGAAGCTTGGTGAGTACCAGCGCCCGACAATGCCCAGGAACGCGAACCCTGCACCGAGCTGCAGCAGCAGACCGAAAAAGCGCGCCAACAACCGGTTCTGTCGCATGCCCAGCCAGAACACGGCGGCGCCTTCGACGGCCCAGGCCACCGTGGTCCATTGCGCGCTCAGGCCCAGGGGAATTGCCAATGTGGCGAACACGACGCCCAACGCCAGGCAGGTTTCCACCAACAGCAGTGCCCGTCCGGGCGCACGGCCCGCGAGCACCCGCGCGATACCCATGTACAGGAGGCCCATGACCAGCGCGCTGAAGGCGGCGCCGAACTCAATGTGCTGGATGATCGCGTATTGCAGGCCAAACCCCGCAATGGGCGTGCCGAACAGCAGGCTGCCATCGACGTAATGGCTCTGCTTCGCCGACCAACGCAGCATCGCTTCCCGGCTGTCATCCTCCGGGCCGGTGCTGTGTGCCTGCAACTTGCGCCGGGCGAACAACAGCCCTATCGCCAGGTACATCAGGAAAAACAGAATCAGAAACGGTTCGGTGCTCCAGAAAAGCGCTGGCGTGTAAGCCTTCAATCCCCAGGCGAAACCGATGCCGAAGGTGCCGACGAAGCCGATCAGGTTCAGCGGTCGCCAGGCCTTGAACCACGCGATGGCGAAGATGCCCGCGTTGAGCAGCGCGAAATAGCTGAACAGCGCAACGTGGCTGCCTTCCCCGGTAGACGTCAGCAACGGCGCCGCGAAACCGCCGAGCGCCGCCACGCAGGCCAAGGCGAGAGAATTCTGCGTCAGCGCGAGGATCGCCGAGAACACGGTCACCCCGACCAGCAGTCCAAAAGCCATGCCGGGCGCCAGCAACGTGTGGACTTTCATGGCGGCGAAAACCGTCAGGTACATCACCGCCACGCCTGTGCCTTGCAGCATCAATGCAAAAGACGCATTGCGCTGTCGCAGCCACCAGCCCAGCCCCAGCAAGACCAGCGCGGCGAACGCAACGCCGGCGTAACGCGCTTCGATCGGCACAACCATGCCTTCGGTGGCGTAGCGCAACAGGAACGCCAGGCCGAGAAACAGCAGCACTACGCCGACACGCAACACGGTATTGCCGCCCAAAAGCCATTCTTTGGCGCGCAGCAGTGCGCTGTCGAACACATTGGGTACGGCGGGAACGGGAGGTTTAGTCGTCGGGCGAACGGGTTTCGCGACGTCGGGCGGTCGGCGCCATTCGGAGTCGCCGGAGAGCTCGGGCGCTGCGGGTTCCAGATCCGGCAGGTCCCAGAGCAGTTCAGGGCCGGCGTCGGCGATAGGTTGAACGTCGAGCGGAGCGGGGGCGGGTGCATCCGGTAGTTGGACGGCGGCGGAGTCGAGCTGATTCAGGCGTTGTTGAATCGCGTGCAAGTCTTGTCGGTTTTTCGCCAGCTCGGCTTTCTGCTCGGCTGCTTCGCGGGACAGGAATGACAGCCGCAAGCTCAAGCCAATTGCCAGGCCGATCACCGCACCCACGGCCCCGCCTAACAGAGACTCATCGAGCACCGCGCCGATAAACAGACCAGCCAGCAAAAGAATCCATTGCACGCGACGACATCCCTTCTCGGCCGGTGACCGGCGATGGCGAGAAGTATATCGGGCGTAGGGGAAGAGGAAACAATTTGTGTCGGAGACTGAATACCGGGTCACTGCAGGATTGCCGCGACTGACGCAGACCCCTGTAGGAGCGCGCTTGCCCGCGAATGCAGTGTGTCAGTCACTGTTGATGTGTCTGATCCAACGCTTTCGCGGGCAAGCGCGCTCCTACAGGTGATGTTTTGCGTTCACAAATGCGGTGTGTCAGTCACTGTCGATGTGTCTGATCCAACGCTTTCGTCCGAATGCGGCCCAGACCAAGCGCCCTCCTACAGGTGTTTAGAGGCTATTAATCCAGCGCCTTCCAGATCTCGTTTGCGTACTCACGAATGGTCCGGTCCGAGGAGAACCATCCCATGCGCGACGTGTTGAGCACCGCCGAGCGCCACCATTCCTTCGTGTCGTGCCAGCGCGCTTCCACTCTCGCTTGCGCCGCCCAGTAGGACTCGAAGTCCGCACAGACGAAGAAGCGGTCGTAGTTGATCAATTGCTCGATCAAACCGACGTAGCGATACGGATCATCCGGCGAGAACACACCGCCGCGAATCGCCTGCAACACGTCATTGAGGCGCGCGGACGACGCGATGTCGTTATGGGCATTGAATTCGCCAGCATGTTTGCGCGCTTCGACTTCCTGCGCGGTCATGCCGAAGATGAACATATGCTCCAGCCCGACCTGCTCACTCATCTCCACGTTGGCGCCGTCCAGCGTGCCGATGGTCAACGCGCCGTTAAGGCCGAACTTCATGTTACTGGTGCCTGAGGCCTCCAGGCCCGCCGTGGAAATCTGCTCCGACAGGTCGGCCGCCGGGATGATGCTTTCCGCCAGACTCACGTTGTAGTTGGGGATGAACACCACTTTCAGCCGACCGCGCAGGGTCGGGTCGTTGTTGACCGTCCGCGCGATGTCGTTGGCCAGTTTGATGATCAGCTTGGCCGAGTGATAACTGGCCGCCGCCTTGCCCGCGAAGATCTTCACGCGTGGCACCCAGTTGGTGCTCGGGTCGGCGCGCATGGCCTGATACAGCGCCACTGTATGGAACAGGTTGAGCAACTGGCGTTTGTACTCGTGAATCCGTTTGACCTGCACGTCGAACATCGCTTCAGGGTTGAGGGTGATCCCCATGCGGTCCTGAACGATCGCCGCCAAAGCGCGTTTGCTGTGCAACCGCTGCGCCGCGAACTCTTTCTGGAAGGAAGGCTTGTCCGCCAACGGCTCCAGTTTCAGCAACGCGGTTTCGTGATTGTCGAGCACCTGCTCGCCCAGTTCCTTGACCAGCATCGCTGTCAGCTGCGGGTTGGACTGGAACAGCCAGCGGCGGAAGGTGATGCCGTTGGTTTTGTTGTTGATGCGGTCGGGATAAAGCTTGTGCAGATGCGCAAACACGGTCTTTCGCATCAACTGAGTGTGCAGCGCCGATACGCCGTTGATGCTGTGCGAGCCGATGAACGCCAGGTTACCCATGCGAACGCGGCGGCCGTTGTCTTCTTCGATCAGCGAAACGGCGCGCAGCAGGCCGAACAGATCAGGGTCGTCCTTGTGTTCCAGGCGGACATCGTCGATGTGCTGGGCGTTGATCATGTAGATGATCTGCATGTGGCGCGGCAGCATCCGCTCCATCAGACCGACCGACCAGGTTTCCAGCGCTTCGGGCAGCAGGGTGTGGTTGGTGTAGGCGAGGGTGCCGACGGTGATGCGCCAGGCTTCGTCCCACTCCACGTCGTACAGGTCGATGAGGATGCGCATCAGCTCCGCCACGGCAATCGACGGGTGCGTGTCGTTCATCTGGATGGCGGCGTGTTCCGGCAGGCTGTTGATGGTGTAGCCCATGTTCTTGTGGCGGCGCAGCAGGTCTTGCAGCGAGGCCGACACAAAGAAGTATTCCTGACGCAGGCGCAGTTCCTGGCCGGCTTCGGTGCTGTCGTTCGGGTAAAGAACGCGCGAGATACTTTCGGCGCGCACGACCTCGGCCACGGCACCGACGTGGTCACCGGCGTTGAAGCGTTCAAGGTGCAAATCTTCCACGGCACGTGCACGCCACAGACGAAGCGTGTTCACGGCTTTGCCACGCCAGCCCACGACCGGCGTGTCATAGGCGATCGCCCGCACGGTTTCGCCTGCGTGCCACACCTGACGGGTTTCGCCCGAGGCGTCCAGCACGGGGGTTCCGGTGACATCGAGCACGGGCTGAACACTGCCGCCGAAGCCGATCTGGTAGATCACTTCCGGGCGTTCGAACTCCCACGGGTTGCCGAAATCCAGCCAGTTCTCAGTCTGTTCCTGCTGCCAGCCGTCGACGATTGCCTGACGGAACAGGCCGTGCTCATAACGAATGCCATAGCCATGACCGGCGATGCCCAAGGTCGACATGCTCTCCATGAAGCAGGCCGCCAGACGGCCCAGACCGCCGTTGCCCAGCGCCGCATCGGGTTCCAGCGTGCGTATGTTGTCCAGGTCGACATTCAGGCCCTTCAGGGCTTCGCGGGCAATGTCCATGATGCCGAGGTTACTCAGGCTGTCGAACATCAGGCGCCCGATCAGGAACTCGAGCGAGAGGTAGTAAACGCGCTTCCTTTCTTGCTTATAGACGTAGCGCGTGTGATTCATCCAGCGCTCGGCCATCTTGTCGCGGGTCGCTAAAGCGATGGCCATGAACCAGTCATGGTCGAACGCATGGGCGGCGTCCTTGCCGACGGCATACTCGAGTTTGTTCAGCACAGCTTCACGAAAGGCTGCCACTTCAGCGTCACGAACGTTGGGTTCCGGAGACATCGGGTACGACCTCAAGTTGGTTGGACGATTAAATGGGGTTGATTGACTGTAGGGCGTGTCATGGGTTATTTCCTGCCGATTGGATGAAATATACCGTTGCACGACCCACGGTTCGACTCAGACATCCCGCTCTGGTTCGCGACCATTTTTATCCCGTGAATCGCTTGCATTGATCGTTCCAGTTCCTTGCAAGGCAAAGGTGGCATTTGCAGGCGCGTGAGCCCGCGATACAGGCGACGCATTCTTTCAGGTACACCACGCCAGGATTCATCGCGGGCAAGCACGCTTCTACAGAGATTTATCCTCGGTATTCTTCAGGGGGACCGGCAAAATCAGAGGTGACAGCCGTGCAGAAACAGGCAAGCATGATCATTCCTCGATTCGGGTTTATGATGCCCAACGGCAGATAAATAGAAGCCCCTGAATTGGACTTATGGAGCACCTATGCAGACTTTGTACCCGCAGATCAAACCTTATGCCCGGCACGATCTGGCAGTGGAAGAGCCTCATGTGCTGTATGTCGATGAAAGCGGCTCGCCGGAAGGCTTGCCGGTGGTGTTCATCCACGGCGGGCCGGGTGCGGGATGCGACGCGCAGAGCCGTCGTTACTTCGATCCGAACCTGTACCGCATCATCACCTTCGACCAGCGCGGCTGTGGCCGTTCTACACCCCACGCCAACCTCGAAAACAACACCACCTGGCATCTGGTCGAAGACCTTGAGCGCATTCGCAAACACCTGGGCATCGACAAGTGGGTGTTGTTCGGCGGCTCCTGGGGTTCGACGCTGTCGCTAGCCTACGCTCAAACTCACCCGGACCGTGTGCATGCACTGATTTTGCGCGGTATCTTTTTGTGCCGTCCGCAGGAGATCAAATGGTTCTATCAGGAAGGCGCGAGCCGTCTGTTCCCGGATTACTGGCAGGATTACCTGGCGCCCATTCCGCTGGATGAGCGTGGCGACCTGCTCACCGCTTTCCATAAGCGCCTGGTCGGCAGCGATCAGATCGCCCAGATGCATGCCGCCAAAGCCTGGTCCACGTGGGAAGGTCGCACCGCGACGTTGCGTCCGAACCCGCTGGTCGTCGACCGTTTCTCTGAACCGCAGCGCGCCTTGTCCATCGCCCGGATCGAATGCCACTACTTCACCAACAACGCCTTCCTTGAAGAGAACCAGCTGATCCGCGACATGCCCAAGATCGCGCATCTGCCGGGCATCATCGTGCATGGCCGTTACGACGTGATCTGCCCGCTGGACAACGCCTGGGAGCTGCATCAGGCCTGGCCGAACAGCGAACTGCAGGTGATTCGCGATGCGGGTCACGCCGCTTCAGAACCAGGCATCACCGATGCGCTGGTGCGCGCAGCGTCACAAGTGGCTCGGCGTTTGCTGGATTTACCGCCGGAAGAGGCTTAATGGTCTGAATCGGATTAAAACTGTGGGAGCGAATTCATTCGCGATTGGCGGTGCATCCGACACTTCTGCATCGGATGTACCACCGCCTCGCGAATGAATTCGCTCCCACAGGGTCGGGGTGAATTCGAGAGCATTGCAGGAAGGCATAAATGAAAGGTTTGCTTCAACGCGTGCGCGGTGCACGCGTCGATGTCGAGGGCGCGACAGTGGGCGCCATCGATCAGGGTCTGCTGGTGCTGGTCGGCATTGAACCTCAAGACACCCGCGCCAGCGCCGACAAATTGCTGCACAAGCTGCTTAACTATCGTGTGTTCAGCGACGCCGACGGCAAGATGAATCTTTCATTGACTGACGTCGGCGGCGGTTTGCTGCTGGTTTCCCAGTTCACGCTGGCAGCGGATACGCGCAGCGGCATGCGCCCCAGTTTCTCAAAGGCAGCGCCGCCAGCGTTAGGCGCCGAATTGTTTGACTATTTACTGGAAAAGGCTAAAACCTCGCACAGGACAGTCGCGTCGGGCCAATTTGGTGCGGATATGCAGGTTCATTTGATCAATGATGGCCCTGTGACATTTTTACTTGAGACGTAAACCGCCGTTTTTGCCTGTCGTACCCGAATTTATTAGGCAAAAAGCCATAAATACTTTGTTTCCCCTGATGCGTTGTAACGCGCGCTACTAGATAATCGCGCGCTACAAAGACGGGCGATTGCCCGTCCAATCGGTATAAACGCAGACTGGTCCGAAATCGTTTGGGGAATCATTGGCCCCTTTCGGAGTCGGAACAATGCTCGCCAACCCGGCATTTGATAGCTGGCCGTTGGTTTCTTCATCTGTTTTCGGCGAGGGTTGCTCGTGATTGTTAGTCCATGTAATGCACCAAAGACCCCTGGCAAGCGCCTGCGTAGCGCCTTGTTGGCCGGGTCGGCTTTGTTTTGTCTGTTCGGCGCCGGTCAGCTGTGGGCGTTCGATCTCGACGACGTGGCGACAAAGGCCAAAGAACTGGCCGGACAGAAATTCGTAGCGCCAAAGAGCAACCTTCCAGCGGAATTCCGCGACATGAAGTTTGCGGATTACCAGAAGATTCGCTTCCTGCAGGACAAAGCTGAATGGGCCAATGACAAAACCCCGTTCAAGATCTCGTTCTACCACCAGGGCATGCACTTCGACACCCCGGTCAAGATCAACGAAGTGACGGCGACCGCCGTCAACGAGATCAAGTACGACCCGAGCCGTTTTGATTTTGCTGACGTGAAGTTCGATCCGAAGTCGACCGAGAACCTGGGTTATGCCGGTTTCCGCGTCATGTACCCGATCAACAAGGACGACAAGCAGGACGAAATCATGACCATGCTGGGCGCGAGCTACTTCCGCGTCATCGGCAAGGGTCAGGTTTACGGCCTGTCGGCACGCGGCATGGCCATCGACACCGCGATGCCGTCCGGCGAAGAATTCCCGCGTTTCACCGAGTTCTGGATCGAGAAGCCGAACCCGGATGACAACCATCTGGTGATCTTCGCGCTGCTGGATTCCCCGCGCGCCACCGGTGCTTACAAATTGACCCTGCGTCCGGGCACCAACACCCTGGTCGACGTTCAATCGCGCATGTACCTGCGTGAAAAGGTCGGCAAACTGGGCGTTGCGCCGCTGACCAGTATGTACCTGTTCGGTGCCAATCAGCCTTCGAAAGTCCTCAACTACCGTCGCGAGCTGCACGATTCCAGCGGACTGTCGATTCAGGCGGCCAACGGCGAGTGGATCTGGCGCCCTCTGAACAACCCGAAACACCTGGCGGTCAGCAGCTTCTCGGTTGAAAACCCGCGCGGCTTCGGTCTGCTGCAACGTGGCCGTAACTTCAGCCACTACGAAGACCTCGATGACCGCTACGACAAGCGCCCAAGCGCCTGGATCGAACCTAAGGGCGACTGGGGCAAAGGCACCGTTGACCTGGTAGAAATCCCGACAGCCGATGAAACCAACGATAACATCGTTGCCTTCTGGAAGCCGGAAACCCAGCCAGAGCCAGGCCAGCCGATCGACTTCAACTATCGCCTGCACTGGACCATGGACGAAGACTCCATTCACTCGCCTGATCTGGGCTGGGTCAAGCAGACCCTGCGTTCGACCGGTGACGTGAAGCAGTCCAACCTGATCCGCCAGCCAGACGGCAGCGTTGCCTACCTGGTCGATTTCGTAGGCCCGACCCTGGCCAAACTGGGTGAAGACCCGGCGATCCGTAGCCAGGTCACCACCGACGACAACACCGAGCTGGTCGAGAACAACCTGCGCTACAACCCGGTGACCAAAGGCTGGCGCCTGACGCTGCGCCTGAAGGTCAAGGACACCAACAAGTCCGTCGAAATGCGCGCTTACCTGCTGCGTGAGACCCCGGTTGAGCCAGGCAAGGAACCTGCAATCATCACGGCGGATAAATCAGACAAGAAGCCTGAGAAAAAAGCAGACGCCAAGGCAGCTGCCGTCGCGGCGGCGCCGAAGGATGACAAAGCCGAAATCGTTAAAACCGACGCTGTGAAAGCCGGTGATGCGAAAGACGCCAAAGTGGCTAAAGCCGACGCGAAAGCCGATGGCAAAGACGCCGCCAAAGGCGACAAGGCCGATGCTGCGAAAGCCGCTGAGGCCGCCAAGGTTGCAGAAGCCAAGTCCGACGAAGCTTCGCGTCCTGAAGCCGCTCTGGGCGACGCAGCCAAAGCCAACAAAGGCATCAAAGATACCCCGCAGCCAGCTGTAGAGGCCGCATCCACCCAACAGGGCCCGGCCATGAATCAACAAGTTCTGACCGAGACCTGGAGCTACCAGTTGCCAGCCGATGAGTAATTCACACGCCGTGCCAGAGTCTCTCAGCGAGTACCTGGCGCACCTGCCGATGACCGATGAGCAGCGGGCCGAACTGGCCAGCTGCACCTCGTTCGCTGAGCTGCATGAACGCCTTTCGGCGCAGACCGTCACTGACCCTGCCGAGGCCGCTCAGGCTTCGGTCGGGCGTCGTTTGACGCTGACCACCGCTGACGAACTGCAAGAAGCAGAAATGCTGAGCGTGGACGCCAGTGGTCGGGTTCGCCTGAAGGCAACGCCGCCGATTCGCCGTACCAAGGTCGTTCCCGAGCCGTGGCGCACCAATATTCTGGTGCGTGGCTGGCGTCGGCTGACGGGCCGAAAGAACCCGCCTAAACAGGCCCACGACGATTTGCCGCGCGACTTGCCCAAGTCTCGCTGGCGTACGGTGGGTTCGATTCGTCGTTATATCCTGCTGATCCTCATGCTGGGCCAGACCATCGTGGCTGGCTTCTACATGAAAGGCATCCTGCCTTACCAAGGCTGGTCGCTGGTTTCTTTTGATGAAATCAGTCACCAGACCCTCTGGCAGACCGCCGTTCAAGTGATGCCGTACGCACTGCAGACCAGCATTTTGCTGCTGTTCGGGATTCTGTTCTGCTGGGTGTCGGCCGGTTTCTGGACCGCACTGATGGGCTTCCTCGAGTTGCTCACCGGTCGCGACAAATACCGTATCTCCGGCGCAAGCGCTGGCAATGAGCCGATTGAAGCCGGTGCGCGTACCGCCTTGGTGATGCCGATCTGTAACGAAGACGTGCCGCGTGTGTTCGCCGGTCTGCGTGCAACGTTCGAATCGGTTGCCGCCACGGGCGATCTGGATCGCTTCGACTTCTTTGTGCTGAGCGACACCAACGAAACCGACATCGCCGTTGCCGAGCAACAGGCGTGGCTGGACGTTTGCCGCGAAACCGGCGGCTTCGGCAAGATCTTCTATCGCCGTCGTCGCCGTCGCGTGAAACGCAAAAGCGGCAACCTCGACGACTTCTGCCGTCGCTGGGGCGGTGATTACCGTTACATGGTCGTCCTCGACGCCGACTCGGTGATGAGCGGCGAGTGCCTGACCAGTCTGGTGCGCTTGATGGAAGCCACACCGGACGCCGGTATCATCCAGACCGCGCCACGCGCCTCGGGCATGGACACGCTGTATGCACGCATGCAGCAGTTCGCAACCCGCGTGTACGGCCCATTGTTTACGGCCGGTCTGCACTTCTGGCAACTGGGTGAATCCCACTACTGGGGTCACAACGCGATCATCCGTATGAAGCCGTTTATCGAGCACTGCGCCTTGGCGCCGTTGCCGGGTAAAGGTGCGTTCGCAGGGGCGATCCTGTCTCACGACTTCGTTGAAGCCGCGCTGATGCGCCGTGCTGGCTGGGGCGTCTGGATTGCCTACGACTTGCCGGGCAGTTACGAAGAGCTGCCACCAAACCTGCTGGATGAACTCAAGCGTGACCGTCGCTGGTGCCACGGTAACCTGATGAACTTCCGCCTGTTCCTGGTAAAAGGTATGCACCCGGTTCACCGCGCCGTGTTCCTGACGGGCGTGATGTCTTACCTGTCGGCGCCGTTGTGGTTCTTCTTCCTGGTGTTGTCCACGGCGCTGCTGGCGGTGAACACGCTCATGGAGCCGACCTACTTCATGGAGCCACGCCAGCTCTATCCGCTGTGGCCACAATGGCACCCGGAAAAAGCCGTCGCACTGTTCTCGACCACCATCGTGCTGCTGTTCCTGCCGAAGCTGCTGAGTATCGTGCTGATCTGGGCCAAGGGCGCTGTCGGTTACGGTGGCCGCATCAAGGTGACGCTGTCGATGCTGCTGGAGATGCTGTTCTCCATGCTGCTGGCGCCGGTTCGCATGATTTTCCACACCCGTTTCGTACTGGCCGCTTTCCTGGGCTGGGCCGCGACCTGGAACTCGCCACAACGTGACGACGACTCGACGCCATGGAGCGAAGCGGTCAAGCGTCACGGTCCGCAGACATTGCTGGGTTTTGCCTGGGCGTTGCTGGTGGCCTGGCTGAACCCGAGCTTCCTGTGGTGGCTGGTGCCTATCGTGGGTTCCTTGATGCTGTCGATCCCGGTTTCGGTGATTTCCAGCCGGACCAATCTGGGCCTGAAGGCGCGTGACGAAAGTCTGTTCCTGATCCCTGAAGAGCACACGCCGCCTCAGGAACTGGTCTCCACCGATCAGTACACCCATGAGAATCGCTGGCACGCGCTGAACGACGGCTTCGTGCGCGCCGTGGTCGATCCACAGCAGAACGCCCTGGCGTGTGCGTTGGCGACCTCTCGCCATCGTCATGCCGAGCCGATCGAGTGGATGCGCGTCGAGCGCGTGCGCCACGCGATCAAAGGCGGTCCTGAGCACTTGAATAACAACGAGCGCCTGCAGCTGCTGAGCGACCCTGTTGCACTGGCTCGCCTGCACGAGCTGGTCTGGGCCGAGGGCAACCAAGCCTGGCTGGACGCATGGAGGGCTTCAGTGAAAGCCGATCCGCATGCGCCGCTGTTGCCGTTGCAACCGGCGACTCACGTGAATGAGCACACGCTCGCCAACGCCTGAGTGACCCGCTGAACGACAACGCCGCCGAAGAGTGATCTTCGGCGGCGTTTTTGTTTCGGCGATCAGTGACACCTCTGGGACTGTCCGCCAGGACTTGGACGTCCAAACCCGTTTGCAGAGGCAGTCAAGGGACTGCGTTTCGTGCCTCTCGGAGAGCGGCTTAGCTCACCCGAAACTTGCCCACCATCGCCTGCAACTGTGCGCCCAGACGCGCGAGTTCGACGCTGGACGCGGCGGTTTCTTCGCTGGCGGCGGCGGTCTGTTCTGAAACATCCCTGACGTTGATCACGCTGCGGTTGATCTGATCGGCGACCACGGTCTGCTCCTCGCCGGCTGTAGCGATCTGCTGATTCATGTTCTGAATCGTCGATACCGTACGTGTGATGTGTTCCAGCGCGTTGCCGGCACGACGGCTCAGCTCCACGCTGCTGTCGGACAGGCTGCGGCTGGCGTCGAGTGTACCGACGACCTGCTGCGTTCCATTCTGCAGCGCGGCGATCAAGACTTCGATTTCCTCGGTCGACTCCTGGGTTCGCTGAGCAAGGCTGCGCACCTCGTCTGCGACCACCGCAAAGCCGCGTCCGGCTTCGCCTGCCCGTGCCGCTTCGATGGCAGCGTTCAGCGCCAGCAGATTGGTCTGCTGGGAGACGGACTTGATCACGTCGAGCACGCCGCCGATCTTGTCGCTTTCGAGCTTCAACTGCCCCATCGCGAGGGTCGAATTATTGACCTCCGTCGCCAGACGTTCGATCTGGCTGATCGCATCACTCACCACTTTGTCGCCTTCACGGGCCTGTTGGTCCGCCTGTTGGGCGGCTTCGCTGGCTTCTTCCGCGTTGCGCGCGACCTCCAGCACGGTTGAGGTCATCTGGTTCATGGCTGTGGCGACTTGATCGGTTTCGTCCTTTTGATTGTTCACGCCTGCGCTGGTCTGTTCGGTCACGGCAGACAACTGCGTCGCCGCGCTGGCGATCTGTGCGACACCGTCGCTGATGCCGCTGATCAGTGTGCGCAGGCTCTGAGTCATGTCCTGAATGCTGTGCTGCAGATCGCCCATTTCATCGCGTCGCTGAACGTCGAGGTCCACGCTGAGATCGCCTTGGGCGATGCGCTTGGCCGCGTTCAACGTCTCGCGCAGCGGCGCGATGATCTGCTGGGTGATCAACCAGGCGGCCATCAACCCCAGCATCATGGCCAACGCAGCCACGCTGATCAGTGCCTTACGCGATCGGGTGGCCTCGTCGTCACGTCGCAGGCCTTGCAGGGTGCTGATCTCCTGGGTCGAGGTCAGCAGACTGTCGCCCATGGCTTCCATCGATTCATGTGCCGCCTCGACCTGAGTCTGCAGCTCCTTGAAGCGGATCAGCTGTTCACGGTATCGCTGTAATGCCTGTTTGGCGGTCAGCAATCCGCTGATATCCCCGTCGGACTGGTCAGCGGTTACGTCCTCGAGTTCCTTCAAGGCCTCATCGATGGCCGTCAGCGCGGACTCTTCATACGATGCAAGGCCGCTGAAAACATACGCCTGAACCTCATACCGTGCGTTCTGGATTTGCCGGCGCAACTGCAGAAGATTGGTGAATTCATCCAGTTGTTCGCTGCTGTCCGCCTCCTGACTGACGGCCTTCAAGACCTCGCGTTCAACCTCATCCATGACCTTGATCGCAGCGTCGGACAGCGCCGTCAGCTGTACTCTGGCGGCGTCTTTGTTGAGGAGTGACTGACCCAGTTGGGTAAACGTTTTCTCAAGCGAACGAACCGTGTCGCTCTGGTTGTTGATCAGTTTGAGGATGTCGGCGGGCGGGTCGTCGCCCCGAAGCGTCGTCAAATGCGCCTCGATCTGATCGATGCGCGCGGTCACGCGTTTGGCATCCTCGGCAGTGTTGTCTACCCGGAAAACGATGCGCTCGGCGCGCAGGTCCTTGGTCAGTTCATTGAGCCGGGCGATCGCGGTCAGCGACTCTGAACGCTCGATCATCGTGTCCAGCCCGTGCCACCCCGTCAGCGTGATGGCCAGCGTCAATACCAGCACCAGACCAAAGCCCAGCGACAGCTTGAGTTTGACGCTGGTATTGGCCAGTGCCCTGTTGATGCCTTGCAACATGATGCGTCTCCTGTGAATGAGCGATAAACGCGCATCGGCAGGTGAGCCTGAGGCGTGACCTGAAGAGGGTGTAGGAGATTTCTGAGCGCAGGCGTGGGGTGATGGAGGTCACAGTTTGGTCAGTAGAACCCTGTCCTCTGGCAGAACACTACTCTGGCCTGTGGGAGCGAATTCATTCGCGATGCGGCATTCCTGACGAGGAAGGTATGTCGGCTGGACCAACCTCTTGCGAATGAATTCGCTCCCACAGTGTTTTCAGTTGCCTTGAGATCCATCAAACCCTGAACCGACCCACCAGCCCTTGCAGATGAGTGCCGAGCCGCGCCAGTTCCACGCTCGATGCCGCCGTCTCTTCGCTGGCCGCCGATGTCTGCTCCGAGACATCGCGCACGTTGAGTACGCTACGGTTGATCTCTTCGGCCGTTGCGCTCTGCTGCTCGGCGGCGGCCGCGATCTGCTGGTTCATGGCCTGAATCGCGGAGACCGTCCGGGTGATGCTTTCCAGCGATCCACCCGCCCGGCGCGTCAGCTCGACACTGCTGACCGTCAAGTCGCGACTGTTGTCCATGATCGTCGACACTTGCTGGGTGCCGCTCTGCAAGCCCGCGATCAGGTCTTCGATTTCCTCGGTGGATTTTTGTGTGCGTTGCGCCAGGCTGCGAACCTCGTCCGCGACCACCGCAAAACCGCGGCCGGCCTCACCCGCGCGCGCCGCTTCGATCGCCGCGTTCAGGGCCAGCAGGTTGGTCTGTTGAGCAACCGACTTGATGACGTCGAGCACGCTGCCGATTTTGTCGCTCTCGCGCTTGAGCTCGCCCATGGCCGTGGTGGAACGGCCCACCTCGCTGGCCAGACGCTCGATCTGAGCGATGGCTTCGTTGACGACCTTGTCACCTTCACGGGCTTGCTGATCGGCAGCGACAGCCGCCTCTGACGCTTCCTCGGCGTTGCGCGCCACTTCCTGCACGGTGGCCGTCATCTGATGCATGGCCGTGGCCACCTGATCGGTTTCGACCTTCTGGCTGTTGACGCCCGCGCTGGTCTGTTCGGTGACCGCCGAGAGTTCTTCGGCGGCGCTGGCGATCTGAGTCACGCTGTCGCTGATGCCGCCGATCAGTTCGCGCAGGTTCAGGGTCATGCGCTGGATACCACCTTGCAACTGGCCCAGTTCGTCGCGACGCTCGATGTTCAGGTTATGGGTCAGGTCGCCGGAGGCCACACGATCAACGGCAGTCAGGGTTTGCTTCAACGGGAGGGTGATCTGGCGCGTGATCGCCCAGGCCGCCAGTATGCCGAAGAACAGGGCAAGTACGGTCGCAAGGCCCAGCATCGACTGCGCCTGACGGCTGTCGGCATCACGCTTGGCGTTTTGCGAAACAGTCAGTTTGTCGCTGATATCCAGCAATTGCTGGCCCAGGTTGGTCATCTTTTCCAAGGCTTGTCGGCTGACCTGTTGAGCATCGCGATACTGACCCACGGCGGCGCGATACCCTTTGAGCGCCAGATTGGCCTTTTGCAATTGCGGGATGTACTGAGACGAGACGTCTCCGGCCAGAGTATTCACACCGACGATGGCTTCATCGATGGCCGCGTTCGCGTTCTTCTCGAAATCGGGGTTACCGCTGAAGGTGTAACCGCGCACCTGAAACCGCGCCTGCTGGATCAACTTGCTGACGCTCACTGCGCTGTTGAACTGCAGGATGTTGTCATGCTGGATCAGGGCTTCTTCGATCTTGTTGACCTCGTCCACCGCCGCATCGGCGGTAGCGCCCAGGTTCACACGGCTGGCTTCGCGGACCTGGATCGCCTTGGTCATGTCGTCAAACGCGCGACGGTAATCGGCAGCGGCCTGGATCTGCCCGTCCAGCAGCTTGAGGTCATCAGTGCCGGTGATTTTGCTGCGGGCGTTCTTGAGGTCTGTGTCGAGTGTGTCCAGCGCGGTCATGACACCCGTCGCCGCCTCGACGCTGGATTGCGTTTCATAGCGCATGCGTGCGGTACGCAGGTCCATCGTCTGCTCGCTGATCTGCGAAATGGCTGCCAGCTTGTCGCCGCGTTCAATCAGCGACGAAACGCTCGACCATCCGGTGGCGGTGATGATCAGCGTCAACAACAGCACCAGTCCGAAACCGATACTGAGTTTGCGACTGACACTCACATTGCCAAGGCGTTGGGCAAACCAGCGATACATGTTGTGATTCCTTGCACATTGTTTTTATGGACATCTGTAGATCGGCCATCATGCCCCAAACTGAAGCACCGTATGGCGGGCGATCCTGCCAACTGTTGTAGGCATCGCCGCTGCTTTGAGCGACGTGATTCAGGCAGGTGAAATACCATCCCTGTGGGATCGGGGCTTAGAACAAGCGGGCGAGAAGGGCGGTGACGGCGGTCTCGACGCGCAGGATGCGCTCGCCGAGCTGGACGGGGTTTAAACCCGATGCGCGAAGCAGCTCGATCTCATAAGGAATCCAGCCACCTTCAGGGCCGATCGCCAGCGTGACCGGCTGCTCGACGGTACGGGGGCAGGCAGGGAAATCCCCCGGGTGTCCGACCAGTCCCAGTGTCCCGTCGACAATGGCGGGCAGACGGTCTTCCACGAACGGCTTGAAGCGTTTCTCGATGACGATCTCAGGCAGCACGCTGTCGCGGGCTTGTTCCAGACCCAGAATCAGCTGCTCGCGAATGGCCGCAGGCTCCAGGAACGGGGTCTGCCAGAAGCTTTTTTCAACGCGGTAGCTGTTGACCAGAATGACCTTCTGCACACCCATCGTGGCGACGGTCTGGAACACCCGGCGCAGCATCTTCGGGCGTGGCAGCGCGAGGACCAGCGTCAACGGCAGTTTGGCAGGAGGTTCGCGGTCGAAGGCCACCGAGAGCTCGGCCTCCCGAGGTTCCAGACGCAGCAACTCCGCGCTGCCCAGCAGGCCGCCCACGCGACCGACGCGCAGGCTGTCGCCGACTTCCGAGCGATGCACTTCCTGCATGTGCTTGAGGCGTCGGTCACGCAGGACCACACGATCCGCCGAAATGAAGTCGGCTTCTTCCAGAAGCAGCAGGTTCACGGCTGTGTCGCTGGCGGCTGGTCTTTTTCGTCTTCGGCCTTCTCGTCGTCTTCGTGGTCACCCCGTTTGGTCACCATCGAGCTGCACAGCACCCCGATTTCAAACAGCAGCCACATCGGTACGGCGAGCAGTGTCTGCGAGAAGATATCCGGCGGGGTGAGAATCATGCCGACCACGAAACAGCCAATCACCACGTACGGACGAATCTTCTTCAGGTATTTGACGTCGACGATGCCGATCCACACCAGCAACACGACAGCCACAGGAATTTCAAAGGCCACGCCAAAGGCCAGGAACAGCGTCATGACGAAATCCAGATAACTGGCGATGTCCGTCATCATCGACACGCCTTCCGGGGTCACGCTGGCGAAGAAGTGAAAAATCAGCGGGAATACCAAGAAGTAGGCAAACGCCATCCCGGCATAAAACAAAATGATGCTGGACACCAACAGCGGCACCGCCACGCGTTTCTCGTGTTTGTACAGGCCCGGTGCGATGAAGCCCCAGATCTGATGCAGGATGACCGGCATGGCGAGGAACAGCGCGACCATCATGGTCAGCTTGAAGGGCGTAATGAACGGCGAAGCCACGTCGGTGGCAATCATCGTCGCGCCTTCGGGCAGGAATTTGCGCAATGGCGCCGAAACGAAGGTGTAGATCTTCTGCGTGAAATAGAACAGCGCGCCGAAGATCAAGAAGATCGCCAGTACACAACGCAGCAGGCGCGAGCGCAGTTCAGTAAGGTGCGAGACCAGCGGCATTTGCTGGTCGTTTTCCGGAATTTCGCTCATGGGGCTCGTGGTGGCTGTGACGAATCGTTGGCGGAAGGTGCGCTCTGCACCGCAGTGGCCGGTGTGGTGACCGGTGCTGGCGCAGGTGTCGAGGCTGGCTGTGCCGGCTCGGGGTGAACCTGAGCGGGCGCTGGGCTGACCGACGCGCTTTCAGCAGGTGCGGCCGGGCCTATATCGGCAGCAGGGCCTGGCGAAGGCGCTGCGCCCATGACCGGCTGGCTGGCGGGTGGCGTATCGGTCTGCGCACTTGGCTGCACGACCGGCGGAGCCGGTGGCTGCTGCGGCTGCATGATTTTGCGCGCTTCTTCTTCGAGCGAAAGAATGTGCTCGTTGTGCAACTGACGGCGAATTTCATCGGCGCCGATTTCGCGCTCAACTTCCTGTTTGATCGCATTGAAGCTGCGTTTCAGACGCCCGACCCAAAGCCCGGCGGTACGCGCTGCCCCCGGCAGGCGCTCGGGACCCAGCACCAGCAGGGCAACGAGACCGACCAGCAGCAGTTCAGAGAAGCTGATACCAAACATGCGTCACGACCTAGTCTTTGCGGATGGGCTCTTCGACTTTCTGCGCCTGCGCATCGATGGTGTGCGGCTGATGCAGCGGCTGGGTCGGCGGAACGGGCTGCGCAGTCGGTTGCGGCTGAACCGGTGGCTGCTCGGAAGGCTTCTCGTCGTCGTTCATGGCTTTGCGAAAGCCTTTGATCGATTCCCCGACGTCGGTGCCCAGGTTCTTGAGTTTCTTGGTGCCGAAGACCAGTACGACGACCACAAGAATGACGATCCAGTGTTTCCAGTCAAAAATGCCCATGTCACGTTCCTCACAAGAAATTCAGAGCCCGCAGGCCCACTGTTTATTCCGCCGAACGAGCTGCTTTTTCGGCGTGGCCGGAGAGCCCGAAACGGCGATCCAGTTCATCCAGTACGGCTTGTGGATGCTGGCCCAGTGCTGCAAGCATGACCAGGCTATGGAACCACAAATCAGCGGTTTCGTAGATGACATCGCTGCAGTCACCGCTGATGGCGGCGTCTTTGGCGGCGATGATGGTTTCGACCGACTCTTCGCCGACTTTCTCCAGAATCTTGTTCAGCCCCTTGTGGTAGAGACTGGCGACATAGGAAGAATCGGCAGCCGCGCCCTTGCGCTCTTCGAGCACTTGCGCAAGGCGGGACAAGGTATCAGTCATGTTCAGTGTCCTGCTTGATAAATGGCTTCGGGGTCTTTGAGCACCGGGTCCACGGTCTTCCAGCCGGCATCGTCGTAGACGCGGTAGAAGCAGCTTTCGCGGCCGGTATGGCAGGCGATGCCGCCGATTTGCTCGACCATCAGAATGATCACGTCGGCGTCACAGTCCAGACGCAGTTCGTGGAGTTTCTGCACATGGCCCGATTCTTCGCCTTTGCGCCACAATTTGCCACGCGAACGCGACCAGTAGATGGCGCGGTTCTCAGTGGCAGTCAGGCTCAGTGCTTCGCGGTTCATCCAGGCCATCATCAGGACGCGCCCGGTTTTATGGTCCTGCGCAATCGCGGGCACCAGACCGTCGCGGTCCCACTTAATCTCGTCCAGCCAGTCTTTCATCCTCGGCTCCGGCCGCTCTATCGAAGGGTTAGTGTGCCAGTGGCGCCTGCCGATGGCTATCGGCGCACGACCAGATAAAGGCCTGCGACCAGCATCAACAGGGCGGGCCAGGCGCTCAGCGCCATCAACTCATCACCCGATTGAGTATGGGCCGTTCCCAGTACCACGCCACCTGCGAGCAGCGCCGCACCGATCAACCGCAGCGCCCAGTGATCGCCGTTATGCGAGTAGGGCGGCGGCGGATCTTTACGATGAGGCTGCGACAAACGCTCCAGCAGGTCGCGCGTCATGTTGGCCAGGTGAGGAATCTGCTCGACCTGGGACTGCAGGTTGCCGATCACTGTCCTGGGGCTGACGCGCTCACGCATCCAGCGCTCCAGGAACGGTTGAGCCGTGCTCCACAAGTCCAGCTCCGGGTACAGCTGACGGCCCAGACCTTCGATGTTGAGCAGGGTCTTCTGCAGCAACACCAGTTGCGGCTGCACTTCCATGTTGAAACGGCGCGCAGTCTGGAACAGGCGCATCAACACCTGACCGAAGGAAATGTCTTTCAGGGGCTTTTCAAAGATCGGCTCGCACACCGTACGGATGGCTGCTTCGAATTCGTTGAGCTTGGTTTCCGCAGGCACCCAGCCCGAGTCGATGTGCAACTGGGCGACGCGGCGGTAGTCACGTTTGAAGAAGGCGAACAGGTTGCGCGCCAGGTAATCCTGATCTTCCGGTGTCAGGCTGCCCACGATGCCGCAGTCGATGGCAATGTACTGCGGATCCCACGGCGCAACGGTGCTGACGAAGATGTTGCCGGGGTGCATGTCGGCGTGGAAAAAGCTGTCGCGGAACACCTGGGTGAAGAACAGCTCCACGCCACGTTCGGCGAGTTTCTTCATGTCGGTGCGCTGATCGGCCAAGGTCGCCAGATCGGTGACCTGAACCCCGTAGATGCGCTCCATCACCAATACCTTCGGCCGGCACCAGTCCCAGTAAACCTGCGGCACGTAGAGCATGGTCGAGCCTTCGAAGTTACGGCGCAGCTGGCTGGAGTTCGCCGCTTCGCGCAACAGGTCGAGTTCGTCGTAGATGGTCTTCTCGTAGTCGGCGACCACGTCCACCGGGTGCAGCAGGCGGGCGTCGGCCGACAGCCGTTCGGCGATTTTGGCGAGAATGAACAACCAGGCCAGATCCGACCCGATGATCGGTTTCAAGCCAGGACGCACCACCTTGACCACCACCTCTTCGCCGGTTTTCAGTTGCGCGGCGTGAACCTGTGCCACCGAAGCGGACGCCAGGGGAGCGACGTCGAAGCGGGCGAACACCTGGTTGATCTTCGCGCCGAGCTGAGACTCGATCAGTGCGATGGCTTTCTCGGATTCGAACGGCGGCACTCGGTCCTGCAACAGCATCAGCTCGTCGGCGATGTCTTCAGGCAGCAGGTCGCGCCGGGTCGAAAGCAGCTGGCCGAACTTGATGAAGATCGGCCCCAGGTCCTGCAACGCCAGGCGCAATCGAGCGCCGCGCGTCAGCTCATTCTTGCGTCGCGGAATCCAGCGCCACGGCAGCACGAAGCGTACGGCCAGCAGCCACCAGGGCAGCGGCAGGGCAAACAGCAGGTCATCGAGGCGGTAACGAATTACGACACGCTGGATGCGAAACAGGCGGCGGACGGCAAGCAGGCTCATGCGTTATCGCTGGATGTGAGGGATTGGGCCAGACGCTCGAAGCGGGCTTCGAGGCGTTCCAGGTCTTGTTTGGTCTGATCCAGTTCGGCGAAGCGGGCTTCTGCCTCGCGTTTGCCGACCAGGGTGCGTGATTCTTCGGCCAGATACTCGGCCAGGTTCAGGCTCAGGCTGGCGAAGCTGTCGCTGGTCCAGCGTGCGCTGTTGCGCAAGTGGCCACCGATCAGCGTCGTGGCCACGGGCCCCAGCCAGCGTTGCAGCTCATATTCCCAGTCCAGATCGAGGTCTTGCAGCACGCCGGTCAGTTCCAGCAGTACGGCGCTCTCGCCATCGAGCTCGACTTCCGGGCTGTGCAGCACCGCCGTCTTGTCCTTGCTCAACGCCAGACGCATCAGGCTCGCCGCAGGTGCGCGCAGGGTTACATCCGCACCACCTTCCCAGTTCGCGGCCAGCATCAGGCCTTCGTCACTGGGGAGGATGTACAGATGAAACGCAGGGCTGCTGCACTCGACCGCGATCACCTTGCCACTGAGCCGGTCAAGGCGTGGCAGGGCGGTGCTGTCCATCTGCAGCACGCGATTGATGCCGTGCTCGACGCCGGCGAGCAAGCCGCTGATCAACATCAGGGCTTGATACCACGGTGCAGGGCAACGATGCCGGAGGTCATGTTGTGGTAGGTCACGCGGTCGAAACCGGCGTCCACCATCATCGACTTCAGGGTTTCCTGATCCGGGTGCATGCGGATCGACTCGGCCAGGTAGCGGTAGCTTTCCGAGTCATTGGTGATCAGCTTGCCGGCTAGTGGCATGAACGCGAACGAGTAGGCGTCGTAGACTTTGGACATCACCTTGTTGGTCGGCTTGGAGAACTCCAGCACCAGCAAGCGGCCGCCCGGTTTGAGCACGCGCAGCATGGAGCGGATGGCGTCGTCTTTGTGAGTGACGTTGCGCAGGCCGAAGGCGATGGTCACGCAATCGAAGTAGTTGTCCGGAAACGGCAGCTTTTCAGCGTCGGCCTGGACGAACTTGATGTTGCCTGCCACACCGCGATCAAGCAGACGGTCACGACCGACCTTGAGCATCGAAGCGTTGATGTCGGCCAGCACGACTTCACCGGTCGGGCCGACCAGGTGGGAAAACTTCTTGGCCAGATCGCCCGTGCCGCCTGCGATGTCCAGCACGCGGTTGCCGGTGCGAACGCCCGAAAGCTCGATGGTGAAGCGCTTCCACAGGCGGTGCATGCCGCCGGACAGCACGTCGTTCATCAGGTCGTACTTGGCTGCAACGGAGTGGAAAACCTCGGCGACTTTCTCGGCCTTCTGGCTTTCCGCTACGGTTTTGTAACCGAAGTGGGTGGTGGGTTCGGCATCGCTGCCTTTGCGCGGATCGTTCATATCGCTGTCACCGGAATAAAGTGCCGCCATTCTAATCGTCGGGGCTGGCTTTGTCTTGACAAGGCTTACCGTGAACAGTTTCTTCGTTGGGCGCCGCTGGTATAGTGCGCCGACGATTTACCTCGATGAAGGAGCCCGCCAATGGCGCGAATTACCGTAGAACGCCCGCATGCGCTGGGTAAGGACAAGGCCCGCGAGAAGGCCGAGCTGCTCGCTGAAAAGCTGGGCGACAAATATGGCATCGAGCACACCTGGAATGGCGACACGGTGTCGCTGGAAGGCAAGGGCGCAAAAGGCACCGTTGAAGTCGAAGAGGCGCTGGTGCGCGTCAACATTGAACTCAATTTCTTCCTCTCGGCCATGAGCAGCACGATTCAGTCGGAAATCGAGCGGCAGCTGGACAAAGCGCTGACGGCGTAACGCATTACCCTGTAGGAGCGTGGCTTGTCCCGCGATGCCAGCGACGCGGTCGTTCAGACACACCGCGTATTATTCATCGCGGGCAAGCGCGCTCCTAAAGTCATCTTCTATGCAGCGATCCCAACCTAGGGTGAGCTTTCTAATTTTTCTCTCTACTTTGTGCCCATGCCCCGACTTCCAGCGGGCGGTTCCTCCTATCCCTTTCGAGCGTGAGGTGCGACATGGTCAAAGTTACCTTGAAGAAGAAAATCGAAGCCGAAGAAACGAAGGCCGTTTCCGAGGTTCGTCTTTATGCGCGCAAGATCTGGCTCGCGGGCCTGGGCGCTTATGTCAAGGCTGGGCAGGAAGGCGCCGAGTACGTCAAAGAGCTGATCAAGACGGGCGAGCAGACCGAGAAAAAGGCCAAGAAAGTCATCGATGAAAAAGTCGAGGCGGCCAACAGTGAAATCGATTCGGCCAAGGGCGAGATCAAGGGCGAAATCACCAAGGCCAAAGGTCGTGTCGAAGTGCAGCTCGACAAAATCGAAGGCGCATTCGACCGCCGTGTAGCCAGCGCCTTGAATCGCATTGGCATTCCGTCTAAACATGATGTTGAGACACTCTCTGCTAAGCTCGATGAGCTGACGGCATTGCTTGAACGTGTCGCGCGTAAACAATAAGGAGAGCAGGATGGCTGGCAAGAAGAAATCTGAAAAAGAAGGCAGCTCCTGGATTGGCGAGGTTGAAAAATACTCCCGTCAAATCTGGCTGGCTGGTTTAGGCGCTTACTCGAAGATCAGCAATGACGGCAGTAAGCTTTTCGAAACGCTGGTGAAAGACGGCGAAAAAGCCGAGAAGGAAACCAAAGCGACCGTTGGCAAGACTGTCGACACCGCCAAGGCTTCCACCAAGTCCCGCGTCGGCGACGTGAAAGACCTGGCACTGGGCAAATGGGGCGAGCTGGAAGGGGCGTTCGACAAGCGCCTGAACAGCGCGATTTCCCGCCTGGGTGTTCCGAGCCGCAACGAAGTCAAAGCCCTGCACAGCAAGGTTGATCTGTTGACCAAGCAAATCGAGAAACTGACCGGTGCATCGGTCACGCCTATCTCGAAAACCGCAGCGGCAAAACCTGCAGCCAAGCCAGCGGCCAAAACCACCGCCAAGCCTCTGGCCAAAGCAGCTGCCAAGCCTGTCGTCAAAGCGGCCAGCACCGTTGCGAAGAAAACCGCAGCGGCCAAACCAGCAGTGGCCAAGGCCGCAGCCAAACCGGTAGCGGCAGCGTCGAAGGCAGCGGCTTCCACCGCCGCCAAGGCGAAAACGGTCGCCGCCAAGCCTGCACCGAAGGCTGCAGCGAAACCGGCTGCCAAGCCAGCGGCGAAACCAGCAGCAGCGGCGAAACCTGCTGCCAAACCAGCGGCAAAACCAGCCGCCGCGAAAAAGCCTGCAGCAGCCAAAAAGCCCGCCGCAGCCGCCAAACCGGCCGCAGCTTCTACCCCGGCTCCCGCTGCCAGCGCTACACCCACCGCGTCAGCACCGTCGGCCCCTGCCGCTACACCGTCGCCAGCCTCCACGGCGTCGACACCGTCCAGCCAGTCCTGATTCCCGGCTGGCCACACCAAAACCCGATCTGTGAAAGCAGGTCGGGTTTTTTTGTAGGTGACCTCTTGCCTGTGTAGGAGCGCGCTTGCCCGCGATTGCGGTGTGTCAGGCAATCAATCAATGCCTGACACATTGCAATCGCGGGCAAGCGCGCTCCTACAAGGGGTCGCCAAACCCAACGTGGTTCAATCCTCCAGATAATGCCGCGCCAACTGCTCGGCGGCGTGCCGTGCGCCGGGTTTCAGGTGCGGCGCGACGAGCATCATGATCTGGTAAACCACCACGCGCGTTTCACCTTCGCGATCCAGAATGCGCTGGTAATCCAGCGAAAACAGCAGCGTCATGGTGATCTGTTCCACCAATTGCCCCAGCGCCTGCGTGTCGCTGGTGACCTGGCCTTCGGTTTTGAGGCGGGCCAGTAACGAGGCGAGGGTACGTTTGATCGAGTTGAGCAGATTCCGGATGCCGCGAGCGAGTTTGGGCAGGCGGCTGGCGAGGTTCGACAGGTCCTGAAACAGAAAGCGATAGTGCGAGAGGCGCTCGACGATCAGGTGCAGGAACAGCCAGTAATCCTCGGCGTCCAGACGTGCGTCGGCGGGTGGGTCGAGCAGCGGTGCCAGCTCGTGCTGAAAGCGCTCGAACAGCTCCATCACCAACGGCTCCTTGCCGTGAAAGTGGTAGTAGAGGTTGCCCGGGCTGATCTCCAGCTCGTTGGCGATTTCCAGAGTTGAAACGTTGGGTTCGCCCTGTTGATTGAACAGCAGCAGGGCGCATTCGAGTATGCGGTCGCGGGTCTTCATCCAGTCTTCTTAGTTCGGTGCATAAGCTGATTTGTTGTGCGAAGCGATGAACTGTAGGAGCGCGCTTGCCCGCGATTGCGCCAGTTCAGGCATATCGTTGGCGCCTGACACTCCCCAATCGCGGGCAAGCGCGCTCCTACAGGTAAAGCGTCGTTAGCGGACGCGCACATACGTCCCCGGTGCAGCCTCCATCGGTGGGTAATTCTGGTTGCCCAGCGCCGTCAGGGTTTCGCGCTGCGCACCGGAACGCTCCTGAATCCAGCTCAGCCAGTTTGGCCACCAACTGCCTTCGTTGCGCTTGGCGTCGAAATACCACGCGCGTGGGTCGCTGCTCAGTTTGCCGTTCTCGACGAAATTCGCCTTTGAGTTGCCTGGCGGGTTGAGAATGCTCTGGACGTGCCCGCTATTGGAAAGCACAAAACGGCGCTCGCCACCCAGCAGCAACGTCGAGCGATAGACCACGTCCCATGGCGTAATGTGATCGTTGATGCCTGCGACGCTAAAGCTGTCCACCGTGACCTTCTGCAGGTCGATCGGCGTGCCGCAGACTTCAAGGCCGCCAGGATGCGTCAGCGGGTTGTGTTTGAAGAAGTCCAGCAGGTCGCCGTGCAGCGCAGCCGGCAGACGCGTGCTGTCGTTGTTCCAGTAGAGAATGTCGAAAGGCGGCGGCGCCTTGCCCAGCAAGTAATTGTTGACCCAGTAGGACCAGATCAGATCGTTGGGGCGCATCCAGGCGAACACCTTGGCCATGTCACGCCCGTCCAGAACGCCGCGCTGATAGGAGCGACGCTTGGCTGCTTCCAGTGTCTGTTCATCAATGAACAGCGTTGCCGGGCTCTCGATCTGGCTGTCCAGCAGACTCACCAGATAACTCGCACTCGACACCCGGCGCATCTGCCGCTTGGCTTGCAAATGACCCTGCAGCGCCGCGATGGTCAGACCGCCCGCACAGGCGCCCATGAGGTTGACCTGGGGTGAACCGGTGATGGCACGGCACACGTTCATCGCTTCTTCGGCGGCTTCGACGTAACTGGACAGACCCCATTCACGATGTCGCACATCCGGGTTGCGCCAACTGATGATGAACGTCTGCAACCCGTTTTTCAGCGCGTACTGGACGAAGCTGTTGGTCGGGCTCAGGTCGAAGATGTAGTACTTATTGATTTGCGGCGGCACGATCAGCAGCGGGCGCGCGTACTGTTTTTCGCTCATGGGCTTGTACTGGATCAACTCCAGCAGCTCGTTGCGAAATACCACGGCGCCGGGCGTTACCGCCAGCGTGCGGCCGATCTCGAAGGCGTCCTTCGTGGTCTGGCTGGGCAGGCCATTGTTGTGCAAGAAGTCGTCGAGCATGTGGCTCAGGCCTTTCACCACACTGGTGCCGCCTGAATTAAACAGCTCTTTGACCGCCAGAGGATTGAGCAGGCTGTTGGTCGGGGCCAGCGCATCGTTGAGCAAGGCAAAGATGAACTGCGCGCGAGAGCGATCGTCTTCCGACAGGCCGCTGTCATCGATCCAGTGACGCACTTGGTGCTGCCAACTCAAATAGGCCTGCAGGCCGCGGCGGTAGAGCGGGTTGTGGCTCCAGGTCGGATCGCTGAAACGTGTGTCGTTGGGGTGCGGCTGGTGCGGCGTGTCGCCCAGCATCACGCGGCCAAGTTGCCCACCGAGCGCCAGCGCATGACGCGCTGTGTAAACCGGGTGTTTCAGGCCTTGCAGCGCCACGTTGCGCAAGGTTGAAAACAGGTCCCTGCCGCGCAGACCGGTGATCGCACTCTGCGCGTTGATGTAGGTCGCAGGCGTTGTATAAGCACTCTTCGCCGGTTTATCTCGCATGGATCAACACTCCTTCGTCAGACCATCAGCACATACACCTGCGCAGGCAACGACATGATCCGCTGCCCGCGCCACCCTGCACCTTGGCAATCCCGCTGACAGTGCAGTCAATGAAGCGATTTATGTTTTTGAAGCACGAGCGCTTGCTGCGCCACGCAAATCCTTCAGGGCTGTCGCACGACGGGTGCGGGTTGAGGATGCATGACGGCGCGTTGCCGTTCCTGCTGAAGAAACTTCATGATGATCGGCGCGACCGCCTCGGCCCGGGTAATCAAAAACAAATGACCGTCGTCGATTATGTGTAGCTGGGCATTGGGTATCCGCCAAGCCAGTAGTCGCATATTGATCAGCGGAATCAGCGGATCGTCATCACCGGCCAGCACCAGCGTCGGCTGTCGAATTTTGTGCAGCCAGTGGATGCTGGTCCAACCCATGCCGGCGAAGAGCTGCCAGTAGTAACCCAACTTCCCGGACGAGCGGACCTTGGCCGCATGATTGGCGGCCAGATGCGGGTCGCGACGGAACGCTCCTCCGTAGATTTCCGGGGCGATGCGAATCACGTGGGACGGCTGGATGTAGCGGCGCGGGCTCGCCATCAGCCACAGCACCTTCGGCTTGCCTGGCACCATCACGGCACCTGCCGCGGTTGCGGCGAGCACCAGCTTCTTGCAGCGCTCGGGATAGTCGTGAGCGAACTGCTGAGCCAGCGCGCCGCCCCATGACACGCCAATCGCGTTGACCTGGCCATAGTTCAGATAATCGAGCATCCGCGCCGCGAGTTTGGCCAGGCCGGGAAAACGGTAGGGGCGGCTGGGCGTCGATGAGCCGCCTACGCCGGGCACGTCGAAGGCGATCACCTCAAGGTCCGGGTCCAGCGCGTCGACGAAGGGAAACACCAACTCCAGGTTGGCGCCGATGCCGTTGAAAATCAGTAGCGGCGTGAGATGACTCTTGCCGGGGCGCACCGCAGTGCGGATGTTGTGGCCATCCAGATCGATGGTGCGAAATACAAACGGTTGCGGCATGCGCGAAGCCCTGTGGGTTAAACGCCGGTAATGCAGTCCTGCGCGTTTTCCGGTCCTGAAACCGCCTCGGCGGTTCCTGTGTGTTCGATGCTTGCCGTTCCATTTACAACGCATGCCCCTGTAGGAGCGCGCTTGCCCGCGATTGCTTATGGTCTGACACCACAACTGTGCCTGACACACCGTAATCGCGGGCAAGCGCGCTCCTACGCCCTGCGGGCAGAATCAAAAGCGCATCGCCGCTTTGAATTTATCTCTCGTGAACATACGTCCCTGGCGAAGCCTCGCCCGCCGGGTACGCTTTGTTACCCAGTGTAGCGGGGGATTTTTTCAGTTTGCCGGAGCGCTCTGCCTGCCAGGCCTGCCAGTGCAGCCACCAGGAATCCGTGTGCTTGGTTGCGTCTTCCTGCCAGCGGGTGGCGTCGTCCGGCATCTCCGGGTTGGTCATGAACCGCGCCTTCGGGTTGCCCGGCGGGTTCAGGATGCTCTGGATATGCCCACTGTTGGACAGCACGAACTCGGTCTTGCCGCCAAACAGTCTGGCCGACTTGTAGCACGACACCCACGGTGTGATGTGGTCGTTGGTGCCCGCCAGACAGAAGATGTCACTTTTGACCTGCTTCAAGTCGATCGGCGTACCGCACACTTCCAGCGCGTTGGGGCGAACCAGCGGATTGTTCTTGAACATCTCGATCAAGTCACCATGAAACGCGGCGGGCAGACGGGTGGTGTCGTTGTTCCAGAACAGGATGTCGAACACGGGCGGCTCGTTGCCCAGCAGGTAGTTGTTCACCCAATAATTCCAGATCAGGTCGTTGGGGCGCATCCAGGCGAACACCTTCGCCATATCTTTGCCCTCCAGCACGCCTGCCTGATAAGAGTGGCGCTTGGCCGACTCCAGCGTCTGCTCGTCGACGAACAGCGCCACCTGTGTGTCCAGCGTGGTGTCGAGCACGCTTACCAGCAGGGTCAGCGCGTTGACTTTCTGCTCGCCGAGGGCTGCGTAATGGCCCAGCAATGCGGTGCAGGTGATGCCGCCGGAACACGCGCCCAGCATGTTCACGTCCTTGCTGCCGGTGATCTTGCAGACCACGTCTACGGCTTCTTTCACAGCGTCGATGTAGGTCGACAGGCCCCATTCACGTTGCGCCTTGGTCGGGTTGCGCCAACTGATGATGAACGTCTGCACGTTGTTGCGCAGGCAGAAGCGGGCCAGGCTTTTGTCCGGGCTCAAGTCGAAAACGTAGAATTTGTTGATCTGCGGTGGCACCACCAACAGTGGTCGTTCAAATACCTGCTCGGTGATCGGCTTGTACTGGATCAGCTCCAGCACGTCGTTGCGAAACACCACCACGCCTTCGGTGGTTCCCAGATTCTTGCCGACCTCGAACGCGTCCATGTTGACCTGGCTCGGCATGCCGCCGTTGTTCACCAGGTCTTTCGCCAGATGTGACAAGCCGTCGAGAATGCTTTTGCCGCCGGTTTCGAAAAAGCGTTTGACCGCTGCCGGGTTGGCCGCGCCATTGGTGGGCGACATCGCTTCGGTCATCAGCGTAATCACGAAGTGACCCCGGCTGATGTCCTGATCGGACAGGCTGCTGTCGTCGATCCAGTCGTGCAGCTCCTTGCGCCAGGCGAGGTAGGTTTGCAGGTAGCGGCGGTAGAGCGGGTTCTGGCTCCAGGCCGGATCGACAAAGCGACGGTCGTCGCTGTCGGGCGTCAGCGTGGACCTGCCGAGCAGGACGTTCTTGAGTTCGAGTCCAAAGTGGGCCACGTGCTTGGCGCTGTGGAAGGGTTGCCTGATGGCCTGAGTCAATACCATGCGTGCCGTGGTGAGCAAATCCTTGCGCCTCAGGCCTACAACAGGGTTCAACCCCAAGGTGTGTTCAGAGGCTTGACGCGGCAGATCATCATTACTCTTGTTACTCATCTACGACGCTCCATTGTCCTGAGACGAGCACTGGCATCCCTGTGAAAACACGCCACGGGCAAACGCCAGTACTGCTCTCGGGTGACCGATGATTAACACAACAGGTGTGAACGCTTACGCCAGGCACCGAGTTTTTGGGGGTGCTTCAGGCGACCGCTACGAACAACACCGACAGGCTTCTGCAACTACTCCAATGCAGATGGCTTGCCAGAATCATTGGTTACGCGAGATTTCAAAAAATCGCAAGCAGCGCCAGTCATTGACCGCTGCGCGGGACATTGAAGCAAATGGAATTAGAAAGTGCGTCCTAAAACGCCAGTCGGTCGTCCAGCGCCCGGGCTAGAGCACTGGCTCAAAGCATCAGTCGAATGACTTGCTCGGAAGGGTCGCGGGATTTGCCTGCTGCTTTGAGCTCGGCCAGATAGTCGTCCCACAGCTGCGTCTGGCGTTGCGCCAGTTGCTCGAGATACTCCCAGGTGAACAGTCCGCTGTCATGACCGTCGTCGAAGGTCAGTTTTAGTGCGTACTGACCGGCCGGTTCTATCTTGCTCAGGCCGACACCCAACTTGCCGAATTGCAGAATCGGATTGCCATGCCCCTGGACCTCGGCGGAAGGCGAATGCACTCGCAGAAATTCGGCAGGCAAATGGTATTCCTCATCCGGGCCGTATTTCAGGCTGAGGATTTTCGAGGCTTTGTGAAGCTGGATCGCGGTGGGGATTCGAGGCATGGAATTCGCGCCTTGCACAGAACATTGTAGGAGTCGGCTTGCTGGCGAATGCCATAGCACAGTCGACATCGCGGCGACTGATCTGCTGCATTCGCCAGCAAGCCGGCTCCTACAGGAGATCTGCGTCCAGCCCGAATAGTAGCGGCTGGACAGACCTCATGGTGGATGCGGTTAAAGAATATAGCGCGACAAATCTTCGTCTTCCGCCAGCTCGCCCAGATGGCTGTTGACGTACTCGGCGTCGATCTGGATCGTTCCGGCGTCCTGGGAAGTCGCCATGTCGCCCGCGCTGAAAGACACCTCCTCCAGCAGACGCTCCAGCAAGGTGTGCAGACGACGGGCACCGATGTTCTCGGTCTTCTCGTTGACCTGCCAGGCGATTTCCGCCAGACGCTTAATGCCTTCGGGCATGAACTCGATGTTCAGGCCTTCGGTTTTCAACAGTTCGCGGTATTGCTCGGTCAGGGAGGCGTGTGGCTCGCTCAGGATGCGTTCGAAATCCTGTGGGCTGAGCGCTTTGAGTTCCACACGGATTGGCAGACGACCTTGCAGCTCAGGCACCAGATCGCTCGGCTTGCTCAAGTGGAACGCGCCGGAAGCGATGAACAGGATGTGATCGGTCTTGACCATGCCCAGCTTGGTGTTGACAGTGCAGCCTTCGATCAGTGGCAGCAGGTCGCGCTGTACACCTTCGCGAGACACATCGGCACCACCGACGTTGCCGCGCTTGGCGACCTTGTCGATCTCGTCGATGAACACGATTCCGTGCTGTTCAACGGCTTCCAGCGCCTTGCCCTTGAGCTCTTCGTCATTGACCAGACGGCTCGCTTCTTCGTCGCGGACCATCTTCAGTGCGTCCTTGACCTTCAGCTTGCGGCTCTTTTTCTTGCCCTTGCCCATGTTGGCGAACAGGCTTTGCAGCTGATTGGTCATCTCTTCCATGCCGGGCGGCGCGGAAATATCGACACCGCTCATTTCGGCGACTTCGATTTCGATTTCCTTGTCGTCCAGCTGGCCTTCACGCAGGCGCTTGCGGAACAGTTGGCGCGTGTTGGAATCGTTGCTCGACGACGCGTCCTCGTTGAAGCCAACGCGTGCCGGTGGCAGCAGGGCGTCGAGAATGCGGTCTTCGGCAGCGTCTTCGGCACGATGACGCACCTTGGTCATTTCCTGTTCGCGCAGCAGCTTCATGGCGGCGTCGGCCAGATCACGAATGATCGACTCGACGTCACGGCCCACATAACCGACTTCGGTGAACTTGGTCGCTTCGACCTTGATGAACGGCGCGTTGGCGAGCTTGGCCAGACGACGGGCGATCTCGGTTTTACCGACACCGGTGGGGCCGATCATCAAAATGTTTTTCGGGGTGACTTCGACGCGCAGCTCTTCTGGCAGCTGCATCCGGCGCCAGCGGTTGCGCAGCGCGATGGCGACGGCGCGTTTCGCATCGTCCTGGCCGATGATATGGCGATTGAGTTCGTGGACGATTTCACGGGGAGTCATGGACATGGTTTTCAACGGTCCTCGGTCGTGGATGAGTTCAGCGGGCCGCGATGAATTGCGACCCGCGGCAGGACTCATTCAGCGAGGTCCTGCTCCTCAATGGTGATGTGGTGGTTGGTGAATACGCAGATGTCGCCCGCGATGTGCAGGGCCGTCTCGGCGATTTCACGCGCCGACAGTTCGGTTTTCAACAGTAGGGCGCGCGCGGCGGCCTGGGCGAAAGCACCGCCGGAACCCATGGCGATCAAGCCGTCCTCGGGCTCTACGACGTCACCGTTGCCGGTGATGATCAGCGAGGCATCTTTGTTGGCAACGGCCAACATGGCCTCCAGGCGGCTCAGAGAGCGGTCGGTCCGCCAGTCTTTCGCCAGCTCGACGGCTGCACGGACGAGGTGGCCCTGGTGTTTTTCCAGCTGAGCTTCGAAGCGTTCGAACAGGGTGAAGGCGTCGGCAGTGGCCCCTGCGAAACCGGCGATGACCTGACCGTGATAAAGACGGCGGACTTTTTTGGCGTTGCCTTTCATGACGGTGTTGCCGAGGGAAACCTGGCCGTCACCCGCCATAACGACTTTGCCTTGGCGGCGCACTGAAACGATGGTGGTCAAGGGGAGAGTCTCCACGCTGCGGGGCGAAAATGCCCTGATGGAAACTCATATGGGGGTGGGGGCCGGTATTTCAACTGCCGGAGGGGTTGGGGGATGAATGGCAGCTGTGGTTAATCGCAGGATGCCGCATCCCACTGTAGGAGCGCGCTTGCCCGCGAAGGCGTCGTGTCAGACGGCATATTCGTTTATGACACACCGCATTCGCGGGCAAGCGCGCTCCTACACTGGAATGCGCAGGCTTTTTATCGGCTTTGACGCTGTTGCAGCAGCAGGTTGCTGAACCCGCCACCGGCCAACTGCTTCTGTGCGGTCGTCAGCTGTTCGCGGTTGCTGAACGGGCCTACCAGCACGCGGTACCAAGTTTCATCCTTGACCGTACCCGACTCGACCGTCGCGGCCTGGCCCAGCAGAATGATTTGCGCACGCACCTTGTCAGCATCGGCCTGCTTGCGGAACGAGCCCGCCTGCAGGAAGAACGTTGTTACAGGGGCTGGCTTGTTAACCGGTGGCGCCGGTGGAGGCGTCAGGCCGCTGAGCGCCGCCTGAGCGCGGGCCGTGTCGATCTTCGCCGCCTGTTCAGGAGTGACCGGCGTCGTGGGCGCGACCACGGGAGGCGGGGTCTTCTCGGGCACTGCTTCGTTCGGGACGATGACTTCCGACTCAGGCAGCAAGGTATAGAAGTCGTACTTCGGCTTGACCGGCGCGGTCGGGCTCGGCGGCGTCTTGTTCGCCTCGGCGATCTTAGCGGCCTTGGCGTCAGCCTTGGTGCGCTTGATGTCGTCGCCGCTGCCGGGCTCCAGTTTCATCAGGAAAACGATGAAGGCGCCAACGGACAGGCCGATCGCCAGCCACAGCCATCCCGGAATCGGCTTCTTTGCGGGGGCCTCGTACCGGCTGGCGCCGCGCTTGGGAGCAGGTTTCTTTTTGACTGCCAACTTACATACGCTCCAGAGTTTCCAGACCCAGCAGTTGCAGGCCTTGCTTGAGGGTGCGACCAGTCAGGTGCGCGAGGCGCAGACGGCTTTGCTGTTGCTCGGGGTTTTCCGCGTTCAGGATCGGGCAGTTCTCGTAGAAGCTGGAGAACAAGCCGGCCAGATCGTACAGGTAGGCGCAAAGCACGTGCGGTGTGCCTTTGTCGGCGACGTTGTTCACGGTTTCGCCGAACTGCGCCAGGCGCGCCGCCAGGTCCTGTTCCTGCGGTGCGCCGAGGATGATCTGGCCTTTGCTTTCGTCGAATGTCTCGCCTTTCTCTTCCAGCTTACGGAACACACCGACCACACGGGTGTAGGCGTACAGCAGGTAAGGCGCGGTGTTGCCTTCGAAGCTCAACATCTGATCGAAGTTGAAGCTGTAATCGCTGGCGCGGTGCTTCGACAAGTCGGCGTATTTGACGGCGCTGATGCCCACGGCCTTGGCGATGGTGCGCAGTTCGTCTTCGGCGACTTCAGGGTTTTTCTCTTTTACCAGCGCGTAGGCGCGCTCTTCGGCTTCGTCCAGCAGGTCGACCAGCTTGACGGTGCCGCCATCGCGGGTCTTGAACGGACGGCCGTCGGCGCCGTTCATGGTGCCAAAGCCCATATGCTCCATCTGCATGCCGTTGGTCACGAAGCCTGCGCGACGGGCCACTTCGAACACTTGCTGGAAGTGCAGGGCTTGACGTTGATCGACGAAGTACAGCGCGCGGTCGGCTTTCAGGACGTTGCTGCGGTAGCGCACGGCTGCCAGGTCAGTGGTCGCGTACAGATAACCCCCGCCGGCCTTCTGCACGATCACGGGCAGCGGTGTGCCTTCAGCGGTTTTGAATTCTTCGAGGAACACGCACTGGGCGCCGTTGCTCTCGACCAGCAGCCCGGCCTTCTTCAGGTCGGCGACGACATTGGCCAGGTCGTCGTTGTAGGCGCTTTCGCCCATCACGTCCTTCGGCGTCAGTTTGACGTTCAGCCGTTCGTACACTTGCTGACAGTGCGACAGCGAGATGTCCTTGAAGCGGGTCCACAGCTTCAGGCACTCAGGGTCGCCCGCTTGCAGCTTGACCACCAGGCCGCGCGCACGCTCGGCAAATTCTTCTGACTCATCGAAGCGACCCTTGGCGGCGCGGTAGAAATTCTCCAGGTCCGACAGCTCGTCGCTGGTGGCCGGGGTTTCCTGAAGGTAGGCCAGCAGCATGCCGAACTGGGTGCCCCAGTCGCCGACGTGGTTCTGGCGGATGACGGTGTCGCCAAGGAATTCGAGAACACTGGCCACGCCGTCGCCAATGATGGTCGAACGCAGGTGACCGACGTGCATCTCTTTGGCCAGGTTCGGCGCTGACAGATCGACCACGACGCGCTGCGCAGGGCCGTTCTTGCGGACCGACAAGGTGGCGTCGGCCAGCGCGGCATCGAGGCGCGACGCCAGGGCCTGAGTGTTCTGGAAGAAATTGAGGAAGCCTGGACCGGCAATATCGACCTTGCTGATCTGCTCGTCGGCGGGCAGCGCGGCAACGATTTTTTCAGCCAGATCGCGAGGTTTCATGCCCGCAGGCTTGGCCAGCATCATGGCGATGTTGCTGGCGAAGTCGCCGTTTTTCTTGTCCTTGGCGTTTTCCACCTGAATCGCCGGCGTCAGCCCTTCCGGCAAGACGCCTTCGGTGACGAGTTGGCTCAGAGCTTCTTGGATCAGCTGGCGAATGGTGTCTTTCATGGTGCTCTCTTTCGACCGCAAGCGCGGCAGCGCTCGATGCGCGGGTGGAAAAACTGGGCATTATCCGTTGCCGGAGCCACCTTGCCAACCGCGATGGATGCGCGGTTGTGATTTTGGTCGCGACCGCAATCACCTGTAGGAGCGTGGCTTGTCCCGCGATCTGGCGCGCAGCGGCAGCAAACCCTGTGGGCGCGGTCCGTCAGAATGAACCGAGGTGCGCAGGTTGACGACTGCTACGCAGCCTATCGCGGGACAAGCCACGCTCCTACAGGCTCGGTTGCACCCTCAATAAAGATCCACCGGATCGACATCCAGCGACCATCTGACCTGTCGCCCGCTCGGCATGTTTTCAAGGGCCAGCAGCCAGGTCGCCAACAGTTTGTGCAACGGCGCGCGGGCGCTGGCCTGGACCAGCAATTGCGCGCGGTATCGACCGGCACGGCGTTCCATGGGAGCCGGAACCGGGCCCAACAGTTCAATTCCACCCAACGCCATTTCCTTCAACAGGTGCTCCGCTTCCGTGCAGGCTTCGTCGAGAAATCCCTCAGCCTGACCCGGCTTGTGCGCTTCGGCGCGCAACAACGCCAGATGCGAAAACGGCGGCAAGCCGGCAGCGCGGCGCTCACTCAAGGCTTGTTCGGCGAAGGCGAAATAGCCCTGCTCGGTCAGCTGAATCAACAGGGGATGTTCGGCCAGGTGCGTCTGAATGATCACCTTGCCCGGCTCCTCCGCGCGCCCGGCCCGGCCCGCCACCTGCACGATCAGCTGCGCCATCCGCTCGCTGGCCCGGAAGTCGCCAGAGAACAAACCGCCGTCGGCGTCCAGAATCGACACCAGCGTCACGCGTGGGAAGTGATGCCCTTTGGCAAGCATCTGTGTGCCGACCAGAATGCACGGCTGGCCTTTTTGAATCGTCGCGAACAGCTGATTCATCGCGTCCTTGCGCGAGGTGCTGTCGCGGTCGACACGCAGCACCGGATAGTCGGGGAACAGGATCGCCAGCCGCTCTTCGGCGCGCTCGGTGCCTGCGCCGACCGGGCGTAGATCGACTTTGCCGCAGGCCGGGCAGTTGCGAGGCACGCGCTCGACATGGCCGCAGTGGTGGCAGCGCAGCTCGCCCGAGCGCTGATGAACGGTCATGCGCGCATCGCAGCGGTTGCATTCCGACAACCAGCCACAGTCGTGGCACAGCAATGTCGGCGCAAAGCCTCGGCGGTTGAGGAAGACCAGCACCTGCTGGCCTGCCGCCAACGTTTGGCCGATGGCTTGTTGCATCGGTCCGGAGATTCCGCTGTCCAGCGGCCGGCTTTTCACGTCCAGGCGCAGGAAACGGGGCTGTTGTGCGCCACCGGCACGTTGATTGAGCCGCAGCAGCGCGTAACGGCCGGTGTAGGCGTTGTGAAGACTTTCCAGTGAAGGCGTGGCCGAGCCCAGCACAATCGGGATGTCTTCCTGCCGCGCGCGCACCAGCGCCAGGTCGCGAGCGTGATACCGAAGGCCTTCTTGCTGTTTATAAGAGCCGTCGTGTTCTTCGTCGATAATGATCAGGCCGGGGTTTTTCATCGGCGTGAACAGCGCGGAACGGGTTCCGATAATGATGTCGGCTTCGCCATCACGCGCCGCCAGCCACGCATCCAGGCGGTCGCGGTCGTTCACGGCCGAGTGCAGCAGGGCGATGCGTGCGTTGAAGCGCTGTTCGAAACGGGCGAGTGTCTGCGGGCCGAGATTGATCTCGGGGATCAGCACCAGCGCCTGTTTCCCGGCCTCCAGCGTCTCGCGGATCAGTTGCAGGTAGACCTCGGTCTTGCCGCTGCCGGTCACCCCGGCCAGCAGCGAGGCGTGAAAGCTGCCGAAGCCCGAGCGGATCGCTTCGTAGGCCGCGCGCTGTTCAGTGTTCAGTGCCAGTTCCGGCTGCGCCAGCCAGTGCTCGTGTCGCGGCGCAGGGGCGTGGCCGCGCGCTTCAACCGTTACCAGCTGCTTGGCCAGCAACAGGTTCAGGCTGTCCCGGTTCAGCATCAGTTTGCTCAACAATTGATGAGCAACGCCGTGAGGATGCTGCGCCAGGGTTCTGAGGGCTTCTTTCTGTTTGGGCGCGCGGGCGATGCGCGGGTCATCCACGCTCGCGCCTTCTGCAACCTGCCAGAAACGTTCCTGACGGGCTTCTGCCGGTTCGCCCTGACGCAGCAACACCGGCAGCGCCCAGCTCAAGGTGTCGCCGAGGCTGTGCTGATAGTACTGAGCGGTCCAGAGGCAGAGCTTGAAGAGCGAGGGCGGCAGCGGCGCTTCCTGATCCAGCAGGGCGATCGCAGGCTTTAATTTGTCAGCGGGTACTTCGCTGTGATCGGTGACTTCCACGAGAATCCCGATCATTTCCCGACGGCCAAACGGGACCCTCAGGCGCATTCCAGGCTGCAGGGCGCTGCGTGCGACTCCGGCGGGAGCGCGGTAATCGAACAGGCGACGCAGAGGCGAGGGCAGGGCGAGGCGCAGTATGGCGTCGGGCACGCGGGGGATTTCCTGTTACGGAGTATGACCAAGGGCGCGATCTTAGCAGACGACCGGCGTCAACGTGCCCTTGCGTCATTTGCAAGCTCTGTTAATATGCGCGGCCTAATTCCGTGCGGTATTCAACAATAGTGTTGGGTGGCGGCACGCTAGCCTGAGGAAATACCGATGAAAGCTGATATCCATCCAGTTTACGAAGACGTCGTTGCGACCTGCAGCTGCGGCAACGTCATCCACACCCGTTCGAACCTGGCCAAGCCGCTGAGCCTGGACGTGTGCAACGAGTGCCACCCGTTCTACACCGGTAAGCAAAAGACTCTGGACGTTGGCGGCCGCGTCGACAAGTTCAAGTCGCGTTTCGGTGCGTTCGGCGCAACCAAAGCGAAGTAAGAGTGGTCATTCTGGATCGCTCCCCGAGCTACTCCAGGCTGCTCAAAAAGGCGTCCCTTGCGGGCGCCTTTTTTGTGTCTGCGATTTGGCTCTCCGCGGCTCAGGCGCTGTGCCCGGCGCCGGATTCCTTGCCCGTTGCACAGGTGCAGCGCGTGGTCGACGGCGACACGTTGCGCCTGAGCGATGGACGCAGCGTGCGCATGATCGGCCTCAATGCGCCAGAAACTGGCAAAAAAGGTCAGTCTGCCCAGCCATTCGCCGAAGCGGCCAAGCGTCGGCTGCAAACCTTGGTCGATGACAGCGGCGGTCAGGTCAGTCTGCGTGTCGGTGAACAGGCCACCGATCATTACGGACGCACCCTGGCCAATGTCTATGGCCGCAACGGCGCCAATCTGGAAGCGCAACTGCTGGCTGAAGGACTTGGTTATCTGGTCGCAGTATCGCCCAACGTCGCGCTGGTCGATTGCCAGCAGGCGGCGGAAAAGACGGCTCGTCAGGCGGGACTCGGCGTATGGCGCAACTCGCCGGTGCAGTCGCCGGATCAGGTCAGGACGGGCGGGTTCGCGGTGGTGTCGGGACAGGTCACGAGCGTGCAGCGCAACGGGGGCGGGATCTGGATCGAGTTCTCAGATGCCCTGGTGCTGCGCATTGCGCCGGACCTGTTGAGACAATTCGACAGTGCGACGCTGTTACGGCTCAAAGGGAAACGGATTGAGGCGCGTGGCTGGATTGTGGATCGCTCCCGCCGCGGCGGACTGAAAGCAAATCAGGCGCGATGGATGATGCCGATTACGCATCCGGTCATGTTGAGTACAACTGGCGGATAAATTTGTAGACAATATTCATCTCGCATTGTCTTCACTGGAAGCCTTGTATTTCGCGGTTCTTCGCTGAAAGTCGTAGATGCGACCTCTTGACACAGCTGACTCGCCAGTCTTGTTAGGACTTTGTGACTTGCGTATGCTCGGTCGTCCGTCTGTCCAACAGCAAAAAAAGCGGAATGCCCACATGTCAGATTTGAAAACTGCCGCTCTCGACTATCACGCCAATCCTCGTCCAGGGAAACTGAGCGTCGAACTCACCAAAGCCACCGCCACAGCTCGCGATTTGTCACTGGCGTACAGCCCGGGCGTCGCTGAGCCGGTGCGTGAAATCGCACGCGATCCCGAACTCGCTTACAAATACACCGGCAAAGGCAACCTGGTTGCGGTCATCTCCGATGGCACCGCGATCCTCGGCCTGGGCAACCTTGGTCCACTGGCTTCCAAGCCAGTCATGGAAGGTAAAGGTGTACTGTTCAAGCGCTTCGCGGGCATCGACGTGTTCGATATCGAAGTCGATTCGGAAAGCCCGCAGGCCTTCATCGACACCGTCAAGCGCATTTCCATCACCTTCGGCGGCATCAACCTGGAAGACATCAAGGCGCCTGAGTGCTTCGAGATCGAAAAGGCGCTGATCGAGCAGTGCGACATTCCTGTGTTCCACGATGACCAGCACGGCACCGCGATCGTGACCGCAGCCGGCATGATCAACGCACTGGAAATCGCTGGCAAAACCCTTGAGCAGGCGAAGATTGTCTGCCTGGGCGCCGGTGCTGCGGCCATCTCCTGCATGAAATTGCTGGTGAGCATGGGCGCGAAGATCGAAAACATCTTCATGATCGACCGTAACGGCGTGGTCCACGCTGACCGTTCCGACCTGAACCAATACAAAGCGCAGTTCGCTCACGCGACTGAAAAGCGCACGCTGGCCGATGCACTGGATGGTGCTGATGTGTTCGTGGGTCTGTCCGGTCCTAACCTGCTGAGCGCTGAAGGCCTGAAGTCCATGGCCGCAAACCCGATCGTGTTCGCGTGCTCCAACCCTGATCCGGAAATCTCGCCGGAACTGGCTCACGCCACTCGCGACGACGTGATCATGGCGACCGGCCGTTCGGACTACCCGAACCAGGTCAACAACGTGCTGGGCTTCCCGTTCATCTTCCGTGGTGCACTGGACGTTCGCGCCAAGCGCATCAACGAAGAGATGAAGATCGCTGCAGCCAACGCCCTGCGTGAGCTGGCCAAGCTGCCGGTGCCTCAGGAAGTCTGCGACGCCTACGGCGGCATCAAGCTGGAGTTCGGTCGTGAGTACATCATTCCGAAGCCGATGGACGCACGCCTGCTGGGCCTGATCTCCGACGCGGTTGCCAAGGCAGCCATCGAGAGCGGCGTAGCGACCCTGCCGTACCCGAAACACTACCCGCTGAAAGGCGTGGATGACGTGTTTAACGGGTAAAGCAGTCGCTGCCCCACAAAAAAACCGGCCTTAGCGCCGGTTTTTTTGTGGGGCCGCTTCAAGCTGTAAGTCGCAAGCTGCAAGTAAAAGCGTGTGCGGTGCGGCTTTTACTTGCGGCTTGCAGCTTGGTGCTCGTAGCTGCTTTTAAAACAGATCGATCGGCGCTGACTCATCGGCTGGCAACGGGCTGCCAGGTGCCGGGCCGCCGTTCAGCTCGTTCACGCTTGGCGGAGTGTCTTCGCTCTTGAACAGTTCGAAGAACGCGCCCGCCGTGCTTGGCGTGGCCGAGCGGCCGCTGACCGGGTCGATGCGCAGGCTGAGGATGCCGTCAGGCTCGGCCTGTACATGCGGTGGCTTGTCCTTGAGCGCAGCGCTCATGTAGCTCATCCAGATGGGCAGTGCGACGGTGCCGCCGAACTCATGGCGACCGAGGCTTTCGGGCTGATCGAAGCCGGTCCAGACCGTGGTCACGTAGTCGGCGTTATAGCCCGAGAACCACGCATCCTTCGAATCGTTGGTCGTACCGGTCTTGCCCGCAATGTCCGGACGGTTCATCGACAGCGCACGTCGACCGGTACCGCGCTTGATCACATCCTGCAGCATGCTGTTGAGGATATAGGTCGTGCGACCGTCGACGATACGCGGTGCCACGGCAGGCGCAGGTGGCGCGCCGCTGGTGTCCAGCGCATTTGGGACCGTATTGGCCGTCAGTGCGGGTGTTTCTGGCGCGGCGAAGGTCGAGGCATCGCTGATCGCCGCTTCGCTGACTGCTTTCGGGTTCGGATCACTGGCCGGAACGGTTGGCGGGTTGGCGACGAACAGCGTCTTGCCTTCGCGGTCCTCGATCTTGTCGATCAGGTATGGGCTGATCTTGTAACCGCCGTTGGCGAAGGTGCTCCAGCCGCTGACGATTTCCATCGGCGTCAGGGTCGCGGTGCCCAGTGCCAGCGAGAGGTTAGGCGGCAGGTCGGCCTTGTTGAAGCCGAAACGGGTGATGTAGTTGATCGCGGTGTTGACGCCCAGGCTCTGCAGCAGGCGGATCGACACCAGGTTGCGCGACTTGTACAGCGCTTCCCGCAGACGAATCGGGCCGAGGAAGGTGCCGGTGTCGTTCTTCGGACGCCAGACCTTGTCGACGGCTTCGTCGACGAACACGATCGGGGCGTCGTTCACCAGGCTCGCAGCGGTGTAGCCGTTGTCCAGAGCGGCCGAATAAAGGAACGGCTTGAAGCTGGAGCCCGGCTGACGCTTGGCCTGCATGGCGCGGTTGTAGTTGCTCTGTTCGAAGGCAAAGCCACCGACCAGCGCGCGAATCGCACCGTTGCGCGGATCCAGCGACACCAGTGCGCTCTGGGCGAGCGGGATCTGGCTGAACTTGAGCGAATTGTCCGGCTGACGCTGGACGCGGACCAGATCGCCGACATGGGCAACATCCGACGGCTGCTTAGGATTCGGGCCAACACTGTTGGTGTTCAGGAAGGCCTTTGCCCACTTCATGCTGTCCCAGGCAACGGTTTCTTCTTTCTCGCCATTGCGCGTCAGCACGTGTATGCCGTTCTTGTCGACCTGGCTGACGATGGCCGGCTCAAGACCGCTGATCGGACGCTGCTTGGTCAGTTCTTGTGCCCAGCCATCGCGGGTCAGGCCCGGGAAGCGGCTTTCAGGGCCGCGATAGCCATGGCGCTGGTCGTATTCGATCAGACCATCCTGCACGGCTTTGTTGGCGTCTTCCTGAAGATTGCTTGGCACGGTAGTGGTGACGCGGAAGCCTTCTGTGTAGGCTTCGCTGCCGTAACGGCCGACCATTTCGGCACGGGCCATTTCGGCGATGTACGGCGCGTTCACTTCCGGGCTCTGAACGTGGTAGCTGGCGTTGATCGGCTCGGCCAATGCGGTCTGGTAGGTGTTCTGGTCGATCTTGCCTAGCTTGAACATGCGGCCCAGAATCCAGTCGCGACGCTCTTTGGCGCGCACCGGGTTGGCCAGTGGGTTGAATCGTGACGGTGCTTTGGGCAGGCCCGCAATCATCGCCATCTGCGCAACGCTCAGGTCGCGGATGGATTTACCGTAATAAACCTGTGCTGCGGCCTCGATACCATAAGCCCTGTTGCCCAGATAGATCTTGTTGACGTAGAGCTCGAGAATCTCGTCTTTGGTAAGTTGGCGCTCGATTTGCAAGGCCAGAAGAATCTCGGTGGTTTTCCGTGAGAAGCTGCGCTCGCTGGTCAGGAAGTAGTTCTTGGCGACCTGCATTGTGATGGTCGAGCCGCCGGACTGAATGTGACCGCTCTTGACCAGCTGGCTGGCGGCGCGCATCAGGCTGCTGGGGTCCACGCCATAGTGGTTGGCGAAGTTGTCGTCTTCGGCGGACAGCAGCGCATGAATGAAATTAGGCGGAATATCGGCGAAACGGATGGGAGAACGGCGCATTTCACCGAACTCCGCAATCAGCTTGCCATCGCTGCTGAACACGCGCAGCGGGATTTGCAGCTGAATATTGCGCAGCGCGTCGACCGAAGGCAGGTTCGGCGACAGGTAAAGGAAGGCGCCGCTCAAACCGAGCAGTAGCCCGCAGACGATAGCGACAAAGGACCACCAGAAAAACTTCAGCAGGCGTATCAAGGCTTTTGGATTTCCAGAAAAAAGAATGGGTTAAGCGCAGGCATTTACAAATGAACACGCCTTGAAGCTTCGCTACACGAAAAAAACGCTGGGCATTATAAGCATTTTTCGTCGCCGAGCGTTATTTGCGCTACTGTCAAGGCTGCCGACAGTGGCGTTGGACAAAAAATATCCGTAAGTAACGGAAACGCATAGGGAATCGGTTGTGTTCGAACTCTTCAGTAAGAAGGCCAATACCCTTCTAGGGATCGATATTAGCTCCACCTCGGTAAAACTCCTTGAATTGAGTCGTTCCGGTACCCGCTACAAGGTCGAGTCTTACGCGGTAGAACCCCTCCCCGCCAACGCGGTGGTCGAAAAGAACATTGCCGAGCTTGAAGGCGTCGGCAATGCGTTGACGCGCGTGCTGGTCAAGGCCAAGAGCAACGTCAAAATCGCGGCGGTCGCCGTCGCGGGTTCGGCAGTCATCACAAAGACCATCGAGATGGACGCCGGTCTTTCCGACGACGAGATGGAAAACCAGCTCAAGATCGAGGCTGACCAATACATTCCCTATCCGCTCGAAGAAGTCGCCATCGACTTCGAGGTGCAGGGGTACTCCGCGCGTAACCCTGAGCGCGTTGAAGTCCTGCTTGCCGCTTGCCGCAAGGAAAACGTCGAAGTCCGCGAAGCGGCGCTGGCGCTGGCCGGTCTGACGGCGCGCGTGGTCGATGTTGAAGCCTATGCGCTGGAACGCTCCTTTGGCCTGCTCTCGGCTCAGCTCGGGCAGGATCACGAACAATTGACGGTCGCCATCATCGACATCGGCGCGACCATGACCACCCTCAGCGTGCTGCACAATGGCCGCATCATCTATACCCGCGAACAGCTGTTCGGCGGGCGTCAGTTGACCGAAGAAATCCAGCGTCGCTATGGCTTGTCGGTGGGCGAAGCGGGGCTTGCGAAGAAGCAGGGCGGGCTGCCGGATGACTATGTGCGCGAGGTCCTGCAACCCTTCAAGGATGCCGTGGTTCAGCAGGTTTCCCGTTCGCTGCAATTCTTCTTCGCGGCCGGGCAGTACAACCGTGTCGACTACATCATGCTGGCGGGCGGGACGGCGTCCATTGCCGGTCTTGATCGCTTGATCCAGGAGCGCCTGGGCACGCCAACCATGGTGGCTAACCCGTTTGCCGACATGGCGTTGAGCGCCAAGGTCAACGCCGGTGCGCTGGCCAGTGATGCGCCGGCATTGATGATCGCGTGCGGTCTGGCTTTGAGGAGCTTCGACTAATGGCACGGATCAACTTACTCCCATGGCGTGAACAGCTGCGCGAAGAGCGCAAAAAACGCTTCCTGATCGCGCTCGTCGGCGTGTTGGTGGCCGGGATCGGCGCCATTTTGCTGGCTGATCAATATTTGAGCAGTGCGATCAGTCATCAGAATGCTCGCAACCAGTTCATCAAGACCGAAATCGTTCAGCTCGATGCGCGCATCAAAGAGATCGGTGAACTGAAGGCGCGGCGCAAGCAACTGCTGGAGCGGATGAAGATCATTCAGGACCTGCAGGGCAATCGGCCGATCATTGGCCGTATCTTCGATCAACTGGCTCGCACACTCCCGGACGGCGTGTATTTCAACCAGGTGAAGATGACCGACAAGCTGATCAGCATCTCCGGTGCCGCCGAGTCGAACAATCGCGTATCGGACCTGCTGCGTAATCTGGACGCGTCCGATTGGCTGGAGGCGCCCAGTCTGACCGAGGTGAAGGCCAATACCGCAGGGGCGGTCGATCAGTCCAACACCTTCCAGTTGACCGTGCGTCAGACCCAGCCGGCTGTCGATGGAGTCAAGCCATGAATGTGAATGAATGGCTGGACAGCCTGCGCAAGGTCGACGTCAACGACCTGGATTTCAATAACGTCGGTTCCTGGCCCGCGGCGCTGAAAACCATCGCTGGCGCCTTGCTTTTGGTGCTGGTGCTGGCCGGTGGTTACTTTTTCTACATCCAGGACATGCAGGCCCAGCTGGATCAGGCGCGCACCGACGAAGTCACCTTGAAGGAGCAGTTCTCCAACAAGGCCTTTCAAGCGGCGAACTTGACGGCTTACAAAACCCAGATGGTGGAGATGGAAAACACCTTCGGCGCTTTGTTACGGCAACTGCCCAGCGACACTGAAGTGCCGGGTTTGCTCGAAGACATCACCCGCACAGGGCTTGGAAGCGGTCTGGAGTTCGAAGAGATCAAGCTGCTGCCTGAAGCCGCTCAGCAGTTCTATATCGAATTGCCGATCCAGATCACCGTGACGGGCGCTTACCACGATCTGGCGACGTTCGTCAGTGGTGTGGCGAGCCTGCCGCGCATCGTTACCCTGCACGATTTCGAGATCAAGCCGGTGGACGCCAAGTCTCCCGGGAAACTGCGTATGAGCATTCTCGCCAAGACCTATCGCTACAACGACAAGGGGCTTCAGAGCACTGACAACAAGGGACCCGCGAAATGAGGACCGTGCATTGGTTGTGCATTGGCGTCACCTTGATGGCGTTGGCGGGTTGTGACGGTTCTGGCGATTTCGATGATCTGAAACAGTTCATGGCCGAGGTGCGTGCCCGTCCGGTCGGCAATATCGAGCCGATGCCCAAGTTTCGTCCGTATGAGGCCTTCACGTATGCGGCGTCGAGTCTGCGCAGCCCGTTCCAGCCGCCGATCAAGGTCGACCTGGTGAACCGGCAGAAAGGCTCGCGCCTGGTTCAGCCGGATCCGACGCGGGTCAAGCAGTTCCTGGAAGGCTTCAACATCGATGGTTTCGAAATGGTCGGCACATTGAGCAATGAAACCGGTATGTTCGCTTTGCTGCGCGGCGCCGGTGGCGTGCACCGCGTCAAGGTGGGTGACTATCTGGGACGCAATGATGGCCGGATCGTCGGCATCAGCGAGTCGGCGGTGCAGGTGATAGAAATCGTGCCTGATGGAGAGGGGGCGTGGCTGGAGCGGCCGCGAAGCATTTCCCTTAAAGAACGCTCATGAAGACGATAAGCAAGCGAAACACCTTCGGATCTGCACAGTGGTGGAATGTAAACATGACTAGGATTCTTTCAATGATCGGCGTGTCGCTATGGATAGCGATGCTTTCACCGATTCTCCAGGCGGCCAACCTCAAGACGCTGGATGTCGCTGCATTGCCGGGGGATCGGGTCGAGTTGAAACTGTCCTTCGACGGTCCGGTCGCCGCGCCGCGCGGTTACACCACGGAGCAACCGGCGCGTATCGCGCTGGACCTGCCCGGCGTGACCAGTCAGTTGGCGATCAAGAGTCGCGACCTGGGTTCAGGTAATGCGCACAGTGTCGTGGTGGTCGAGGCCAAGGATCGCACGCGCGTGATCATCAACCTCACCACTCTGGCGCCTTACAGCTCGCGGGTCGAAGGAAACAACCTGTTCGTGGTGGTCGGTCAGGGCGCTGCTGCTGCGCAAGGTTCGCAGCCGAGCACGGCTCTGGGCGCTCCGCGGGTTGGCGTGCCACCCGTGCCGACTCAGGCGGCCCAGCCCAAACCTGCGCCGCGCTCGTACGCGCCGGGCCCGCGCTCGGTGAAAAATGTCGATTTTCAGCGCGGTGAGCTGGGCGAGGGTAACGTCGTCATCGAGCTGAGCGACGCGGGCATCGCGCCGGACATCCAGGAGCAGGGCGGCAAGATCCGTGTCGACTTCGCCAAGACCCAGCTGCCTGATCCGCTACGCGTACGTCTGGATGTAAAGGACTTCGCCACCCCGGTTCAGTTCGTCAACTCCAGTGTCACGGGCGACAAGACCAGTATCTCCATCGAGCCTTCCGGCGCGTTCGACTATTCGGCGTACCAGACTGACAACAAGCTGACCATCAGCGTACGTCCGCTCACCAACGAGGACGTGCAGCGTCGTAATGCCGAAAAGCTCGTTTACACCGGTGAGAAGCTGTCTCTGAATTTCCAGGACATCGATGTTCGCTCGGTGCTGCAGCTGATCGCTGATTTCACCAACCTGAACCTGGTAGCCAGTGACACCGTTCAGGGTGGCATTACCTTGCGCCTGCAGAACGTGCCGTGGGATCAGGCGCTGGACCTGGTGCTCAAGACCAAAGGCCTGGACAAGCGCAAGGTCGGCAACGTGTTGCTGGTGGCGCCGGCGGATGAAATCGCTGCCCGCGAGCGTCAGGAACTGGAGTCGCTGAAGCAGATCTCCGAGCTGGCGCCCCTGCGTCGTGAACTGTTGCAGGTGAACTACGCCAAGGCCGCCGACATTGCCAAGCTGTTCCAGTCCGTGACCAGCGGCGATTCCAAGACCGACGAACGGGGTTCGATCACGGTCGATGAACGCACCAACAACATCATTGCCTATCAGACCCAGGATCGCCTGGACGAGCTGCGCCGTATCGTCTCCCAGCTGGACATTCCGGTTCGTCAGGTGATGATCGAAGCACGTATCGTCGAAGCCAACGTCGATTACGACAAGGCGCTGGGCGTGCGTTGGGGTGGTTCGAGCACTCACGGCAACTTCACCACCGGTGGTAATGGCACGGTGACTGGCGTGGGTAACACCAACGGTCCGTATGTCGACATGGGCGTGGCCGATCCGACATCGTCGATTGGTCTGGGCTTTCTGACCAACAACACGATTCTGGATCTCGAGCTGTCGGCCATGGAAAAAACCGGCAACGGTGAGGTGGTGTCGCAGCCCAAAGTCGTGACCTCGGACAAGGAAACCGCGAAGATCCTGAAAGGTACGGAAGTGCCGTATCAGGAAGCCAGTTCAAGCGGCGCGACGTCGGTGTCGTTCAAAGAGGCTTCGCTGTCGCTGGAAGTGACGCCGCAGATCACCCCGGACAACCGCATCATCATGGAGGTGAAAGTCACCAAGGATGAGCCTGACTACGTGAACACGGTGCTCGGCGTGCCGCCGATCAAGAAGAACGAGGTCAATGCCAAGGTCCTGGTTGCGGATGGCGAAACCATTGTAATTGGTGGTGTGTTCTCCAATACGCAGAGTAAAGTCGTCGACAAGGTGCCATTTTTGGGCGATGTGCCGTATGTTGGCCGCCTTTTCCGGCGGGATGTGGTCTCGGAGAAAAAATCCGAGCTGTTGGTGTTCCTCACTCCGCGTATCATGAATAACCAGGCGATTGCTGTGAGTCGTTGATTCTGTGCGAAATTTAATACTTGTGGGACCGATGGGGGCTGGCAAGAGCACCATCGGTCGTCTGCTGGCCAAAGAGCTTCGACTGCCGTTCAAGGATTCCGACAAGGAAATCGAACTGCGAACGGGCGCCAATATCCCGTGGATCTTCGACAAGGAAGGTGAAGCGGGCTTTCGTGATCGCGAACAAGCCATGATTGCCGAGCTCTGCGCCCTCGATGGCGTTGTGCTGGCGACCGGCGGCGGCGCCGTCATGCGTGAAGAGAACCGTCGTGCGCTGTATGCGGGCGGGCGCGTGGTTTACCTGCACGCCTCTGTGGAGCAGCAGGTGGGGCGGACGTCCCGTGATCGCAACCGGCCTCTTTTGCGTACCGCCGATCCGGCGCGGGTGCTGCGTGAGTTGCTGGCCATTCGCGATCCGCTGTACCGGGAAATCGCCGATGTCATCATCGAAACCGATGAGCGGCCACCCCGGATGGTCGTTCTTGACATCCTTGCGCTGTTGGCCGAGCTTCCTCCCCGTTAAAGCGCAGGCAGAAATGCGCTATCCTCGGCGACCATAAAAAGCGGGGTCGCCAAATGGCCTTGCGCCGTGGTCCGTATCGACGCCTGACCGTCGAACAGGCATCCAATTGTTAGAACAGTGTGGGGACACATGCAGACACTCAAGGTCGAGCTCGGCGAGCGCAGCTACCCGATTCATATTGGCGAAGGCTTGTTGGATCGGCCCGAACTGCTCAAGCCCTACATTGCCGGCAAGCAAGTGGCGATCGTTTCCAACGCCACCGTCGCGCCGTTGTACATGGAGCGTCTGACTCAATCGCTCGCCGGTTACAACGTCCTGCCGATCGTCCTCCCGGACGGCGAAGCCTTTAAAAACTGGGAAACCCTGCAGCTTATCTTCGACGCCCTGCTCACCGCGCGCCACGACCGTCGCACCACTGTGATCGCGCTGGGTGGCGGTGTAATCGGTGACATGGCGGGTTTTGCCGCCGCCTGTTATCAGCGCGGTGTCGATTTCATTCAGGTGCCGACGACACTGCTGTCTCAGGTCGACTCTTCCGTCGGCGGCAAGACCGGGATCAACCATCCGCTGGGCAAGAACATGGTGGGCGCGTTCTATCAGCCCAACGCTGTGCTCATCGACACCGCGTCGCTGAACAGCCTGCCTGAACGTGAGCTGTCGGCCGGGCTTGCCGAGGTCATCAAATACGGTCTGATTTGTGACGAACCGTTCCTGACATGGCTCGAAGAGAATGTGGACAAGCTGCGCGGTCTGGATCAGGTGGCGCTGACCACGGCCATCGAGCGCTCCTGTGCGGCCAAGGCTGCGGTCGTGGGTGCTGATGAGCGCGAGTCGGGCGTGCGCGCCACCTTGAATCTGGGGCATACGTTCGGCCATGCCATCGAAACCCATATGGGTTACGGGGTCTGGCTGCATGGCGAAGCCGTTGCTGCGGGTACGGTCATGGCGCTGGAGATGTCGGCGCGGCTTGGCTGGATCAGCGAACAGGAACGAGACCGTGGTATCCGTCTGTTTCAGCGCGCCGGCTTGCCGGTGGTTCCGCCTGAAGACATGACGCCTGAGCATTTCCTCGAGCACATGGCGGTGGACAAGAAGGTGATCGATGGTCGTCTGCGCCTGGTGCTGCTGCGCCGGATGGGCGAGGCAGTGGTGACTGACGAATATCCAAAAGAAGTACTACAGGCCACACTGGTCGCGGACTACCGCGCCTTGGTGGATCAGCTTAGAGGTTAATGAAAAATCCATGACTAGTTTGCACGCCGATGAGGCCTTCCTCGGTCATTACCAATTGAGTCATGACCCCTTTGCCACGCGGGTCCCCGGCTTCAAGTTTTTCCCTGCCCAGCGCAAACCCGTGCTGGGGCAGCTGCACCATCTCGCCCGCTACAGCCAGTTGCTGTTGCTGGTTACCGGGCCTCACGGCAGCGGCAAGACTCTGCTGCGTCAGGCGCTGGTTGCGAGCACGAACAAGCAGTCTGTGCAGAGCGTGGTGGTTTCCGCCCGTGGTGCCGGTGACGCGTCTGGCGTGTTGCGCCAAGTGGCTCAGGCGCTGAATGTCGCCCAGCCCGAAATGAAAGCCATCCTGTCGCAGGTCGTGCAACTGGCCCTGACCGGCCAGGAGGTCTACATCCTCGTGGACGATGCCGAACAACTGGGCGAATCCGCACTCCAAGCGTTGTTGGGATTGGCGGCGGGCACTCCGGAAGGGCGTCCGCATGTCTTCCTGTTCGGCGAGGCATCGATCATCGATCGTCTGGATCAGTTGTGCGCCGAGAGCGGCACTGAGGAAGAGCGCTTCCACGTTATCGAGCTTGCACCGTATACCGAAGAAGAAACCCGTGAGTATCTGGCACAGCGCCTGGATGGCGCTGGTCAAGGCATTGAAGTGTTCAGTGCCGAGCAGATTGCCGATATTCACGAGCAGTCCAATGGATGGCCGGGTGCGATCAACCAGGTCGCGCGCGATTCGATGATCGAAGCCATGATCGCCAGCCGCTCTGCGGTCAAGCGTCCAAGTATGGGGTTCAAAATGCCTAAGAAACACGTGTTGGCTTTGGGTGGGGTTGTTGTTGCAGCCGTTCTGGCTGCCTGGTTGATCCCGGGTCGCAACAATGCGCCCGCGACAGCACCGGCCAATTCCCAGGCACAACTGCCGCTGGGCCAGGGTCAAGCGCCTGCCCAGCAGTCGAACAACGGAGGGCCGGCCATTGAGTTCGCCGGTAACTCACAGCCAATGCCGCTACCGTTGGTCGGTAACTCTCAGCCGGTCATGCGCGGCCCTCTGGCCGAAGCAGCGGGCTCCGGTGAAGGTGATGGCGAGGACGGTGGTCCAGCCGCCAACCAGTCGTTGCAGCCACCGACCGTGACCACGACGGCACCACCGGCTGGCGCCGCAGCGGGTCCTGCTCCAGCGATGGCGCAAACGCCAGTGCCGACACCGCGTCCAGCACCGGCCGCCAAACCCGCTCCAGCCCCGGCACCTGCTGCGAAACCGGCACCGGCGCCGACTCAGGTCGCTACGGCCAAGCCAGCGCCCGCACCTGCCGCCAAACCGGCTGCCGCTGCTCCCGCTTCGGCTGGCGGCACCTGGTACGCCGGTCAGGCGCCGACTCATTACGTGGTGCAGATCCTCGGCACCAGCTCTGAAGCCACTGCTCAGAGCTACGTGAAAGAACAGGGCGCCGAGTACCGTTATTTCAAGAAAACCCTGCAGGGCAAGCCTCTGTACGTGGTGACCTACGGCAGTTTCGCAGACCGCAATGCAGCGCTTGCCGCTATCAAGGTCTTGCCAGCGAAGGTTCAGGCTGGTAAACCTTGGCCTCGCACTGTCGGCAGTATCCAACAGGAACTCGCCGCAGCTCGCTAATGACGCAGCGACCTTATCCAGGTCGCTCGATTAGCTCTCCCGAAAATCACACATGAGCGTGCTGCCAATGAGCAGCGCGCCTTGTGGTGTCTGCGTCTCAGACACGCATTGAATTTTGGGTTCTGTTTGGTCAGACTCGCAACAAAGCTCTGGCTAGCACGATAATCGTTTTAAAGCCTTTCATGAATGCGACATAAATTTGCGACGTTTCGTCGCTAAATTTGTGAGGTTTTGTGTCGGTGTGTACAATGACCTCCCTTTTGCTCCCGCAAAGCTGGCGTACGTTCAGCGTGGACGGTAAATGGTTGAATTGAAAAGAAATTTGTCTCGTTAAGAGGCAGCCTGGTGAGAATGTGTCTATGAAAGCAGGTCTGTACCATCCAGAAGAATTCAAGGATAACTGTGGTTTCGGCCTGATCGCCCATATGCAAGGCGAGCCCAGTCATCACCTGTTGCAGACGGCTATCGAAGCCCTGACCTGCATGACCCACCGTGGTGGGATCAACGCCGACGGCAAGACCGGTGACGGTTGCGGGCTGTTGATTCAAAAACCCGACATGTTCCTGCGCGCTGTGGCCAAAGAGCAGTTCAGCGTCGAGCTGCCGCGGCAGTATTGCGTGGGCATGGTTTTCCTCAACCAGGACGATGCCAAGGCGCAGGCTGCTCGCGAGAACATGAATCGCGAAATCCTCGCTGAAGGCCTGACCCTGATCGGCTGGCGCGAAGTGCCGATCGACACCAGCGTGCTGGGCCGTCTGGCGCTGGAGCGTCTGCCGAAGATCGAGCAAGTATTCATCGGTGGCGAAGGCCTGAGCGATCAGGAATTCGCGATCAAACTGTTCTGTGCCCGTCGCCGTTCGTCAGTGGCCAACGCCGCTGACACCGATCACTACATCTGCAGCTTTTCGCACAAGACCATCATCTACAAAGGCCTGATGATGCCGCGTGACCTCACGGCATTCTATCCAGACCTCAACGACGAGCGCCTGCAAACCGCGATCTGCGTGTTCCACCAACGCTTCTCGACCAACACCTTGCCGAAATGGCCGCTGGCTCAGCCGTTCCGCTTCCTCGCCCACAACGGCGAGATCAACACCATCACCGGTAACCGCAACTGGGCGCAGGCCCGTCGCACCAAGTTCACCAACGAACTGATGGACCTCGACGAGCTGGGCCCGTTGGTCAACCGTGTCGGTTCGGACTCCTCGAGCATGGACAACATGCTGGAGCTGATGGTGACGGGCGGCATCGATCTGTTCCGCGGCGTGCGCATGCTCGTGCCGCCTGCATGGCAGAACGTTGAAACCATGGACCCGGATCTGCGGGCGTTCTATGAATTCAACTCCATGCACATGGAGCCGTGGGACGGCCCGGCCGGTATCGTGATGACCGAAGGTCGCCACGCCGTCTGTCTGCTCGACCGTAACGGTCTGCGTCCGGCGCGCTGGGTCACCACCAAGAACGGCTACATCACCCTGGCCTCGGAAATCGGCGTGTGGAACTACACGCCGGAAGACGTCATTGCCAAGGGCCGTGTGGGCCCGGGCCAGATCTTCGCCGTGGACACCGAAACCGGTCAGATCCTCGACACCGACGCCATCGACAGCCGTCTGAAGTCGCGCCACCCGTACAAGCAGTGGCTGCGCAAGAACGCACTGCGCATCCAGGCCACCCTGGAAGATCACGATCACGGTTCGGCGTTCTACAACCCGGATCAGCTCAAGCAGTACATGAAGATGTTCCAGGTCACGTTCGAAGAGCGCGACCAGGTGCTGCGTCCTTTGGGCGAACAAGGTCAGGAAGCGGTCGGCTCCATGGGCGACGATACGCCGATGGCCGTACTGTCGCGCCGTGTGCGCACGCCGTACGACTATTTCCGTCAGCAGTTCGCGCAGGTGACCAACCCGCCGATCGACCCGCTGCGTGAAGCCATCGTCATGTCGCTGGAAGTCTGCCTCGGTGCCGAGCGCAACATCTTCCAGGAGTCGCCGGAGCACGCTTCCCGCGTGATCCTGAGCTCGCCGGTCATTTCTCCGGCCAAATGGCGCTCGCTGATGAACCTGGATCGCCCAGGTTTCGACCGCGCGATCATCGACCTGAACTACGACGAGAGCATCGGCCTGGAAGCGGCCGTGCGTAACGTTGCCGATCAGGCTGAAGAGGCCGTGCGTTCCGGTCGTACCCAGGTCGTGCTGAGCGACCGTCATATCGCCCCGGGCAAGCTGCCGATCCACGCGTCGCTGGCCACCGGTGCGGTACACCACCGCCTGACCGAAAAAGGCCTGCGTTGCGACAGCAACATTCTGGTCGAAACCGCGACGGCGCGTGACCCGCACCACTTCGCGGTACTGGTTGGCTTCGGTGCGTCAGCGGTGTATCCGTTCCTGGCCTATGAAGTGCTGGGCGACCTGATCCGCACCGGCGAAGTGCTGGGCGATCTCTACGAAGTCTTCAAGAACTACCGCAAAGGCATCACCAAGGGCCTGCTCAAGATCCTGTCGAAGATGGGCATCTCGACCATCGCGTCGTATCGCGGTGCGCAGCTGTTCGAAGCCATCGGTCTGTCCGAAGAAGTCTGCGACCTCAGCTTCCGTGGCGTGCCGAGCCGCATCAAGGGCGCGCGTTTCGTCGACATTGAAGACGAGCAGAAGGCGCTGGCCGGCGAAGCCTGGAGCCCGCGCAAGCCGATCCAGCAAGGCGGCCTGCTGAAGTTCGTCTACGGCGGCGAATACCACGCCTACAACCCTGACGTGGTGGCGACGTTGCAAGCGGCCGTGCAGCAGGGCGACTACAGCAAATTCAAGGAATACACCGCGCTGGTGGACAACCGTCCGGTGTCGATGATCCGCGACCTTTTCAAGGTCAAGGAACTCGATACGCCGTTGTCGATTGACGACATCGAGCCGCTGGAAGCGATCCTCAAGCGTTTCGACTCGGCGGGTATCTCGCTGGGTGCGCTGTCGCCTGAAGCTCACGAAGCGCTGGCCGAGGCGATGAACCGTCTGGGCGCGCGTTCCAACTCCGGTGAGGGCGGTGAAGACCCGGCGCGCTACGGCACCATCCGCAGCTCCAAGATCAAGCAGATCGCAACCGGTCGTTTCGGTGTGACGCCAGAGTATCTGGTCAACGCCGATGTGCTGCAGATCAAGGTCGCTCAAGGCGCCAAGCCGGGCGAGGGCGGTCAGCTGCCAGGCGGCAAGGTCAACGGCCTGATTGCCAAGCTGCGTTACGCAGTGCCAGGCGTGACCCTGATTTCGCCGCCGCCGCACCACGACATCTACTCGATTGAAGACTTGTCGCAGCTGATTTTTGACCTGAAACAGGTCAACCCGTCGGCGCTGGTCTCGGTCAAGCTGGTGGCAGAAGCGGGCGTCGGCACCATCGCTGCCGGTGTTGCGAAGGCTTATGCCGACCTGATCACCATCTCCGGCTATGACGGCGGTACCGGTGCATCGCCGCTGTCGTCGATCAAGTACGCGGGCTCGCCGTGGGAAATCGGTCTGGCCGAAACCCATCAGACCCTGCGCGGCAACGACCTGCGCGGCAAGGTCCGGGTGCAGACCGACGGCGGTCTGAAAACCGGTCTGGACGTTATCAAAGCCGCCATCCTCGGTGCCGAGAGCTTCGGCTTTGGTACTGCTCCGATGATCGCGCTGGGCTGCAAATACCTGCGTATCTGCCACTTGAACAACTGCGCCACCGGCGTGGCGACTCAGAACGAGAAGCTGCGCAAGGACCACTACATCGGCACCGTCGACATGGTGATCAACTTCTTCACCTACGTGGCTGAAGAAACCCGCGAGTGGCTGGCCCGCCTGGGCGTGCGTTCGCTGGAAGAACTGATCGGCCGTACCGACCTGCTGGACATCCTGCCGGGCGAAACCGCCAAGCAGCAGCATCTGGACCTGACGCCATTGCTGGGCAGCGATCACATTCCGGCTGACAAGCCTCAGTTCAGCCAGGTGGACCGCAACCCGCCGTTCGACAAGGGCCTGCTGGCCGAGAAGATGGTCGAGATGGCGAAGTCGGCCATCGAGTCCAAGTCCGGCGGCGAATACGCACTGGATATCTGCAACTGCGACCGTTCCATCGGCGCGCGGATTTCCGGCGAAATCGCCAAATTGCACGGCAACCAGGGCATGAAAGACGCGCCGGTCACCTTCCGCTTCAAAGGCACCGCGGGTCAGAGCTTTGGTGTGTGGAACGCCGGTGGTCTGAACATGTACCTGGAAGGCGACGCCAACGACTACGTCGGTAAAGGCATGACCGCTGGCAAACTGGTGATCGTGCCGCCTAAAGGCAGCCCGTTCAAAACCCAGGACAGCGCCATCATCGGCAACACCTGTCTGTACGGCGCCACGGGCGGCAAGCTTTTTGCTGCCGGAACCGCAGGCGAGCGTTTCGCGGTGCGTAACTCGGGCGCTCACACCGTGGTGGAAGGCACGGGCGACCACTGCTGCGAATACATGACGGGCGGCTTCGTCTGCGTACTGGGCAAGACCGGCTACAACTTCGGTTCGGGCATGACCGGTGGTTTTGCCTACGTGCTGGATCAGGACAACACGTTCGTTGACCGGGTCAACCACGAACTGGTTGAAATCCAGCGCATTAGCGGCGAAGCGATGGAAGCCTATCGCAGCCACCTGGAGCGTGTGCTGGCCGAGTACGTGGCGGAAACCGACAGCGAGTGGGGCCGTAATCTCTGGGAAAACCTGGATGACTACCTGCGTCGCTTCTGGCTGGTGAAGCCTAAGGCTGCAAACCTGAAATCCTTGTTGTCCAGCACCCGCGCAAATCCGCAATAAGGGCAGCTGTCAGCGGCAAGCTTCAAGCCGCAAGCTAACGGCAGCGCGCGAGTGCCTGCGAACATGATTTTCTTGCAGCTTCAAGCTTGGCGCTTGAGGCTGCAGTCAGGAGTTTTAACACCATGGCTGAACGTCTGAGTAACGACTTCCAGTTCATCGATGTCGGGCGCAAAGATCCGAAGAAGAAACTGTTGCGTCAACGCAAGAAAGAGTTCGTGGAAATCTACGAGCCCTTCAAACCCCAGCAATCGGCCGATCAGGCTCACCGCTGCCTGGGTTGCGGTAACCCGTACTGCGAATGGAAGTGCCCGGTGCACAACTTCATTCCGAACTGGCTCAAGCTGGTGTCCGAAGGCAACATCCTCGCGGCGGCCGAGTTGTCACACCAGACCAACACGCTGCCGGAAGTCTGCGGCCGCGTGTGCCCGCAGGACCGTCTGTGCGAAGGTGCGTGCACCCTCAACGACGGCTTCGGCGCTGTCACCATCGGTTCGGTGGAGAAGTACATCACCGACACCGCGTTCGCCATGGGCTGGCGTCCGGACATGTCCCGCGTCGTGCCGACCGGCAAGCGCGTGGCCATTATTGGTGCGGGCCCTGCGGGTCTGGGCTGTGCCGACGTGCTGGTACGCGGTGGCGTGACCCCGGTCGTCTTCGACAAGAACCCGGAAATCGGCGGTCTGCTGACCTTCGGTATCCCGGAGTTCAAGCTCGAGAAGAGCGTGCTTAGCAACCGCCGCGAAGTCTTCACCGGCATGGGTATCGAGTTCCGTCTCAACACCGAAGTCGGCAAGGACGTGTCGGTCGAGCAACTGCTCGAAGAGTACGATGCCGTGTTCATGGGCATGGGAACGTACACCTACATGAAGGGCGGTTTCCCCGGTGAAGACCTGCCGGGCGTACACGACGCGCTGGATTTCCTGATCGCCAACGTCAACCGCAACCTTGGCTTTGAAAAGTCGCCGGAAGACTTCGTCGACATGAAGGGCAAGAAGGTGGTCGTGCTGGGCGGTGGCGACACCGCGATGGACTGCAACCGCACATCGATCCGTCAGGGTGCCAAGTCGGTCACCTGCGCCTATCGCCGTGACGAAGAAAACATGCCGGGCTCGCGCAAGGAAGTGAAAAACGCCAAGGAAGAAGGCGTGAAATTCCTCTACAACCGTCAGCCGATCGCCATTGTGGGCGAGGACAAGGTTGAGGGCGTCAAGGTCGTCGAGACCCGTCTGGGCGAACCTGATGCCCGTGGTCGTCGCAGCCCTGAGCCGATTCCGGGTTCCGAAGAGATCATCCCGGCTGACGCCGTGGTCATCGCGTTCGGTTTCCGTCCAAGCCCGGCGCCATGGTTCGAGCAGTTCAGCATCGACACCGACAGTCAGGGCCGTGTCGTTGCGCCGGAGCAGGGCAAGTTCAAACACCAGACCAGCAACCCGAAGATCTTCGCCGGCGGCGACATGGTCCGGGGTTCCGACCTGGTGGTCACGGCAATCTTCGAAGGGCGCAATGCCGCTGAAGGGATCCTGGACTACCTGGGCGTCTGAGTCGCGGTAGTCGCGCGAATGTGGGTCAACCTGTGGGAGCGAGCTTGCTCGCGAAAGCGATCGAACCGTCAGCAACGTTGTTGAATGTGATTGCCTCTTCGCGAGCAAGCTCACTCCCACAGTTAACTGCGGTGTTGCTGAGCCCCGAATCTCTGCGACAAATCGCCCCCATAGACAAAAGGCACGGTACTTACCGTGCCTTTTACGTCGGTGTCTGAGAAAATGCCCGCACTTTTTTTGCGGATGCCGCCATGACTGCCCTCAAGAACGACCGTTTCCTTCGCGCCCTGCTCAAGCAACCCGTTGACGTCACGCCGGTTTGGATGATGCGTCAGGCGGGTCGTTATCTGCCGGAATACCGCGCCAGCCGCGCCAAGGCCGGCGACTTCATGAGCCTGTGCATGAATCCGGCGTTCGCTTGCGAAGTCACGTTGCAGCCGCTGGAACGCTATCCGCTGGATGCGGCAATCCTGTTCTCCGACATCCTCACCGTGCCTGACGCCATGGGCCTTGGCCTGTACTTCGAAACCGGCGAAGGCCCGCGTTTCAGGAAAACCGTCAGCACCCTGGCCGACATCGAAGCGTTGCCGATCCCGGATGCCCAGAAAGACCTGGGCTACGTGATGGACGCCGTCAGCACCATTCGTCGCGAGCTCAATGGGCGCGTGCCGTTGATCGGCTTCTCCGGCAGCCCTTGGACCCTGGCGACGTACATGGTCGAAGGCGGCTCGTCCAAAGACTTCCGCAAATCCAAGGCGATGCTCTACGACAACCCGCAAGCCATGCACCTGTTGCTGGACAAGCTGGCGCAGTCGGTGACCGCGTACCTCAATGGTCAGATCATGGCGGGCGCGCAAGCCGTCCAGATCTTCGACAGCTGGGGCGGTAGCCTCTCTGCTGCTGCGTATCAGGAGTTTTCCCTGGCCTACATGCGCAAGATCGTCAGCGGCCTGATTCGCGAACACGACGGCCGTAAAGTGCCGGTCATCCTGTTCACCAAAGGCGGCGGCCTGTGGCTGGAAAGCATCGCCGACGCGGGTGCCGACGCACTGGGCCTGGACTGGACCTGCGACATCGGCGAAGCCCGCCGTCGTGTCGGTAGCAAAGTGGCGCTGCAAGGCAACATGGACCCGACTGTTCTTTACGCAAATCCGCAGGCCATCCGCCAGGAAGTTTCAAACATCCTCGCCAGCTACGGCAGCGGCACCGGCCACGTCTTCAACCTCGGCCATGGCATCACGCCGGAAGTCGACCCGGCGAACGCAGGGGCTTTCATCGAAGCGGTGCACGAGATGTCGGCGAAGTATCACCAGTAAGCGCTGATACGCCGATACAAAAACGCCCGGTCGATGCCGGGCGTTTTTGTGTGAGGTGTCAAACTGCGGTGAATGTCGGGCGGGTATACATCGGGGTGATGGATGGCTGCTCACGGTGTTCTGCCTGCCATAGGTCATGGCTCATCTGCGCGGCCAGCCAGAAGCGTGCAGTACTCAACCCGGCGCGCTCCAGTCGGACCGCCAGGTCCGGACTTATGGGGGCGCGGCAGTTGATGACTCGAGACAACATTTCGCGGGAGAAATGAAGCCGTCGTGCCATCTCGGCAATCTTGATGTTCAACTCCGGCAGCATCCCCCTGATTATTTCGCCAGGGTGGGGAGGGTTGTGCATTCTCACGCAGCGGACTCCTGTCAGTGGTCATCAAGGTAGTCGACCAACTTGACGTCGTTTTCGATGAATAGCAGTAAAGCGTGAATTACTTATTCACGCTTTACTGTCAGACGATACGGATCAAAGGTGTGTGAAAATCTGGCAAAGGGAGTAGGAGTTCTAAACCGCTTAAACCTGCACATTCACCGCCAGCGGCTGCACTTTGGCGAGTTTCAGCGCCACGCCCAACGCCGCGAGCAAGACCAGGCCGATGAACACGCCGATGCCGTTCCAGCCAGCGTAATGCCAGAACACGCCACCGCCGGTGCCCGCCACGCTTGAGCCGACGTAGTAGCTGAACAGGTACAGCGAGGACGCCTGGCCCTTGGCTTTGATCGCGCGGCGGCCGATCCAGCTGCTGGCGACCGAGTGGGCGCCGAAGAAGCCGAAGGTGAACATCAGCACGCCGACGACCACGACGGGCAACGGGGTGAACATCGTCAGCGCCAGACCTATCAGCATGAGCACGATTACGGCCCACAGCACGTTTCGGCGTCCGAGCCTGTCCGCCAGTGCGCCGATTTTGGCCGAGCTGTAGATCCCCGACAGGTACACGACCGAGAACAGGCCGACCACCGCCTGGCTCAGGTTGTAAGGATCGGCCAGCAGGCGATAGCCGATGTAGTTGAACAGCGTGACGAAGGCGCCCATCAGCAGGAAGCCTTCAAGGAACAGCAGCGGAAGACCGGCGTCGCGGAACTGCAGGACGAAGCCTTCCAGCAGGTTACGGGCGTTCAGCGGATTGGGCCGGAAGTTGCGCGAAGGCGGTAGAAACTTCCAGAACAGACCGGCAGCGCCGAGGGCGATCAATCCCATGATCAACAGCGAGGTGTGCCAGCTGACGAAGTCGCTCAGCACTCCAGTGATCAGCCGCCCGCTCATGCCGCCAATGGCGTTGCCGCCAATGTACAGCCCCATGGCCAAGCCGATGTGCTGCGGATGAATCTCTTCACTGAGGTAAGTCATGCCTACCGCTGCCAGGCCGCTCAACGAAAGCCCGACCAGGGCGCGAGTCACCAGCACGCCTTCCCACGTCGGCATCAGGGCACTTGCGATGGTGAAAAAGGCGGCTGAGAACAGCGCGAAGACCATCAGGGGTTTACGCCCAAGACGGTCAGAAATCGGCCCAGTGATCAACAGGCCGATGGCGAGCATGGCGGTGGACACCGACAAAATCAGGCTGCTCTGGGCCGCGTTGATCGAGAACTCCCGGGACAGCACCGGCATCATTGGTTGAACGCAATAGAGCAAGGCAAACGTGGCGAAGCCGCCGGAGAACAGGGCGAGGACGGTGCGAATGAAAGCAGGCGTGTCTTTTTCGATGTAGGTATCGCCCAGCGGGATGGCGGCTTCGATCATTTCAGATTCGGACGCGGCGGGAGATGCAGCAGTATTCACGGTGGACCTCAGGGGGAGCGGGGCGGCGATGTGAAAAAGAATATGGCTGGCTAACGATCATTTCCAATATATTGTTCGACCTGTTTGATAGGTTTGACGACCTAATAGGATCTCTATGGAATTACGTCATCTGCGCTACTTCATTGCCGTTGCCGAAGAGCTGCATTTTGGACGCGCCGCCGAGGTGCTGGGCATCTCTCAACCGCCGCTGAGCCAGCAGATTCAGGCGCTGGAGCAGGAGCTGGGCGCGCGCCTGTTCGAGCGAACCAACCGACGAGTGGAACTGAGTGAGGCGGGCAGGCTGTTTCTCGACGAAGCACGCCTGGTGCTGGCGCAGGTCGAAAAAGCCTCCGACGTGGCTCGACGTGCGCAGTTGGGTGAGTTGGGGGAGTTGAAGATCGGCTTCACGGCATCTGCCCCCTTCACCTCCAGCATTCCGCAGGCAATCTTCGCTTTCCGGCAGCGCTACCCTGCGGTTCATTTGGCTTTGCAGGAAATGAGCAGTAAGGAAGTGGCTGAGCGGCTTGAGGAAGAGTCGATGCAGGTCGGCATCATGCGGCCCTTGCCGTTACCGGACTCCTTGGTGGCGGTGGAGCTGTTGCGCGAACCGCTGGTGGCTGTCTTCCGTTCCGACCACCCATTGGCGGCAGGCAGCGAAAAGGGCATGTACCTCAAGGAACTGGCGACGGAGCCTTTCGTGTTCTTTCCCCGGACCTATGGCAGCGGGTTGTATGCCCAATTGTTGAGTCTGGCCCGGGAGGCGGGATTCAGCCCGATGTTCACTCAGGAGGCGGGCGAGGCCATGACCATCATCGGCCTGGTGGCGGCGGGATTGGGCGTGACAGTGCTGCCCGCGTCGTACCAGCGCATGCGGATCGACGGCGTGGTGTATCGAACGCTGCTCGATCCTGAGGCGACTTCGGCGGTCTGGCTGGTGCAGCGCAAGGACCAGAAATCGCCGATGGCGAAGGCGTTTGTCGAGTTGGTGACGCGCAAGGCGGGGTGATGACGCAGCTTTGTGTAGGAGCGCGCTTGCCCGCGATTGCGTTGCGTCAGACATCACGACGTTGGATGTGAGGCTCAATCGCGGGTACGCGCGCTCCTGCAAAGGCAATCAGGATCGGGAAATCACTGCACCTTCGCGAGGTCGCCCTTCAGCGCGACGCCAGCCATCAACGCTCCCGCATGGCACTCGTAAGTGGCCGGGTCCTTGCGTTCGATCTTTTTGTAGTAGCTGGCGATGTTGACCACTGCGTTGGCGCCTGCACCCTTGGCGGCCTCATTCAACTGCAGGATCGCCGACTGCAATACCCACTCGCACGCTTCGGTATCGGTCTTGTTGAAGGCGTTGGTTTTCTTGTTGGTCGCAGCGTTCGGCGACAGCACGGTGACCTTGCCCTTGGGTTGTACGCCCGCCAGGTAGAACTTTACCGAGCCATCGAGCTTCTTCTCCTGAAGCATCTGCGCAACGACTTTGTCGAACGGCAAATACAGCGCGGTATCACGCGCCTGGCTGATGCCCGGCAGGGTGCCCAAAACGATTGCGGCCGTGGCGGCCAACATTTTCAGCTTCATGGTTTCGCTCCTTGAGGTGGTCAACAATTACTGCGCGGCTTGGGTAATGCCTTGGGGCGTTACGCCGTTTGCCATGTTCTTCGCGGTGGTTTCAGCCTGATCGTCGCGCAACTCGCGCAGGATGCCCTTGTCCAGCAGTCGCACCCAGCGGTTGTAGTTCTTGTGAATCTTGCCGTCTTTGTAGCTCAGCTCACGGCTGTCGCGGTATTTGATCTGGTAGTGATCGGCGGTGTACGGGATATCGATTTCTGCGTGGTACTGCCCGCGCACGGTGATCTCTGCCTGAACGAGGTCCGGACCGACCCGCTGCACGCTCCATTTGCGTTTGACCAGTGTGGTCAGGATCGCCTGTTTCATTTGTTCATGATCGGCATGCAATGTCGTTGGAAGGGTACGATCAGGGGTGACCAACGGTTTGCTGGTACAGGCTGCGACGGATAACAGGGTCAGCACGATCAGTGACGCGCGAAGCAGGGAGGGCATTCCATTTCTCCAGAGGGTGGGTAAAGCGATCACGGCCAGCGACGGAAAATCAACGACGTGTTGACCCCGCCAAAAGCGAAATTGTTGTTCATCACGAACTCGTGATTCATGCGACGGGGTTCGCCGCGCAGGTAGTCCAGCTCGCCGCAGCGGCTGTCGACGTCGTCCAGGTTGAGGGTGTGGATGTAGCGGTCGCGGTTCATCATCTCGATGCTGAACCAGGACTCGAGTGCGCCGCAGGCGCCCAGCGTGTGGCCGAGGAAGCTTTTCTGCGAGCTGATGGGCATGCGCGAACCGAACAGGCTCTGTGTGGCGAGCGTTTCGGCGATGTCACCCTGCTCGGTCGCGGTGCCGTGGCCGTTGACGTAGCCGATGGCGTCCGGTGAAAGACTGGCGTCTTCCAGGGCCAGTTCCATTGCCCGGCGCATGGTCAGTTGCTCGGGGCGTGTGGTGTGTACGCCGTCGGCGTTGCTGCCGAAGCCGACGATCTCTGCGTGGATTCTCGCGCCACGGGCGAGCGCATGTTCCAGCTCCTCGAGCACCAGCATGCCGCCGCCTTCGCCGATCACCAGGCCGTCCCGGCCACTGTCGTAAGGGCGGGGGCTGGTGTGCGGCGCATCGTTTTTGAGGCTGGTGGCGTACAGCGCATCGAACACCATCGCTTCAGTCGGGCACAGCTCTTCCGCGCCTCCCGCGAGCATCAACGGCAGGCGTCCGAATTTGATGGCCTCGTAGGCGTAACCCACACCCTGACTGCCGCTGGTGCAGGCGCTGGACGTGGGAATCAGGCGCCCGGTGAGGTTGAAGAAGATGCTGATATTCGCCGCCGTGGTGTGCGGCATCATGCGCACGTACGAGTTGGCGTTGAGGCCCTCGGCCACTGAGTTCAGCAGCATGTTGCCGAACGCCTTGATCTCGTCGGTACTGCCGGTGGACGAGCCGCAAGCCACGCCCATGCGTCCGTCACGAATGATGGGGTCGCCGAGCAATCCCGCGTCCTGCAGCGCCTGCTCCGAGGCGCCGACCGCCAGACGGGAGACACGGCCCATGCTGCGCAATTGCTTGCGCGTCCAGTGCGAAGGGACGGCGAAGTCATCGATGGGCCCTGCCAGGCGCGTGTTCAGCTCGCTGAAACGGTCCCATTCGTCCATGCGTCGAATGCCGCTGCGGTTGCCGCTGAAATTGGCCTCGATACTGGCCCAGTCGCTGCCCAGCGAAGTGATGCCGGCCATGCCGGTGACGACAACGCGCTTCATCAGCACAAGCCTCCGTTGACCGCCAGCACCTGGCGGGTGATGTACGAAGCTTCCGCCGACATCAGAAAATTCACGGCGCCGGCGACTTCTTCCGGGGTGCCCATGCGTTGCGCGGGGATCATCTTCATCAGTTCATCCACCGGGACGTTTTCGTCGAGCATTGCGGTGTCGATCAGGCCCGGCGCGACGCAGTTGACGGTGATCTTGCGTTTGCCCAGCTCGATGGCCAGCGCTTTGGCCGCTCCGATCACCCCGGCCTTGGACGCGCTGTAGTTGACTTGGCCACGGTTGCCGATCAGGCCGGAAACCGACGTGATGCAGACAATCCGGCCCGCGGCGCGGCGGCGAATCATCGGCATGATGACCGGGTGCAGAACGTTGTAGAAACCGTCCAGATTGGTGCGCATGACCATGTCCCAATCCTCATCGGTCAGCGCCGGAAACGCGCCATCGCGGGTCAGTCCGGCGTTGCACACCACGCCGTAGTAGGCGCCGTGTGTTTCCACGTCAGCCTCGAGGATGGACTTGCAGGCAGCGCGATCGGCCACGTCGAACTGCAACACGCGAGCCTGTTGGCCCAGCGCCTGAATGTCGTGTTGAACGGCTTCGGCTTCAGTACGACCGCTGCGACAGTGCAGCACGATGTCGTAACCGGCCTGCGCCAGACGCAGTGCGATAGCGCGGCCGATGCCACGGCTGGAACCGGTGACCAGGATTGAGTCAGTCATGTACGGCTCCTTCGGCCAGGTAGTCCGCCGATTGGGGCGGACGATAAACGTTGAGGCGGGCACTGGCCTGAATGCCGGGGCCGCTCAGATTGCACTCGAACACCCCCATGCCGCTGTCATCCTGCAGTGAACGTTGCGCGTGAATGATCAGTTCGCTGCCCGCCGGAAAATGCTCGACGTTGCACTCGAATTTGCGCGTGCCCAGAAGAAATCCCAGTTCGACCGGCTCGCCTTTCGCGCGTGCCTGACAGCCCGCGTAGGCCGCGACGCTCTGGGCCATCAGCTCGATGGCGACCCAGGCCGGAACGCTGCCGTCAGGGCGATTGAACAGGCCGCCGGGGCGCACGTTGATGCGGGTGCGGATCTGTTCTTCGTCGAACCCCAGCACGTCGTCGATCAGGATCATGTCGCCCGCGTGAGGTAGCAGGGCGGCGAGGGGCCACGGAGACGGTGTCATAGCATTCACGCTCCTTCTCCGATGATCAGGCTGACGTTGTTACCACCGAAAGCAAACGAGTTGCTCATCAGGCGACGCGGTGAGTGGGTGTGCAGCGTATCGCCCGGTTTGACCCAGGCCATTGCAGGCAGGTTTGTATCGGCCTGACCGTCCCACACATGAGGCGGTAACTGCCGATCGGGGTTTTCCGGCGACAGCGCCAGCCAGCAGAACGCCGCTTCCAGTGCGCCAGCGGCCCCCAGGGTATGGCCGCTCAGCGGTTTGGTGGACGAGCACGGCACGCCGTTGGGGAACACTGCGTTGACCGCCAGGCTTTCCATCGAATCGTTGTGTTGGGTCGCCGTACCGTGCAGGTTCAGATAATCGATCTCATCCGCTTGCACGCCCGCGTTATTCAGCGCCTTTTGCATGGCCTGTTGAGCGCCGCGCCCGGTGGGTTCGGGTGCGGAAATATGATGGGCGTCGGAGCTGGCGCCGGCACCCAGCAAAGCAATGCGGTGGTGGCGGCTGGATTCTCGGGTCATGAGAAACAGCACGGCCGCTTCGCCGATATTGATGCCGCTGCGGTTGACCGAAAACGGGTTGCAGCGCTCGCTTGATACCGCCTCCAGCGATGAAAAACCGTTCAGCGTCAACCGGCACAAGCTGTCCACGCCGCCACACAGCACGGCGTCGCACAGGTTCATGCCCAGCAGGCGGCGAGCACTCTGCAGTGCACGGGCACTGGAGGTGCAGGCGGTGGAAATCACATACGCCGGACCGCCCAATTCAAGCCATTCGCTCAGGAAATTGGCAGGGGCGCTGAGCTCTTGCTGACGGTAGTCGTAGTCCTCGGGAAACGCATCGTCGCGCAGGTACGTGGCAATCCCGCGACTGGCCTCGTCGATACCCGAGGTGCTGGTGCCGAGGATCACCCCGATGCGGTCACGGCCGTAGCGGGCGATGGCTTGCTCGATATCGGGCTTGATCTGCAGGGCGGCCGCCAACAGCAGCTGGTTGTTGCGACTGGTTTGCTGAACAAGCGCGGCCGGGATGTCCGGCAGCGGGCTTCTCACGGCGGCGACGGGCAGCGAACGCTCCGGCACCCAACCGCTTTCGGCTTGCATGCACGAGGTGTCGCCTGCGAACAGCGTGCGGGCAACGCTTGCGCGATCGTTGCCCAGCGAGCAGATCAGCCCCAGTGCATTAAGGTAGGCATTCATTTCGAGGCCTTGCCTTCGAGCGGGCTGACGACGTATTTCAGTTCGCCACTTTCCAGGGTGATCCGGAAGATGCCTTCCGAGGCGTAATCGACTCGCCAGCGATCTTCCATCACACGCCCGTGTGGCAGCAGCTGGACACCGGGGTAGTCGAAGCGGACCTCTTGCTCGGAGGTCAGGGCGAACAAAACGGCCGCGAACAACTCCCGTGCTTCGGGGTTTGGCGGTAACAGCCCGTCAGCCTTCCAGGTGTCTTCGCGCAATTGCTGACGTGCCACCGGAATGCCCAGCGGGTCCATCAACGACCAGCGCAGGCCGTGGCGCTCTTTCTGAACCACCAAGAGCCAGTCCTGACGCTGCCCGGCCTGCTCGCGCTGCACGTGCAATTGCTGCGGGAACTTGATGTGCGGGATTTGCGCGGGCAGAGGGGCGTGGCTGGTGCAGGCGCTCAGCAGCACGCAGACCAGCAAAAGGGCGCGAATCATGGAGTGTCACCTTCAAGTGATGCCTGTGGCGGTTTGCGAGCGACGACATTGATCAACGTCTCTTCACGCTCACCAAAGGGCTTGGGTTTGACCAGTTTCAGACGTTCCAGCAAGCCAAAGTCCTTGGCGCGGCTCCACCACAGGTAGGGGTAGGAAACGTTCTGTACAACAAATTGAAAACCTTCTGTGCGCAGCATGTCCAGATATTGCGCCGCACTCTTCTGCACGTGCATCGGATGGCGGAAGAACCAGCGAATCACCCAGGTATCGATGTACGCCTCGGTGGATTCGGCGAACAGCAGATAACCTCCCGGCTTGAGCACGCGATAAAACTCGGCAAGGGCCTTTTCCTGTTCCACCAGGTGATGGAAGGTCTGGTGGCAGAACACCATGTCGACGCTGGCATCAGCAAGCTTCAGCGCGGCGCAATCACTGCCGATCAGCTCGACGTTCAGACGACGGCGCTGGGCTTCTTCAGCGCTGAGTTTCAAGCTGAGCGGGTCGGCATCGACGCCGAGAATCTGCGCCGGGTTGAACACCTTGTGCAGGTACTGAAAGGACTTCCCCTGACCACACCCGGCGTCGAGTATGACGGGACGGTGTGGCAGTTGCTCGGTAAACAGGCTGCGCAGGTCGTTGATCGCGACACGCAGCACGTGATGCTGCCAGGTGTGGCTGCGCAGGAACAGAAACCCCAGCCGGGTTTCTTCGACGTAGCTGTCGCTGAAGAACTGCTCGCTCATCGGCCGGTCCCCGCACAGATCTCCGCCAGCATGCGCAATCGGCGTTTGGGCTCGGCCACGAACGGATTGCGCTCATCCCACGCATAACCGGCCAGGATCGAACAGATCATGCGGCGAATGTCGTCGGTGCTGTCCGGGTAGAAAATCACGTCCTGAAACCCACCCTCGTACCAGCCCTCGACATACGCGCGGAAGGTGTCCACGCCGCGCTTCAAAGGGGCTGCGAATTCGGTTTCCCAGTCCACGGCCTCACCCTGCAGCTGACGATGCAGCACGCCTGCCGCCATGCTGGCCGAGCGCATGGCGATGGTCACGCCAGACGAAAACACCGGGTCGAGAAATTCCGCCGCGTTACCCAGAAGCGCGAAGCCCTTGCCGTGCAGGGTTTTGACGTTGGCCGCGTAGCCGCCGATGGTGCGCGCGGGCGTGTCCCAGACGGCGTTTTGCAAAACGCGGCTCAGGCTCGGTGTCTCGTCGATGAACGCGCGCAGGCAGGCGTCCAGATCGGAGGGTTTGTCTTTGAAGCGCTCGGCGGAGGCGACGACACCCACCGAGCAGCGACCATCGCTGAACGGGATCGACCAGAACCACACATCGCGCATTGCGGGGTGAACGGTGACCAGAATTTTCTCGCGATCAAAGCCCTGATCGTCGATGCGGTCCTCGACGTGAGTGAACACTGCCTGACGTAACGGGAAGTTCGACGGTGCTTCCAGATCCAGCAGGCGCGGCAACACGCGGCCGTAGCCGCTTGCGTCCAGCACGAAGCCCGCCTGCACGCGGTATTGGCTGCCGTCGGCGCGCTGCACGTCGAGCACCGGTTGCTCGCCTGCAAAGTCAGCTGCCGTGATGGTTTCCTGGTAACGGATTTCCACGCCCTGGCGCGCCGCTTCATCGGCCAGCAGCTTGTCAAAATGGGCGCGCTGCACCTGAAAAGTCGTCGGCTTGCCATTGCTGAACGTTTCACCAAAATCGAATGCGCTGTAGTGCTCACCGCACGCGAACGCCGCGCCGTTCTTCAGCTGGAAACCTGCAGCTTTTACGGCGTCGAGCATGCCGGCCTCTTCGACGAAGTCCAGGCAGTGCGACAGCAGGCTTTCGCCGATGGAGAAACGCGGGAATTGCTGGCGCTCGATGATCAGAACGTCGTGGCCCTGACGTTTAAGCAGTGCAGCGGCGATGGCACCGGCTGGCCCGGCACCTACCACGACGATCGGGCGACATTCCATTTCAGCTATTGGCACAAGGTTTCCTTTTCGAGTGTTTGACGGCATTGACGTCGTACGAGGGTAGAGGGCGGCTCATGCCCGCTAGCGCGGGCAGCAGGGTGGCGATCAGGCTCATCGACATCAGCGCGAAATACAGCGAGGGCGTGATCAGCCCTTCTTGCAGCAGCAGGTTGAGGAAGACGATTTCGCTCAAACCGCGAATGTTCAGCAGCAAGGCTTCCTTCCAGCGCACGGCGCCGGCAAAGGAGGGCGTTGCCCAGCGCACGCCGATCCAGTTGCCCAGCAGTTTGCTGACAATGGGCACCACGATCAGGATCAGCAGATTCAGCCAGCCGAGATCGCCCATGGCGCTGTGAATATTGATCTGTACGATGCCGAACGTCAGGATCAGCGGAATCGCCAGATACTGTTGCAGCGCCTTGAACCAAGAGGCTTTCAGCGGCAGCGCAAAGGACTGCCTCAGCGCCTTCATGCACAACAGATAACCGATGCCCAGAATCAGCGCGTTGAGTGTGTAATGTTCGGCGACCATCAGCAGAGCGAAGAACACCAGGCCATGGAGTCTCGCCTGACGGATATTCAGCAGGCGGAGCGCTATCGGTGTGCAGGCCCCCAGTAACGGCAGGGCAAGGCTGCTCAGATGCAGGCTGCCTTGAGCCAGTCCGAACAGGCTCCAGCACGCCAGATCGATGAGGATCGCGGTCTGCACCAGACGTCGTGTTGCCTCAAGCGGATACCCGATGTGATGCAAGTACAGATAAAGCACGGGAATGGCCGTAATGGCGAACACCAGCCCGAAGGCCAGGGTGCTGAGCCCGCTTTGCGACGGCAGCATCCAACCGGCGCAGGCTACGCCACAGACGAACGGCACTGCGAAACTCGGCAGCGCGACTTTCAGGCTCTGGCGGTCGAGGCGCACCTCAATGACGTCGCTGAGTATATGCCCCAGCACCACAGCGAAACTCAGGCCATACAGGGTTTTCAGCCAGACCGGTGCGATCAGTTGCGCGCCGCTCAACTGCCATTTAGGCTCGACCCAGAACAGCATCAGCAACGGGATGCCAAACGTAGCCAGCAGCAATTGGCTGACAATGGGGATCAGGTTCAACTGTCGGCCCAGGCGAGTCGCCAAGGCGAACAACCCCAGCACGGCTAACCAGAACGCTGCGATCATCATGGGACGGCTTCCTGTTCTTCGGCGACCGGCGTGTTGTCATGTTGTCCTGCCCATGGCGCGAGCATGAAGCTGAACGCCAGGCCCAGGCTGACCGACAGGCCGAAGTTACTCACCGCCGGGGTGCTGGAAATCGCCAGCAGGCCAAACGACAGCCACGTGGTGGCTGCTGCGAGCAGGGTCCCCAGCAGGCTGACTGCGGCGCCGCCGATTTGCTCGCGCATGAGGATCGCGTAATCGACGCTGATGGCCGTAACCAGCAACAGACCGAACAGGCTGAATAGCGTCAGCGGCTGACCCAGCCAGCCCAGGCTCGCTAGGCTGCACACGGCGGCCAGCAATGGCAGCGCGATCACCCGCAGCGCGCCGCTCAGGCCGAACGGAATGATCAGCAACAGGACGATCAGCACGCAGGACAGCAGTTTCAATTCAGCGGCGCTGATCTGGGTGGCGGCAAACACCTTGTTCAGGTCGCCCAGCCGATCGACCAATTGCACGCCGGGCAAGTCCTGCGCCTGGATGCGCAGCAGATTGGCATCACTCAGGCCCTGAAGGCTGACGATGCCAGCCACGCCACCGTCGACGTTACCCATCCAAAGCAGGCGCCAAGGCTCGCCCAACGGGCCGGCCAGCACCTGATCGATGTTTTGCGGCGGCAGGGCCCGCAGCGTCGCCAACTCTTTGTTGAGCGCTTCCACCGGTACGCCCAGTTCCACCAGCGGTTGCCAATCATCGGGCAACGTATCGAGTGCTTTGCGCGTGGCCTGTTGTTCGGTTGGCGAGGCCACCTGCTGGTTGAGCGACAGATACCCCTGCAGCTTGCCGAGCGCCACCAGTTGATCCAGTCGCTGACTGAGGGCTGTCTGTCGGTCCAGCAATTGCTGCTGATCCTGACCGCGCACCAGAAAGAATTGGCTGGTGGGCTGATAGCCGGTGATGCGGGCCACCGAGCGGGCTTCATCGGTGAGGCTTTGCGGCGCGGCGATCCACTGGCGGATGTCGTTTTTGGTGGTCAGTTGCCACAGGCCGGTCGCGCAGAAAATCAGCAGTAATCCCAGTAGCACCGGTGTGCTGAGGCGGCGCAGCAGTCGGGCGCGAAGGCCCATCAGGCGTTCAGCGACCTGGAGCGGCCATTGCGCCGGGCTCAGCTCGACGCCCTGGAGCAGCGCAGGCAGCAGGCACACGGCCGTCAGGTAGGCGCCGATCAGGCCTGCGGCGGAGAACACGGCAATCTGCGTCAGGGCAGGGAAAGGTGTCCAGGCCAGCGCCAGATAACCGATGCAGCTGGTGGCCAGACTCAGGCTCAGGCCCGACAAGGTCAGGCGCAATGCCGGCCAGCTGCGCCACGGTTGCAGGCTCCAGCCCTTGGAGAGGTAATGCAGTGGGTAGTCAACGGCGACGCCGATCAGGCTTGAGCCCAACACCAGTGTCATGACGTGCATCTTGCCGAACAGCGCGATGCAGGCGGTGGCACCGAACAGCATGCCGACTACGACCGGCAGGAACGCCAGCAACACCCGCCAGCGTTTGAACGCCAGCAGCAACAGAAGAAGAATGCCCACGGTGGCTCCGCCACCGACCCAGGTGATTTCGCGCGTGGCTTGCTGCTGACCGTGGGCCGCGTACAGCAAGCCGCTGGCCGCCAGGAGTTGAGCGTCGGTTTGCCTGGCCTGGGCGCGCGCCTCGTCGAGCAGCCCCGAGACCTTCAGCGGCAGGCTCATGTCGAAGGCGTCTGCCTTGGTTCGTGCACGCAACAGCACCCAGTGCTTGCCGTCGGCGTGGGCGATGAGCGCGCCGCTGCCGATGTCCAGTTGCACCGAACCATGGACTGGCTGACTGTTCTGGATGCGGCCGGTCAGCCCCAGCCAGTCGTCCTGACTCGGCACCAGGCTGAAACCGCTGAACGGGTCGAACAGGCTTTGGACTCGTTTCTGAATGAACGCCTGAGGCTGCTCGATCAATTGCGTTCGGTCGCTGTCCGACAGCATCGCCAGTCGGCCTTGCAGCAGTTGCTCACGCAATGCCGGCAGGTCGGCCTGCAGATTCCATTGCACCTTTTCGAACAGATCACTCGCCTGCCATTGGTCACTGATTTTATGGGCCAGGTCTACCGCTTTCTGTTGCTCGGCATGCCCGACCAGCACCAGCATTTCGCGGTTTAACGGCTCTTGAATACGCTGCTCTGCGCGCAGCTCCAGCGCGTCAGGGTTGTTCCCGGGGACCAGTTCCATCAAGTTCGCCGACAGGGGCGCGCCCGCGTGCCATTGCCAGCCCGCCAACGCGAGCACGACCAGCAGGACGATCAGGAACAGGCGCGGCAACAGGCGTTCAAGGCGCAAAATCAGCGCGCTCCGAATCGCTCAGCGGTGTGGCGCTGGTGCTGTCGATCATCTTCAGCAGCGTGCTGTCGCCCTGGGTTTCCAGCAGCTCGATACGTTGAACCAGCGCACCGCCGTCGATGTTGATCTGCTTGAACACCTGTTTCAGCAACAGAGAGCGTGGCACCAGTGTCAGCTGCCATGCCTGTGCGTCGCCACTCAATTGCAGGTCGAAATCACGCTGCAAACCGCTGCTGTCGCCTTGCAGCACCGCCAGGAACAACCGGTTCTGCTCGGCACCGGCGCTTTTGCCGGGAAGCATTTGCCAACGGCCGTCTTCCTCCGTCGCACGCCGAGCGATGCCTGCCGAGGTGATGCGGTAATCCTGTTTGAGCGGCGTACTCAAGAGCCACAACAGGCCGAAGTCTTTAGCCAGCACGAAGTCGCCCTTGCTGGTCAGCGGTTGCGGCAGCGAGCGCAGGTGTTTTTCCTGAACGAAATGCCCATGGATTACACTCGGCTTCGCCAATTGCTCGCTGAGCTGTTGCAGGTCGAAGGCGTGGGCCAGCGTCGTCAGGCTCACCAGCAGCAACGTGCACAATGCTTTGCCAATACGCTTCATGACAACGCCTTCTCTACGGCTTCGACGAACACCTTGGGCGAGGCCAGCTGCATTTCGCGGCTGCTGACGTCGACGGCCACCTGGACAGTGCTGGCGCGGGTGAGACGTTCACCCGTCACCTTGTCTGTGATCAGGTAGTCGATCTTCAGACGGTTTTCCCATTCCACGAGGCTGGCGCGCACGTTGATGCGTTGACCGAACACCGCGCCGCGCACGTAGCGCAGCTGCAGGTCGATCACTGGCCATGCATAACCCGAGTCGAGCATGTGGGTGTAGTTGTGCCCGAGTTTGTCGAGCAGGGCGCAGCGCGCGACTTCCAGGTATTTCACGTAATGCCCGTGCCAGACCACGTGCATGGTATCGACGTCGAAGAACGGCACCAGCACTTCGGTGTCCTCGTGGATAACACCTTTGCTACGCATGCAGCCTCCAGTGCTGGTCGGCGATGCGCTTCAGGCACAGGCGCAATTCACCCTCCAGCGCGCGGTCTTCGATGACGGGTGGGAAGTCTTCGCGCAGTTGCGCGTGCATGGCCGCCAGCACAGGCGGAAGGGGCCGTGCTTCGGCGTCGCGGCTGCGCAGCCAGACGCCCTGGTTGGCCGCGATCAATGTCGCTGCCGCGACCTGTTCGGTCAGCTCCAGCACACGAATGGCGTCGCGAGCGGCGATGGTGCCCATGCTCACCTTGTCCTGATTGTGGCACTCGGTGGAGCGGGAGAACACGCTGGCCGGCATGGTGTTTTTCAGCGCTTCGGCGGTCCAGGCGCTGGTGCCGATCTGCACGGCCTTGAAGCCGTGGTTGATCATTGCGCGATCAGCCGGCGAACCGGACAGATTGCTCGGCAGCCCATGGTTGTAACGCTCGTCCACCAGCAGCGCCAGTTGGCGATCCAGCAGGTCGGCGACATTGGCGACCAGATTCTTCAGGCTGTCCATGGCGAAAGCGATGTGACCGCCGTAGAAGTGACCGCCGTGCAGGACGCGCTCGGCTTCGGCGTCGATGATCGGATTGTCGTTGGCGCTGTTGAGCTCAATCTCGATGAAGCCGCGCAGCCAGTTCAGGCTGTCAGCCAGCACACCCAGTACGTGGGGCGCGCAACGCAGGGAATACCGATCCTGCAGGCGGTGCAGCGGCGCAGTGGGCGCGTCAATGGCCAGGTCCTTGCGCAGCCAGGCGGCGACTTGCATCTGACCCGGATGCGGTTTGGCGGCGAACAGACGTTCGTCGAAGTGCTCCGGATTGCCTTGCAGGGCCACCACGTTTAGCGCCGTGATGCGGGTGGCGAGTTTCAAGAGGTAGTCGGCGCGGGCAAACGCCAGACACGCCAGGCCGGTCATGACCGCGGTGCCGTTCATCAGCGCCAGCGCTTCTTTCGGACGCAGCACCAGCGGGTCCCAGCCGAGTTGGCGGTGTACATCGGCGGACGGGCGACGCTCGCCGTTGAACATCACATCGCGCTCGCCGGACAGCGTGGCCGCGACATACGAAAGCGGAGTCAGGTCGCCGCTGGCACCGACCGAACCTTCTTCCGGAATCAGCGGCAGGATGTCGTGGTCGAGAAACGCCTGCAGACGCTCCAGCAATTCCACGCGAACGCCCGACACGCCATGGCACAGGGAGCGCAGGCGAGCGGCCAGTACAGCACGGGTCGCCTGAGCGTCGAGCAGTTTGCCCAGCCCGCAGCCGTGGAAGGTGTACAGATGACGTGGCAGCGCCTCGACGTGTTGCAGCGGCACCGCGACGACGCAGGAGTCGCCATAGCCGGTCGTGACGCCGTAGATCACGCCTTCCTTGTCGAGCAGCGAGTCGAGGAACTGCGCACCTTTGGCGATGCGCTGGCGATATTCCTTGTCGCTTTGCAGGGCGGTCGGGCGCTGCCGGTTGGACAGGGCCAGAACGTCCTCAATGCTCAGAGGACGCTCGCCGAAGATGATCGGCTCAGGTGCTTGGTTCGTCATCGGATTTCCAGAACGGGTAGAAGTTGAACCACTGCTGCGGCGCTTGCAGGCAGTAGTGCGCCAGACGGTCGGCGTAACGTTGAGTCCACTGCGCGATCACCTGCTGGCGATCACTGCGACGCCATTCGATGGCAGCGGCAAACGGCTCAAGCACCACGCGATAACCGGCAGGGCCTTTGAGACAGAAAATCAGGTTGATCGGGCACTTCAAGAGGCCAGCCAGCAGCCACGGGCCTTGAGGAAACGCTGCCGAGTGGCCGAGAAAATCGACCCGCACGTTGCGTCCGCCATGCAAAGGGACGCGGTCACCGGCAATCGCCAGCCACTCACCGCGGTCCAGGCGCTGGCTCAGTTGCAGCATGATTGCCGGGTCCAGTTCGCTGACTTGAATCAGCCGCAGGTTGGTAGCCCCGGCCTCGCCCAGCAGGCGATTGAATCGCTCGGCGTGCTTGGTATGGACCAGCACGTTCATCGTGACTTTTTCGCCCAGTTCGGCGAGTGCGCGACAGACTTCAAGGTTGCCCAGATGCGCCCCCACGAGCATCTGCCCGCGCTCGCCCCGCAATTGATCGCGCAGGTTGGCGGCGTCGATGATTTCGATCTGCTCAAGACCTAGCTTGCCGTTCCAGACGTCGAGCTTGTCCAGCAACGCCTCCGCGAAGGCCATGAACTGCTTGAAGACGCGCCAGGTGGTGGGACGCAGTTCAGGTCGCTGAGTGGAGTCGGCCAGGCGTTGCTGGTATTGCCAGGCACTGCGACGCGCGCTGCGACCGAACAGGAAAAAGTACAACACGATGCCGTGCAGGATCGGGCTCAACACGCGGCGTCCGAGGACCTTGACCCCCCAAGCGGTGAGTTTCATCAGAAGGAAACTGCCGCGCTCTTCGTGTTCGGCCCAATGCTGTTGGTTTTCGCCCTCGCTCACGGCAGCCACCGCCGCCAGAGAATCAGAGGAAAGCGCGCCAACATGCCGAAGAACAGCTTGGCGTGCATCTTCGAAATCAGTGCGTTGTCATGAAACAGCCGGAAATGCGAGAGCCCGTCCTGCGGATAATGCACCTTGGTCGGCAGCCACTGCATCGGCTGGTTGCGCCACGACAGGCGCACGAGAATTTCCGGGTCGAAGTCCATGCGCTTGCCCAGGTTCACAGTGTCGATCAGGTGCAGAACCGGTTTGAGCGGGTAGACGCGAAACCCGCACATGGAATCGGGAATCTGCAACGACAGGCTGTTGATCCAGACCCAGACGTGCGTCAGGTAGCGTGCGTACAAGCGGCCTTTTGGCACGCTGGCGTCGTATTGGGGGTAGCCACAGATCAGCGATTTCGGGTGTTGGCGGGAGTTGTCGAGGAACACAGCGATGTCGTTCAGGTCGTGCTGACCGTCCGCATCGACCTGCAGCGCGTGGCTGAAGCCCAGCTTCGCTGCCTCACGCAAGCCGGCCATGACGGCACCGCCTTTGCCTTGGTTGACGGGCAGTTGCACGAGAAACACGTTGTCCTGCCCGGCCAGCGTCCGGAGCACGGCGGCACAGGCTGGGCTGCTGGCGTCGTCGACCAGCACGCAGGGCAGCCCGGCGTCCAGGAGCTCCTGAACCACGGCAGGTACGGCCAGTTCGTGGTTGTAAACCGGGATAACGGCGCAGGGGTTATGCATTGAAGAAACCTTTTCGAACACGACGCTGCACTTGCTGTGGGAGCGAATTCATTCGCGAAGCGATTTTGCAGGCGATAAACAGGCGGCGAGCGTGCGGGCGTCTCGCGAATGAATTCGCTCCCACAGGTCTGGCACTCATCCCCGCCAATCAGTGACTCAAGCATCCGCGTTTACCCACAAAATCCGCCCACTGGAGCACGCGGCGTCGCCATTGCGGTAAGCGAAGTGCAGCTTGCCGCGCCCTTGGTCGAAACGAAGGGTCAGGCTGATGCGATCGCCCGGACGAACCAGTTGTTGAAACTTGAGCACTTCCATGCCCGCGAAACGGGGCGGCAGGCTCATGAGGCGTTGACCCAGCCTGATCGCCCAATCGACCTGCACCACGCCCGGCAGAATGGGCGTGCCGGGGAAATGCCCCGTGAAATGCGCCAGGTCTAGGGGCACCACCAGCTCAAGTTGCAGTTCGTCGCCGACCTGCTGCTGGCTGACCAGCTCGGGGTCTTGAATCCGGGGCGCCACCAACAGCGCCTCCACGTGTGCTTGAGGCAGCTTGCCTTGGGGGTTGAGCGGCAGCTGCGTCAATAGACGCCAACGCCTTGGCAGCGCAAGGGCCTCGCAGTGAGGCATCAGATGCTGGCGCAAGGCGCTGGTCAGTGCGCGGCGACCCTGATTGCGCAAGGCGTGAACACCGCTGGCGCTCAGTACCACCAGCGCGCCCAGCGATGCGCGGTTTTCCCGCACCACGCCAAAGCGGGCTTCGCTGACCCATTCATGAGCGACGAGCGCATGTTCGAGCAGCGGCAGCGAAATGCGCTTTTCTTCCAGTTTGACGATGCGGTCCAGTCGACCCAGCAGTTCGAAGCGGCCATCCTCGGCAAACCGTGCAGCGTCCGCCGTCTGCTCGACGTGCCCCACAGGCAGGTAAGGGGACTCGATGCGAAGCGCGCCATCGTCGTCCTGGCTCAGTTTCACGTCGTCGAACGCACGCCACAACGGGTCACCCTGACGCCAGGCAATCCCGCCGGTCTCCGAGCTGCCGAGAATTTCCGTCGGCCACTGACCCAGCCGGTCATGCAGGCTCTGTGCGGCTTCGCCCGGCAAGGCACCTCCGGACGAGAACACGCGGCGCACGGCGCTCATGCTGGTCCAGTCGAGGTTATCGCCCATCCGCTTGAGCAAGGCAGGGCTCGCCACCCAGGCGAACGATTCGTGCTCGCGGCTTGCCCGCTGCAGATCTTCCGGGAAGGGCAGCTGCTTGCGCACGAAACGACGACCGGCGCACAGTGGCCACAACACCCGGAACAGCAGTCCGTAGATATGTTGCGCGGCCACACTGCCGATGATGCAGGCGTCCCTCAGATCCGCGCCCCACAACCGCTCCAGGGCCGTGACTTCATTGGCCAGTTGCCGAAGGTTTTTCTCGATCAGCTTCGGCTCGCCGCTTGATCCTGAGGTGCACAGGCTCAACACGCACGTGTCCAGGTCCAGGGATGCCGGTTCCAAAGGCGCCGCGCTCAGGGCCTGCAGCTGAACATCGCCGGGGAGATCGGTGAGCCACAGGTCAACGCGGTTCGTCCAGCGCTCACGGGTTTGCGCCTGTAAGTCAGACGGCAGCAAGACACTGACCCCCGCGCGCCAGGCGGCGAACAGAGCCACGGCGAGATCGCCAGCGTCTTCCAGGTGAATGGCGATGCTCGATGCCTTTCGCGTTTGCAGTGCAGCGGCGACGCTCAAAGTTCGGTCGCGCCATTGCGCCTGGCTCATGGCGGGCGAGTGTGCAACCGCGCGAGTCGGGTCAGCCTCCAGCAACAGACGTTCAAGGTTCACCCAGCTCATGCACGGCCTCGAACACGCTGGCGCACGATCCACTCCGCTGCAAACAGCGTCGCCATCAAACCATAGGCAATGAGGCCGGTGTACAGCGTCCACCAACTCAGCGGCGCCCACAGCGTGAGCGCGGCAGCCACCAGGCCATTGAACAGAAAAAACAGGCACCAGACCTGCGTGACGTGGCGCGTATAGCGTATGGCAATTTCTGGCAGGTCGGGGTCTGTCAGGCGAGCCATTCGCTCAACCATCGGCATGCCCCGCAACAGGCTGAGACCGAACAGTGTCAGCATGAAACCGCTGATCAGCACCGGATACCAACGCAGCAGTCGTGGGCTGTCGAAGACGACCAACAGCAGACAGAAGCCGATGGCGACCAGCGCCATGCCCAGGCTATCCGGACGTCGCTCACCGGTCAGCACACGGGCCGCCCACAGAGAGCCGAGCAACAGCGCGAATTGCCAGGGCGAGAAGTGCTCCATGCCGAAATACACCGCGAACGGGTACAGCACGCCCGCGAGCACGAGCAGCAGGCCGGTCAGGCGACTCATGCGGCGGCGTTGACCAAGCGGTAAACCGCTTCGACCACATCGCCGACAGTGCGTACGGACTTGAACTCTTCGGCGGCGATTTTCTTGCCGGTCTTGCGTTTGATGTGATCGATCAGGTCGACGGCATCGATGCTGTCGATTTCAAGGTCCTGATACAGATTGGCTTCGAGGGTAACGCGCTCAGGTTCAAGTTCGAACAGCTCAACCATTGCAGTGCGCAGGGTTTCGAAGATGTCTTCACGGGATTGCATGTTCAGTCCTCAGGCCACTTGGCGTGCGTTGACGAAAGCCGCGAGGCTGTCGACGCTGGTGAAGTGGGTGCGTGTGTCTTTGGCGTCGGCGTCGATCTTGATGCCGTAGCGTTTCTGAATGGCCAGGCCCAGCTCCAGTGCGTCGACCGAGTCCAGGCCCAGACCCTCGCCAAACAGCGTCTGATCGTTGCCGATGTCGTGGGTGCTGATGTCTTCGAGGCCAAGGGCATCGATGATCAGCTGTTTAATTTCCAGGTGCAGATCGCTCATCTGTGGCGAGCTCCTTAATAAAGTAGTGATGCAGATGGTCATTGAGCTTGCGCGACGCCACAGGGGCCGGGCCAAGCGCGGCAAATGCCGCTGGGTCGATATCGTTGCCCACTCGCAGGTGAAAGTGCGGGCGGCGCAGGGGAATGCGGTACCAGGGTTCGGCCTTGGTCAGGGTGGTCGGCGACACATGAATCGTCACCGGGGTGATGACGTTCGCGCCGCGCAGAGCGATGGCTGCAGCGCCACGATGGAACGCGGGTGCCTTGCCCGGTTGAGTGCGCGTGCCTTCGGGGAAAATGATGAGGGTCTGGCCGGTCTGCAGCAGATGGGCGGCGTTCTCCAGCATGTCCGCGCTGCCGTCATTGCTCACGTAACCGGTGGAACGGACCGGGCCGCGGGTGAACGGGTTCTGCCACAGGCTTTGCTTGACCACGCAGTTGGCGTTACGCACCAGGCCGATCAGAAACACGACGTCGATCAGCGAGGGATGGTTGGCAATGATCATCTGGCCTGGGCGTCCCAAGCGCTCGGCGCCTTCGACTTCGTAGGTCAGCACACCGACTCTGGACATGAAGCGAATAAACGCCCAGAACAAACGGCTGATGGTCCGGCGGGCACGGCGTTGATGGGCACAGGCGTTGCCTGGCAGCAGTGTCAGCAACGGAAATATCGCCACACGCAGGCACAACCCGCCCAGCCCGAAAAGGGCGAAACTCAGGGCTGTTGTTATCAGTCGCCAGTAGTAGGCGTCGCGACTTTTGCTCAGCGGTTGTGTTGCCAGTTCCATTGCCGGTTTTTCCAGGGATGCTGCAGAGCGCACTGTTGTGTCGACAGCGCGCGTAAAAGGTTGAGGGCGTGTGGCCATTTGCTGGAGGAGTCCGTGCCGTCGTTAGACTGACCAGTGCTCAGCGTCAGCTGCCATTCGTCGCCTGGCGTCAACAAAAGCCCGAGGGCGTAGGGAAACGGGACGTCGTCGATCCAAGGTGTATAGGCGGCAGGGGGCTGTTCTTCGGTCACGATGAGCAACACGGCGGTTGCGCCTTCATTCAGCAAGGTCGCGGCTTCCAGTACCCCATGTTCAAGCCCGTCGCCAGCCCCCGCAAGGGCCGTCATTTCACTGGTTTCGTTACGCAGGATCGACCAGAGGCCAATCACGGCGTTGTGCACCGAAAGGCTGAATTGGGTCGGCGACAAAGGCTGATCGGCGGCCAGATCACCGAGGATCTCGAAGGTGCGGGGCGTTTCGCCGTGCCGTGAGACAAACACCAGCGGCAGTTGCGTGTACCCTTCGGCCAGCGGCCAGCCCACACTGAACGCCATCCGGGCCAGGCGGCTCAAGCGTCGCCGTTGCATGGCGGGCAGAAAAGACACGTCTGGCGCTTCGCCTTGATCGTTCAGGCGCGTCGGATTCTGGCCCCATTGGCGCCAGTCTTCGACCGTCGTCAGCCCGGGAGCCCACGCGCGCCATTGTGCAATGTTGAACTTGATCACCAATTATCATCCCGCCCACATGCGGGCTTACTTCCTGGCTTCGAGTATCCGAAGTGACACCAACCATGGCGCGGCGCTATCACCGAGTGGCGGGCATTATCCCGATGCATGTGATCTGTAGCAATTTGTAAGTAGGAAATTTCACTTGTTCGAGTAGGTTTCGTCCGTTTCTGTTGTCTCTTTTGCCTGAAGCGCTCGCCCTAGTTGCAGGGTTTGCCTAGACTCGGCCCATTCATCGGGTCGCCGGGCGATCCTCCACTGCAACACAGCAACAGGGAGTTTTCACATGCGGCGTGTGGTGTTCAATCAGAAAGGTGGCGTTGGCAAGTCGAGCATCGCCTGCAATCTGGCGGCCGTGAGTGCCCATGAGGGCCACCGGACGCTCTTGATCGACCTCGATGCTCAGGCCAACTCGACGCAATACCTGACGGGTTTGACCGGCGAGGACATTCCCATGGGCATCGCCGACTTTTTCAAGCACACGCTGTCTGCCGGCCCGTTCTCCAAAAAAAACCAGGTCGATATCTACGAAACGCCTTTCGAGAATCTGCACGTGGTGACGGCGACCGCCGAACTGGCTGATCTGCAGCCAAAGCTCGAGGCCAAGCACAAGATCAACAAGCTGCGTAAATTGCTGGAAGAGCTCGATGAGGATTACGACCGTATCTATCTGGATACGCCGCCCGCGTTGAATTTCTATGCCGTGTCGGCGTTGATCGCGGCAGATCGGGTGCTGATTCCCTTCGACTGCGACAGTTTCTCGCGTCAGGCGCTCTACGGCCTGCTCAAGGAAATCGACGAGTTGAAGGAGGACCATAACGAAGAACTGGAAGTGGAAGGGATCATCGTCAACCAGTTCCAGTCAAGGGCCAGCCTGCCGCAACAGATCCTCGACGAACTGATCGCCGAGGGGTTGCCGGTACTGCCGGTCTACCTCAACAGCTCGGTGAAGATGCGCGAATCGCATCAGGCCAACATGCCGCTGATCCATCTGGACCCTCGGCACAAGCTGAGCCAGCAGTTTGTGGAGTTGTATCAGTTGCTGGAGAGCAATCCGGTGCAATGACGCCAGCGGTATGCATGAGCGTGCCAGTGATGGCACGCTCAAGGGCGTTCCTTGAATGGGCCCTGCGGCTACACGCGTTCCGCTTCGTACCGAAGCTTTCCGAGCTGTTCTGCCCGCTTGCGCGCCTTACGGGCCTCATCCCTGGGAATGACAATGGCCGCGTCCATATCAGCCACTAGATGATCCTGGCTGGCGATCAGTCGATTGATACCTTCAGCGCAGCCACATTTCACGGCCTGTGTGTGCGTCGCCACGGCGATCAACTGATCGATGAAGGTCGGGTTGCCTTCTGCGATGAACCCGACTTGCTCACATTCCGGACACCACACCGGGTCGCCCATGCGGGCCAGGCGGCGGTCCTCCCATGTCAGTGATCCCGAGGCCTTCAAAACGGTGCCGCCTGTCGTCGTCGCGTCGCCTTCTCTGATCGCACGTGTCATCGCTTACTACTCCAGGGTTGCGGTGGGAATGGCAAACCCTAGACGCTGATGTCGGCGGCCGTGATGCTGAAAAGCGCTTTCAGAAATGACCTACATCGTTGGCTGTCCTGCGCCTCAAGCTCGTGCGAATCGGCTGTCAAATCCCTTGGCTGGCGAGCCAGGCCGTCAGTTGCTGAAGGGGCATGGCCCCGCTCTGGCGTGCCACTTCGCGACCGTTCTTGAACAGGATCAGGCTGGGAATTGAACGAATGCCCAGCTGGGCCGAGAGTTGCTGATTGGCTTCACTGTCCAGTTTGGCCAGACGCACCCGACCGCTCAGCTGCAAGGCCGCCTGCTCGAAGGTGGGCGCAAAGGATTTGCACGGCCCGCACCAGTCGGCCCACACGTCGACCAACAACGGCAGGTCGCCCTTGACCTGGCTGGCATAGTCGCCTTGGGTGAGGTTGAACGGCTTGGTCAGCAGAACAGGCTGCTTGCAGCGCCCGCACTTCGGCTGATCGCCGACCCGGTCCGCGGGGATGCGATTGAGGCCGTTGCAGTGAGGGCAGGGGATCAACAGAGCGTCGGACATGATGGCTACCGGAAAGAAGGGCTGATAACCGGTAAGTGGAGGCTGGGGCGAGTTTTATCAAGCTGAGTGCTCACCTCAGGTTCTGGCGTGCTCGGCGATGCTGAGAATGTCCTGATTAATGCGATAGAGACCTTGGAATCACGGTTATTCAGACGGTTTTTCTTCAATGGTTTATCCCAAAGAACCCCCCGTTCGCCTAGCTATCCGCCCTCCATCTCCATCGATAGCCTCCCATCAAGGGGCTATCAATCCACCTTTCGGAACATCCGCCCCTGACCCTTCATTGCCAGGGAAACGCCGATGATCAGTCAGCTGCAAAACGCTCTTTCCGCCATCATGCCGAGTAAGACGGCACCGTCGACCTCGTCCGAACAACAGAGTGATCCGGCCGTTGTGGATAAAACCACGAAGACGCCTGCGGATAAGGCGACCTTCTCGGCGCTCGCCAGCCAACTGAACGAAAGTACGGCGCGTGCGGCCGCGCGCGATGCCGTTATGACGCATGCCGAGTTGGGCAAGTATGGCCTCGATCGCATTAATGAGTTTCTAGTCGAATCACCCAAGGCCAACAGCCATACCCGGGCGATGGAGGTGCCAAAGACGCGCGACCCTGAGTTGCTGGACCGGGCGCGGAAGGCGAGCGAGTTTGTCACCCTGACGCTGGCTGGCCATTCCAATGCGAAGAGCCCGTTTGAAAAGCTGTCTCGCGAACAGCTCAACGTGATTGTTTACGACGACAGCGGGGCGTTCACCCTGAACGAACGACGCGCGGCGTACCATGGCGTGCAGAAAATGGACGATGCCTGGCGCAAGACCGCTATTCCCGCCGGTATCCTTGAGCAAGCCCGCTCAGGCAACGCGACAAAGTTCTACAACGACGCCCTCAGCTACTACAAATCGCTGCCTGCCATCGAAAAAGCAGTGAACTACCCAAAGGACACTGAGGCCTTGCTTAAAGCAAGGATCAAGTCCGATCCCGCACTGCCGAGTTTCCCGGGCGTCGTGACCCGTCAGGGCGGCGATCGCAAACTGACGCTTTACGACATCCTCGCCGGGATCGTCGATACCCAGAAAAGCAAGGCCGATCCGGGCAGTCCGGCGCTCAGAAGAAAACTTGCCCCACGGACTTCGCCTGTTCCCACGACCACCGCCGAGGCGTTTGTCAAAGAAAATCAACCCAAAGCCAAGGCGCAGCCAGCGGCTCAGGCAGCAGTACAGCCGGAGGTTCAACCTGCAGCGAAGACCGAGCAGCCGGCGGCTACAAAAGCGTAATAGCAGCATTTGCAGACAGTGGTGCGCTTGGATCGCTACCACCGACAAGCTGTGCTGTGACCCCATGTCTTGCCGGGAGGGAGTTGCTTACGACGAGCAACTGATCTCCAGATGCTTGCCCCAATCCGGCGGACGCTGTGCATAACTGTCCATGCCGGGCTGTTCTTCGAACGGCGTGCACAGCACTTGGTGCAGTCGGCGGACTTCGCTGTAGTCGCCTTGCTCTGCGGCTTCGATGGCGCGTTGGGCGAGGTAGTTGCGCAGGATGTAGAGCGGGTTGACGGCGTGCATGCGGGAGCGACGGTCTTCCTGGCTTGTAGCCGGTTCGCGGGCGATGCGGGCCTTGTAGGTCTCGGCCCAGGCGTCGAAGCCGAGCATGTCGACGAAGTCGTCGCGCAGGCGGCTGACGGCGATGTCGGCGGACTCTTCGCCCAGGCGGCGGAAGAACAGGCTGTAGTCGACGCCGCTGTTTTGCATCAGTTGCAGCAAGCGGGCGATGAGGTCGGCATCGTCATCCTCGGCCGTCGTCAGGCCAAGGCGGCGGCGCATCAGGTCCAGGTAATGCGCCTGATACAACGGCAGGAACATACCCAGCGCTTCACGCAGCGCTTCGACGCTGATGAATGGCGTCAATGCCTGAGCGAGCGCGCTGAGGTTCCACTGACCAATCGGCACTTGATTGCTGAAGGAGTAGCGGCCTTCGTGGTCCGAGTGGTTGCAAACGAAGTTCTGATCGAAGTCGTCGAGAAAGGCGAACGGACCAAAGTCGAACGTGATGCCCAGAATCGACATATTGTCGGTGTTCATCACGCCGTGGCAGAAACCGTAGGCCTGCCACTTGGCGATCAGTTCGGCCTGACGCTCGACGATCGTGCGGAACATCGCCAGATAAGGTTCCGGCTGTTCCAGGCATTCGGCGTAGTGAAGCGACAGCACGTGGTCTGCCAGTTCTTTTAACTGCTCGTTCTGCTTGGTGTAGAAGAAATATTCGAGACTGCCGAAGCGCACGTGGCTTTGTGCAAGCCGCAAGACCATCGCCGCACGTTCCTGCTTTTCCCGCCAGACCGGGGTGCTCGAGCCGATCACGCAACCCGCGCGACTGGTCGGGATACCCAAGGCGTGCAGCGCTTCCGACGCGAGAAATTCGCGGATGGAGGAGCGCAACACCGCGCGGCCGTCGCCCATGCGCGAGTAGGGCGTCTGACCGGCGCCCTTCAGGTGCAGGTCCCAATGTTCGCCTGCGTCGTTGTACACCTCGCCGAGCAGCAGGCCACGGCCGTCGCCCAGACGTGGGTTGTAGGAACCGAATTGGTGGCCGGAATAGACCATGGCGCGAGGGTCGGCTTCGGCCCACAGCTTGTGTCCGCTGAACAGCTCGGCGAATACCGGCTCTTCGGCCTGCGCAGGGTCCAGGTCCAGCAACGCCAGGGCCGCATCGCTTGCGACCACCAGGCGTGGTTCGGCAATGGGCTCGGGCAGTACGGACGTGGAAAACGCGTCGCCCAGGCGGGCGAAGCGGTTATCGAAGGTCAGCTCGTCGAGGGCTTTCAAGGGATGCCTCCAGCAGAATGTCCGACCATTCTGCTGGGATTCTTCGGGTCAGTCGAGCTTGACGTCCGGCGGCTCAGGCACATCCTTCGGGGCGGACGGCATGGCCGTCGGCGAGGCAGGCGCCGGGGCGACGGTTTTCGTCTCTGGCTCGATCGGCACCATCTTGTATTCCTGTCCCTGCATGTTCTTGAGGTAAACCTCCATCTGCCGGAACGAGATGTTGATGTGCTGCTTCTTGAATTCCTTGTTGATGAAGCGGTTGATCTCGTCGAGCACCGGGTTGCGGTCGCCAAGGTCACGCACGTGCATACGCAGTTCGTGATCCAGCGTGCTTTCACCAAAATTCAGGAAGTACACAATCGGCGCAGGTTCCTTGAGCACGCGCGGATTGTCATTGGCGGCTTTGAGCAGCAGGTTGCGCACCAGGTCCAGATCGGAGCCATAGTCCACGCCCAGCTTGAGCGTGACGCGGGTAATGGTGTCGGTCAGCGACCAGTTGATCAGTTGCCCGGTGATGAACGTCTTGTTCGGGACAATGATGTCTTTGCGGTCGAAGTCGGTGATGGTCGTTGCACGAATGCGGATCTTGCTGACCGTCCCCGACAGGTTGCCGATGGTGATGGTGTCGCCGATTCGGACCGGGCGTTCGAACAGGATCATGATGCCGGAGATGAAGTTCGCGAAGATCTCCTGCATGCCGAAACCGAGGCCGACCGACAGCGCGGCAACCAGCCATTGCAGCTTGTCCCAGCTGACGCCCAGCGCCGACAGCGTGGAGACGAAGCCGACGCCCGCAATGATGTAGGACAGCAGTGTCGTCGTGGCGTAAGAGCTGCCCTGCTTGAGGTTCAGCTTCGACAGCACCAGCACTTCCAGCAAGCCGGGCAGGTTACCCGCGAGCACGAAGGTGATGCCGATGATCACCAGTGCGCCGATGAGGTCGCCCAGGCTGATCGGCACCATGCTCATGTTGGCGCCGGTGCCACTCGTGTACTCGTACAGGGTGATGTTGTCCAGGTACGAGAACACCGTGATCAGGTCGGCCCAGACGAAGTAGAGCGCCCCGACGAAGCCGGCCAGCAAGGCCAGACGAATCAGTCGCAGCGACTGCTGGTTGACCTGTTCGATGTCCAGTGTCGGCTCTTCCACCGGTATCTCGCCGTCGCCCGCCTCTTTGGCCGCCTGACGTTTTGCCAGCGCTCGCTGATAGGCCAGACGCCGCGCCGCGACGCCAAGTCCGCGAACGAAGGCCGCTTCGATGACCAGCCACAGCATCAGCACGTAGAGGGTGTCGATCAGTCGGTCGCTGAGCTTCAGCGCGGTGTAGTAGTAGCCGAAGCACACGGCGACGAACAGCGCGATCGGCAGCGCGGTGAAGGCAAGGCCCACGGCACGCCGGAATAGCGAGGCGTTCTGGTGGGTCGGGCTGGTCAGCAGCAACCGGCCAAGCAACCACGCCATCAGGGCGTAGCAGGTCAGCACCACGGCGATGCCGATGACGTCGTCCGCCAGCGCTGAAGGTTCGTGCTCCGCGACGGCAACCACGGTGACCAGCGCCAGCACCACCAGACCCAGGCGACGAATCCAGCCACGCAGGAATTCCACCTGCGACTTTTCCCAACGGAAGTGCAGTTGCGCTACGCCGCCTGGTGCCAGGATGCGGTAGGCCGTATAGAACACCAGCCAGGCCAGCGAGATTTGCAACAGTGCGGCGCCCAGATTGACGTTCTGTTCCCGCGCGTCAATCTGCAACGCCAGCGCACACGACGCCAGCGCAAGTGACAGCGGCATGGCCAGCAAGATGTTGATGAAAATCGCCAGCGGCGTTTGCCACTGCCGATCGCGCTTGAAGTGCCCGATGTCTCCGTGAAGCCGGTTGAGCTTGTCGTACAACGCCTTGCGCTTCCACATCAGTGCGCCGATCACCAGCAGCAGAGGCAGGAAAATCAAAGGGCGCTGGATCAGGCCGTCGGCCAGTTCGCTGAGGCTGGACGTCCAGGGCAGGGTCGTGATCTGTTTCATCAACCGCGGCTGAACACGCTCGAACCATTCCAGATCCAGCGGTTTGTTGCTCGGGATCCAGAACATCTGCTCGTCGAGGGTCTGACGCAGGCTGAGCGCCGTGCTGACCAGTTGTTTCTGGTTCAGCTGCAGGGTGATGGATTCGTTGAGCAGCGCGCTCAGTTCGCGATTCAGGCGTTCCAGCAGGTCGGTTCGGGTGGTCGCCAGATCCAGCAGGGTCTTGCGCAGCGCGGGCGTGACATCTTCCGGCTTCTGCGTTGCGAGCAGCGTGTCGACATAGTTGCCCGGGTTGCTCATCTCTTCGCGCTGCTGATTGACCTCGAACTGGTACAGGCGGATGTCAGCGATTTCATCGGCCAGGCCGCTGTCGAGTTTCAGCTTCGGCAGGGACTGCTTCTGTTTGTAGAGAATCTTGGAGAGCAGCAGGCTGCCGCTCAACACGTTGATCTGCTCGTCCAGCGCCTGATCGGTCTGGGTGATGGCATCCAGCTGGGTCTTGGTCTTGAGGTTCTGTTGCGTCAGCTCGTTGAGGCGGTCGGTGCCGCGCAACAGGTAGTCGGAGAGTTTGAGGTTCGCCGCACTTTCAGTCGCCAACAGGCTGCTTCCGCCGGCTTTCTGCGCTTCGATCGACAGCTGCGTCACGGTTTCCTGGGACTGCGCGCGGCGTTTGTCGTTGATCAGGGTCTGCAGGTCCTGAATTTCCTGATCCTGACGGGCGACCTTTTCGGTGAGCAAGTCGCGTTGACTGCCACCCAGATCCTGCAACTGGCTATTACCCGCCAGTTCCTGACGACGCAGCGCGATCAGGGCGTTGATCGAGGCCAGTTCAGCGTTCAGCTGATTGCGTTGGTCGGCATTGATTGTCTTGCCGGCGTCCTTGCCGCTCTTGAGGATGCCGTTGATGGTCTGGATGCGCGTCTGGCTGCTGCTGATTTCCGCTTGCGCACGCTCGGGGCGGGTCTGAGCGGTGATCGTCATGCTGTTGGCATCGTTCAGGGCTTTCTGCAGGTCAGCCTGTTGAGCGCTGCGGTCGCTGAGCATCTGTTCAAGCTGCGGAACGCTCATATTGGCGTAACGCTGGGCGACAGGCATCTGACGAATGCCTTTGAGGCGTGTCAGCTCTTTCTGGTTCTCGGTGGTTTGCCTGGGCGCGTCGGTCAGCTGTTTCTTCAGGTCATCGAGCTTCTTCTGGTTTTCCTTCTGGCTGGCGAGGAAAGCGAGCGTCTGCTCCAGCACTTGCTGCATTGCCTTTTGATCGTCAGGCGACAATTTGCGGTCGGCGATCTTGTCCAGGCTCTGCTGAACGGCTTCGCTGGAAGGTGGAGGCGTATCGGCGGCAAGCGCCGGGAGTGACGACAGGCATAGCCCAAGCAGGGCCGAGGCAAAGAAAGTACGCAGCGTGAACATAGACACCGGGTCGAACGATCAGGAAAGGAGAGCAGTTTAGAGGAAGAGCCCGGGACCCGGGCGGCTTCCTTCGGGGAATCTGACGCCCACTTTGAGGATCTTGTTCCCGTCCATAACGGCAACTGTCCAAATAGTTCCGTTCCATTCGACCTGGTCGCCAACAATTGGCGCGCCGCGATTCTTCTGAATGATGAACTGGCTGAGCGGCATATTCGAATCCAGGCCGTCGAGCTTCAAACCGTACAATGCCGCGACAGCCCCGAGCTGAGCGTCTCCCTCGAGCACAAAGTCGCCGAAGAAGCGCAAATCCAGACCCCGTTGCGGTGCCTGGCTGAACAGCTTTCCGAGCGCTGGAAGGTTGTGTTCATGACCAATCACGCAGAGCAGGTCACCCGTCTCCAGAACCGTACTACCCGACGGATGGAGCAGTTGCTGACCCCGAAACAGGGCCGCGATGCGGGTGCCTTCCGGCATTTTTAGCTCGCGAAGGGCAGCGCCGATGCACCACTTTTCCGCGCCAAGGCGGTAAACGAACAACTCCCACTCGCTGGTGACGTGAACCTCAAGCGCTGCTCGGGAGATCGGGGCAGGATCCGGCGGAACCGTCACCTTCAGCCATTTGGCGACCCATGGCAGGCTCGTGCCCTGAACCAACAGCGAGACGAGCACGATAAAGAACGCCAGGTTGAAGTACAGCTGAGCGTGGGGCAGGCCCGCCATCAGCGGGAACACCGCCAGAATGATCGGCACCGCGCCGCGCAGGCCGACCCAGGCGATGAACGCCTTTTCGCGGCCGTGGAACACCCGGAACGGCAGCAGGCCCGCGAGCACCGACAGCGGACGCGCCACCAGAATCATCCAAAGCGCCAGACCCAGGGCGGGCAGGGCGATGGGCAGCAGGTCATGGGGCGTGACCAGCAGGCCCAGCACCAAGAACATGCCGATCTGCGCCAGCCATGCCATGCCGTCGAGCATGTGGAGGATGCCGTGACGGCTGCGGATCGGCTTGTTGCCGAGCACCAGCCCGCACAGATAAACGGCCAGGAAACCGCTGCCGTGGATGGCATTGGTCAGCGCAAACACCGCCAGGCCGCCTGCGACCACGAGGATCGGATAGAGGCCGTTGGCCAGATTGATCCGGTTGACCAGTTGCAGCATCAACCAGCCGCCACCCAGACCGATGATCCCGCCGATGCCAAATTCCTGAATCAGGTGCCCCAGCAGGCTCCAGTGCAGGCCGGTCTGGCCGCTTGCAAGCATGTCGATCAGGGTGACGGTGAGGAACACCGCCATCGGGTCATTGCTGCCGGATTCGATTTCAAGGCTGGCCGTGACCCGTTCGTTCAGGCCTTTACCGCCGAGCAACGAGAAGACCGCTGCAGCGTCCGTGGAGCCAACAATGGCGCCAATCAACAGGCCTTGAATGATGTTCAGGTCGAACAGCCAGGCCGCGACCATGCCGGTCAGCCCGGTGGTGATCAGCACGCCGACCGTGGCCAGCGACAGGGCAGGCCAGAGCGCCACGCGAAAGCTTGCCACCCGCGTTCGCAGGCCGCCGTCGAGCAGGATCACAGCGAGTGCGAGGTTGCCGACCAGATAAGCCGTAGGGTAGTTGTCGAAGATGATGCCGCCGCCGTCCACGCCCGCGACCATGCCGACCGCCAGGATGATCACCAGAATCGGGATGCCCAAGCGCGAGGAAAGCGAGCTGACCAGAATACTTGCACCCACCAGCAACGCGCCGATCAGGAACAGGCTGTTGATGGTCGTGGCATCCAAGGGCGGTACTCCAGACGAAAGCAAAAATGGAAAGCACGGGCGGACTGACCATGCAGTCGGCGTGCCAAGGGATTTAACCTGTTGAATTGGCAGGCTGTCAAAGCTTTGCCAATTAATACGGCCCTCGCCGATGCGACGAATAATCCCCCTCGCCATAAATAGTTACCGTCTCCGACGTTTTTCAAACTGGTTACGTGCATGACTTTCCTACAACACAAGGACAGGAAGTCATGCAGTCAACCACGCTCGGAATGACCACCTTCAGCGCGCCCCACGCGTTATTTACCGGCGAAACCCTCAAACGACGCGCAGCTACGCTCATGGGTACATACCCGGATCTTTACGCCATGGCCTTTCAGGCTGCCCGTGCGATTGTCATCAAGCACACGGGCAAGTCTTGGGATCCGGCGAAGGTGTATTGGCATCGTTTTAGCCGGGCGAACAACAGTGGCGCGACTTTCACCGGCTGGGAGCACCTCGGGCCCCCGTCCGAATCCATGACGCTGATCGAACTGGTCATGCATCGCTTCAGCGCCAGTGACACCGTGTCCGCCGATGAGTTGAACACCTACAGCGGCTTTTACACGGTGGGTGCCGATCAACGCTTCTATAACGAACACAACGAAGTCCCGATGTTGCCCAGCGACGTCTTGCAGGATTTCTGGACGCTGGATTTCGCCGCTGATTGCAAGCAAAGGGTCGAGGCGTTCTGGCGTGCTCATGAGCAGGATTTCTGCACGTTCGCCAAGATCAACCTGCTGTCGTCGGCAGGCCTGGCGTTGAGCAAGAAGCGGTTGTCGATGGGCGATTTTCAAACCGTGCTGATGGCTGTCACCGGTGGTACCGACCCGCGCGTGACTTGGGACATGCTGCAGGAGAACCCGGGCTTTTCGGCGGGTGTGACGATGCAGGTGTTTCAGCTCGCAGGGCATGAAGCCAGGGACATGCTGCTCATCAAGGACGGGCAGGGCCGACAGATCGTATTCAAGCCTGACGCGCAACCGCTGTTCCATTGTTTTGCCGATGAGCAAGCGCTGTATCAATGGGTGCAATCGCAACTGGGCGAGCCGGAAACCAAGGCGGCGTTGCTGGCGCATTTTGCGCGAGGGCCCGAGCAGCTGGCATTTACAGACGCCAGACTGTCCGCGCGCGCTGCCCAGTCATGGACGGTCGAGCAGACACTCATCGGCGATTCCCCAGCCGCGAGCCCGCAGTCTGTTTTCGAGCGCCTGCGTGACACGGCACAGCACGAGATGAACGAGGACCTCACCAGCCAGCTGACCAGCAGTGCCAGCCTGCGCAAACAGATGTGGATCGGCTACCTGGGTGCGTTCATTCGTGTGGCAGGCGGTGTGGCGCCGCTGGCGTGGCCGGTCGCGCTGAGCTTGGTGGGCGCCGGCATCGCCAGTGTCGGTTTGAACATCGACCAGGCCATCCATGGGCGTACCAAGACGCTGCGCAAGGCGGGTGTGACCGGCGCGATCATCAACGCGGTGTACCTGTTTCTCAACCTGCCGCTGTTGGTCAGCATCGGTCGTGCGTCCGAGGCTGCGTCGTTTCCTGAGCGTGCATCCGAAACGGACACTGAGTCACTGGCGGGCCTTGAGGGCAATGAGGTACTCGACGACATCCCCGCAGACGCAGGGACCGGCAAGGCCCGTGGCGTCCATGTGTTGGAAAACGGCGAAACCTGGATCACCCTCGGTGACCTGCCCTATCGGGTGCGCTATCTGAACGACCTCAAGACCTGGGCCATCGTCGATCCGCACAATCCGTTCGCGTTCAGCGGCGCTCGACCGGTACGGCTCAATGCGCTGGATCAGTGGGAATTGCTTGAACCGCCAAAACTGGTGGGCGGGAAACCACCGGTGGAGACGCCAGGCGAAGCGCCCAAGGCGTCCGGTTCCCAGGCAGGGAAGCCTTACGCCACGACCTCGTCGCCCTTCTGGGACACCCACATGCAATTCAACCTGGATGAAGAGCGTCGCCTTTCGGCGTTGGGTAATCAGCGTCAGGCATCGGCAGTCAATGTGTACGAACTGGACTCCGACGAGGAAGTGGTTTCCGACTCAGAGGGTGAAGACGTGGTTATCGACGCCTGGAATGAAAAGCACCGGGTGTTCAAAACCACAGACAATGCTTACTTCGGGGGTGCGATCACTCGCTACACCGAGGACGACGATGCCTACAACGTTTTCCTGCGCACGGGAGAGCAGCGGGGCGCTGATCAAATCGAGGCGATCGAGCGTTTGGTCGAGGACATCTCGGAGGTGGAGCCTAACAACGACGTCGCGCTGTATCGAGGCGGCAGTGGTGAGCGCGGCACATCGGGAAAAGTGTTTCGCGAGGGCACGCTTAAAGCTGGCGACGTGCTGGTCAACACCGACATCACGTCGTTCAGTGAAAACCCTTACATCGCCAGGGTGTTCGCCAGTAGCCAGGGCGGCGCCTCATCTGCCAGCCACGAAGGCGCGATCACCTTCGATGACACCTCGGTGGTCTTTGAATTACCGGCGGGCGAATACCTGAACGCGACCCCGATCAGCCCGTTCTCGGACAGCCCGAATGAGGTCGAATCCGTGTTTCTGCCGGGCCACTACTTCCAGATTCAACGCATCGAAGAAGTGGCGGGCAGCAACTACCGGTTCATGAATGTTCAACTCAGACAGCTCCCGGTCGAGCAGGTGTCGGGCCCCGCGTATGACTTGCGCACCGGCGAGGTGTTCAGCCGAGACCAGTACGCCGCCAGACTGGGCGAAGACGGGAAGGCGCTGGTGGACGCTTTTTTCCCTCCGAAACCCTGATGCGCTGAGTCAGAACCAATCGTTCTGCATCGACAGGCACACGTCATCACGGGCTTGCAAAATGGCCAGCTCGTGGTGACAGGACGGTACTTCCCATGTCAGAAAATACCGCGCCGCCTGTAGTTTGCCGTTGTAGAAATCCGCGTCCACCGTGTTGCCGGTATTTAATCCTTCCTGCGCGCGGATGGCTTGTTCCAGCCAGCGCCAGCCGATGACGGTGTGGCCAAACGCTTTGAGGTACAGCGCGGAGTTGGCCAGGGTTGCAGTGACTTTGCCTTGAGCGAGATCGGTCAGCAATTCCAGGGTGACCGACTGCAGGCGAGCAACGAGTTGCTCCAGCGGCTGGCGCAGGATGGACAGCGATTCATGCGCCTGTGCTCGCTCACAAGTGTCGGCAATCAACCTGAGCAACTGTTTGAGGCCCGCGCCGCCGTTTTGCGCCAGTTTGCGGCCCAGCAGGTCCAGTGACTGAATGCCGTGGGTGCCTTCATGAATCGGATTGAGGCGGTTGTCACGGTAGTACTGCTCGACCGGGTATTCACGGGTGTAGCCGTGACCACCCAGAATCTGGATCGCCAGCTCGTTGGCCTTGAGGCAGAACTCCGAGGGCCAGGATTTGACGATGGGCGTCAGCAGGTCGAGCAGCTCATGGGCGAGCTTGCGCTGCTCCTCGGTTTCGCCTGTCTGCGTGTCGTCGAACAGGCGGGCCGCGTAAAGTCCCAGGTCGAACGAGCCTTCCACGTACGCTTTCTGGGTCAGCAGCATGCGCTTGACGTCAGCGTGCTGAATGATCGAGACCGGCGCGCTTTCCGGGTTCTTGCTGTCTGGCAGACGACCCTGCGGGCGCTCGCGGGCGTAATCTAGCGAGTAAAGATAACCGGCGTAACCCAGCATGACGGCGCCCATGCCCACGCCAATCCGCGCTTCGTTCATCATCTGGAACATGTAGCTCAAACCGTGGTGCGGCTTACCCACCAGATAGGCTACGCACTGGCCTTTATCGCCAAAATTCAATGCCGTGGACGTCGTTCCGCGCCAGCCCATCTTGTGAAACAGCCCGGCCAGCAGCACATCGTTGCGTGCGCCGAGACTGCCGTCGTCATTGACCAGGAATTTCGGCACGATGAACAGCGAAATGCCCTTCACGCCCGGCGGTGCGTCAGGCAGTTTTGCCAGCACCAGATGCACAATGTTTTCCGACAGCGGATGGTCGCCGCCAGAGATAAAGATCTTGTTGCCGCGCAGCCGGTAAGTGCCGTCTTCGGCGGGCTCGGCACGGGTACGAATGTCCGACAGTGACGAGCCTGCATGCGGCTCGGTCAACGCCATGGTGCCGAAGAAGCGGCCCTCGATCATCGGTTGCAGGAAACGCTGTTTCTGCTCGTCGCTGCCGAAGTTTTCGATGAGGTTCGCCGCGCCCATGGTCAGAAACGGGTAGGACGTCGACGCCGCGTTGGCTGACTGGAAATGCGCAAAACACGCTTGAGACAGCAGCGTCGGTAATTGCATGCCGCCCGCTTCAAAGCTGCGCGCCGCGTTCAGAAAGCCGGCCTCCAGAAACGCGTCCACAGCCGGCTTGACCTCAGGAATCAACACGGCCTCACCGTTCTCATAACGGGGTTCGTTCTCGTCATTCTTGCGGTTGTGCGGCGCGAAGAACTTCTCGGCGATGGTCCGGGCGGTGGTGATCGCTGCGTCGAACGTCTCGCGGCTGTGCTCGGCAAAACGCTCACGTTGCGTCAGCGCTTCGGCATCCAGCACTTCATACAGCTCGAAAGCCAGATTGCGGGAACTGAGCAGCGTCTCGGACATGGCGGCGTACCTTTTGTTGGAGTGCCATGAGTCTAGGTGTGCAGGGGAGGGGTGAACAGCAAGATTGATCTGGGTGATAGAGGGGTAGAACGGGGATCGAATTCAGGCGTGATAAGCACCGCAAAACTGTAGGAGCGCGCTTGCCCGCGATTGCGATCAATCAGGCACCGATGGGGTGTCTGCATTGACGCATCGCGGACAAGCGCTTCTCCATGAAGATTGCGTTTCGCCAGCTCCATGAAGCTGGCGCCCCGGAATTACCCGATGGTCATCAAGCTCGCGTTGCCCCCTGCTGCGGCGGTATTGACGCTCAATGCACGTTCAATGACCAGACGCTCCAGCGCGATGCCGGTTTCGCCTTTTGACAGGCCGTGAACACCCACGATGGCGCCGCTGCGTAGGGCAACCTGCTCGCAGATGGCGCGCAGTTGGTCGGAGTCGCCGTGGTGCAGGACGGCGTCGATGACGACGTCGTCTTTGCTCCAGTCGCTCACCAGCTTGATGCGTGCCTGAACGTCTTTTGGCAGGCGTTTGTACAGCGGCTTGCTCAGCTCGTTGTCCGGCACGATGGCCGTGCTGCCGACAGCCATCACGGCAGCCAGTTGGGTCAACAGGTCGGCTTCGTCGTCCGCCAGACACAGCACATGCTCACGCGGCAGGATGCTGTAGCTGTTGCGCTCGCCGGTCGGGCCCGCCAGTAGGCGGGTAACGCCGCTTTGCGATTGCTCGGCGAACTGCGCGCACAGAGTGTCGAGTTCCGTCAGCTGTTGACTGGCAGCCCAGGCTTTGAACGCGGTCAGCGGCTTGAGCAGGGTTTCACGCATGCGTGTGTCCGGCGCAGCCTGGGCATCGCGGCTGGCGAACGACTTCTGCACTGCATCGACCGGACGGGTCGAGAGCAGGCGATACAGATACAGCGGGCCACCGGCTTTCGGGCCTGTACCCGACAGGCCTTCGCCACCAAACGGCTGCACACCCACCACGGCACCCACGATGTTGCGGTTGACGTACATGTTGCCCGCGTTGACCGAGTCGATCACCTTGGCGATGGTTTCGTCGATGCGGGTATGCACGCCCAGTGTCAGGCCGTAACCCGAAGCGTTGATCTGTGCGATCAGTTGATCCAGCTCTTTGCGCTTGTAGCGCACGACGTGCAGGACCGGACCGAAGATTTCACGTTGCAGTTCGTCGAAGCTTTCCAGCTCGATCAAGGTCGGCATCACGTAGGTACCACGCTTGATCTCGTCGCTGTCGGCGATGGCGACCTGATACACGTTGCGGCCTTTGTCACGCATGGCCTGGATGTGTTTCTCGATGCCGGCCTTGGCTTCGGCGTCGATGACCGGACCAATGTCGACCGACAAGCGTTCAGGGTTGCCCAGGCGGTTTTCGGCCATGGCACCTTTGAGCATTTCGATGACGCGGTCGGCGGAATCTTCCTGCAGGCAGAGCACGCGCAGCGCCGAGCAACGCTGACCGGCGCTGTCGAAGGCGGAAGACACCACATCGATGACCACCTGCTCGGTCAGAGCAGAGGAGTCGACGATCATTGCGTTCTGGCCGCCGGTTTCGGCGATCAGTGGAATCGGACGGCCCTGGGCATCAAGGCGTCCGGCGATGTTGCGTTGCAGCAGACGAGCGACTTCGGTGGAACCGGTGAACATCACGCCTTTGACGCGCTCATCACCGACCAGCCGCGCGCCGACGGTTTCACCACGGCCTGGCAGCAGTTGCACCACGCCTTCCGGAATACCGGCTTCGAGCAGGATGCGCACGGCCTGTGCGGCCACCAGCGGCGTCTGCTCGGCAGGCTTGGCCAGCACGGGGTTACCGGCAGCCAGAGCGGCAGCGACCTGACCGCTGAAAATCGCCAGCGGGAAGTTCCACGGGCTGATGCACACCACGGGGCCCAGCGGACGGTGCGCGTCGTTGCTGAAGTCGTTGCGTGCCTGCACAGCGTAATAGCGCAGGAAGTCCACAGCCTCGCGCACTTCGGCGATCGCGTTGGCGTAGGTCTTGCCGGCTTCGCGGGCCAGCAGGCCCATCAGCGGCTGGATGTCGGCTTCCATCAGGTCGGCGGCGCGCTCAAGGATGGCAGCGCGTTCGGCCGGCGGTGTGGCTTGCCAGATCGGGCCTGCGCTCAGGGCGCTAAGCAAAGCATTGTCGACGTCTTCCAGGCTGGCTTCCTGAACATGGCCGACCACATCACGCAGGTCCGACGGGTTCAGGACGGGCGCTTCGGCGCCCGCGCTGACCGGGCTGCCCAGCATCGGGCCGGCTTTCCAGTCGTTGTGCGCAGTAGCAAGCAGCGCCGAGGACAGCGAGGCCAGGCGATGTTCGTTGGTCATGTCGATACCGGCCGAGTTGGCGCGCTCGCGGCCATACAGATCACGCGGCAGCGGAATGCGCGGATGTGGCAGACCGAAACCCCCTTCCTGCGTGGCCATGCGCTCGATGCTGGAGACCGGATCGGCCACCAGTTCCTGAATCGAGATCGACTGGTCGGCAATGCGGTTGACGAACGAAGTGTTGGCGCCGTTTTCCAGCAGACGACGGACCAGATAAGCCAACAGGGTTTCGTGAGTGCCTACCGGGGCGTAGACACGGCACGGCCGGTTCAGCTTTCCGTCGGCGACCTTGCCGACAACCTGCTCATAGAGCGGTTCGCCCATGCCGTGGAGGCACTGGAACTCGTACTGACCGGGGTAATAGTTCTGACCGGCAATGTGGTAGATCGCCGACAGGGTATGAGCGTTGTGAGTCGCGAACTGCGGGTAGATGACTTCCGGTACCGACAGCAGTTTGCGAGCGCACGCAATGTAGGACACGTCGGTGTACACCTTGCGGGTGTAGACCGGATAGCCTTCCAGGCCTTCGACCTGGGCGCGTTTGATTTCGCTGTCCCAGTAAGCGCCTTTCACCAGACGGATCATCAGGCGATGGCGGCTGCGGCGGGCCAGATCGATCACGTAGTCGATCACATACGGGCAGCGTTTCTGGTACGCCTGAATCACGAAGCCGATACCGTTCCAGCCAGTCAGCTGCGGTTCGAAGCAAAGGCGTTCGAGCAGGTCCAGCGACAGCTCCAGACGGTCGGCTTCCTCGGCGTCAATGTTCAGGCCGATGTCGTATTGCTTGGCCAGCAGGGTCAGGGACAGCAGGCGCGGATACAGCTCTTCCATCACACGCTCGTACTGCGCGCGGCTGTAACGCGGGTGCAGCGCCGACAGCTTGATGGAGATCCCCGGACCTTCGTAAATGCCGCGGCCGTGCGACGCCTTGCCGATGGAGTGGATCGCCTGCTCGTACGACGCGAGGTACTTCTGCGCGTCGTGTTCGGTCAGCGCCGCTTCACCGAGCATGTCGTAGGAATAACGGAAGCCTTTCGCTTCGAACTTGCTGGCATTGGCCAGCGCTTCGCCGATGGTTTCACCGGTCACGAACTGCTCGCCCATCAGGCGCATGGCCATGTCGACGCCCTTGCGGATCATCGGCTCGCCGGACTTGCCGATGATGCGGCTCAGTGAGGACGTCAGCCCGGCTTCGTTGTGGGTGCTGACCAGTTTGCCGGTCAGCAACAGGCCCCACGTGGCGGCGTTGACAAACAGCGACGGGCTGTTGCCCAGGTGCGGATGCCAGTTGCCAGTGCTGATCTTGTCGCGAATCAGCGCGTCGCGCGTGCCCTTGTCCGGAATACGCAACAGCGCTTCGGCCAGACACATCAGGGCCACGCCTTCCTGCGACGACAGCGAGAACTCTTGCAGCAAGCCCTGCACAATGCCGGCCCGACCGCCCGCGCTCTTCTGATTGCGCAGTTTTTCGGCAATCGAAGCGGCCAGTTTGTGCGTCGCGTCCGCCATCGGTGCTGGCAGGCGCGCCTGTTCCAGCAACATCGGCACGACTTCCGGCTCGGGGCGGCGATAGGCCGAGGTGATGGCGGCGCGTAGTACCGATTGCGGCAGGATGCTTTCGGCGAACTCGAGGAATGCCTGATGGGCGTTATCCACCGGCAGTTCGCCTTGATCGTCAGCGTCCTTACTGCCCTGGCCGTTGAGTTCGCTAAGGGTTGCACCACCCTCGAGTTTTTCGAGGTAATTGAAAATCGCCTGCTTGATGAGCCAGTGCGGGGTCCGGTCAATGGACTGCGCAGCGGCTTTCAATCGCTCGCGGGTCGGGTCGTCGAGCTTGACACCCAGGGTGGTGGTCGCCATGTCTTGTCCTCATAAGAGCCACGATGTGTGTGGCTATAGCTGCCGCCAAGAGTAGCTGTGCCAAAGTTAGGGTGCAACCGGGTGCAACCGGTTTTTTCCAGATATTTCCGTGTTGCCGTCTGAGCGCCCAGGGAGGCCGGTAATTTGTCGCACAGCCTTGGTGCCTGCGGCCTGCAAGATGCCTCGTAGCGCGCGAAAAAAGAGCAGGTATTCCAGTTGGTTACAATTTATGCGGGGAAAGTTGAAACTAATTCTCATCTGTGGGTTGCGCCTCGCTTGCGATGTTGACTAGCATGCGCGCCCTTGGTGCAACCCGTTGCTCCTGCCATAAAAACAACGCACGGACACACAATGAGCGTCAGCAATCCAACTTTGATCACGTTTGTGATCTACATCGCGGCAATGGTCCTCATCGGACTCATGGCCTATCGCTCCACCAACAACCTGTCGGATTACATTCTGGGCGGGCGCAGCCTCGGCAGCGTCGTGACTGCGCTGTCAGCGGGTGCTTCCGACATGAGCGGCTGGCTGCTCATGGGCTTGCCAGGCGCCATCTACCTGTCGGGCCTGTCGGAAAGCTGGATCGCCATCGGGTTGATCGTCGGCGCTTATCTGAACTGGCTGTTCGTCGCCGGTCGTTTGCGCGTCCAGACCGAGCACAACGGCGACGCGTTGACCCTGCCTGACTACTTCGCCAGCCGGTTCGAAGACACCAGCGGCCTGCTGCGGGTGATTTCGGCCATCGTGATCCTGGTGTTCTTCACCATCTACTGCGCCTCGGGCATCGTTGCCGGTGCGCGTCTTTTCGAAAGCACCTTTGGGATGTCCTACGAAACGGCATTGTGGGCGGGCGCTGCTGCCACTATTGCCTACACCTTCATCGGTGGCTTCCTCGCCGTGAGCTGGACCGATACGGTCCAGGCCACGCTGATGATCTTCGCGCTGATTCTCACGCCGATCATCGTGCTGCTGGCAACCGGTGGCGTCGACACCACGTTCCTGGCCATCGAGGCGAAAGACCCGACCAGCTTCGACATGCTCAAGAACACCACCTTCATCGGTGTGATTTCCTTGATGGGCTGGGGGCTGGGTTACTTCGGCCAACCGCATATCCTGGCGCGCTTCATGGCGGCTGATTCGGTCAAGTCGATCGCCAAGGCCCGCCGTATCTCCATGACCTGGATGATCCTGTGCCTGGGTGGCACGGTCGCCGTGGGCTTCTTCGGCATCGCCTACTTCTCGGCACATCCTGACGTTGCCGGTCCCGTGACCGAAAACCATGAGCGTGTGTTCATCGAACTGGCCAAGATTCTGTTCAATCCCTGGATCGCCGGCGTGCTGCTGTCGGCAATTCTGGCGGCGGTCATGAGCACCTTGAGCTGCCAGTTGCTGGTGTGCTCGAGCGCGCTGACCGAAGACTTCTACAAAGCCTTCCTGCGCAAGCAGGCTTCGCAGCGTGAACTGGTGTGGGTCGGCCGTGCGATGGTGCTGCTGGTGGCGTTGATCGCCATTGCCCTGGCCGCCAACCCTGAAAACCGGGTGCTGGGGCTGGTCAGCTACGCGTGGGCAGGCTTCGGTGCTGCGTTCGGTCCGGTCGTGCTCATCTCGGTGATCTGGAAGGGCATGACCCGCAATGGCGCGTTGGCCGGCATTCTGGTGGGCGCTGTGACGGTCGTGGTCTGGAAGCATTTCGAACTGCTGGGTCTGTACGAAATCATTCCGGGCTTCATCTTCGCCAGCCTCGCCATTGTGATGTTCAGCGTGCTGGGCAAAGGCCCTACCGCTGGCATGCAGGCACGATTCGACGCGGCTGAAAAAGAGTACCGCGCGGCGTAAACCGTCTGGCCTCATAAAAAGCCCGCGTTTCCTGAGAAGCGCGGGCTTTTTTCGTTGGCGCAGACGCTCGATCAAGATTTGTTGTGGTCGACATCCAGATTGAAGAACATCGCCTTGCCGCCTTCGCTGGTGTACCCGGTGTTGTCCTGAGTATAGACCCCGGCCTTGAAGTACAGCTGTTGCTTGCTCCAAGTGGCACTGATGCGGTCGTTCCACACCATGTTCTTTGCCTTCACACTGAGCAGCCCGGCCTTGTTGAGGTGGATGACGTAATTGAAGGTTTCGTTGAGATGGATGCCTTCGGCGATGGTGAAGATACGTGCCTTCTTGTCGTCGGGATGGAATCGCACCTTGGCGACGATGATCCCGTCCTTGGTTGCATCCTGGTATTGATATTCGAGCTTGAGTAGCGGCTGAGTGCTCTCATAGACATGGATCTGGCCGATCACGATTCGCCCGGAAGATGGGACCTGAAGCACCTTGAGCTTGGCGTTCAGAAAGTTGTCGGCTTCGGTGTAGGTCCAGTTATGAAGCGTGCCGTTGGACCAGGTTTCGCGCAACTCTGTGCGGGGGTAGATCGCGTTGGCAGTCTTTGCGCCGGTCACTGGCGCCCAGAAGCTGATATTCGATGACCCGGACTTGAAGTATTTGTCGTCATAACCCTGAAGCAATTGTTTCGTTTCGATGGTGGCGGGTGGCGAGCCCACTGGAATACTCAAATTCCAGGTTCCCAAATCAATCATTGTGTCTTTCGTCCGATATGTCTCATTGCCAGCAAACGTGTCTGGCGCAAGGGTTTGAGGGGTGCTCCTTATACGTTTCACCTCGCCGTTTGTTAACGTGAATCCGTCGAGCGGTTGACGTCAAATTGCCGCTATTTTTGATGCGCGGCAGGGTGGGAGGACCGCTCAGGGCGATGACCGTTAGTCGGATTGGATCCTGATTTAGGATGGCAAAACGGTGGCCTGCCTTCTTTTTTTCCCATTCGGGTCTAGAGTAATCGCCAACCGGATCATGGGCGGAGCCCCTTCACAAGGCAGTAGAAGTGAATGAGTAGCAGCATGGAATGCGCGCAATCCCAACCACCCAATGGCAAGTCAGTCTTGTTGGTGGTCGACGACTACCCGGAAAATCTGGTCACGATGCGTGCCGTCCTGCAGCGCCAGGACTGGGAAATCGTCACCGCCAGTTCAGGCATGGAGGCATTGGGCCTGCTTCTTGATGTGGACGTCGACCTCGTCCTGCTTGATGTGCAGATGCCCGAAATGGACGGCTTTGAAGTCGCCCGCCTGATGCGTGGCAGTCAGCGAACCCGCCTGACGCCGATCATCTTTCTGACCGCCAACGAACAATCGCGCGACGCTGTGCATAAAGGCTATGCCAGCGGCGCGGTGGACTACCTGTTCAAACCGTTCGATCCCAATATCCTCAAGCCCAAAGTTCAGGCCCTGCTGGAACAGCAGCACAACCGGCGTGCCTTGCAGAAACTCAGCCGCGAACTGGAGTCGGCACGGGCGTTCAACGCGTCGGTATTGGCCAACGTGGCTGAAGGCATTCTGGTGGTCAACGAAGACGGCATCATCAGCTTTGCCAATCCGGCGATCTGCCGATTGCTGGGCATGACCGACGGCGAGCTGCGTGGTACCGGGTTGTGCTGTTATCTGCAGGAGCCGGTGGTCACTGTCTGGACCGATTCGGGGTTCTATCACCACTACCGGCGCGCCGACACCTACCGGGTCCACGATGCCGTCATGCGCACGCCCGAGGGGCGCCAGCTGCCGGTGGCCTTGTCCTGCGCGCCCTTGCCGGAAGAACAGAAAGCGATGGTGTTGAGCGTGCTCGACATGTCGGTGGTACGCGACCTCTACAGTCAGCTTGAACTACAGGCCGTGACCGATTCGCTGACCGGGCTGCTCAATCGTCGCGGCTTCTACCAGACCGTCGAAGGCATGTTGTCGCGCAACGAGCATGCCGGTAAATACCTCGTGGTCCTGTACCTCGATCTGGACGGCTTCAAGCACGTGAACGACTCGCTGGGCCATGATGCCGGTGATCAGGTGCTGGTCTGGGTTGCCGAGCAATTGAAGGAATGCCTGCGGCCTTATGACGTGCTGGCGCGAATGGGCGGCGACGAATTCGTGGTCGTGATCGACGGACTCGACTTTCCCGAGCATGCCGCCAAAGTCGCGGAAAAACTGATTGATCGCGTGTCTGCCCGGCGTGTTGTCGACGGTATCGAGGCGACATTGGGTGCCAGCATCGGTATCGCGGTGTATCCGGACTGCGGCACCAACCTGGACGGCTTGCTGCGTGCGGCGGACATCGCCATGTATGAGGCCAAGCGCGCCGGTCGCCATCAGTACCGTTTCTACGATCAGTATATGAATGGCCGCGCCCGTTCCCGCTTGATGCTTGAAGAAAGCGTGCGCACGGCGATCGAGGGCAAGGATTTCTCTATCGTCTACCAGCCGCAGATCAACGTGATCACGGGGCGAACCCGTGGCTTCGAGGCGCTGTTGCGCTGGAATCACCCGGACGCCGGCGATGTGCCTTCGAGCCTGTTCATTCCGTTGCTGGAGGAAACCCGGCTGATCAACAAGCTGGGAGGCTGGATCTTCGAGCAGGGCGCAGCACAGCTGCAACGGTGGGACGGGATTTTTCCGGCCGATCTGGTGATGAGTGTCAGCGTCAGCCCGGCGCAATTCAGCATGCCCAATCTGGCGGCCGAGTTGCAGCGCGCCATGCACATCCACGGCCTGCAACCGCGCCAGCTGGAAGTTGAAATCACCGAGCCTTCGCTGGTCCACAATCTGGTGCACAGTCGCAAGCAACTGCAAAGCCTGCACGACATTGGTGTGCGCGTGTCGCTGGATGACTTCGGCGCAGGCGACAGCTCGCTGGCCCATCTGCGAAACCTCGACCTGGATACGCTGAAGATCGACCGGCACTTCATCAGCGGCATGATGAGTTCGCCGCGTGATCTTGCCGTGGCGCGCACGGTCATGGACCTGTGCCGGATGCTGAACATCGACGTCATCGCCGAGGGTGTGGAAACGCTGGAGCAATATCAATGGCTGGTGGCCAACGGCTGCGAGATCATTCAGGGATTCCTGCTGGCGCATCCGATGACGCCGGATGAGGCCTTGCGTTTTGTCGAGCCGATTGTTCTGCCGACGACCCATCCGCTGCTTGAACAGCGCTGACGCGGTAGACTGACGCCCTTTCACTCCTTCGATCCGAACATGACCCTCACCGCGACAACGCCGCTCAAATACCTGCAGGCCTATCCGGCCTCCTTGCAGGATCAGGTCCGGCAACTGATTGCTCAGGACAAACTGGGCGCCTATCTGGAGCAACGCTATCCGGGACGTCATGACGTGCAGAGCGACAAGGCGCTGTACGCGTATGCGCTCTCGCTCAAGCAGGAATACCTGCGCAATGCGCCCGGCATCGACAAAGTGCTCTTCGACAACCGCCTTGACCTGACGCATCGCGCACTGGGCCTGCACACCACGGTTTCGCGTGTGCAGGGTGGCAAGCTCAAGGCGAAGAAGGAAATCCGCGTCGCGTCGTTATTCAAGGACGCAGCCCCCGAGTTCCTCAAGATGATCGTGGTTCACGAACTCGCGCACTTCAAAGAGACCGAGCACAACAAGGCGTTCTACCAGTTGTGCGAGCACATGCAGCCGGGTTACCACCAGTTGGAATTCGATCTGCGCATTTACCTGACATGGCGCGACATGCAGCAGGGTTAGCGACCACCTTTCTCTTCGACAAGGACATGACGATGGACGTCAGCAAGACCAAGAGCAGCTTCTACCGCCGGCTTTACGTGGCGTACCTGATCGACACTGAGATGGCCAGCAGCGTGCCAGCGTTGACCGAGGTCACGGGCATGCCGCGCCGCACCGCGCAGGACACCATCGCGGCGTTGGCCGATCTGGACATCGTCTGTGAGTTCGAGCAACTGGACGGCGGGCGTAACCACGCAGGCGGCTACCGGATTCGCGACTGGGGCGCGATCGACAGGCAATGGATTGTGCAGAACCTGCGGCAGGTCAAAGCGGTGTTGGGGTATCCCTGAGGGGATGGCCAGAGATGAATACTGTGGGAGCGAATTCATTCGCGAGAAGTTTTTACATCCGACACATCTGTATCGACTCTACTCCCGTATCGCGAATGAATTCGCTCCCACAAGTCCGGCTCAAACCACCGGCTACGTGAGCATGAGGAGTTAATCCAGATCCCGGCGCATGCCGAGGTGCGGGATGCCGTCTTCGACATACACATCGCCCACCGGATTAAAACCATAACGGCTGTAATAACCCTGCAAGTGCGCCTGCGCGGACAGATAAATCGGCTGGTCCGGCCAGTTGCGCTCCGCGTGTTCCAGCGCTTGCACCATCAACTCGTGGCCCATGCCCTTGTTGCGCATTGATGGAGCAGTCACCACGCGACCGATGGTCACGTCACCGTTCTGCTGGATCGGGTCCAGCAAGCGCAGATATGCCACCAGTTCGTTGTCTTGCCACGCCATCAAATGCCGGGTGTCACCCAGTAAATCCTGGCCGTCGACGTCCTGATACCAGCATTTCTGTTCCACCACGAACACCTGCGCGCGCAATTGCAAGATGGCGTACAACTGCTCTTTGCTCAGGGCGGTATGGTGTTTGCAAATCCAGTTGATCGACATGTCGCCAGCTCACGAAAAGAAGTCCATGGCGGATACTAAACGCATATTGCTGTCAGCCCAAAGTAACCGTGTGGTGACCCTTCACAGTTGGGTTGTGCATGCCATAGTTTTCTTGTACGACTTTTTTGAACGACCGCACAAACATCGTCCTCTTAAGAGTTGTGGAAAACGTAGAACAGGTCTTCAATGAAGGCCACTTGCTATCGCCGCACATTGCCTCATCCGGGCCATGCACGTTGCCCGTCGCTCGCACCAGGGACGTCACAGTCGCTTTATCGCAGCTGAAACAAATGCAGACTGGCCGTCTGCCTAAGGATCTTGAGCATGTCGCGTTTGCTTCGAGCCATGGGTCTGCTGGGGTTACTGCTGATCGCGCAGGACGCCCTGGCTCAGAAACTGCGTCTGGCGGGGGACGCATGGGCGCCCTATGCGGATGTCTCGCTGCTCAACGACGGTCTCTCCACCGACTTGATTCGCACGGCCCTGGGCCGTGCCGGCTATACCACCGAATACGAGCAAGTGCCTTGGGCGCGGGCCATTCATGGTATCGGCGAGGGGCGATACGACATCTTGATCAATGCCTGGTACAGCGAAGACCGCACGCGCATCGGCCAGTTTTCCGGCGAATATATGGTCAATCGCTTGCGCTTTCTCAAGCGCAAGACCTCAACTGTTGACTACCAGAGCCTGACCCAACTGCACCCGTACTCAATCGCCGTGGTTCGCAGTTACGCCTATTCGCCCGCGTTCGACAGTGATGCCGAATTGAAAAAGGTGCTGGTCGCAAGCTTCTCGACCGCTGTGCGCATGTTGGCGGCGGGGCGAGTGGAATTGACCGTTGAAGACGAGTACGCCGCACGTTTCGCGCTCAGTCGCGAGCCTGATGAAGTGCGCGACAACGTCGAGTTCCTGCCTAAATCACTGAGTGAAAACAGCCTGCATATTCTGGTCAGCCTGAAGAACCCCGATCACGAAAAAATCGTCGCGGACTTCGACAAGGCCATTGCGGCCATGAAAGCCGACGGCACCTACGACAAGCTGTTCAAGCTGCACGGTCTGTAATTTCGCCCTCTTTCTCCGGCGCCTTGATCAAATGCGCGGCCAGCGTGCGCAACGGCCCGAGCTGGCGACAGATCAGCGCCAACTGGGTCTGCACCAGACGCTGAGCCTCGTCGATCTCTTCCGGCATCTGCTCCAGATCCGCGGCCAGCGCCTCTTCTGCATCGCTGTGCACGGCCACGGGTTGTCGTGTTGCCAGGCCATGGGCGATCTCATCGATGCTCGACGCCAGTTGGGCGCCTGCACCCTCGATCAATTGCTCGCGGACATCACTCGGTAACTGGGTGTCCCGATGCGCGCCCAGGCCCGACAAATAGCTGAGCAGCGTGTGCGAGAGCACCAGAAAGCGAAAGCCCACGTCAGCTTCCTTGCGGAAATGCCCTGGCTCCATGAGCATGTTCGCCAGCGTGGTCGACAGGGCGGCATCGGCGTTGTGGGCGTTGCGTCGGGCAAGCCGATAGGCCAGGTCGTCGCTCTTGCCTTGCGCGTATTGCTGCATGATCTGACGCAGATAGATGCTGTTGCAGGACAGGGTGTTGGCCAACACTTTGTTCAGGCGACGGCCTTGCCAGTCAGGCAGGAACAGCAGCACGGCCAGGCCTGCGATCAGGCTGCCCAGCAAGGTGTCCATCAGGCGTGGCAGGAACAACCCGTAACCGTTTCCGACCTGATTGAAGCAGAACAGGATCATGACGGTGATCGCGGCTGTCGACAGCGTGTAACGCGTGGTGCGGTTGACGAAGAACACCACACCGGCCAGCACCGCGCACATCGATTGCAGGACAGGCGTGGTGATCAGGTCGAACAGAATCCAGCCGGCGGTCAGGCCGATGGCGGTGCCGATGATCCTCTGGCCGAGTTTGCGTCGTGTGGCGCCGTAGCTCGGCTGGCAGACAAAGACCGTGGTCAGGATGATCCAGTAGCCCTGCGACGGGTGGATCAGGTGAAGCATGATGTAGCCAATCACCAACGCCAGCGGCAGGCGCAGGGCGTGCCGGAACAACAATGACGTGGGCGTCAGTTGCAGGCGGATGCGGGTGACGACGTCTTTGAGAGTACGGGGAGAGCGGTCCAGCAGGCTGCTGTCGGTGGCGTCGGCGAGAGCGTCCGGGTTGCTGGCGTCGCTGAGCAGGCGGTCCAGCGTCCCCAAATTGTTCGCCAGTGCGCGCAGCGAGCGCAGCAAGCCGCGCCAGGCGGGATTGCTCTGAATCCTCAAGTGTTCGAGGGAGGCGCGCAAGTCGTCCAGCGCATGGGCGAAGCTGTCGTCGTAGATGAACGGTTGGCGCAGCTGGATCGACACCGACAGGTCGCGGCAGGCGTTGCCCTGTTGGCGAAGCAGGCGCTGGCAGCGGAACAGGACGTCGCTGTGGAAGAACGCCTCGGCCAGCGAGTTGTAGGGGTAATGCGAAGAACTGGCGCGCTCGTGGATGTCCTGAGCGAGGAAATACAGCTTTAGATAGCGGCTGACTTTCGAGCCTGGCCGCCCGCTGCCGACTCGGTTGAGGATGATTTCCTTGGTCACGTTGAGCGCGGCCACGACCTTGCCGTTCTGCTTGGCCAGCTCCAGGCGTCGGGCTTCGACGTCCAGGGTGCGAATCGGCTCGAACAGCTCCGACTTCAGCTTCAGGTACAGGCCCAATTCGCGGAACAACCGCGCCAGGGCCTGCTGCACGGGCTGGTTGGAAAACAGCATCTGCCACAGCACGGACAGCAAGCCGTACCACGCCGCACCCGCCACCAGCAGCATCGGTTCGTGCCAGAAGTCGGTGACCTCGCCGCCGCGCTGATCCACGCCGATCATGGTGTAGACCGAGAGAATCAGGGTCGCGTAGGCGATCGCGCCATAACGCTCGCCCAGCGCGCCGAGCATCGTCAGGCAGAACGCCGCCAGCGCGAAGGCGCAGATGAACAGGACGGGGTAGGGGAACAGTAATTCAACGGACAGCGCCGCGATGCTGAAGCACACCAGCGTCACGGCCAGTGCGTTGAGGCGGCCTTGCCAGCTGTCGTCGGTTTCGGACAGGGCGCTGGCGATAATCCCGAGGAACAGCGGGATGACCAGCGACATTTCGTTTTGGTACCAGCACAGCGCCATGCTGCCGGTCAGCGCGATGAAAACCCGCACGCTGTAGGAAAACTTGTCCAGCGCCCAAAGGCGGCGGAAGGTGTTGCGCAACGATTTCGATGCCATGAACGCTGACGGCCTTGTTCGCGATTAATTCTGCTGAAGGATATGTACAGCGCCCGGTGCGCGCTGTACATCCGGTTAGCAAAATTTATTCCGAATTCGCCATCGACACCCAGCCCCGTGTGAGCTGCCCGGTATAAACCTTGTGGGAGCTGCCGGAGGTTACGACGGTGGCGAATGCGGTCTTTCAGCTGCCGGAGATGTGTTGACTGTACCGGCCTCTTCGCGACCCTCGTAACCTCGGATTGCTCCCACAGGGACCGCGTGATGCGATGGATACCGCCCGGCACAAACCCTGTGGGTGTTACCCGACACCAATCCTGTGGGAGCTTGCCCGGTATACCTTGTGGGAGCTGCCGGAGGTTACGACGGTGGCGAATGCGGACTTTCAGCTGGCAGAGGTGCGTTGACTGTATCGGCCTCTTCGCGACCCTCGTAACCTCGGATTGCTCCCACAGTGACCGCGTGATGCGACCGATACCGCCCGGCACAAACCCTGTGGGTGTTGCCCGACACAAATCCTGTGGGAGCTTGCCCGGTATACGTTGTGGGAGCTGCCGGAGGTTACGACGGTGGCGAATGTGGACTTTCAGCTGGCAGAGGTGCGTTGACTGTACCGGCCTCTTCGCGACCCTCGTAACCTCGGATTGCTCCTACAGGGACCGCGTGATGCGGTGGATACCGCCCGGCACAAATCCTGTGGGTGTTACCCGACACAAATCCTGTGGGAGCTTGCCCGGTATACGTTGTGGGAGCTGCCGGAGGTTACGACGGTGGCGAATGCGGTCTTTCAGCTGCCAGAGGTGTGTTGGCTGTGCCGGCCTCTTCGCGACCCTCGTAACCTCGGATTGCTCCCACAGAGACCGCGTGATGCGACCGATACCGCCCGGCACAAACCCTGTGGGTGTTGCCCGACACAAAACCTGTGGGAGCTTGCCCGGTATAAACCTTGTGGGAGCTGCCGGAGGTTACGACGGTGGCGAATGCGGTCTTTCAGCTGGCAGAGGTGTGTTGACTGTACCGGCCTCTTCGCGACCCTCGTAACCTCGGATTGCTCCTACAGGGACCGCGTGATGCGGTGGGTGCTGCCGGCGCAACTCCTGCCGGAGGTTACCAAGCTTAGACGTACTGCGCCGCCGCATACGCCGACGCCCAGGCCCACTGGAAGTTGAAGCCGCCCAGATGACCGCTGACGTCCAGCACTTCGCCGATGAAGTACAGCTTCGGCGATTTCAGCGACTCCATGGTTTTGGACGACACTTCCCGCGTGTCGATCCCGCCCAGCGTCACTTCGGCCGTGCGATAGCCTTCGGTACCTGCCGGAACCACCTGCCAGCTCGACAGTTTGTTAGCGATGTCGGCCAGTTCAGCGTGGGTGTACTGCTTCATCGGCTTGGAGACGAACCACTGTTCTGCAATCAGGTTGGCCATTTTCTTGGTGAAGATCTCGCCGAGCAGGGTCTTCAGTTCGCTGTTGGGGCGTTCGGCTTGTTGCTCGGTCAACCAGCTGTGGGCGTCGTGATCGGGCATCAGGTTGATTTCCACGGCGTCACCCGGATGCCAGAACGAAGAGATCTGCAGGATCGCCGGACCGCTTAAACCACGATGGGTGAACAGGATGTTCTCGCGGAAACTGACGTCGTTGCAGCTCACGAGGCAGTCCACCGAAGTGCCGGTCAGCTCGGTGCACAGCTCTTTGAGCTGATCGGTGATGGTGAACGGCACCAAGCCTGCGCGTGTCGGCAGAAGGGTGTGACCGAACTGCTTGCCGACCTGATAGCCGAAGCCCGTGGCACCCAGTGTCGGAATCGACAGGCCGCCCGTGGCGATCACCAGCGACTCGCAGCTGATGTCACCCAATGTGGTGCTCAGCAGGTAGCCGGTCTCGGTTTTCTCGATGGTCTGGACTGACGTATCCATGTGCAGGCTGACGCCGGCGTCGTCGCACTCGCTGAGCAACAGGCCGAGGATGTCGCTGGACTTGTTGTCGCAGAACAGCTGGCCGAGCTTCTTCTCGTGGTATGGCACACCGTGTTTACCGACCAGCGCGATGAAATCCCACTGGGTGTAGCGGGCAAGCGCGGATTTGCAGAAGTGCGGGTTCTGCGAGAGGAAGTTGGCGGGCTCGGTGTACATGTTGGTGAAGTTGCAGCGGCCACCGCCCGACATGAGGATTTTCTTGCCCGGCTTGTTGGCGTGATCGATCAGCATGACCTTGCGGCCACGATTGGCTGCGGTGAACGCACACATCAAACCTGCGGCGCCAGCGCCGATGATCACAACGTCAGTAACGGGCAAAGCGGTGTCCTCAGGAGAATCGGTGGTGTGTCAGAAGGCCTGATCGTTCCCACGCTCTGCGTGGGAACGCATTTTGCGACGCTCCGCGTCGCCCGGACGCGGAGCGTCCAGCACGGCATTCCCACGCAGAGCGTGGGAACGATCAAATGCGGTGTTTCGGGTGCTTACAAAATCCGCACCCGCAACGACTTGCCCTTGATCTTGCCGTTGTTCAGACGCTCCAGCGCCTGTTTGGCGATGCTGCGCTCGACCGCCACATAAGCCTGGAAATCGAAAATCGCAATCTTGCCGACCTGGGCGCCCGGCACACCCGCTTCGCCCGTCAGCGCGCCCAGGATGTCGCCCGGACGGAGTTTGTCCTTGCGGCCCGAGCCGATGCACAGGGTCGTCATCGGTGGTAGCAGCTTGCCGCCTTCCTTGCGGGTCAGCTGGTCGTACTGCTGCCAGTTCAGCGGCGCTTTCTGCAATTCTTCGACGGCGCGCGCACGCTGGCTTTCGCCCGGTGCGACGAGGCTGACGGCGATGCCGGTTTCGCCTGCGCGACCGGTACGGCCCACGCGGTGAATGTGGATTTCCGAATCTCGGGCCAGCTCGACGTTGATCACCATGTCCAGTGCGTCGATGTCCAGACCGCGGGCCGCCACGTCAGTCGCAACCAGCACCGAGGTGCTGCGGTTGGCGAACATCGCCAGCACCTGATCGCGATCACGCTGCTCCAGGTCACCGTGCAGGCCCACGGCCGACATGCCTTTGGCGGTCAAGTGATCGACCACTTCCTGAACCTGTTGCTTGGTGAAACAGAACGCCACACAGGACTGCGGACGGAAATGGTCGAGGACCTTCACCACCGCTTCCAGGCGTTGCTCAGGGGAAATTTCGTAGAAGATCTGCTCGATCTGGCTGTCGGCGTGCAGCGCTTCGACCTTCACGGTCTGCGGGTCACGCATGAACTTGGACGCCAGTTGCTTGATGCCGACCGGGTAGGTGGCGGAGAACAGCAGCGTCTGACGGCGCTCCGGGGTCTGCTCGATGATGTCCGCGATCGCGTCGTAGAAACCCATGTCGAGCATGCGGTCGGCTTCGTCGAGGACCAGCGTGTTCAGGCCGTCCAGCACCAGCGAGCCTTTGCGCAAATGCTGCTGGATACGACCCGGCGTGCCGACGATGATGTGCGCGCCGTGCTCCAGCGAGCCGATCTGCGGGCCGAAGGACACGCCGCCGCACAGGGTCAGGACCTTGATATTGTCTTCGGCGCGGGCCAGACGACGGATTTCCTTGGCCACCTGATCCGCCAGCTCGCGGGTCGGGCACAGTATCAGTGCCTGGCAGCCGAAGTAGCGCGGATTGATCGGGTTCAGCAGGCCGATACCGAAGGCCGCTGTCTTGCCGGAGCCGGTTTTGGCCTGGGCAATCAGGTCCATACCCTTGAGCATCACCGGCAGGCTCTGCGCCTGAATCGGCGTCATCTCGGCATAACCAAGGGATTCCAGGTTAGCCAGCATGGCAGCGGAAAGGGGCAGTGAATTGAACGCGGTGTTAGTCACAAGGGTGGCCTGCAAAACAAAATGTCGCGCAGTGTATCAGGTCGCGGGCCCTGCCTTGGGGGCGCGGGCGATAAATGGTGGGGAATCAGGCGGTTCGTCTTTCGCGTTTTTCCTGTAACCACCGATTCCCTGTGGGAGCGAATTCATTCGCGAAAAGTGTCAAGGCGAATAGGCACGTGTCGGATGGACCGGCCTTTCGCGAATGAATTCGCTCCCACAGTGGATCCGCGCTTAGCCAGCGGACCGCGTCACGCCTCGATTTCCGGCTCGGTCTGTGGCTTGCGCGGTGGATTCTCTGGCGGCATGCGCGGTGAGAGCTGCAGAAAGATCGACGCCGCCAGCATGGCCAGCACGCCCACGCACAGGAACGTCAGCTGGAAGGCACCCAGCACGCTGCTGACCTCGCCGGTCGCGACATCGTCCGTAAACCCACCGAGCAACGCGGCCGCGCAGGCGACGCCCAGGCTCAGGGACAACTGAGCCACCACCGACAGCAAACTGTTGCCGCTGGCTGCACTGGCGTCGTCGAGATCGATCAGCGTGACGGCATTCATCGCCGAGAACTGCAGCGAGTTCACACCGCCCAAAAACGCCAGATGAATCAGCAGTATCCAATACGGCGTGTCGGCGTCGACCAGCGCCATGCTCGCCAGCAGGATCCCGAGCAGCAACGTGTTGCCGGTAAGGACGATGCGATACCCCAGGCGCTCGATGGCCCGCGTGGCCAGCGGTTTGGCGAACATCGCCGCCAGCGCCAGCGGGATCATGCTCATCCCGGCGTGGGAGGGCGAGTAACCCAGCGCGACTTGCAGCATCAACGGCACGAGAAAGGGCAGCGCACCGCTGCCCAGCCGCGCAAACAGATTACCCATGATGCCGACGGCGAAACTTCGGGTGCGAAACAGCGAGGCCGAAAACAGCGGCGATTCCACGTGCCCGGCGCGCAGCCAGTACGCGGCCAGGCAGGCCATCCCGCCGAACAGCAGCATCACCACGCGTAAATGCGGCAGACGCAGTTCGCCCAGGCCTTCCAGGGCGATGGTGATCAGCACCATCGACGCGCCGAACAGCGCAAACCCCACCAGATCGAAACGTGTGCGCCCGCCGCCCTGTAGATCCGGGATGAACTTGCGCACGGCAAAGCAGCCGAGGAGGCCGACCGGAATGTTGATCAGGAAGATCCAGTGCCAGCTCAGGTATTCCACCAGCCAACCGCCCACGGTCGGGCCCATCAACGGGCCGAGCAGGGCCGGCATGGTGATGAAACTGAGGGTGCGCACCAGCTCGGTTCGCGGGTAGGCGCGCAGCACGATTAACCGGCCCACTGGCATCATCAGAGCACCGCCCAGACCCTGAACCACGCGGGCACCGACCAGCATGCCGAGGGAGTTGGCAGCCGCACACAGCAGCGAGCCGAAGCTGAACAGCAGGATGGCGCTGAAGAAAATGCGCTTGATCCCGAACCGGTCGGAAATCCAGCCCGAGGCCGGAATCAGCAAGGCAATCGTCAGCATGTAGGCGATGATCACCGACTGCATGCGCAGCGGGTCTTCAGACAGCGAACGGGCCATGGACGGTAGCGCGGTGTTAAGGATCGTGCCGTCCAGGCTTTGCATGAAAAAGGCAATGGCGATGACCCAAGGCATCCAGCGCAGGGTTCGGGCGTCCAGTTGCGGCGTCGAGGTCGGCATGTGAAGTTCGAGGTCCTTATGGTTTTATCGCGCGATGGATCCGGCATGTCGCAGATCCAAAGGGTCAGGCCGAGATCCCTGTGGGAGTGAGCTTGCTCACGAAGAGGCTGTTATATCCGCCACATCTCTGCTGTCTGATCGCCAGCATTCGTGAGCAAGCTCACTCCCACAGGATTTGTGGTATTTGCCTGACAGCGGAGTGTCAGGCAACCCGATACGTTACAACGTCAACGTCAGCCTGCTCACCAACGCGCCCGGCAGCAGGTTCGAGGCTGTTTGACGTTGACTGTAGGTACTCGCCGACAGGATGAGTTCCCTTTCAGTCGTCAATTGCTCTAGCGCGCTGCCCAGCAGGCTGAAAAGACTGTCGTCGAAGCGCATGGTACTCACCGGCGCCTTGATCTTGCCGTCTTCGACCCAGAACGTCGCAAAGCGGGTCATCCCGGTGATGCGTCCGGCCGTGCGGTCCGAGAAATTCAGGTACCACAGGTTGCTGATGTAGAGCCCGGTGCCCAGCTCCTTGAGCACATCGTCCAGGGCCAACGAGCCGCCGTTCATGCTCAGCGCGCTGGGCGACTCACCCCAGCCGGCGCCGTTGGCGGTCAGGCCGTACTCGGCCGCGCTGCGTGAGTCGATCAGACGATCCTTAGCAACCCCCTCGACCACCAGCGACAGGTCGGCGCGTGGATACCCTTCACCCGAGAACGCTGGCGACAACGAGCCCGTGACCTGCTCATCCAGGCTCACCAACGGGTTCAGCGTCCCATGACCGTCATAGAGGCGCTGCAGCGGACTGGTCTTGTCCGCCAGCGACTGCGCGGAGAAACCGCCCCAGCACAGCATGCCCATGACTTCTTCCAGCGCCGCAGGTGCCAGATAAGCCCGGTATTGACCTGGCGGCAGCGGGTGCGAAGGATGCCCCAGAAACTCAAGCTGCTCGCGGGCGAGGGCGAAGCGTCTGGCGAATGCCACGTCGTCCCACGCGTGACCCGCGTAATTGGCCTTCACGGCCTGACCGTTTTCGTGGAACAGGCTCCAGTCAAAGTTGAAGCTGTTCGCCTGATGCCAACCCAGCGCGCCGCTGGAGCTGGCGAATCCGCGATAGATCGGTCCGGCGGCGTAGATGCCGACCAGGTCCAGGCCTTCGCCCAGTTGTGCGATCTGTTCGACCACATGTGCGCTGTCGGGCAACGCCGCGTCCTGAATATTGCTGCTCTGCCAGGCATCGTCGTTGAGCAGCAGATAAGGGTCGACCGGCAGCAGCGTCAGGGTTTCGCGCAGCTGGTGCAGCGCTTCGCCCAGGCGCTGACGGTCCACAGCGTCGTCGCCGGACAGCGTCAGGTTCAGGTCGGCGTGACGACCGTCTTCGATCAGTTTGAAGTGCAGACTGGCTTGCTGCACATGACCTGCCTGGCGCACCTTGGCGTGGTTGAACCGAATGAAATCCGACGCCTCGGCGTTGTAGCTCAGGGTGAAGCGTTCCTGAGGCGTGACGGCGCCGCGCAGCCAGTCGGCCAGGGCATTGAATCGGGCTTGATGGGGCATCAGGCGTCACCTCCGAAAACATCGACGTTGGCGAATACGCAGGCGGGCGAGGCATGGCCGACGCGCACTACTTGGTTGGGCTCGCCTTTGCCGCAGTTCGGCGTGCCGAGGACCTTGAAGGTGCTCGCGTCGCCGACGGCGCTGAGGTTGCGCCAGAACTGCGCTGAAATGGCGCGGTAGTTTGGGTTCTTCACCACGCCCTTGAGCTCGCCATTCTCGATCAACTGACCCCATTCACAGCCGAACTGGAATTTGTTGCGCGCATCGTCGATCGACCACGAGCGGTTGGTGCTCATCAGGATGCCGTGCTCGATACCGCCGATCAGTTGCGCCATCGATTGATCGCCCGGCTCGATGTTGAGGTTGGCCATGCGGTCGATGGGCGCTCGGTTCCAGCTACAGGCGCGGCTGTTGGCAACGCCCTCCATGCCGGAGCGGTATTGCGACAGCGCACCACCCAGTGGGCGTTCGAGGATGCCGTCCTTGATCAGGAACTGCTTGCTGGCGGGTGTGCCGTCGTCGTCATAGCCATAGCTCGCCAGTTGCTCGGGAATCTCCGGGTCGAAGGTCACGTTGAGCAGGCTCGAGCCGTATTGCAGGCTGCCAAAGTCGCTGGCTTTGACGAAGCTGGTGCCGGCGTAGTTGCGCTCGTCGCCGAGGATCCGGTCCAGTTCCAGCGGATGGCCGATGGACTCGTGGATTTGCAGGATCATCTGGTCCGGCGTCAGCAGCAGGTCACGTGGGCCGGTCGGGGTGTTGGGCGCCAGGATCAACTGCAACGCCTGATCGGCGACGTTGGCCGCCGCGCCAATGATGCCGCACGAGGTGATGACTTCCGCGCCGCCTTGCTGGCCGAAGTTCTCGCGACCCAGGCTGCGGGTCTGGCTGTCTTTGCCGTCATAGGCCGTGACGCTGAGGCCGGGGAATACAAAACGCTGAGCCTGACGGATCTCGGCGCCCGCGCTGTTGAGGTAGATCTGTTCGACGTTTTCCAGCCCCAGGCTGACTTGCCAGTTCACCAGACGATCGTCCTTGGGCACGGACGCGGATTCGCTGCCGAGCAAGGCGTAACAATCGCTGAGCGACGGGAAGGCGCTGGTCAGGTTGGGTGAGAGGTAGTCGGCGCGGCTGGTCGAGACCGCCTGCTCGCGCAGGTCGAGCAGCGAGTGCGGGGCGAGCAGGCGGGCCTGCGTTTCGGCCCGTTCCAGCGCGGTCTGTAGACCCTGTTGCGAGAGGTCGTTGGTGGCCGCATAGGCTTCGACGCCATGGATACGCACCGTGAGCATCGCGCCTTCATCGGTGCTGAGTTGCGGGGGTTCAGCGACGTTCTTGCGCACGGACAGGTGCTGACTGGTCTGTTTGACATAGCGCAGGGAGAAAAACTGGGCGCTGCTCTGCAGGGCGGCGAAGCGCTGCTTGAGTTGAGCGGAGAAGTCGAACATGCAGGAAGGCTCCTTGGCGATTCGGACAGGCAATGGTCCGAATCATAGCGCGCTTGAGCGTTCGGGCGGGGAGCTAAGAAGGGTTTGCATAGGCTGTGCCGACCTCTTCGCCACCGTCGTAACCTCCGGCAGCTCCCACAGGATAATGTTCAGCAACCAGAAATTCGACGCTGCCGTAACCTCCGGCAGCTCCCACAGGATAATGCTCAGCAGTCAGAAATTCGCCGCTGAGCGGGCCTCGCACCAGAGGAAATCCAATGTGTCACGCACTGGCTGTGGGAGCTGCCGGAGGTTACGACGGTGGCGAACGCGTCGTGTCAGCCACCCTCAATGCTGAAGTGCCGATGCATTCGCGAGCAAGCTGAACTGGCCTAATGATCTCGGACACCTCTTAAGGGCGATATGATTCGCCTATTCAGGAGGCTCCATGCAAGAACGAAAGACCTATACCCGCGAGTTCAAGCAACGTGCCGCAAGCATGGTTCTTG